>FWPV01000225.1_pt1 | contig 192747 bp, 175 predicted proteins | sample 2228371 | NCBI WGS metagenome assembly FWPV01 (sample SAMEA103939776, study PRJEB20133) | metagenome | reverse complement strand
GATCTCCAGGAGTGGTAGTTCAGTTGGTTAGAATACCGGCCTGTCACGCCGGGGGTCGCGGGTTCGAGTCCCGTCCACTCCGCCAAAAAGCAAAACGCCGCAATGAATTTCATTGCGGCGTTTTTGTTTTTGCGTTTCCTGTTTAGGAATGAAGAAGCTCGGTATTTTTGGCTTGTAGCGCTTATGTGGTAAGCGCTACAAGCTATTAAATTTATAGCAATTAACGTGGTGCCAGGCGAATCGCACCGTCCAGGCGAATGACTTCGCCGTTGAGCATATCGTTCTCAAAAATGTGCACGGCCAGTTTGGCATAGTCTTCGGGCGTGCCAAGGCGGCTTGGGAACGGAACGCCGGCGGCCAGTGCGTCTTGCACTTCCTGGGGCATGCCAAACAGCATGGGAGTGCCGAAGATGCCTGGGGCAATGGTCATGTTGCGGATACCGTTGCGGGCCAGATCACGAGCGATGGGCAGGGTCATGCCCACGATCCCACCCTTGGATGCGGAATACGCGGCTTGCCCAATTTGGCCATCGTACGCAGCCACGCTGGCGGTAGAAATCATGGCACCGCGTTCGCCTGTGACTTCCGGGGTGTTTTTGGCCATGGCTTCAGCGGCCAAGCGGATCATGTTGAAGCTGCCTACCAAGTTCACCGTGATGGTTTTGCTGAACAAGGCCAGGGAGTGCGCACCGTTCTTGCCCACGGTTTTCTCAGCGGGTGCAATGCCTGCGCAGTTGACCAAGCCCATCAACTTGCCCAGCGATACTGCTTTGTCAACCACTGCCTGTGCATCGGCTTCATTGCTGACATCGCAGCGCACAAAAGCCCCGCCGATTTCCTTGGCGACGGCTTCGCCTTTTTCGACCTGCATGTCCGCGATGACGACAGTGCCGCCGCGCAAAGCCAGCATGCGTGCGGTGCCTTCGCCAAGCCCCGAGGCGCCGCCGGTGACGATGAATACTTTGCCCTTGATTTCCATAGCGTGTCTCCTGGTTGAATTACGTTGACGTAAACGTCAATTATCAACTACCTCTGTGAAGGCGCTGCGCGAGCGCACACAAAAAAGCCCGGCATGTGCCGGGCTCTCGGGGGTGGGCTGTGACGGTGTTACTGGAAACCGACGCGGTCCAGCATCTGCTGCACCTTGGTCACATTGGCTCCCACGGCGCTGATGGGAATGGTTTCGCTCTTGAAGGGGGCATTGCCCGTCATGGCCTTGAGTGCAGGGTTGTCCAGCGTCACGCTCTTGACCGCCGGCCACTCGTTGTTGCCGTTGGCGAAGTAGTTTTGGGCTTCGGGGCTTGCCAGATATTCGAGGAACTTGACGGCGTTTTCCTTGTTTTTGGCGTGTTTGGCGACTGCACCCCCCGCAATGTTCAGGTGCGTGCCCCACGATGCCTGGTTGGGGAACACCACGCCGACCTTGTTCACCACCGCAACGTCTTCCGGTTTGTTGGAGCGCATCATGCGGGCGAGGTAGTAGCTGTTGGTCACCCCAATATCGCATTCACCGGAGGCCACCGCCTTGATCTGGTCGGTGTCACCGCCCTTGGGGGGGCGGGCCAGATTAGCCACCACACCCTTGAGCCAGGCCTCGGCTTTTTGCTCCCCCAAATGCTCGGTCACTGCGCCAAACAGGCTCAGGTTGTAGGGGTGCGAACCCGAGCGAATGCAGAGCTTGCCCTTGTTCTTGGGGTCTCCCAGCTCCTCATACGTGTCCACGTCTGCTTTTTGGACCTTGACCTTGTTGTAGACAATGACGCGGGCGCGGGTGGACAGACCAAACCACGAAATGCCGCCATCGGCTGCGGGGGCGCTGCGCAGGTTGGCTGGAATGGCGTCGTTCAGTACCTTGGACTGGATGGGCTGGAACAGCCCGTCCACTTCACCCTTGTAGAGCCGGGCTGCATCCACCAGCAAGATGACGTCTGCCGGAGATGCAGACCCTTCAGCCTTCAGCCGAGCGAGGATGCCTGCATCGTCGGCGTCCACGCGGTTGATCTTGATACCCGTGGCCTTGGTAAACCCCGTGTAGAGCGCCTCGTCGGTAGAGTAGTGGCGGGCGGAGTACAGATTTACGACTTGCTCTTGGGCCAATGTGGCGCCCGCAGTGGCGGCCAGTGCGCAGGCGGTCAGCAGGGCTTTCACGGTCTTCGACATGGAAATGCTTCTTTCGGGGTTGCGATGTCCTAATGATAAAACAAACGCGAATTATTCTTAATAAAAACCCGTGCAGCAGAGGTATTTCCGCATAAAGCACCTCCCGTGAGAGGCGCTGTCCCCGCAATCATTTATTCGTCAATCGAGGCGCTCCAGCGGCTACCCCAGTCTCGGGCGCGGTCGATGTTGCGGCGGTCGCGCTTGGTGGGGCGACCTTCCTGCAGCGCGGCGGCAGGTTCGGGTGCCAGGCGCCGCTGTTCGGCGGCGCGCTCGCGGGCGGCGATGCTTTCGGGTGTTTCTTCGTACAGCAGTTGTGCCACGGGGGCAGGGCCACGTGCACCGCTCAGGGCTCGCACCAGCACTGTGCGGGCCACCGGCCCCTGGCGCAGCGCCACGGTGTCACCACAGCGCAAGTCCCGTGCGGGCTTGGCGGCTTGGCCGTTCACGGTGACGCGTCCCTTCGCAATTTCCTCGGTGGCCAGGCTGCGCGTTTTGTAAAAGCGCGCACACCAAAGCCACTTGTCCAGCCGCATCGTTTCAGTCACGTTCATTCGCTCAATTGTGCCGTGTTGCCATGGGCGGCGCTGGCAAAGTGCTGCGCAAGCGGCAGGCGAACCACGGCGTCCAGCCCCAGGATTCGGGTGCCTTGCTCGCGGTTGGTGAGGGTGATGCTTCCTCCCAGCGCTTGCACGATTTCCTGGCAAATGGCCAGGCCCAGGCCGCTGCCGCTGCGCACATCGCCCGCTGAGAATGGTTGAAACAGCCGCGCAGCCAATTCGGGCTCAATGCCTGGCCCGCAGTCGCTGATGGTGAGCGCCGTGTGGTGAGCGTCGCAGCGCAGGTCCACCGCCAGTTCGCTGCCTTGCGGTGCGTGGCGCACCGCGTTATGCAGCAGGTTGCGCGTCAACTCGCGCAGCATCCACTCATGGGCGCGCACGGGCGCAGCCTCGGTGTGGATGCCGAAGTCAAGATCGCGCTGGGCAATCAGGGGCGAAATCTCTAGCGCCACGGTGCGCAGCACCTCGTCCAGCCGGGTGATGGGGGGCTCGCTTTGCTGGCGCAGTTGCTCTACCTTGGCCAGCGCCAGCATCTGGTTGGCCAGTTGGGTGGCACGGTCCACCGTGTCGCTGATTTCATGCAGGGCCTGCTCGGCAGGCATGTCGCCCCGCAGCGCCGATTGCACCTGGGTCTTGAGCACGGCCAGCGGGGTGCGCAACTGGTGGGATGCGTCGCGCACAAACCGCTTTTGGTGGCGCAGCAGATGGCGCAGGCGTTGCATGACCTGATTGGTGGCGGCGATCAGAGGTTGCAGTTCACGCGGGGCTGTGGGCGCGGCGATGGGACTCAGGTCGCCCTCGCCACGGGCTTGCAATTGGAGGCTCAGGTGTCGCACGGGGCGTGTGGCGCGTTGCACCACCCACAGCACGGTGAAGGCAATCACTGCGATCAGCAGGGCCTGACGCATCAAGGTCTTCCACAGAATTTGCAGCGCCAGGGTTTCACGCACCTCCAGCGTCTCTGCCACCTGGATCACGGCCATGCCGCGGCCTTCGGCACTGGCCACCGGCTGCAGTAGCACTGCCACGCGCACGGGTTGGTCGCGGAAGACGTCGTCGTAAAAATCCACCAGGGCAGCATACGGGGGCTTGAGCGGAATCTTGCCGCGCCACCCGGGCAGGTCGCCGAATCCGGAGATCACTTCACCCCCCTGGGTGGAGATGCGGTAGAACATGTGGCTCTGGTTGTCCGCCTCGAAAGCCTCCAGCGCCGAGTAGGGCACGATCGCGCGGATCTGGGCCTCGTCGTCGTAGCCTTCCACATCGAGTTGCTCGCTGATGCTTTTGGCCGATGCCAGCAGCGTCCGGTCGTACGCGGTATGCAAAGACGCCAGCGTCTGGTGGTACAGGCTGTAGGTGTTGAAGCTGATGAAGGCAATCACCGGCACCAGGATGCCCAGCAACAGCCTGCGTCGCAGTGAGTGGGTGGCTTGCTGGGGGTCGCTCATGGTTTGGCTGTGTGCGTCACGCATCGGTGCGCAACAGGTACCCCAGGCCGCGCAAGGTCATCAGGGTCAGGCCTGTGCCCACCAGTTTTTTGCGTAGCCGGTACACCACCACCTCGATGGCTTCGTACTGCACATCAAGCTGGCCGGGGAATACCAGTTCGTACAGCCGCTCTTTGGTCACCGCGTGCCCAGGCTGCGCCAGCAGCGCGTGCATCAGCGCCAGCTCGCGCGGGGTCAGCTCCATGACTTCGCCGTGCAGGTACAGGGCGCCACTGTCCTTGTCGTAACGAATGGCGCCAATCTGCGTGATATTGCTGCCCACTGGCGTGGCGCCAGGGTCGGCACTGCGCCTTACCAGGGCGCGCAGGCGGGCTTCGAGTTCGTCCAGGTCAAAGGGCTTGGGCAGGTAATCGTCAGCCCCGGCGTTCAGCCCCATCACCCGGTCGCCCACGGTGCCGCGCGCGGTGAGGATCAGCACTGGTGTGCGCAGGCCGAGTGCGCGTGCACGCTGCAGCACTTGCAGGCCGTCCAGGCCGGGCAGGGTCAGGTCGAGCACCACGGCGTCGGGCACAAGCCCCACCCACTGGCTGAGAGCTGCCTTGCCATCACCCACTGCTGCCACCTCCATGCCACGCCGCGTCAGCGCGCGCTGCAAGGTGGTCTGCATGGTGGGGTCGTCTTCTACTAGGAGCAATTGCATGCGCGGCACCATAGCACCGACTGGGCTGCGGTTTCCAGAGTTTTTCCAGCGGCGGTACACAAAAAATGCGGTGACGGCATTCGGCCCGGCGCAACGCTCGTATGGGTGTTTTCCCTGAGTTCGCAGACAGCCTTTTGACAGGCAGGGCGCGCATCATCCAGCCATTCGCTAACCGTTCTAGGAGACACCGATGCGTCGCGATACTTTCCTCAAGTCCTTGGCCGCCATGGCCGCCGTCGGCAGCTTGCCGGTGTCGGCGCAAACGGCTGCATTGAAGATGATGATTCCCGCCAACCCTGGCGGTGGCTGGGACACCACGGGCCGCGCCCTGGGCAAGGCCATGCAAGATGCGGGTGCCGCTTCGTCGGTGTCTTATGACAACAAGGGAGGCGCTGCGGGCGCCATCGGCCTGGCGCAGTTCGTCAATGCCAGCAAGGGCGACCCGAACGCACTGATGGTGATGGGCGCCGTGATGCTGGGCGGCATCATCACCGGCAAGCCACCCGTGGGCCTGGACAAGGTGACGCCGCTGGCACGCCTGACCAGCGAATACAACGTGTTTGTGCTGCCTGCCAACTCCCCCTTCAAGACCATGAAGGACGTGATCGAGCAGCTCAAGAAAGACCCTGGCAGTGTGAAGTGGGGCGGTGGTTCACGTGGTTCTACCGAGCACATTGCCGCCGCCATGATTGCGCGCGAAGTGGGCGTGGACCCTGCCAAGATCAACTACGTCGCGTTCCGTGGGGGTGGCGAGGCCACCGCCGCCATCCTGGGCGGCAACGTCACCATCGGCGGTAGCGGCTACAGCGAGTTCGCGGAATACATTGCCGCCGGCAAGATGCGCGCTGTGGGCGTCACGTCTTCCGCACGCCTCAAGGGTGTCAACGTGCCAACGCTCAAGGAGCAGGGCATCAACGTGGACATCGGCAACTGGCGTGGCGTTTACGGCGCCCCCGGCATCACGGCCGAACAACGTAAGGCCCTGATTGATGCGCTGTCCAAGACCTTCAAGCACAAGGCTTGGCAAGACGCGATGGAAAAGAACGGCTGGACGCCCGCATGGCTGGCTGGCGATGAGTTCTCGAACTTCGTGGACTCGGAATTTGCCAGCCTGCGCGCCACGATGGCCAAGTCCGGAATGATCTAAAACCAGCACGGTGTGCGCGGCCTTGCGCCTGCTCGAAAGAGCGGGCGCAGCGCCGCTGTGCCGCATTGCAGGTGTGTGCGAGGGAAAAAGCATGACACAACAACATTCATCGCGCTCCAAGCCGCTGCAGACCCTGCTGGGTCTCGGCATCGTGGTGCTTGCTGGGGGCTTGGCCTGGGGGGCTAGCTCGGTCAGCTCGGAAGCTGGCTACGGGGGAGTTGGCCCCAACTTCTTGCCATGGGTGGTTTCGGCCGCCTTGCTGGTGTGTGGGGTGTTGTGCGTCGCCCATGCGCTGACCGGCGGTTTTCGCGAACTGGAAGAGGGCTCGGGTGACGAGCGTGCGCACTGGAAGGGATTCATCTGGGTGTCCGCCGGGCTGCTGCTCAACGCCATGCTCATCACCACCCTGGGCTTCATCCTGAGCTGCGCGTTGTGCTTCGTGCTGTCGGTGCGGGGTTTCAAAAGCTCCGAGGGTGAGCTGGACTTGCGACTGCAGGCCTGGATCAAGGATTCCGCCATTGGCATCGCGGTCGCGGCGCCGGTGTACTGGATGTTTACGCAACTGTTGGCCATCAACCTGCCCGGCCTCACCAACACGGGGTGGCTGTAAAGCCAGCACGCCATGGATACGCTCAATCTTCTGATGCAGGGGTTCATCACCGCTGCCACTCCTATCAACTTGATGTGGGCCTTTGTGGGCTGCATGATCGGCACCGCTGTAGGTGTGTTACCCGGCATCGGCCCCGCCGTGGCCGTGGCCATGCTGCTGCCCATCACGGTGAAGGTCGAGGCCACGGCCTCCATGATCTTCTTCGGCGGCATTTATTACGGGGCCATGTACGGTGGCTCCACCACCTCCATCTTGCTGAACACCCCCGGTGAAGCAGGCTCCATGGTGACTGCCATGGAGGGCAACAAGATGGCCAAGCACGGCCGCGCAGGCGCGGCGTTGGCCACGGCGGCGATTGGCTCGTTTGTGGCAGGCACGATTGCGACGGTGCTGGTAACCTTCTTCGCGCCCCTGGTGGCTGAATATGCGGTGCGCTTGGGTCCCCCTGAATATTTCATGCTGATGGTGCTGGCCTTCACCACCGTGAGCGCGGTGCTGGGCAAGAGCACGCTGCGTGGCATGGTGGCGTTGTTCGTCGGGCTGGCGATGGGCCTGATCGGCATTGACCAGATCACCGGCCAGGCCCGCTACACCGGTGGCGTGCCAGAACTGATGGACGGCATCGAAGTGGTGCTGATTGCCGTGGGCCTGTTTGCCGTGGGCGAGGCGCTGTACAACGTGATGTACGAAGGCCGGGTAGACGAAACCCAGAACCGCCTGACCAGCACGCACATGACCAAGGATGAGTGGAAGCGCTCCTGGCCCGCCTGGATTCGCGCCACGTTCATCGGCTTTCCGTTTGGCACCGTGCCTGCGGGCGGCAGCGAGATTCCGACCTTCCTGAGCTACGCGGCTGAAAAGAAGTTGAGCAAGCACAAGGAAGAATTCGGCACCACCGGCGCCATCGAAGGCGTGGCAGGCCCCGAGGCGGCCAACAACGCAGCCATCACGGCCACGCTGATTCCGCTGCTCACGCTGGGCATTCCTACGTCGAACACCACGGCCATCCTGCTGGGTGCCTTCCAGAACTACGGTATCCAGCCCGGCCCGCAGCTGTTTGATACCAACGGTGCCATGGTGTGGGCGCTGATCGCGTCGATGTACATCGGCAACGTGATGCTGCTGATCCTGAACTTGCCGCTGGTGGGCTTGTGGGTCAAGCTGCTGAACATTCCCAAGTCGTACCTGTACGCCGGCATTCTGGTGTTCTCCACGCTGGGCGTGTATGGCATGCGCCAAAGCGCGTTCGATCTGGTGCTGCTGTACGCGATTGGCCTCTTGGGCGTGGTCATGCGCCGCTTTGACTTCCCGGCCGCCCCGGTCGTGGTGGGCATGATCCTGGGCCCCTTGGCCGAGGCGCAGATGCGCAACGCCGTGGCGATTGGCGAAGGCAAATGGACGATCTTCCTGGAGCGCCCAGGCTCGCTCACCCTGATCGTGATCGTGCTGTGCGTGCTGATCATTCCGCGCCTGCTGCGCCGCTGGGCTGCCAAGAAACTGCGGGCAATCGAGGGCGGCGCCGGCTGACAAGGCAAAGCGATAACCCCAAGGGTGTGCAGAGCGATCTGCGCACCCTTTTTTCATGGGGCAGAGAAGAAGGGGAGGGAGGGCGAGAGTGCGCTGCGCAGGGCCGCAGGGCGTGGGGGCTGCGGGGTGGGAGGAGAACCTTGCCACCCACCCCCTGCACACCGGCTTCGCAAGCAGACATCGGGGGGTGGTCCCCCGATGTCCTCCCACCAGGTACTTGCTTTTGCAGCTGCCCATTGTATCCTAGAATGAGAATAATTCTTATTTGTATGAGTGGCGCATGCACGCACTGTCGCAAGAGTTTCTGGCCCTGTGCCGCCAGTTGGGCGAGGCGCAAACACGTTGCAGTGAAGTGGTGGCCGAGCAGGCGGCCGAGCTGGAGCGGCTGCGGCGCGAAGTGGTGCGCCTGCGCGCGGCGGTGATCGTGCGCGATACGCGGCTGGAGCAGGCCCATGCTGCCCTGCAAGACGCCCGCGAGGCCCAGCCGCCTGGGTTGCCACGGCGCAAGGAGATGGCCCGCCACATTCGCATGCTGGCAGAGCGTGTGGCCAGCCTCTCGCGCGAATGCCTGCGCTGGCGGCTGCAGGTCACCGTGCAGGATGTTTCTGAGCCTGCCGTGCTATCGCAGGATGAGGCAGTTGCGCCCGCCGCATACCCCATGCCCGCACACCAGCCGCCCCACGCTCTGGAAGAAAGCTTGGCTGCGGCCGACCTGGTGATCTGCCAGACCGGCTGCATCAGCCACGACGACTACTGGCGCGTGCAAGACCATTGCCGCCGCACAGGCAAGCCCTGCATTCTGGTGGACCAGGCGGCATTGCCTTCTGCAGCGCAGGGCCCCGGCCAGCCCGTGGTGGTGCTGCGCCTGGCGGGTGGTGGGCGTTCAGCGCTGCCCCACGCCATGCTGCATGCAGTGCAGGATTGATAGCCAAAACAGCCTCTGGCGCTTTTGCAATAAGCGCTGGCAGCTATTCTATTGATAGTGTTTGACCTAGCCTTGGGCAAGCTGGGGCACCCTTGGGCTGGCGGCGGCCATCGCAGGTGCACGCGTCATGCCAACGGAAGCATCACGCTACCATCGCACCCATGCCCGCGCTTCCCGACGACACCCCCGCACTGCCGCTCGATGCCCAAAGCATTCTGGAGCTGGCGGCGCGCTCCATGTTCCAGCTGTTTTCCAGCGTCAGCCAGGGCATGTTCCTGGGCGATCGCACCTGCCGCATCGTGTGGGTGAACGAGGGCTACCAGCGTTTCTTGCCCGACCTGGGTTTCTCGTCCCTGGACCAGTTCCTGGGCCGCACCGTGGAAGAGGTCATCCCCAACACCCAGATGCGCCGTGTGCTGGAGACCGGCCAGCCTGTGCTGATTGATTTGCTCACCAACAAGGCGGGCACCTTTGTGGTCAGCCGCATTCCGCTGCGCGATGAGGCAGACCGCGTCATCGGTGCGATCGGAATCGTGCTCTTTGACCACCCCGAGACCACGCTGCAGCCGCTGATCAGCAAGTTTGCGCTGCTGCAGCGCGATCTGGACGATGCGCGGCGCGAGCTGGCCAGCCAGCGCCGCCGTACGCTGGCCGTGGCGGGCGATGGAGAGCGCCGCGCCAAATACACCTTTGCCAGCTTCATCGGCTCCAGCCCCGCTGCGGCAGAGGTCAAGCGCCAGGCGCGGCGTGCCGCCCAGTCGCAAAGCCCGGTACTGCTGCTGGGCGAGACAGGCACCGGCAAAGAGCTGCTGGCCCATGCCATCCATTCCGCGTCCAGCCGCGCCAGCGGCCCCTTTGTCCGCGTGAACATTGCTGCCGTGCCCGACACGCTGCTCGAAGCCGAATTCTTCGGCGTGGCCCCCGGCGCCTATACCGGGGCCGACCGCAAGGGGCGCGACGGCAAATTCAAGCTGGCCGATGGCGGCACTTTGTTCCTCGACGAGATCGGCGACATGCCGCAAAGCCTGCAGGCCAAGCTGCTGCGCGCGCTGCAAGAAGGCGAGATCGAGCCATTGGGCAGCAACAAGCTGGTGCCTTTTGATGTGCGCATCATCGCCGCCACTTCGCGCGATCTGGGTGTGCTGGTGCGCGAGGGCCGGTTCCGCGAAGACCTGTTCTACCGCCTGCATGTGCTGCCCGTGCGCGTGCCGCCGCTGCGGGTGCGGCGCAGCGACATCCCCGCGCTGGTGGAATCCCTGGGCGAAGACCTGGCCCTGCGTAACGGCACTGCGCCCCCCGAGCTGGCCCCCGACGCCCTGGCCCTGCTGGCCGGCCAGCCCTGGCGCGGCAACATCCGCGAGCTGCGCAACGTGCTGGAACAGGCCGTGATGCGCAGCGACGCCAGCACCATCGACGCCGAGCAACTCGCCCGCGTGCTGCGCGAAGCCGGGGTGGAGCCCGCGGCCCCCGCGCCGGTGATGGATCACCCCGCGCCCGATGCCGACAGCGAGGCCCGCTACCTGCGGCCCTTGGCCGAGCAGGTAGCCGAGCTGGAGCGCAAAGCCATCGCCGCCGCCCTCAAGGCCCATGGCGGCAACAAGCTGGCCACGGCGCGGCAGCTGGGTATCTCCCGTGCCACCTTGTACGAACGTCTGGAAAACCCTGATTGGAAATCAGCCATTTGACTGAATTTCAGGCAAACAGATTGTCTGAAATTCAGGCATTCTGAGCGCGAAGCAAGCGCTTTGGCCTGCGCGGGGTGATTCAAATCAAGCACTTAGCGCGGGTGTGTAGTGTGGTGCGCTGCTGGCATGGACTGTGCACTGGTGGCTTGCATAACCACAGGAGACATTCGCCATGCAACGCCGCACCCTGGTCACTGCCACCGCCTTTGCTGCCACCGCACTCGCCGCCATTGCCGCCCCTGCGTGGGCCCAGTCGGGCGAAATCCGCATCGCCCACGTGTACAGCAAGACCGGTGCGCTGGAGGCCTACGGCAAGCAGACGCAGACCGGCCTGATGATGGGCCTGGAGTACGCCACCGGCGGCACCATGCAGGTGGCTGGCAAGAAGCTGGTGGTGATCGAGAAAGACGACCAGGGCAAGCCTGACCTGGGCAAGAGCCTGCTGGCCTCTGCCTACTCGGACGACAAGGCTGACATTGCCGTGGGCCCCACCTCCAGTGGCGTGGCGATGGCGCTGCTGCCCGTGGCCGAGGAATACAAAAAGATCTTGCTCGTAGAGCCCGCTGCTGCTGATGCCATTACGGGCGACAAGTGGAACAAGTACATCTTCCGCACCGGCCGCAACAGCAGCCAGGACGCCATCAGCAACGCCGTGGCGGTGGACAAGGCGGGCACCACCATCGTCACCCTGGCGCAAGACTATGCCTTTGGCCGCGACGGCGTGAAGGCCTTCAAGGAAGCCATCAAGAATGCCAAGCTGGTGCACGAAGAGTACCTGCCGCAAAACACCACCGACTTCACTGCAGGCATCCAGCGCGTGGTCGACAAGCTCAAGGACCAGCCCGGCCGCAAGGTGGTGATGGTGATCTGGGCTGGCGGCACGCCGCCCTATGCTGCGCTGGCTGCGCAAGAGCTGTCCAAGCGCTTCGGCATTGACGTGGCCTCGGGCGGCAACATCCTTTCGGCCATGCCCAGCTACAAGGCCTTCCCGGGCATGGAAGGGGCCACGTACTACTACTTCGGCATTCCCAAGAACCCCGTGAACGAAGCGCTGGTGGCGATGCACTACAAGCAGTTCAAGGCCCCGCCAGACTTCTTCACCGCCGGGGGCTTCACCTCGGCCATGGCGCTGGTCACCGCCCTCAAGGCCACCAATGGCGAGACCAACACCAACAAGCTCATCCGAACCATGGAAGGCATGAGCTTTGACACGCCCAAGGGCAAGATGACCTTCCGCAAGGAAGACCACCAGGCCCTGCAGAGTATGTACCACTTCAAGATCAAGGTAGACCCGGCCTTTGCCTGGGGCGTGCCCGAGCTGGTGCGCGAGATCAAGCCCGAAGAGATGAACGTTCCCATCCGGAACAAGCGCTGATTGCGCTGAAACAGCGGCGGCGTGGGGCGCGATAGCCCCGCGCAGTTTGCTACTCACTTTTTGATAGCTGCTTGCGCTTTATGGATAAGCGCTAGGGGCTGTTTTGAACCTGATTTTTGTGCTGGCCTGCCGTTTGCCTCTCCACCACCTGCTGCCCCCATGCTTGCAACCCACAACCTGACCATCCGCTTTGGCGGCCATGTGGCGGTCAATGGCGTGACCTGTGCCTTTGCGCCGGGCACGCTCACCGCCATCGTGGGCCCCAATGGCGCGGGCAAGACGACGTACTTCAACCTCATCTCGGGCCAGCTCAAGGCCAGTGCGGGCAGCGTGCGATTGGGTGGGCTGTTGGGCGGGCAAGACCTGACGGCGCTCAGCCCCTCGGCGCGCACCCGTGCGGGGCTGGGCCGGGCGTTTCAGCTCACTAACCTGTTCCCCAACCTGAGCGTGCTGGAGAACGTGCGCCTGGCCGTGCAGGCCACGCAGGGCGGTTCGCACCGCCGGGGGCTCAACCTGTGGAGCATCTGGAGCGACCACCGCCACCTCACCGAGCGGGCTGAATCCATCCTGCGCAGCGTGGCCCTGTTCGAGCGGCGCGATACGCCCGTGGCTAGCCTGCCGCACGGCGACCAGCGCAAGCTGGAAGTGGCCTTGCTGATGGCGCTGGAGCCACAGGTTTACATGTTTGACGAACCCACCGCAGGCATGAGCCACGACGAGGCCCCGGTGATCCTGAACCTGATCCGCGAACTCAAAAAAGACAAGACCAAGATCATCCTGCTGGTGGAGCACAAGATGGACGTGGTGCGCGAGCTGGCCGATCGCATCATCGTGCTGACCAACGGCACGCTGGTGGCCGATGGCGCACCGGCCGAGGTGATCGCCTCGCCCGTGGTACAGGAGGCGTACCTGGGCATCAGCAAGGACGCCGACAAGGACGCAGAGAAGGAGGCCGCATGAGCAGCGCCGCCAACCTCCTTGAACTGCAAGGCGTGCACACGCATATCGGCGCGTACCACATCCTGCACGGCGTCGATCTCGCCATCCCCAAAGGCCAGCTCACCATGCTGCTGGGCCGCAACGGCGCGGGCAAGACGACCACGCTGCGCACCATCATGGGCCTGTGGCAGGCCTCGCAGGGCAGCATCCACTTCAATGGGCGCGACATCACACGCCTGCACACACCGCAGATTGCGGGGCTCAACATTGCCTATGTGCCCGAGAACATGGGCATCTTTGCCGACCTGACGGTGAAGGAAAACCTGCTGCTGGCCGCACGCAAGGCCAGCAACGCAGCGCAGATGGATGCCGCCCGTCTGCAATGGATTTTCCGGCTGTTCCCGGCCGTGGAGAAGTTCTGGAACCACCCCGCAGGCAAGCTCAGCGGCGGACAAAAGCAGATGGTGGCCGTGGCCCGCGCCATCATCGAGCCGCGCGACCTGCTCATCGTGGACGAGCCCAGCAAGGGCCTAGCCCCCGCCATCATCAACAACATGATCGAGGCGTTCGACCAGCTCAAGAAGAGCGGCGTCACCATTCTGCTGGTCGAGCAGAACATCCACTTCGCCAAACGCCTGGGTGACACCGTGGCCGTGATGGACAACGGCCGCGTGGTGCACGCGGGCAGCATGGCCGCGCTGGCAGCGGACGAGGCATTGCAGCAGTCGTTGCTGGGGCTGTCGCTATGACTTACCAACGAAATATGCCTCCAGCGCTTATATATAAAGCGCAAGCAGCTATCAAAAGAATAGTGAATCAATACGAACCCGGAGGCCACGCATGACCGCCCACATGACTGCCAGCGATTTCGACTGGAAGCCCCTGGCGCTGGTGCCGCTGCTCGCGCTCGTCACGCTGCCGCTGGTGGGCTCGCCCAGCACCTGGCTCACGCTCACGGTGGCGGGGCTGGCCATGGGCATGATCATCTTCATCATCGCCTCGGGCCTCACGCTGGTGTTCGGGCTGATGGACGTGCTCAACTTTGGCCACGGCGTGTTCATTGCGCTGGGCGCTTTTGTGGCCACCAGCGTGCTGGGCGCGATGGGCGACTGGACGGGCTCGGCCGAGCTGTGGCGCAACATGGTGGCCGTGCTGCCCGCCATGCTGGTGGCCATGGCGGTGGCCGGGGCGCTGGGCCTGGCGTTTGAGCGCTTCATCGTGCGGCCCGTGTATGGCCAGCACCTCAAGCAGATCCTCATCACCATGGGCGGCATGATCATTGGCGAGGAGCTCATCAAGGTCATCTGGGGCCCGCAGCAAATCCCGCTGCCGCTGCCCGAAGGCATGCGCGGCTCGCTGCTGCTGGGCGATGCCGCCATCGAAAAGTACCGCCTCGTGGCCGTGGCGGTGGGCCTGGTGGTGTTTGGCGTGCTGGCCTGGACGCTCTCGCGCACCAAGGTCGGCCTGCTCATCCGCGCCGGGGTGCAAGACCGCGAGATGGTCGAAAGCCTGGGCTACCGCATTCGCCGCCTGTTTGTGGCCGTGTTTGTGGTGGGCTCGGCCCTGGCGGGGCTGGGCGGGGTGATGTGGGGCCTGTACCAGCAAAACGTGGTGCCGCAGATGGGCGCGCAGGTCAACGTGCTGATCTTCATCGTGATCATCATCGGTGGGCTGGGCAGCACGGGCGGGGCGCTGATTGGCGCGCTGCTGGTGGGCCTCATGGCCAACTACACCGGCTTTTTGGCCCCCAAGGTGGCGCTGTTTTCCAACATCGCGCTCATGGTCGCCATCCTGCTGTGGCGCCCGCAGGGTGTGTACCCGGTCACGAACAGATGAAACACCCCCTGAGTCGCTTCGCGCCTTCCCCCTGGAAGGGGGACGCCGCCCGTGCGGCGGGGCGGCCCTTGCACGGCGGCCGCTGGCCTGGAGCGCGCCCGTTGCTGGCGCAGTGATCCGTGAACAGTACGGTGACAAACGGAAAGGCAAGCATGTTGAACCGACTTCTCTCTGGTGACTATCCGCGCAGCAAGGTGCTGGCAGCCATCTTGCTGGCCGTGCTGCTGGGCCTGGCGTTGGCTCCGTTTCTGTTTCCGGGCGTCAAGGCACTGAACGTGGCGGCCAAGGTGCTGGTGTTTGTGGTGCTGGTGGCCAGCTTTGACTTGCTGCTGGGTTACACCGGCATCGTCAGCTTTGCGCACACCATGTTCTTTGGCATTGGGGCCTATGGCATTGCCGTGGCCACCACGCGCATGGGGCCTACATGGTCGGCCCTGCTGGTGGGCGTGGGTGGGGCGCTGCTGTTGTCGCTGCTGTTGTCGCTGGCGGTGGGCCTGTTCTCGCTGCGGGTGCGGGCCATCTTCTTCGCCATGATCACGCTGGCCGTGGCAGCGGCGTTCCAGACGCTGGCCTCGCAACTTTCAGAGATCACCGGCGGCGAGGACGGCCTCACCTTCAAGGTGCCCGAGCTGCTGTCGCCCAGCTTCGAGCCGTTTGACGATCCCTTTCTGGGTGTCACTGTGGATGGGCGGCTGATCTGCTACTACCTGCTGTTTGTGGCGGCGGTGGTGCTGGTGCTGGCGTTGCTGCGCATCGTCAATTCTCCCTTCGGCCGCGTGCTGCAGGCCATCCGTGAAAACGAGTTCCGCGCCGAAGCCATTGGCTACCGCGTGGTGGTCTACCGCACCACGTCCAGCGTGCTGTCGGCCCTGTTTGCCACGCTGGCGGGCTGCATGCTGGCCCTTTGGCTGCGCTACAACGGGCCAGACACCTCGCTCAGTTTTGAAATCATGATGGACTGCCTGCTCATCGTCGTCATCGGCGGCATGGGCACCATCTACGGCTCTGTCATCGGTGCCGTGCTCTTCCTGGTGGCGCAAAGCTACCTGCAGGATTTGCTGCGCCTTGCCAGCGAGGCCGCCAGCGGCTTGCCCTGGCTGGCGGCGCTGCTCTCGCCCGACCGCTGGCTGCTGTGGCTGGGCGTCTTGTTTGTTTTGTCGGTGTACTACTTTCCCACAGGCGTCGTCGGGCGTCTGCGATCCCTGCGTGCTGCACGCTGAGCACGTTCCTTTGTGTCAGTAGAAAAATGAGGAGACAACATGATGAGAGCGAATCTGCAAAAACACCGCGTCGCCCAGTGGGCGCTGACGGCACTGGCGGGCGCGGTGCTGACCGCGTGTGGCGGCTCTGACGCCCCAACCAACGACCTGCCCGCAGGCATCACGCAAGTCAGCAGCACGGCGTACCCCGCCACCGCTGTGGGCAAGGGCGACACCGCCGCCACACAAGACCTGCTCACCGGCGGCATCGGCAAGACCGGCCTGGGCCTGGCCACGGCGCCCGCCTATGCCGACCCTGCCAACCCCACTGCGGCCGAGCTGCGCCGCAACGCGCTGTACTCCAACTACCGCGGCATTCTGGACGGCACCACCGCTGGCGGCTATGGCAGCCTGTATGGCCCCAACGTGACGGCCGCTGGCACCGTGACGACCAGTGAAGGCCTGATTCCAGGCCGTGAATATGTGGCCGTGCTGGACGATGGCTCGGGCCGCAAGCGCACCGTGATTGCCGTGCAGGTGCCCGACAGCTTCAATTCTGCCAACCCTTGCGTGGTGCTGGGCGCTTCGTCCGGCTCGCGCGGCGTGTATGGCGCCATCGGCACCGCAGGCGAGTGGGGCTTGAAGAAGGGCTGCGCCGTGGCACTGACCGATGCCGGTAAGGGCGTGGGCATTCACGACCTGACCGATGACACCGTGCACAAGGTTGATGGCACCCGCGCCACCCGCACAGCGGCGGGCTCGCTGTCGTTCTTTGCCGCCAACATCACCGATGCTGCGCGCGCTGCCTACAACGCACTGTTCCCCAACCGCCTGGCCATCAAGCATGTGCACTCGCAAATGAACCCTGAAAAGGACTGGGGCAGCGACACGCTCGCGGCTGGCCGCTATGCCATGTACGTGCTCAACGAGCGCTACGGCACTGACGCCAACCGCGTGCCGTTCACCACCGACAACACCATCGTGATTGCGGGCTCCGCATCCAACGGCGGCGCGGCTTCGCTGCGCGCGGCCGAGCAGGACACCAGCGGCCTGATCGGCGGTGTGGTGGCCTCCGAACCTGTGACCGAAATGCCCACGGCCACCGGCTATGGCATCCAGTTTGGCGGCGCTGCCGTGGTGGGCTATGGCAAGACCCTGGCCGACTTCACCACCTTCGGCAACATCTACCAGCCCTGCGCAGCCCTGGCGCCCGGTGCGGCGCTGACCGAAACCTCCATCTTCAACTACATCGGCCTGGTGGGCATGACTGCCCGCGCCACGGCGCGCTGCGACAGCCTGGCCGCCAAGGGCCTGGTCACTGGTGCCGACACCGCCGCCCGTGCGCAAGACGCCTTGAACAAGCTGCGTGCCTTCGGCTGGACGCCGGAGACGGACCAGATGCACAACGCCCACTATGCGCTGGGCAACGGCCCCATCCTGTCGGCCATGTACCCTGTCAGCTACGGTCGCTTTGCGGTGGACGCCAATGTTTGCAACACCAGCTTTGCCTCGGTGAATGCTACGGGGGTTCCCGTCGCTGCGAGCCCTGCAGCCCTGGCGCAGAGCTTTGCTACGGCCAACGGCACTTCCAACGGCACGCCGGTGTCGGTGGTCTACAACGACTCGGTGGGCGGCGCGAAGTCGTGGCAGTTTGCGGTGTCGCCATCCACCGGCGTGGCTGACTTTGGCCTGGACAACGCCCTGTGCCAGCGCGCGCTGGTGACGGGCGTGGACTCGGTGACGGGCGCTGCGCTCACGGCCAGCAGCACCCCCACCAAGGCGCAGAGCGACGCCGTGCGTGCCGGCATTGCCGAAGTGGTACTCAACGGCAACCTGCGTGGCAAGCCCACCATCATCGTCAGCGGCCGCAGTGATGCGCTGGTGCCGGTGAACAACAACTCGCGTGCCTACACGGCCTACAACCGCGTGGTCGAAGGTGCGTCCACCAAGCTGCGCTATATCGAGGTGACCAACGGCCAGCATTTCGACACCTTCCTGCCCTTCAGCGGGTTTGATACGCGCTTTGTGCCGCTGCATCCGTACTTCAACCAGGCGATGGATGCGATGTACGCCCACCTGAAGTCAGGTGGCGCGCTGCCCCCCAGCCAGGTGGTGCGCACCACACCGCGTGGCGGCGTGCCGGGTGCGGCTCCGGCTATCACGGCAGCCAACGTACCGCCCTTTGTGGCAGCACCTGCTGCAGGTGACCAGATCGGCTTTGTGGGCACATCCATCAGCGTGCCCAACTGATCCGAGCGCGCGGCGCCGGGCTCCGTTGAGGGGCCTGGCCCGCCATGTTTTGCCAACCCATGCTCCACACCATGTCTCCATCGTCACGCTACATCCGCTGTGCGGGTTACGAAATCCACGTCACCGAGTGGGGCCCGGCGGACGCCCCCGTGGTGGTGGCATGGCATGGTCTGGCGCGCACCGGGCGCGACATGGACGAGCTGGCCCGCCACCTGTCGCCGCGCTACCGGGTTATCTGCCCCGACACCCTGGGGCGGGGCCTGAGCCAGTGGGCGGCCCGGCCGTCAGAGGAATACTGCCTTGCGTTTTATGCGCGCCTGGCGGCAGAGCTGTTTGACGAACTCGGCATTGAAACAGCCCAATGGGTGGGCACCAGCATGGGCGGTGCTATCGGCACCGTGTGTGCGGCTGGCATATACGAACCGCGCCTGCAGGGCCGCATCACCCGCCTATTGCTCAATGACAATGCGCCCGAACTGGCGCCTGCCGCCCTGCAGCGCATCCGGGCTTACGCGGGCCAGCCGCCAGCGTTCGACACCGTGCTGGAACTGGAGATGTTCTTCCGGCAGGTGTACCAACCCTATGGCTGGCTGAGCGATGCGCAATGGCGCCGCCTTACCGAAACCTCCACCCGGCGGCTGCCCGACGGCCGGGTCACGCCGCACTACGACCCGGCCATGGTGCAGCAGTTCACCCACCATGAAAACGATTACCTGATCTGGGACCACTATGACCGGCTGCACATCCCCGTGCTGTGCCTGCGCGGGGTGGACTCCGACCTGGTCTTGCCCGCCACGATTGCCGAGATGCAGCGCCGGGGCCCCGGCCAGCGGGGCCTGTTGCAGGTGGTGGAAGTGCCCGGTTGCGGCCACGCCCCGGCGCTGAATGTGCCCGCGCACTACGCGCTGGTGGATGGCTTTTTGACCGCTGGCTGAAGCGTGCGCCGCGCAGTGGGGGCGTTGCTCAGTCCTTGCGCGGCCCAATGCCGCAGCCCAGCGCCTGGCTGAGTTGCTCGGCTGGAATGGCCCAGTCGGCATCGGCAGCAATGGCCTCGCGCAAAAACTTGGCCTGCGCAGGCGTCCATATGGCAACGTCTGGCAGTGTGAAGTTCACCGCCGTGGTGCGGTGGGTGGCGATGAAGGTGGTCATCGACGCTTCGTCTGAAGGCAGGCCCAGCTGCTCAAACAGGTCGGACATGGTGTGAATCCCGAGTTCCATGGTGCTCCTCAATAGCTCAGCGATAACAACGCGGGCAGCAAAGCCCGCGTCTGGTGGCTGCAGCGCCCCTGGGGGCGCTTGTGCAGTGCCTTATTGCAGCACCGCGCAGTGCCCGCCCGTGTAGGACACCCGCGCACGTGGAAGGAGGGCGCCCGCGGCAGTACCAGTGGCGTGCTCAGGATTGGAAGAGACGTCTCGCCACTGCATGTGGAGCCGCCAAAAAAAGGGCCGAGGTATTGGCCCGGCCCTTGAAAGGGAGATGAGGGAGATCAGGCCGTCACAGGCCCAGTTGCTGCAGCGCCGCCTGCAGCCCGGTGAGCCCACCCACGCGCTGGTCGTTGATGAACACCTGCGGCATCTGCCGCACGGCGGGGCCGCACTTGGCGTAGAAGGCCAGGCGTTCGGCTTCATCGTCGATCTTGATTTCTTCGTAGGGCAGCGAGCGTGCCTTCAGCAGGCTCTTGGCCGATTCGCACTGGGGGCAGGCGGACTTGGAATAAACGGTGATCTTGAGGGTCATGGGTGCCAAGTTTAAGCGGCGGCGCGGGCAGGTGCTGACGAGGCTGCCGATGGCCTGCGCAGGCGGGCCGAGGGGCACAGCGTGCAGCTTCGTGGTGCCTGGTTTGTTTGGTATACCATTTGGTTTGTTTTGTGACTGATTGGTTTTATGTCTCCAACCACCCCCATGCTTCGCCGTGCAGTGCTGCTCGCCTCTCTGGGCGCGGCGGCCGTTTTGGCGGGCTGCGCTTCCATGCAGCCGCCCCAGGGTATTGCGGCTGTTTCGCCGTTCGACCTGGCTCGCTACGAGGGCCGCTGGTACGAATTGGCGCGGCTCGATCATTCGTTTGAACGCGGCATGATGGACGTAAGTGCCACCTACCAGCGCCAGAGCGACGGCAGTGTGCGGGTGGTGAACCGGGGTTTTGACGTGGCCAAGAACCAATGGCGTCAAGCCGTGGGCAAGGCCTTTTTCACGGGCGATGCCAACACAGCCTCGCTCAAGGTATCGTTCTTCGGCCCGTTTTATGGCGGCTACCATGTGGCGGCGCTGGATGCCGACTACCAGTGGGCCTTGGTGGTGGGGCCAGACCGCAGTTACTGCTGGATTCTGTCGCGCACCAAGCAACTCGCACCCGCACTGCGCGAGCAGATCGTCGCCCGTGCCAAAGCTTTGGGCATCGACACCCAGGCGCTGATCTGGGTGACCCACGAGCGCACGGACCCGCAGCCATGACCACCACTACGCAAGCGTTGCCCGTCGCCATCATCGGCGCGGGTTTGGCGGGCTTGTCATGTGCGCACGCCCTGGTTCAGGCGGGGCACCAGGTGCATGTGTTTGACAAAAGCCGGGGCCCCTCTGGCCGCATGAGCACGCGCCGCGCCGACGACCCCGCAGGCCCCTGGCAGTGCGACCACGGCGCGCAGTACTTCACGGCACGCGATGCCACCTTTCGCACCGAAGTAGCCCGCTGGCAGCAGGCCGGCGTGGCCGCGCTATGGGACGCACGCCTGGCCAGCTTTGACGGCAGCACCTGGTCCACGCCCGAGACGCCGCTGGAACGTTTTGTCGGCGCACCCCGCATGACATCCCCCGCCGCCTGGCTGGTGCAGGGCTTGCAGCAGGCGGGCGAATGTACCCAAACCCAGTGGCAAACCACGGTGCAGTGGCTGGATCGGCAGGTAGACGGCTGGGCCCTTACCTCGGCAGAGCATGGCTTGCACGCCCAGCGTTACAGCGCGGTGCTGTTGGCCGTGCCAGCCCCCCAAGCCGTGCCATTGCTGCAGCCCGTGGCGGTGGCGGGCGCTGCGGTGGCCGCCAGTGCCCGGATGCGCGGCAGCTGGGCCGTGATGGTGCGCTGCCCCGCGCCCGTGCCGCTGCCGTGGGATGGCGCCTTCATCAACGACGGGCCATTGCGCTGGGTAGCCCGCGACAGCAGCAAGCCGGGCCGCACCGTGCCCCCCGGCATGGAAACCTGGCTGCTGCATGCGAGCCCCGAGTGGAGTGAAGCCCATATCGAAGATAGCGCAGATGCTGTGACTGGCACCCTGCTCGCCGCATTTGCAGCGCTGGGCGGCCCTGCTGCACATCTTGTGCAGGCCACGGCCCACCGCTGGCGCTATGCCGACACCGAACCCGCACTCACCCAAGGCCACTGGTGGGATGCCACTGCCTGCGTGGGCATGTGCGGCGACTGGCTCAACGGCGGCAAGGTGGAAGGCGCGTGGCTCAGCGGCCAATCGCTGGCGCATCAATTGCAGCAGGCCCGCTGAACCAAAGGGCCGGCTATGCGCATGCGAAAAAAACAAGACCTGCCGCAGAAAACCTGCCTGCATTGCGGACTGCCCTTTACCTGGCGCAAAAAGTGGGAAAAGGTGTGGGACGAGGTGAAGTACTGCTCTGACCGCTGCCGCGGCGAACGCAAGCGTGCTGGCAACGCCACAGGGGAGGGCACCGTATGAGCATTGTGCTGTTCTGGTTCCGCAACGACCTGCGCCTGCACGACCAACCCGCGCTGCGCGCAGCGCTCACCAGCGGTGCTACCCACCTGCTGCCCGTGGTGTGCCTGCCCGCGCCCGATGAACGCACGCCCTGGGGCTTTGCCCGTGTGGGCGCACACCGCCGGGCCTTCACCGCCGCAGCGCTGCGCAGCCTGCAAGTGCAGATGAGCGCACTGGGCAACCCGCTGCTCATCTGCCAAGCCCCGCCCGCCACCGCCTTGCCGCAACTGGCCCAGGCTGTGGGTGCCACCACCGTGGTGTGCGAAGACATTGCCGCCCCCTACGAACAGGCTGAGGTGGCCGCACTGCGCGCTGCGGGCCTGCAAGTGCGCACGGTGTGGCACAGCAGCCTGCTTCCCCCGGCGCGCATGCCGTGGCCGGTGGACCAGTTGCCCGGCGTGTTCACCACCTTCCGCCAGAAGGTGGAGCGTGCAGGCATCACCCCCGCCGCGCCATTGCCCTTGCCCACGAAGCTGTTGCCGCCACCCGAGGTACCCGTGCCCGTGTTGCAAGCCGTGGGCGCAGAGCAGGGCGCTGCCAGCATTCAGCAACCCACACCGCCCCAGGGCAGCGACACCCGCTCGTCCTTCCCCTACGGCACCGATGCCTGTGATGGCAGCGAGACTGCCGCGCTGGCCCACCTAGCGCAGTACCTGGCCCGCAAGCTGCCCCACAGCTACAAGGCCACGCGCAATGGGCTCACGGGGCTGGATTACTCCAGCAAGTTCTCCCCCTGGCTGGCCACGGGGGCACTCTCGCCGCGCCAGATTTATGCCGACTTGAAAACCTTTGAGCATGACCACGGCGCGAACGATGGCACCTACTGGCTGTGGTTTGAGCTGCTGTGGCGCGACTACTTTCGCCTGCTGCACCTGCAATACGGCGCGGCGCTTTACCGGGCGCGGGGGCTGTCAGAACTGCCGCCTGCTCCGCACAACCCGCGCGGTTTTGATCGCTGGTGCCGGGGCGATACGGGCCAGCCCCTGGTCGATGCCGCCATGCGCGAGCTGGCCGCCACAGGCTACCTCAGCAACCGCCTGCGCCAGGTGGTGGCCAGTTACCTCATCTACGACCTACGGGGCGACTGGCGCGCAGGCGCGGCATGGTTTGAATCGCAACTGGTGGACTACGACGTGTACAGCAACCAGGCCAACTGGCTCTACATCGCCGGGCGCGGCACCGACCCGCGTGGAGGCCGCCGCTTCAACCCCATCAAGCAGGCGCAAGACCACGATGCCGACGCCAGCTACCGCCGCATGTGGTGCACGGCATGAGCACGCAGCAACCCCGCGCCCACACGCTGCGCCTGCTGCTGGGCGACCAGCTCAACCCTGAGCACTCATGGTTCGCCACGCAGGACGACGGTGTGGTCTATGTGATGATGGAAGTGCGGCAAGAGACGGACTACGTGCTACACCACGCGCAAAAAATCCTCGCGATCTTTGCTGCCATGCGCGACTTGGCCCGCCAGCTGCGCGAGGCCGGGCACCGCGTGCGCTATGTGGCGATTGACGATACCAGCAACCGCCAGTCCATCCCCGACAACCTGGCCGCCCTCATGGCCTATTACGGCGCGCATACGCTGCACTACCAGCACCCGGACGAATGGCGGCTGGACGAGCAACTGCGCACCTGGGGTGCAGAGCAAGCCTTTGCCGTGCAGGCTGTCAGCAGCGAACACTTCTACACCACCCGCACCGAAATGGCCGAGGTGTTCAAAGGCCGCAAGCAGTGGCTTATGGAGCACTTCTACCGCCGCATGCGCCAGCGCCACAGCGTGCTGATCGACGAGGCAGGCGAGCCCGAAGGCGGGCAGTGGAACTACGACCACGACAACCGCAAGCCCTGGCCCGACACACCGGCACTGCCGCCCGACGCCCGCCCCACGCACGATCACAGCGCCCTGTGGGCCACCATCCAGGCCGCGGGCGTGCAAAGCTTTGGCAACCCGCAGGCCCACGCACTGCGCTGGCCGCTGAACCGGGCCGAGGCGCTGGCGTGGCTGGACCACTTCATCGCCACCACGCTGCCCGACTTTGGCGCGTATGAAGACGCCATGAGCACCAAGAGCGCGCGGCTCTTTCACTCCCTGCTGTCCTTCGCGCTCAACACCAAAATGCTGCGCCCGCACGAGGTGGTGCAACGCGCCCAGGCCGCCTACCACGCAGGCTCTGCACCCCTGCCAGCGGTGGAGGGCTTCATCCGCCAGATATTGGGCTGGCGCGAATACGTGCGCGGCATCTACTGGGCCCACATGCCCGGCTACGACGAGCGCAACGCCCTGGGTCACCACACGCAGCTGCCCGATTGGTTCTGGACGGGCAACACCCGCATGCGATGCATGCAGCACGCCGTGGGCCAGTCGCTAGAGCATGCGTATGCCCACCACATCCAGCGCCTCATGGTCATCGGCAACTTTGCGCTGCTGGCGGGGCTGGAGCCCGCTGCCGTGCACCGCTGGTACCTGGGCGTGTACATCGACGCCTTTGAATGGGTGGAAGTGCCCAACACCGTGGGCATGAGCCAGTTTGCTGACGGTGGCTTGCTGGCTACCAAACCCTATGTGAGCAGCGCCGCCTACATCGACCGCATGAGCGATTACTGCAGCGGCTGCCACTACGACAAGAAGCAGAAAGTGGGTGAGCGGGCCTGCCCATACAACGCGCTGTACTGGGACTTTTTTGCACGCAATGAGGGCACGCTGGGCAACAACTTTCGCCTTGGCATGGTGTACCGCCAGTTGCAGAAGATGCAGGGCCCGCAACTCGATGCGTTGCGCGAGCATGCGGCCGGCCTGCGCACGCGGCTGGATGCGCTGTAGCCCGCCTGCCTACCCACCCAACGACACCCGCACCGCAGAGCCGAGCCATGTATCAAGCACAACCCGCCGCAATGCCGTTCACTTCTTTGCAGTCACTGCCTGATGGCTACCGTGCCATCGTCATCGGCGCCACCGGCGCCATCGGCAGCGCCTTCCTCGCCCACCTGCAGTCCGACCCACGCTGCGCCCTGGCCGTGGGCCTGGGCCGCCACACCCAACCAGCGGTCGATTTGGACGATGAGGCGACCATTTCCGCCGCCGCACATCAGCTCAAGGCCCAGGGCCCGTGGCACTGCATCATCCACGCCGCGGGCATGCTGCACGGCCCCCACGGCATGCCTGAAAAGCGCCTGGGCCAGTTGAATTACGCGCAGATGGAAGCCACCTTCCGCACCAACACCTTCGGCCCCGCGCTGGTGCTGGCCCACTTTGCACCGATGCTACCCAGGCAAGGGCGCGGCCTGCTGGCCGTGCTCTCGGCCAAGGTGGGCAGCATTGGCGACAACCGCCTGGGCGGCTGGTACAGCTACCGCGCCAGCAAGGCCGCGCTCAACATGCTGGTCAAAACGGCGTCCATCGAAGTGGCCCGCACCCACCCGCAGGCCGTGCTGGTGGCGCTGCACCCCGGCACCGTCAACTCGGCGCTGTCGGCCCCGTTCAACGGCGCAGAAATTGGACGACCAGGCGCCGATGCGGCGGGGGACATGCTGCGGGTGCTCGACGGGCTGCCAGCGGAGCAAACCGGCAGCTTTCACGCCTACAGCGGCGAGCCACTGCCATGGTGAGTAATGCAGCGGTTTGCTATCTTTTTGATATGGCCAGCGCGCTCCCATCAAGCGCTTGCGGCCGATTTGCCCTGAATGCCCGCGCCAGTGGGTTCGGTCAAATGGGCGGGTAGACGCCGGTGCCACCTGGCCAGGTGGTGAGTACCTCGTAGCCGCTGTCGGTCACGGCCACCATGTGCTCCCACTGGGCAGACAGTGACCGGTCTTGTGTCACCACCGTCCAGCCATCGGCCAGCTCTTTGGTTTCGCGCTGGCCTGCGTTGAGCATGGGCTCGATGGTGAAGACCATGCCTGCCTCCAGCCGCAGGCCCTGGCCGCGCCGTCCGTAATGCAGCACCTGCGGTTCGTCGTGGTACACGGTGCCAATGCCGTGGCCGCAGTATTCGCGCACCACGCTGAACTTCTCGCGGTGCGCTACGGCGGCAATGGCGTGGCCCACATCGCCCAGCGTGGCGCCGGGCTTCACTTCGCGAATGCCTGCGCACAGGGCTTCGTAAGTGGTGTGCACCAGCCGCTGTGCCAGCGTGCTGGGCGTGCCCACGCAGAACATGCGGCTGGTGTCGCCGTACCAGCCGTCTTTTTCCACCGCCACATCAATGTTCACGATGTCGCCCTTTTTCAGCGTGTGCTGGGGCGACGGGATGCCGTGGCACACGACATGGTTCACCGAGGTGAGCACCGTCTTGGGGTAGCCCAGGTAGCCCACGTTGGCGGGCCGCGCGCCTTGCACGTTGACGATGTGGTCATGGCACAACTGATCCAGCGCCTCGGTGGTCACGCCTGGCACCACATGCGGCTCGATCATGGCCAGCACTTCGGCTGCCAACTGCGCCGCGTGGCGTGCCTTCACCAATTCATCGGCCGAGCGAATCGGCACCCCACGGTGTGTGCGCGCCATCAGTGCTGCTTTCCTGTGCGGGCGGGGGCCGTGGTTGCCACCTTGTCCAGCTCGCCCCGCGCAGCCAGTGCTACATCCAGGCCACCGGCCAGCTCGGCGCGCACCAGCATCTGACAAATCTCGCGGTGGTCCAGGCCGGGGTACATCTCGGCCAGCATGCCGACACGCATCCAGTGCTCGGCCTGGGAGTTGATGGAGCGGCTCAATGCGTTACTGGCCAATCGCAGGTTCTCGTGCATTTGATCGGAAATTTTGACGATGCCCATGGTCTAGAAATATGTAAAACGTAGGCTAATTGTATATGTTTTGCTTATTCTTGCTGGGGCAATGCAGACTCCGCATGGCAAGGGGGGTGATGCCAGGGCTGGGGCATCATTGGGTTCGTGCCCTGGGTCACCTTGAGACATCGGCATGGGCATCAGCGACACATTGAGAATGTGGGCCAAGCGCATCAAGCGCGATGGGGTCCCCCAGTGGTTTGCAGGCAAACACCCCAGGACACCTTGCGATGCCAAGGCGCTGGGGCTATTTGTGGTGGCTTATGCGCTGAGCCCGATTGTTTTGATCCCTGAGTTCATCCCGGTGCCGGGCTGTGTGGACGATGTGCTGCTGCTGCCGGGCTTGATCTGGCTGACGTTGCAGCTGTTGCCGCCCGATGTGCTGACCGAGTGCCGTGGCCACGCCGATGCCTGGATGCAGACCCAGGGCGCCAAGCCCCGCAGCATGGCAGGGGCGGTGCTGGAGATGGCGTTGTGGCTGTTGGTGGGGATCGCTTTGTGGGTGTGGTTGCGGCCCCTGGGTTGAGGGCTAATGTCCAGTGATGGGCGCTTGCGGTGATGGGCTGGCTGAAAGGGCGCATGGACAACGCCTTTGGCATCGTCAACCAGCACCTGGTAAACCGGGCCTTCATGGTCGGCGATCAGCCCACCATGGCTGACTTTTCTCTGTGCGGTTACATGTTCTACCCGCTGGAAGAAAGCGGCTACGACGTGGCCGTGAGCTACCCCCACATTCATGCGTGGCTGCAGCGCCTGCGCCAACTGCCCGGATGGGCCAGTCCCTAAGACATGCTGCCTGGTGAGCGCATCCTGCCCAAGTGGTAACGGGGTAATCGGCAACGGGTAGCAGGGTCAAAAAATTGCGGTGGCAGTGGCCGCAAATCTGTTATGGCCGGTTTCGCGCGCCACGCCGCTGCAGCACGTAGGCCAGCGCCATAGCCATGGCCTACTGCACAGCGCCCCCGCATCAGGCGGCGATGATGCGCAAGCGACAGCGCGGCCCCATCACTGTGCCAGAATGAAGCGATGAGCGCCACCTCCTCCTTCCAGTCCAACGCCGACGGCACCCGTATCACCACGTACACCTGGGCCGAAACCCCGGGCCAACCGGTGGGCGTCGTCCAAATCTCCCACGGCCTTGCTGAACATGGCGAGCGCTACGACCGCTTTGCCCGTGCCCTCAACGCAGCAGGCTTCATCGTCCACGCTGTGGACCATCGCGGCCACGGGCGCACGGCAGGTGACAAGCTGGGTGACTTTGGCAGCGCTGGCTTCAGCGGCCTCATTGCCGACGTGGCCCAGTTCGGCGCACTGCTGCGCGCGCAGCATGGGCCGCAGCTTCCGCTCTTTCTGTTCGGCCACTCCATGGGCTCGTTCGCAGCGCAGGCGGCCATCATTGACCATTCCTCCACCTGGTCCGGCGTCATCCTGTCAGGCTCCACAGCCCTCGACCTATTTGCTGCCGCCATGGCCAATGCGCCTGCTGATGCCCCCGCCGGGCTCGCGGCCTTCAACGCAGGCTTTGAGCACCGCACCGGCTACGAATGGCTGTCGCGCGACGCTGCCGAGGTGGATGCCTACGTGGCCGACCCGTGGTGCGGGTGGGACGTGCCACCCGACGTGATCCCCTCACTCTTCGCCCCCGCGCCGCGGCTGGCCGACCCCGCACAACTCGCGTGTATCCGCAGCGACCTGCCCATCCTCATCGCATCCGGCGACGCAGACCCGCTGGCCGCAGGCGGGGTGTTGTTGGAGCAACTGGGGCAGCGGTATCGCGATGCCGGTGTGGCCGATGTGGCGGTCAAGCTGTACCCGGCCGCGCGGCATGAGATCTTGAATGAGACGAATCGGGATGAGGTGACGGGGGATGTTGCGGCGTGGCTGCGGGCGCATACGGGTCTGGCGTAGTCGGTACCGAATCCCTGTGAAATAGGCAGGTTTTGGGCAAGTAACCAGGGGGTAATGGCTGGCTGCTCCCGACCCAAAGCACAAGATCACGTTTACATCTTGAGCTGCCGATAAGTAGCGGCGGGCTGCCGTTCGCGGCCTAACCGTCACCTCAGGATGGGAGGATAGTGCGGCCTCGGTACTGTTTGAACCGGAAACGATGTACGTCGTACGAGTTCGGCGGGCGGCGGAGCAAACCGAGGCAACTTATCCATTAAAGATCGTGATGGCGCACAACACTCGGCAGGCGCCAGCGATACACAGCTTTGCAAGATCGAAGGACAGAGCCTTGGGTATAAAGTGGCTCGTTTCTTCGATCTTTTGGGGCGGTGATTTATGCGACCTGCAGTGTCGGATAGTCTGTATAGCCCTTGGCGCCACCTGCGTAGAACGTGTTGGAGTCAGGCGCGTTCAGCGGTGCCTTGGCCCTGATGCGTGCGGGCAGGTCCGGATTAGCCAGGAAGGCTGTGCCAAAGGCCACAGCGTCAAGCTTACCTTCGGCAATGGCTGCCTCTGCCTCATCAGCGCTGTAACCCATATTGCCCACCAACACACCCTTGTACTTTTCACGCGCCACGGGCATGACATCGGCCTTCTGCACGCCGAAGAAATCGGCGCGCATCACGTGCAGGTAGGCCAGCTTGAAGGCATTGAGCTTATCGGCCAGGAAGCCGATGAGGGCCAGCGGGTCGCTGTCTTTCATGCTGTTGAAGCTGTTGAGGGGCGACAGGCGCAGGCCCACACGTTCGGAACCGATCGCCTGCGTCACGGCAGTGAGTACCTCGAACAGCAAACGTGCACGGTTTTCCAGCGATCCGCCGTAAGCATCGGTGCGCTGGTTGGGCGTGTCGCGCAGAAACTGGTCAATCAGGTAGCCGTTGGCGCCGTGTACTTCGACACCATCAAAGCCGGCGGCAATGGCATTGCGTGCGCCTTGCGCAAATGCAGCCACGATGCCGGGAATCTCTTCGACGGTCAGGGCGCGGGGCACCGCGTGCGGCACCTTGCCTTGGGGCGTGTGGATCTCACCCTCAATGGCGGTGGCGCTGCTGGAGACAATGGGGGCGCCATCGGCAGCGCCAGGGTAGGCTGCGCGGCCAGCGTGCCAGATCTGCATGAAGATGCGTCCGCCCTTGGCGTGCACCGCGTCGGTCACCTGCCTCCAGGCTGCAATCTGCGCGTCGTTGTAGATGCCAGGCTCATTGACGAAGGCTGATGTACCGGGCGCCACCATGGTGCATTCGGAAATCAGCAGGCCGCCGGTGGCACGCTGGCTGTAGTACTCGGCCATCAGCGCGTTGGGCATGTGGCCAGCGTCGGCACGGGCGCGTGTCAGTGGTGCCAGAAGGATGCGGTTGGGCAGGGTGAGAGAACCTACTTGAAGTGGATTGAATAGCATGCGAATGAAAATCCAGGTTACTGGTTACTGAACAGAAAGCAGTCGTCAAGGTAACAGTTTCCCAATACTCAGACATTCGAAAGGTCACTGAAGACAGCTTTGGCACGGCTGGTGCTTTTTGCACCCAACGCACGATGTAGTGGACACGGGTTGGGAAGGCTTTGCTACCGACAGTTTCGCGGCGGTCTCCAGCCGTACATACACCAAGCGCCTCTGGTCATCCACCGCGTCGCAACTCCCTGACCCCCCGGCCCAGCTTGCGGCGCAACAGGGTCCGCAGGGTCACTCCATCCGAGTACCCGACCTGTGCGGCGACCTGGTCGACGCTGGCGTTGCCTGTGCGCAAGAGATGGACGGCATGCTCCACGCGCAGGTCCTGGAAATACGACAGGGGTGTCTTTCCCAAAACGCTTTGCAGCCGCCGCGCCAAGGTGCGCTCGCTTGTGCCTGCGGCGCTGGCCGCCTCGGCCAGCGAGAAACCTTGCGCGAGCCGACGTCTGGCCCAGCACTCGAAGCGCTCGACCATCGGGTCGGCATGCGCAAGGTGGTCGGGAATCACGAATTCGGCTTGCGAACTGCGTGTCTCGACCAGCAGATAGCGTGCCACCAGGGCTGCCAGCGCCGGACTGCGCCCTCGGATGATGCGCAAGGCCAAGTCGACGTGGGCCAAAGCGGCACCCGCGGTGGTGAAGCGTGTCGAGTTCACGATCATGCGTGACTCGTCCAGCGTGACGTTCGGATAGCGCTGCCGAAACATTGGCCCCAGCCACCATGACGTCGTCGCACGATGCCCATCAAGCAGGCCACTCTCTGCAAGCAAGAAACTACCGGAGCAAGCGGCACCAAGGTGCGCGCCAGCGGTGGACCACTGCTGTAGAGCCGCGACCGCATCGGGCACATCGGGCCGTGTGAGCCGAGCCGAGAGCGTGTCAGGCATCTTGTCGCCAAACGCTGTCACGAGCACGACGTCAGGGTCGGGCACACCATGCGCAGTGACCACGGGGACCGTCAAGCCTTGCGCCGTTCGGATGCGACGCCGCACGCCTACCAGCGTGAGCTCTATGTGCGCGGGAGCCTGTGGCAGCGAGCCCGCCATCGCATTGGCTAAGCCCACTGTGTCAGTGAGCGCCGCAAGCCCCAGATCAAACACGCCATCACAAACAAGGAGGTGGAGTTTCATGGCAATAATGATATCAATGTTGTCATTATTGCCAGTGGAGATGTCTGTCATGCAGACTTAGACTGCAGTCTCGTCGATCCCTTCAACCACTTTTCCATTTACCCAAAGGAATACAGCATGACCAAGCTCGCCTTGTTTGTTCGCCTCGAAGCTAAACCCGGCCAGGAGGCTGCGCTTGCCGACTTCCTGGCCAGCGCACTGCCGCTCGCCAACGCCGAGTCCGGCACCACGGCCTGGTTTGCATTGAAGTTTGGCCCTTCGACCTTCGGTGTGTTCGATGCCTTCGCCGATGAGGCAGGTCGCCAGGCACATCTGAACGGCCAGATCGCCGCGGCCTTGATGGCCAACGCCGCACCCTTGCTGAGTTCTCCGCCCAACATCGAGAAGGTCGAACTGCTTGCAGCCAAACTGCCTGCATGACAACCCGGCCTTGACCCGATCAGGTCACGCTGCAGGATGGGCGTCACACGGACCTGCGCGGCGCTACCCCTCGATTGGCCGGTGGGGATCAAGGCATGTGGCCAGGCTGCCCGTGGCGAATGACTCAGCCCGGCGTTCATAGCCACTAACAAAACCATGGCACCGTCAAACACCTGATCGGCGTTTGACGCTGCATGGCGCGTTACAAGAACAATGAGGTCAGCGCCGCGCTGTTCGAGAAAATCGCACCGCTGTTGCCGGTAGTCATACCCTCGGCCCAGGGTGGTCGATCGGGGGTGCCGGACCCCAGCGCCTTTAGTCTTCGGCGCACTGAGCGAGCTAGCGTCCCCGAACGGCGCGCCCCCTCCGCGCTGCGCCCGCCGCCTGGCAAGCCCTCCGATACGCCCGCAGCGTCATCTCTGCCCGCTGCATCACTGTGTCCTCCATCGTGGCCGCGCCTCCGGCCAGCTCATCCGCCTGGGCTTGCAGCAACTCCGCCGGGCTCATGCCCGACGCCTCGCCCGTCAGCAGCGCAATGCCTTCGCTCACATGCTGCATGGTGTAGACGTGGAACAGCCCGCGTTCCACGGCGTCCAGTACGGCGCGACTGAGCATCAGGTGGCGCTGGTTGCGGGCAGGGATGAGTACGCCTTGTGTGCCGTCCAGCCCTGCGGTGGTGCAGGCGCGGAACCAGCCTTCGATTTTTTCGTTGATGCCGCCCACGGGCAGCACTTCACCGTGCTGGTTGAGGGCGCCGGTGATGGCAATGCCCTGGCGCAAGGGCAGGCCCGACAGGCTGGACAGCAGTGCGTACAGCTCCGCGCACGAGGCCGAATCGCCTTCCACACCGCTGTATTCCTGCTCGAACACGATGGACGCGTTGAGCGCTAGCGGTGCCACATGGCTGAACAGCGCGGTGAGGTAGCTGTGCAATATCAGCACGCCCTTGTCGTGGATGGGGCCGGACATGTCCACTTCGCGTTCGATGTTGAGCAGGCCTTCTTGCCCGGCAAACGTGCGCGCGGTGATGCGCACCGGAAAGCCAAAGCGGTAGTCACCCAGATCGATCTGCGTGAGGGCATTGATCTGCCCGGTGACGCTGCCTGTGAGGGTGATGAGGCGTTCACCCTCCACGATGGATTCGTGCAGCTGCTCTTCGGGGTAGTTGTGGCGCAGCATGCGGGCTTGTTGCGCAGCGCGCACATCGGCTGGCTCCACCAGCGTGCCACCTCTGGCCTGGCACAGCGCGGCGGCTTCCATCAGCAGGGCTTCGATCAGTGCGAACTGGGCGCTTTGGCGGCCCTGGTCGTCGGCCTCGCGGTGGGCTTGCTCCAGCAGCAGCGCTACGGCGGGGGCGCCAAAGTGCGGCAGGTTGCGGCGCTTGCAGCTGTGGGCCACAAAGATGGCGCTGGCGATGCGGGTGGCGGGGCTGGCGGCAAAGCGCTCCACAAAGTCCACCTTGGCGCGAAAGCGCCGGGCGGTGTCGGGGTCGGCTTCCTGCAAGGCGTAGTACTCGTCCACCGAGCCGATCAGCACGATCTTCACATCCACCGTCACGGCTTCGGGTTGCAGGGCTACGGGCGCAGAGCCACTGCCGCTGCTGCCGGATTCGTCAATGTGCAGGCGGCTGCAGCGCAAAAAGCGGCGCAGGCGCGCCCACAGGCCTTCTTCGCTGACCAGGTCGTGCAGGTGCAGCAGCAAGAAGCCGCCGTGCGCACGCAACAGGCTGCCAGCGCGGATGCCGGTGAAGTCCGCGTGGGGCGTGTCGCCATCGCTGTGCGGTTCGATGTTGCCAAACAGCGTGCGGTGCTGCGGGTTGTCTTCCACGATGACGGGCGCGCTGGTTTGACCGTGGTGGTCTACCACCACATGCACCTGGCACAGGTGCAGCAGCCGGTTCAGGGCGTCATGGGCATCGCCGTCGTCTTCGTCATCGCTGGGCGTGCTGGCCGGGTTGCTGCTTTTGTCGGTGCTGGTGTCACTGGGGCTGTCTTTGGGGGGCTCAGCCAGTTCAAACCAGTGCAGGTGCTGCAGCAGTTCGCGTTCCACTTGCTGCAGCCAGGTTTGCAGTGCCTCGGGCTGTTCGGGCACGGTGCAACGCACGGTGGTCAGGGCTTGCTGCACCAGGGGGCGCACGGTGCGCTTGCGCAGATCGTTGAGGGCGTCGTCACGCACGCGTTCCAGCGGGCGCAAGGTTTGCGCAAACGCGATGATTTCGGCGCGCAGGGCTTGTTCGGCCTCGTCGATGCGGGCGCGTTGCTCTGGGGGCAGGGCGCGGGCTTCGGCTTCGGTCAGGGGCTGGCCACTGGCGCCTGTGAGGGTGAACATCATGTGCCCGCCGTCTTCGTCAGAGCGCTGCAGACGGAACTGACGGGCCTGGGCAAAGGCCTCCAGCACGGCAAATGCCTTGGCTTCCTGCGCTTCGTAGGTTTGCTCGATGGCACGGGCCTGGGCGCGGAAGTCGGGGCTGCTCAGGTGCCGTGGAATATCGGTTTGCAGGGCCTTGGCCAGCTCTGCCATGGCCCGGCGCAACACGCGGCCCTGGCCTGCGGGCAGGCGCAGGGCGCGGGGGCGCTCTGGGGCCTCAAAGTTGTGCAGGTAGCACAGGTCTGGCGGCACCGGCCGCAGGGCTGCGGCCGTCTGCATGGCCTGGCGCATGAGGGATGTCCGCCCGCTGCCCACTTCGCCCAGCACAAAGAGGTGGTAGTCGGGCTGGTTCATGTGCAGCCCGAACTGTGCGGCAGCCTGCGCGCGTTCTTGCCCGATCCATGGCAGGGGCAAATCTTGCAACTCGGCCGTGCTGGTAAAACCGAGCGAGGTGGGGTCGATGGTCAGGCGCAGTTGCGAGGCAGAGAGGGCGTTGGCGGGCATGACTGGGTGCAAAAACCTTCCAGCGTTTGCCGCTGGGCGCAGGTTGTTATCAATGAAAAGTGCCTGCAGCGCTTGTTGGATAAGCGCAGCAAGCTATAAAAATAGTAGCAAATGGCATTGAACGCAGCTGCACACCTACCGTGGCGTGGTGCAGTTGCTGGCACGCATTGCCAATCAGTGTGCCACCGGGCAGCGACCTTGGGGCGCACCGCCGGCCAGCGCGTGCTTGCGGGCGTCTTCCTGGGCGTCAGCCCCGGCCATGGTGGTGGGCCAGCCTTGCAGGTGCTGCTGGGTGATGCGGCTCAGGGCGCCAATCCACGGGTGGTTGTCGTTCAGGCAAGGGATGTAGTGGAACTCCTTGCCGCCATGGTGCAGGAAGGCTTCACGCACTTCCATGTTGATTTCTTCCAGCGTTTCCAGGCAGTCGCTGGTAAAGCCGGGGCAAATCACATCGACGCGGCGCGTACCTTTTTGGGCCAGGGCCTCGATGGTGGGCTGGGTGTAGGGCTCCAGCCACTTGGCCTTGCCAAAGCGCGATTGGAAGGTGATCTGGTAGCGGTCTTCGCGCAGGCCCAGGCGTTCGGCCAGCAGGCGGCCGGTCTTGCGGGCTTCGCAGTGGTACGGGTCGCCCAGGTGCAGGGTGCGCTCGGGCACGCCGTGAAAGCTCATCACCAGTTGGTCGGGCTGGCCGTTCTCCTTCCAGTGCGACTCCACCGTGCGCGCCAGTGCTTCAATGTAGCCGGCGTCGTCGTGGTAGTGGTTCACAAAGCGCAACTCGGGCACGTTGCGGGTGCGGGCGGCCCAGGTGTAGACCGCGTCAAACACGCTGGCGGTGGTGGTGCCGGAGTATTGCGGGTACAGCGGCAGAATCAGAATGCGCGTGGCGCCTTCGGCCTTCAGCGCATCAAGCTGGCTGGCAATCGACGGGTTGCCATAGCGCATGGCGTGGCGCACCAGCACGTTGTGCCCGGCTTCGCCCAGCCAGCCGCGCAGCAAGGTGGCCTGCTTGGCCGTCCACACCGCCAGAGGCGAGCCTTCAGGCGTCCAGACGCTGGCGTATTTGGCGGCAGATTTGGCCGGCCGCACCCGCAAAATGATGCCGTGCAGGATCAGCATCCACACCAGCTTGGGAATCTCGACCACGCGGTGGTCTGACAGAAACTGGCCCAGGTAGCGGCGCAGCGCGGGGGCGGTGGGCTCGTCGGGGGTGCCCAGGTTGCACAGCAAAACGGCGGTCCGCTCGGGTTGGCCGTGGGTGTAGGGGGGTTCTGGATGGAAGGGTGAGCGCATGCGCCGATTGTGGCAAATGCGGCGGGAGCCGTTGGTGTGGTGGAGTATTCTCTGGCCCCTATGCCTGCTTCCACCCCCTATGCACCCCAGCTTGCCGAGGCCGCCTTGGCTCTGGACGTGGGCCGCGTGCGCGCGATCTCCATTGATCTGGACGACACCCTGTGGCCCATCTGGCCCACCATAGCCAAGGCCGAACAAGTGCTGCTGCACTGGCTGACCTTGCACGCACCGGCCACCGCCAGGCTGTTTGCCAACACCGAGGCGCTGCGCGCCATACGCAACCAGATGGTGGCCTTGCGGCCCGACCTGGTACACGACTTGAGCGCCCTGCGGCTGGAGTCGATTCGCCTGGCGTTGCAGCAAGCGGGCGATGAACCCGCCCTGGCCGAACCTGCATTTGATGTGTTTTTTGACCAGCGCCAGCGGGTGGAGCTGTTTGACGATGCGCACGACACGCTGGCGTTTCTGTCGGCCCGTTACCCGGTGGTGGCCGTGTCCAACGGCAACGCCGATGTGCACCGCGTAGGCATTGGTCACTATTTCAAGGCCAGCATCAGCGCCAAGGATTTTGGTGTGCCCAAGCCCGATGTGCGAATCTTTCACGCGGCGGCCCAGGCAGCCCAGGTGCAGCCCCACGAAGTGTTGCACGTCGGCGACGACGCCACTGCGGACGCCCAAGGCGCGCTGGCGGCCGGTATGCAGGCCGTGTGGCTGAACACCGCCGGGCACGACTGGCCGCACCCCGAGCGACCCCATGCTACGGTGGCAAGCCTCACGCACCTTTGCCGCCTGCTGGGCTGAAGGCCTGGCTTGCGCTGTCCATTGTTTGAACGCTGATTGATTGACCCTAGCCCGAGACGCCCATGCCGAAAACGCCGATTCCCTTGCCGCAGGTACGCACCGTCGGACTCATGCAGCCCATGACCTGGTTGGTGCTTGCGTGGCGCGACATGGCCCGTTCGGGCTGGATCAGCTTTGCGCACGGCCTGGCGATCACTGCCTTTGGCGGCGCCATTCTGGCGGTGGCCCACCACCGCTTCTGGCTGCTGGCGGGGGCTTTGTCCGGCTTTTTGGTGGTGGCGCCCGTGCTGGCCACGAGCCTGTATGCCCTGAGCCGGGCGCTGGAGCAGCGCCAGGAGGCCAACCTGGGGGTCGTGCTCAAGACCTGGTTGAACTGGCAAAACAGCCACCTCAACAAGTGGGGCAACGACTATTGGTGCATGGTGCAGTTCGGCGCGCTTTTGGCGCTGGCGGCCACGGGCTGGGTGATTACCTCTGCCGCCTTCATCACCTTGCTGGCGCCGGTGCCTGTGGAGACCCCCATGGACTTCATGCGTCATGTGGTGCTGGCCAATAACGGCTGGTTGTTTGAGCTGTGGCTGGGTTTGGGCAGCCTGCTGGCGGCGCCGATCTTCGCCTCGAGCGTGATTGCCATGCCGCTGCTGTTGGACCGGCGCGCTTCGCTGCGGGTGGCGGTGCTCACCAGCTGGCAAGTGGTGGTGGCCAACCCGTTGCCCATGGCGTTTTGGGCAGCCTTGATTCTGGGCTTCACCTTGCTGGGGCTGGGCTCCTTGCTGCTGGGGCTGATTTTTGTGATGCCGATGCTGGGCCACGCCAGCTGGCACGCCTATCGTGACCTGGTGGATGCATCCAGCCTGCCGCTGCGCGATGGGGCAGTGGCCACGGGGCAACGCAGTGGGGTGTCATCGTGATTTTTGGTTTTACCGAGGCGCAGATTTCGGGCTTTTTCCTCACCTATGGCGTGGGGGCTTTCATCCTCTACATGCTGTTCATCATTGGACAGCTGGCGTGGGAGTCCAAGGCGGGTCGCTTTGGCACTTTCGTGCTGTTTTTGGGGCTGGGTGTGGGCTTCCTGGGCTTTCTGGCCAAGGTGGTCATCCAGTGGTGGCTGGAGCGCTGACAAGCGCCCATCGCCCCTTCTTCATTCGCTGCGCCGGGTGTCTTTGGCCGATTGCCATGTACCCGTCATGAGTGATCTGACAGAGTTTCTTACAATCCACAGCTTCTTGGTACACAGGGCGCGTTCGGCGCCCTTCATATGGAAATAGCAATACTGTTCGCTCTCATCTGCCTTAACGGCGTATTTGCCATGTCGGAAATCGCGCTGGTGACTGCGCGCAAGGCCCGGCTGCAGAAGTTGATTGATGAGGGCGACAACGGCGCTGCCGCCGCCGTCAAGCTGGGTGAAGACCCCACGCGATTCCTGTCCACGATCCAGATCGGTATCACCTCCATCGGTGTGCTGAACGGTATCGTGGGTGAGGCAGCCCTGGCTGCGCCTCTGGCCCAGTGGCTGACCGTGGTGGGGGTTCCATCGCCTTACGCAGGGTATGCCTCCACCGGTTTGGTGGTGGTGCTCATCACCTATTTCTCCATCGTGGTGGGCGAGTTGGTGCCCAAGCGCATCGGGCAGTCTCATCCCGAGACATTCGCCCGCCTGGTGGCGCGCCCCATCAATCTGCTGGCGGTTGCAACCAAGCCGTTTGTGTTGCTGCTGTCGGGCTCCACCCGCACGTTGTTGCGCTTGCTGGGCGTGAAAGAGACCAGCGGCAGCCCGGTGACGGAAGAAGAAATCCACGCCATGCTGGTCGAAGGCACGACGGCCGGGGTGATCGAGTCGCACGAGCACACCATGGTGCGCAACGTGTTCCGCCTGGACGATCGCCAGATTGGCTCCCTCATGGTGCCTCGTGGCGATGTGGTGTGTCTGGACCTGGATGCGCCTTTTGAAGAGAACCTGCGCCGCATAGAAGAATCTGACCACGCCCGCTTCCCGGTGGTGCGCGGTGGCATGGACCACCTGCAAGGCGTGATCAATGCCCGCCAATGGTTGTCGCGCGCGCTGCGCGACCCCAAGCACACGCTGGAAGACCAGCCCTTGCAGACCGCACTGTATGTGCCGGAGACCATCACGGGCATGGAGCTGCTGGACAACTTCCGGCTGTCGGACGTGCACATGGCCTTTGTCATCGACGAGTACGGTGAAGTGCAGGGCATCGTCACGCTGCAAGACCTGATCGAGGCCATCACAGGGGAGTTCCAGCCCCGCGATCCTGAGACCTCCTGGGCTCTGCAGCGGGAAGATGGCAGCTGGCTGCTGGATGGGCACATTCCCGTGCCCGAACTCAAGGATCGCCTCAACCTCGACTCCGTGCCAGAGGAAGAGCGCGGTCGCTACCACACCCTCAGCGGCATGGTCATGCTGCTCACCGGCCGTCTGCCCAAAGTTACGGATACCGTGCAGTGGGAGAACTGGAAGCTGGAAGTGGTGGACATGGATGGCAAGACCATCGACAAGGTGCTGGCAACCCGCCTCCCAAGCCAGGAAGACTCAGCGGCTGAAGCGCAGGAAGCGGGCGGCTGAGCGCGGGCTTGGCTGCCAAGCGGCCAGCTAATTCAGGCTGTGCCTGTCTTCCAGAGCCGCAAGCCCAGCTCCCGCGCGAGCTGGCGGTATTCCTCCACACTGGCTTGCACGTAGGTCTCCAGGGCGGCTCCGGTGAGCCGGTGCGGGGTCAACCCATGCATTTGGCACAGTGCCGCATAGCCGGGGTCTGCATGGGCCTGCGCGAAGGCTGCCGTCCAGGCCGACACCAGCGCGGGTGGCGTACCCATGGCCATGTAGACGCCCCGCACGGTGGGCCATACCAGAGGCGTGGCTTGCTCTGTGGCGGTGGGCACTTGGCTCAGTGCGCCAGGAAGTCGGGCGGGCGAGAGCACCGCCAGCAGCCGAAAATTCGCGCCATGGGCCTGTGCCTTCATGGCCTCGGCGGCGTCCCCGGTAAAGACGTTGATGTGCCCGCCTACCAGCGCCTTGATGGCCTCACCGCCCCCTTCAAAAGATACGAAGCGCATGTGGCGGGGGTCTCTGCCAGCATGGCGCACCAGCAGCGCGGCTTTCATCCAATCCTGGCTGCCCAGCGTGCCGCCGGCCCCAAACACCATCCGCTGGTTGCTGTCGCGCAGCGCCTGCATCAGTTGCGTGAGCGTTTGAAAGGGGCTTTGCGGGTGCACGGCCACCACACCGTAGTCAGTGCCCAGCGTGGCGACCCAGCGCACTGCTTCCACCCGATGCGGGCCAAAACGGCCTTGGGCAATGTTCAGCAGCGAGCCGCTGGAGAAGGCCACCAGAGCGTGGCGAGAATCCAGCCGACCCGTGGCCGCCCGGTCAAAAGCCACGGCACCAATACCGCCTGGCAGGTAGCGGGTGCGCAGTGGCGCAAAGGCGGGGCGCACCTTGGCGATGGCCTGGGAGGCCACGGTGCAGGTCAGATCAAAACCGCCCCCCGGCTTGGAGGGTGCGATGCACTCGCTTCCTGCCAAATCCTGTGCGGTGGCATCTTGTGCCCACACCCAGCGCGGAGTCAGCACCAGCGTGGCTGCGTGCAGTGCAACGCGGCGGGGCAGAACAGCGGATTCCGAAGGGCTGGGCATAGTGCTGTAGACAAGGTTTTCAGTAGCTGGCTCGCGGCGGATGCTGCTGTGCTGGCGATTATGTGGGCCCGGCTGTACCACCCTGGTGGGCGGTGGGCTTGGGCCACCACACCAGGGCCAGCAGACCTTGGTCACTTTCCCGGTTTTGCAGGCGTAACGCGCCCCCATGCCGTTGTGCGATGGATCGCGCAATCGACAACCCCAGGCCCGAGCCAGCCGTCTTCGCCTGCGGCCCGCGTTTGAAACGCTGGCCCAGGGTGGCATGTTCCTGCTCTGTCAGTCCGGGTCCGTTGTCTTCCACGCTCAGGCTCCAGCCCAGCTCGTCCCCGGCTGCTGCCAGCGTGACAGTGCCCCCTGCTGGGGTGTAGGCAATGGCGTTGGCTGCCAGATTGGTCAGCGCTTCGTGCATCAGGTGGGCATCGGCCACGGCCATGGCATGCGACGGGGCAGGCGGCTGAATGCCAAAGTCGATCTGCTTTGCGCGTGCCTGGGGTAGCAGTTCGAGAGCGACCGTGCGCAGCAGGCTGGACAAGTCCAGGGGCGCGAAATCCAGGGCGGCTGTGTCGCTGCGCCCCAGGGCCAGCAACTGCTGCGTGCTGCGGGTGGCGCGGGAAATTTCGGTTCCCAGGGCTTGCAGTGTCTGCTGCACCAGGTCGCTGTTGGGCTCTCGCCGTGCATAGTCCACCTGCATCTGCAAAGTGGTCAGGTGGGTGCGCAACTGGTGCGATGCGTCGTCCAGAAATTCTCTTTGCTGCTTGATGAGCGCCTGGTTGCGCGCCATGTGCTGGTTGACGGCGGACACCAGGGGGCGGATGTCTGCGGGCAGATCCTGTGGCGGGATAGGCGTCATATCTTCCGGGCTGCGGTCTTGCACCCCTTGCGCCAAACGTGCCAGCGGGCGCAAGGCCAGCGCCAGGGTTCCTGCAGCACCTAGCACCATCAGCACCAGGATCAGTCCATCCCGCAGGGCTGCGCGGCGCACAAAGCGCAGAGTGAAATCGCGGCGCGACTGGGTGCTTTCACCCACTTGCACGATGACGCTGGTATTCGGCTGCCCCGGGCTGGTTCCGTTCAGACTCGCATCTGCCGAAATGGGGCGCTGGTAAGCCACCAGGCGCAAGGACTCTCCAAAATACCGGGCGTCGTAAAAACGCGGAACACCTGGCTCCAGCGGGCGGGGCGGTAAGGGCAGATCGGCATTGCCCAGCTCTACCAATGCATCGGACGTAGCTACCCGGAAGTACACCGAGCCGCTGGCTGTCAGCTCAAAGAACTCCAGCATGCTGTAGGGCAGCTCGGCCGTGAGCCCGCCCGATGCGGTGGAGATGCCCGCGTCGATGGCCTTGAGCGCCCCCACCAGCGAGCGGTCATACGCCGCGTTTGCTGCCTCCAGGGCATCGTGCCGTGTCATCCAGAGTTCCAGCGCCGTCACCAGCACCAGCAGGGGCAGCAGCACGATGGCCAGGCGCTGCCACAGGCGCAGGCCAGAGAGAGCGGGCGGCCATGTGCTGCGCCACAGCGCCATCAACTGCACTCCAGTGCGTAGCCCAACCCGCGCAGGGTGGTGATGCGTACGTCGCTGCCTTCCAGACGCTTGCGCAGCCGGTGCACAAACACTTCCACGGCTTCGGGATGAACGTCTTCGTCGTCAGAGAACACCCGATCCAGTATTTGCTGTTTGGAAAAGGGCTCGCCGCTGCGTTGCACCAGCACCCGCAGCACTGCCAGTTCGCGCGGGGACAAGGCCAGTGGCGCGCCTTGCAGTGTGAACTGCTTGCGCTGGCCGTCATAAACCAGCGAGCCGCAGGCCAGCCGGGGGTGTTCGTTGCCCCGTGCGCGTCGCACCAGGGCGTGCAGGCGTGCCTCCAGCTCCGCCAGCTCGAAAGGTTTGGCCAGAAAGTCGTCTGCGCCGGCGTTGAGCAGGCGCACCCGCTCGTCCAGCGAATCACGCGCCGTCAGAATCAGCGCAGGAAGGCGTTGGTCGCGTTCGCGCAGCCGTTGCAACACGCCATGGCCGTCCAGTCCCGGCAGGCCCAGGTCCAGCACCAAGGCGTCGTAGTCGGCATTTTGCAGGGCCCGATCGGCCATCAGCCCGTCGCTGACCCATTCGACCTGGATGCCGGCGTGCTCCAGCGCCCGGCTGAGCCAGGTTCCCAGGCTGTGTTCGTCTTCTGCCAAAAGGATGCGCATGATGGGGCGATGCTAATGCGGGATAGACAGCCTGAGGGTAGGCTCGGCAACGTCCATAGCCATCCAAGCCTGCGGCGCAAGCCAGGATGAGGGACAGGCGCAGTCTGTGGTGTGCTCAGTCGGGCTTGACCTTGGCGCGCAGCAATACCTTCTTCCAGCGTTCCTGCTCTGCGGCGATGAACTGGGCAAACTGCGCAGGCGTACCGCCAATGGCCTCGGCTGCGTCGGCGTTGAGCCGTTCCAGCGAGGAGGGGGCTTTGACGGCCTTCATGGTTTCGACCGAGAGCTTTTCGAGGTTGGCTGCGGGCATGTTGGCCGGGGCGAGCATGCCGTACCACTGGGTCATTTCAAAGCCCGGAAAGCCTTGCTCGGCCACGGTGGGCACGTCGGGCAATTGCGGCAGGCGCTTGGCCGAGCCGGTGGCAATGCAGCGAACCTTGCCCGACTTGATGAAAGGCAGCATCGCGGCTGCACCCACGGCTGAGGCCTCAAGGCGGCCCGAGAGCAGGTCGGTCATCATGGGGCCGGTGCCACGGTAGGGCACATGCAGCAGGAACAGATCGGCAGTCATCTTGAGGTATTCAAACGCCAGGTGCCCCGCGCTGCCATTGCCTGCAGAACCGTAGCTGAACCTGCCGGGGCTTTTCTTGGCGTAGGCGATGAATTCCTTGAGGTTCTTGACCGGCACATCGGGGTGCACCACATACAGGCTGGGCACCTTGGCCAACAGGCTCACGGGCTTGAAGTCCTTGTTGGCATCGTAGGGCAGCTTGTCGAAGATGAAGGGATTGACCGCCAGCGTGCCGATGTGCCCCAGGATCAAGGTGTGCTGATCTTCGGCGCGTGCCACTTCCGACATCGCGATGTTGCCGGCAGCCCCTGGCTTGTTGTCCACAAAAACGCTTTGGCCCAGGGTCTTGGACAGCTCGGCGGCCGTGGAGCGCGCCACGATTTCTGAACTGCCCCCCGGTGCAAACGGCACCACGAAACGCACTGATTTGCTGGGCCAGGCGGCTTGGGCTGCTGCGCTGGCAGGCAAAAGCCCGCCCAGGGCTAGCGCTGAACCAGCGCCGAGTAGCTGGCGGCGTGCTGGGTTGAAGGTGGGGGGAAGTTCAAACATGGCGATGTCTCCTCGTTCTGGTCAGTGATTCCTAGGCCTGGTTGCCTCGAAGCATCGTGCCGATGGCCAGCTTTCGGAATGCTGTCAGTGTGGCGTGGTCGCCCCAACTCACGTCTGCCCTGTCGCCTTGGCTGCGCACCAGCCCAGCCCCTCATGGGGTACCGTCAGGCTCCTACGGTGTCTGCCCGCACGACCCGGTTGCGTCCGGTGTTCTTGGCCTGATAGAGGGCAGCATCGGCATTGGCCAGCGTGGAGACCGAGTCTGGCAAGACCGGACACAAGCCCACGCTCATGGTGACTCGGATGGTCTGACCGTCATCGCTTGCAATGGTGCTTTGCTCCAGGGCCATGCGCAAACGCTCGGCGATGGCGTGGCCTTGCTCCACCGTGGTGTTGGGCAACAGCACCGCAAACTCCTCACCTCCCAGCCGTCCCGCCATGTCTTCCTTGCGCAGCAGATTCCCGCGCAACAAGTTGGCCAGATGAACCAAGACTTTGTCACCGGTAGCGTGGCCCCAGGTGTCATTGACGCGCTTGAAGTGGTCCAGGTCCAGCATCAGGAAGGCCGCGGGAGGAGCGCCGTGGGCGATATGGGTGATCTCGGCTTCGAGGCGGGCCATGAAAGCGCGCCGGTTGGTCAGGCCTGTCAGGGTGTCTGTGGTGGCCAGCCGCTCCAGCGTGCGCTCGCGGCGTCGGCGCTCGGTGATGTCTTGCGCCAGCCACAACCTGCCCAGATCATCGCCTCGGGCGGTGCGTATCTGCACCATGTCGATCCGCACGGTGGTGCCTTGTGCCAGCGCCACTTCGTAAGTCGCGTTGGTACCCATGGCGTACAGCTGATCGGTGGCGGGCAGCGTATCCAAAACTTCCGCTGGAACCATGGAACGCAACTTGGTTCGATCGCAACCCACCAGCTCTTCTGAGGGTGTGCTGACGCCAAAAAGGTCGCACATGGCCTGGTTCAGCACCACGGCGGTGCCTACCTGGTTTTGTACCAGCACCCCACCTGGGAAGTGCCGAATCACCTCCATCAAGTGCGCCTGGGCTGTGGCCAACGCCTCTTCGGTCTCGCGCCGCTCGGTGGTGTCCACCAGGGTCCAGACCACGTCGCCCTCTGGCTGCTGCGGGTCCAGGGGGGTGCCTCTGATCGAGAACCAGCGCAGTGCGCCGGTGGCGGTGCGCATGAGGTATTCCACCTCCACGCCACCTTGCTCGCGTACGACATCCACGTACTGCAGGAAGTGCGTAAAAGCCGCTTCGTGCCGGTGCAGAACGCTGGTGCTTCTGCCTTGCAGCGGCAGGCCGTCCTCCGAGAAGGTCTCCACGGCTCTGTGGTTGGCCAGCGCAATGATGCGCTCGGGGGTGGAGATGAGGAGGGCGGCGGCGGCATTGTCGAGCAGCGCTTGCCGAAGGTGTGTTTCCTGCTTGCGGGGGGTGATGTCGGTCTGGGTGCCGATCACCAGCCCAGCAATTTCAGTGTCGTCCGGCGCAACTTGCCCTCGGATTTCCATCCACCGCCATGTGCCTTGCTGGGTGAGCAGGCGCGTTTCCATGTCGAAGGGCTCGCCCAGGGCGATCTGGCGTTGCAGTGTGGTGAGCACCCGGTGGCGGTCATCAGGGTGCACATGCTCTTGCCACGTTTGAAAGTTCAGCTTTTGGGGAAGCACTTCGTAGCCCAGCATCTGGTGGCAGCGCTTGTCCATCTCGATGATGCCGGTGCGGGTGTCCCATTCCCACAGGCCGTCCTGCACGGCCGCCATGGTCAGTCGCAGCCGAGCTTCGCTGCGGCGCAGTGCTTCCATCACGGAGTGTTGTTCAGTCACGTCGTGGATGTACCCGTGCCACAACGTGGACCCATCGGCTTCGCGCTCAGGCTTGGCCTGGCCGGCCAACCACCTGGTTTGGCCGTTGGGCAGCACTTGGCGCCATTCGTGGCTCCACAGTTCCAGCGTGCTGGCTGACTCCAGGATGCTGGAGCGCAATGCTTCAAGATCCTCTGGATGGGCGCTGGCAAATGCCTCGCGGGAGTCTGTCTGCGCCAGCTCGGGGGTGATGCCGTAGATGTCGGCAATACCAGGGCTCGCATACGGAAAGCAACTGCTTCCGTCGGGCCGCAACCTGAATTGGTACACCGTGCCAGGAACCTGCACCAGCAGCTTGGCCAGGCGTTGCTGCAGTTCCTGACGCGCCGCGTCAATCTCGTGCCGCTGCGTGACGTCGACATAAGTGCCGGTGATGCGTTGCGAAGGCGGCTGACCTGCGCGGCGCACGATGCGTCCACGCACCTGCATCCAGATCCAATGGCCGTCCTGGTGGCGCAACCGGGGCTCTGCCTCGAAGAATTCGGACTCCCCGCGAACATGGGCCTCGAGGGCATCACACCAGGCTGGCCAATCCTCTGGGTGGATCAACGCTTGGAGTTGCTCAGGGGTGGGGTGGTAGGCTTCCTTTGGCAACCCCAGCAGACGGACCCAGCTGCGGTCAAAAAAGAAATCTCCTGCAGGCTGGCTCCAGGTCCATGTGCCTAGCTTGCCGCCTTCCAGTGCCAGTCGGTAACGTTGCCTTTGGCGCTCCAGCCGTTCACGGTCCTGCTTTTGACGTTGGAAGAGCAGCGCAATCCAGCACGCCGCCAGCACAAACGCCAGCGTTCCCACGGCATTGCGCAGGCGGCTGTCGCGCACGGATTGGTACGTTCCCGCCATGGCCTGGTCGCGGCTGAGCCCGACGCTGACGACCAAGGGATAGTGCGCGAGTCTCTGCCAGGCGTAGAACCGGTGCACGCCGTCAATGGGTGCGACGACCTGGTATTGCCCACTGGTGCGCTCCGGGTAGCGCAGGAACTCCCGGTCTGCGGGGACGTTCAGGTCCAGCACCCCATTTTGATCGTGGGATCGCGCGAGATAAGCCCCATCAGCGCGCAGCAGCAGCGCAGCGTCGTTGCCTTGGGTGAATACATCGCGCAGGTTATTGGAGAGGTAGTCCGGGTTAATGGAAAGCACCACCACGCCGCCAAAGCGGTTGCCTTGGCTGATAGGGTAAGACACTTGCACCGACCACTGCCTTGACACCCGGCCCAGTGTGGGGCGGCTAATGTAGAGGCGCTTTTCCGTCTCCAAGGTGTGGGCCCGGAAGTGGGGACGGTCTCCGATCGATGTGCCCAGCGTCGCGCTGTCGGGCGACAGCGACGAATACACGATGCGTCCACTGGAGTCTGTCACCGCGATTTGCAAAATACTGCCCGGCGGGAACGACGCAAGGGCGTCGGACGCTGCCAACTGAAAGGTGTGCTGCGGGTCGTGTTCGTGCAGAACGGCCAGACTACGCGCCAGGTATTCCAGCCCGCCCATCAATGTTTCCATTTGGGCCGCAAGGGTGCGCGCAATGTGCGTGGCACGCAGTTCGGTCTGTGTCTCCGCAAAGGTGGTTTGCTCTTGCTGTTGCGCGAGCAAAAGCCACCAGTACGCGCCACAGGCAACGAGTACCGCGGCCAATGCGCCCGTCACCTTCCAGTGCATCCAGAACTTTTTCATCGGGTGCATCCTGACCGTGAACGGATGAGGGCTAAGAAGGCTCGTTGGTGGCAGGGCTTTGTCGCAAGCCCGGCGGGCTTAGCCCACAGTGCGGCCGAGACGGCTGGCAGGAAAACTGCGTGCCCCGTTCGGGGTGAGGAGACTGCGGGGTAGGCGAAAAAACGCATTAATACCGATTTTATTGTTCTGTAGCGGATAGTTACTGATAAAGCGGCTGCGCCTTCCCGGTAGATGGTCCCGTTCGGGATCCAGATCGACGATTTTTGAGGCGTATCAAGGTTGCTCTGGCCGGCTGGACTGCTGGCGCCCGCGCCAGAATTTGCCCGCCAAGCGGGTCGTTTTCAGTGGCGCGGCCCAGTGGTTTGCTGCGCTGCGTGCAGGCCGCTGCGGATGGCCCCTTCCAGCGTGGCTGGGTAGGGGCCGTCGGTGTAGTCGCCTGCGGCCCACAGGCCTGAGAGCACGCGATTTCCTGGACGGCGCAGCCCTGGCGTACAGGCAAAGGTTGCGCGTTTTTCCACCACGGTCTGAAGAGGACGCAGGGTTTTGAGGCCCAGCTGTTCCTGGGCCTGGCGCACAACCTGATCCTCAAGCGTGGCACGGTCTTGCTCACTGACGCTGACCACAAAGGCCAGCAAACCGGCAGGCCCCCCCAGGTGCCCGCGGTCGAACACAAACTGTGCGGGTTGCTCGGGGCCTGGGCGCAAGGCCAGCATTGCGCGGTCCAGGGTATGGCGACTTTCCTCGGCGGGCTGAGATCCGTGTGGGCGGCTGGTGGCAGAGGCCTGTGCGTACACCGTGCCGATGGATGTGAACCGCAGTGCCTGGGTTACGTGGAACCACTCGGCGGCTTCGCCTTGTTCGGTGTGGGAAAGGCTGCCGTGGGCCGCTTGCACCAGGCGGGCTGCCTCCGTGCTGTGGGTGGCCAGCACCACCGAGTCAAAGCGTGCGCCGTCTACGTCCCAGCCGTCAGGGGTGCGCGCCAGGCCCGCCACGCGTTGCCCCGTGTGCAGCGCCGCTCCCTGGGCTTGCAGCCACTGCGCAGCGGTATCCGGGAACAGCGCACCCAGGTCGGTGCGCGGCAGCAGCAGATTCGAGCCACCGCGCCCGCTGAACAGGCTGTCGCGCAACACGCGCAAGAACACTTCCGCGCTGGCCTCGTGCGCCGGGGTGTTGAGTGCCGATACGCAAAGGGGCTCGATGAACTCCTGCAGCAGGCGCTGCGGCAGGCTTTCGCACAGCTGCGCTACCGACCAGCGCGCATCGCACCGGAAGCCCTTGAGCTGCCAGATGGCGCAGGTGCGCAGCAGTGCGACTTTGTCAGTCCAACTCCAGCCGCGTGCCCGCGCCACACCCACCAGCGCATCCCAGGGGGGCGGCAGGTTGGGCAGTTCCAGGCCGCTGCGGTCGGCGTAGGTCAAGGTCAGGGGGAGGCGCAGCATGGCGCTGGGCACGTCCACGCCCACCGTGCGCATCAAACGCAGGGTTTCGGTGTAGGCACCAATCAGGATATGTTGCCCGTTGTCCAGCACGAGACTCTGGCCTGCTGCATCCACGGTGTGCAGGGCTCGCGCCCGCCCACCCAGGGTGCGAGCGGCTTCCATCACCGTGACGTGGTACCCTGCCTGCGTCAACGCCACGGCTGCCGCCATGCCGGCCCAGCCGGCCCCCACCACCGCGACGCGCATCACATGCGCCCCAGGGCCTGGACCTTCCATGCCAGCCAGAACTTGCGCAGGGGCGTGAGGCGAATGCGCTGGTGCAGCACCTGGAAGTTGTCGTGTTCGATTTCGCGCAGCAGGGTGCGGTAAATGCTGGCCATCATGAGCCCAGGCTTTTGGGTGCGGCGGTCTGCGTCGGGCAACAGGGCCAGCGCCTCGTCGTACAGGCGGTGCGCTCGCTCGGCCTGAAAGCGCATGAGTGCGGTGAAGCGGTCGGAATACGTGCGCTTCAGAATCTCGTGCGCCTTCACATCAAACTGCTGCAACTCGCTGACGGGCAGGTAAATGCGGCCCAGCATGGCGTCTTCACCCACATCCCGAATGATGTTGGTGAGCTGAAACGCCAGCCCCAGTGTGTGTGCGTATTGCGTGGTGCGTTCGTCGGTCTGGCCAAAAATGCGCGCAGCCACCTCGCCCACAATGCCCGCCACCAGATGGCAGTAGCCCTTGAGGCCTGCAAAATCGATGTAGCGGGTTTGCTCCAGATCCATCTGGCAGCCGTCGATGACGGCCTGCAGGTGGCGTTGCTCGATTCCGTAATCGCGGGTGTGCGGCATCAATGCCTGCATCACCGGGTGGGTGGGCTGGCCGCCAAAGGCTTTGGCCACCTCGGCCTGCCACCAGGCCAGTTTGGTGCGGGCTACGCCGGGGTCAGACACTTCGTCCACCACGTCATCCACTTCGCGGCAAAACGCATAGAACGCGGTAATCGCTGCGCGCCGGGGCGCGGGCAGGAACAAGAAGGCGTAATAGAAGCTGCTGCCCGAGGCAACGGCTTTTTGTTGGACGTACTGTTCCGGAGTCATGGGGCGCGATTGTCCCACGCGCTGTGTGGCCCGCGCCCGAGAATCTGCGCGCCAGGGGGCTTTGCCCGGCCCCTGGCGTGAGGAGCTGGGTTTTAGAAAGCGATCTGCTCAACGCCGATGTCGCTGGGGCGACGCAGCGCTTCTTTCATGAAGATGCTGATTGGCAGGGTGCCTTGTTCGGAGCTGAACCACTTTTTGTACAAGGCCGCCATCTCGCCGTTCTGGATCATGCGGCGGGTCACGCGGTCCACTAGCTCCTTGAACTTGGGGTCGTCCTTGCGCAGGCCAATGCTGTAGGGCTCCACAGAGAGGCGTTTTTCCAGGAAGTGGTAGTCATCCATGGACTTGCCCAGGCGGGTGAGCGGGATCCAGATGCCTGCGTCGTCTGCAAAGGCGGCATCGGCCTCGCCCTTGGCCAGCGCGTTCACGGCGTCCAGCGTGCTTTCCACCAGCACGTAGTTGAATTTGCGGTTGAAGGTGCGTTCGTTGGCGCGCAGCAGGTTTTCGTTCGTGGTCTTGCCCTGCACGGCGATTTTCTTCCCCTGCAGGTCGTCCAGCGTTTTGATGTTGGAGCTTTTGCGCACCAAAAATGCCGAAGACGCCACAAAAATGTGGTGGCTGAAAGAGATTTCCTTCTGCCGGGCGGCGGTGTTGGCCGTGCCGCCACATTCCAGATCCACGACGTTGTTTTTCACGTCGGTGATGCGGTTCTTGCCATCCACCAGCAGGTAATTCACGCGCAGGTCGGAGCGCTTCAGTTCTTTTTTGATCTCTTCAAAGATCTGCAGGCAGATGTCCACCGTGTAGCCCTGTACCTTGCCAGAGGCACTGTCTTTGTATGAGAAGGGCAGTGATTTCTCGCGGTGGCCCAGACGCAGCTCCCCAGAGCTGGCAATGCGTGAAAGGGTGTCTTGTGCAAGGGCTGGCACGGCGGCCAGGCTGAGGGCTGCCATCAGGGCCCACTGGCGCAGTTTGGAAGAAGTTGACATGCTTGAGCAGGGGGAAAGGTGGGTAAAAAGGACGTGCCTTTTGTGCGTTGCAGCATCCATCCCCCCCATTGTGATTGCCTCAGGGCCTACCGTGCGCAAACTTGCTTGCGCGCCGTCAGCATTCCACAACGTTCACCGCCAGGCCCCCGCGCGAGGTCTCCTTGTATTTGCTCTTCATGTCGGCGCCGGTCTGCATCATGGTTTTGATGACCTTGTCGAGCGACACCACATGCTGGCCATCGCCGCGCAGGGCCATGCGGGCGGCGTTGATCGCCTTGATGGCGCCCATGGCATTGCGCTCAATGCAGGGGATCTGCACCTGCCCACCCACGGGGTCGCACGTCATGCCCAGGTTGTGTTCCATGCCGATTTCAGCGGCGTTTTCCACCTGCTCTGGCGTGCCGCCCATCACCGCCGCCAGCGCGCCTGCGGCCATGGAGCACGCCACTCCCACCTCGCCTTGGCAGCCCACCTCGGCGCCCGAGAGCGATGCGTTGACCTTGTAAATGATTCCAATGGCGCCCGCAGTGAGCAAAAAGGTGGCAATGCCCGCATCGTTCGCACCGGGCAGGAACCGCACGTAGTAATGCAGCACTGCGGGGATGACCCCGGCGGCACCGTTGGTGGGTGCTGTGACCACGCGGCCGCCAGCGGCGTTTTCTTCGTTCACGGCCATGGCGTAGAGGTTCACCCAGTCGAGCATGGACAGCGGATCGCGCAGCGCGGCCTCGGGGTGGCTGCTCAGGTTGCGGTGCAGTTCGGCCGCGCGGCGGCGCACATGCATGGGGCCGGGCAGAGTGCCAGTGGCCGCGCAGCCGCGTTGCACGGCCCCGGCCATGGTCTGCCAGATGCGCAGGAGCTGGCGTTGCACTTCGTCGGCGCTGTGCCAGTGCTGCTCGTTGGCGGCAGTGACCTGGGCCATGCTCAAGCCCGTGGCGCGGCACTGCGCCAGTAGCTCGGCCCCGGTGCTGTACGGGTAGGGCAGCCCCTGGCCATGGCCCTGGCTGCCGGAAGCAGCGGCCGCGCCAGGGTTGGTCACGCGCTGGCCTTGCTCGTCCGCCACAAAGCCGCCGCCAATCGAGTAGTACTCGCGCACGGCGATTTCCTGGCCCTGCGCATCAAAGGCACGAAAACACAGCCCGTTGGGGTGGCGTGGCAGGCTTTTGCGCCGCAGCAGCATGTGTTCCTTGTCGATCCAGGGGATGCTGTGTTCGCCCAGCAGCGGCAGGCGTTGGCTGCTGCGAATCTGGGCTACGGTGGGCGCGATCTGGTCGGGGTCGATGGTGTCAGGCTCATGGCCTGCCAGGCCCAGCAGCACAGCGGTGTCGGTGCCGTGCCCGATGCCCGTGGCGGACAGTGATCCAAACAGCTCGGCCACCACATGGTGCACTGCCGCCAGCCCCACGGTGGCTTGCAGGTGGCACGAGAACTGTCGCGCAGCAATCATGGGGCCCACGGTGTGGGAGCTGGAGGGGCCGATGCCAATTTTGAAAAGGTCGAAGACGCTGACGGACATGGTGGTGCGAGGCCGTGGTTCGGGTTGTGGTCCTGCCAAGGCTAGCGGCGCCGTGCTGCCGCCGCACGCGCGGAATCCCTGCCCCTCATGCCGGTGGCGGCAAGGCGGGCCAGGGTGGCTGGCGTGCTGGGTTGTCTGCCAATCATCAAGGTTGCTATTAAAAATGTAGCTGCTTGCGCTTTTGCATAAAGCGATAGAGCATGATTTGCCTTGAATTTTTCGGGCGCTTGAAGCCGGCGGGTTAGCGCCCGTTGTGGGGCATAAATCTTTCTTACATTGCCACGGCGCGGGCCAGCATCACGATCCAGTCCGGGGCATGCAGGCGGGGGCGGGTGTGCAGGCTGCCGCCTTGAAGGGCGTCCACCTTGTCCAGAATGCGCAGGCCGCCTTGCACCACCAGGCGCAGCTCCCACCCCATGCGCCCGGGCAGGCGGTGTACCAGGGGGGCGCCTTGCATCATCAGGGCCCGTGCCCAGACGGCGCTGTCTTGAATCAGCCGTGCGTTCTGCGGCGTGGTCTGGCGTGCCAGCAGCTCGGCCTGGCAGGCGCCGTAGGCTGCGCAGTCGGCGCGGGGCAGGTAGTGGCGGCCGCGCGGAATGTCCACGCTCAAGTCCTGCCAGAAATTGGCCAGCTGCAAGGCTGTGCAGATGGCGTCGCTTTGCTGCAGTGCCTGGGCATCGCTCACGCCATACAGGTGCAGCAGCAAGCGGCCTACCGGGTTGGCAGAGCGGCGGCAGTAGTCCAGCAGTTCTGCCCGGTCGGCGTAGCCCTCGGCGTCACGCGTCTTTTCCACGTCTTGGGCGAAGGCGCTGAGCAGGTCGGCCAGCAGGTTCACGGGCAGCTGGTGCTGTTCGATCATGGCGCGCAGCGGAAGAAACACCGTCTCCCAACGCTCCGAAGGTACGTGCCCCTGGGCGACAGCTTGCAAGTCGGCCTCGAACGCTGCCAGGTCTTGCAGGCGCTGCGCTGGCGGGGCATCGCCTTCGTCGGCTATGTCGTCGGCGGTGCGTGCAAAAGCGTAGATGGCCCGAATGGGCGGGCGCAGGCGGGGCGGGCACAGCAGCGACGCCACCGGAAAATTCTCGTAGTGCGTGACTGCCGCTGCGGCCTGGGCCGCTGGGGCGGCCAAAGGGGTCGCAGAAGGGGCAGGGGAAGAGCGGTTTTCAGGATTCATGGCGGCGTGGATTGTCGCTTGACAATGCCCGGGCCTTCTCATAGATTACTAACCGGTCAGTCAGTAGCTGTTTCGGCACTGTCTGATCAGGGCCGGTTCGCGGTCTCTCTCCTGAACAAATCACCGCTTTTGCAGCCCCGAAACAAGGGGTGTCTCCCGTTTGCGCCTGTCGCGCGGGTGCATCGATGTGGCGCGCACGACTGTGTTGTGGTGTCCTATCGCGTGATTTGCCGGGGGAGGGGCTCATCGGCTTTGGCCTGGGCGCAGAGCAAGGGGCAGTCCACCTTGCACCGCCCGGTCGCACCATTTTTCAACACTGGATTTTCCATGCGTACACCTTCCGCTTCGCGGCCATTTCACGGGTTTCACAGGTATCTCACGCTTCTGGGCGCAGTGGCGCTGATGACCGCTTGTTCGCGGCCTGCGCCGCCGCAGGAGCCCGTGCGTGCCGTCAAGTTGATGACCGTGGGCGTCGGTGCGCTGGAGTCGCAATTGGAATATGCAGGCGAGGTGCGCGCCAGGGTGGAGTCCCGCCTGGGCTTTCGCGTGGGCGGCAAGATCGTGCAGCGCCAGGCCGAACTGGGCCAGCGCGTGAAGGCTGGCGATGTGCTGGCGCAGCTGGACCCCAAGGACTACCAGTTGGCGGCTGAGGCTGCCCGCGCGCAGCTGGCTGCAGCCACCACCCAGCGCGACTTGGCGGCGGCCGACTACAAGCGCTACGCAGCGCTGAAAGACCAGAATTTCATCAGCGGCGCCGAGCTGGAGCGGCGCGACACCGCCCTGAAGGCCGCGCAGGCCACGCTGGACCAGGCCCAGGCGCAACTGGCCTCGCAAGGCAACCAGGCCGCCTACACGCGGCTGGTGGCCGATGCGGCTGGCGTTGTGACCGGCATTGATGCCGAGCCAGGCCAGGTGGTGGCGGCGGGTGCACCGGTGGTGCGCATCGCCCAGGACGGCGCCCGTGATGTGGTGTTTGCCGTGCCCGAGGACAAGGTGGCTGCCATGGCCCCCGGCCAGGAAGTGGCCGTGCGTGGCTGGGCGAATGGCAAGACGTTGGCGGGCAAGGTGCGCGAAGTGGCCGCCAGTGCCGACGCTGCCACCCGCACCTTCCAGGTCAAGGTGGCCATCGACCGCGCCGAAGCGCCGGCCCTGGGCTCCACCGTGTACGTCACCCCCAAGGCGCTGAGCCATGCCGGCACCCCCGCCATCAAGCTGCCCACCACGGCCTTGCGCCAGGAAGGGCAGGCCACCGCGGTGTGGGTGTATGACCCGGCCACCAGCACCATCAAGTCCCAGGTCATCCAGATTGCCACCGCCGATGGCAACGATGCCGTGGTGGCCTCCGGCCTCACGCCTGGCATGCAGGTGGTGGCCACGGGGGTGCATGTGCTCTCACCAGGGCAGAAGGTGACGGTATATCAGCCAAAAACGGCTGTAGCGCCCGTGAATCAAGCGCCAGCAGCTACTGATTCAGTAGCAAATAACGCATCCCAGCCCGCTGCGAAGTAAGGCACACCATGAGCCAGAACCAACCAAAAGAGGGGTTCAACCTCTCCAAGTGGGCGCTCGACCACCCGGCGCTCACGCGCTACCTGATGGTCGTGCTGATGCTGCTGGGCTTCGCGGCCTATTTCCAGTTGGGGCAGGACGAAGACCCGCCTTTCACCTTCCGGGTGATGGTGGTGCGCACCTACTGGCCCGGCGCCACGGCGCAGCAGGTGGCCGAGCAGGTGACCGACAAGATTGAGCGCACGCTGCAGGAAGTGCCTTACGCCGACAAGATCCGCAGCTACTCCAAGCCAGGCGAGTCGCAGATCATCTTCCAGATCAAGGATTCATCGCGCCCGAACGAGGTGGCCAATATCTGGTACACGGTGCGCAAGAAGGTGGGCGACATGCGCTACACGCTGCCCACCGGCGTGCAGGGGCCGTTCTTCAACGATGAGTTCGGCGATGTGTATGGCGTGATCTACGCGCTGGAGTCCGAAGGCTTCAGCTACGCAGAGCTGAAGACCTTTGCCGACGATGTGCGCCAGCAACTGCTGCGCGTGCGCGATGTGGCCAAGGTAGAGCAGTTTGGCGTGCAGGACGAAAAGCTGTTTGTCGAAATCTCGCAAAAGCGCCTGTCGCAACTCGGGCTGGATTTCAACCAGGTGCTGGCCCAGCTGGGCCAGCAAAACGCAGTGGAATCTGCCGGGGCTGTGCAGACCCCGCTGGACCAGGTGCAGGTGCGTGTGGGCGGTCAGTTCAACGCCATCGAAGACCTGCGGGCCATGCCGATTCGCGGCCCGTCGGGCGCGCAGTTCCGCCTGGGCGATATTGCCGAGGTCAAGCGTGGCTACGTAGATCCGGCCACCGTGAAGGTGCGCCACCAGGGGCGTGAGGTGATTGCGCTGGGTATCTCGATGGCCAAGGGCGGTGACATCATTGCCCTGGGCAAGGCGCTGGAACAGGCCACGCAGCGCATCAGCAGCTCGTTGCCAGCGGGCGTCAAGCTGGTCAATGTGCAAGACCAGCCCAAGGCCGTGTCCACATCGGTCAACGAATTTGTGAAGGTGCTGATCGAAGCCGTGGTCATCGTGCTAGCCGTGAGCTTCATCAGCCTGGGCCTGCACAAGCGCCCTGGTAACCACCCGCTGTGGAAGCGCTGGTACATCGACCCCCGGCCCGGCCTGGTGGTGGGCATCACCATTCCCATGGTGCTGGCCGTGACCTTTTTGGCCATGTGGTACTGGGGCATTGGCCTGCACAAAATTTCGCTGGGCTCGCTCATCATCGCGCTGGGCCTGCTGGTGGACGACGCCATCATCGCCGTCGAAATGATGGTGCTGAAGCTGGAAGAGGGCTACGACAAGGTGCGCGCCGCCACCTTTGCCTATGAGCTGACAGCCATGCCCATGCTCACGGGTACGTTGATCACGGCTGCAGGCTTTTTGCCCATTGGCATTGCCAAGTCGATGACGGGTGAATACACCTTCGCGATTTTTGCCGTGACGGTGATTTCGCTGGTGCTGTCGTGGGTGGTGTCGGTGTACTTCGTGCCTTACCTGGGCACGCTGCTGCTCAAGGTGCCGCCCCATGTGCAGGCCGCCCAGGCCAACAAGGGCATCACCGACGACCCGCACGAGGTGTTTGACAGCCCGTTCTACACCGCCTTCCGGCGACTGGTGGATTGGTGCGTGCAGCACCGCTGGATCACCATTGGCCTCACGGCCCTGACCTTTGCCCTGGGCATTGTGGGCATGGGCAAGGTGCAGCAGCAGTTCTTCCCGGATTCCAGCCGTCCCGAAATCATGGTGGAGGTCTGGTTCCCTGAAGGCACATCGTTTGCGGGAAACGAAGAAGTCACCAAGCGGGTGGAGCAACGCCTGCTGACCGAAGCCGGTGTGAATTCCGTGACCACCTGGGTGGGTTCGGGTGTGCCGCGTTTCTATCTGCCGCTGGACCAGGTGCTGCCCCAAACCAACGTGTCGCAGTTCATCGTCTTGCCCAAGGACCTGGCGGTGCGTGAATCGCTGCGCATCAAGCTGCCCACGCTGCTGGCACAGGAATTTCCTGAAGTGCGCGGGCGCGTGAAATTGCTGCCCAACGGCCCGCCCGTGGCCTACCCCGTTCAGTTCCGCGTGATGGGTCCCGACCCGGTGGTGCTGCGTGAGCGTGCTGACGAGGTGAAGGCTGCACTGCGCGCCAGCCCCGACATGCGCGGCGTGAACGACAACTGGAACGAGTCCGTGAAAGTGCTGCGCATGGAGGTGGACCAGGACAAGGCGCGTGCGCTGGGGGTCAGCAGCCAGTCCATCGCCCAGGCCGCCAAGATCATGCTGGCCGGCTCGCAGATCGGGCAGTTCCGCGAGGGTGACAAGCTCATCGACATCGTGCTGCGCCAGCCGCTGGACGAGCGCAACGCCATTACCGATATCGGTAGCGCTTATCTGCCCACGGCCTCGGGCAAGTCCATCCCGCTCACGCAAATTGCCAAGCCCGTGTTCACCTGGGAGCCCGGTGTGATGTGGCGCGAGAACCGCGACTACGCCATCACGGTGCAGGGGGATGTGACCGAAGGCATGCAGGGCGCCACGGTGACGGCCGCTCTGCTGCCCGGTCTGCGCGAGATCGAAGCCCGCTGGCATGTGGCAGGGCAGGGCGGCTATCGCATTGAAGTGGCCGGTGCCGTGGAGGAAAGCTCCAAGGGATCTGCGTCGATTGCGGCAGGCATTCCGATCATGCTGTTCATTACCTTCACGCTGTTGATGCTGCAACTGCACAGCTTCAGTCGCGCGATGCTCGTCTTCCTGACCGGCCCGCTGGGGCTGGCCGGGGTGGCTGGTGCGTTGCTGCTGTTGAACCGTCCGTTTGGCTTTGTGGCGTTGCTGGGGGTGATTGCCCTCATGGGCATGATCCAGCGCAATTCGGTGATCCTCATCGATCAGATCGAGCAAGACCGTGCACGCGGCGTGCCTGCGTGGGACGCGATTGTGGAGTCGGCCGTGCGCCGACTGCGCCCCATCGTGCTCACTGCCGCGGCGGCGGTGCTGGCCATGATTCCCCTGTCGCGCAGCGTCTTCTGGGGCCCTATGGCTGTGGCCATCATGGGTGGCTTGGTGGTCGCTACCGTGCTCACTTTGCTGGCTTTGCCAGCGATGTACGCAGCGTGGTTCAGGGTGCGTCGCCCGGCTCCTGAAGTACTTTGAAGAAAGGTTTCGGTCAGCTGCCCCGCACATCAGGGTAAAATAGAAGGTTGACCGATTTCACACAGGCGGCGAGCCGTGCTTGCCGCCTGTTTGTTTGTAGAACCGCGCGGGTGGCGAAATTGGTAGACGCACCAGGTTTAGGTCCTGACGCCAGCAATGGTGTGGGGGTTCGAGTCCCCCCCCGCGCACCATCCATGTGAGACTTTGCGGAACACGGCGCTGCTGCGCTGCAGCCAGCACGATCCACATTCATAAGAGGAATAGCCATGGCCGTTACTGTTGAAACCCTTGAAAAGCTCGAGCGCAAGATCACGCTGAGCGTGCCCGTTACCTTGATTCAGGCTGAAGTGGACTCGCGCCTGAAGCGCCTGGCCCGCACGGTCAAGATGGACGGTTTCCGTCCTGGCAAGGTGCCCATGAATGTGGTGGCTCAGCGCTATGGCTACTCGGTTCAGTACGAAGTGCTGAATGACAAGGTGGGCGAGGCTTTTGCCGTGGCCGCCAACGAAGCCAAGCTGCGTGTGGCGGGTCAGCCCCGTATCACGGAAAAAGAAGGCGCCCCTGAAGGTCAAGTCACTTTCGACGCCGTTTTCGAAGTGTTCCCTGAAGTCAAGATCGCCGATCTGTCGGATGCCGAAGTGGAAAAGCTGTCGGCTGAAGTGACCGATGCCGCTATCGACAAGACCATCGACATCCTGCGCAAGCAGCGCCGCAGCTTCGCCCAGCGCGCGCTGGACGCTGCCGCCCAGGACGGTGATCGCGTGGCGGTGGACTTCGAAGGCAAGATCGACGGCGAACCCTTTGAAGGCGGCAAGGCAGAAGGCTTCCAGTTCCTGGTGGGCGAAGGCCAGATGCTCAAGGAATTTGAAGACGCTGTGCGCGGCATGAAGGCCGGTGAAAGCAAGACTTTCCCGCTGGCTTTCCCTGCCGATTACCACGGCAAGGAAGTGGCTGGCAAGACTGCTGATTTCCTGGTCACCGTCAAGAAGATCGAAGCCGCCCACCTGCCAGAAGTGAACGACGCCCTGGCAAAGTCTCTGGGTATCGCTGACGGCTCCGTCGAAGGCCTGCGCGCAGACATCAAAAAGAACCTCGAGCGTGAAGTCAAGTTCCGCCTGCTGGCTCGCAACAAGCAAGCCGTGATGGACGCTCTGGTGGCCAAGGCTGAGCTGGATCTGCCCAACGCCAGCGTGCAAGCCGAAATCGCCCGCCTGATGGAAGGTGCCCGTGCCGAGCTGAAGCAGCGCGGCATCAAGGACGCCGACAAGGCAGAAATCCCTGAAGACGTGTTCCGCCCCCAGGCTGAGCGCCGTGTGCGCTTGGGTCTGGTTGTTGCTGAGCTGGTGCGTGCCAACGAACTGCAAGCCAAGCCTGAGCAACTGAAGGCCCACATCGACGAGCTGGCTGCCAGCTACGAGAAGCCTGAAGACGTGGTGCGCTGGTACTTCGGTGACCGCCAGCGTCTGGCAGAAGTGGAAGCCGTGGTGATCGAAAACAACGTGACCGAGTTCGTGCTGAGCAAGGCCAAGGTGGTTGAAAAGGCCGTGTCGTTCGACGAACTGATGGGCCAGGGCTGAAGCCCTGCTGCTGGCCATTTCCTGCGGAATTGAGCTGGCGGTAATGCCAACCAAGGGGCTTGTGCTTTTGCGCACAGGCCCCAATTCATTTCTGGGTACAGTACCTGCTTGACTGGAGAAAACATGAGCGCATTGGAAACACAAGGCCTGGGCATGATCCCCATGGTCATCGAGCAGTCTGGCCGTGGTGAGCGGTCGTATGACATTTACTCGCGCCTGCTCAAGGAGCGCGTGATTTTCTTGGTGGGACCCGTCAACGACCAGACTGCCAATCTGGTGGTGGCGCAGTTGCTGTTCCTTGAGAGCGAAAATCCTGACAAGGACATTTCGTTCTACATCAACTCGCCTGGCGGTTCCGTCAGCGCGGGCATGGCGATTTTCGACACGATGAACTTCATCAAGCCTGATGTGTCAACGCTATGCACCGGTATGGCTGCCAGCATGGGCGCCTTTTTGTTGGCAGCAGGTGCCAAAGGCAAACGCTTTGCACTGCCCAACTCCAAGGTCATGATCCACCAGCCTCTGGGCGGTATGCAGGGGCAGGCCACTGAAATTGAGATCCACGCCCGTGAGATTCTCAAGACCCGTGAGCAACTGAACAAAATCCTGGCTGAACGCACAGGCCAGCCGCTGGAGAAGATCCAGCGCGACACTGAGCGCGACTATTTCCTGTCTGCCGATGAAGCCAAGGATTACGGCTTGGTGGATCAGGTGATCAGCCAGCGCGCCTGAACCCGGTAGCACACTGGGCGGCGTTTTCCCTTGGGGAAGACGCCGTTTTTATTTGGTTATCATCCCGACAACTTTCCGTAACAAGGCATTGCCCCATGGCCGAGAAAAAAGGCTCCTCCAGCGAAAAAACCCTTTACTGCTCCTTCTGCGGTAAAAGCCAGCACGAAGTCAAAAAGCTGATCGCTGGTCCCTCGGTCTTTATCTGTGATGAGTGCATTGACCTTTGCAATGAAATCATCCGTGATGAGTTGCCGGTGGGCGAGTTGTCCAAGGATGCGCGAAGTGACCTGCCGACACCGGCTGAGATCAAGACCAATCTTGACAACTATGTGATCGGCCAAGACGTAGCCAAGCGAACGCTTGCTGTGGCCGTGTACAACCATTACAAGCGTTTGCGTCACAAGGACAAGGCGCTCAAGGACGATGTTGAGCTCTCGAAGAGCAATATCTTGCTGATTGGCCCCACGGGCTCTGGCAAGACTTTGCTGGCCCAGACACTCGCGCGCATGCTGGATGTGCCTTTTGTCATGGCCGATGCCACCACGCTGACCGAAGCTGGCTACGTGGGCGAGGACGTAGAAAACATCGTGCAGAAGCTGCTGCAGAGCTGCAATTACGATGTGGAGCGAGCCCAGCGCGGCATCGTTTACATCGATGAGATCGACAAGATTTCTCGCAAGTCTGATAACCCGTCCATCACCCGTGACGTGTCTGGTGAAGGCGTCCAGCAGGCATTGCTCAAGCTGATCGAAGGAACCATGGCGAGCGTGCCTCCCCAGGGTGGCCGTAAGCATCCCAACCAGGATTTCTTGCAGATCGACACGACCAACATCTTGTTCATTTGCGGCGGCGCTTTTGCTGGTCTGGAAAAGGTCATCGAAAACCGTACCGAAGCTTCTGGCATCGGTTTTGGTGCAGCAGTGCGAAGCAAGAAGCAGCGGTCGCTGACGGATGTCTTCCAGGAGATCGAACCTGAAGACCTGATCAAGTTCGGCATCATCCCTGAGCTGGTAGGCCGTATGCCGGTGGTGACGGCGCTGGCTGAGTTGAGCGAAGACGCGCTGGTGCAGATCCTGACAGAGCCCAAGAACGCGCTCGTCAAACAGTACAGCAAGCTCCTCTCCATGGAAGGTGTGGAGTTGGAGATTCGCCCAGCGGCCTTGAAGGCAATTGCGCGCAAGGCGTTGGCACGCAAGACGGGTGCGCGCGGTTTGCGATCCATCCTGGAGCAATCGCTCATTGGCACCATGTTTGACCTGCCCAACACCAGCAATGTTGAGAAAGTGGTTGTTGACGAGGCAACCATCGAAGAAAACAAGCCGCCGCTTCTCGTGTACCGCGAAGCGGCCAAGAAGGCCTGAGATGCCCGGTACGGGCGTGCACTCCGCAGCCCTTTTTTCAGCAACCCTTGCGCCAGTGCGGCTGCGAGCAAGGGTTGAAAATCCCCATATGTGGACCATATTCCACAGAGTTAACTGAGGATTTCCATGTCCGGACATACCCCCCTCCCAGCCACACCCCTTGACCTTCCACTGTTGCCCTTGCGTGATGTGGTGGTGTTTCCCCATATGGTTATCCCCCTCTTTGTGGGAAGACCCAAAAGCATCAAGGCGTTGGAGTTGGCCATGGAAGCCGAGCGGCGCATCATGTTGGTCGCCCAGAAGGCCGCCGCCAAAGACGAGCCTTCGGTGTCTGATATGTTTGATGTCGGCTGTGTCTCGACCATCTTGCAGATGCTCAAACTGCCCGATGGCACTGTCAAGGTGCTGGTGGAAGGCCAGCAGCGCGCCTTGGTCTCCTCCATTGAGGATGCAGAGACCCATTTCAACGCTACGGTGACGCCAGTTGCACCTGCTGCTGACGAAGCCAAGTCGAGTGAAATTGAGGCTTTGCGTCGAGCAGTGATGCAGCAGTTTGACCAGTACGTCAAGCTGAACAAAAAGATCCCACCCGAGATTTTGACGTCGATCGCCAGCATCGATGATCCGGGCCGGTTGGCTGACACCATTGCGGCCCATCTGCCTCTGAAGCTTGAGAACAAGCAGGTGGTACTGGACCTCTCCGATGTGAAGGCTCGCCTTGAGAATCTGTTCGAGCAGCTTGATCGTGAAGTCGACATCCTGAACGTTGACAAGAAAATCCGTGGGCGCGTGAAGCGCCAGATGGAAAAGAACCAGCGCGACTTCTACCTGAATGAGCAGGTCAAAGCCATCCAGAAGGAATTGGGTGAGGGCGACGACGGCGCGGACATCGAAGAGATTGAGAAGAAGATCAAGCTCGCCAAGATGCCTGCCGAGGCTCGCAAGAAGGCGGAAGCTGAATTGAAAAAGCTCAAGCTGATGTCTCCCATGTCTGCGGAGGCGTCGGTCGTGCGCAATTACATCGATGTGCTGACAGCTTTGCCTTGGGCTAAAAAGACCAAGATCAAGCATGATTTGGTCAACGCCGAAGGTGTCTTGAACGAAGACCACTTTGGTCTCGATAAAGTCAAAGACCGCATCCTTGAATACCTTGCTGTGCAGCAACGCGTCGACAAGGTCAAGGCGCCTATTCTGTGTCTGGTGGGGCCTCCAGGGGTGGGCAAGACTTCGCTCGGACAGTCGATTGCCAAAGCCACTGGGCGCAAGTACGTACGCATGGCGCTGGGTGGTATGCGGGACGAAGCCGAAATTCGCGGGCACCGGCGCACCTACATCGGGGCTTTGCCTGGAAAGGTGCTCCAAAGCTTGTCCAAGGTGGGAACGCGCAATCCGCTGTTCCTTTTGGATGAGATTGACAAGCTTGGCACTGATTTCCGAGGCGATCCATCCAGCGCACTGCTGGAGGTGTTGGACCCGGAGCAGAACCACACATTTGGCGACCATTACGTGGAGGTTGACTTCGACCTGAGCGATGTGATGTTTGTGGCGACGTCCAACTCGATGAACATTCCTCCTGCACTGCTGGACCGGATGGAAGTGATTCGCTTGTCGGGATACACCGAGGACGAGAAGACCAACATTGCCATGCGCTATTTGTTGCCCAAGCAGCTGAAGAACAACGGCGTCAAGGACGAAGAGTTGTTGATTACCGAAGCTGCGGTGCGCGACATGGTTCGCTACTACACCCGTGAGGCGGGTGTGCGCTCGTTGGAGCGGGAGTTGTCCAAGATCTGCCGCAAGGTGGTGAAGGGCTTGCAGCTGAAAAAGCTCACGCCTCAGGTGGTGGTCACAGAAGACAACCTGCCCGATTACCTGGGTGTTCGCAAGTACACCTATGGGCGCGCTGAGCAGCAAAACCAGATCGGCCAAGTGGTCGGATTGGCCTGGACCGAGGTGGGTGGCGACCTGCTCACCATCGAAGCTGCGACCATGCCAGGCAAGGGTGTCATTACTCGCACAGGATCACTGGGTGATGTGATGAAGGAATCCGTGGAGGCTGCGCGAACGGTTGTGCGCAGCCGTGCCCGGCTGTTGGGCATCAAGGATGAAGTGTTTGAAAAACGGGACATCCATATCCACGTGCCGGATGGCGCCACGCCGAAGGATGGCCCGAGCGCAGGCGCTGCAATGACCACTGCATTTGTTTCCGCCCTCACAGGCATCCCTGTTCGTGGAGATGTTGCCATGACGGGTGAGATCACCTTGCGCGGTGAAGTCACGGCGATTGGCGGGTTGAAGGAAAAATTGCTGGCGGCCTTGCGTGGCGGCATCAAGACCGTATTGATCCCGGAAGAGAACGTCAAGGATCTGCAGGAGATTCCCGAGAATGTGAAAAGCGGACTCGAGATCATTCCTGTGAAGTGGATTGATAAGGTTCTTGAAGTAGCGCTGGAGCGCAAGCCCGTCCCCTTGTCAGACGAGGAGGCTGCGGTTGCTGCAGTGACGGCAGACAAAACTTCTCCGGCAGTCAGTAACGATTCTTTGAAGCACTGAAGTTTTTTTCGAAAACCTCCAAAAAATGCGCTACAATTCATCCCATCGCAGCAAACGTTGTAGAATGTAAGGCTTCGATAAATGCGGGAATAGCTCAGTTGGTAGAGCGCAACCTTGCCAAGGTTGAGGTCGAGAGTTCGAGACTCTTTTCCCGCTCCAAATTCCAAAAAAGGGAAGCATCAGCTTCCCTTTTTTGCCAAGGCAGTGGTTTCTGGCGCGGTAGCAAAGCGGTTATGCCCCGGATTGCAAATCCGGTTAGTCCGGTTCGACTCCGGACCGCGCCTCCAGGATGCGGCTGACTTGCTGAAGTGACTTGAGTTATTTCAGAGAGTTGGAAAAATTTTTGAAATTTCGCAGAAATTCAAAAATTGTGTTATAATTTAATTCTTGCTGATGCACTGAAGTGTTGATGCAAAATGCGGGAATAGCTCAGTTGGTAGAGCGCAACCTTGCCAAGGTTGAGGTCGAGAGTTCGAGACTCTTTTCCCGCTCCAAATTCAAAGGGAAGCTCAGGCTTCCCTTTTTTCTTGGTGCAACGCAATCATCCAATCTTCAGTGATTGCGTTGCTCTTGTTCGATGGGACGTTGCTCTGCGGCGACGTCCGGGTTACGCTGCCGGGCAACACGCACTCGGTGGCTGGCGCCCCGATGGTGAAATTGGTAGACACTGCGGACTTAAAATCCGCCGCTTCCTGAAAAGGGGCGTGCCGGTTCGACCCCGGCTCGGGGCACCATTACGATTCAATCATGTCAAGTTACAACGCTCCCTTCGAAATTCATGTCCACGGGCAGGTGCAGTTGCGGGCAGATGCCAGTTTTGAGCAACTGCAGGATGCCTTGAAGCCTTTGTGGAAATATGCAGGAGCGCGTTCTCTCGCTGACGGCGCCACCAGTGCCTATGAAGAAGAACCTGGCATCAAGTTCGACCCTAAAGAGCACCTTCTGCAGATTTGCTGGACCGTGCGGGGCGATGAAGATTTTCGCCAGACACTCGACGAAATGTGCATGAACCTCAACGAGCTTTGCGAAATAGGAGCTGCCTTGGAGGTGACCTTCTACGACGCAGAGTTTGAAGAAGAGGACGGTCAAGACGGCGCCGAATCCCGCGACGATTTTGTGATGCTTTTCGTTGGGCCCACACCGGCTGCCATCATGCAAGTGCAGCGCGACCTGCTGGTGCAAGACGTGGTGAACATGATGGAGCGCCACTTTGATGGCGCTGAGCTGGGTGGCGTGGTCGCTGAGATCGACAAGCTGTTCACGCAGCGTTTTGATGCGCTGGTGAATTCGCTGGAAATTGGCAAGCCCCCCAGGGGCCCTGGTGGCTCTGGCAGTGGGCACGGCGGTGGTCGTCGCCCCCGCCATCTGCATTGAGACCCTGGCGGCAGGTGAAAGGACTCGGGGGTTTTGTGCGCTCGGGTAAGGCCTTTCACAAAAATGGCCTGCCTGCACAGTGTTCCCGGGCGCTGCCATTGTTTTCAGTCATCCATGGCTTCTGATCTTCCGTATCTGCGCGCCTATCCTGTGGCGCTGCAGGAGCAGGCACGCGATTTGTTGGAGCAGGGGCAGCTGGCAAACGTGCTGCTGCGCAAGTATCCCCAGCCCCACAGCGTGCGCAGCGACAAGGCCCTGTACGACTACGTGCAAGAGCTGAAGACTCGTTATTTGCGCAACGCTGGTACGGTCAACAAGGTGCTTTTTGACAATAAGATCCACGTGGTGCGCAATGCCTTGGGCTTGCACACTGCGGTCTCGCGGGTGCAAGGAAGCCGCCTTGCGGCCAAGCATGAAATTCGCATCGCCTCGATGTTCAAGCAGGCTCCTGATGAGTTTCTGCGCATGATCGTGGTCCACGAATTGGCCCATCTGCGTGAAAAGAACCACGACAAGGCGTTCTACCAGTTATGCAGTTACATGGAGCCGCAGTATCACCAGTACGAGTTCGACCTGCGCCTGTACCTCACACACGTGGAGCATGCAGGTGCCCGGTTGTGGGGCGATGAGCTTGTTTGAATTTGTTGGGTGATTGCTATAAATTTAATAGCTTGTGGCGCTTGTTCATCAAGCGCTAGAGCCACTTTTTATCTATATTTCTCAGCGCACTGATACGGACCGGCAGTGCTCCGCCGGCAGATTCAGCCAACGCTGGGCAGCCGCTTCCATCATGGCCACTGGGCCTGTGGTCAGCAGGAGTACGGAAGGAGTAGCGTCCGTACTTTCCTCGGAGAGGTTGCCGCCAGCGGAGCCTGCTGTTTGCAACAAGCCTGCAGCATCCAGCAGGCGCTTGGTTTGGCGAGCAACAGGTTCACCGGTTTCTATGAACTGCACGTCTGGACCCACCAGCGTGCGCAACTCGTGGGCTACAAAAATGTAGTGGGTGCAGCCCAGAACCAGGGTATCCATTTCTCCTGGCGCTGTACCAAAGGCACCCATGGCATTCACATAACGTTTGCACAATGCGCCCGTTTCAGTGCTTTCAACTGGGTGGGCGGCTGGGGCGATAGGCAATGCCACGCTGCGTTCGATGGCGTGTGCGAGCCCATCGCAGGGTTGCACCACAAAATGGGCTTGATCGGCCAATGAAGCCATCAGCTTGCCAAACTTGGCACTGGTGAGCGTCCCGCGCGTGCCGATCACGCCCACATGCCCAGTCTTGGTGACTGCCAGAGCCGATTTGATGGCGGGCTCCAGCCCCACCAGGAGCAGGTCGGGGTGGCTGCTGCGCACTTCGTGGATGGCCGCCGCCGTGGCGGTATTGCAGGCCACCACCAGCGCTTTGATGTCGTGCTGCTCACGCAGGTACTGGGTGATGGCGTGGGTGCGCGCAGCCACAAAAGCGTCGCCGCGCTCGCCATAAGGGGCGTTGGCGCTATCGGCCAGGTACACAAAACGTTCGTGGGGCAGGGCTGCCAACAGCGCTCGCAGCACGCTCAGCCCGCCGACGCCGCTGTCAAATACACCGATGGGAGAAGAAGCCTGCGGCATCGTGAACCAAGCTCTGGCAGTGGGGAAACAGGGATTGTAGGAAAGACGAGGAGCCTGCGCGGACACGCCAGCTTCAATCAGGATGTTAGTCACTAGGGAGAAATGAAAAAGCCGCCCGAAGGCGGCTTTTCAAGATACGGCCAAGCGGCAAGCAAGTGCGCCTGGCCGTCTGTGAGCGTCAGCCTGCAGCCACTTCAATGCCCTTGAACTCACCCGAGGCAATGCGCTTTTGCCACTCGGCCGGGCCGGTGATGTGAGCGCTGGTGCCGCCAGAGTCCACGGCCACGGTTACGGGCATGTCGACCACTTCGAATTCATAGATGGCTTCCATGCCGAGGTCTTCGAAGCCCACCACCTTGGCGGTCTTGATGGCTTTGGAGACCAGGTAGGCTGCGCCGCCTACGGCCATGAGGTAGGCCGATTGGTGCTTCTTGATGGCTTCAATGGCAACCGGGCCGCGCTCGGCCTTGCCCACCATGGCGATCAGGCCGGTCTGGGCCAGCATCATCTCGGTGAAGCCATCCATGCGCGTGGCGGTGGTTGGGCCTGCGGGGCCCACGGCCTCGCCCTTCACGGGGTCCACAGGGCCGACGTAGTAGATGATGCGGTTGGTGAAGTCCACGGGCAGCTTTTCGCCCTTGGCCAGCATGTCCTGAATGCGCTTGTGCGCGGCATCGCGGCCGGTCAGCATCTTGCCGTTGAGCAGCAGGGTGTCGCCGGGCTTCCAGCTGGCGACCTCTTCCTTGGTCAGCGTGTCGAGGTTGACCTTCTTGCTCTTGTTGTAGTCGGGCGCCCAGTCCACGTTGGGCCACAGGTCCAGGCTGGGGGGCGTGAGGTACACGGGGCCCGAGCCGTCCATCACGAAGTGGGCGTGGCGCGTGGCGGCGCAGTTGGGGATCATCGCAATCGGCTTGCTGGCCGCGTGCGTGGGGTACATCTTGATCTTGACGTCCAGCACGGTGGTCAGGCCGCCCAGGCCTTGCGCGCCAATGCCCAGGGCGTTGACCTTTTCATACAACTCCAGGCGCAGCTTTTCGACATTGTCGAGTTCGGCCCCGCTGGCTTGCTTGGCCTGCAGTTCGTACATGTCCAGGTCGTCCATCAGGCTTTCCTTGGCCATGAGCACGGCCTTTTCAGCCGTGCCGCCAATGCCGATGCCCAGCATGCCGGGCGGGCACCAGCCAGCGCCCATGGTGGGCACGGTCTTGAGCACCCAGTCCACCACGTTGTCGCCGGGGTTGAGCATGTACATCTTGGACTTGTTCTCGGAGCCGCCGCCCTTGGCTGCCACGGTGATGTCCACGGTGTTGCCGGGCACGATCTCGGTGAAGATCACGGCGGGGGTGTTGTCCTTGGTGTTCTTGCGGGCGAACTGCGGGTCGGCCACGACCGAGGCGCGCAGCGTGTTGTCGGGGTGGTTGTAGCCACGGCGCACGCCTTCGTTGATGGCGTCGTCCAGGCTGCCGGTGAAGCCTTCCCAGCGCACGTCCATGCCCACCTTCAGGAACACGTTGACGATGCCGGTGTCCTGGCAGATGGGGCGCTGACCAGTGGCGCTCATCTTGCTGTTGGTGAGGATCTGGGCGATCGCATCCTTGGCCGCCGGGCTCTTTTCGCGCTCATAGGCACGGGCCAGGTGGGCAATGTAGTCGGTGGGGTGGTAGTAGCTGATGTACTGCAGCGCACCAGCGATGGATTCGATCAGGTCTTCTTGGCGAATGGATGTCGTGGTCATGGCGGGAAGTTTGTGGGGATGATATCGACAGCCTTCGATTATCCCTCCGTGGGCTTGCGTGGTTCTGTCAGGGTTATCGGGTGGCCGCATGCGCGCTTTGAGTCACGGGCTTGTGCGCCATGGGATGGACTGGTTATGCTGAGTACCGTCCTTCACTCGCAAGCCAGGATCCCGCACATGACACTGCACAACGGCAAAGCATCGGCCTACCGCACGGAGCGCGACACTTTTGGCCCCATCGAAGTGCCTGCGCGGCGCTTGTGGGGGGCGCAAACCCAACGCTCTTTGCAGCACTTTGCCATCTCTGGTGAACGCATGGCGCCTGAGCTCATCCGGGCGCTGGCCCAGGTCAAGCGTGCCAGCGCGTATGTGAACCACAGCCTGGGTTTGCTGGATGCCACCCGCACCACGGCCATCGTGGCGGCTTGCGATGAAGTGATGGCTGGCGCGCATGAAGAGGAATTTCCTCTGGTGGTCTGGCAGACCGGCTCGGGCACCCAGACCAACATGAACATGAACGAGGTACTGGCCAACCGGGCGAGTGAATTGCTCAGTGGCCCGCGTGGGGAAGGCCGCCTGGTGCACCCCAACGACGACGTGAACAAGAGCCAGTCGAGCAACGACGTCTTTCCTACTGCGATGCACCTGGCGGCGGTGGATGCGCTGACCCACAAACTGCTGCCCGCCCTGCATGCGTTGCGCATGACGCTGGCCGCCAAGGCTGAAGCGTTTGCCGACATCGTGAAGATTGGCCGCACCCACCTGCAGGATGCGACCCCGCTGACTTTGGGGCAGGAGGTATCGGGCTGGGTGGCACAACTAGACCATGCCGAGCGCCACGTTCGTGCAGCCATGCCCCACTTGTGTGAGCTGGCCTTGGGCGGCACGGCCGTGGGCACGGGCTTGAACGCCCCGGCGGGCTATGCCCAGGCCGTGGCCAAAGAACTGGCTGACTTGACCGGCTTGAATCTGGTGACGGCACCGAACAAGTTTGAAGCCCTGGCAAGCTGCGATGCCCTGGCGCAGGCTCATGGCGCGCTCAAGGGGCTGGCGGTCAGTTTGATGAAGATTGCCAACGATGTGCGTTGGCTGGCCAGCGGGCCGCGCAGCGGGCTGGGCGAGATCACCATCCCGGAAAATGAGCCTGGCTCGTCCATCATGCCCGGCAAGGTCAACCCGACACAGTGCGAGGCCATGACCATGCTGTGCGCTCAGGTCATGGGCAACGATGTGGCGATTGGGGTGGGTGGGGCCTCGGGCAATTTCGAGCTCAACGTGTTCCGGCCCATGGTGATCCACAACTTTTTGCAGAGCGTTCGCCTGCTGGCCGATGGCATGGTCAGTTTCGACAAGCACTGTGCCTCAGGCATTGAGCCGAACCACGAACGGATTGAAGCGCTGGTCGAGCAGTCTTTGATGCTGGTGACCGCGCTCAACCCCCATATTGGCTATGACAAGGCTGCCGCCATTGCCAAGGCGGCCCACCAGCAAGGAATCAGCTTGCGAGAGGCCGCTCTGGCCTCGGGCCATGTGACGGCTCAGGAGTTCGACGCCTGGGTCGTGCCGCGCAATATGGTCTGATGGAAGGAATCGCCCCGGGCTGTTCAGCGATGGTTCGGGGCGTCAGCGGCTCAATGCGAGTCGCTGGGGTGCGACATCAATCGGTCGGTCAGCGCAATCGCCAGGGCGCTCAGCAAGAACACCACGTGAATGATGGTCTGCCACATCAGCACCTTGAGGTCATAGTTGGCCGCATTGATAAAGGTCTTGAGCAGATGTATGGAGCTGATGCCGATGATCGCCGTGGCCAGCTTCACCTTGAGCACTGAAGCGTTCACATGGCTCAGCCATTCGGGCTGGTCGGGGTGCTCTTCCAGGTGCAAGCGCGACACAAAAGTCTCATAGCCCCCCACGATCACCATGATCAGCAGGTTCGAGATCATCACCACGTCAATCAACGCCAGCACCACCAGCATGATGATGGTCTCGTTGAGCGCAGTGACTTCGAAGTCACTCTTGTAACCAATGCTGGTAACCAGTTGCTTCAGGGCGGCGGTGTTACCGAATGCGGCTTCCACCAAGTGAACCAGCTCGACCCAAAAGTGAAAGACATACACCGCCTGCGCAAGAATCAGCCCCAGGTACAGCGGTAGCTGCAGCCAGCGGCTGGCAAAGATGAGTGAGGGCAGGGGGCGCAGTGGAGCGCTGGTTTTATGCTGGGATTTGGACATGCGAACCTGCGTGAGGCAAGAAAGTTAAGGGGCAAAAAGCGAACGCGCGATTCTAGGGGCGCTCTGTGACGGCCGTCGAAACCAAGGGCTAACCCTGAGCCGAATAGTCACCTGCGAGTCAGTAGCATGTAAGTGGGGCAGAAGACAGTACCTGCGAATTCTTATTCCAATGACCCAGGAGACAACACCATGAGTGCAACAACATCCGCAATTGAGTCTGTGTTGGTGGAAAACCGAGTGTTTCCGCCAGCCGACGCAGTGGTCAAAGCTGCGCGCATCTCCGGCATGGCCGGGTACGAGGCTCTGTGCAAAGAAGCTGAAGCTGACTTCGAAGGCTTCTGGGCCAAGCAGGCGCGCGCCAATGTGCAGTGGACCAAGCCTTTCACCCGCACGCTGGATGAGTCCAACGCCCCGTTTTTCCGCTGGTTCGATGATGGCGAATTGAACGCCAGTGCCAACTGCCTGGACAAGCACATTGGCACGCCCACCGAGAACAAGACCGCCATCATTTTCGAAGCCGATGACGGCGCGGTCACCAAGATCACCTACAAAGAGCTGCTGGCCCGCGTGAGCCAGTTTGCCAACGCGCTCAAGGCCCACGGCGTGTCCAAGGGCGACCGCGTGCTGATCTACATGCCCATGACCATCGAGGGCGTGATCGCCATGCAGGCCTGCGCCCGCATCGGGGCCACGCACAGCGTGGTGTTTGGCGGCTTCAGTGCCAAGGCCGTGCATGAACGCATCATCGACGCAGGCGCCGTGGCCGTGATCACCGCCAACTACCAGATGCGCGGCGGCAAGGAACTGCCTCTCAAGGCCATCATTGATGAAGCCTTGGCCATGGGTGGATGCGACACCATCCGCAACGTGTTTGTCTATCAGCGCACGGCCACGGCCTGCAACATGGTGGCGGGGCGCGACAAGACCTTTACCGGAGCGCTGGCAGGCCAAAGCACCGAGTGCGCACCTGTGGCCGTGGGCGCCGAGCACCCGCTGTTCATCTTGTACACCAGCGGCTCCACCGGCAAGCCCAAGGGCGTGCAGCACAGCACCGGCGGCTATCTGCTGTGGGCCAAGATGACCATGGACTGGACGTTTGACCTGCGTGCAGACGATATCTTCTGGTGCACGGCCGACATTGGCTGGATTACGGGCCACACCTACGTGGCTTACGGCCCGCTGGCGGCAGGCGCCACACAGATCATCTTCGAAGGCATCCCCACCTTCCCGAACGCAGGCCGCTTCTGGCAGATGATCGAGCGCCACAAGTGCACTATTTTCTACACCGCTCCCACGGCCATCCGCTCGCTCATCAAGGCAGCGGAAGCTGACGAGGCGGTGCACCCCGCGCGCTCCGATCTGTCGAGCCTGCGCATCCTGGGCAGCGTGGGCGAGCCCATCAACCCTGAGGCCTGGATGTGGTACCACAAGAACGTGGGCGGCGAGCGTTGCCCCATCGTGGACACCTTCTGGCAAACCGAGACTGGCGGCCACGTCATCACCCCATTGCCCGGCGCCACACCGCTGGTGCCAGGCAGCTGCACGCTGCCCCTGCCAGGCATCACGGCCGCTATCGTCGATGAGATGGGCAACGACGTGCCCAACGGGTCGGGTGGCATTTTGGTCATCAAGCGCCCCTGGCCTAGCATGATCCGTACGATCTGGAATGACCCCGAGCGTTTCAAGAAGAGCTATTTTCCCGAAGAACTCAAGGGCTACTACCTGGCAGGCGACGGCGCTGTGCGCAGCGCTGACCGTGGCTACTTCCGCATCACCGGCCGCATTGACGATGTGCTGAACGTCTCGGGCCACCGCATGGGTACGATGGAGATCGAATCCGCCTTGGTAGCCAAGACCGATCTGGTGGCCGAAGCCGCGGTGGTGGGCCGCCCCGACGATGTGACGGGCGAGGCCATTTGCGCCTTTGTTGTGCTCAAGCGTTCACGCCCCACGGGCGAAGAGGCCAAGCAGATCGCCAACGAGTTGCGCAACTGGGTGGCCAAAGAGATTGGCCCTATTGCCAAGCCCAAAGACATCCGTTTTGGCGACAACCTGCCCAAGACCCGCAGCGGCAAGATCATGCGCCGCCTGCTGCGCAGCATTGCCAAGGGCGAGGCCATCACCCAAGACACCAGCACGCTGGAAAACCCCGCAATCCTGGATCAACTGGCCCAGACCAACTGACCCTTTTATGGTCTGACCTCACGAAGCGCCTGCCAAGCAGGCGCTTTTTTTATGGCTTGGGGCGATTTGGGCTTGCTTGGCTCATTCATCGGGCGCATCGCCACACCTTTGTAGGATGGGGGCGCAACTTTGGCTTGGCCTCGCTGCCGACAGCGTAGTTGGGGTACAAACGCCATCTACATGCCCTGCCGCTGGCCGTAGAGCATTCGCCCACGCGTTCGATGGGTGCGAATCGCTCTTCCAGTCAGGGTTACAACGTGCCAGTCTGGTTTGCGAAGGAGTTTTTATGAAGATGTTGTCCACCCTGTTGCTACTGATCATCGTGGCGATTGCAGGTTTGGCCTTGCTCAATTGGGACGCCTTGTCCGTGGTGACAGCGGTGTCTGTGGGCTTGGCGACCTTTGACGCCCCTCTGGGGCTGCTCATGCTGGGGCTTACCGCGCTGCTGGCCGTCTTGCTGGTGGCCTACGTGTTGTCTTTGCAAGGCTCGGTATTGCTGGAAACGCGTCGCCATACCAAGGAAATGCAGGCCCAGCGGGAGCTGGCCGACAAGGCCGAAGCATCGCGCTTTACCGAGCTTCGCGCATTTATGGAGCAACAGCAAAGCCAGGCACATGCTGCATTGTTGAACCGGCTGGATAACATGGAAACCCGGCTCACTGCGCGGGCGCAGGAGTCTGACAACACCACGGCAGCCTACGTGGGCCACCTGGAACAAAAGCTGGTGGGGCGCAGCGAGCCGATGGCCTGAGGCTGGTTACACACGTATTCGCCTGCTGCACTGTCTTACCCCGCAGCAATAAAAAAGCCGCCAACCCAAAGGTTTGCGGCTTTTTTGTTTGGCGAGCTTGCGGCCCGCCAAAGTAGCGCGATGCGCTGATTACTTCTGGGCCATCACCCAGGCAGCCAGCTTCTTGGCTTCGGCTTCGTTCACTTGTGCGTTGGCTGGCATGGGCACGGGGCCCCACACGCCAGAGCCGCCCTTGATGATCTTGACGGCCAGCTTGTCCACAGCGTCTTTTTGACCAGCGTACTTGGCAGCCACATCCTTGTAAGAAGGACCCACCAGCTTCTTGTCGACAGCATGGCAAGCCATGCAATTCTTGGAAGTTGCGAGGGCTTGGTCGGCCATGGCAGGGGCTGCAACGGCAAGCGTCATGGCGATGGTGATCAGGGCACGTTTCATGGTGGGTTTCCTGTGGTTGGGTTACAGTTATTTCAACGCGATTGTAGTGATGCGCGTTGACTTCCGGTTGTGTTTGGTCAACGAATGCAATTCACATTTTTTGAGGGGCGGTTATGTATCTTTTAGGCATTTCACTTCTGTTGCTACTGCTCAAGTACATGGAGATTGGCCCCGTGGCTACATGGTCCTGGTGGGTGATCGTGGGCTCCTTCGGTGCCACGGCCGCATGGTGGATGTGGGCCGATGCCACCGGGTACACCAAGCGCAAGGCCGTTGAGCGCATGGAAAAGCGCAAGCAGGATCGCATCAACAAGAACAAGGAAGCCCTGGGCATGCGTCCACGCAAGCCCCGCTGAGGCTGTGGGGCTGCAAGACCCGACCTGGTCTGGCTGCGCCCCAGCTTCGTTTGCTCGCCTTTGCGCTCTTGGGGCCATGGCGAATGGCTCAGGGTTAACCTGCGGCTTCTGGCAAGGCCGGTTTTTTTCTGCTGGGGGATAATTCCCCGGCGCTCTTTCGCCTTTTTCCAACACTTCACCCGACATCACGATGCCCGTTTACCGCTCCAAAACCTCTACCGCTGGTCGCAACATGGCTGGTGCCCGCTCGCTGTGGCGTGCCACCGGCATGAAGGACGACGACTTCAGCAAGCCGATCATTGCGGTGGTCAACTCGTTCACGCAGTTTGTCCCCGGCCACGTGCACCTCAAGGACCTGGGCCAGCTGGTGGCGCGTGAGATCGAGGCGGCGGGCGGTGTGGCCAAAGAATTCAACACCATTGCCGTGGACGATGGCATTGCGATGGGCCACGACGGCATGCTGTACTCGCTGCCCAGCCGCGACATCATTGCCGACTCGGTGGAATACATGGTCAACGCACACTGCGCCGATGCCATGGTGTGCATCTCCAACTGCGACAAGATCACCCCCGGCATGCTGATGGCCGCCATGCGGCTGAACATCCCCGTGGTGTTCGTCTCGGGTGGCCCCATGGAAGCTGGCAAGGTCAAGCTGGCCAACCCACAAACACAAAAAATCGAATTCAAAAAGCTCGACCTGATCGACGCCATGGTGATGGCCGCTGACGACAAGGTGAGCGATGCCGACGTGGCCGAGGTAGAGCGTTCTGCCTGCCCCACCTGCGGTTCCTGCTCGGGCATGTTCACCGCCAACTCGATGAACTGCCTGACCGAAGCCTTGGGCCTGTCGCTGCCCGGCAACGGTACCGTGGTGGCCACGCATGCCGACCGCGAGCAACTCTTCAAGCGCGCTGGCCGCCTGGCGGTGGAGCTGTGCAAGCGCTACTACGAAGAAGAAGACACCACGGTGCTGCCGCGCTCCATGGGCTTCAAGGCCTTTGAAAACGCCATGACGCTGGACATCGCCATGGGCGGCTCCACCAACACCATCCTGCATATCCTGGCGATTGCTCAGGAGGCCGAGATCGACTTCACCATGGCCGACATTGACCGCATCTCGCGCGATGTGCCGCAGCTGTGCAAGGTGGCGCCCAACACCAACAAGTACCACATCGAAGACGTGCACCGCGCAGGCGGCATTTACGGCATCCTGGGCGAGCTGGACCGTGCGGGCAAACTGCACACCGACGTGCCCACCGTGCACACCAAAACGCTCAAGGAAGCGCTGGACGCGTGGGACATCAAGCGCAACCCGTCCGACGCCGTCAAGACCTTCTACATGGCTGGCCCCGCCGGCATCCCCACGCAAGTGGCTTTCAGCCAAAGCACCCGCTGGCCCAGTTTGGATGACGACCGCGCCGAAGGCTGCATCCGCGCCTACGAGCACGCCTTCTCCAAGGAAGGCGGCCTGGCTGTGCTGACCGGCAACATCGCCGTCAACGGCTGCGTGGTCAAGACCGCAGGCGTGGACGACAGCCTGCTGGTGTTTGAGGGCCCCGCCCATGTGGTCGAGTCGCAGGACGAAGCCGTGGCCAACATCCTGGCTGACAAGGTCAAGGCGGGCGATGTGGTCATCGTGCGCTACGAAGGCCCCAAGGGCGGCCCCGGCATGCAAGAGATGCTGTACCCCACCAGCTACATCAAGTCCAAGGGCCTGGGCAAAGCCTGCGCGCTGCTGACCGATGGGCGCTTCTCGGGCGGCACCTCGGGCCTGTCTATCGGCCACGCCTCGCCCGAAGCCGCTGCTGGCGGCGCGATTGGCTTGGTGCGCAATGGCGACCGCATCCGCATCGACATCCCCAACCGCAGCATCAACGTGCTGGTGTCTGACGAAGAATTAGCCAAGCGCCGTGTGGAGCAGGATGCCAAGGGCTGGAAGCCCGCGCAGCCACGCCCTCGCAAGGTGTCTGCCGCGCTCAAGGCTTACGCCAAGCTGGTCATGTCGGCCGACAAGGGCGCTGTGCGCGATTTGTCGTTGCTGGACGACTGAGAGATTCGCTCTCGGCAGTCATAAGCCCTGGCCATCGCCACCCGCGCTGCGGCGCACATAGGGTGGCTGGGCTGAATGCACTGACTCCATGCAAAAGGCCGCCAAGCAGTGATGCTTGGCGGCCTTTTTGATGGTTATGCTACTGATTTAATAGCTGCTTGCGCTTGATTGGAGGGCGCTAGAGCTTGATTTGATCAAATATTGCGAAGTGAGCGGGTGCCCTCGGCTCAGCCCATTAAGACCCTTCAGGCAGCAGCTTGCGACTGGCTTTGCAGGTAGTTGGGCAGGCCCATCTTGTCGATCAGACCCAGTTGCTTTTCCAGCCAGTAGGCGTGGTCTTCCTCGGTGTCGCGCAGCTGGGCCAGCAGCAGGTCGCGGCTTACGTAGTCGCGCACGCTCTCGCACAGCTCCATGCCTTTTTGCAGGGCATCGCGTACTTCGTATTCCACGGCCAGGTCTTTTTGCAGCATCTCCACCACTGTGGTGCCGGGGGTGAAGGGGTTGGGGCGCATGTCAGGCATGCCGCCCAAAAAGAGGATGCGGCGCAGCAGCGCGTCGGCGTGCTGGGTTTCTTCCTGCATTTCGTGGTCCAGGCGGGTGTACATCTTCACCAGGCCCTGGTCTTCGTAAATGCGCGAGTGGATGAAATACTGGTCACGCGCGGCCAGCTCGCCGCGCAGCAGGTTCTTGAAATATTCGATGACTTGTGGGTTGCCTTGCATGGCGCTACTTCCTTGTTTTTTGTGTTTTTGAGGGGGAGAGTATCGCGCCCGCGCAGACGGTTTCCGGGTTTTTCGCGTGATAACCCCTGTGCGCCAGTCTGCATGCGCACAGGGATCAGAAGCGTTCGCATTGCCCCCGCAGGGCCCGCACGCTATGTGCGCGTTTTTCGCAGTGCGGGCAAGGGGCGGCTCTCAGAAATCGACCTGTGCCGACACGGTCAGTGTGCGTGGCAACCCGGTGGTCGAATAGCTGTTGAGGCCGGTGATCCAGTAGGCCTTGTCGGTCACGTTCTCCAGGTTGGCGCGGAACACCACCGCCTTGCCCGCCAGTTTGGTGGCGTAGCGCGCGCCCAGGTCCAGCCGTGTCCAGCCGGATGTGCTCAGCGTGTTGGCCACGTCGCGGTACACGGAAGACGAGCTGACAACGCGGCCATTGAGGCTCAGGCCCTGCACCCAGGGCGTGTCCCAGTCCAGCCCTAGGTTGTAGTTGATTTTGGGCACGCCAGTGGCTGTGTTGCCCTGGTTCACGCCACCCTGGGTGCGGGTGAGCTTGGCGCTGGTGAACGCGGTGCTGGCCATCAGGCGCAGGCCGCGTTGCAGCTCGCCGTAGGCTGTCAGTTCCAGCCCCCGGTTGCTCTGCTCGCCGTCGTAGCTGTAGTGGTTCATGCTGGGGTCTACCGCCGACGGCGTAGCGTAGGCGCTGGGCCGTTTGATTTGGTAGATGGCGGCCTGCGTCGTGATGCGGCCCCAGTCCACCTTCACGCCCACTTCGATCTGCTTGGACTTGAAGGGCGGAATGGTTTCGCCTGCATTGTCATAGGGCGGGGTGGCTGTTTCCGACACCTTGCTGCCGCGCGAAAGGCCGGCGGTGTAGTTGGCGTAAATCGATGTGTTTTTGGCGGGCTTGAAGACCACCCCCGCCAGCGGTGTGGTGCTGCTGGCCTTGTACTGGCTGGTGGACGCGCCCGTGGTCACGTTGAAGCCCTGGTAGTCCATGGTCTGCCTGCGCAGCCCCAGCGTGAGCAGCAGGCGCCCGTCCAGAAAACCCATGGTGTCGGCGATGGCCACGCTGTGCTGGAGGTTCTCCACGCTCTTGGCGGGTGCTCCGCGCACACCCGTCATGGCCGGGGCAGGCACCGGGTTGTAGAGGTTGGACGCTGCGGATGATCCGGTGGCGTAGAAGTAGCCCGTCTCCTGCTCCATGTAGTTCACGCCCACTGCCACGGTGTGCTTGACGGAGCCGGTCGTGAAGCGGGTGCGAAGGCCTGCGTCGGCGGCCTTGGAGTCGGTGTACTGGTCGTACCAGGCGTTGCGCACGGTGAAGTCGCCTGCCGCGTTCAGCCCCGAGCCGCCAGGAAAGTCCTGCATGTAGTCCAGCTTCGACCAGCCCACGCCGCCATAGAGGGTGGTGCTGTCGGTGATGTCATGCTCCAGGCGCGACGTCATCAGTTTGAAGTTGTCTTTCAACTGGGTGCCTGGGTACCAGGCCGTGCGCGTGTCGGGCACGGCAGGGATGGCGACAGCGGCTGGCAGGGTGATGTGGTTGCGGAAGTTGTCGGTCTGGCCGCGCGTGGCCATGGCGTCCAGCGACCAGCGGGTGCGCGCGCCTGCGTAGTCCAGCGCCACCGAGCCCAGGTTCAGGTTCTGCTTGCCCTCGTCAATGGTGCCCTCGCCGCCGCGCACCAGGCCGTTGACGCGCACCCCCCACTGGTTGTCTTCGCCAAAGCGGCGGCCCACGTCCAGATGCGCGGCCAGGTTGGCCTGGCTCATGAACGTGGTGGTGACGCGCGTAAGCGGCACATCGCCTGCGCGCTTGAGTACGGTGTTGATGCTGCCGCCCACGCTGCCGCTTGGGCCCACGCCGTTGGTCAGCGCCCCCGGGCCTTTGAGCACTTCCACGCGCTCGATGGATTCCAGCGGAATGCGGGTGGAGGGGGCCAGCCCATACAGGCCGTTGATGGCCAGGTCGCCGTTGGGCAGGGTGAGGCCACGAATCTGGAACTCGTCACCGAAGCCGCCGCGTGCGGCCAGGGGGCGCACCGATGCGTCGTTCATCACCACGTCCGACACGCTTTGGGCCTGCTGGTTTTCAATCAGCTCCGAGGTGTAGTTGGTGGTGCTGAACGGCACGTTCATCAAGTCGGTCTTGCCCAGCATGCCCAGGTCGCCCCCACGCGCCAGTTGGCCGCCCGAATAGGTCTTTTGCAGGCCGCCAATGGCCTCGGCCTCTTCCGACACCACCACCTCGGCCAGCGCTGCCTTTTGCACGGGCGCAGCCGCGGCGCGCAGCACATAGGCGCCGTTGGCCTCGCGCACGGCGCGCCAGCCGGTGCCCTCCAGCGCCTTGGCAAAACCTGCGTCCACGCCATAGCTGCCTTGCAGTCCGCCAGAGCGGGCACTGCCCAGCTGCGCGGCGTCAAAGGCCAGGGTCACACCGGCAGCGTGTGCGTACTGCGCCAGCACCTGGGCCAGGGGGCCTGCCTCAATCGCAAAGGACTTGGCGGCCGTGGCCGGTGTGGTGGTGGCCGTGCCCTGTGCGTAAGCCAGCGGCGTGAGCAGTGCAGCGGCGCTCAGCGCCGCAACGCGGGCGGCACGGGCCAGAGGGTGCAGGGCAAATTGGGGGTGATCGGCGCGGCCGCCGTCCATTCGGGTGCGGGACATGGAGCTTCCTCGGTTCGGTGGGATGGAAAAAATTTGCTTCACTGGTATGCCGAACGAGGCGCGCCGATCATGCAAAGGTTGTTACAAATTTGCGGAAAAAATTCAGGCAGCGTGTGCCCAATTGATAAGCCATTTAGGCACCTAGCGCTTATGGGTAAAGCGCTGGCAGCTATCAATTTGATAGTTTTTTGAGGCGGGCAGGGCGGTGGCAAGGGGTGTTGGGCTCAGGCCCTCGGGCCCTTCACGCAGCCTCCACCCGCACCCAGTAGCGCGTGCGGTAGTGCACCTGCACGGCAAAGCTGGCGGCCAGGGCGGCCAGCGCTCGGTCGGTGTCGTCCAGCGTAAAAGCGCCAGACACCTGCAGATGGGCCACTTCGGGCGCGCAGCCCAGATAGCCGGGGCGGTAGCGGGCCAGCTCTTGCACCAGCTCGGCCAGCGGCATGTCCAGGGCGATCAGCCCGCCGTCGCGCCAGCTGGCCTGCGCCAGATGGGCCGGTTGAGGGGGCAGGGCTTCGGTGGACGAAAAATCCATCTGCTGCCCGGCCACCAGCAGGCGCGCCTCGCCATGGGTGGGCTGCACGCGCACCGATTTTTCTTGCACCGCCACGCGGGTGTGCTGGGCGTCCAGCACCTGCACGGTGAACTGTGTGCCCAGCGCCAGCACGCTGCCCTGTGGCGTTTGCACGCTGAAGGGGCGTTGGTGCAGGTCCGGGCGGGTGCTGATCTGGATGCGGCCAGAGCGCAGACTCAGCCTGCGGTCGTTGGCGTCAAAGTGCTCGTCCACCGCCGTGGCGGTGTCCAGCGCCAGCTCTGACCCATCGGGCAGGCCCAGCTGCTGGCGCTCGCCCGTGGCGGTGTGGTAGCTGGCGCCCAGCGCCTGCCAGGGGCTGGCTTGCCACGCCAGCCAGGTGGCTGCGCACCCGCCCAGGCCCAGCGCCACGCCACGCAGCGCCGCGCGTCGCGCCATCGGCGGTTGCGCCAAAGCCTGCATCGCCACGGGGGCTGGAATGCGCGCCAGGCGCTGGCTCACGGCCTGCACCGTTTGCCAGGCCCACTGGTGGCTGGGGTGGGCGCTGTGCCACTGCTGCCAGGCCTGCTGGTCTTCGGGCGTGGCGGCCTCGTCATGCAGGCGGGTGTGCCAGCGTGCGGCCTCGTGCAGGGCCTGGCGCTCGGCCGGAGTGCAGGTGGCGGCGGATTTCATGCAGGCGGGCAGGGTGTATCTACTCAGACCATGGCCAGGCAGCAGTGCTCCATGGCGCGCGTCAAGTAGTTGCTCACCGTGCGGTGCGATATGCCCAGGCGCCGGGCGATTTCGGCATAGGGCAGCTCTTCCAGCTGCGCCAGCAAAAACGCCTGCCGCACCTTGGTGGGCAGGGCGCGCAGCAGGGCGTCTACCTCCAGCAGGGCCTGCTGGGCTTGGGCCTGGTCCTCGGGGGAGGGGGCTTGTTCCTCGGGCAAGGCAGCCAGGTATTCCAGGTAGGCCTGCTCCAGCGTGCGGCGCCTGAACAAGTCCGCCACCAGCCCGCGCGCCACCGTTGCCAAAAAACCCCGCGGCTCGCGCAGGTCTGCGAGCGACAGTTCTGAGCGCATCACCCGCACAAAGGTGTCGTGCGCCAGGTCGGCCGCGTCCTCGCGGTTGCCCAGTCGCTTGCGCAGCAGGCTTTGCAGCCAGGGGTGGTGGTCTAGGTAAAGCTCTTGCACGGCAAAGAACGGGCCAAGGGGCAGACAGGCGGAACCAGTTGGAGGGATGTGAATGCAAATGGGAATGCTTATCAATTATGCCAAAGTTACATCCATGCCGTTCACGTGCCCATGCCTGGCTGCGTTGAGCTTTGGCACGCAGCGCCCTTTGGCCCCACGCCAGGCCCGTCATGGCTTGCGGGCACAATACCGCCCACCATGCTGACTTACCCCCACATCGACCCCGTTGCCCTGCAGTTGGGCCCCCTCGCCATTCACTGGTACGGCATCACGTATCTGGTGGCGTTTGGGCTGTTCATGTTCCTGGGCACGCGCCGCCTGCGGCACGAGCCGTTTGCTTCCATCACCGGCCCCAGCGCCTGGACGCGCAAGGATGTCGAGGACATTCTTTTCCTCGGCGTAGTGGGCGTGGTCATTGGCGGGCGACTGGGGTACTGCCTGTTCTACAAGCCCGGCTACTACCTCACCCACCCGCTGGAGATTTTTGCGGTGTGGCAGGGCGGCATGGCGTTCCACGGTGGACTGCTGGGCGTGATTGCCGCCATGCTGTGGTTTGCCCATTCGCGCAAACGCCCCTGGCTGCAGGTGGCTGATTTTGTGGCGCCCTGCGTGCCCACTGGCCTGGCTGCAGGCCGTGTGGGTAACTTCATCAACGGCGAACTGTGGGGCCGCTTTGCCAGCCCCGATCTGCCCTGGGGCATGGTGTTTGCGCACAGCGGTTCGCTGCAGCCGCGCCACCCTTCGCAGGTCTACCAGTTCTTGCTGGAAGGGCTGCTGCTGTTCGTGCTGCTGTGGCTGTATGCCCGGCGCGAGCGCAAGCAAGGCCAGGTGGCCGCCGCCTTCCTGGTGGGCTACGGCAGCTTCCGATTCATTGCCGAATATTTCCGCGAGCCCGACAGCTTCCTGGGCCTGTTGTCGCTGGGCATGAGCATGGGCCAGTGGCTGTGCGTGCCCATGGTGGCTGCGGGCGTGGCACTCTGGGTGTGGGCGCAGCGCCAGCCGGTGGTGGGGCGCAAGTGAGTTGCATGCGGCGCGCTGATCGGTCAAAACCGCAGCCGAGCGGCCCTGCCACCCTGGCGCCGTCGGCATGTTCTTTGCGGTTGCCTGCCCCATCGACAACCAGGGGCGCAGGGGCTAGCAAGTGCAACTTCAAGCTGCTGCTTCTTCCCGCGCTCGGGCCAATCCACCGTGCAGCCGGTCAGCCTCCTGATGCTGACGATGACATCTTCACCGTTTGAGTTAGGCTCCACTCTCACGACGCGTCGCATAAGAGGAGTAAGACAGTAGAGGCTCTGCGGAAAACTGCGCGAGTGAAGAGCGCGGAACTTCAAAGGTCGTTGGGTAGAAATCGCAGAAGACATAGGCACCGACCCGAAGCAAGAAAGACCTGAGATTTGGATTCGCTACGTCCTCTATCACGAGACGGGGCCATGGGTTCAAATGCCAACACCGTGCTAGGAATGCTTTGAAGAGCCCTTTCCCCTGGGCTTCCGGTTTTACCTGAATGGTGGCCACTACTAAACAAGGACTAGGCACACAGTTCGTACCGCTTCGAACCAGCACTACTACACCCTCTTCTCGTAGCTCACAGTTTGCCCATTGGCCTGTTTGCCCATTCGGCGACTGGGCAAGCCTGAGCCATAGTTCGAGTTGCTTGGTAAGGGAGGGCTTCTCTGAAACGAGCCAGTCTCGCCACTCTGACTGCGACTGAGGATGTCTAGTCATGGCCTGCCGTTGGCGCTCCGCTTGAGCGAGGGGTTGGGCATCGCTGAACTCAGTTGCGGGCATTGAATGTCTTGATAAGGTACCCATCGTTAAGCACGGCCTGAGTAAGGCCAGACGATTTGCATACCGCTTTCAGGAAGTCAATGAGAGCGCCGTCAGCGTTTGGCTTTCCATGGGTTTGAAGTGCTTCGTACAGACGCCCCATCCTCGATAGAACTTCCTCGGAGTCCGCAAACACGGCTATCACTTCATTCATTGCGCACGAGAAGGCATCACCCGTGATGCTGAAGCGATTTCCAAGCAGGCGCCGCGCGAGATCAAGCTTCAGTTTGTGGCGTTCCAACTTGTAAAAGTACCACATCGATAGCGCAGCTCCGATCAAGCCAGACAGCAGTGATGCGATGAGCGTGATGACGATAGCTTGCGTAGACAAGGGCGTTTCCATGGCAGTGCGGAGGAGCGGATTGTGTATTCGGACCTTGCGGCCAGACACAGGAGTGTGAGTGCGATGCCTAACTCAATGTGGACGGCAAAAGACGGTTGATACGTCCGGGGCATGACGATACATCTTTTGAAAAAAGTCTCGCAGCCCGCCTGCCTGTTGGTTCGCAACCCAAGATTCTGTGCAAATAAACGGGTATGAATTTTCATGAAACCCGGCAAAGCCCAGGGCAGCAAACTATAGCGTTCCCGAAGGTTGAGCAGGGCCTACCGACTGTGTGCCTCGGGCGCAGATCAATCTGACTTGAATCTGTGACCGCGTTGAGGAGAGGGCCTGCTGCGGGCTCGGGCCCCTGAGTTGTCTATCCCTCGCGCTTGTGATCGTTGCTGTATCTCACGTCAGGGTGCGCAGTTCTTGCCCCTTGCACATCGCCAGCCGCAGCGCTATCTGTAGTTTGCTATCTATTTAATAGCTTCTGGCGCTTATTCCAAAAGCGCTAGGCACCGTTTTGATTGGTGTTTTCGCCAATCCATGGGCCACTGCAATAGCCAGCATCGCTCTGCCCCCACCACCCACCCGGCCACCCCGGTGTTGCCCCCAGGCCGCAGCCCTCCCATTTTGTGCATCCCCACCCCCAAAACTCAGGGTTTCCCCCTTGTTATTTTGCGTAATTATGAGAAATTACAGTCACCTGCAACGCGATAAACGCTTGCAAGGCTGTGAGAGGTAAGCAGCGCAAAGGGCAGTGGCCCAGGCTGCTACAGCACCCCGCAGGCCCAGCGGTTTTGCCCATTTTCAGGAGCGGTTTCACACCATGCGCCCGGTTCCCAATTCACTGCACGATGAAGTCGCCTCGCGGCTGCGCGAGCAGATTTTTGGTGGCGCACTGCCGCCAGGCAGCTTTCTGGACGAGGCTGCGCTGTGCGAGCGGCTGGAGATTTCGCGCACACCGCTGCGCGAGGCGCTGAAGGTGCTGGTGGCCGAGGGGCTGCTGCGCCACGAACCGCGCCGGGGGTGCTTTGTGGCCGAGGTGACGGAGCGCGACCTCGACGAGATCTTTCCGGTGATCGCCTTGCTGGAGGGCCGTGCCGCCCACGAGGCCACGCAAAAGGCCAGCAGTGCCGACGTGGCGGCGCTCGAAACCCTGCACCAGCGCCTGCAGCAATGCGCCAGCGAAGGCCGCATCCCCGATTACTACGCTGCCAACCACGCCATCCACGAGGCCTTCATCACCCTGGCCGACAACCGCTGGCTGGCCCAGGTGATTGGCGATTTGCGCAAGATTTTGCGGCTGGCCCGCCTGCAGCAGTTGCACGCGCCCGGCCGGTTGCAGCAAAGCCTGGCCGAGCACCTGGCCGTGTTCGCCGCCCTGAAGGCAGGCGACAGCGCCGCCGCCGAAGATGCCATGCGCACCCATTTGTTACGCCAGCGCGATGCGCTGCGCGATGTGGCCCGTAACCAGCAATCGAGGTTGACACCATGAACAGCACCGCCGAGTGGATCTCCCGCAGTGTCTCCCGTCTGCGCGCTGCCGCCCCCGTGGCCGACAAGGAGAGCGCCAAGGGCGCCGAAAAACTGGCCCGTGCCAGCACCGATAAATCGGGCGTGACCGATGTGGTACCCAAGGTGGCCGCGCCGCGCTCCACGCACGAACGGCTGCAGGCCACGCTGCGCCGGGGGCAAGAGGCCTTGTCGCCCCGCGCACTGCGCCGCCTGCACGCAGACCTGCAAGCGGTGGTGGCCCCGCAGGTGAGCGAGCTGGAAGGTGGGCGCCGCGCCCAGGCCGTGGCCGAGTGGTATGCCACCGCCGAGCTGGAGGAGCGCCGCGACATGTGGCTGTTGCTGTGCGAGCAGTTTGCGCCCGATGCCACCGAATTCAAATCGGCCCGCCAGCGCTACGAAGCCGCCGCAGGCACGGCCGAAGAAGGGCAGGCCGAAATCTCGCTGCGCCGTGCGCTGGTGTCGCCGCGCACCCGGCTGCTGCAGCGCTTTGCGGTGTTCCCCGACGGCATGCGCTTCTTGGTGGACATGCGTGCCGAGCTGCTGCCGCTGCTCAAAGGCGACAAGCGCCTGCTGGCGCTCGATGCCGAGCTGGAACACCTGTTCTCCACCTGGTTTGACGTGGCGTTTTTGGAGCTGCGCCGCCTGTCTTGGGATTCGCCCGCTTCGCTCATCGAAAAGCTCATCAAGTATGAAGCGGTGCACGACATTCGCAGCTGGGCCGATCTGAAAAACCGGCTGGACAGCGACCGCCGCTGCTACGGCTTCTTCCACCCTCGGCTGCCCAACGAGCCGCTGATTTTTGTGGAAGTGGCGCTGGTGGACAAAATCTCGCCCAGCATCACGCCGCTGCTGGACGAGTCTGCCGCACCCGTCGATATCACCCGTGCCACCACAGCGATTTTTTATTCCATCAGCAACACGCAAACCGGCCTGCGCGGCGTGAGCTTTGGCGACTCGCTCATCAAGCATGTGGTGGAGACGCTGACGCAGGAGTTTCCGCGCCTGCGCACCTTTGCCACGCTGTCGCCCATTCCGGGTTTCCGCGCATGGCTTTCCAAGAACGCGGGGGCCATGCTTGACCGCCTGGACGACAAGCGCCGCAGCGAACTGGGCCGGGCCGTGGGGTTTGAGCCGCCACAGGCCACGCACTTCCTGGCGGCGGTAGACAAGCCGCTCGACCTGGACGCCAAATCGCCCGCGCGGCAAATGCTGCTCGAATGCGCAGCCCACTACCTCGCCCGCGAAATGGTGGACGGCAAGCCGGTGGATGCGGTGGCACGCTTTCACCTGGGCAACGGCGCGCGGGTAGAACGGCTGAACTGGGCGGGCGACCCGTCTGCCAAGGGATTGAAACAATCGTACGGGTTGATGGTGAATTACCTGTACGACTTGAAGCGCATAGACAAGCACCGCAGCTTGCTGGCGCAGGGCAAAGTGCCAGCGTCGGGAGACATCGACAGCCTTTGCCGCCACTGATGGTCGGTTCACGGGCCTCTGAACAGGTTCTCAGAGGCTCCGCCAGGGACGGACTTCCTTTTTTATAACGACGACAGGAGACAAGGAATGACAACAGAAAACATGGTGCAGCGCCGCGACGTGCTGCGAACCGCCGCAGGTGCTGGCCTGGGCTTGCTGGGCGCGGGCAGCGTGTGGGCGCAGGCATCGGCCTGGCCCACCAAGCCGGTGAACCTGGTGGTGCCGTTTCCTGCCGGTGGGGGCACCGATGCCTTTGCGCGCCCCCTGGCAGCGCAGTTCTCCAAAGCCACCGGCAAGACGCTGGTGATTGACAACCGCGGCGGCGCGGGCGGCACCGTGGGCGCCAGCTTTGCGGCCCGCGCGGCGGCCGATGGCTACACCCTGTTCATGGGCGGCGTGCACCACTCCATTGCCCCCGCCATGTACCCCAAGCTCGATTACGACATCGAGAAAGACTTCATCCCCCTGGCGCTGCTGGCCCGCGTGCCCCAGGTGCTGGTGGTCAACCCCAAGACGCCCTCGGCCAACTTCAAGCAGTTCCTCGACCATGTGAAGAAGAACCCCGCCAAGCTCAACTACGGCTCGGCCGGTGCGGGCACGTCGCACCACCTGGCGGGCGAGCTGTTCAAGCAGCAAACGGGCACCTTCATCACCCACATCCCTTACCGTGGCGCGGGCCCCGCATTGCAAGACCTGATTGGCGGCAATGTGGACATGATGTTTGACGGCCTGGGCTCGTCCGCCGCGCACATCAAGGGCGGGCGCATCAAGGCGCTGATGGTGTCGGGCACCAAACGCAACCCCGCCTTCCCCGATGTGCCCTGCGCCGCCGAAGTGGGCCTGCCCGACTACACCGTGACCACCTGGTACGGCTTGTGGGCCCCCAAGGGCACGCCCGCCGATGTGCAGGCCAAAATCGTCGAAGAAATTCGCAAGCTCGGTTCGTTTGACGAACTCAAGTCCATCTGGGCCAACAACGGCGCAGACTACGGCGGCATGACGCAGCAGCAATTCGCCGCCTTCGTGAGCGGCGAAGTCAAGCGCTGGTCTGACGTGGTCAAGGCCTCTGGCGCCAAATTGGACTAACCCCCTGAGGCGCTTCGCGCCTTCCCCCTGAAGGGGGACGCCACCCGTGGCCTGGCAGAGCCAGTTCCACGGTGGCCTTGGCGATGGCGCTGCGTTGGTGCGAAGGTTGTGGGGATGTGTGAAGAGAATGGACTCCAAGATGTCGGGTGAAGTGTTGATGAATGCTGGTGAGGGCGGCGTGGTGCATGTCACCCTTCGCCACGCCGGGCGTCTGAATGCCATGTCGCGCACCATGTGGCGGCAGTTGCGGTCGGTGTTTGAAGGCATCCAGGCCAGCAGCGCGCGCTGCGTGGTGATGGCGGGCGAGAGCGGTGCCTTCTGCGCCGGGGGGGATATTTCGGAATACCCCGGTTTCCGGTTTGACGCAGCCGCGCTGCGCGACTTTCACGAAAACGACGTGTGGGGCGGCCTGAACGCCATGCTGGCGTGCGATGTGCCCATCGTCGCCAGCATCAGCGGCGCCTGCATGGGCGCGGGGGTTGAGATTGCCAGCTGCTGCGATGTGCGCGTGGCGGGCGCTGCCGCCCGCTTTGGCGCGCCCATCGCCAAGCTCGGCTTTCCCATGGCCCCGCGCGAGGCACAGCTGGTGGCCGCTGCCGTGGGCGAAACCGCCGCCCGCCAGATGCTGCTGGAAGCCGCCACCTTCACCGCCGCCGACATGCTGGCGCGCGGCTTTTTGAGCCGCGTGGTGCCCGACGACGATGTGCCCGCCGAAGCCCTGGCCAGCGCCCGCCGCATTGCCGCCCTGGCCCCGGGCGCCGCACGCATGAACAAGCAAGTGCTTCGAGCATTAAAAACGCCTCCAGCGCTTGATGGGAAAGCGCCAGCAGCTATTGAAATGATAGTAAGCGGCCCGCACGACCCCTATGCCTACGCCGACAGCGCCGAGCACCGCGAAGGCATCACCGCGTTTCTTGCCAAAAGACCCCCTGTGTTTTAACCGCTGAACTGCCCGCCTACTTATGAGCAACCAAAACCTCTTCAGCGCCCTGCGCGCCGCCTTCCCGTCTGACCTGGACAGCACCGCCGTCGAGACCACGGCGACAGATGGCACCCCGCTGTACTACACCTGGCGCGACCTGGACCGCGCCAGCGCCCGCATCGCCAACCTGCTCGCATCGCTCAAGCTGCCCGAAGGTAGCCGAGTGGCCGTGCAGGTGGAAAAGTCCGTCGAAGCCATGGCCCTGTACCTGGCCACGCTGCGTGCGGGCTACGTGTTCTTGCCACTCAACACCGCCTACCAAAGCGCTGAGATCGAATACTTCATCGGCAACGCCGAGCCCGTCGTGGTGGTGTGCAGCCCCGGCAACTTCGGCTGGGTCAGCAAAATCGCCTTCACCCTGGGCACCCAGCATGTGTTCACCCTGGGCGACGACCGCACCGGCAGCCTGCTCGAGCGCGCCGCCCACCACAGCGACGAGCACCAGACCGTGGCCCGCAGTGCCGACGACCTGGCCGCCATCCTCTACACCAGCGGCACCACCGGCCGCAGCAAGGGCGCCATGCTCACGCACGGCAACATGCTCAGCAATGCCGTGATGCTCAAGGACTACTGGGGCTGGAAGAAAGGTGACGTGCTCATCCACGCACTGCCCATCTTCCACGTCCACGGCCTGTTCGTTGCCATCCACGGCGCGCTCATCAACGGCAGCAAGATGATCTGGTGCCCCAAGTTCGACCCCAAGGCCGTCATCGCCGCCATGCCCCGCGCCACCGTGTTCATGGGCGTGCCCACGCTGTACGTGCGCATGCTGGCCGAGGCAGGCTTGAACAAAGAGGCGGTGAAGAACATGCGCCTGTTCATCGCAGGCTCTGCGCCGCTGCTCATCGAAACCTTCAAGGAATGGCAGCAACGCACCGGCCACACCATTCTGGAGCGCTACGGCATGAGCGAAACCATCATGCTCACCAGCAACCCCTACAGCGCCGACAAGCGCTACAACGGCCAGGATGAACGCCGTGGCGGCACCGTAGGCTTCCCCCTGCCGGGCGTCAGCCTGCGCGTGCAGGGCGACGACGGCAAAGACCTGCCCGTGGGTGAGATCGGCGGCATCCAGGTCAAGGGCCCCAACGTGTTCAAGGGCTACTGGCGCATGCCCGAGAAGACGGCGGAAGAGTTCACGAAGGACGGCTACTTCAAGACCGGCGACGTGGGGAAGGTGGATGAGCGCGGCTACGTCCACATCGTGGGCCGCAGCAAAGACCTGATCATCAGCGGCGGCTACAACGTCTACCCCGCAGAGATCGAGGGCTACATCAACGAAATGCCCGGCGTGGCCGAAAGCGCCCTGGTCGGCGTGCCGCACCCCGACTTTGGCGAAGTGGGCGTGGCCGTGGTGATTGCCAAACCCGGCGCCAAGCTGGATGCCGACGCCATCGTGGCCCAGCTCAAGTCGCAACTGGCCAACTTCAAGATTCCGAAGAAGTGCTTTGTGGTGGCGGAACTGCCGCGCAATACGATGGGGAAGGTGCAGAAGAATTTGCTGCGGGATCAGTACAAGGGGTTGTTTGCTTGATGGTTGGAGGCCGACATCTAAGCCCGCCTTGGCGGGCCCGAGCAGCGCAAGCATCGGAATGCGCATCCATCCGCAAAACTTTAGGTTTGCCTAAAAGGCGAGGGGGTGCATACTGCCGCCGATATCGCAGTGTTGAAATGCGTTATCAGACTTCTGTCAATTTGATTGTTGTCGTCTAAATCTAGTTAGGTGCAATCCATGGGAGACGATTCGAAGTCCTACCGAAACGGCTTAGTTCGGCTGATTCTTGGAGGCATAGTTCTTGGCTCTTTTGGTGCAGCCTTCTTCATCAGTGGCTGGAACGGCCTTTCAAGTGGCGAGATCACGGTTTATCGCAAACTTGCGCCATCGTTTGTGGCTTATGCAAATGGGCCGCACGCAACCCAGTTCATTTTTGAAATCGCAATGCGGCTTGTTTTGGGTGGCGCCATAAGTCTGCTTGGGTTTGGCATGCTGGCAATCATGCTCTTCGCTTCTCCAGAGAAACGAAATCGAGCGGTCCGCGCTGCTGGCGATTTCTCACGTGCAAAGCGTGGTTTGAAAATTCCCTGGTGGCTGACAACAATCGTCTTTCTGGTGCTGTTTGGTCTTTTTCTTCGTGCAATATCGTCCAGCACCTAACCCCTCATTCAACGGGACGTGCCTACGGCCCGCCCGTTAATTCGAACGTTAGAAGGGAGACATATGCCGATAAAAAAACATCGAACGCCAATGCCGAAGTGGTTAGCAGAGACAGATATTAAATTTGAAAGACCAAAAAAATTTGCGACATCAAAGAAGTCACAAAACAAAAGACCTCAAGCCAATCACACAGCAAAATCTTCACCGAAAATCAAAATATTTTCTATCGAAGCAAAGTGCAGTTGTGAAGGTGAAAATGAAAATTGCTTTAGATGCAATGGCACTGGTTTTTATAAAAGTCGGATGGTGACAAACATAGAAGAGTGCCAAGATAGAATTCAAGAAAAGCGACCCCATCAAACAAATTCAACCCAAGAATCTCAATTTTCTAATGACCAGCGTGGTGGAATTTATGGAATAAGAGAGCATGGCCGCTACTCGAGCAATCCGCTTTACGAAGAAGATCTCTAACAATTCATTGCAGCCGACCGCCTACGGCGTCGGCTGAATTCAGGGCGTTAGCCTGCCTTTTATTCCTGCTCATTTCAGCCAATGAATATTCAAGCGCCATTTACCTTCGCAAGCGTTCATCTGCTGGGTGTTTGGCGTTCGTTCGGGCTTCGCCTGCGTGGGTTGCGCCAGTTTCAAGCCTTTTTGGCCTCTAGCCTTTGTACAGCAAGCGCAGGCAGCTCTTGTTTTCGTAGTCTGTGGCCTGTGCGGTCACTGTCGTTTTTGCGCTTTGGGTCTAACCCGGCGCTCAAGCCGACCCGCATACTGCGGGCGGCTTATCTTGTTCGTTAGACGTCAAACGAAACACCATCAACATGGACCCAATCAACTGGAGTTGTCCGCACTGTGAGCGGGCGGTGACTATCACCGAAGATCGAGTATCGGTCGGCCGTCACGTACTCGGGATCAAGAACGCCGAAGGTGATCGTTGGTTGGCAACGCAATTCATTGTCTGCCCAAACCCGAACTGCAGAAAGCTCACCCTCGTGGCTGAACTGCACGAAGCAACGTGGAACAACGATTACCGCAAAGGAAAGTCGCTCATGCAATGGGGTCTTATCCCGGATTCCCGAGCAAAGCACTTTCCTGATTACATCCCCATTCAAATTCGAGAAGACTATCGCGAAGCATGTTTAATTCGAACACTGAGTCCCAAGGCCTCAGCGACATTGTCTAGGCGCTGTCTTCAGGGAATGATTCGTGATTTCTGGGGCATCAAACCCGGACGACTGGTAGACGAGATTGCAGCCATCCAGGGCCATGTAGATCCTCTCACTTGGGATGCAATCGAGGCCGTTCGTAAGATCGGAAATATCGGCGCGCATATGGAGAAGGACATAGGCGTTATCGTCGAAGTCGATCCAAATGAAGCAGACCTTCTTATCGAACTAATCGAAACGCTCTTGCGAGATTGGTATGTACATCGCGAGGAACGTAGAGTGCGCATGGGCCATTTGGTTGCGGCCGCCGCCGCTAAGAAGCCCGCGCAAAAGTGACGTCTAACCCCTCCTTCAAGCGGACGCCTGACGGCGCCGCTTAAGTCAAACGTTAGCCCCATCTAAAACCAGGAACAGCAGTGGAAAAACGATACCAAGTTTTTGTCAGCAGTACATTTCGGGATCTTGAGCATGAGCGCCAAGAGGTAATGCACGCATTGCTTGAGTTGGACTGCATGCCAAGCGGCATGGAGCTCTTTCCGGCCGCGAATGAGTCCCAGTGGAACCTAATTAAAAAGGTCATTGACGACTGCGATTACTACATCCTCATTCTTGCTGGTCGTTATGGCTCTATAGGCCCGGGCGGTATCAGCTACACAGAGATGGAGTACCGATACGCTCTGGAATCGGGAAAACCAACTATTGCATTCCTTCACCGCGACCCAGGCAAAGTTATCGCAGACAAGAGCGAATCCACCGACGAAGGAAAGGCAAAGCTGAAAGCCTTCCGGGAGTCGGTGGAAAAAAAACTCTGCAAGCATTGGGACTCCCCGCAAGAGCTTGGCTCGGTCGTCAGTCGAAGCCTGATTCAACTCATCAAATCCACTCCAGCAGTTGGGTGGGTACGCGCAAATGAGTTGGCAGATCGGGAGGCCACGATGGAGCTCCTTCAACTTCGCCGCAAAGTTGAAGAACTTCAAACCGAGCTGGCACGGTCAAGGACGTCCGCACCGAAAGGGGCGGAGGGACTAGCGCAGGGTGACGAGGAGCATTCCGTTCGCTACTCATTCAATGCAACGCCGCCCGGCGAGTATCGATCTGCCCCCTGGTCCGCAACCTTCAACCCAACGTGGAATGAGCTCTTTGCGTCGATAGCTCCATTGATGATTCAAGAGGCTAAAGAACCTGCCCTTAAAAGTGCACTTGATAGTCTCGCTGGAAGTATGAACATCGAGCGACTACAAGCCAATAAGAAGCTTTCTCACCATTCGCTGTCAAACTTCCGGATTGGCCACGACGATTTCCAAACGATCAAGGTGCAGCTTAGAGCCCTGGGCCTGATAGCACGCAGCGAAAAAACTCGTAGCGTCAAAGACTCCGGCACCTATTGGACCTTGACTCCCTATGGGGATGAAGTCATGACGCAGCTGCGAGCAATTCGAAAGAATCATGATGATTCCTCAGATGCAGAAGAACTAGTGGAGGGGGAGGAGTAATACTTGATGTTTGCATCTGTCACCGGGGCTAACTTTCGGTTCAACGCGGACGCCAACACAGGCCATGCCTTCGGCATTTTCATGGCTTGTGTTGATACCCTCCGGGCTTCGCGCTCCGGCGCCGGTTAACCTGGGCGTTAGCCTGCTTTTTATTCCTGCTCATTTCAGCCCATGAATATTCAAGCGCCATTTACCCTCGCAAGCGTTTATCCGCTGGGTGTTTGGCGTTCGCTCGGGCTTCGCCTGCGTAGGCTGTGCCAGTTTCAAGCCTTTTTGGCATCTAGACCTTGTGCAGCAAGCGGAAGTAGCTATTGAACCGCCCCGTATTTTGAGGAGGCTCAACACTCTGAGAGGATTGAGCCATGAAGAAGACAAACAAGTTCTCGCCTGAGGTGCGAGAACGCGCAGTGAGGATGGTGCAGGAGCAGCGCGGGGAGTACCCATCGCTATGGGCAGCTATCGAATCCATCGCCCCCAAGATTGGCTGCGTGCCGCAGACCCTGAACGAGTGGGTCAAGCGTGCCGAAGTTGATGCAGGCACGCGAGAAGGCGTCACCACAGCCGAAGCCCAGCGGGTCAAGGAGTTGGAGCGCGAGGTCAAAGAGCTGCGCCGGGCCAACGAGATATTGAAGCTGGCCAGCGCGTTTTTTGCCCAGGCGGAGCTCGACCGCCGGCTCAAGTCTTGAGGGCCTTTATCGACCAGCAGCGCAATGCTTTCGGGGTCGAGCCGCTCTGCAAAGTCTTGCAGGTTGCCCCGTCAGCATATCGGCGCCACGCCGCGCTGGTGCGCGAGCCTCACAAACGCTGCGCCAGAGCGAGACGCGACGAATTGCTGATGCCGCAGATTCAACGAGTCTGGCAGGCCAACATGCAGGTCTACGGCGCGGACAAAGTGTGGCGGCAACTGACACGCGAAGGTGTGACCGTGGCGCGTTGTACGGTCGAGCGACTGATGCGCAGCATGGGCCTGCGCGGTGTGATGCGTGGAAAGGTGATGCGCACCACGGTCGGCGATGCAAAGGCGCCATGCCCGCTGGATCGGGTCAACCGGCAGTTTCGCGCCGAACGGCCCAATCAGTTGTGGGTCAGCGACTTCACTTACGTCTCGACCTGGCAAGGCTGGCTGTACGTGGCCTTTGTCATCGACGTGTTTGCCAGGCGCATCGTGGGTTGGCGAGTAAGCAGCTCAATGCACACGGACTTTGTTCTCGACGCCCTGGAGCAGGCCCTGTACGCCAGACAGCCCGAACGCGACGGCAGCCTGATTTGTCACTCCGACAGGGGGTCCCAGTACGTCAGCATTCGCTATACGGAGCGGCTGGCCGAGGCTGGCATCGAGCCGTCCGTGGGCAGTAAGGGCGACAGCTACGACAACGCCCTGGCCGAGACCATCAACGGCCTGTACAAGGCCGAACTGATTCACCGCCGGGCACCATGGAAAACCAAGGAAGCCGTGGAGTTCGCCACGCTCGAATGGGTATCGTGGTTCAACCACCATCGCTTGCTCGAACCCATCGGCTACATACCGCCTGCCGAGGCTGAGGCAAACTACTACCGGCAACTCGCCAGTCAAGCCACTGTGGGAGTGGGCTGACTTAAACCAAATGGCCTCCGCGAAACCCGGGGCGATTCAAACCCGAACCAATGAGTTCGACGACGCGCAGGTCACCGGCTCGTCCCTGGACACTGATGTCCACGCTTCGGCCCTCCCATTGCGCCGACAGGCGGTGTTCGCCCGGCTTCAGGCGCAGGCGGGCCAGAGACTCGGGAATGGTTGCGATGCTGGCCGCGCCGTCCACCGTCACGGGCACCATCAGGCTGGCATCCGCCCAGCGGCGGCGCAGCACGTACACGGTCAGGGACGCCGGATCGGCCTCGAAGCGCTTGGCATCGGCTTCGACGGCATCGGTCGGAACCGCCGTCGGTGTGCAGGTCAGTTTGGGGCGGTAGCTCTTGCCGATGCGATAGCAGTAGGTGCCGTCGGCATTGACCGGGCGGAGGGGCTTCGTCATGCAACCGGACAGGGGCACGAGGCCCGCTGCCGCCAGGCCGATCAGCAGGGTCCTGCGCTGGGGGAGTTGGGCTTTGCTCATGTTCGAGCCCGCCCTACTTCAGCGCAAACCGCACGGTTCCTGACGGCTTGCCGGCGATCGTGACGATGGCGACCACCTTGGTGCCAGGGCCCACCTTGAAGCTGCCCGTGGCCTCCAGCTTGTCGCCGGCCGGCTTGAGTTCGACCTCCTGCTTCTCGGTGCCGCTGAGCAGTGTCAGCTTGGCGCTGGCCTTGGACACGTCGACCGGCTTGCCGTGGTCACGCAGGTGCAACTGGATCGCAGCCGGCTTGGCGACCAGTTCGTAGTCCATGTCCTTGGCCTCGGTGACCACGCCGCCATGCTTGGGGCTGTGATCGTGTGCGCCTCCGGCATGGGCGGCGCTGGCCAAGGCGAGAGCGATGACGGCGGCAGCGTAGAGCTTGGCTTTCATGAGTTTCCTTTCAGTGGAGTGGGAACAGGGAATCGTTGAGATCGCGCTCACAGCGCTTCGGCGTCCTTGGCATCCATGAGCTTCTCTGCCGGCTTGCGGCCGAACAGCCAGAACATGGCGGGCGTGAGGAAGGTGTCGAGCAGGGTCGAGCTGATGAGCCCGGAGAAGATCACCACGGCTACCGGGTGCAGCACCTCTGTGCCGGGACGTTCGGCCTCGAACAGCAGCGGTGCCAGCGCAAAGGCCGTGACCAGCGCCGTCATCAGCACCGGGCTCAGCCGCTCCAGCGAGCCGCGCACGATCATCTTCTGGTCGAAGTGCTCGCCCTCGAAGCGCATCAGGTTGATGTAGTGGCTGACCTTCAGGATGCCGTTGCGCACCGAGATGCCGGCCAGCGTGACGAAGCCGACCATGGCGGCCACGCTGAGCGGTTGGCCCGACAACCACAGCCCGATCACCGCGCCCACCAGTGCCAGCGGGATGTTCACCATGATCAAAGCCGAGAGCACGGCGCTCTGGTAGCGCGTGTACAGCACCACGAACATCAGCGTCAGCGACACGATGGACAGCAATCCGATCAGTCGCGATGCTTCCTCCTGCGCCTGAAACTGCCCACCCAGCGTGATGAACATGCCCTCGGGCAGCTTCGTCTCGGCGGCCACCTTGCGGATGTCGGCCACGATCTCCGACAGCGGCCGGCCCGAGGCGTTGGCCGACAGCACGATGCGCCGTTTGCCGTCGTCGCGGCTGATCTGGTTGGGGCCGTCGCTGTCTTCGACGCTCGCCACCTTCGACAGCGGGATCCGCCCGCTGGGGGTCTCGATGAGGATCTGGCTCAAACCCTCGATCGAACGCGCCGACTCCGGCAGCCGCACCACGAGCGCAAAGCGGCGGTTGCCCTCGACGATCTGCGCCACTCGCTCACCTTCCACCAGGCCCTGCAGCGTGGCCAGAATCTGCGGCGCCGGCACGCCATACTGCGCCGCGGCCGCGTAGTCCACGCGCACCTTGATCTGTGGCGCGAGCACCTGCTTCTCGATCTGCAGGTCAGCAATGCCCGGGATGGTGGCCAGCTTGGCACGCAGTGCATCAGCCTGGCCGCGCAGGGCGTCCAGGTCTTCGCCGTAGATCTTGATCGCGATCTGCGAGCGCACACCCGAGAGCATGTGGTCGATGCGGTGCGAGATTGGTTGGCCGACCTCGATGGCAGCAGGCAGGTTGACCAGTCGACTGCGGATGTCGGCCCGGACCTCGTCCATGGTGCGCGTCAGCTGCTCCGCTGGAACGATGCCGACATCGAGCTCGCTGACGTGCACACCCTCGGCGTGTTCGTCGAGTTCAGCCCGACCGCTGCGCCGGCCGACGTGCGTGACCTCCGGCACTTGCGAGATCAGCACCTCGGCCTGCCGCGCCAACGCCGAGCTCTCGGTGAGCGTGACACCGGGGTTCAGGCGGATGCCCACCAGCAATGTGCCTTCGTTGAAGGGCGGCAGGAAGGTCGTGGGGAAGAAGGGCACGGCGGCACCCGCCACCAGCACCGCCATGCCGGCGGCTGTCAGGGCAGCCTTGGGGCGGTTCAGCACCGCCTGCAGGCCGCCGCGGTAGCGCTTCTTCAACCAGGCCAGGGCGCGCGTGTCACCGTGGTCCAGCGTCTTCAGGCGGGGCAGCAGGTAGTAGCTGAGCACCGGCGTCACCGTCACCGACACCAGCAGCGACGCCAGCGTCGAGGCGATGAAGGCCACGCCCAGCGGCACGAACAGCCGCCCTTCAATGCCTGGCAGCGCGAACAGCGGCAGGAACACCAGCACGATGATGACGGTGGCGTACAGGATGCCCGAACGCACCTCCATGGAGGCCTTGGCCACCAGCTGCAGCGGGTGCAGGCGGTGCTGTGGGTGGCGCGCCCGGTCCTCCTTCAGCCGGCGCAGGATGTTTTCCACATCCACCACGGCGTCGTCCACCAGGCCGCCGATGGCGATCGCCAGGCCACCCAGCGTCATCGTGTTGATCGACAGGCCGAAGTAGCGGAAGACCAGCGCGGTGATGAAGATCGACACCGGGATCGCCGTCAGCGCGATCACGGTGGGCCGGACCGTGCCGAGGAAGAAGAACAGGATCACCGCGACGAAAACCGACGCGCCGATCAGCTTGCCTTGCAGCGTGGTGATCGAGGCCTCGATGAAGCTGGCCTGCCGGAACGTCACGCGCGGTGCTTCCATGCCCGCGGGTAGCGAAGCCTTCAGCCCTGTGAGCGCTTCTTCGATGGTGCGCGTGAGCGCGATGGTGTCGGCGGTGGGCTGCTTCTGGATGCCCAGGATGACCGCCGGCTTGCCTTCGAAGCCGCCCTCGCCGCGCTTGATGGCCGCGGCGAAAGTCACCTCGGCGATCTGCCGCAGCAGGATCGCTTGACCACGGTTGCTGCCCACGGCCAGGTTGCTCAGGTCTTCCAGCCGCGAGGTGCGGCCCAGGTGGCGGATGAGGTACTCGCGCCCGTTGAGCTCCAGGAAGCCGCCTGAGGTGTTGGCCGAGAAGCCGCGCAGCGCCGCCTCCAGCTGGTCGTGCGTGATACCGAGTTCGGCCATGCGTGCCGTGTTCGGCTGCACCTGGAACTGCCGCACCTCGCCGCCGATGGGGATGACCTGCGCGACGCCGGGCACCGCCAGCAGCCGGGGCCGAAGCACCCAGTCGGCGTACTCGCGCACGGCCATCGGGCTGATCTTCTTCTCGTCGACCGGTATCGCGATCTGCATGATCTCGCCCATGATCGAGCTGATCGGCCCCATGCGCGGCACCAGGCCTTCGGGCAGGCCTTCTTCCATCGCCGACAAGCGCTCGGCGACCAGCTGGCGGGCGCGATAGATGTCCACGCTCCAGTCGAAGGTAACGTAGAGGAAGGACAGGCCAGCCGACGAGGTGGAGCGCACGCTCTCCACACCCGGCAGGCCGTTCATCGTCGTCTCCAGCGGGAAGGTGATCAGCTGCTCCACCTCTTCGGCGGCCATGCCGCCGGCCTCGGTCATGATCGTGACCGTGGGCTTGTTGAGGTCGGGGAACACGTCCACCGGCGTGCGCGTCAGCGTGAACGCGCCATAGACCATCAGCACGACGGCCGCGATCAGCACCAGCAGCCTGTTGGCCAGGCTGTTTTCGAGTAGCCACTTGAACATGTCAGCGCACCTGGTTGATCAAGGTGGCGCCTTGTGTCGCGACACGGTCACCGGGTTCGAGCCCGGAGGTGACTGCGGCGTTGACACCGTCCAGGGGCTCGGTGGTGACGGTTCGGGGTTCGAAGCGTTCCGGCGCCGTCTTCACCCAGACCACCGTCTGGTTGGCCGGGTTCTTCATCAGCGCGGCCACTGGCAGCGGGATGCCCTTGACCTTGTCCTTCGTCTGCACGAACACGCGCACCGGCTGGCCGACGGCCAGCTGGTTGAGTGCAGCGCCTTGGGCGCGGAAGGCCAGGGGCAGCGCCTGCTCACGCAGGCTGCGCGAGGCCCCGATGAAGCTGAGCGGCACACGTTGGTTGCCCAGGGCCATCGTCGCGGTGCCGACGTTGGCAGCGATGGTGGCATCAAAGGCCAATGCCTCGATGCGCAGGCGCGAGGGATCAACGATCTCGAAGACGAGTTCGCGTGCATCCACCACCTGGCCGGCCACGACGTTGGCCGAGGCGATCACGCCCGATACGGGCGCCAGCAGCGCCTCGCGCGTGGACAAGCCACCACCCACCGCTGCGATCCGCGCCGACAGGCTGGCGGCTTCGCTCTCGGCGGCTTCGATCTCCTTGCGCGGCACGGTGTCGGCCAGTTCCTGCAGACGCGCGATGCGCTTGTCGACAAGGGCCTTCGCGGCACGCAGCTCGGCGAGCTGCGCGGTCTGGTTGGAGCGCTCGATGGGCGCCGCCGATGGCACGACGTAGGCGAGCACCTCGCCCTTGCGCACCGTCTGCCCGGGGTTGGGCAAGCCACGCGGCCCGGGTTCGATGCGGCCCGCGTTCAGCGGCTGCACCTTGCCACCGGCGTTCGGGTCCATCAGCACCTTGGCGCCCAGTTCCACCGTGCGGGGCAGTTCGGCCGCTTCGGTGACGACGGTTCGCACACCCAGCTGGCGCTGCGCGGGCTTGGGCAGGAAGACGCTGCCATCAGGCTGTCGCTGCGGTCCGTTGGCGCTGGGCGCGGCGGGGGCGTCGCCGTGGTCGTGGCCTGGGCCGGCATGGGCGGAGCCCAGCCCTGTGAGGGCGATCAGCAGCCCCAAGCTGGAGGCGATCAGGGTGCGCTTCATGCTGCAGCTCCTGCGCGGGCGCTGCGCGCATTCATCACACGACGTCCGCCCCATCCGAGCAACGCCAGTGCGGCGATGCCGGCCGCCGCCCATCCCGCGTATTCCGTCCACGAGTGCGCGTGTGCAGCCTCCTCGGTGTGCGCCGCCTCGTGGAGGTCGAGTTCACCTGCCAGCAGGTCGGCCTCGTTGCCGGCGGTCACCGTGGCGGTCACCGGCAAAACGCCGGCTTTGGGGGCCTCGGGCAGCACGACCTCGTATTCGTCGTCGCCATGCTTCTCAGCCTTGAACTTGGCCCCGCCGATCTCGAGCTCGATCTGCGCGCCGCGCACGGGGCTGTTGTCGGCAAAGCGATCGAGGTACAGCGTGATCTGCTTGCCGCTGAGCACGCCGACGAGTTCGAAGGTCTCGGACACGGCCGAGAAGCGCGGCAGCGCCTGGCCGACGGCCGCGGGCGCCGCGTCACCGTGGTCGTGGCCTGGGCCGGCCCAGGCCGGGGATGCAGCAAGGATGGCCGCAGCACACAGTGCAGCCGGGAGATTCGGGAAGTTCATGGGGATGTCCTGAAGGATTCGTTGAATGGCGTCACGGGCGGTTACTGGGGCAGAAGGCCCAGGGCCTGGCGCCACGCAGAGATCGCCGAAGCGAGCTCGATGCGGGTGCGTGCGGCCTGGCGCTCTGCCTCGGCGGCTTCGGCCTCAATGCGCAGGCGTGTCGGCAGATCGGTTTCGCCCAGCCGGAAGGACTTGTCGAAGAAGTCGCGCGACTCGCGGGCCAGTTGCGCGCGCCGTTCGGCGGCCATCAGCTGCGTGCGCGAGGCCTCGACCCGCGCGCGCGCCGCTTCCCGTTCTGCAGCGAGCCGCTCACGTTCCAGGGCCAGCAGGGCCTGGATCTCGGCAGCTTCGGCGCGTGCGTTGGCGCTGCGGGCATCGAAACGCGGGCCGGCGCCGAAAGGGATGCGGATGCCAAGCGTGATGGTCTGCTGGGACGCGTCTCCGCGCGCACCGCGGTCGCGCGTGGTCGTCAGCGTCAGCTCAGGGTTGGCGCGAGACTGGGTGGCAGTGAGTTCGACGGAACGCTGCGCCATGGCGGCACGGTCCTTGAGCTCTTGCAGAGCAGCATGCGCTTCGGTTTCAGTTGCCGTGGTGCCGGGGTCCGGCTCTGCCGGCGTGTCGTCAGCACCCGACAAGGCCGGGGCGACGCCAGCCAGTGCTCGCATATGCTGACGAGCCGCCGCAAGGCCTGCTTCAGCTTGCGCAACAGCAGCCTCTCCGCTGGCCACCGCGCCCTCGGCCTGGTGCTGATCGGCGCGGGCCAGATCGCCGGCCTTCGCACGCCGGGCCACGTCGGCGGCGATCAGGCGGGTGCTGTCGAGCTGCGCGCGGGCCGTGGCCACCTCGATGCGCGCACGCTGCCACTGCCACCATGCATCGCGCACCGCGGCAGCCACGCGCAGTTGCGCTGCGTGGGCCCGGCTTTCGAGGGCTGCACCCTCGGCGTCGGCCAGCGCTGCGCTGCGGCCACGTTCACCGGGCAGCCACAGCGGCACGGCGATGCCAACTTCGAGTTCACGCGCGCCCTGGTTGCTGCCCAGGCGGTCGGTCCTGTTCGAGACTTCCAGTGCCGCCGGCTCCGGCGTCCAGGCCTTGGCGGCTGTCTGCTTGGCGCGGGTGGCGTCACGTCGCGCCTGCAGCGCCATCGCCTCAGGCTGGCGTGACCAGGCAGCGTCGAATGCCTGTCGCAGATTCAACGGGCTTGCAGCGGCTTCCGTGCTGCCTGCTGCGGGCGCCACAGCGGCATTTGCGGCATCCGCAGCTGCCTGCGCCACCACGGCCGTGCCGCACAGGGTCGCAGCGCCCGCCACACTGGCGCGCAACAGCCAGACCTTCGTTCGAGTTCGATTTCTCATCCAATGCTCCAGTGTTGAAAACAACCCACGGGAGATCGGCAAGCGGCGACCAACAGGTCGCGCCGTGCCCGACGGCGCCGCGGGCTGCGGCGCGCACTCAGGCGCGAACGGGCGTCAGAAAGGGAAGAGACCCGCCTCGCCGATCAGGCGAGGGGCAGCCACTGAGGGCGTTCGGGTCGGGTCGGTGCGTGTGCACCACCCGTTTTGTCGACGGTGACGCTGGGCAGCGCGGTCGAAAGCGCACCCGGCAGACCCATAGGCAATGTCATCATCGCGCTGCAGGTGCCGTGGCAGTGACCGCAGTCCAGGTCCATGGCGCTTGGCGCCTTGTCGCCGTTCGCGCCACCGACCTCGTCCGGGGACGAGGTCAGATCTGCACCCGCATCAACAGCCGGCCCGGCATCGCTGCCGGCGTCGGCGTGGTGCTCATGGTCATGGTCATGGTCATGGTGACCAAAGTGTCCCGTGCTCGCCTGACTCTCATGCCCGCAATAAGTCGCCACCGCTGCCCAGCTGAACTGGAGCGGAAGCATGGTGAGCAGGAAAATGGCGAGGAAGCGACGCACCACCGAGAGTATAGCTGCTACAGGGTTTGTCCAGGCGCATGCAAGGCGAGCAGGTCGTGGGGTTTCACCACTTTGACTCGCGGATGCGGGCGACGTTGCGGTTCATCGCATGGCGGATGACGCGCCGGTACAGCCAGCGTTTGAGGCCGGAGAGATTGGAGCCGTGGCGCGCGTAAAAGGCATCCGGGCTGTCGAAAACACCGAAGTCGTCGGCGATGCCTTCCTTCTGGATGTAGGTGTCCTGGCCGCGCCATTCGACGCCGGGCGCCGACAGGTCGGCCGTGGCAGCACCGTAGCCGCAGAAGCGGCGGGCCTGCGGAAACCGGCGCTGCAGGCTGGCGAGGTAGGTCGCATCGAGGATGAAGCCTTCCAGCGCGATCCAGCGGCCTTCGAGGCTGACCTCGACCCAGCTGTGGATGATGCGTTGCGGGGCCAGCCAGTAGGCCAGTCCCGTGATTGCACCCTTCTGCAAGGTCTTGTCGATGGTGAAACCGTGGAAGCGGCAGGGGATGCCCACCGCGCGAAGCAAGGTCATCAGCAGCGTGCTTTTGGTGTTGCACTGGCCGATGCCGTCGGCCAGCACGCTGGATGCCGGCAGCTCGTCGCCCTCGTTGTAGCCGAAGGCGACCTCGTTGCGGACGAATTCGTAGGCGGCACCGATGCGGTCGTAGGGGCGCAGGGCGCGCCAGCCACGGGCGGCGACGAGCGCCTCGATGTCGGGGTGGTGGACATCCAGCAGCGGGGTCGCGGCCAGCAGGGTGTGCATTGCGTCGGACATGGTGTCGCTCCTGTCAGGCGTGCGCCGGCACGGGGCGAAGCTCAGCCCTTGCCTGCTGAATGACCGAGCGCGCGGCGGTCAGCGCCAGCACGCCCATGACTGAGGCGACCGCAAGGTCGGGCCAGCCGCTTCCGGCACCGAAGACGCCCAGCGCGGCGGCCATCACCGCCACGTTGCCGATCGCGTCGTTGCGGCTGCACAGCCACACCGAGCGCATGTTGGCGTCGCCCTCGCGCCAGGCGTAGAGCATTGCGGCGACCGACACGTTGGCCAGCAGCGCCAGGGCGCCGATGGCGCCCATCGTCACCGGCTCGGGCACGGTGCCGGAAGCGGCCGACCATGCGGCCCGTCCGAGAACGAACATACCGAAGGCGCCCATGGTCAGGCCCTTGAAGAGCGCAGCCCGAGCCCGCCAGGTCAGCGCCATGCCGAGCACAAGCAGCGAGATGCCGTAGTTGGCCGCATCGCCGAAGAAGTCCACGGCGTCGGCCAGCAGCGACACCGATCCCGAGCTCAGGCCGCCGGCCAGTTCGACCCCGAACATGGCCAGGTTGATGATCAGCGCCGCCCACAGCACGCGCCGGTAGCGCGGGCTCTGGCTGGCCGCAGGGGTGGCGCAGCCGTGGCTGCCGCAGGAGTCGCTCATGAGGGGCTTTCGAATGTCGATGCCGGCATTTGAAACCCTGTAGCGGCTCCAGAGTCAAGCGGCTATGCTGCCGAGTGTTGGGCGCCCCCCGTCATAAACGTAGAGAGCTTCGATCCATGTTCGACTTCCTTCGCGTCACCGGACTGTTCTTCGTCACCGCTGTTGCCGAAATCGTCGGGTGCTACCTGCCCTGGTTGGTGCTCACGCAAGGTCGGCCGGTCTGGTGGCTGCTGCCGGCGGCCGTATCGCTGGCGGTGTTCGCGTGGCTGTTGACGCTGCATCCCAGTGCCGCAGGCCGAACCTACGCGGCCTACGGCGGTGTGTATTTCGTCGTGGCCCTGATCTGGCTGTGGCGCGTCGACGGTGTGGTCCCGACGCGATGGGACCTTGTCGGTGGAGGCATCTGCCTGGTCGGCATGGCGATCATTGCCCTGCAGCCCAGGGCAGCAAGCTGAGGAAAGGACACGGGCATGAAGATCGGTGAACTGGCGCTGGCGGCGCAGACCCAAGTCGAGACCATCCGCTACTACGAGCGCGAAGGCCTGCTGCCGCAGGCGCCGCGCAGCGAAGGCAACTACCGCATCTACGGGCCTGAGCATGTCGAGCGGCTGGCCTTCGTGCGCCACTGCCGGTCGCTGGACATGACGCTGGACGAGATCCGTGTGCTGCTGCGGTTCAAGGACGAACCGCAAGCGGAATGTGGGGAGGTGAACGTGCTGCTCGATGAGCACATCGGTCATGTCGCCAAGCGCATCCGCGAACTTCGGCAGCTGGAGAAGCAATTGAAAAAGCTTCGGGACCAGTGCACCGGCGTTCGTGAGGCGGCAAAGTGCGGCATCCTGAACGAACTGGTGCAGGCGTCGTCAGCGACGAGCATCAGGTCGGCAAGCCCTCATGTGTCAGGGGCCCATGGCAACCGCGGGCGTCGCGCTAACAGCTCGACGCCTGAATGACCGCTCTACTACAGCACCAACGGCTCCTGAGGGTCGAAACTTGAAGCTCGCGTCAGAGTGAAGCGGTCACCGGCCGATGGCCGCCTGCAGCGCCCGGTGAGCAGCGAACGCAGCGAGTGTGGCTTGGTCGGGTGCACCGTAGTCGATGACTTTCGGGGGCGTCTTGGCCAACCAGAGCGATTGCGCCGTCAGCGTTCGATCCGGGAAGTTGAGCAGTCCGACGTGAAGCTGAAATGCCAAGTCGTTGAGCGATCCGAGGACTCTGCGATTTGCCGTCTTTCCAACTGCCCAACGTTGCATCGCACCGCGCTCGGCAGCGGCTTCGTCCGCTGAAACGCCGATTTCGGTGAGGATCGGCTCCAGGGCCTCGCACAGTCGCTGAACGAGGGTTCGACTATCCCGTGCTGGCACCACTACGGGCAGCAAGCTTCGCTCGCTGACAGCGAGCACAACCTGGATTCGGCCAACGCGGATCAGATTGGCGTACCAGTCGCCGAGGACTGTGTCCGGCGGTGCGATCTCTGGATCAGGCTTTGAACTCAGCCGGTCAAGGAGCTTTTGGGTGCAGCGAAGGACAAACACAGTGCAGAGACGGAGAGACAAATGGCAAGTATCGACGCTAACCTATGTTCCCTTTCGGCGGAAGTGCGGTCGTTCCTTTCCCGGACCATCGAATGGCCAGTGATGAACGTCGCCGCTGATCAGGACTCAACATCGAACGACTCAGTACAGCCTCTTGCAGTCTCTCGACATCTAACGCCTGCTTAGAACGCAAGACTCCTCGCAAAATCCCCAAAAAAAGAGCGCTCATCTTGAGCGCTCTTTTTTGTATAGCAACAAGTCCTGTTCAGCTCTAGTCCAAGTTCACATTTATAGGTCTTCTTTACCCGTTGAGTTCGAGTTTACGACTTTACAGTTACAAATAACCGCCCCGCAAACCCGCATGAATGCTAGAAGTCTGTTTACGACTTTATTTGCGAGTTTACGACTTTAATTACCCGGATTAACCGTGACTTTGCTCCACAGAGATCACTCCACGGTCACGCTCTTGGCCAGGTTACGAGGCTTGTCCACATCCGTCCCTCGCGCGCAGGCCGTGTGGTAGGCCAGCAGCTGCAGTGGCACCACGTGCAACAGCGGCGAAAGCGCGCCGTAGTGTTCGGGCATGCGGATCACGTGCAGGCCTTCGGCGCTTTCGATGTGGGTGTCGGCGTCGGCCAGCACATAGAGCACACCCGCGCGGGCGCGCACTTCCTGCATGTTGCTCTTGAGCTTTTCCAGCAGGGCGTCGTTGGGCGCCACGGTGACCACGGGCATGCTGCTGGTGACCAGCGCGAGGGGGCCGTGTTTGAGTTCGCCTGCGGGGTACGCCTCGGCGTGGATGTAGCTGATTTCCTTGAGCTTGAGCGCGCCTTCGAGCGCAATGGGGTAGTGCAGGCCACGGCCGAGGAACAGGGCGTTTTCCATGCGGGCGAAATCTTCGGCCCAGCTGATGAGCTGTGGCTCCAGCGCCAGCACGGCCTGCAGGGCCACGGGCAGGTGGCGCATGGCTTTGAGGTGCTCGGCCTCTTGCGCTTCGGTCAGGCGCCCCTTGCTTTGGGCCAGCGCCAATGTCAGCAGGAACAAGCCCGCGAGCTGCGTGGTGAAGGCCTTGGTGCTGGCCACGCCAATCTCAACCCCGGCGCGGGTGATGTAGGCGAGCTTGCACTCACGCACCATGGCGCTGGTGGCCACGTTGCAGATGGTGAGCGTGTGCTGCATGCCTAGGCTCTGCGCGTGGCGCAGCGCAGCCAGGGTGTCGGCGGTTTCGCCACTTTGGCTGATGGTGACGACCAGGGTGCGCGGGTTGGGCACGCTGGTGCGGTAGCGGTATTCGCTGGCCACTTCCACCTGGGTGGGAATGCCCGCGATGTCTTCCAGCCAGTACTTGGCGGTGCAGCCGCTGTAATAGCTGGTGCCGCAGGCCAGGATGAGGACGTTGTCGATGTCCTTGAACACGCGCCAGGCGGCCGCGCCGGGCTCGCCGTGCAGGCCTGCGCCGTCAAACAGTTCGGGCACGATGCCTTCCACGCCTTCGAGCGTGTCGGCAATGGCGCGCGGCTGCTCGAAGATTTCCTTTTGCATGTAGTGGCGGTAAGGGCCCAGCTCGGCCGCGCCGCTGTGGGCCAGCACGGTGCGTACAGGGCGCTCGGCAGGCGTCAGCGCCTGGCGCGTGGCGGCGCCCTGGGCCACGATCCAGTAGCGGCCCAGTTGCAGGTCCACCAGGTCGCCCTCTTCCAGATAGACGATCTGGTCGGTCACGCCCGCCAGGGCCATGGCGTCGCTGGCCAGGAAGTGCTCGGAGCCGTCTTTGCCCACGCCCAGGATGAGCGGCGAGCCTGCGCGTGCGCCCACCACGCGGTGGGGTTCGTCCTTGTGGATGACGGCGATGGCGTAGGCGCCGTGCAGCTGTGCCACAGCGGCCTGCACCGCTTCAAACAAATCGCCCTGGTAGAGGCTGTCCACCAGGTGGGCGATGACTTCGGTATCCGTTTGGCTGACAAACACATAGCCACGGGCCTGCAGGGCGGCGCGCAGTTCTTCGTGGTTTTCAATGATGCCGTTGTGGACCAGCGCCACGCGCCCTGGCTGGCTGGCGGCATCGCCCGTGCCGTGGCTGAAATGCGGGTGGGCGTTGTGCATGGCCGGTGCACCGTGCGTGGCCCAGCGGGTGTGGGCGATGCCGGTGGCGCCGTCCAGGTGCTCGGCGGTCACTTGTTCCAGCAGTTCGGCCACGCGGGCGGTGCTGCGGGCGCGCTGCAGGCCACCCTGGGGCGTGCCGTTGCGCGATGCATCGAGGCTGGCGGCGTGCACTGCCACACCGCAGGAGTCATAGCCACGGTATTCGAGCCGTTGCAAGCCCTGCACAAGGATGGGAACGATGTTGCGCGTGGATACCGCGCCGACGATGCCGCACATGGATGGAGCCTCCGATAAAACCAATGCGACGGATGGTAGGCAGGCGCCGGAGAAATATGCAGTTGATTTTTCAATGAAAGTGAAATTTAATTTCTACATCCATCCATTTAGAAATAATATTTCACAATCAACTCTTTTATGGAATCAATCACCCTCGATGCCATCGACCTGCAACTGCTGGACTTGCTGCAGCACGATGCCGCCCAAAGCAACCAGGCCTTGGCCGAGCGGGTGCATGTATCGCCCCCCACCTGCCTGCGGCGCGTGAAGCGGCTGCACGATGTGGGCCTGATCGAGCGGCAGGTGGCCCTGCTGCAGCCCGACCGGCTGGCCGCCGTGCAGGGCCACGGGCTGGCCTGCATTGTGGAAGTGAGCCTGGACCGCCAGAGCGCCGAGGCGCTGGACGCCTTTGAAGCCCGCGCCGTGGCCGATGTTGAGGTGCAGCAGTGCTGGCGCGTGTCGCCGGGGCCGGACTTTGTGCTGGTGGTGCACACGCGCGATATGCCAGGCTACTTGGCGCTGTCGCAGAGGCTGTTCACCGCCGATGCGAATGTGCGCAATGTGAAGGCGTTCTTCAGCACCAAGCGGGCAAAGTTTGAAACAAAAGTGCCACTAGCGCTTAACTCATAAGCGCCAGCAGCTATCGTTTTTATAGCAAATCAAACCGCCGCCGCAGGCCACTCCACCCGCACCGTGCAGCCCTGCCCCACCGCCGCCGTGGCGGTGATGTGGGCGCCGTGGCGTTCGGCAATGGCGCGGCACACGGCCAGGCCTGCGCCCACGCCGTCAAATTCGGTTTCGCGGTGCAAGCGCTGGAAGATGCCAAACAGGCCCGCTGCGCGCTCGGGGTTGAAGCCCGCGCCGTTGTCTTGCACTTCCCACGCCACCCAGCCCGCGCCGCGCTCTGCGGGCACGGTGCGCACCGCAATGCTGGGGGCTGGCTGGTGCTGGCTGAACTTGAGGGCGTTGCCCAGCACCTGCACCAGCAGCTCGTGCAGCAGGGCCGGGTCGGCCAGCACGGTGGGCAGGTCAGCGGCCACGCTCCATTGCGCGGCCTCTGCCGTGGGCAGCGCGGCCCGGGCTTTTGCTACCGCGGCAGCCAATGCCACCGGCTGCAGGTGCAACGGCGCACGCCCCACGCGCGACAGGGCCAGCAGCCCGTCCAGCATCTGTGCCATGCGGCGGGCCGATTGCTCCATGGTGCCGACGAACCCTTGCGCCTCTTGCAGCGGCGGGCTTTGCTGCACATCGGCGGGCAGGTCACCCAGCACCTCGCGCACCAGCTTGCCGTACGACGTGATGTGGCGCAGCGGCGCACGCAGGTCGTGCGAGACCACGCGCAAAAACTCTTCCTGCGCAGCTGCCATGTCGGCCACCTGCCGCTGGCTGGCGGCCAGCGCGGCGCGCAACTGTTCAGGGGTGAGGTCGGGGGTCATGTCTTCGTCAAGCATGGCGCTCGGCTCACACGGTGTCAGGCCTTGGGCTGCTTCTTGGGGCGTTGCCAGTTGGCAATGCTGACCTGCTTGCCGCGGGCCACACTCAGCGCGCCGGGCTCGGTGCTCTTGGTGATGGTGCTGCCACCACCCACCGTGCCGCCCGCGCCAATCGTCACCGGAGCCACCAGCACGCAGTTGCTGCCGATGTGCACATCGGCCTCGATCACCGTGCGGTGCTTGTTCGCACCGTCGTAGTTGGCGGTGATGCTGCCTGCGCCGTAGTTCACGCGCTCGCCCACCGTGGCGTCGCCCAGGTAGGCCAGGTGGTTGGCCTTGGCGCCGTCGGCCAGGGTGCTGTTCTTCACTTCCACAAAGTTGCCGATGTGCACTTCGCGGCCCAGTTGGGCGCCGGGGCGCAGGCGGGCAAAGGGGCCGATCAAGGCGCCTTCGCCCACGGTGGCTCCGGCCTTTTCGCCGTCGATGTGGGTGTAGGGGTGGATGACCGCACCCGCAGCAATGCGCGCATTGGCAATGCAGCAGTTGGCGCCAATGCTCACACCCTCGCCCAGTTCCACGCGGCCGGTGAAGACGCAGTTCACATCGATCTCCACGTCCTGCCCGCAGACCAGCTCGCCGCGCACGCCGGTGCGGGTGTCGTCGCGCAGGTCAAAGCGGGCCGGGTCGGCCAGGCGAACGCCCTGCTCCATCAAGGCGCGGGCCTGGCGCAGTTGGTGGGCACGCTCCAGCTCGGCCAATTGCAGCGGGCTGTTCACACCCGCCACCTGCAGCGCGTCGGTGATGCGGTGAGCCACCACGGGCACACCGTCGGCCACGGCCATGGCGACCACGTCGGTCAGGTAGTACTCGCCCTGGGCGTTGTTGTTCGTCAGCCTTGCCAGCCAGGGCGTGAGCAGCCGCGCGGGCACGGCCATGATGCCGCTGTACACCTCGGTGATGGCGCGCTGCGCGTCGGTAGCGTCTTTGTGTTCAACGATGCCTTGCACGGCGCCATCGGCATTGCGCACGATGCGACCATAACCGGTGGGGTCGGGCAGCGTGACGGTGAGCAGCGCCAGCCGCTCGCCACCGCTGGCGGCCACCAGTGCGCGCAGGGTGTCGGCCTGGGTCAGGGGCACATCGCCCGAGAGGACGACCGCCGTGCCATCGGCAGGCAAATGGGGCACGGCCTGCTGCACGGCGTGGCCGGTGCCCAGCTGCGGCTCCTGCCGCACAAACTTCAGATCAAAATGGGCTGTAGCGCCCGTGAATCCTGCGGTAGCCGCTTCCACTTCTGTAGCACCGTGGCCGGTGATGACGATGGCGCTGCGGGCCTGCAGGTGGGCTGCCTGGTCCAGCACATGGTGCAGCAGGGGGCGCCCGGCCAGGCGCTGCAACACTTTGGGGGTGCGGCTTTTCATGCGCGTGCCCTTGCCGGCCGCCATGATGAGAATGTCGAGTGGAGTCATGAAAGCAAATCCGTGGGTGGGCGCAGCGGGCAGCCGCCGCGCGGGTTGCCACCGATTATCGGCGCTGGCCCGCCACGCGTTGGCCCGCTATGTAAACAATAGCTGCCTGCGCTTTGGCAGCGGGCGCTACAGGCACTTTTTGCTTGATATGGCGGCGCTAAAGCACCGCGCTACAGCAGGGGCAGTAGCCGGGGCGGCCGGTCGTAATACTCGGCAATGCGCGCCAGCGCCCGGGTGTTGAGCATGCGCAGCCGCCCGTTTTTGAGCTCATGCAGGCCCAGGGCCGACAGGCGCCGCAGCGTCTTGTTGGTGTGCACCAGCGACAGCCCCAGCGCATCGGCAATGTGCTGCTGGTTGAGCGGGAATGCCACCGAGCCGCCTTCCGCCAGCCCGATGCGTTCCATGCGCCGGTACAGGTGCATGAGCAGCATGGCCACGCGCTCGGTGGCGTTGCGCCGGCCCGCCGTCAGCAGGTGGTCGTCCACATGGCCTTCTTCGTGCGCCGACAGCCAGGTGATGTCATAGCCCAGGCGCGGGTGCTCGCGAAACAGCGTCCACAAACCATCGCTGGGGAACACGCACAGCGTGCAATCGGTGAGCGCCTCCACCCCATGCATCGAGGCATCGCCAAACTCCTGCTGCAAGCCCACCAGGTCGCCGGGCAGCAAGAAGTTCAGGATCTGGCGGCGCCCATCGCTGAGCGTTTTGTAGCGAAACGCCCAGCCCGAATACAGCGTGAAAAGGCGGGCATTGGCCTGGTTTTCGTGCACCACGGCGCCGCCTGCAGGCACCGTGGCCGTGTCTGCCCGAAAGCGCTGGATGAAGTCCAGCTGCTCGGGCTGGACAGGCGTGAACACCCCGGTGCGCCGCAGCCTGCAAGCATCGCAGGCGGGGGGACAAGCGGAGGCGGGAAGGGTGGCGTTCATGGTGGCGCCATTCTATGGATGCGACCGACGGTGCTAGGGATGTCCTGAACAACTCGGATTAGTAAGTGCTACCGGTCCGTTTTTTAGATGACGCAATTGCAGCCGTTTTGCTCGCGTCGTGAAGCCATTTTTCACGCCTATTAAGGCCATTTGCCCCGCTTTTGCGGCCCCCTTGCCTGTTTGCAGACGCACTCATCCCTGCGCCGCCAGCAATTGGTGGCGCACCATCCACAGGTTCGATAGTGCAAACAGCGTCTTGAGCTGCAACGTGTTCTTCTTGAGCCCCCGGTAACGCACCTTGGTATAGCCAAACTGTCGTTTGATCACCCTGAAGGGGTGTTCCACCTTGGCCCGGATGCTGGCCTTGATCTTCTCCACTTGGTCTATGAGCGCATCAACGGGGTTGTTCTCTTTGTTCAGCTCTTTGCGCTTGCCTGGGCGCATCGCCACATGCCAGGTGACGTCTTTGCTGGCATCGGGGCGCTTGTGTGCGCCTTGGTAGCCCGCATCCCCAAAGACGTCTGTCTCCTGACCATGGAGCAAACTGTTGCCTTCCACCACATCAGACACGTTGCCCGAGGTGCCGATGACGGTGTGCACCAGCCCAGAGTCCGCGTCCACGCCGATATGGGCCTTCATGCCAAAGTGCCACTCGTTGCCCTTTTGGCTGGAGTGCATCTCTGGATCGCGCTTTCTGTCCTTGTTCTTGGTGGAACTCGGTGCTGCAATCAAGGTGGCGTCCACGGCTGTTCCGGCCTTGAGCAGCAAGCCCTGGGCTGCCAGCAGATCATTGACGGTGGCCAGAATCTGATGGGCCAGCTTATGTTTCTCCAGCCGATGGCGAAACCTCAGGATGGTGCTCTCATCCGGTATTCGTCCATGGGCATCGAGCTGGGCAAACTCTCGGTAGATCGGGGTATCAAAGAAGGCTTCTTCCATCGCCAGATCTGACAGGGTGAACCACTGTTGCATGCAGTGGATGCGCAGCATGGTCTCCAGTGCAAAGGGTGGGCGACCGTTCTTGCCTTCTGGGTAATACGGCGTGATGAGCTCGACCAACGCAGCCCAGGGAACCACCAGATCCATCTGGGCAAGAAGCTCCTGCTTGCGGGTCTTCTTGGTACTCAGGCTCAGATCAAGGCTGCTTTGCTTCATGGCCGTGAGATTGCCATCGCCTGCTGACTCCTACCAAACATCGGGGGAAGTTTTGCAGGATTTCCCTAGCCCGCGCGCTGTGGGCATGGGCACCACAAATGCCGCCGGCGCTATGTCTTAGTACATTGCGGCACGGCCAGGGGCCGTCTAATATCGGGCCGCTCTTATGAACACCGCACTCTACGAAGTCCTCTATGTGAGCACCCTCGCCCCCGACCAACCGCTGCAGGTGGTGGCTGAGATTGCAGCCCACGCCCGCCCGGCCAATGCCAGCATGGACATCACTGGCCTGCTGATCTTTGACGGCCAGCGTTTTTGCCAGCAACTGGAAGGGCCGCAGAAGGCTGTGCTCAAACTGATGGAGCGCATCCGCGACGACACACGCCATGTGAACGTGGAAGTGGTGCACCACGGCATGCTGGAGGCGCGGCGGTTTCGGGAGTTCAGCCTGGCATTCAGCACCGTAGAGGACGAAGAGGCCCTGGCACGCATGGAGCAACTGGACGGCCATGCAGCGCTGGCCGCCTTCGAAGTGGTGCGCGAATCACTGGTGCTGTGAGCCGACGCCACCTGCACCAACCGCATCAAAAGCTATTATTTTGATAGCTACTGGCGCTTGATATTCAAGCGCTGCAGCCGCTTTTCATGCAAACCTCCTTTTCGCCAGGCGCTGCGGTGGCCATCACCCGGCCCAGGGCAAATCCTGCCAACCCTGCACCCAGACGCCCCGCCGCTGCCGTGACCTGGACCGCAGCTGCGCCCCCGGCCCGCCCAGCGCCCGCCAATGCACGCACCAGCTCTTGCAAGGGCAGCACCACGCCCAATTCCCAGTCTCTGGCGGCGCGTGCGCGGTGGTGGTGTGACGGTAAGGCCACGGGGTCCCACTGCAAGAGCACGGGCGCGTCGCACTCTCCCGCCCATCCCCAGGGTTCCAGCACCACATGCTGGCCCACGGCAACGGCCAGCGCATCGCCCGCCTGCAGCACCAGGTCTTGCGCGGGCGCTGCACCTGTCAACCAGACCCGGCCCTGGGCAATGCGCAACACCCCCGACTTACGGGGCTTGAGCGACAACGCCCGCCCGGGTGCCAGGCGCCAGCACCCCGCTGCCGCACGGCGGTGCACCGAAGGCTGCGCGCAGGGTTGCAGTGGAGGAACAAGGGGGCGGGCTGGCATGGTCGGCTCCTGAATGAAAGAGTGGTCTAGGCCTGCATGGTGCGCGCGCGGGCCTGCACAGTCCAATGAAAACGCGTTACCCTATTGATTCCGATAGTGCATCAATCACACCCCCATGACTCCTGCCGAAAACGCCCCCGCCATCGTCCGCACCCGGGCTGTTGCCACCGGCCACTGGCGCGCCTTTCTGGCCGTGGCCAAGCACCTCAACTTCCGCGCGGCGGCGGATGAACTGGCGCTCACCCAGTCGGCGGTCAGCCGGCAGATCCAGGCGCTGGAAGACGAGGTGGGCGTGCCTTTGTTCTTGCGCCACACGCGTGCGGTGGAGCTGACCAGCGCCGGGGCACAACTGCACCGAGCCGTGGGGCCGGCCATTGAGCGCATGGACGCCGCCGTGCGGCTGGTGCGCCAGACGGCCGGGCGGCGCAGCGTGGCCATTACCACCTGGGCCAGCTTTGCATCGATGTGGCTCATCCCCCGGCTGGAGGAATTCCAGCGCGATCACCCCGGCATCGACATTCGCATTGATGCCAGCGACGCGCAGCTGGACCTGGACACCTCGGACGTGGACCTGGCCCTGCGCTACAGCGTGCCCGGCCCCGCCACGCAAGGCGGCATGCGCCTGTTTGGCGAGCAGCTGGCCGTGGTGGCCAGCCCCTGGCTACTCAAAGGCAAGCCCGAGCTGCGCACACCGGCCGACGTGGCCCAGTTCACCCTGATCGAGGCGAGCGACGCGCACCGCTCCGCCCACCTGGAATGGCTGAGCTGGCGGCGCTGGCTGGACATCCACGGCGTGGACAAGCTGCAGCCCGAGCGCTGGCTGTATTTCAACTACGCGCACCAGATTGCCCAGGCCGCCCTGAGCGGCCAGGGGCTGGCGCTGTCGCGCATGCCCCTGATTGCCGACGCGCTGGCAGCGGGGGACCTGCTGGAGGTGCTGCCCCGGCACCGCATCGACACCCCGCTGGCCTACTGGCTCATGGTGGGCCCACGCAGCGTACAGCGGCCCGAAGTCAAGGCGTTTTGCACCTGGCTGGCAGCACAGGCTGAAATCACGCGTGCGGCCATTGGCGATGGGCCCGACCCCGACACGCAAGACCACCTCGACTGAAAGGCCCCCGTGAAAACACCAGTCACCGCCGCAGCCTCTCGGAGGACACTTCGCACTGGCCATGGGCTGCCCCACCGCACCACCCGCTCACACCAAGCCGGGGCCCCCCGCTGACCACGGCCCCACCCCTGTCGCCACCATGCACCCGATCGAGGCCCCCAACGACAACTTTCGCCTGCTGATACGCCAGGCGTCGGCCTTGTGTGTGCTGGTGCACAGCCTGTACATCGCGCTTTTTGTGTGGGCCAGAGTCGATGCACTGGCCTGGCTGAATGTGGCCAGCGTGCTCACCCATTGCGTTGCGTTCTGGCTGTCGCGCACCGACCGCCACGTCAGGGCCGCATCCCTGGTGCTGATCGCCGAGATCACGGTGCACGCCATCGCCGCCACGGTGGTCATCGGCTGGGAGGCGGGCTTTCATTACCTGATGCTGCCCGTGGTGCCGGTGGCCATGCTGTCATCCAGCGAACACCGGATGACCAAGAACGCCATCGCACTGTGCCTGTCTGCCATCTACCTGGGCCTGGACGGCTGGAGTGACAACAACCCACCTCAGTACCTTCTGGACGACACCGTGCTGGACTTGCTGCGCTACCAGAACATCGTCACGCTGCTGCTGGCCTTCATCGTGCTCTCGCGCGGCTACTACGACGTGGTGACCCAGGCGCAGGCGGCACTGGCCAAGGAAGCATCTACTGACCCACTCACTGGCGCCGTGAACCGCCGCCGCCTGATGGACATGGGGCGCAGCGAAATGGCAAAGCAGCAGCACGGGGAGCCGCACCTGGCCCTGCTGCTGTGTGACCTCGACCATTTCAAGCGCATCAACGACACCCATGGCCACCGCGCAGGGGACCTGGTGCTGCAGGATTTTTACCGCCGCGCGCTGGGGGTGACCCGATCCACCGACACGATCTGCCGCTGGGGTGGCGAAGAGTTTCTGATTCTGCTGCCAGATACCCCCACCGCAGGAGCCCGCGACTTGGCAGAGCGCCTGCACCAGGCCGTTGTGACCACCCCGTTCAGGGTGGGTTCAGGCAAAGTGCTGCATGTGACCGTGACCATCGGCGTGGCCACCGTGCGCGCCGGTGAAGACTTGCTGGACGCAGTGCACCGTGCAGATGCAGCGCTGTACCAGGGCAAGCAGCAAGGGCGCAATCAGGTCGTGCTGGGCCAAGCGCCCACGGGGCAGGATGCGCGGCGCGAGCGGGCCCGCAGCCCCGCCATGCGGCAGGACTGAGCCCGCAAAAAAGCCGGTCAGCCCAGCGCCACGCGGGCAAACTTGCGCTTGCCCACTTGCACAACATAGGTGCCAGCCTCCAGCTTCAAGCCCTTGTCGCTGACCACACTGCCATCCACACGCACGCCGCCGCCGTCAATCAAACGGTTGGCTTCGCTGGTCGATGGCGCCAGATTGGCCTGCTTGAGCAAGGCACCAATACCCAGAGGCGCGCCGGACAACGCCACATCAGGAATATCGTCGGGCACGCCGCCCTTGCTGCGGTTGATGAAGTCTTGCTCGGCCGCATCGGCCGCTGCGGCGCTGTGGAAGCGGGCCGTGATCTCCTTGGCAAGCGCCACCTTCGCATCCTTGGGGTTGCGCCCTGCCGCCACTTCGGCCTTGAGCGCGGCGATCTCGTCCAGGCTCTTGAAGGACAACAAGGTGTACCAGTCCCACATCAGGGTGTCCGAAATCGACAGCACCTTCGCGAACATGGTGTTAGCGTCTTCGGTGATGCCGATGTAGTTGTTCTTGGACTTGGACATCTTGTCCACGCCATCCAACCCCACCAAAAGCGGCATGGTGAGCACGCACTGCGGCTCCTGGCCATATTCCTGCTGCAAATGACGGCCCATCAGCAGATTGAATTTCTGATCCGTGCCGCCCAGCTCCAGGTCGCTCTTCAGGGCCACGGAGTCATAACCCTGTAGCAGCGGGTAGAGGAATTCGTGCAGGCTGATCGAGCTGCCATCGGTGAAGCGCTGGTGAAAGTCGTTGCGCTCCATCATGCGGGCCACCGTGTACTTGGCCGACAGCTGGATCATGCCGCGCGCACCCAAGGCGTCACACCACTCGCTGTTGTAGCGAATCTCAGTGCGGGCAGGGTCCAGCACCTTCGCTGCCTGGGTGTAGTAGGTTTCGGCGTTGAACTTGATCTGCTCGGGCGTGAGCGGCGGGCGCGTGCTGTTGCGGCCCGAAGGATCACCGATCAGCGTCGTGAAGTCGCCGATCAGAAAAATCACTTGGTGGCCCAGATCCTGCAGCTGCCGCATCTTGTTGAGCACCACCGTGTGGCCGATGTGAATGTCAGGTGCCGTGGGGTCCAGACCCAGCTTGATACGCAGGGGTTTGCCCGTGGACTCGGAGCGCGCCAGCTTCTTGGCCCACTCGTCCTGCGGCAGCAACTCTTCCACACCCCGCAGCGAGACTTCCAGGGCCTTTCGTACACCATCGGACAGCGGGCTTGTTGTAACAGCAGATTGATTCATAAGGGTTTTTTTCGATGTCTGGGGATCGCGCGCCGCTATACTCGGGCTCCATTGCAAAGGCGGATTCTAGTAGGGCCGCCGTTTCGGCACTGGATTCACCGGCCGAAATTTGCCTTGTATCCATCTCAGTGCCTCCACGTGCCGCCGAGCCATCCGCTCCCGGTTCAGACGTTGACACACCAATTCTGGGGATAGAACTTGATTCACGGCTTGACCACCGCCAGCCTGGCTTTGCTTGATCGCCTGTCCCAAACCGCCCAAAAACACCCCAAGCGCATCACCGCTGTAGTGGCTGCTGTGCTGCTGACAGGCGGCGGCGGGGCGTTTGCTGTGGCATCGCTTGGCCCTGATGCTTCGGACCTGCCCACCAAACTGGTGAGCTATCCGGTTGAATCTCTGGCAGAAAACCTTTCCCTCGAGGCACTGGAAGCACCAGGCTTCTCGCTGTACCGGTCTGAGCAGACCCGCAGCAGTGACACCGCTGAATCGCTGCTGCAACGTATGGGCGTTGCCGATCCAGCTGCGGCGGCATTCTTGCGCTCTGACAACACAGTGCGCCAGAACTTGCTGGGCCGTGCGGGCCGCCTGGTTTCCGCAGAAACCACGGACGACCACAGCCTGGTACGCCTGACTGCACGCTGGGCCCCCGACGACAGCGGCACCTTCCGCCGACTGGTGGTTGAACGCAAGGGCGAAGGCTTTGCCTCCCGCATCGAAACCGCACCCCTCACCAAAGGCACCCGCCTGGCTGGTGGCGTGATTCGCAGTTCATTGTTTGCAGCCACAGACGCTGCCAACATTCCTGATGCCGTTGCGATGCAAGTGGCGGAAATCTTCTCCGGTAACATCGACTTCCACCGCTCCCTGCGCAAGGAAGACCGCTTCGCCGTGGTGTACGAAACACTGGAAGCCGATGGCGAGCCGCTGCGCAGCGGCCGCGTGTTGAGCACCGAGTTCCGAAACAACGGCAAGACCTACGAAGCCGTGTGGTTCCAGGAACCCGATGCATCCAAAGGCGCCTACTACACCCTGGAGGGTGAGAGCATGCGCCGCGCGTACCTCGCCTCCCCCGTCGAGTTTTCTCGGGTGACCAGCGGCTTCAAGATGCGGATGCACCCGATCCTGAAAACCTGGCGGGCACACCTGGGCACCGACTACGCAGCCCCTACAGGCACCCCGGTGCGCACGGTGGGTGATGGCGTGGTGGAGTTTGCAGGGGTACAGAACGGTTTTGGCAACGTGGTCTTCGTCAAGCACCGCAACCAGCACGTGACCGTGTATGCCCACCTGAGCCGAATTGATGTCAAGAATGGCCAGTCGGTAGAACAAGGCCAAACCGTGGGTGCTGTGGGAGCCACGGGCTGGGCGACCGGGCCGCACCTGCATTTTGAGTTCCGCATCAACGGTCAGCACCAGGACCCACAAACCATCGCCCAGCAAAGCGAGGCAGCAGCACCGGTCTCTGCTGCGGCGCGGCCCGCCTTCCAGCGCTTGGCTGCTGCCATGCGCACCCAACTGTCCTCAGCAGACCTGATCCAGCAGGCCAGCGCTCAGTAACAGTATTCATCCCCCGCCTGCACACGGCCAGCGGGCTGAATGCGCCAGACGCCACAACCATGGGTGATCTCTACATCGGACTGATGTCTGGCACCTCGCTGGATGGGGTGGACGCTGTTCTGGTGGACTTTGCTGGAGAACGCCTCCAGGTACTGGGGCACCGATCTGCACCCTTTTCGGACGAGCTCAAAAGCGAGCTGCTTGCCCTGAACACGTCTGGAGCCGACGAGTTGCACAGAGCGGCCCTCGCGGGCAACGCCGTCTCTCGCATCTATGCATCCCTGGTCAAGCAACTGCTGAGTGACCTGCAACTCAACGCTAGTCGAATCAGCGCCCTTGGCGCCCATGGACAAACGGTCCGCCATCGCCCCCAGGAGTTCGACGGCACGGGCTACACACTGCAGCTGCAAAACCCTGCCTTGTTGGCGGAGCTCACCGGCATTCGTGTGGTGGCCGACTTCCGTAGCCGCGACGTTGCGGCCGGGGGCCAGGGTGCACCGTTGGTTCCTGCATTCCACCACGGTGTTTTCCGCAAGCCCAACCAGACCGTTCTGGTGCTGAACATTGGCGGCATCTCCAACATCAGTGTGCTACCAGCGCAAGGACCGGTGATTGGCTTTGATTGCGGCCCCGGTAATGCGCTCATGGACTACTGGTGCCAACAGCACACTGGCGCACCCTACGATGCTCAAGGCCGCTGGGCGGCCCAGGGCACTGTGCACCCGGCCCTGCTGGAAACCTTTTTGAAAGAGCCGTTCTTTCAGAAAGCGCCACCGAAAAGCACCGGAAGGGACTTGTTCAATGTGGCGTGGCTCAACAGCAAGTTGCAGCACTTTGCGGACCTGCGCCCCGCCGATGTACAAGCCACTTTGACCGAGCTGACTGCCCAGGCTTGCGCGAACACAGTCAAACAATACGGTGGAGGCGCAACTTTGATGGCAGTGTGCGGTGGCGGCGCGCTCAACAACCACCTGATGCACCGCCTGAAGGACTTGCTCGCCCCTTTACCCGTGGAGCCAACGGATGTGCTGGACTTGCCTGTGATGCAGGTAGAAGCCTGCGCTTTCGCGTGGCTGGCCCGTCAAACCATCCTCGGGCAAGCAGGGAACCTTCCAAACGTCACGGGCGCACAAGGCGCCCGTGTCTTAGGGGCCATCTACCCCGCTTGATGCCCTTTTGCAGGGCTTGGCCTGGTCAGGCAGAGAAGCTGGAGCCGCAACCACAGGTGGTGGTAGCGTTCGGGTTCTTGATCACAAACTGTGCGCCTTGCAGGTCTTCCTTGTAGTCGATCTCAGCGCCCACCAGATACTGGTAGCTCATCGCGTCGATCAACAACGACACCCCGTTCTTGGTCATGGTGGTGTCGTCGTCATTGGTGATTTCATCGAAGGTGAAACCGTACTGAAAGCCGGAGCACCCGCCGCCCTGCACAAACACGCGCAGTTTCAAATCCGGATTACCTTCCTCCGCAATCAGATCCGCAACCTTGGCCGCAGCGCTGTCGGTGAACAGAATCGGCGCGGGCATTTCGGTGGGGACGTTTTCAGCAACTGTACTCATGGGGACTCCGGATTCAAAATTTGCATGAGATGGTACTGCAACACCCCCATGCGCTCAGCTCACTGGTTGTTTGACGCTAGTTTGAGTGGGGGCTTTTCTTCAATCAACACAGCCGCAGGTTGCAACTGACCCGCAATCGTCGCCCCTTGGTGCATCTCCAGCGCCCTGTAGTTCACATTGCCTGTGATGCGCGCCTTGGGCTGCAGTTCCAGCAGCTCCGCAGCATGCACTGGCCCCACCACCGACCCATTCACGATCACATGGTCAGCATGCACAGCTCCCTCCACTCGGGCCGTTTCGGAAATCACCAAGATGCTGGGTTGCTCGGTCGAAGCGCGGATATCACCCACCACATCCCCGTCGATCCGGATTCCTTCTTCAAACAGAACATTGCCTTCGATGCGGGTGCCGTGGGCAATCAAGCTTTTGATGGGCGGCTGCTTCTTGCGAGAAAACATTGGAACTCCTCCTCAGGCGCCTTTGCGGCGCTCCACTACGAAATCATTGAGACACCGCACCACCACGCCAGGCAGAAAGCCCCAGCACCAGTGCATTGCGCACACGTCCGCAAGCCCCCTCGGCGGACTCAATCCAGATCTACCGCCTGGATTGCCCGAATGGCCTGGCCTTCATAGACACGGGCGGTCACGGTTTTTACCACGACATTCAGAGGCAAAGCGAATACGCCTCCCAAGCGACGGTACTGGCGAAACTGGAGCGCCTGCCCTTCAGGCGGGAAGGCCTGCGTCCAAGGCTTGCCGTTGAGAACACCCGCAAGCACCAATTCCAGGCGCCCTTTGAATTCCGGCGCATTGCGTGCAGCAGCAGCCTGAATGACCAGCACTTGCCACTTCAGCTGCGCACCACCCACCAACTCCGCCTTCAGGCCACGTATGGTGACGCCATCCGATTTGGCCGTAGGAATGAGTTTTTCAAAAAAGCCCAGATCGTCTCGCAGGGCGCGATTCTCCGCTTCCAGCTGCTTCACCTGGGCAGTCAAGCGCTCCAGTGTTGCACGATCAGCAGTCAAGAGACTCTCCGCCGTTTGCGACAGTAACTGGGTTTGCTGTGACTGCTCCCGCAATCGATCAATCTCGGCGCGCAGTTGCATCACCTCCTGCCGCGAAGTGGGCTCAAGGCCTGCAATCGACTTGCCAAACTCAAAAGCCCACAAGGCGGTGGCTGCGCTCAGGCCCAAGGCAAGCGCCAATACCAGCCAGCGCAGGGGCCACGGCATCGCACTGCGAATGGCCACCCTGGGTGCGCTAATGGTCAACCGCCGACGAAGCAAACGAAAACGCATGTACGAACCATCCCCCCTGAAGAAGCACGCACCATAAACGAAAAAACCGCCCGAAGGCGGTTTTTGCAGAGGCCGGGGGAAAACCCGGTCTCCTGACGGCTGCGAAGATTAACGCTTCGAGAACTGCTTTGCACGACGTGCAGAGTGCAGACCGACCTTCTTACGTTCCACTTCACGTGCATCACGTGTGACGAAGCCGGCTTGGCTCAGTGCAGACTTGAGTGTTGCATCGTAGTCAATCAGAGCGCGGGTGATGCCGTGACGGGTTGCACCGGCTTGACCGGATTCACCACCGCCGTGGACATTGACCTGGATGTCGAAAGTTTCAACATGGTTGGTCAGCACCAGGGGTTGCTTGGCAATCATGATCGATGTTTCGCGGCCGAAGTAGGACTGGATGTCCTTGCCGTTCACAGTGATCTTGCCGGAGCCTTTTTTCAGAAACACGCGGGCGACGCTGGACTTGCGACGGCCGGTGCCATTGTTCCATTCACCAATCATTCTCAAGGCTCCTTAGATTTCCAGCACTTTGGGCTGCTGGGCGGCGTGGGGATGCTCAGCACCACCGTACACCTTGAGTTTCTTGATCATTGCATAGCCCAGGGGACCCTTAGGCAGCATGCCCTTGACAGCCTTTTCCAGAGCACGACCAGGGTGCTTGGCTTGCATGTCGCGGAAGTTGGTGGCCGTGATACCGCCGGGATAGCCCGAGTGACGGTAGTACACCTTGTCCAGGGACTTGGTGCCGGTAACCTTGAGTTGGGCTGCGTTGATAACGACGATGAAGTCACCGGTATCGACGTGAGGCGTGTAAATGGCCTTGTGTTTGCCGCGCAAACGGAGAGCAACTTCGCTGGCTACTCGTCCGAGGACCTTATTGGTCGCGTCAATCACAAACCACTCGTGCACAACCTCAGCGGGCTTTGCGCTGAAAGTAGTAGTCATGAGTTTCTCTTTTCAAGAGGGGGTTTGTAAGGGCCCTTTTCCACGGTCGGTGCTTCTCTGAAGGAAGCCTCTTAGGTGGGACTGATATGTTCGCCGCGGGGCCGCTCAATCGCTGCGAAGCCTGTGATTATACGAAGTTTCACAAAAGCGGCACAACCGCTCATCCCGAAGGCCGACCACCGAGGCGCCGAACCACTCAGTTTCCCATCTGCCGGGCACGCTGCTCCTCAGCCTCGTAGCGCTTTCGGTTCTCGACACAGATGGCCTGCCCGACCTGCGACGGCTTTTGGCATTCCTGATGAATGCACATGGGTTTGGCCAAGAAGCCAACATTCGCGCAGACCTCTTGGGGCGTCGGGATTTTGGCGGGCGCTGGCCGGGGTTTCGGCTCAGGCGGCGGCGGGGGGGGCGGAGGAGGCGCTTCCACAGCCGCCACCGGCGCTGGGGCAGGCTCTGGAGCCACCTTTTTTGCAGCGGCGCTGTTGCGCACCACAGGCTTGGGCGCCGGAGCCGGCTGGGACGCGGAAGCTGCAACCAGCGGAGGCTCCACGAGACTGGGCTCCGCCACAGCCACCTCACTGGCGACCGAGGCGCTGGCCACAGGGGCAGACGCTTCCACCAGCGTCAAAGCGGCTGGTGGCTCAGCCATTTCGGTGATGATGTCATCCGCTACCGGCGCCTTGCGTGCATACAGCCCCCAGCCCGCACTCGCCACCGCCATGAAAGCAACCGCAGCCACAGCCCCCCAGCGCAAGCTCTTGTGGCGACGCGGGACAGCAGCGCGGGCCCGTTGACTCGATTCGTGCGAAGCGCTCGCAGACCTGGAAGACTTGGGAGCATGCCCCCCTACTTCGTGGTGCGCGCCCGATCCTGAACGATGACCTGACGAACTGGACGACTCCAACTCCTCCATCATCACCGTATCGCCCGGATCCATGAAGACGGTATCTGCAGCCTCTACAGCCACCGTATCAGGGCCTGAGTCAGCATCCACCCGCTTGGAATCGTGCAAAGCGGCAGGAACAGAGACCGCGGCTTGCGCGCGCCCCAGCGATGCCTGGATATCCGCCACGATCTTGGGCGCAGAGGTCACATCCACGGTGGGCGTCAGCAACCCAGGGCCGGGCTGGTCCGCAGGCTCGACCCAGATGTCGCCCAGATCAGCGCGGAAATCGAATCCGTCAATACCTTCAGGTGCAGACACCATTTCCATGGCCTGCAAGAAGGCGTCAATGCTTTGAGGACGATCTTCGGGGCGCAAAGAGAGGGCCTGGGTCACCGCTGCGACAAATGCAGGCGAATACTCGGCACCAAACTGCCGCTTCACGGTCTTGGCAATGCGGGGGAACGGCACCATGCGATCTCGAATGGAACGCAAGGTGGCAGGCAAAGGCGTGTCGTTGCACAGGCAGCCATGCACGACAGCCGCTAGCGAATACAAATCGCTCCAGGGCCCCTGGCGCAGGTCGTCATCGGTTTCTGAATACTGCTCGATGGGCGCGTAGTTGACCTTGAGCACCGCAGTGTGCTGGCGCCCCTGGTCATTGATGGCGTGGCGTGCGGCCCCCAGGTCCAGCAACACGGGAGGGCCATAGTCTTGCAAGAAGATGTTGTCTGGCGAGATATCGCGGTGCAGCGTCTTGCCGTCGTGCAGCACCCGCAGCGCCCCCAGCACTGACCACAGCACCTTGCGCAACCAGGCCTCTGGCGGCGGAGTGCGCATCTGCGCACGCGCTTGCTTGAACGTCATGCCGCTGTAGAGCGGCATGACCATGTAAGCCGTGTTGTTCGCCTCCCAGAAACGGAACACCTTCACGAGCGAAGGGTGATCAAACTGGGCCAGCAAGCGCGCTTCGCCCACAAAGGAAGCCAACCCGGCCTGGAAGGTCTGCTGATCGGACGAAGATCGAACCCCCAGGGATTGCCCATGCACACGCCCTGCGAGAGCCGTGGGCATGTATTCCTTGATGGCCACCGCGCGGTGCAGGGAATGGTCAAACGCCTTGTAGACCATGCCAAAGCCGCCCACCCCCAGAAGCCCCAGGATTTCAAACTCAGCCAACCTGGTGCCGGGCGGCAGCGCATCAACGTGGCTGACGCCGGCGGCAGGGGTTTGGCTGGAGCGTTCGATCATGGTGAAAAGGGAGCAGGACCGGGTCTGAAAGGGCACTCAATGGTGCCTGCCAAGCGTCTAGGCTGGGCAACAGACGCGATGATGCGATATCAAAGCCTGTAGAGAAGCTACAAAAAGCAGACTGTCTGAGAAAAACATCACAGGCCGCCGGAAGGTTGTGATTTTGCCCGGCTCTCGGACGATTTGTATGAGGTTTCTCAGCACTCAAGGCCGTCAAGGTACGCAATCGTTACCATACGGGCATGTTCAGTTATCGCCACGCATTCCACGCAGGCAACCATGCCGATGTGCTCAAGCACACGGTTTTGATTGCCACCTTGCAATATCTCACGGAGAAAGACGCGGCGTTGACCGTTCTGGATACCCACGCCGGCGCGGGCCTCTACCGGCTGGATGGCGACTACGCCAGCACCAGCGCAGAAGCCTCGGACGGCATCTTGCGCCTGGTCGCCCCCGAAGTGCCGCCCCTCACTCCGGCTCTGGCAGCGTATGTAGACATGGTGCGGGCCTTCAACCAAGGCAGCAAAACCAGGGTGTACCCCGGCTCGCCCTTCATCAGCCAGCGCCTGCTGCGCGGGCATGACAAGCTCAAGCTGTTTGAACTCCACCCCACGGACATGCGTGCGCTGGCCGGTAACGTGGCCCAGCTGGAAGCTGGCCGGCAAGTAGCCGTGCTGCACGAGGACGGCTTTGAAGGCATCAAAAAATTTCTGCCGCCACCGGCCCGCCGCGCTTTGGTGCTGTGCGATCCCAGCTATGAAATCAAGAGCGACTACGGCAAGGTGCTGGACATGGTCACGGATTCGCTCAAGCGCTTCGCCACCGGCACCTATGCGGTGTGGTACCCCATCATTCCCCGCCCTGAAGCCCATGATTTGCCCCGGCGGCTCAAGACCCTGGCCACCAAGGCGGGCAAGAGCTGGCTGCATGCCACGTTGACGGTGAAATCCAGCAAGGTCACAGAAAACGCGGCTGGGGAAACCAAACGCCCCGGCTTGCCAGCCAGCGGCATGTTCCTGATCAATCCGCCCTTCACCCTCAAGCCCGCTCTGAAGGAAGCCCTGCCCCAAATGGTGGAGTTGCTGGCGCAAGACAAACACGCCACCTACACGCTGGAATCGGGCAGCTAAGAAAATGCCTGCAGCGACCTAGTCTGGTCGCTTTGGCGGGCAGGTGTCTTCGCCAGTGCTGAGGGGGAACACATCCACCGGCTTGAGCCCCAAGCCGTGAAGCCCCAAGGCAATGGCAGCGCCCCGGCTGAGGTCTACCACCCGGTTGGCGGCGTGCGGGCCCCGGTCGTTGATGCGAACGACCACCCCGCGCCCTGTGATCTGGCTGCGCACGCACACCATGGTCCCGAACGGCAAGGTGCGGTGGGCAGCGGTCATGGCATGCATATCAAAGCGCTCGCCGCTGGCGGTGCGGCGCTTGTGAAAACCAGGGCCGTACCAGGAAGCCAGCCCGGTTTCGCTGGGCACGACTTCCGCATCCTCCTCACCCTCGTCGTCCTCGTCGCTGCTCAGCAGATCGATGGCGGAGCGCTGGGCGGAAAGCGGTTTTTCCGCATCAGAGGATGACGTCACACTGGGGTCGGGCATGCCCGAATCCTCGTGGGCAAGAACAATGACGGGCCAGGCCAGCACCATAGCGGCACAGGCCAGCAAGGCAGCCCAGAACCTGCGCCCACTTGCAAGCCCTGCCGCGCGCTGCCCTGGCACGTTTACAGCTCCAGTCGGCGGCAGATCTCCAGCGTGGCCGCGCTCTGGTTCATGGTGTAGAAGTGCAAGGCGGGCACCCCGGCGCTGCGCAACTGGTCGCACAGATCGGTCACCACGTCCAGGCCAAACGCCTTGATGCTGGCGGTATCGTCGCCAAACGCCTGCAGGCGCAGCCGGATCCAGCGCGGAATCTCGGCGCCACAGGCATCCGAAAAACGCATCAGTTGGGTGGAGCTGGAGATGGGCATGATGCCAGGCACGACGGGAATGTCCGCACCCAGCTTGTACGTGTCCTCCACAAAGCGGAAGTACGCATCGCTGTTGTAGAAATACTGGGTGATGGCGGCATCGGCACCCGCACGCACCTTGGCCACATAGGCCTTGAGGTCAGCCTCGGGCGAACGGGCTTGCGGATGCACCTCGGGGTACGCGGCCACCTCGATGTGAAAGTCCCGCCCCGTTTCTTCGCGGATGAAGGCCACCAGGTCGCTGGCGTACTGAAATTCGCCTCCCGCGCCATAGCCGCTGGGCAAGTCGCCCCGCAAAGCCACCAGCCGCCGCACACCCATGCCCTTGAGCACAGCCAACTGTTCACGCACCGACTGGCGCGTGGCACCAATGCACGAAAAATGGGAGGCCGCGCTGACGCCTTCCGAAAGGATCTCTTTCACCGTGGTAAAGGTGCCCTCTTGCGTAGAGCCACCCGCCCCATAGGTCACGGAGCAAAACTCTGGACGCAAGGCATACAGTTGCTGGCGCACGGTACGCAGCTTGGCCGTGCCCTCTTCGGTTTTTGGCGGAAAGAATTCCAGGCTCACCGGGAAACCGGTGGCTTCGGTCTTGGCAGCGTTCATGCAGCCCTCCTTGCGTCAATAAAGAATTCCCGGTTGCCGTCGCCGCCTTGGATGGGGCTGTCGATCCACGACAACACGTCCAGGCCCACCTCGCCGCAGCAATCGCGGATGCGCTTTTCCACCACGGGGTAAAGCGTCTCATCGCGCACGATGCCGCCTTTGCCAACTTGGCCGGGCTGCAACTCAAACTGCGGCTTGACCAGCATGAGCAGCCGGCCCTGGGGCGCCAACAGCGGCACCAGCGCGGGTAGTACCAGCGTCAAAGAGATGAACGACAAATCGCCCGTGATCACATCAAACACGGGCGTGATGTTCACCTCCTCACGCCCCTGCTTGCGACGGCGCACCACGGGCAAAGAACCCTCAGCACGCGCCTTGGCCTTGGCAGCGCGCTCGGCCTTGAAGGCTTCCACGTCCTGCTCCTTGGCGTCGTCGCTGTCGTCGTACTCTTCATCCACAAGGCCGCCGTTGCGCATCCAGCTGTAGGGGGCCACGGGCTGGGTCTCGTTGTCCTCTTCGTCCTGCACCTCTTCTTCAGACAAGGCCACGTCGCAGCCTTCCTTCAGCGACTCGGCAGTCATCGCCCGTGCGTTCAGGCCTTCCACGCCCACTACGCGCGGGTCATCGCGCAGGCGCTCGTGCAACTGGCCGTGGCCCACGTCCACGCCAATGACCTGGGCGGCACCGTGCTGCAGCAAACAGTCGGTGAAGCCGCCGGTGCTCTGCCCCACATCGAGGCAGCGCAAGCCTTTGACCACCAGTCCCGTCGCCTTGAGGGCGCCTTCGAGCTTGAGCCCGCCACGCGAGATGTATTTCGCCTCGGCATCGTCGAGCAAGCGCACCTCTGCCATGGGTGGAATGTCATCGCCGTTCTTGACCACCTTGTTCCAGGCAGACAGCGGCGTCAGCCGCCATTCCACCCCCGAGGCGATCAGGCGTTGCGCCTGTGAGCGCGTAGCGGCATGGCCGCCTTCCACCAAAAAAACATCTGCGCGCATGCGTACTCTCTCGTCGTCCGACGGAAATTTGAATAAAAACAGGCGCCAGCGCTTGTCCAATAAGCGCTGGCAGATCCTAAATCAGGAGCATTCAACCTCTATCGCCAGGGCTTAGTAGCGGTAGGTATCTGGCTTGTAAGGGCCTTGCTTGGGCACGCCGATGTAGGCGGCTTGCTCGTCTGTCAGCTCCGACAACATCGCGCCCACCTTCTTCAGGTGCAGGCGTGCGACCTTTTCATCCAGGTGCTTGGGCAGCACGTAGACCTTGCCGTTTTCATAGAAGTCGCTGTGCGTGAACAGTTCGATTTGGGCAATCGTCTGGTTGGCAAAGCTGGAAGACATCACAAAGCTGGGGTGGCCCGTGCCACAGCCCAGGTTCACCAGGCGGCCCTTGGCCAGCAGGATGATGCGCTTGCCGTCAGGGAAGATCACATGGTCCACCTGGGGCTTGATTTCTTCCCACTGACAGTGCTCTTCGAGCTTGGCCACCTGGATTTCATTGTCGAAGTGGCCGATGTTGCAGACGATGGCCTGGTCTTTCATCGCCTTCATGTGCTCGAACGTGATCACGTCACGGTTGCCCGTGGTGGTCACGAAGATGTCGGCCTTATCGGCGGCGTACTCCATGGTCACAACCTTGTAGCCTTCCATGGCGGCTTGCAGGGCGTTGATCGGGTCGATCTCGGTCACCCACACCTGGGCGCTCAAGGCACGCAGCGCCTGGGCCGAGCCCTTGCCCACATCGCCGTAGCCAGCTACCACGGCCACCTTGCCAGCGATCATCACATCGGTGGCGCGCTTGATGCCGTCCACCAGCGATTCGCGGCAGCCGTACAGGTTGTCGAACTTGCTCTTGGTCACCGAGTCGTTCACGTTGATCGCACGGAACATCAGGCTGCCCTTGGCCGACATTTCCTTCAAGCGGTGCACGCCCGTGGTGGTCTCTTCGGTCACGCCGATGATCTGGGCGCTCTTGCGGCTGTACCAGGTGGCGTCCACCGCCAGCTTGGCCTTGATGGCGGCAAACAAAATGCGCTCTTCTTCGCTGCCAGGGTTGGCCAGCACGCTCTGGTCCTTTTCGGCCTGTTTGCCCAGGTGCATCAGCAGCGTGGCATCACCGCCGTCGTCCAGGATCATGTTGGGGCCTTCGCCTTCAGTGCCGGCGGCACCAAAGTCGAAGATGCGGTGGGTGTAGTCCCAGTAATCCACCAGCGTTTCGCCCTTGACGGCAAACACGGGGGTACCGTTGGCGGCAATGGCTGCGGCTGCGTGGTCTTGGGTGGAGAAGATGTTGCAGGAAGCCCAGCGCACTTGCGCGCCCAGAGCCTGCAGGGTTTCGATCAGCACAGCCGTCTGGATGGTCATGTGCAGCGAACCGGTGATGCGGGCACCCTTCAGTGGCTGCTTGGCCGCGAATTCCTCGCGGATGGCCATCAGGCCGGGCATCTCGGTTTCAGCGATGCGGATTTCCTTGCGGCCCCATTCGGCCAGGCCGATGTCGGCAATGATGCAGTCGGTATTGACCGGGGCGTTGACGCGTGCGTTCATGGTGTGCTCCAAAGCAGGTTTGAAAAGCCACTTGACGGGGGAAGATGCAACTCACCGCACGAAAAGTGGATGAGCGTCGTTGCTTGATGACTCCGAGCCTCACGCCCCGCAGATGGCAGGGGGCGCTGCAACGCTCCTCGGAAGTGCGGATTATAAAAGCAGTCACCACGCTGGCGTCTCGCGTGCCACTTCAATCCCCAGGCCACTGGGTAAAATCGCCAACCAAAAGCCCCGCGCCACCGCGCTCCACAGGGGCTTCGCACCCTCTGAACCCGCAGCGCGCCGCCTGTCGCGCCTGCCCACCCATTTGGAACCCCTTGTGTCCTACGCCCCAGAAACCCGGCGCCGCCGCACCTTCGCCATCATTTCCCACCCTGACGCAGGTAAGACCACGCTGACGGAAAAACTGCTGCTGTTCTCGGGCGCGATCCAGATCGCCGGTGCGGTGAAGGGCCGCAAGGCCAGCCGCCACGCCACGTCGGACTGGATGGAGATTGAAAAGCAGCGCGGCATCTCGGTGGCATCGTCGGTGATGCAGATGGCTTACCGCGACCATGTGGTCAACCTGCTCGACACGCCCGGCCACAAGGACTTCTCCGAAGACACCTACCGCGTACTCACCGCCGTCGATTCGGCCCTGATGGTGATCGACGCCGCCAACGGTGTGGAGAGCCAGACCCGCCGCCTGATCGAGGTGTGCCGACAGCGCGATACGCCCATCATCACCTTCGTCAACAAGATGGACCGCGAAGTGCGCGACCCACTGGACATCATGGACGAAGTGGAGCGCGAACTGGGCATGCCCTGCTGCCCCATCACCTGGCCCGTGGGTCAGGGCAAGAGCTTTGGCGGCATCATCAACCTGCGCACCAAGAGCATGACCGTGTTCCAGCCCGGCAGCGAAAAGCGCCCGCAGGACTTCGAGACCATTCCCCTGTCTGACGCAGACAACCTGCGCGCCCGTTTCGGCCAGGCATTCGACGACGCGCTGGAGAGCATGGAGCTGGCCGTGGGCGCATCCGCCGAGTGGGACCACGACGCTTTCCTGAAAGGCAAGCTCACCCCCGTGTTCTTCGGCTCCGGGGTGAACAACTTCGGGGTGATGGAAGTGCTGGACGCGGTGGTCGATATGTCGCCCCCGCCTGGCCCACGTGTGGCCTACACCGAGGTCAACCGCAACCGCGAAGAAAAAATCATCCAGCCTGAAGACGAGAGCTTCTCGGGCGTGGTGTTCAAGGTGCAGGCCAACATGGACGCCAACCACCGCGACCGCATCGCCTTCGTGCGCGTGGCTTCGGGCAAATACACCCCTGGCATGCGGATGAAAGTGCAGCGCACCGCCAAAGAACTGCGCCCCACCAGCGTGGTGACCTTCATGAGCCAGCGCCGCGAAGCCGTGGACGAGGCTTATGCAGGCGACATCATCGGCTTCACCACTCACGGCGGCGTGCAACTGGGCGACACCATCACCGATGGCCCCAACCTGCAGTTCACCGGCCTGCCCTTCTTCGCCCCGGAAATGTTCATGACCGTGGTTCTGAAGAACCCGCTGCGCACCAAGCAATTGCAGCAGGGCCTGATGCAACTGGGCGAAGAAGGCGCCATTCAGGTGTTCAAACCCGACGCCGGCGGCAACATGCTGCTGGGTGCCGTGGGCCAGCTGCAGTTTGAAGTGGTGCAGCACCGCCTGAAAGCCGAATACGACTGCGACGTGCGCCTGGAAGCCTGCCAGTACACCGGCGCCCGCTGGATCACCGCCGACACCCCCGCCGAGCTGCGCGAATTCGAAACCGCCTACCCGCTGCGCATGGCCCATGACGCAGCCGACACGCTGGCGTATCTGTGCACATCGCCGTACGACGTGCGACTGGCGCAAGAACGGTTTCCGAAGATTCACTTTCATCCGCTGCGGGAGCATGCGGGGTTGGCATTGCAGATCAACACCTGACTCATGAACTCCACACCACCTGCTGCAGCCGGCGCCCATCAAGCGAACAACTTTGACGCGATCCGCATCACCGCAGCCTTGGCTGTATTGGTCAGCCACCACTACGCGCTGACAGCACAGGCGGAGCCTTCGTTCCTCGGCCTGCACACTTGGGGGGGAATGGCTGTCATCGTTTTCTTTGTCATCAGTGGCTATTTGGTGACGTCCAGTTGGTACAACGATCCAAACTTCATCCGTTTCTGCCAACGACGCGCCCTGCGCATATGGCCAGCGTTGACGGTAGTCGTTGTGTTGACGGCTTATGGTCTTGGTGCCTGGGTCACGAACTTGCCATTGATGGAGTACTGGGCACACCGGGCCACGCTGGACTATTTGCTAACCCTGAAAATGCAAGTGCATTTCGTTTTGCCCGGGGTATTCGAAGATAACCCCTACCCACGGGGCGTAAATGGATCGCTATGGACCATACCACTGGAGGTGCGCTGCTATGTGGTGATGGCGATCGCGGGACTTATGGGTTTGATGAGATCCAAGAATGTATGGATGCTACTAATTGCTGTCTGCATGGCCTGGTTTCTGGCAAAAGGTAGCGCAGACATGACGGGTAAATTGAACTATGGACGAGAACTAAGCGCCTACTTCTTGGCTGGCTCAGCCCTCTATGTGCTTCAGCCGCGCTGGGAACGTAATCCCTATGTTTGGATATTGATCGCATTCACAGGTGCCATGGCACTGTGGGCCAGTGGATTGCGCCACAGTGCATTACTGATCATGCTGCCTATCCTGGTGCTTTACGTCGGCACTCGGTCAACCCCAGTGGTAAGGCGTTTTGGTCGATGGGGCGATCCCTCCTATGGGATCTACTTGATCGCGTATCCGGTACAACAGTCGATCATTCACTTTTTTTGGCCCGAATTGGGCTTCTGGAGCACCATGGCTCTGGCGACAGTGATCACTGTGGTACTGGCTTACCTTTCATGGCACTGCATTGAAAAATTCGCGCTGAAATTCAAGCCTCGAAGAGTGAGCCCCAGTAAGCCATCGACACAGACGGCGCCCGCGCTCTCTCCGGCAAGATCGCGCTTGCGGTTCATAACACTCATGGGCGTACTTTGCACTTCGTACACCCTCTGGCTGATAGCTTGTTGGCCTGGGGTGCTAGGTCAAGACAGTTTGGCTGTCATGAAGGAAGTCGAAACCCATCGAGAATTCCAAGCCGGAAAGCCCGCCTTTTGGTACCTGTACGTACTGGTTTTTTACAGCCCAGGGCGCTTGGTTGAAGTACCCATCATCTTTCAATTGCTGTTGTGTGCTCTGGTGTGCTCCCGCATCCTAGTTTGGATGCTGAATCAAGGAATGCGCAAAAGTTTTTGGTACAGCCTTCTAGGTGTCGCTTTAGCGCCCAGCGTGGTTTATTACACCAGCAGCCTTTATTCAGACGGTATTTACGCCATTGCCACAGCCGGGATGCTGTTCGAAGTGTGGCGTTGCTACCGAGAGCGCAAACTGGACCCCGCGGCCTTTGGGATGCTGGTGGTGACCGTACCTTTCGCGCTTTTCTCGCGGCCCAACGGTCTTATCAACGCAGTGGCTTTGATTGCTCTCGCAGTCGCTCTGCCCAACAAAGGGCGGTGGAAACTCGCTTTAGCAGTCATTCCGTGGTGCGCCTTAGCGCTGTTTGCACACTCACAATTCAAATACCGGGCACATATTGGCTCTGTTTTCCCGCTTGCCTTGTACGAAACCGTTGGATTTTTAGAGCCCCGCCCCATGGGCCTCTGGGAGCGCAACGAACCGCGTGTAACCCAGGAAACCATCGAAGCCCTGACTGCGAGCGAGAAAAGTATTGAGCATATCAATCGCTTCTACGATCACTATTACTGGGATCCCTTGATCTTTTTTACTGAGGGGCCAAGGTTGCTGGAGTTACCCCCGGACGCAAAAAAAACCATTGTGCGTGAATTCTTCACTTACAACCTTTGGCACAACTTTCCCGCATTTGCGGCAAGCCGCATCAATATTTTTTTCTACTCTGCTTTAGCCAACGGAGGCATACCTGGCCCGAGCAATGCAGAAAATATTCTGCCGCAGACCGAATCCAAGTCGAAAGTTCTCTTTCGCAATGGAAAAACCCATCAAATTCTGATCAGCTGGTTCGATTTCACAATCAAGCACCGAGCGCTTTTCTGGACACCTTGGGTGGGCCTGGTCTTGATAGTGTTGTGCTGTGCGCGAACGTGGCACCGGCGAGACAGAGCGGGACTCGTGGTCTGCGCAGTATTCGCGCTGCAGCTGGCTGCAGTGTTCAGCTTTTCGATTGCTGGCGAATACAGATATTTACTGGCCTTCTTCACTGCTCCGTTAGTGTTGCTGCCCATACTCAACCATAGGGCTGCCCCATCAAATGTCTAAATTTCTTATTGCTTACACATTGCTTTGCGTACTGGCCATCAGCACTGGCCAACTGCTGTTCAAAAAAGCTGCGACTGCCATGCCAGCTGATTTGACACTGTCCTCCGTTCTGCACAATGGCTGGCTTTTAGCGTCGCTAGCCTTGTATGGCGTCACTACGCTGGCTTGGGTGTGGATCCTTCGCAGTGTTCCCTTGCACTTGGCCTACCCGTTCATGGGTCTTGCCTTTTTGATCGTGCCCTGCTTGGCATGGCTCTTCTTGGGCGAACCCATGCACTGGCGCACGCTCGCGGGCGGTGCGCTCATCATGGCTGGGGTCGCACTGGCCTCCACAAGCTGAGGAGTTCGCATGCGTATCGCAGTCGCCATTCCTTGCTACAAGGTCACGCAACACGTAATGGGCGTCATTGCCTCCATTGGCCCCGAAGTCCACACCATTTATGCTGTGGATGACGCCTGCCCAGATGGCAGTGGCCGTTTCATCGAAAAGCACAACCAAGACCCACGAGTACGCGTGTTGTTCAACCCCGAAAATCGGGGCGTGGGTGGCGCTATCGTGACTGCATACAAGGCAGCGATTGCCGATGGCGTGGACATCGTGGTGAAGATTGACGGTGACGGACAGATGAATCCAGCTTTATTGCCAAAGTTCGTTCAACCTCTGTTGCTGGGAGAGGCGGATTACACCAAAGGCAACCGGTTCTTCCGCCCCGAGTCTGTGCAAAGCATGCCGCCTGTCCGGCTGTTTGGAAATGCCGTGCTGTCCTTCATGACCAAGCTCAGCTGCGGCTACTGGAACATCATGGACCCCACCAATGGGTACACGGCTGCCCGCACCTGCGTGCTGGCTGAATTGCCTTTGGACAAACTGGAACAGCGGTACTTCTTTGAAACCGACATATTGTTCCGCCTCAATACGCTGCGTGCCGTGGTCAAAGACATTCCCATGGACTCGGTCTATGCGGACGAAGAGTCCAATCTCCAAATCGGCAAGGTTTTGCCTGAATTTTTGAAGAAACATGCGGCGCGCCTGTGGCGCCGGTATGTGTACAACTACCTGGTCCGTGACTTCAATGTAGGCAGTCTCTACAGCCTCTTTGGTACGTTGCTGGTACTGGCAGGATCTGCTTTTGGCAGCATGCACTGGCTCAACAGTGCGCACTCCAATCACCCGGCCACCAGCGGCACCGTCATGCTGGCAGCGTTGCCCATCATGATTGGGATTCAGTGCCTGATTGCGTTTCTCCACTACGACGTGAGCAACATTCCCACCGAGCCCCTGAGCCGTTCGCTGTACATGCCGCAGGCAGATGAGTCCTGAGCTGTGACTGTGGCATCCCCCCACCTTGCTTCCGGCCCATTTCCACGCCAAGGTATCCGGCCGCTCCTGGCGTTATGGGCACTGCTGGCCAGTGCCTATGCCGTATGGCTGATGACGTTCTGGCCAGGGGTGTTGGGCGAAGACAGCGTCGCCATCTTGCAAGAAGTGCAAAACCCTGATGCCTTCCGATCCGGCAAAACGGTGGTCTGGTACTACTTTGTAAAGTTGCTGTACGGAGGATCGGGGCGAGTCGAGATTCCAGTAGCAACGGCATTGATACTGTGTGCCGCCATGTTGGCCCGTATCCTCGCTTGGTGCTGGGCACAACGACTGCACAAGACACTGATGTTTGGATTGCTCGCCATCGCGCTGGCACCCCACATGGTGTATTTCATGGGCACGCTATACCCAGACGGTTTGTTCGCCGTCGCATCTGCCGCCTTGCTGTTCGAGGTATGGCTGTGCGTGCAACGCAGGACTGCATCCCCTGCCAGCTTGATCATGCTGGCTCTGGCTTTGCCCTTCGCAGTGTTCTTGAGACCCAATGGACTGATCTTCCTGGCGCCCGTGCTGCTCGCCTGCTGGTGGCTTGATACACGCAGCCGCCTGTGGACACTCCTCATCGCCGCAGTATGGTCAGCCATCGTTATGGCGGGTAACCAAGTGCACAAATCGACCACGCAGGAGACACAGTTCCCACTTGCGGCCTTTGAAACAGCAGGGTTTCTTCAAAAGCGGGCGATGAACGAACTGTGGGCTTTGTACCCGCACATGAACGATCCATGGGTTCTGCAGAAGCCTAAAGTTTCTCCGGCCACATTGGAGGCCTTGGGGCGCCAACGCCCACTGGAAAAAATCCAACAATACCGAGATCCAGCTTATTGGGACATGCTGGTCTTTCACCCGGAAGGCCCGCAATTGGGCGCGTTGTCTGATGAAGACAAGCGCACCGTGGTCCGCGAATTTTGGACCTACAACTTGTGGCAAAACCTCCCGGACTTCATGGGCAGCCGGGTGAATGTGTTTGTCTCTTCAGCCTTGGCACAGGGCGGCTTCCCCGCCCTGTCATATGCGACCAATGTGCTCCCCAGGGTGTCCTCAGAATCCACCTACCGCTTCTGGCAGTGGTCAACGCTAGAGCACTGGCTGCAAAAAGTACATGCAAAGAGCTACACCTGGCGTTGGCTGTTATGGACGCCTTGGTTGGGCTTCCTGTTATTGCTCTGGGCGAGTATCCGAGGCATGCGCCGGGCGGAAGCAGGTTTATTGCTCATCAGCATCCCAATGCTCATCCAGTGGGGTGGTGTATTCGTGTTTTCTATTGCCGGCGAATACCGCTACCTTTTGCCCTTTTTTACCCTTCCCTTGGCGCTCCTGCCGGCCATGGCAATGAGAGACAAACCTCTTTGACCCTTCCCCTAAAAACACGGGTACGAGCGTTGTGAGGCCCTTGACCACGACCAAGCTTTTGGAGGCACCATCCGTTTTCGATGTTCGTCGCAAAGCCACACCTTTTCTAAACCTACTGTTCACTGAAACCTGAAAGTTCTGTCCAAGGAAAAAAGAAGCCCTCAGAACTTCTGCCAAGTGCCGAGGAATTGACAAAAACAATGACACCACTTCCCCATCGCATCCCTCCGCTCTCCGCCTGGGCTACGCAGAAAAACCTGATTGGCACATTCACCGACATCGACGACACCCTCACCACCGACGGCGCCATCACTTCCGATGCACTGGAAGCGCTGGGCAAGCTCAAGGCAGCTGGGCTGCATGTGGTCGCCATCACTGGCAGGCCAGTGGGCTGGAGCGAACCCTTTGCAGGCAGCTGGCCGGTGGATGCCATCGTGGCGGAGAACGGTGCGGTGGCACTGCAGTCAGTGCCCGGCCAAGGGCTGGTCAAGCGGTACCAGCAGGCCGAGTCCACCCGCCAGCGCAACTACGCCCGCATGCAGGAAGTGCTTGCGCAGATCGAGCGCGAAGTGCCCGGCGCCCGCCGTGCCACCGACTCACCGGGGCGCGAGACAGACATCGCCATCGACCACAGCGAGTTCACGCACCTGCCCCAGCAGGGCATTGACGAGGCGGTGCTCATCATGCGGGCGGCGGGCATGAATGCCACGGTGAGCAGCATCCACATCAATGGCTGGTTTGGCGCGCACAACAAGCTCGAAGGCGCGCGGTGGATCGTGCGCGAGTTGTGGGGCCGGGATCTCGATGCAGAAATGAACCGCTGGGTGTATGTAGGCGATTCGACCAACGACCAGTTGATGTTCCAGCACTTCGCGCACAGCGTGGGTGTGGCCAATGTGGCGCGCTTTGTGCCGCAGTTGCAGCACCTGCCGCGCTACATCACCCAGGGTGAACGCGGTGCGGGTTTTGCCGAGGTGGCCAGAGCAATTCTGCAAAACTAGGGCCTGTCAGGTTGCTCAAAAGCAGCCCGACAAGCCCCATGCGTTGTTCACGCGGCCCGCGCATGCAGCGGCAAGCCCACTGCCGACATCTCGGCCCGTAGCACACGGCCGTGGGTGGAGTCGGTCACGTACACCGTGGTGCGCCCTGCCCCACCAAACGCCAGGTTGGTGGTGCTGCTGCCTGGCGCGCCGCGCAGCACCTGCACCGGCTCGGCGCGGTGGTTCAGCACCCACACATAGCCCAGGCCGGGGTTGGCCACCAGCAGGCGGCCTTCGGCGTCCACCGCCAGGCCGTCCGGGCCGCTGGGGCCATACGAGGTGAAGAACTGGCTGACCTTGGCCACGCTGCCATCGGGCAGCAGCGGCACGCGCCACACACAGTTGCCGCGCGTCACGGCCAGATACAGCACGCGGCCATCGGGCGACAGGGCCACGCCGTTGGGGCTGGGCACGTTGTGCAGCAGCAAATCGAGCTGGCCGTTGGGTCGCAGGCGGTACAAGCGACCACTCGGGTCGTGCAGGCCGCTTTGGCCCTGGTCGGTGAAATACAGGTTGCCTTCCCCATCAAAGATCAGGTCGTTCACGCCCTTGAAGCGCTCGCTGTTGCGGCGCTGCAGGTAAGGGGTGACCGCGCCCGTGGCTACGTCCAGCTGCATCAGGCCGTTCTTGTAGTCAGTGATGAGCAGTGTGCCGGGCTTCAAGAACTTCAGGCCGTTGGGCTCGCCGTCGTACTCGGCCACCAGCGCCCATTCGCCTTGCGGGTTGATGCGAAAGACGCGGCCCCAGGGGATATCGCTGACGTAGAGGTTGCCCGCATCGTCAAACACCGGGCCTTCGAGGAACGAATCGGTGATGGTGCCGCCCCGGTTGGCGTCGGCCCAGTCGCTGCGCTCGCGGCGGCGAAAGTGCTCGGGCATGGTGGTGAAGACATCGAGGTCGCGGACCTCAGGGGCTTGCTGCAAAAACATGGCGGGTCTTTCCAATTCGTTCAGATGAATCGTTCAAGCGGGGGCGACGGTATCGAAACCATACAGCCGCGCCGGGTTGTCGACCAGGATGCGGTCCATGGCGGCATCGCTACCAGCCCAGGCCTGCAGCAAATCCACCAGATCGGCATCGTTCACGGTGCCAGGCGTCTCGGTGGTGTGCGGCCAGTCGCTGCCCCACACCAGGCGCTCGGGCGCAGCCTGCACCAGGGCCTGGCCCAGCGGCAGTGTGTCGGCGTAGCTCGGGCCGTGCACGGTCGAGCGCATGTAGGCACCGGAGAGCTTGACCCAGGTGTTGCCCCCATCGAGCAGGCCGCCCACCACGCCATAGGCCTGCGCAGCCGGGCCTTGGGCCGGGTCGATGCGGCCCAGATGGTCGATGACCAGTGGCACAGGCAGCGTATGCAGCTGGGGCGCGAGCGCGATGAGCTGCTCGGGGTGCGCAAAGATCTGGATATTCCAGCCCGCACAGTCCGGGTGCTCGGCCACCTTGCGTGCCAGCGTGGCCAGCATGGCGGGCGTGGTGGTGCCGCACGATTGGGGCGAGACAAAGTTGACCCGCAACCCGCGCACACGGCGTGCGGCCAGGTGGGCCAGTTCATCCGCGCTCACCTCCTCGCCCACCACGGCCACGCCGCGCGCAGCGTCGCCCAGTTGATCCAGCGCATCCAGCGTGCAGGCGTTGTCGGTGCCGTAGGTGGATGGCGTGACCACCACCGTGCGCGCGGTGCCCAGGCGCGCCTGCAGCTGCCGATACGCGGCCACGGGGGCCACCGGCGGCTTGCGCGGCCAGTGGCTCGATGGCGCAAAGCGCGGGTCAAAGATGTGCATGTGGCTGTCGCACGCGCCGGGCGGCAACAGGCGCTGGGGGCGGTTCAGGCCCACCGAGTGGGGCACGGGCGTGGTCAGCGCTGGCAGGGGCATGGGTCAGTCGAGTTTGATATTGCCCTTCTTCACCACCTCGCCCCACTTCGCGTCTTCCTTCTTCAAGAAAGCGGCAAAGTCTGCGGGGGTGGAGCCCACGGGCTGTGCACCCATGTCAGCCAGGCGCTGCTTCACTTCGTCTTCCTTCAGCACGTCTTGCAGGGCTTGCTGCAGCTTGGTGGCGATGGGTGCGGGAACGCCTGCGGGCAAGAACACGCCGTTCCACTCGTAGGCCTCGTAGCCGGGGATGGCGGCCTCGGCCACGGTGGGCACATCGGGCAGGCGCTTGGAGCGCTCAGGCGCCGACACGGCCAGCGCACGCAGCTTGCCGCCTGCCACATGCGGGTAAGTGGCGGCCACGGTGCCGAACATAAAGTCCACCTGTCCAGCCATCACATCGGTGATGGCTGGGCCGCCGCTCTTGTAGGGCACATGCACCATGTCCAGGCCCAGTTGCTGGCGGAACAGCTCGGCCGCCAGGCGCTGCACCGTGCCGCTGCCGCCCGAGGCAAAGTTGATCTTGCCCGGCTGCGCCTTGGCCTTGGCGATCAACTCGCCCACGTTCTTGTAGGGCGCATCGCTTTTGACGATCAGCACATTGGGCGCCAGCAGCACCAGCGACAGCGGCTGCAGTGCGTTGGCGGCATACGGCATCTTGGGGAACAGGTGCGGGTTGATGGAGTGCGGCGTGGCGTCGTAGAGCATGGTGTAGCCATCTGCCGGGGCCTTGGCCACAAAGCTGGCGCCAATGGTGCCGCTGGCACCGGCCTTGTTGTCCACGATCACACTGCCGCCCAGCTTGGCACCCAGGCGGGTGGCCACCACACGGGCCACCGCATCGGCTGCGCCACCGGGGGCGTAGGGCACGACGATGGTGATGGGCCGCTCGGGGAAGGCATGGGCGATACCTGCAGCCAGGGTACAGGCGGCAATCAGGGGTTTGAGGAAGCGGAACATAGGTGTCTCCAATCAATTCTGGGTTCTACAACAGGGCGGGTCAATCGGCTTTGAGGTCGAGTGCTTTGGCAATCTGGCTATAAGTGGCAACCTCTTGCGCCACACGGCCAGTAAATGCGTTGCCGCAGACGGATTCGGGCTCCATGCCCATGCCGCGCAGCTTCTCGGCGGTGGGAGCACTCTTGGCAAATTCGGCCGCCGTGCGCTCCAGCGCCTGGGCGATGGGCTCGGGCAGGCCTGCGGGTGCCAGCACGCCGTACCACACGTCGGCGGCATAGTTGCCACCGCCCGCCTCGGCAAACGTCGGCACATCGGGCGCCAATGCTGAGCGCTGAGATGCCCCCACGGCCAGCGCACGCAGCTTGCCGCTCTGGATCTGCGGCAGCACCGAACCCAGCGTGGCGAACGAGCTGTCGAGCTGGCCGCCCATCAGGTCCGTCACCACAGGTGCAGCGCCTTTGTAGGGCACGTGGTTCAGCTGCAGGCCCTGTGCGCGGGCGAAGATCTCGGTGGCGAAATGGCCTGAGCTGCCCACCCCGGCCGTGCCTGCGGTCACGCGGCCGGGCTCAGCACGGGCCTTGGCTTGGTATTCAGCCAGCGTCTTCACCGGCAGGCTGGGGGCCACCACCAGCACCGTGGGGCTGCCCGCCACCGTGCACAGGGGGCGGAAGGACTTCACCGCATCAAACTTGACGCGGCCCTGGTACAGCGCCGGAATCATGGTGTGGTTGGTGGCGCCGAACTGCAGCGTGTAGCCATCGGCCGGGGCGCTGGCAACAGCCTGCGCAGCAATGATGGTGCCCGCGCCGGGCTTGTTGTCGATGATGAAGGGCTGGCCCAGCGCCTTGCTGGCGTGGTCGGCAAACGCGCGGGCCACCACGTCGGTGGGGCCGCCTGCGGCAAAGCCCACCACCAACTTCACAGGCTTGGTGGGGTAGGCTGCTGCACCCGCTTGCGCGTGGGCTGCGCCAGACGCTATCAAAAACATAGCTGCTAGCACTTTACCAATAAGCGCTACAGGCCGATTTTTCTTAAATTTCTTTTGCATGGTGCTTGTCTCCTGTGGGAAGCAGTGCCGCGCAGCGCGTGTGCGTAGGCGGCCCCGGAACCCGTTTCTTGTTGATGGACCTGTGCTCAGGCCGCCACAGCGCTGCGGGCCAGCACGGCCAGCAGGTTCTTGGCTGCGCCCACACCCATGTTCACGTAGGCATCGCTCGTCACGCCGCCGATGTGAGGGCTGAGGATGAAGTTCTTCTCGCCCTGGAAGGGGTGGCCCGCCGTCATGGGCTCGACAGCGAAGCTGTCGAGCCCCGCCGCCATCACCTGGCCCGAGCGCACGGCGGCCAGCAGTGCGGCCTCATCGATCAGGCCACCGCGAGCCGTGTTCACCACGATCACGCCGCGCTTGCATTGCGCGAGCGTGGCGGCGTTCAGCATGCCCCGGTTGTCGTCGGTCAGCGGGCAGTGCAACGAGATGGCATCCGATTCGCGCCAGATCGTCTCCAGGTCCACCGCCTGCACATAGGCGGGCAGGTTCTTGGCAAACGGATCGAAGCCAATCACGCGCATGCCCAGAGCGTCGGCCATCTTGGCAAAGCGCAGGCCAATCGCACCCAGGCCCACCAGGCCCACGGTGCGGCCGCCCAGTTCCAGGCTCTTGTGCGTGGCCTTGTCCCAGTGGCCTGCGTGCATGCGCGCATCCAATGCCACCACCGATTTGGCGCAGGCCAGCAGCAAGGCCAGGGCCTGCTCGGCCACGGCAGCAGCGTTGGCGCCCACGGCGGCCACCACTTCAATGCCACGGGCCTGGGCCGCCACCTTGTCGATGGTGTCGGTGCCACTGCCGTGCTTGGAGATGACCTTGAGCGCGGGGGCTGCGTCCATCACCGCAGCGCCCACCTTGCCGTAGCGCACGATGATGGCCACGGGGTTGTGCGCGCGGCACAGGGCCACCATGTCGTCCTCAGTGGGCGTCTTGCCTGCGTAGTCGATCTCGTAGCCCGTGAGCAGGTCGAGGGCTTGTTGCGCCAGATCGGCGCCCGTCACGATGATGACGGGTTGGGTAGCGTGGCTCACAGCGATTCCCCTTCCTTCAGGACGCCCGCAGCGCGCAGGGCCGCAGGCAGCCACTTCGATGCGGTGTCGCCACGGGCAATGGCTTCGATGCGGGCGGCTTCGTCGGCCACCTTCTTGTCGGCCAGGGCCAGCATGGCGGGGGCTTTTTCGCGCTCGATGACGACCACGCCATCGGCGTCGCCCACCACCAGGTCACCGGGGTTCACCACCGCGCCACCAGCGCTGATGGGGTGGTTGATGCGGCCGGGCACAAATTTGGTGGGGCCTGCGGGGTTGAAGCCCGCGCTGAACACGGGGAAGTCCAGCTCCAGAATTTCCAGCTTGTCGCGGATGGCGGCGTCCACGATCACGCCCGCAAGGCCACGCTTCTTGCAGGCGCTGAGCATCAGCGTGCCCATCAGCGCGGCAGTCTGGTCGCCCTTGCCGTCAATCACCAACACATCACCTGGCTGGGCCAGGGCGATGGCGGCGTGGATCATGAGGTTGTCGCCGGGACGCACTTCCACCGTGAAGGCGGGGCCTGCCACCTTCATGTTCTGGTGCACAGGAGCGACGCGGCCATGCATGGTGCCGCGGCGGCCCGCCACGTCGGCCAGGATGGCGGCTTGGTAGGTGGAGGCTTTGGCCACCACGTCGGCGCTGACACGGTCGATGGTGCGGATGATTTCAGGGAGTTGACTCATGGGGAAACGTCCTGTTGGAAGAGATGGAGAGATGGGGAGAAACAACGCTTGGTCGGCCTCTATGAGTCCATGGCGGCGCTGGACGGAACCGGCCGCCGCCCCGCTACCCAGCGGCGCTCCCACCAGCGAGAGCGGCACGGGCGTGGCGATGCAATCGCAGGCATGGCGATGCAGGAATGAACGGCGGGGGCGTTGTGTAGGCAGTGGCTGGCTCAGTCCAGCGTGGCGCCCGATTCCTTCACGATCTTGGCCCAGCGGGGCACTTCGGCGCGCAGCAGGGCGCTGAACTGCTCTGGCGTGCCGCCAAGGATCTCGCCGCCTTCGGACTGCAGCTTGTCAGCCACGTCGGGCTGCTTGAGCGCCTGGTTGATGGCCTTGTTGAGCTGCGCCACGATGGCGGCCGGCGTGTTGGCCGGCGCCAGCACGCCAAACCAGGTGACGGCCTCAAAGCCCTTGTAGCCAGACTCGGCCAGGGTGGGCACATCGGGCAGTTGCGCCGAGCGCTTGGCCGAGGTGATGGCAATGACCTTGAGCTTGCCGTTGCGCACCTGGCCCAGCAGCGTGGGCACCGAAGACATGTACAGGTCGATCTGCCCTCCGACCAGATCCGTCATGGCCTGCGCGGCGCCCTTGTAGGGGATGTGCCGCAGCTGAATGCCTGCCGCCTTTTGCGCCTGCTCTCCGGCCAGGTGGGCCACGGTGCCGTTGCCCGAATAGCCCAGCGTGACGGTGTCAGGCTTGCTCTTGGAGGCGGCCACCACATCGGCAAAGGTGTTGAAGCGCGAATTGACCGGCACCGCCATCACGATGGGCGAGGACGACACCAGGGCCACGGGCACCAGGTCCTTGAGCGGGTCGTAAGGCAGCTTCTTGTACAGCGTGGGGTTGATGGCGAGGTTGCTGGTCTGCCCCATCACCAGGGTGTAGCCGTCGGGGTCGGCCTTGGAGGCAGCGTCCACCCCCAGGTTGCCACCGGCGCCGGGGCGGTTGTCCACGATCACATTCCACTTGTTCTGGTCGGCCATCTTCTGCGCCACGGCGCGGGCGATCATGTCGGTGCCGCCGCCGGGCGGGAAAGGAACGATGAGGCGAATGGGCTTGGCAGGGTAGGCAGCCTGTGCCCACGCGCTGGCCGAAGGGGCAGCGATGGCTGCCACGCCGAGCAGCACCGCACCCAGGCGGACGGCCGTGCGGCGGGTAGAGGAAGTGATCTGCATGGTCTTGTCTCCGTGGTTGTAGGTCCGCACCGGCTCAGGGCCAGTGCGTGGGAGCGGACTTTAGGAAATCGTTTCACTCCATACAATACCGTTGCGTACAGTGAAACTCATTTCAATTCAGAACCAGCATGGCACGCCCTCCATCAGCACCCTCCCCTCGCTCCCCATCGACCTCCTTGGCGCCGGCCGAGGCCGAGCCAGCCCCTGCAGCGAGCGCGACCACAGCCGATGGCGGCGTGATTGCCGTCACCCGGGCACTGCAGCTGCTGGACGCTTTTGGGCTGGGGGAATCGCGCCTGTCTTTGGCCGAGCTGAGCCGGCGCTGCAGTCTGCACAAGACCACGGTGCTGCGCCTGGCGCGCACGCTGGCGCAGGCCGGGTACATGGTGCAGCGCGAAGATGGCGACTGGCGTCTGGGCCCTTCAGCAGGCTGGCTGGGGGCGCGCTACCAGTCGGGCTTTGATGTGCAGAACGTGCTGGAGCCAGCGCTGCGCGAGCTGACGCAACTCACTGGCGAGAGCGCGGCGTTTTATGTGCGTGAGGGATCGGTGCGAACTTGTCTGGTGCGCGTAGAAGGCCCGCAGGCCCTGCGCCACCATGCGCGCATGGGCGAGGGATTGCCGCTGGACAAGGGCTCACCGGGGCGCGTGATCCTGGCGTTCTCGGGCGAGCCGGGCGAGGGCTATGAAGAGATTCGGCGCCGGGGCTACCACTGGTCAGTGGGCGAGCGGGAACAGGGCGTGGCCACCGTGTCGGCACCCGTGTTTGGCCGCAGCTGGCGGCTGCTGGGCAGCGTGTGCATCTCGGGGCCCGCATCGCGCCTGCCACCGGCCAAACTGGAATCCCTGGCACAGACGGTGATCAAGGCGGCCAACCAGCTGTCGTACGCGTTGTCCGGCTCGGTAGAGGCGCCGAGCCCCCAACGGGTAGCGCAGTGGCACCCGTGAGAGCCTGTTCAAAGCAAACGGGGCCCACGGCCCCGTGCTTCACTGCGGCTTGGCCAACCCCAGCTTTTCCACCAGCGCCTTCTCGCGCTCAAAAGTGTCGGCTGCAAACTTCTGGTAGGTAGCGCTGCTCATGTAGATGGGCACCATGTCGTAGCGGGCCAGCGCGGATCGGTAGTTCTCCTGCTCCATGGCCTGCTTGAAGGCGTCGTGCAGGCGCTTGACCACGGCGGTTGGCGTGCCTTTGGGTGCGCCAATGCCGAAGGGCGAGTTCTGCACCAGGTCCAGCCCCAGCTCCTTGAGCGTGGGCGCATCGGGGAACTTGGCAAGGCGCTCTGCGCCCCAGGTGTTGAGCACGCGCAGCTTGCCCGCCTCGACCTGCGGGGCAAACCCGGTGGAGTCGGCCGCGGCCATGAGCTGCCCGCCCAGAATGGCCTGCATCAAATCGGCGCTGCCCTTGTAAGGCACGTGCAGCAGTTCTATGCCCAGCTTCTGTGCGGCCAGTTCCATGGTCAGGTGCGGGCTGGTCATGGTGCCGGTGGAGCCGTAGCTGAGCTTGCCCGGATTAGCCTTGGCCCAGGCCACAAAGTGCGTCCAGGTCTTGAGCGGGGAGTCTGCCGGCACCACCACACCAAAGGCGTAGCCCGTGACGTTGAGCACGTAGCTGATGTCCTTGACCGGGTCCCAGTTGATCTTGGTGGTGTAGGGCAGGCGGAACACGCCCAGCGGAATCTGCGCCAGCGTGTAGCCATCGGCCGAGGTGCCTTGCAGGGCCTGCGCGGGCAGCGTGCCGCCAGCGCCGGGTTTGTTCTCCACCACCACGGGCTGGCCCAGGATCTTGCTGGCGTTGTCGGCCAGAACGCGCATGGTGATGTCGGTGGGCCCCCCGGCGGGGAAGGCAATCACCAGCTTGATGGGCTTGACGGGAAAGCTCTGGGCCTGCGCGCCCAGACTGGAGGCGGCGAGGGCCGCAGCCCCCCAATGGATCAGGTGACGACGCTGCATGGCGAACTCCTTGGAGGTACGTTGGGACAACATGCCCCATTGCATCGCGCGCACGCGCGCCTGCGCAGGGGGAAACTCCCTAGAACCTGTCGCCCAGGTGGCAACACGCCGCCGCCCGGCGCAGACTCTCGCCCACCGATCAGGCTTTGTAGGTGGACAGCAGGATGCTGGTTTCGGTGTTGGCAATGCCCGGCGTCATGCGAATGCGGGTGAGTGCGGCGTCGAACGACTCCAGGCTCTCGGCACGCACCTCGGCCACGATGTCCCACCGGCCATTGGTGGTGTGCAGCGTGCCCACCGCAGGCTCACCGCGCAGGGCGTGGATGACGGTGGTCGCAGCGTTGCCCTCCACCGCAATGCTCATCCAGGCGCGGATGCGCTGCGGCTCGGAGTCAGGCCGCAGCCGCACGGTGTAGCCGGTGATCACCCCACCCTCTTCGAGCTTGCGCAACCGCGCCTGCGCCGTGCCACGGGCAATGCGCAGCCGCTGGGCCAGCACGGCCACCGGGGTGCGGGCATCGGCGCGCAGGATGCTGAGGATTTCGCGGTCGGTGTCGTCAAGAAGGGGCATGGGCGCAGCAGGTTCACGTCGATGGGGTCGGCATCATGGCACGAATCGCCGCCGGCAGGGATTTGCATCAAAAACCACTGCAGCGCTTACTGATAAAGCGCCACCAGCTATCTTTTCAATAGCAATGACCACCCCCCGCTAGGGCGCAGGCGGCTCGGCAGGCTGGACCTGCAACTGCGCATCACACCCAACGCCCGCCGCAATCCACCGGCGGGCCAGGGCTGCCAGTGCGCGCAGCACCCAGGGCTGCTGCCACCCCGTCACGCTGGCCGGGTCTGCCACCACACCGCACAGGTAGCGCTTTGCATCCTCATCCCAGCGCAACGCCGCGCAAGTGCCACGACGGCGGCGCGATACCAGCACCCCCAGCGGGCAGGGCTCTGCCAGGCAACACAGGCCGCAGCCATTGCAGGGCGCGCCCTCCGCTGGCTTGGGCGGTGCCGCAGGCTGCAGCCACACGACGGGCGCAGAAGGCTGGGTCATGCCAAGGCAACGCCCAAAAGGGCTGGTGTGAAAGAGACGATGGGCATGGAAGGCGAGGCAATCAGAGCAGCGTCTGGTGACACTGCAGCAGCCCCAGATCATGCCCCGCGCAAGGGTGCAGCAAAAGCCCCCAACGCCAAAAAAAGACCCCAGCTATTGCGGAAATAGCTGGGGCGAAGAGGCCGGTCAGAAGGGAGGAGAGAAGAACCGGCCCGAGGGGGACAAGAGACACGAGAGACAAGGAAGGTGCCCTACCACGCGCTTCAGCGCTGTGGGCACCGTGGGGCCAAAGCCCGATCAGCAGCCGCTGGGGCGGCCCGTGCGCATGGGCACAATGCCGCTCACCTTGAGCGTGGCGCCCGAGCCGTCGCTGGCCGTCAGGGTCTTGCTGGTAAAGCGCACGCGGTCGCTGTCGCGCTCCACGGCGGTGTCCACCGCCTCGCCGCTGGCGTATTCCTTGCCGGCAAATGTCATGAACACCTGGTAGGTGACGGTGCCGTTGACCTGGTAACGGATGTCACCGAACGCGGTGGCATCAGAGCCGACCTTGTTGGCACCGTCGAACTTGAACGTGCACACCTCAGGCGAAGAACCCACGGGGTTCTTCTTGTCCACATCGGTGATGTTCAAGGAGCCGTTGCCGTAAATGCCGTTGAGACCGTCCACGGTGGAACTGGTCACGGTGAGCACGCCTGGCTCGTTGCTGGGGGTGGGGTCATCGTCGTTGCCGCCACCGCAAGCGACCAGCAGAACGGAAGATGCAGCGAGGGCCAGGCAGGTTTTGAAGGAGGCGTTCATCTCGGTGGGGCCGTCTTGCGGCCGGGGTTGGTTGGCAGTGGAGTCATCGTAAAAACGCAACTGCACCGCCCGCGTCCGACAACGGCAGCACCAGCCGTAGGACGGCACCGCACGCGCTGGTGGGCACGGCCGCCCTCTCCGGCCAGCGCCTGCTCAGCGCCTGCTCAACGCGTGTTCAGCGTGCCAGCACCGGCCCCAGCGCCTTGCCGGTGTGCGTGCCCAGGCGCACCAAATCCTCGGGCGTGCCGGTGGCCACGATGCGGCCACCGTCCTTGCCGCCTTCGGGGCCCAGGTCGATGATCCAGTCGGCCTCGGCGATCACGTCCAGGTCGTGCTCGATGACGACCACGCTGTGCCCGCCATCGACCAGGCGGTGCAGCACGCGGATGAGCTTGTGCACGTCGGCCATGTGCAGGCCCACGGTGGGCTCGTCCAGCACGTACAGGGTGTGCGGTGCCTTCTGGCCGCGGCGGCCCACTTCGTCGCGCACTTTGGTCAGCTCGGTCACCAGCTTGATGCGCTGCGCCTCGCCGCCACTAAGCGTGGGCGAGGGCTGGCCCAGGGTGAGGTAACCCAGGCCCACGTCTTTGAGCAGCTGCAGCGGGTGCGCAATGCTGGGCATGCTGGCGAAGAACTCCACCGCCTCGTCCACCTCCATCTGCAGCACGTCGCCAATGCTCTTGCCACGCCAGGTCACGGCCAAGGTTTCGGGGTTGAAGCGTGCGCCGTGGCAGGTTTCGCAGGGCACCTTCACGTCGGGCAAGAAGCTCATCTCGATGGTGCGCACGCCCGCGCCTTCGCAGCCGGGGCAGCGGCCTTCGCCGGTGTTGAAGCTGAAGCGCCCGGCGGCGTAGCCGCGTGCCTTGGCCTCCAGCGTTTCGGCAAACAGCTTGCGGATGGTGTCCCAGAAGCCGATGTAGGTGGCGGGGCAGCTGCGCGGGGTTTTGCCGATGGGGGTCTGGTCCACCTCCAGCACCCGGTCAATGGTTTCAAAGCCTGCCAGCCCGGTGCTGCCCACGAGGGCCGGGGCCTTGCCTGCGTCCATGGCATCACGGCCCGCTTTGGTACTGCGCTGCTGCACCCAGGCCTGCACATTGGTCAGCAGCACATCGCGCGCCAGGGTGGATTTGCCGGAGCCGCTCACGCCCGTCACGGCCACCAGCCGGTTCAGCGGCACGGCCACATCCACCTGCTGCAGGTTGTGCAGGTGCGCGCCGTGCAGGCGCAGCCAGTGCAGGGGCTTGTCGGCACCCGGTTCTGCATCTTTTGGGCCTGCAGCGCTTTCTGGATGAGCGCTGTTAGCTACCAAATCCATAGCACCCACCGCCCGGCGTGCCTGCAGCGGGTGGCGCATGGCGTGCAGCAGGTAGCGGCCGGTTTGCGAGTCTTCTGCGGCCTGCACATCGGCCACGCTGCCCTGCGCCACCAGGCGGCCACCGCGTTTGCCGGCGCTGGGGCCAATGTCGATGATGTGGTCGGCGCGGCGGATGGTGTCCTCGTCGTGCTCCACCACCACCAGCGTGTTGCCCTTGTCGCCCAGCTTGTGCAGGGCGTTGAGCAGAATCTGGTTGTCGCGCGCGTGCAGGCCGATGGTGGGTTCGTCGAGCACGTAGCACACGCCCTGCAGGTTGCTGCCCAGCTGCGCCGCCAGGCGAATGCGCTGGGCCTCACCCCCGCTGAGCGTGGGCGCGCCCCGGTCGAGCGTGAGGTAGCCCAGGCCCACTTCTTCCAAAAATTCGAGGCGGCTCTGAATCTCGGGCACCAGGTCGCGGGCGATGTCGGCCTCGCGTTGCGTCATGCCACCTGCGGCGCGCAGGCCCTCCACCCAGCGGCGCACATCGCTGACGGAGAGCGCGGCAATGTCGGCAATACCCACGCCCGCAAACTTCACGGCACGGGCCGTGGCGTTCAGGCGCGTGCCCTGGCAGGTGGGGCAGACGGTGGTGCCGTCCAGGTCTTCCACCTCAGGCTCGACAAAGGTCTGCTCGCGGCCTTTTTCTTTATCGGCCAGCACCGAGTCGTCAAACACCTTGCGCTGCTCTTTGGTGAGCTTGACGCCCGTGCCCACGCAGTCGGGGCACCAGCCGTGCTTGCTGTTGTAGCTGAACAGGCGCGGGTCCAGCTCGGCATAGCTGGTGGCGCACACGGGGCAGGCACGCTTGGTGGAATACACCTGCAAATGCCCGATGCCCGCGGTGGGCGCACCGCTTTCCATGGCGGCGGCCAGGGTGCCGATGCTGGAGAGGACATGCACCACGCCCTTGCCGTGGGTGAGCGCATCGGCCAGCGCAGTGCGGAGTTGGGCCTCGTTCTCGGGCGATACATCGAGGCTGGCCACGGGCAGCTCGATGGTGTGTTCCTTGAAGCGGTCGATGCGCGGGAAGTGGGTGGTGGGCAGGAAGTTGCCGTCCACCCGCAGGTGCGTGTAGCCGCGTGGGCGGGCCCAATCAGCCAGCTCGGTGTACACGCCCTTGCGGTTGACCACCAGCGGGGCCAGCAGGCCGATGTGCTGGCCGCGGAACTGTGTGAGCAGCTGCGCGGCAATGCTCTCGGGCGTTTGCGGCTGCACGGCAGCGCCATCGTGCACGCAGTGCTGCGTGCCGAGCTTGACGTACAGCAGGCGCAAAAAGTGCCACACCTCGGTGGTCGTGCCCACAGTGGACTTGCGCCCGCCGCGCGACAGGCGCTGCTCAATCGCTACGGTGGGCGGGATGCCGTACACCGCATCCACCTCGGGCCTGCCTGCGGGCTGCACGATGCTGCGGGCGTAGGCGTTGAGGCTTTCGAGGTAGCGGCGCTGGCCTTCGTTGAACAAGATGTCGAACGCCAGCGTGGACTTGCCCGAGCCGCTGACGCCGGTGATGACGTTGAACTTGCCACGCGGCACGTCCACGCTCAGGCTCTTGAGGTTGTGCTCTTTGGCGTTGACGATCTCAATGGCGTTTCTAGTCAAATTGGCCTCTGGCGCTTTACCAGCAAGCGCAAGCCGCTCACTTTTTCGTAGCACTGCGGCCTTCTCGTGCACCGAATGGCCGCCCACGCCCAGCGCCAGTTCGTAGTCGCGCAGGGCCTGGCCGGTGTGCGATGTGGCGTGCTCACGCACGTCTTCGGGCGTGCCTTCGGCCACGATGAGCCCACCGCCCTCGCCGCCTTCGGGCCCCAGGTCGATGAGCCAGTCGCTGGCGCGGATCACGTCGAGGTTGTGCTCGATGACGATGAGCGAGTGCCCGGCCTCCAGCAGCTTGCGCAGGGCGCGCATGAGCTTGGCAATGTCGTCAAAGTGCAGGCCGGTGGTGGGCTCGTCAAACAAGAACAGCGTGCCTTTGCGGGCCACGTTCTGGCGCGACTTGGCGGCGGTCTTGGCCGCCTCGGCCAGAAAGCCCGCCAGCTTGAGCCGCTGCGCCTCGCCACCGCTGAGGGTGGGCACGGGCTGGCCCAGCGCCACGTAGTCGAGCCCCACATCCACAATGGGCTGCAGGGCGCGCACCACGTCCCGGTCGCCCGCAAACAGGGCCACGGCCTCGGCCACGGTGAGTTCAAGCACATCGGCCACGTTCAGTGTTTTGCCGCCACGTTCGATGGTGATTTCCAGAATCTCGGGGCGGTAGCGCTTGCCGTCGCAATCAGGGCAACGCAGGTACACATCGGAGAGGAACTGCATCTCCACATGCTCAAAGCCCGAGCCCCCGCAGGTAGGGCAGCGCCCATCGCCACTGTTGAAGCTGAACTTCGCCGCCGTGTAGCTGCGCTGCCTGGACAGCGGTGCGGTGGCAAACAGCTCGCGAATGCTGTCCCACGCGCCCACGTAGCTCACGGGGTTGGAGCGCGCCGTCTTGCCGATGGGCGACTGGTCCACAAACACCACATCGGCCAGGTGGTCGGCACCCAGCAACCGGTCGTGCGCGCCGGGGGTCTCTGTGGCCTTGCCGAAGTGGCGCATCAGCGCGGGGGCGAGCACGTCCTGGATCAGGCTGGACTTGCCCGAGCCGCTCACGCCGGTCACCGTCACCAGCCGCTGCAGCGGAAACTCGACCGAGACATCCTTCAGGTTGTGCTCCCGCGCGCCTTCCAAAATGAGGCGCGGGGTCGAATCGGTGACCATGCGTTTGAAGCCAAAGCCCACCTGCTTGCGCCCGCCCAGGTAGTTGCCGGTGAGGGTGTCGGCCTGGCGCAAATCGGCCGTGGTGCCGTCAAACACAATGCTGCCGCCCTTGCGGCCGGGGCCGGGGCCCATGTCGATCATGCGGTCGGCCGCCAGCATCACGGCGGGGTCGTGCTCCACCACCACCAGGGTGTTGCCCGCATCACGCAGGCGCAGCATGGCCTCTGTGATGCGGTGCATGTCGCGCGGGTGCAGGCCAATGCTGGGCTCGTCCAGCACGAACAGGGTGTTGACCAGGCTGGTGCCCAGGGCGGTGGTGAGGTTGATGCGCTGCACCTCACCGCCGCTGAGCGTACGGCTTTGACGGTCGAGCGTGAGGTAGCCAATGCCCACGTCGCACAGGTATTTGAGGCGTGCGGTGATTTCTTCGTGCAGCAGCTTCAGCGCCTGGGCGTCGCCGCCCTTGGCATCGTCCCCCACCGGCAACTGCATGCGTGCAAAGAACTGGCGCAGGCGGTCGATGGGCAGCAGCATCAAATCGTGCAGGCACAGGCCGGGCAAGGACTCCAATTGCTCGCGCGCCCATTGCACGCCCTGGGGCATGAAGCGCTGGCCGGGGTCCATCACCGCATCGGCGTCTTCCTTGCGGCCAATGCGCCACAGCAGGCTCTCTGTTTTAAGCCGCGCACCCGCACACACCGGGCACGGCGTGTAGCTGCGGTACTTGGACAGCAGCACACGGATGTGCATCTTGTAGGCCTTGCTCTCCAGGTAATCAAAAAAGCGCTGGATGCCGTACCACTGCTGGTTCCATTTGCCGTTCCAGTTCGGTGATCCTTCAATCACCCATTTTTTCTGCTCGGCCGTGAGCTGGTACCAGGGCGTGTCGCGCGGAATGCCTGCGGCCTCGGCGTGGCGCATGAGGTCGTCCTGTGCCTCTTGCCAGGCGGGCGTCTGGATGGTCTTGATGGCGCCCGCGCGCAGCGTGAGCTTGTCGTTGGGGATGACGAGACCGTAGTCCACCCCGATCACCCGGCCAAACCCCCGGCAGGTGTCGCACGCGCCCACGGCGGAGTTGAACGAGAAGGCGGAGGGAATGGGCTCGCTGTAGCGCAGGTCGCTGTCGGGGCAATGCAGGCCGGTGGAGAAGCGCCACAGTTCGGGCTCCCCCTCGTCCACAAGACGGTAGACATTCAACCGCCCACTGCCACGCTTGAGGGCGACTTCGATCGCCTCCACCACACGCGCGCGCTCGGCGCTGCTAAAGCGAAAGCGGTCGGCCACCACATCCAAGATTTTGCGTTCACCCTCGTTCCGCTCGGCCTGCACTTTGGTAAAGCCGCTGGCAGAAAGCCATTGCTCCACCTGTTCAGCGCTGGTGTTGGCAGGCAGCTCGACCGGAAACGTGAGCACAATGCGTGGGTCACCGGCCACCGCGCAGCGCGCTGCCAGCTCGGCATAGATGGTGTCGGGCGAGTCGTGCCGCACGGGTTGTGCAGTCTGCTTGTCGAACAGTTGCCCCGCGCGCGCAAACAGCAGCTTGAGGTGATCGTTCAGCTCCGTCATCGTGCCCACGGTGGAGCGGCTGGAGCGCACCGGATTGGTCTGGTCGATAGCGATAGCGGGTGGAACGCCCTCCACGCGGTCCACCGCGGGCTTGTCCATGCGGTCCAGAAACTGGCGCGCGTAGGCGCTGAAGGTTTCCACATAGCGACGCTGGCCCTCGGCGTACAGCGTGTCAAACACCAGGCTGGATTTGCCCGAGCCGCTGGGTCCGGTCACCACCGTCAGCTCGCCGGTGCGGATGTCCAGGTCCAGGTTGCGAAGGTTGTGCTGGCGTGCGCCGCGGATGCGAATGGTTCCCTGGGTCATGGAGGCAGTCTTTCAGGAATAAGGCCGAACATTCTAGGCAGCGCCTGCTGACAACGCAGTGGCAGCAGGCTGCAACCCTTGAAGGTACTGCGGTGTTCGTTCAGCCCGCGTCAGCGCGCAGCCCAACGCCAAGACGGCATCCCTGCCCAATCCGCCCTGAATACCGGGCGGCCCTGGTGAGTTACAGAGGTGGAACAGGACTCCGCTACAGTAGTGGCAACAAAAATTCACCAGGAGAGACAAGCCATGCACGCCTTGAAGAAATGCTGGATCGCCGCAGCCCTCTGCGCCACACTGGGAACAGCCCAGGCCCAATTGCTGATCGGACAAACCGCAGGCTTCTCGGGGCAAGTGGCGGCGGGGGTGAAAGAGGCCTCTGACGGAGCCAAGCTCTACATTGACATGGTCAACACCAAGGGCGGCGTCAACGGCCAGAAGATCGAGCTCATCGCGCTGGACGACAAGTTCGACCCCAAGCTCGCTGCCGAAAACGCGCGCAAGCTGATCGAAGAAAACAACGTACTGGCGCTGTTCCTGAATCGGGGCACCCCCCACACAGAATCCATCATCCCGCTGCTGGACAAGCATGGCGTGCCGCTGGTGGGTCCATCCACCGGGGCCATGGTGTTGCACCAGCCAGTGCGCAAGCATGTGTTCAACGTGCGCGCCACCTACCAGCGTGAAGCCGAAAAGGCCATGACCCACCTGGCATCCATGGGCATCACACGCATTGGTGTGGTCTATGCCGATGACAGCTTCGGTGCCGATGGCCTGGCGGGCGCACAAAAGGGCTTGGTGGCCGCCAAGCTCACGCCGGTGCTGCAAGAGAAGTTTGACCGAGCCAAGCCCGACTTTGCGCCCATTGCCGCCAAGCTGAGCAAGGCCGACGCGCAGGCCGTGCTGATCATTGCCTCGGGCTCGTCCGTGGTGGAAGCCAGCAACGCCATTCGCGGGGCAGGCTCTGCTGCACAGATCGTGACCTTGTCGAACAACGCCTCTACCGGCTTCATCAAAAGCCTGGGCGCCAACGCACGCGGCGTCATCGTGACCCAGGTCTACCCCAATGAACGCGCAGTAACGTACCCCATGGTGAAGGAAGCCCAGGACCTGGCGCGTGCCCAGGGCCTGGGCGATATCAGCCCCGCGATGCTGGAAGGTTTTGCCGCTGCCAAGGTGCTGGTGGAAGGACTCAAACGCGCAGGGCCCAAGCCATCCCGCGAAAAAATCCAGGCGGCGCTTGAAGGTTTGCGCAAGTTTGACCTGGGCGGCCTGGAAGTTTCCTACAGCCCCGAAGACCACACCGGGCTGGACTTTGCGGACCTCTCCATCATTGGCACCGACGGCAAGTTCCGACGCTAAAGCGCCCTACATAAAAAAGGCCCTCTCTTGCATAAAGAGCGGGCCTTTTTGCTTTGCTTCCGCCTAGCGGCGGGCTAGTGAGTCGCCGCCATCATTGAGCGCTGGCTGGCGCTACCGGGGCAGCAGGTGCGGCAGGCTCGGGGGCATGCACGGCGTCTGCGCCGTGCTTTTCGCCGCCCATGTCAGCCTTGTCTCCGGCTTTCAGAATGACAAAAATCGACAGCGCCGCAAACAGCGCAAAACCAACTGCAATCTTCCACATACAAATCTCCTGAGATGGGGTTGTTCAACGAAGACGCCTCTTAAACCCGCGGCTGGATTGCCGCTCGTGGCAAGGCTAAAGAAGCGTCTTGATTCAACACAGGGCCGGTGGTGTAGCCGGCCCTGCAATTCAGCACGTCAGCTTAGTCGTTGGCGTAGATGTCCACATCTTTGGTCTCTTTGATGAACAGACCACCAATGACGACCGTGGCGCCAGCGATGATGATGGGGTACCACAAGCCGTTGTACATGTTGCCGGTCTGGGCCACGATGGCAAACGCTGTAGTGGGCAGCAAGCCACCGAACCAGCCGTTACCAATGTGGTAGGGCAAGGACATCGATGTGTAGCGGATGCGGGTGGGGAACATTTCCACCAGCATGGCGGCGATCGGGCCGTACACCATGGTCACCAGCAGCACCAGGTAAGTCAGGATGACAGTCACCATGACCTTGTCAATGCGAGCAGGATCAGCCTTGGTGGGGTAACCCGCAGCCTTCAGCGCATCGGCCACGGCCTTCTTGAACTCAGCGTCTTTCTTCTTGGCTTCGTCAGCGGGCAGACCCTTGCTCGAATAAGAAGTAATGACGGTTTCGCCAATCTTGATGGTGGCTGGCGTACCCGCGGCACCTGCTGTGTTTTCGTAGCTCACCGAAGCGCCTGCCAGCACCTGCTTGGCGATGTCGCACGAGCTGGTGAACTTGGTGGTACCAGTGGGGTTGAACTGGAAGGAGCACTCGTTGAGGTCGGCAGTCACCACCACCTTGTTCTTGGCTTGAGCTTCGGCCAGTGCAGGGTTGGCAGCCTTGGTCAGCGCGCCGAACACGGGGAAGTACGTCAGCGCAGCCAGCAAGCAGCCTGCCAAGATGATTGGCTTGCGGCCAATCTTGTCCGACAGCGCACCGAATACGATGAAGAACGGCGTTCCAATGAGCAGCGAGACGGCCACCAGAATGTTGGCAGTGGCGCCATCCACCTTCAGAGCCTGTGTCAGGAAGAACAGTGCATAGAACTGACCGGAATACCAGACCACGGCCTGGCCAGCAGTCAGGCCCACCAGCGCCAGAATCACGATCTTCAGGTTCTTCCACTCACCAAAAGACTCTTTGAGCGGTGCTTTGGACGTCTTGCCCTCCGCCTTCATTTTCTGGAAGGCGGGCGACTCGTTCATGGCCAAGCGGATCCACACCGAAATGGCCAGCAGTGCGATGGACACGATGAACGGAACGCGCCAGCCCCAGTCGGCGAACGCTTCTTCGCCAGTGATGGTGCGTGTGCCCAAAATCACCATCAGCGACAGGAACAGGCCCAGCGTGGCGGTAGTCTGAATCCATGCCGTGTAGGCACCGCGCCTGCCGTGGGGGGCGTGCTCGGCCACATAGGTAGCAGCGCCGCCGTACTCACCACCGAGTGCCAAGCCTTGCAGCAAGCGCAGGATGATCAGGATGACCGGAGCGGCCACACCGATGGAGGCGTAGGTGGGCAAGATACCGACGATGAAGGTCGACAGACCCATGATCAGGATGGTGACCAGGAACGTGTACTTGCGACCAATCATGTCGCCCAGGCGGCCGAAGAAGATGGCGCCGAACGGACGAACAATGAAGCCCGCGGCAAAAGCCAGCAGCGCAAAGATGAAGGCAGAGCCCGCGTCCAGGCCGCTGAAGAACTGCTTGGCAATGATGGCTGCCAGCGAACCGTATAGATAAAAGTCGTACCACTCGAAAACGGTGCCGAGGGACGAAGCGAAGATGACCTTCCTCTCTTCGGGCGACATCGGCCGCGGTGCGGGATGGGTTGTTGCCATGGTGTGTGTCTCCTGTGTAGGTGTTTTCGGATGCGAAAAAGGCGCTACACCAAAATGCCCTCACCGCTCCGTGGGCCGCAATATCAGAGTCTCATCTGACCCAAAACTGACAAAGTCACGCCGCACGTTTAACGTGCAGCTGCCGCTAACAGACAGCACCCCTCGCTCCGATCAGTGCCAACCCTGACCTCTTTTTTCTTGATGCGAGAAACAGGCCGCACGGTGCCATCAAATGTCGCCCCAGACCGCTATGGGCGACGTCGGGGATTCGGGTAAGTCCCGACTCCACATCTCCGGGACAACCCTGCCAAGGACAAACCCCTAGTCAAACCCAATGCGTGCGTAAGTGGCTGGTCAGTCCCCGTTTTCAGAATCCTCTCCAACATGCAGAGGCTTCCAAACGGCTCTGCAGACGATCCTGAAACCTCTGGAGATAACCATGACCGACCCCGTGGCAGAAAGAATTCAAAGCCACCCGAAGTACCTGGAACTCAAGCGTGAGCGCAACCGTTTTGGCTGGCTGCTCACCGTGTTGATGCTCTTCGTCTACTACGGGTACATCGCGCTGATCGCGTTCAATAAGCCGTTTCTGGCGCAGCCCATCGGCAACGGCGTGACCACCCTGGGCGTGCCACTGGGGTTCGGCGTCATCGTGTTCACGATCGTCATCACAGGCATCTATGTGCGCCGCGCCAATGGACGCTATGACGCACTGACCCAAGCCATTCTCAAGGACGCCGCCCGATGAAAACGCGCAACATCACTTCTATAGCGGCCGTTCTGGCCTCCCTGAGCCTGGGTACGCTGGCGCACGCTGCGGGCGGCGACGTGGGCGAAGCCGCCAAGCAATCAACCAACTGGACTGCGATTGTCATGTTCGGTCTGTTCGTGGCTGGCACGCTGTGGATCACCAAATGGGCTGCCGCCAAAACTCGGTCTGCAGCGGACTTCTATACCGGCGGTGGTGGTATCACCGGTTTTCAGAACGGTCTGGCGATTGCCGGCGACTACATGTCTGCTGCATCCTTCCTTGGCATTTCCGCCGCCGTGATGGCCAGCGGCTATGACGGCCTCATCTACTCCATCGGCTTCCTGGTGGGCTGGCCTGTCATCACCTTTTTGATGGCCGAGCGGCTGCGCAACCTGGGCAAATTCACGTTTGCCGACGTGGCTGGCTATCGCTTTCAGCAAACGCCTATCCGAGCCTTTGCCGCCAGTGGCACGCTGGTGGTGGTGGCGTTCTACCTGATCGCCCAGATGGTGGGCGCGGGCCAACTCATCAAACTGCTGTTCGGCCTGGACTACTGGATCGCCGTGGTGCTGGTAGGCGGCCTGATGATGGTGTATGTGCTTTTCGGCGGCATGACTGCCACCACCTGGGTGCAAATCATCAAGGCCTGCCTCCTGCTGGCGGGCGTGACCTTCATGGCCTTCATGGTGATGGCGCAGTTCGGCTTCAGCCCCGAAGCATTGTTTGCCAAAGGCGTGGCTGTGAAGACATCCATTGCTGCCAACTCTGGCAAGCCCGCTGAAGAAGCCGCCAAGATCGGCTTGGCCATCATGGGCCCCGGAGGCTTCATCAAAGACCCCATCTCCGCCATCAGCTTCGGCATGGCCTTGATGTTCGGTACCGCCGGCCTGCCTCACATCCTGATGCGCTTCTTCACCGTGCCCGACGCGAAGGAAGCCCGCAAGAGCGTGTTCTGGGCCACCACCTGGATCGGCTACTTCTACGTGCTGATCTTCATCATCGGTTTCGGCGCCATCACCCTGGTGCTCACAAACCCCGAGTTCTCTGACACGGTGACAGGCGTCATCAAGGGTGGCGCGGGTACAGCCAACATGGCCGCGGTGCTGGTGGCCAAGTCGGTGGGTGGCGACGTGTTCTACGGCTTTATCTCGGCCGTGGCTTTCGCCACCATTCTGGCTGTGGTGGCCGGCCTGACACTGTCGGGCGCATCGGCCGTATCGCACGACCTGTACGCCACCGTATTCAAGAAAGGCAAGGCTGACAGCGCCGCTGAGTTGCGCGTATCGCGCATCACCACATTGACACTGGGTGTGGTGGCCGTGGTTCTGGGCATCGTGTTCGAGAAGCAGAACATTGCCTTCATGGTGTCGCTGGCCTTTGCGATTGCGGCTTCTGCCAACTTCCCGGTGCTGTTCATGAGCGTTTTGTGGAAGGACTGCACCACCAAGGGCGCCGTCATCGGCGGCTTCATGGGACTGGTGTCGTCGGTGGGCCTCACAGTGGTGTCTCCCTCTGTGTGGGAAGCCGTTCTGGGCAACCCCAAGGGAAGCGCCCTGTTCCCGTACACTTCCCCAGCACTGTTCTCCATGGCCATCGGCTTTGCAGGCATCTGGATCTTCTCCTTGCTCGACCGCAGCGCGAACGCTCAGCGCGAACGTGCAGCCTTCCCTGCGCAGCAAGTGCGTTCGGAAACTGGCCTGGGTGCGTCTGGCGCCTCGGGGCACTGAAGCCGAGACTCGGTGGGCGGTGTTATCCATCCTTTGATGGTTCCGCCCACAGCATCCACTCCGCGTGGATACCTCAACGGATAGCCTGGGCCCCATGCGGCCCGGCATTTGCAGCGGCGCAACGCTTCCCCGCGTCAAAACTCGCTTCAGCTACCCGGCTTTTTTCGTCTGCGTTTTGCACTGCATCGAAAAACGGTGCAACGGTACGCTACTAGCCTCCTGTGCATGAGTTCTTTGTAGCGCGGCTGGGAAGGCATGCGCAGAACCCCAGCGATGACGGACTCAGGCCACACCACGCGCAACCACGGCAATTCAGACCATTGCCCCGTGTACCGCAATGTCACGCTCCAAGACCATGCTGGCCAGAGGCTTTAGCCAACGGTGGCGTGGAACGGGAACGGTGGATTCTTATGACAACACCCGGAGTCTTCAAACCTCCAGAGTTCTGCATTACAAGCCAATCTATGGCATGTAATACAAAAAGCCCCGCATCCCAAAAGGATGCGGGGCTTTTATCTAAAAGACCAATGCCGGCGGCCTAAACCACCAGCAAGAAAGTCCAATTAGAAGTTGTGGCGGACACCAACGGCCACGGAGCTGAAGTCAGCACCAGCCACGCCAGATTGGTAAGCGGCGTTGCGGCTGTTGTTCACGTGGGTGTAGTAGCCGTACACCTTGGTGCGCTTGCTCAGGTTGTAGTTGTAGCCCAGTGTGTACTGAGTGGAGTCGCTGTCGTTCAGGTTCTTGTACTCACCTGCACGGCCCACGTTCACGTGGAACTCGGAAGCACCCATGTTGTAAGCACCAGCCAGACGGAAGGTGTTGCGCTTGCCGCCGTTAGCAACAAAAGCGTCTTCGTCACGTTGCACGTAGCCGCCAACGGTGAAAGCACCGAAGGTGTACAGAGCGCGCACTGCGAACTGGTTCACGTCGCCTTGCTTGGAGTAGCCAGCACCCAGGGCCAGGGCGCCCAGGTTGTAGTTGGCAGCCAGGTCATAGGCGTTCTTGCCGCCCACAGCTTGCTCGTGCAGAGCAACAGCCGCGTCAACAGTCAGGCCGCCGAAAGTGGGAGTGCGGTAAGCGATCTTGTTGGCATCGGGCATCACGTATGCGTAGAAAGCATCGGACGACGAACCGGTGTCGTGGTTGTGCATGCTGACGTAGTCAGCAGTTGCGTAGTAGGACTCAGCAATGAAGCGGCCCAGACGCACGGCACCGAAGCCGCCGGACAGGTTCACTTCGCTTTGACGGCCGAAGAAAGTTGCAGCGGATGCGCCGGTATCAGAGTTGAAACCGCTTTCCAGTTGGAAGCCAGCCTTCAGGCCACCGCCCAGGTCTTCCGTGCCCTTGAAGCCGAAACGCGAGGCGTTGTTGAACAGGCCAGTCGTCTTGACGTTGCCCACTTCTTGGCGTTCCACGGTGGTGTTCACGCGACCATACAGGGTCACGCTGCTTTGAGCGAAAGCAGCAGTGCTGCCCAGGAGAGCCAGCACAGCCAGTGCCAAACGATTCGTCTTTTGCATGAGGGTTCCTTGTTTGCTTTTAGTCCATCAGGAGGAGTGGCATTGCAGCTTCACTGGGGTCGCCAGCAAAAGCTGTCACTACAACTACCCAAATTTTAGGCGTTGCGCCCCTCCGGACTAAGTGCAGATTGCTATTTGCTCAGCAATTTATGCATATAAGCAACATTTTCAGAACCTGCCGTCAACAAACAGCCATATTTTCCTGGTGGCTCCATGTTTTTAAGGTGCCGGATGCTCTGGCGGGCTCGAGCATTCGCCAGAGGCATCTACCGGTGGCAAAAATGGCGCAATTTGATGAATGCCAGCGCCGCCATGACAGCATCGTTCAGGGCATCGTGGGCTTCACGCAGGGGCAGATCGAGGTCTTTCATCAATGTCGCCAGGCGCAGATCGATATCGGCGTTGTCGTGCTGCTGATAAGGCGGCAGTTGCTGGAACTTGTAGTCGTAATACAACGCGGAAACTTCGATGCAGGGCTGGGGCAGGCCAATGCCCAGCAGCGGGCGCACGGCGCGGTTGAGCATCGCCACGTCAAACTCCAGGTAATACCCCACCAGAGGGCGGCTACCGATAAAAGTGAGCAGTTGCTCCACAGCAACCGACAGCGGCAGGCCCTCGGCCAGATCCTGGGTGCGCAGCCGGTGGATGCGCACGCTATTGGCAGATACCGCGCGCTCGGGCCGAACCAGCAGTTCCAGGCGTTCGCTGGTCACGATGCGGTCGCCCTCGATGCGGACTGCGCCAATCGAAACGATCTCGTCGGTACACACATCCAGCCCGGTGGTCTCGCAATCCAGCGCCACCCATTCGTGGGGCGGAGGGGGTTGCAGCAGCGATGCAAAGCGCGGGTCACGCAACCGATGGGCTAGCCACCGCCGCCGCAGGGCCGCCCAGCCAGGGAACAGCGCGGGGCGAAGCCCGTCTCCACCATCCCACATGTCCACCGCGCCCATCACAAGGCCCCCAGATGAAAGCGCGTGCGCAGCAGTTGCTGAAAGCGCTTGACCACACCCAACGCGTCCTTGAGCAGATCCCGGTCCAGGCTGCTGAGCTGCTGCACCACCACGGTGCCGCTCACTGGCCGCGCCTGTTCCTGCTCGGCCAAGCCCGCCTTCAGCTTGAGCGCCATGAACACGTGCAATGCCTCGGCCAAATCTTCGCCTTCGCCCGGAGACAAAGCCCCCAGGCCGACCAGCGCCTGCACGCGTGCAGCAGTGGACGTGGCCCGGATCTGGTGCGCCAGCGCCAGGCTGCGCACGCCATGCACCAGCGGGAAGAGCCCCGCCTTTTTCAGGTGCAGCGGTGGCGGCGTTTCGCCCAGCGAAAACAGCTTGCTGAGCCAACCCGCATGGGCCTCGAACGCATCGATGGCGGCGGCGAAGCGCCCGAGCAGCGCGTCGTTGTCGGTCGCCAGCTGGTGCAGGCTGTCGCTGACCTGGGCGAGCAGCGCTGCATCGCCGGCCACCGCGTGAGCGTCCATGAAGATCGCCAGGTGCATGAGGCTGTCCCCGCCCTGCTGCCACACCCACTCGCGCAGCGTGGCAGCAAAGTCTTGCACAGTGCGCCGCCAGGCCGGGTTGCTGAGCATGATGCCGCCGGGGCATGGCGGGTAGCCAAACACGCCCAGTGCCGCAGAAAAGCGTTCGCAGATGGCAGGCAGGTCGGCAGGAGGTTCGTAGCCGTCGCGCAGGATGAGGCCGTTGTCCTGGTCGGTCTTGAGCAGTTGCTCGCCCCGGCCTTCACTGCCCATCACGAACAGGCAGCTGTTGGCCACCAGGTCGGGCGGTGCAATGAGCTGCCAGGCCCGCTCAAACAGGCGGGCGTTGAGCTGTTGCACGAGCTGTGCGATCAGCTCCACCCGCGAGCCACTGCGAAACAGCAATGCGATCACCTTGGTGATCTGCGCTGCGGCAGAGGCGAGACTGTCCAGGTCGCGCGCCTGCTCGATCTGCAAGGTCACGATGTGCGACTGGTTGGAGAGGTAGCTGAGCAAATCCAGCGCCTCCAGCACGCCCAGCATCTGGCCGCCCTCTTCCACCACCAACCGGTGGATACGGTGGCGCAGCATGGTGGCCATGGCGTCACCCAGCAGCTCGGTCGAGCGGATTTCGATCAGCGGATAGCGCGCCCAGTCGCCCACCGGCATGGTCCGCAGGGGCCGCCCGTCCAGAATGGCCTGCTGCAGCAAGGTGCGGCTGAAAATGCCCTTGCGCCCGCCCACCGCGTCCAGCACCACCACGCTGGAAGTGCGCTGCTCGCGCATCAGCCGCACCACGCTCAGGATGTCAGTCGCCGCATCGACGCTGTGCACCGGGCGCAAGAAGGCTTCGCCCACGCGCGAGAGGCTCAGCGACGGCAGCTCGCGCGGCTGCTGGCGCTCTGCCAGCACACTGAGCTTGTGGCCCAGGTCGGCAAACAGCAGCGCACCAAACGTGGCGTTGCTGGCAATCAGCTCGATCACCGTCTGCCGCGCCAGCTGGTAGGCCACCACTTCTTGCGCCGCCACAAAGCGGCTGCTGACGCGCCCGGCCACCAGGCTGCGCCCATCAAAGCAATCGTCCTGCCCCAGCGTGGCCACCACCTCGCCCTCGTCCATCTGCTGCACGTAGCCTTTGACGATGACGAACAGGTGCGACGGCGTGGCGCCAGGCTCCAGAATCACGGCCTGCTGCGGGAAGTAGGCAATGTCCACACTGCCGCGCACCTGGCGCCGCTCGTCCGGGTCCAGGCAGTCGAACGGTGACAACGAAAACGGGAATGCGTTGGGCATGCGCAGCGGCCTCCATCGGAACGGGTCCGGATGCCCGCATTCCACCACTGCGCGCTTGCAGGGGGCTTGCAACAGCGCGGTTTCAAGCCATGGCTCGGCCCACACCACACCGCAGACCGATTTAAATAAAATCAGCCTCCAGCGCTTGATTAGAAAGCGCCACCAGCTATCAAATCAATAGCAAATTAACCCTTGGCGGCTGACGCCAACCCTGATGGCACCTGCGCCACCGCATCCCACTGCGGGCCGTCGAACCAGGCATCCCCCGCCAGATACGCGCGCAGCATGGGCAAGCCATCGAGCCCCCAGAACAGCTTGCCGTCCACCTCAAAGGCGGGCACGCCAAACACACCGGCAGCCTGGGCGGCTTCGGTGTTGGCGCGCAGCAGCGCCTTGGGTGCCTCGCTGTGCATGTCCTGCCCCGGGCGAATCTGCTCGCTCAGTTGCTCGGCCAGCACGCGCAGGCGCTCGGCATCCAGCGCGTCGTGCCCGCCCTGCCACACATGGCGCAGCAACGCACCGGCCACAAAGCGGTTGATGCAGCCGTCGTCACTGCAGGCAAGTGCCTGGCGCAGCAAGGGCAGCGGGTTGAACGGGTGGCATGCAGGCATCTGCAGCGATGTACCTTGCGCGTGGCCCAGCCAGGTCACGTGGCGGTACGTCCAATCGCGCTTGGGGGCAATGCCTGCGGGCCCTGGGTTGGCGTGCTGTTGCAGCAACGCGCCCAAGAGCACCGGTTTGTAGGAAACGCTGTAGCTCAGCCCCTCCAGCGCATCGGGCAGGCGCTCGTACGCCAACCAGGCGTAAGGCGAAACAAAGTCCAGATAAAACGTGATGTGCTTCATGGGCTGGGCTCCTGCGCTGCCAAGGGCTGCGTGCAATCAACAAAGGGAATCAGCGGGCCAGGGATTCGGGCACGTCGGCCCCGGCACGCTGCAGCAACTGCACCCAGATGGCGCGCCGCTGTGCACTGTCGGCGGCCGCCCAGGCGCGGATTTCATCGATGGTGCGAAAGCACCCTTCGCAGCGGCTGCGGTCTTCCGTCATGCGGCACACCGAGATGCAGGGCGAAGGCACCACCTCGTCAGAGTTTTCATCAAAATAGCCCGCTTCGCTCATCAAACGCGCGCGGGCTGCTATCGGTTCAGTAGCACTCATGCGGCACCTGCTCCACTCGCCTGTGGGGCGCTGGCCTGCACCACGTCCACCACGGGCGCGCCCGTCAAACGCTGCAAGTCGCTGGGGTGCAGCGGGAACACGCCGTTGGGGTGCCCTGCGGCAGCCCACACCACGTCAAAGCGCAGCAGGTCCTGGTCGATCAGCGTCACGGGCGGTGTGGCGTGGGCCACGGGCGAAACGCCGCCAATCGAGAAGCCCGTGCGGCTTTTCACAAAATCGGCATCGGCACGGCCCACCTTGCCCACATGGGCTTCGACCTTCTTTTCATCCACGCGCCGGTCACCTGAGGTAACCACCAGCACAGCCGCGTCATCGCTCTTGCGCCGGAAGATGATGCTCTTGGCAATCTGCCCCACGGCAATGCCCAGGGCGTCTGCCGCTTCCTGCGCGGTGCGGGCCGAGTTGTCGAGCATGCGGGGCCCGTGCGGGTGCCCCTTTTCCTGCAAGGCTGCCGCCACGCGCTGCACGCCATCGGGCAGCGCTGTCAGTTCACTTCCACACATACACATTCATCCTTGTTGCCCGCTGGCACAGTCAGCCCGCACGCTTGGTCAGCAGTGCGTTGGCCACGCGGGAGTTGGGCTTGCGATCGAGAAAGCCGCTAATGTAAGCGCCAGCGTCAATCAGCCGGTCCAGGTCAATGCCGGTATCAATGTCCATGCCGTGCAGCATGTAGACCACGTCTTCGGTCGCCACGTTGCCGGTAGCGCCCTTGGCGTAAGGGCAGCCGCCCAGCCCGGCCACGGACGACTGGAAGTTCCACACACCCAGTTCCAGCGCGGCCAGCGTGTTCGACAGCGCCTGGCCATAGGTGTCATGGAAGTGGCCCGACACATCATCGATGCCAAAGTGCTGCAGCGTGGCTTCCAGCGCGCGTTGCACCTTGCGCGGCGTGCCCACACCAATGGTGTCGGCCACGTCCACGCGCTGCACGCCAATGCCCTTGAGCAGCCCAGCCAGGTAGGCCACGCGCTCGGGGGCAATGTCGCCTTCGTACGGGCAGCCCACGGTGCAGCTCATGGCCCCGCGCACGCGGATGCCTGCGGCCAGCGCAGCTTGCACCACGGGCGCAAAGCGCTCAATGCTCTCGGCAATGCTGCAGTTGATGTTGCGCTGGCTGAAGGCCTCGCTGGCCGAGCCGAACACCACGATCTCGTCGGGCTTGTCGAGCACCGCCGCCTCAAAACCCTTGAGGTTGGGCGTGAGCACTGAATACGCCACGTCGCCCTGGCGCGCGATGCCGCTCATCACCTCGTGGTTGTCGCCCATCTGCGGCACCCATTTGGGCGACACGTAGCTGGTGACCTCGATCTCTTTCAGCCCCGCCTGCTGCAGGTGGTGCACCAGCTCTACCTTGACGGCGGCGGGCACGGGGGTTTTCTCGTTCTGCAGGCCGTCGCGGGGGCCCACGTCGATGAGGCGGACGCGAGAAGGGATGGAGGAAGTCATGAAAAGCCTCAACAAATGGAAAGCACGCGCAATCAATAGCCGCGTGCGGGGTTGACGATGCCCGCCACCGCCTCGCCACGCTCCAGCGCCGCCATCTTGCGGGCGATCTGGGCAATGCTTTCGTCGCGCAGCGTGCGCGCCGAGGTGTGCGGGGTGATGGTGATGCGGGGGTGGTTCCAGAACGCATGGCCCGCAGGCAGCGGCTCGGTGCGGAACACGTCGAGCGTGGCGCCCGCCACATGGCCGCTGTCGATCAAGGCCAACAGGTCCTCTTCCACCAGGTGCGCGCCACGTGCCACGTTGATGACATAGGCACCCGGCTGCAGGCGGCCCAGCGTGTCTTTGTTCATGACATTGGCCGTCTCGGGCGTGAGTGGCAGCAGGTTGACCAGCACCCGGCTGGCCGCCAGAAATTCGTTGAACTGCTCGGCACCCGTGAAGGCGCGCACGCCGTCAATGGCCTTGGGGGTGCGGCTGTAGCCGTTGATGGGAAAGTCGAACTGCGCCAACGCCTTGGCCACGCGCTCGCCCAGCACACCCAGGCCCATCACGCCAATGGGAAAGTCGCTGCGCAGGCGCGGCTTGCGGTAGCCCCAGCGGCCTGCCGCCATGTCAGCCTCGTAGCCATCGAACTCGCGAAAGTGGCGGATGACCGCGTGGCACACATATTCGGCCATCTGCACGGCCATGCCCGCGTCGTCCAGCCGCACCACCAGCGCCTGGGGTGGCAGGCGCAGCTTGAGCAGCGCATCCACACCCGCGCCGATGTTGAACAGGGCTTTGAGGCCCGACTGCTCGTCCATGAACTGCTGGGGCGGGGCCCAGACCACGGCGTAGTCAGCCTGTGGCGCGCCCGGCTGCCACACGGAAATTTCAGCGCCGGGCAGCACGGCCGCCAGGCCCTGCAGCCAGGGCTCGGCCTTGGTGTCGGTACAGCAAAAGGTGATTTTCATGGCTGCCAAGCGTACCGCGCCCAGCCGCTGCGCGCTGTCACGCAGCGGAAAGCTTGAGCAGCTCGGCCCCTTCGGTCACCTGGTCGCCGGGCGCATAGAGCAGCTCCTGCACCACGCCATCGGCGGGGGCAGCAATGGTGTGTTCCATCTTCATGGCTTCCATCACGGCCAGGGGTTGGCCCTTGGTGACGGCATCGCCTGCCTTCACTGCAAACGACACCACCTTGCCCGGCATGGGGGCCGTGAGGCGCCCGCCTTCGGCTGCGGTTTCGCCCGAGTGGGCCAGCAGGTCGATGGATGTGATCTGCGTGGCGCCCAGCGGGGTGAAGACATGGTCCACCTCGCCCTGGGCATACACGGCGGCGCGGGTGCGCTGACCAGCAAACTGCAGCTCAATCCCTTGCGCCGCGGCGCTGAACACCAGTGGCCCGGCCACGGCGGCGTCGCCCTCGCCCACGGCCAGGTGCAGGCTGCCACCCCGCTCGTAGGTCAGCAATGCCTTGGCGTGGACTTCGCCAAACTCAAACTCAAAGCGGCGCTGCACCACGCCATGCGTGTGGAAACCGTCGCGGCGGCTGAACGGGTCCACGCCTTCGCTGGCGCGCTCGTGCAGCAGCGTTTGGGCCACAGCCGCCGCAGCGGCCAACGGAAGGCCCACGGGTTCCTGGTGGAACAGCACGGCCTGCTCACGCTGGATGAGGGCGGTATCGAGCTTGGCCTGGGCAAACGAATCGGTGCGTGCCACGCGGCGCAGGAACTGCACGTTGGTCGCCAGGCCCACGATGTGGGTTTGTGCAAGGGCTTCATCGAGCCGCGCCAGGGCTTGCCCGCGCGTGTCGCCATGCACGATGAGCTTGGCCACCATGGAGTCGTAGAAAGGGCTGATTGCATCGCCCTGGCGCACGCCGGAATCGACGCGCACCGCGCCCCTCTCGAAGGTCACGCACTCGGGCAGCGCATACACATTCAGCGCGCCGGTGGCGGGCAGGAAGTTGTTGTCAGGGTTCTCGGCACAAATGCGGGCCTCGATGGCATGGCCGGTGATGCGCAGGTCTTCCTGCTTCAGCGGCAGCGGTTCGCCAGAAGCCACGCGCAATTGCCACTCCACCAGGTCCAGCCCAGTGATGGCTTCGGTCACGGGGTGCTCCACCTGCAGGCGGGTGTTCATCTCCATGAAGTAGAACTTCATCTGCTCGGGCGCGTCGTAGCCGCCGGGCTGCTCGACGATGAACTCCACCGTGCCCGCGCCCACGTAGTTCACGGCGCGGGCTGCGGCCACGGCGGCCTCGCCCATGCGGGCGCGCAGCTCGGGCGTCATGCCGGGGGCGGGGGCTTCTTCCAGCACCTTCTGGTGGCGGCGCTGCACCGAGCAATCGCGCTCAAACAGGTACACGCAGTTGCCGTGCGTGTCGCCAAACACCTGGATCTCGATGTGGCGCGGGCGCTGCACGTACTTTTCCACCAGCACTGCGTCGTCGCCAAAGCTGTTGATGGCCTCGCGCTTGCACGATTCGAGTGCTGCGGCAAAGTCTTCGCTCTTATCCACCGCGCGCATGCCCTTGCCACCGCCACCAGCGCTGGCCTTGATGAGCACGGGGTAGCCAATGCGGTCGGCCTCGCGCTGCAGCAGCGCGGGGTCTTGGTCCGCACCGTGGTAGCCCGGCACCAGGGGCACCTGGGCCTGTTCCATGAGGCGCTTGGACTCGGCCTTGAGCCCCATCGCATTGATGGCGCTCGCAGGCGGGCCGATGAAGACCAGGCCCGCATCGGCACAGGCCTTGGCAAAGTCTTCGTTCTCGCTCAGGAAGCCGTAGCCGGGGTGGATGGCCTGCGCGCCCGTGGCCTTGGCCGCGTCGATGATGCGCTCCCAGCGCAGGTAGCTCTCCTTGGGCGCGCTGCCGCCGATGTGCACGGCCTCGTCGCAGACGGCAACGTGCTTGGCGTTGGCGTCGGCGTCGGAATACACGGCGACAGTTTTCACGCCCAGGCGCCGGGCAGTCGCTGCCACTCGGCAAGCAATCTCGCCACGGTTTGCAATAAGGATCTTGTTGAACATGTTTAAGCCACCTTGGCAGAACCAGAAAAGAAAGAAGACAAGCGCCGCACCACGGCGCGCAAAAACTTGAACAGCACCACCAGCAGCAGTACCGACACGACCACCATCACCACCAGCGCCACACCAAACGCCACCGGGTACTGCGTGGCCAGCCACACCACCGCCACCACCAGGCCATCCTCAAAGAACGACAGCCCCCAGTTGGAAAACGGCTCGGGCGAGGTGTTCACCGCCGCGCGCGTGGTCATCTTGGTGGCCAACGCGGTGGCCGAGAGCGAGCCCCCCAGCAACCCAGCCACCACAGCCATCGCAGCGTTGTCAGCGCCAAACACGCCGTAGGCCAGCGCCGCCCCTGCGGGCACGCGGATGAAGGCGTGCATGGCATCCCAGACGCTGTCCACCCAGGGCACCTTGTCGGCAAAAAACTCCACCATCAGCAGCACGCCGCTCACCATCAGCACCAGCGGGTTCTGCAGCACGGCCAAGCCGGGGGGCAATGGCACCCAGCCCAGCACCCCCATCATTCCCACCAGAAACACGACGGCATACAAGCGAAAGCCGCTGGCCCAGCCCAGTGCGGCGGCCAAAGCCAGCAGGCTGGGCATGTCGAGCTGCGCCGTGGCTGTGGCTGCCGCGTCGCCCACAGCGCGCGCGGTGCCGCCATCCACATGCAGCCCCAGCGTGTGGAGCCACTGCACGATGTTGAACCAGAGGGTGTCCATGGCCTACTTGTACCGATCAGCCCAACCAGGCGGGTTTGCGCTTGTTGAGGAAGGACTGCACGCCTTCCTTGCCCTCGTCGCTGGCGCGGATGTCGGCGATGCCCTGCACGGTGGCGGCAATCAGCCCGGCGTTGATCTCACGCTCGGCCACGTCGATCACCAGCTTCTTGCACATACGCACGGCGTTGGGGCTGGCGGCGGTCAGGGCTTTGAGCAGCTCGTCCACCTTGGCATCCAGCTCATCGGCAGTCACCACCTCGTGCACAAAGCCGATGCGCAGGGCCTCTGCGGCGCCGAAACGCTCGGCAGTCAGAAAGTAGCGGTGCGCAGCGCGCGCGCCCATGGCTCGGATCACGTAGGGGCTGATGGTGGCAGGGATGAGCCCCAGCTTCACCTCGCTCAGGCAAAAGCCCGCTGTATCCACTGCCACGGCCATGTCGCACGCGGCCACCAGGCCCATGCCGCCGGCGTACACATCGCCCTGCACGCGGGCTATTGTTGGCTTGGGGCATTCATAGATCACGCGCAGCATCTCGGCCAGCTTGCCCGCGTCGGCGATGTTTTCGTCGCGCGTGTAGTCGGCCATGCGGCGCATCCAGTTCAGGTTGGCACCAGCACAGAATGCGGGGCCTTCGGCCGCCAGCACCACGGCGCGCACATCGGCGCGGCTGCCCACGTCCACAAAGGCGGCCGTGATCTCGGCAATGACTTCATCGCTGAACGCGTTGCGAATCTCGGGCTGCGTGAGCGTGATGCGCGCCACCGCGCCGGTCTGGGTGATGGAAAGGTTCTGGCTGCTCATGGCTTGGTCGGGTTTTGAAGGAAGTAGACGAAGTCCAGCTCGGGGCAAGGCTGGCCCAGTGCGGTCAATGCGGCAGTGATCTGGCCCCGGTGGTGTGTGCCGTGGTTGAACACATGCGCCAGCGTGGCCGCAAACGGCAGCGATGCCGCTGTGCCGCGCATGGTGGTGTAGTCGAGCGTGCCCTTCCAGCGGTCGGGCTTGAACGTGGCGATCAGCGGCGCCCAGCGGGCAGCCCCTTCGCGCAGGCGGGCATCGAGCTGCGCGCGATCACTCTCCAGCTCGGCGTCCAAAGCCACCTTGGGCGAGATGCCTTCGGCAAAGCGCACAAACCACAGGTGGTGCTCGCCCACCAGCAGATGGTTGAGCGTGCCGTGGATGCTTTTGAAGAACAGGCCCATGTCGCGCCGATACGCCTCTTCCGGCAGCGCACGCACGGCATCGAGCACGCGCGCCGTGGCCCACACGTTGTAGCGCGCGAGCTGGGTGAAGTGGGCAACAGCGTCCATGGCAGCTCCAGGTTCTGGCTCTGGTGGGTTACATCCGGAACAGGCCGAACTTGGTGTCCTCAATCGGCGCATTGCGCGTGGCGGCCAGGCCCAGTGCCAGCACGCGGCGGGTGTCGGCGGGGTCGATCACGCCGTCGTCCCACAGGCGGGCCGTGGCGTAGTAGGGGTGGCCCTGGTCTTCGTACTGGCGGCGGATGGGGGCCTTGAAGGCTTCTTCTTCCTCCATGCTCCACTGCCCGCCCTTGGCCTCGATGCCATCGCGCTTCACCGTGGCCAGCACACCTGCGGCCTGCTCGCCACCCATCACGCTGATGCGCGCGTTGGGCCACATCCACAGGAAGCGGGGGCTGTACGCGCGGCCGCACATGCCGTAGTTGCCCGCGCCAAAGCTGCCGCCGATGATGATGGTGAACTTGGGCACACTCGCCGTGGCCACGGCCGTCACCATCTTGGCGCCGTTGCGGGCAATGCCTTCGTTCTCGTACTTGCGGCCCACCATGAAGCCGGTGATGTTCTGCAGGAACACCAGCGGAATCTTGCGCTGGCAGCACAGCTCGATGAAGTGCGCGCCCTTGAGGGCCGACTCGCTGAACAGGATACCGTTGTTGGCGATGATGCCCACCATCATCCCCTCGATGCGCGCAAAGCCCGTGACCAGCGTGGTGCCGTAGCGCGCCTTGAACTCGTCGAACTCGCTGCCATCGACGATGCGGGCAATGATCTCGCGCACATCAAACGGCTTGCGCGTGTCCACAGGGATCACGCCGTACAGTTCTTCTGCTGCAAATTTAGGAGCTACTGGCGCTTGATCGGCGGGCGCTAGAGGCTTGTTTTTATTCAAATTGCGCACGGCATTGCGCGCCAACTGCAACGCATGCATGTCGTTCTGCGCCAGGTGGTCGGCCACGCCCGACAGGCGCGTGTGCACGTCGCCGCCGCCCAGGTCTTCGGCGCTAACCACCTCGCCCGTGGCGGCTTTGACCAGCGGTGGGCCACCCAGGAAGATGGTGCCTTGGTTCTTCACGATGATGGACTCGTCGCTCATGGCGGGCACATACGCGCCGCCCGCCGTGCACGATCCCATCACCACGGCGATCTGGCTGATGCCCATGGCGCTCATGTTGGCCTGGTTAAAGAAGATGCGGCCGAAGTGGTCGCGGTCGGGGAAGACCTCGTCCTGGTTGGGCAGGTTGGCACCGCCCGAGTCCACCAGGTAGATGCAGGGCAGGTGGTTCTGCTGCGCCACTTCTTGGGCACGCAGGTGCTTCTTCACGGTGAGCGGGTAGTAGGTGCCGCCCTTCACCGTGGCGTCGTTGCACACGATCATGCAGTCCACGCCGCTCACGCGGCCAATGCCCGCGATGAGCCCCGCGCTGGGTGCGTCGTTGTTGTACATGTTCAGCGCCGCCAGTGGCGCGAGCTCGAGGAACGGCGTGCCGGGGTCCAGCAGCATCTGCACGCGCTCGCGCGGCAGCAGCTTGCCGCGCGCGGTGTGCTTGGCGCGGGCCGCTTCTCCGCCGCCCTGGGCGACCTTGTCGAGCTGGGCGCGCAGGTCATCCACCAGCGTGCGCATGGCGGCGGCGTTGGCCAGAAAGTCCGCCGAGCGGGCGTTGAGTTGGGTGTCAAGAATGGTCATACGTGTGGCTCTTCAAGCAGTCTTTTGTTCTTCCAGACCCAGCAGATCCTTCATCTCGTCGCGGATCTTGAACTTCTGGATCTTGCCCGTCACCGTCATCGGAAAGCTGGTGACAAAGCGGATGTAGCGCGGCACCTTGTAGTGCGCGATCTGGCCCTTGCAGAAGGCGCGGATGTCGTCCTCGGTGGGCTGGGTGCCGGGCTTGGCGATGATCCAGGCGCAGAGTTCTTCGCCGTATTTCTGGTCGGGCACACCCACCACCTGCACGTCCTGCACCTGCGGGTGGCGGTACAAGAATTCTTCAATCTCGCGCGGGTAGATGTTCTCGCCGCCACGGATCACCATGTCCTTGATGCGGCCGACGATGTTCACGTAGCCCTCGGCGTCCATGGTGGCCAGGTCGCCGGTGTGCATCCAGCCGCCTTCGTCAATCGCCTCGCGGGTCTTGGCCTCGTCACCCCAGTAGCCGTGCATGACGGAGTAGCCCTTGGTGCAGAACTCGCCACGCTCGCCACGGGGCACGATGGCCCCCGTTTCTGGGTCCACGATCTTGATCTCCAGATGCGGCTGCACCTGGCCTACGGTCGATACGCGCTTGTCCAGCGGCGTATCGGTGCTGCTCTGGCAGCTCACGGGGCTGGTTTCGGTCATGCCGTAAGCGATGGTGATCTCGCGCAGGTTCATCTGCTCCACCACACGCTTCATCACCTCGGTGGGGCACGGCGAGCCCGCCATGATGCCGGTGCGCAGGGTGCTCAAGTTGAACTCGGCAAAGCGCGGGTGGTCCAGCTCGGCAATGAACATGGTGGGCACGCCGTGCAGGCCGGTGCAGCGCTCGTCCTGCACCGTTTGCAGCACCGTCAGCGGGTCAAACCCATCATTGGGGTAGACGATGGCAGCGCCGTGCGTGAGGCAGGCCAGGTTGCCCAGCACCATGCCAAAGCAGTGGTACAGCGGCACGGGGATGCACAGGCGGTCTTCGGGCGTGAGCTTCATGCACTCGCCAATGAAGAAACCGTTGTTCAGGATGTTGCGATGCGTGAGCGTGGCGCCCTTGGGGAAGCCCGTGGTGCCGCTGGTGAACTGGATGTTGATGGGGTCGGTGGCCTTCAACGTCGCTGCCACCTGGGCCAAGCGCGGGTCGGCCGGGTTGCCGCGTGCGATCAGGTCGCTAAAGCGCAGCAGGCCGGGCTCGTCTCCGCCCTGCCCAGCCACGTCGATCCAGACCACCGTGTTCAAGTGCGGCAACTGCTGCGCCTCCAGCGCACCGGGCGTGCCATGCGCCCACTCAGGCGCCAGCTCGCGCAGCATGCCCAGGTAGTCGCTGGTCTTGAAGCGGGCCATGGTCACCAGCAGCTTGCAGCCCACTTTGTTCAGCGCATATTCCACCTCGGCCGTGCGGTAGGCCGGGTTGATGTTGACCAGCACCAGCCCCACCTGCGCGGTGGCCAGCTGCATCAGCACCCATTCGGCGTTGTTGTGCGACCAGATGCCCACGCGATCACCCGGCACCAGCCCCAGGCCCAGCAGCGCACTGGCCAGGCGGTGGGCTTCGGTCTGCAACTGAGCGTAGGTGTAGCGGCGGCCCTGGTGCCTGCTCACCAGCGCCTCGCGGTCGGGCTGGCGGGCCACCATGTCGGCAAAGAAGGCGCCGATGGTCTGCTCGATCAGGGGAACATCGGTGGCGCCACGGGCGTAGCTTTCCACCAGCGATGCGGTATTCGTTGCGGCTGCTGTCGTCACGGGTTTGTCTCCTCGGTCATCCGTCCAGCGCAGGCAGGGCGCGCATGGCGGGCAATTCACAAGCTTTGGCAAGCATAGAAGCCCACGCCCCAGCCAGGTTGCCACAATGGTTGCAAATCGTGCCACGGCTGGCACACTCTCTGACGTGAAGCCACCTGCCCCAACCACCCACCGTTTGTCCGCCCCCGCCACAGCCCCCGCAGCCACACCCATCGCACCGGCAGCCACGCCGATAGCATTCGTGCGCGCTATTGTTCTGGCCTACGAACGGCGCGGCATGAGCCCCGAACGCGCCCTGGCCCAGGCACAGATTGCGCCGCAGCTGCTGCAAGACGACAGCGCCCGCATCACCGCGTGGCAGATGGAACAGATCTCTGACGCCGCCATGCAGGAGCTGGACGACGAAGCCCTGGGCTGGTTCAGCCGCCGCCTGCCCTGGGGCAGTTACGGCATGCTGGCCCGCGCCAGCATCAGCTCGCCCACGCTGCAAGTGGCCCTGGCCCGCTGGTGCCGCCACCACGGCCTGCTGGCGGACGACATTGCGCTGCGGCTCACCACCACCGGCGACACCGCCACCCTGACCATCACCGAGGCGCGCGACCTGGGCGCGCTGCGCGAGTTCTGCCTGGTCTCCGTACTGCGCAATGCCCACGGCCTGGCCTGCTGGATGGTGGACTCGCGCATCCCCCTCATCGCTGCCGAATTTGCGTTTGATGCCCCGCCGCACGCCGATGCGTACGCCGTGCTGTTCCGTGGCCCGTCCACCTTCGGCGCCCCGCGCACCGCCATCCACTTCGACGCCCGCTACCTGCACCTGCCCCTGCGCCGCGACGAACAGGCCCTGCGCCAGATGCTGCAGCACGCCCTGCCCCTGACCGTGCTGCACTACCGCCGCGACCGCCTGCTGGTGCAGCGCGTGCGCCAACTGCTGGCCGCGCCCCTGCCCGGCCAGCCCGCCCACGCCCTGCCCCAGCACAGCGCCGAATCCCTGGCCGCGCTGCTGCACGTATCGCCACGCACGCTGCACCGGCAGTTGAAGGAAGAAGGCGCCACGCTGCAGGGCCTGAAAGACGAGGTGCGCCGCACCCGCGCGGTGGAGCTGCTGCACCGCACGCAGCGGCCGATCAAGCAGGTGGCGGAGGCGGCGGGGTTTGAGAACGAGAAGAGTTTTATCCGGGCGTTCCGCGGGTGGACGGGGCAATCGCCGGCGGAGTTTCGGAGGGTAGTGAGAGTGAACTAAAAAGCATGCTTTCAGATGCGACGCGATGAAAGACCGCCCATAGCATCCAAACGAGAGAGACTTCCCCCGGAGCTTCGATATCGGTTGCATGACCTACTATTGCGATATGAAGTACTCCCCAGCTCGTGATGCACATGGCAACCCGCTCATTACTTCGAAAGAAGCAGCGCTAAGCTGCTGGGGTATAGCGATTTGCGTTGCTCTTCTCGCCTTTTCCGAATGGACCAATCCAACGACGGCGCCATTCACCGGTCGGTCTGCTTGGCTATACCGGGTAGCAACCGAGCTGCTCGGACAGAAGGGTCCCGCTATTGCTTGGCTTACTTTCTCTGCCTTGATGATTTTGATCGGAGCGCTGGCCTGGGTTGGAGCAAAACGCGCCGCACGTTGACCTGCCGTAGCGGCAAGACTCCAGGTTCGCAACGTGACCGAAACCAATCCGTGAGCCCATAAAAAGCTCCCAACGATTACTAGGCCCATGCTCCACCTCCACCACTGCCTCAGCGCCCGCTCCTTCCGCCCCCTGTGGATGCTTGAAGAGCTGCAACTCCCCTACCAGCTGCACATGCTGCCCTTCCCGCCCCGGGCGTTGGCGCGCAGCTTTCTGGAGCTGAACCCGCTGGGCACGGTGCCGCTGCTGACCCAGGGCGATGTGCGCATGACCGAATCGGCGGCCATGTGCCAATACCTCGCGGCCACGCACCCCGACGCGGGCCTGGATGTGCCGCCCACTGACCCTGCTTATGGCGCGTACCTGAACTGGCTGCACATGAGCGATGCCACGCTCACTTTTCCGCAGACACTGGTGCTGCGCTATGGCCGCTTTGAGCCCGCCGAGCGCCAGCAGCCGCAGGTGGTGGTGGACTACACGCGCTGGTTTCTGGCGCGGCTGCGGGCGGTGGAGGCCGCGGTGGCGCAGAGCGAATACCTGTGCGCGGGCCGCTTCACGGCGGCCGATGTGGCGGTGGGCTATGCCTTGCTGTTGGCACAACACCTGGGCCAGGCACCGCAGTTTGGCCCGGCCACCCAAGCCTATTGGCAGCGGCTGCAGGCGCGGCCCGGTTACCAGCGGGCCATGGCGGCGCAACTGCGGGCGGCTGTGGAGCAAGGCGTGCCCACCACGCCTGCGCCAGACACGCAGCCTTGAACACACGCCCCACCCCACCGTTTTTTTCGGAGCGCACAGCATGTTCAAACAAATCTTTGGCATCGCCGCACTGGCCCTGTCGTTCACCGCCGCAGCCCAGCAGCCACCCACGGTGGTGGACCTGCCCACGCGCCCTGGCGTCACCCAGCGCATGCTGGTGACCACCCCGCCAGAGCCCAAAGCCACCGTCATCCTGCTGGCGGGCGGGCATGGCGGGTTGCAGATATTTCAGAACGGGTCGTTCAAATGGGGAGAAGGCAATTTCCTCGTCCGGTCGCGGCAACTGTTTGCCGACAAGGGGTTGATGGCGGTGGTGGTGGACGCGCCCTCGGATCGGCTGCGCGCACCGTTTCTCAACGGCTTTCGGCAAACGGAAGAGCACGCGGCCGATTTGAAAGCCACCATTGCCTGGGCAAGAGCCACCGCCAAAGTGCCCGTGTGGCTGGTGGGCACGAGCCGTGGCACGCAATCGGCCGCCTATGCAGCCACCGTGTTGCAGGGCGCAGACGCGCCCGATGGCGTGGTGTTGACGGCAACCATCCTGGCGGATGACAAACAGCGCCCGGTTCCCGCCATGCCGCTAGAACAAATCAAAGTGCCTGTGCTGGTGGTGCACCACCAGCAAGATGGTTGCTCTTACTGTGCGTACAGCGAGATTCCCAACCTGATGGCCAAGCTGACCCACACACCCCGCAGCCACCTCATCACCGCCACGGGTGGCAAGAACCAGGGGGATGCCTGCGCGGCCTTTGCGCACCACGGCTTCAACGGCCTGGAGGCCGACGTGGTGGGGCAAATGGCCGACTGGATTCTGGCCCCGGCCCGGTAGGAATCCTCTGCGCACATCATCCAGGGCGCGCCAAGGCCCCATCCACGCGGTGGCGCTATGCCAGCAACGCAGGCAGCAAAGCCATGTCGGCAATCACCTGCACGGCCCCGGCGGCGCGCAAAGCTTCGGGCGAGCTGTGGCCTACCGATGAAGGGCTGTAGCCCACCACCGTGGCCCCGGCCGCCACCCCGGCGGTAACACCGTTCACCGTGTCTTCCACCACCAGGCAGCGGGCAGGGTCTACCTTCAGCGCGGCGGCGGCGGCCAGATACACATCAGGCGCGGGCTTGGTGCGGGGCATTTCGTGGCCGCTGAAAACGCGGTCGCCAAAGTAGCTGGCCAGGCCCACCTGGGCGAGTTGCATCTCCACCTTCTGCCGGTCTGCGCCCGAGGCGCAGGCGATGCGGCCACCGAGCAGCGCGTGTACGGCACGCACGGCATCCACCGCACCGGCGATGGGCTGCAGGCGCGCTTGCAGTTCGGCATTGCGGCGAGCGTAAAACTGGGCCATCCAGGCATCAGTGAGTGGCTGGCCAGTGTGCGCTTCAATGCGAGCGGCTTCGCTGCGCACGGTTTTGCCGATGAAGATCTCCATGCAGTCTTGCGCGCTGATGGCCCAGCCCGCTTCGTTGAGCATGGTGCACAGCACGCCGTTGGTGATGGGTTCGCTGTCTACCAGAACGCCGTCGCAGTCGAACAGTATTGCATCAAATTTCATAGCTGATAGCGCTTATCCAGCAAGCGCTGGAGGCCAATTTCATTAAAAAATGGGGGTGAGGACAGGAGCCAGATCAACGCACGGGGGGCATGTCGCCATCCACGTAGTACCAGCGCCCGCCTTCACGCACGAAGCGGCTGCGTTCGTGCAGGCGCACGGCGCGGCCGCCCAGGCGGTGGCGGGCGACGAACTCCACCTCGGCGTGGTCGGCGTCCTGCACCCAGTGGCCGCGCACTTCCAGGCCCAGCCATTGGGCGGCGGCGTCAAAGTCGAGCGACGCGGGGCGGTGGCTGGGGTGCCACGTGGCCAGCAGGTAGTCGGCCCGCTCGCGCACAAAGGCGGTGTAGCGCGAACGCATAAGGCATTCGGCATCAGGCGCGGGCTGCGTATCCCAATGGTCGATAAAACGGCCGCAGCAGTCGGCATAGGCCAGGGGCTTGGCCTTGCCGCCGGAGCCTTGCAGGCGGCCGCAGGGGCAGGCAGCAGAAGGAACGGCAGGCGTGCGGCTCACCGCAGGGCCCCGAACACGCGCTGCAACACGGCGCTGCCTGCGCCTGCCGGGTTCTGGCGAATCTTGCGTTCTTCCTCGCCAATCATGAAGAACAGGCCGTCGAGCGTCTTGCCCGTCACGTAGCCTGCCAGGTTGCTTTCTTCGGGCTTGAGCAGGCCAAAGCTGGCCGCCTTGCCGGCAAAGGCGTTGTACTTCTGGGTGAGGCCCACGTTTTCTGTGGCCTTGTTCACCACGGGCAAAAAGCGCTCGGACAGCGGGGCGCGTGTCTTGGTCACAAAGAACTCGGTGACCGACGTATCGCCGCCTGTGAGAATGTTTTTGGCATCGGTCACGCTCATGGACTGCACGGCCTGGACCAGGATGTCCTTGCCCAGAGGCACGGCGGCTTCAGCAGCGCGGTTGATGGAGGTGACCAGTTCGTCGATGCGTTTGCCCTGGCCCATGGATTTCATGACCTTGGCGGCATCTTCCAGGTAGCCCGGCAGACCAATGCGCACCTTGGGGTTGCCCAGAAAGCCATCCTGGCGCCCCAGCAGCGCCACGGCCGCCTGCGCGCCCTGGGCCAGCGCCGCCTTGACGCCACGGCCGGCATCGGCGTTGGAAATATCGCCCAGCGACAGCGCCCAAGCGTGCTGATAGGTGGCGCACAGCAGCGCCCCGATGAGGCTGGTTTGGTGGAATTGGCGGCGTTGCATGGCGGCGGTTCTTTCGGTGAAAGCGACGGATAGTTCCCGCAGGGCAGCAACTGCACCGCGGGCCGGAGGTACCCGATTTTCACTCAGGCTCCAAGCTTGGTTCACAGGCCGTAGACTGCACCTGTCCAGCATCCAGGAAGGAGCCTTGCAATGTGGCAGATGAGCGTGCCGTGGTGGGAGTTTGTACTGCGCGGCATCGTCGTGTACCTGTTCCTGCTGGTGTTCATGCGCCTCACGGGCAAGCGGCAGACGGGGCAGTACGAACCGTTTGATTTGATCCTGCTGCTGATCCTGTCGAACGCGGTGCAAAACTCGATGAACGCGGGCGACAACTCGCTGGTGGGCGGATTGATTTCCGCCAGCACGCTGATGCTGTGCCATGCGGCGCTGGCGCGGCTGGCGTTTCACTTTCCGCGCGTGGGCTCCTGGGTGGATGGCAAGGCCCAGGTGCTGATTGACCAGGGAAAAATCGACCAGAACCTGATGCGACAAGAATTGCTGACGCGCGAAGACGTGGAAGCCGCGCTGCGCGCCGGGGGCTGCCTGAACGCGCACGAGGTGGAACGTGCCACCATCGAAACCAATGGACAAATTACCGTGGTGCTGCGCCGCCGGGGCGAGTAACGCCGCCATGCCGCACACCCTGAACTGCTGACAACCACCGACCGAAATGACTGCACTGAACGTTTTGGGCACGCCGCTGGTGCCTTGCTCCTACGACCCGCTGACGGGCTACTACCGCGACGGCTGCTGCAACACCGACGCGTACGACCACGGCACGCATGTGATCTGCGCACGCGTGACGCAGGCGTTTCTGGACTTTTCCCTCGCGCGGGGCAACGATCTCATCACGCCCCGGCCCGAGTACCGCTTTGCGGGGCTGCGCCCCAACAACCGCTGGTGCCTGTGCGCGCTGCGCTGGAAGGAAGCCTACGAGGCCGGGGTGGCGCCGCCCGTGATTCTGGAGAGCACCCACGCCCGCGCGCTCGACTTTGTGACGCTGGAGCAGCTCCAAAGCGTGGCGCTGCCCACAGCCTGAGGCTGGCCCGCCACACTGAGGGCGGGCCTCCGCACGCGCCTTACGCCAGCGCGCGCTGGATGATGATCTTCTGCACGTCGCTGGTGCCTTCGTAAATCTGGCACACGCGCACGTCGCGGTAGATGCGTTCCACCGGGAAGTCATTGACCACGCCGTAGCCGCCCAGCGTCTGGATGGCGGCGCTGCACACGCGCTCGGCCATCTCGCTGGCAAACAGCTTGGCCATGGCGGCTTCCTTCAGGCAGGGGCGACCAGCGTCGCGCAGCGCGGCTGCGTGCCAGATGAGCTGGCGCGCGGCCTCGATCTGCGTGGCGCAGTCGGCCAGCCGAAAGCCCACGGCCTGGTGGTTGAAGATGGCGGTGCCGAAACTCTGGCGGTCTTTGGAATACGCCAGCGCGGCATCGAACGCACTGCGCGCCATGCCCACGCTTTGCGCGGCGATGCCAATGCGCCCGCCCTCAAGCGCGCCCAGGGCGATCTTGTAGCCCTCGCCCTCGGCACCAATCAGGTTCTCGGCCGGGATGCGGCAGTTGTCGAAGTTGATCTGCGCCGTGTCGCTGCTGTGCTGGCCGAGCTTGTCTTCGAGCCGCGCCACCACGTAGCCGGGGTTGTTGGTGGGCACCAGGAAGGCGCTCATGCCCTTCTTGCCCGCGCCCTTGTCGGTCACAGCGATCACGATGGCCACATGCCCGTTCTTGCCGCTGGTGATGAACTGCTTGACGCCGTTGATGACGTATTCGTCGCCCTGCTTCACGGCCGTGGTGCGCAATGCGGAGGCGTCAGACCCCACATGCGGCTCGGTCAGGCAGAATGCGCCCAGCATTTCGCCGCGCGCCAGGGGCGTGAGCCAGTCGCGCTTTTGCTGCGCGTTGCCGTAGCGCAGCAAGATGGCGTTGACGGGGCAGTTGGTCACGCTGATGGCGGTGCTGGTGCCGCCATCACCAGCGGCAATCTCTTCCAGCACCAGCGCCAGCGTCACGTAATCCAGGTTGGCACCGCCAAACTCTTCAGGCACGCAGATGCCGTAGGCGCCCAGCGCGGCCAGGCCCTGGTGGGCTTCTTTGGGGAAGTGGTGTTCCTTGTCCCAGCGCGCGGCGTGGGGCCACAGCTCGGTCTGGGCAAAGTCGCGCACCGCGTCGCGGATCATTTCCTGGTCTTGTGTCAGCAGCATGGGTTGTCTCCAGAGTTGTTGTTCGTGATGAAGGGGGCCTTACCAGTGGGCGGCACGGCGGCCGTCGTGGTGCAGCAGGCGGCCCTTGTCAGCCGGGGTGACGCTGGCCAGCGTGCTGCGCAGGCCGCGCACGCTGTCTTCCACCGTCAACGGCGCAGTACCACCGCCCATGTCGGTCTGCACCCAGCCGGGGTCGATGGTGACCAGCGTGGCGCCGGGGTAGTTGTGCTGGGCGGCGGCCACCGCCATGTTCAGCGCGGCCTTGCTGGTGCGGTACAGCCACGCGTCGCTGTTCGGCACGCTGCCGATTTGCGACATGGACGATGAGAGAAAGGCAAACACCCCGCCCGCATCCGCCACCAGCGGCGCCACCTGCGGAATGGCCTGCATGGCGCCCAGCACGTTGGTGTGCATGACGGCATCAAAGTCTTGCTGCGTGGGTGGCGTCAGGGCGTTGGGGCGGCGGATGATGCCTGCCACATAGATCGCCAGATCGAGCTTTTCACCATCGAGCTGCCAGGCCAAACCGCTCACGCTGGCGGGGTTGGCCACGTCCACGGTGAGCACGTCAGCGCCCAAGCTCTGCACGCGCTCGCGCCCGGCGTCGTCGCGCACGGTGGCGATGACGCGGCGGCCGTCTTCGGTGTACTGGCGCACCAGCTCCAGCCCAATGCCGCGCGATGCACCGATGATGAGGATGGACTTCATGGCAAATATTTCAATCAAATAGGCCTCTAGCGCTTATCCAGAAAGCGCAAGCAGCTATGCTTTCAATAGCAAATCACTCAATGCGCATGCCCAGGGCGAGGCAAGAACCTTCAGTGGAGCAGGTAGCCTGCGTACTCAAAGTAGCCCGTCCAGGCCGGGTCGTAGCGCAGCTTCAGCTCCAGCGTGGCGGCTTCATCGCGCAGCAGCAGCGGGGCCAGCGTTTGCTTGGCAAGCTGCTCGTCGCTCACGTAGAACAGCGCCTGGCGGCGGCCTGCGCGCACCAGGGTGAGCGCGGCCACGCCCAGTTGCGGCAGTTGCAGCAAGGTGGCAGCTTGCTCTTGCAGGTTTTGTGCGGCAGCCAACGCAGCGCTGTCGGGCACCGCCAGGTCGAGCGTGAGTGCGTAGGGCAAATCGGCGCGCATGGCCACGGCGTTGGCAGCCAGGTTGACAGCCACCACGCCTTCGTCGCTGCCGCCGGTTTCGGCATCGCACTCGGGGTCGTCCACGGGGTTGCCTTCGTCGTCCACGGCGCAGTTGAATTCCAGTTCCAGCCCTTCCCACTGCGGCTCGCCTTGCGGGAAGTGGCCGGTGTGGCCCAGGGTCTGGGTCCAGAAGGCATCAAACACGGGGGGCAGCTGGCTCAGCGGCGTCCACGACACATCGGCGTCGTAGTCGTCTTCGCCCACAAAGTCCACCGCGCCCACTTTCACGGCGAAGTCGTATTCGCCCAGCACATGGTCCAGCATGATGAAGGTCATGTGCCGCGCGTGCTCGGCGAATTCAGCGGGGATGTCGCGGGCGAAGCGCAGTTCCAGCGCGGCCTGGCCGTTGTCGGGCTGCAGGGCCACCAGCACATCGGCGGTGGCCAGCTCAAACCCGTCCATGCCAATGGGGAAGTCCGGCTCGGCGGTACGGGCGCGGAAGGTCACCACGCGGTGGTGCTGCAGCTTGGGGGCGGCGTCCACCAGCTGCGTGAGCAGCGGAAACTGCTCGATGCTGCCATGCGCGGTGATGATGAGGTCCACCACGGCGTCCTCAGGGTGGCCCTGCAACTCCAGGGCCAGGCCCTTCACATGCGCCTCCAGCAGGGTATTGGCCTGCTCCACCCGCTCGACCAGGGGCTGCGCGTGCAGTGCAGCCTCCTGCGCGGAAAAGTCAGCCCAGAAAGCGGCGATGGCGGGGGAAGCGGGGTGCATGCAGGGGTCCGGTAAAAAATGAAGGAGCCGTAGTATTTCAGAAGCCTGTGGTGCCGCCACCGGACCTGGCTGCGGGGCCAGGCCATCGGTGTTGCGGCACCCCGTCTACGTCAGACCAGCTCGATGGCCATGGCCGTGGCTTCGCCACCGCCAATGCACAGCGTGGCCAGGCCCTTCTTCTTGCCACGGGCCTGCAGCGCGTGCAGCAGCGTGACGATGATGCGCGCACCGCTGGCGCCGATGGGGTGGCCCAGGGCGCAGGCGCCGCCGTTCACGTTCACCTTGTCGTGCGGCACCTTCAGGTCGGCCATGAGAGCCATGGGCACCACGGCGAAGGCTTCGTTGATTTCCCACAGGTCCACATCCTGAACAGACCAGCCCGCTTTCTTGAGGGCCTTTTGTGTGGCGCCGACGGGGGCGGTGGTGAACCACTCAGGCTCTTGCGCATGCGTGGCGTGGGAGACGATCTTGGCCAGGGGCTTGCAGCCCAGCTCTTGCGCGGTGGACTGGCGCATCAGCACCAGAGCAGCAGCGCCGTCGTTGATGCTGGAGCTGGCGGCGGCGGTGATGGTGCCGTCCTTCTTGAACGCGGGCTTGAGCGTGGGGATCTTGTCCAGGCGGATCTTGAGCGGGCCTTCGTCCTGCTCCACCGTGACTTCGCCCTTGCGGGTGCTGAAGGTGACGGGTGTGATCTCGGCTTTGAATGCTCCTGAATTGATAGCATCTTGCGCACGCTGGACGCTCGCCATGGCGAATTTGTCTTGTTGTTCGCGGGTGAACTGGTACTTGGCGGCGCAGTCTTCACCAAAGGTGCCCATGGAGCGGCCGGCCTCGTACGCGTCTTCCAGGCCGTCGAGCATCATGTGGTCGAAGATCTTGTCGTGGCCCATGCGGTAGCCGCCACGGCCCTTCTTGAGCAGGTAGGGCGCGTTGGTCATGCTTTCCATGCCGCCGGACACCATCACGTCACGGCTACCGGCCACGAGCTGGTCGTGCGCGAGGATGGTGGCTTCCATGCCCGCGCCGCACATCTTGGACAGCGTCACCGCGCCGGTGCTGCGCGGCAGGCCACCCTTGAAGCCGGCCTGGCGTGCAGGCGCCTGGCCCTGGCCTGCCATCAGGCAGTTGCCGAACAGCACTTCGTCTACCTTCTCAGGGGCCACGCCGGCACGCGCCACGGCGGCCTTGATGGCTGCGCCGCCGAGGTCGTGCGCAGCGAGGTCCGAGAAGTCGCCCTGGAACGCGCCCATGGGGGTGCGCGCTGCGCCGACGATGACGATGGGGTCTTGGTGAGGTGTAGGCATGGAAAGTCTCCTGAGTTGAAATGGGGAAAGAGGTAAGGACTGCCCGTAGCTCAGGCAGGGGTGTGAACGAACCGACGTTCCTGGTGGTACGGAAACACATCCAGCAGGTGGCCTGCCTGGATGCGCTCTTTGTGCTCTTGCCAGAAGGCGGGGTCCAGCAGGTCTGCGTGGTGCTGCATGAACACATCACGCACTTGCGGGCTGCCCAGCAGGAAGGGACCGAAGGTTTCAGGGAACACATCGCGTGGCCCCACGGTGTACCAAATCTCGCCGCTCAGCTCGTCTTCTTCGTTGCGGGGCGCGGGCACGCGGCGGAAGTTGCAGTCGGTGAGGTATTCGATCTCGTCGTAGTCGTAGAACACCACCTTGCCGTGGCGGGTAATGCCAAAGTTCTTCCAGAGCATGTCGCCCGGAAAGATGTTGGCCGCCACCAGGTCCTTGATGGCGTTGCCGTATTCGATGACGCAGCGCTCGATCTGCTGGCGCGCATGGGCATCGCCCGGGCCGGCATCCAGCGCCTCTTGCAGGTAGATGTTGAGCGGGATCATGCGCCGCTCGATGTAGAGGTGTTTGATGATGACTTCGGTCTGCCCGTCGCCATCGCGGTCGCTGATTTCGAGCTGGCTGGGGGCAAACTTTTCAATCTCGGCAATCAGCTCGTCGCTGAAGCGATCGCGCGGGAAGGCGACTTCGCTGTATTCCAGCGTGTCGGCCATGCGCCCCACCCGGTCATGCTGCTTGACGAGCATGTACTTGGCCTTGACCTGCTCGCGCGTGGTGTCCTTCTGCGCAGGGTAGTAGTCCTTGATGAGCTTGAACACGTAGGGAAAACTAGGCAGGTCGAACACCAGCATGACCATGCCTTTGATGCCCGGCGCAATGCGGAACTGATCGCTGGAGTGCTTGAGGTGGTGCAGAAAGTCGCGGTAGAACAGCGTTTTGCCCTGCTTGGCCAGGCCCAGGGCGTTGTAGATCTCGGCCCGCGGCTTGCGCGGCATGAGGCTGCGCAGGAACTGCACATAGGCGCTGGGCACCTCCATGTCCACCATGAAATAGGCACGGGCAAAGCTGAAGAGGATTTGCAGGTCTTCCTCGCCAAACAGGGCTGCATCGATGGTGAGCTTGCCCTGGTGGTCGTGCAGGATGGGCAGAGCAAACGGCACTTCGGTAAAGCCGTTGATGATTTTGCCCACCAGGTAAGCACCCTTGTTGCGAAAGAACAGGCTGGTGAGTACCTGGATCTGGAAATTGGCGCGCAGCTTGACCTGGTCCAGAGCCAGCCGGTCCTGCACGGCCGCCAGCACATGGTGTGTGTCCCGCTCCAGGTGGGCGAACGCACGCTGCAGCTGGAAGTTCTCCACAATCGTGATCAGCGTCTGGTGCAGCGTCTCGCGCGTGGGGTAGTAGGCGCGAAAGGTAGGCTTGGCCGCAGGCTCGTCGTTCTCGATGTACTCGGTGCTGACCGCGGGACGCACAAAGATGAAATCGTTGTGAAAATGCGTGCGGTGCAGGATTTTGCAGGTGACCGAGTTGAAAAAGGTCTCGGCCAATTCAGGCTGGTGGTGGTTGACGAGCAGCCCGATGTAGTGGAACTTGGCCTGGTGCCACACCTCCATGGGCTGGTTGCCCGCTCCAAACTCCTTCTCCAGCCGCCGCACGCATTCCTTCACCCGCAGGTCATAAAACTCAATGCGCTCCCGCTGTGCGCGCTGCTGGCCCAGCCAATCAGCGGTTTCAAACCGGTGCTTGGCACGGGCCGATTCCGTGCGGAACAGGCGGTAATGGCGATTAAAACCATCCATCATCGCCTTAGCGATGGCATAGGCCAGCGGTGAGTCAAGCCGTTGGGGAAACATGGCCTCGCCGGTGGGAGCTGATCGCCGGGTAACCCTGGGCCTGCTCGGGTGCGTTAACCCCGGCGCGTGGCGGCCACACCTGCAATGGCCGCACGGTAAAGGGCGTCCAGGCCTTCGGTGCTGTCTACCGTCATATGCAGGTTGTTGATGAGCCCGTCCTTCAGGCCATAGCACCAACCGTGCAGCGTGACCTTCTGGCCTCGGCCCCAGGCGTCCAGCATCACCGTGGTCTGGGCGATGTTGACCACCTGTTCGATGGCGTTGAGTTCGCACAGCACATCATGGCGCCACTGCGGCTCCACCGAGGCGATCAAATCACGATGGCGATCACGCACGTCGGTCACGTGGCGAATCCAGTTGTCGGCCAGTCCCACGCGAATGCCTTCGAGTGCAGCCAGTACACCGCCGCAGCCGTAGTGACCCACCACCATCAGGTGTTCCACCTTGAGTTGATCAACCGCGTATTGAATGGTGGACAGGCAATTCAGATCCGTTGGCACCACCACGTTGGCCACGTTGCGATGCACAAACACCTCTCCGGGCTCCAACCCGGTGATCTGATTGGCTGGCACCCGGCTGTCGGAACAACCTATCCACATGTACTTGGGCTTTTGCTGCGCCAGCAAGCTGGTGAAAAAGCCGGGCCGTTCACGCTCCATCTGGGCCGCCCAGGCGCGGTTGTGTACAAACAGGTCGTCGATGGATGTGGGCATGGTGTCCTCAGGTCAGGTTCAATGGTGGTCAGCAGGTTTCGGCAAACAGCTCGCGGCCAATCAGCATGCGGCGGATTTCGCTGGTGCCTGCACCAATCTCGTACAGCTTGGCATCGCGCCAGAGGCGGCCCAGCGGGTACTCGTTGATGTAGCCGTTGCCACCAAAAATCTGCACGCCCTCGCCCGCCATCCAGGTAGCCTTTTCGGCGCACCAAAGAATGACGCTGGCGCAGTCTTTGCGCACCTGGCGAACATGGTCCGTGCCCAGCATGTCCAGGTTCTTCGCCACGGTATAGGCGAACGAACGTCCGGCTTGCAGCACGGTGTACATGTCAGCGACCTTGCCCTGGATGAGCTGGAATTCACCAATGCTCTGGCCGAACTGTTTGCGGTCGTGAATATAGGGGATGACGTTGTCCATCACCGACTGCATGATGCCCAAAGGCCCTCCGGTCAGTACGGCACGCTCATAGTCAAGGCCGCTCATGAGCACCTTGGCACCTTGGTTCACACCACCCAGCACATTGGCCGCAGGGACTTCCACGTTGTTGAACACCAGCTCGCCCGTGTGGCTGCCGCGCATGCCGAGCTTGTCGAGCTTTTGCGCAATGCTGAAACCTGGCATTCCCTTTTCAATTAGGAAGGCGGTCACGCCCCGCGCGCCCAATTCAGGCTCCGTTTTGGCGTAGACCACCAAAGTGTCAGCATCGGGGCCATTGGTGATCCACATCTTGCTGCCGTTGAGCAAGTAGTAGCCACCCTTGTCTTCGGCCTTGAGCTTCATGCTGATCACGTCGGAGCCGGCACCCGGTTCACTCATGGCCAAAGCGCCCACATGTTCACCACTGATGAGCTTGGGCAGGTACTTCAGCTTTTGGGCTTCGTTGCCGTTGCGATTGATCTGGTTCACGCACAGGTTGCTGTGCGCACCGTAGGACAGCCCCACCGACGCGCTGGCCCGAGAGATTTCCTCCATAGCCACCATGTGGGCCAGATAGCCCATCGCTGCACCGCCGTACTGTTCAGGCACGGTGATCCCCAGCACTCCCAAGTCCCCCATGCGGCGCCAGAGATCCATGGGGAACTGGTCGGTCCGATCAATTTCTGCTGCACGCGGCGCAATTTCTGACTGTGCAAAATCCCGTACAGCATCGCGCAGGGCGTCGATGTCTTCGCCCAACTGAAAGTTGAGGCCAGGAAGGTTGGATGGAAGGCTCATGGGTGTCTCCTTGTCAAAATGAATGTTTGTCAGTCCCGTAGCTGTTCTCGGCCCGATACCGCCATCAAGGTGCAGGCCATCGTGGCGACCAGCTTTTCTTGCTCGCCTTGCAAGGCAAAGGCGCGACCTTCGCACACAGTGATCGTGCGCCCCGGTTTGAGCACACGTCCCTCCATGCGAAAGCGCTCTCCGGCAGAAGGCGCCAGCAAATTGATCTTGAATTCAATGGTGAGGACGGCAGCGTCTTCTGGCATCAAGGTCAAGCCGGCGTACCCGCAAGCGGAATCAAGCGCTGTGGCAACAACCCCTGCATGCAAAAAACCATGCTGTTGCGTCAGACCTTCGGCCCAGTCCAGAGCGATATCAACGACTCCAGGCTCGACCAACTGAAGAGAGGCGCCCAAGGTTGCCATCACCCCTTGCTTGCGAAAACTCTCTTCCACTCGCGCTTTGTATGCGAGATGCTTAGGCTGAAAAGCGTTAGCTGTCACGGCATCCCCAAAAAATTGACGTTTACGTAAACGTCAATTATGGATCATTTTTGCTTTTCTGACTTTGCCAGTAGGGTGCGCGCTTCTTTTTCGTGCTCCCGCACCTCTTCCAAGTTGGCCTGCAGATCGGCCAACTGCGCTTCCAGCTGCTTGCGGTGCACCGTCAATACATCCAGAAACTTGCGAAGCTGCACGCCGGTGTCTCGCGGGCTGTCGTACAAGTCAATGATTTCCTTGGCCTCAGTCAGGGAGAGGCCCAAGCGCTTGGCGCGCAGCGTCAGCCGCAGTCGGGTTCTATCTCGGGGGCTATAGATACGATTTCTCCCCCCCGCGCCCGTGCGCTCTGGCTGTAACAGCCCCATGTCCTCATAGAACCGAATAGCCCGCGTTGTCAGATCAAACTCTTTGGCAAGATCGCCAATTGTGTATGTGGTCGCCATGAAAAAGGGAAGCCCAAAGGAAGTTCGAAAAAGACTGAATCCGCTATGACCTTTACGTCAACGTTAATCGTACAGCAATGACGGTACTGTGCTTCCTCGACTTCGGAGCTTGGGAAAAGCTCAGACCGAAGAAGACGAGAAACTAGGGGAGGAGGCACATGTGGGTACAGAGGCTCTGAGATCACGAACTGAAGGATATACAGACATCCGGAAGCGGACCCCCTAGGCGACAAAGCGATTCGACAGTCCAATAGCGCTTACCTTAACCAACGAGGCGTGGAAGGCGTTTGGGAAGGGGGAGCTGGTGGTGTTTAGCGAGGGCAGGAGGTTGGAGGTGTAGGCCGTGCCAAAGCCA
>FWPV01000224.1_pt1 | contig 193163 bp, 175 predicted proteins | sample 2228371 | NCBI WGS metagenome assembly FWPV01 (sample SAMEA103939776, study PRJEB20133) | metagenome | reverse complement strand
ACCTACATCATCGGGAACCAGGTCACCCCGCCACCCTAGTAGGCCGATATGCTGCGATAAGACGCCGATGCGCCCAAACCGCCCACATATCCCTTCAATTCCATCAATGTCAAAGAGCCATCGTCAGACAAAAAACGTGCGATCCGCCAATTTTCTGGCGTATCCCCTCGCGCCTTGCCTTCAGATTTTCCGAACCTCGGCGTTGTCTTGCCCGCGCCGCGATCCGTCACCTTCACGTTTCCGCTTCGGTGAAGGGGTATTTACGGACGCCGCGCGGTGCCCGCAAGAGCAAAAAACGCCGATCCGGCAAAAAATTTGTGACTGGCCAAAAACAACGCAAAATCTGGTAGTTGACGAAAGAAACGCCACAATCGACGCGGTGCCGTGGCAATTTTCTTGCCCCGGCCGCATGATTTTCCGGGGTCAGGCCATCGCGCGGCGTGCGGGACGTGACCTTCGCAGCAGGCGCAGCGCCAGCAGCCCTACTGCCACGGCAGCATAGATCAGCAACTGCGCGGTCCAGACCCTCGACAAGATCACATAGTGCAGCACGCCCGCCAGAATCGCGAGATAGGCCAACCGGTGCAGCCGCCCCCAGGCTGCGGCCCCCATCCGCCGGATCGCGCCGTTCCAGGACGTTGCGGCCAGCGGCAGCAGCAGCAGAAACCCGATCATCCCGATGATCACGAAGGGCCGTCTTGTCAGGTCAGCCAGCATCTCTTCCCAGCGCAGCCCCATGTCCAGCCAGATCCAGGCCGTCAAATGCAGCGCGATATAGAGGAAGGCCAGCAGCCCAAGCGCGCGGCGAAAGCGGATCAGGTTCAGCCCCACCCAGCGCAAGGGCGTGATCGCCAGCGAAGCCAGCAGAAATTGCAGGCCGCGCAGGCCGAGTGACCGCTCGATCGCCTTGACCGGGTCGGGCCCCAGGCCGCCGAAAATCGCCCCCCAGACCAGAACGCCAAGCGGCACCAGGCCCAGACCGTAGACCACCCAGGTCGGCACCCGGCGGGAAAGGGCGTTGATCCGGTCCATCAGAAGTCGACCGTCAGATCCTGACCGACATACAGGCCCGCCACCTCGGCCTCGTATCCGTTGAACATCAGCGTGTCCTGCCGCCCGCCGAAGAGGCCCGCACCGATCCGGCGTTCCGATGCCTGGCTCCAGCGCGGATGGTCAACCTTGGGATTCACATTTGAATAGAAGCCATATTCCGACGGTTGCAGCATGTTCCAGGTCGTCGGCGGCATCTTGTCGACCAGGCTGATCCGGACGATCGACTTGATCGACTTGAACCCGTATTTCCACGGCACCACCAGCCGGATCGGCGCGCCGTTCTGGTTCGGCATCGCCTCGCCATACAGACCGGTGGCAAGGATGGTCAGCGGATGCATCGCCTCGTCCAGCCGCAGACCCTCACGATAGGGCCACTCGATGAAGGGCGAGGCCTGGCCCGGCATTTCCTCGGGCCGCACCAGGGTTTCGAAGGCGACGAACTTCGCGCCGGACTGGACACCGACCCGGTTCAGAAGACCCGCAAGCTCGAACCCGATCCAGGGCACGACCATCGACCAGGCCTCGACGCAGCGCAGCCGGTAGATGCGTTCCTCCAGCGGCTGGCCCTTCATCACATCGGCAAGGTCATAGGTGCCCGGGCGGTCGACCAGCCCGTCGATGACAATCGACCACGGATCGGTCTTCATCGCGCCAGCAAATTCGGCCGGGTCGCCCTTGCCGGTGCCGAACTCGTAAAAGTTGTTGTAGGCCGTAATGTCCTCCAGCGCGTTCGGCGCTTCCGTGGTGGAATACCGGCTCGGCGTCGGCTCAGGGTCAAGTCTGGCCAGGGCCGGCGTGGCCAGCAACGTAGCGGCCCCGGTCATCAGCTGGCGACGGTTCAACCAGATCGGCTTTGGGGTGACATCAGACCAGGTCAGTCGGCGCATGGCGGGCTCCTCTTGCGGTTTGGCCAAAGATGCGCCTTCGCGGATGAAAGGCAAAACAAACCACGTCACGACTGCGCAAGACGCGTGAAACAAAGCGTGTCAGGCAGAAACGATCAGATCGGCTGTTCACGATTGTTGAACAATGGTCGCGGACACTTGACTGGAAACTCTGGCGAGGCCCGGCTTAGGGCACCCGGCGGCCAGGTCAAGCGCCGCTCACGGGATTGTCGGACTGATCCGTTGTCCCGTCCCGGCCCTATCAACCTCTGCCAATGACGGCATGACCGATCAAACGGGAGTGACACCTATGATCCGCAGAACTTTCCTGGCTCTGACCGCCGCCACCGCCTTTGCGATGCCTGCCGCCGCGCAAGAGAAGGACATCGTCGACACCGCTGTCGCCGCGGGCACGTTCAACACGCTGGCCGCCGCGCTGACGCAGGCTGGCCTGGTCGAGACGCTGAAAGGACCGGGGCCCTTCACCGTGTTTGCCCCGACCGACGCTGCCTTCGCGGCCCTGCCGGCGGGGACCGTCGAAGATCTTCTGAAGCCCGAAAACAAGGACAAGCTGACCGCGGTCCTGACCTACCACGTCGTGCCGGGCAAGGTCATGTCGACCGACCTGACCGAAGGCATGAAGGCTGCCACCGTGAATGGCGCGGAAATCACCATCACGCTGGACGGCGGGCCGAAAGTGAACGGCGTGGTCATCTCCGGGGCGGACATTGCGGCGTCGAACGGCGTGATCCATGTGATCGACAGCGTCCTGATGCCGCCGATGTAAGGCGGCACGCGCGGGGGGGCGGATGCGCCCCCCATCCTTTCCGGGCAAAGCCCATCTTTCAACCGACAAGGGACCATCACATGAACCGCCGTTCGCTATTCCGCTTTGCCGGAGTTATCTCTGCGGCAGCACTGCTGTCCGCCTGTGTTGCCACGCCGAAAGAACCCGATATTGTCGACATCGCCTCGTCGAATGCAGACTTCTCGACGCTGGTCACCGCTGTCAGCGCGGCGGGACTGGTCGATACCTTGAAAGGCGACGGACCCTTCACCGTGTTCGCTCCCACCAACGCCGCCTTCGCGGCGCTGCCTGCGGGCACGCTGGAGAATCTGTTGAAGCCGGAAAACAAGGACCAGTTGATCAAGATCCTGACCTACCACGTCGTTCCGGGCGCGGTGACCTCGGAGCAGCTGGCCGGCAAGCGGCTGAACGTCGCGACCGTGCAGGGCCAGACCGTCCACATCGACGGGCGGAACGGCGTGAAGGTGAACAAGTCGAAGGTGACCACGGCAGACATCATCGCCTCGAACGGGGTGATCCATGTGATCGACAAGGTCTTGCTGCCGAAGTGAGGATCAAAGTCGGTCCACAGCGAAAAGCCTGGCAAAAGGGGGCCCGAAGGCCCCCTTTCCGCATCAATGCACCACAGCCGACTGCGGCCTGTCGCGGCGGCTTTGCACCACGCGGTCGCCGATGATCAGGCCTTCCGGCCCGGCCGTGACGCGCAACACGCTGCCGTCCAGGATGTCGCCCGCCAGCAGCATTTCGGACAGGGGGTCCTGCAACTGCCGCTGGATCACCCGTTTCAGCGGCCGGGCACCGAACACCGGATCGTAGCCCTCGTCCGCCAGCCAGGCCCTGGCCGTCGCGTCCAGATCCAGCGAGATCTTGCGCGCCGCCAGCCGTTCCTCCAGCCGGTGCAGCTGGATCTCGACGATCCCCGCCATGTCGCCCCGGTTCAGCCGGTCGAAGATGATCTGCTCGTCCAGCCGGTTCAGGAATTCCGGCCGGAAATGCTGGCGCACAGCTTCCATCACCTCGGCCTTGGCATGGGCCGCGTCCATCCCCTCGGGCAACTCGCTCAACGCCCGTGCCCCGAGGTTCGAGGTCAGGATGATCAGCGTCTGCTTGAAGTCCACCGTCCGGCCCTGGCCATCGGTCAACCGGCCATCGTCCAAGACCTGCAGCAGCACGTTGAACACATCCGGGTGCGCCTTCTCGACCTCGTCGAAGAGGACCACCTGATAGGGCCGCCGCCGCACCGCCTCGGTCAGCACCCCGCCCTCGTCATAGCCGACATAGCCGGGGGGCGCGCCGATCAGGCGGCTGACCGAATGCTTCTCCATGAACTCGGACATGTCGATGCGGACCATCGCGCTGTCATCGTCGAACAGGTAAGCCGCCAGCGCCTTGGTCAGCTCGGTCTTGCCGACGCCGGTCGGGCCAAGGAACAGGAACGACCCCAGAGGCCGGTTCTCGTCCGACAACCCGGCCCGCGACCGCCGCACGGCACGGCTGACGGCCTCGACCGCCGCCCGCTGCCCGACGACGCGCTTGCCCAGCTCGTCCTCCATCTTGAGGAGCTTTTCCTTCTCGCCTTCCAGCATCTTGGTGGTCGGAATGCCGGTCCAGCGTTCCACCACCTCGGCAATCTGCTCGGGCCGCACCGCTTCGGCGACCAAGGCCTGCCCTTCCTTGGCTTCCGCCTCGGCCAGGTCCTTTTCCAGTTGCGGGATGCGGCCGTATTGCAGCTCCCCGGCCTTGGCGAAGTTGCCCTCGCGCTTGGCACCCTCCAACTCGGCCCTTGCGTGGTCAAGCTGTTCCTTCAGCCCCCGCGCCGCCTCCAGCGAAGCGCGCTCGTTCTGCCATTTCGCCGTCACTTCCGCCGATTTCTGCTGCAGGTCGGCAAGCTCGCGCTCCAGCTTCTCCAGCCGGTCCTTCGAGGCCGCGTCGTCCTCTTTCTTCAACGCCTCCGCCTCGATCTGGAACTGCAGGATCTGGCGGTCCAGCGCGTCCAGCTCCTCGGGCTTGGAATCCACCTCCATCCGCAGACGGGAAGCCGCCTCGTCCATCAGGTCGATCGCCTTGTCGGGCAGGAAACGGTCAGTGATATAGCGGTGCGACAGCGTCGCCGCCGCCACCAAGGCCGCATCGGTGATCCGCACGCCGTGGTGCAGCTCATACTTCTCCTTGATCCCGCGCAGGATGCTGATCGAATCCTCCACCGTCGGCTCCTCGACAAACACCGGCTGGAAGCGACGGGCGAGGGCCGCGTCCTTTTCCACATGCTTGCGGTATTCATCCAGCGTGGTCGCCCCGATGCAGTGCAACTCACCCCGCGCCAAAGCCGGCTTGATCAGGTTCGCCGCATCCATGGCACCTTCGGATTTCCCCGCACCGACCAGAGTGTGCATCTCGTCGATGAAGAGGATGATCTCTCCGGCCGCCGCCTCGATCTCCTTCAGGATCGCCTTCAGCCGCTCCTCGAACTCGCCGCGATACTTGGCGCCGGCGATCAGTGACCCCATGTCCAGGGCCATCAGCTTCTTGTTGCGCAAGGACTCCGGCACGTCGCCGTTGACGATGCGCAGCGCCAGGCCTTCGGCAATCGCCGTCTTGCCCACCCCAGGCTCGCCGATCAGCACCGGGTTGTTCTTCGTGCGCCGCGACAGCACCTGCATCGCGCGGCGGATTTCCTCGTCCCGGCCGATGATCGGGTCGATCTTGCCGTCCCGCGCCGCCTCGGTCAGGTCGCGGGCGTATTTCTTCAACGCCTCCATCGTGTCTTCCGACGAGGCGCTGTCCGCCGTCCGCCCCTTGCGGACCTCGTTGATCGCCGTGTTCAGCCCCTGCGCCGTCACCGCCCCCGCGACCAGGGCATCCTTGGCCCGGGTGTTCACCAGCGCCAGCGCGGTCAACAGGCGTTCGACCGGCACAAAGCTGTCGCCAGCCTTCTTGGCCACCGCCTCCGCCTCGTCCAGGACGCGGACAAGCTGCGGGTCGACATAGGTCTGCCCGTCGCCGCCGCTGACCTTGGGCAGCCTGGCAATCGCGGCGTTCACCGCCGCATTGACCTGCTCGGGTGAGCCTCCCGCCTTGCGGATCAGGTTCGCGGCCAGACCCTGGTCGTCATCCATCAGGGCTTTCAAAAGGTGATCGGGCAGCACCCTCTGGTGGCTTTCCCGCATCGCGATGGTCTGGGCGGCCTGCAGAAAGCCGCGCGACCGCTCCGTGAATTTCTCCAAATTCATCGGTCGTCTCCTCTGATAAAGCGCCCCGAACTGCGGAACCCGGACATCCAGCATCCCGCGCAGGGCCTTGCGCCAGAATTGGGCGCGCCATTGATCCATTGCAATGCCCACTGGCGCAAAAACCACAGCTTGCGAAATCCTGCCGCAGGACAGAGGAATCGGCCTTTCCTTGCCGATCCTGACGGCGGGCATCGGCGGGAACGGGCTTGCCGGGTTGCGCGGCGGCAACCTGGCCTTGCGCAGCGCCGGAACAGGCTCCCATGTTCGGCGCTCCGGAATGCGAGAGGTGCGGCGATGAGCGACGCGAAACTTCCCCTGATCCACAAGGCCCCGGTCGAGGGCCTGGCGATCCATGTCGCCCGTACCGGCCTTTCCATCGGCGACCAGGCCCGGTTGGACCGGCTGTCCGACGGGCGCGTGGGTGTCTTCGCGATGCTGAACAAGCCGTTCCTCGGGATGATCCCGCATCAGAAGGAGGGGCTGGTCGGCCATCTCGGCCCGGTGGCCGAGGAAATCATCGCACCATCCTTGGCACACGGCGACGACCTGCGGGTGCGGATCATCGATCTTGTGCCCGAGCATCTGGCGAACGGCTACCCGCCCGAGGTCTATATCTCGGTCTGGGGCGACCCCCGCCACCTGCAACCGGCGATGACCGCCGTCGACCTGCCGCCACTGCCCGAGCCGGCGAAAGCGAAAGCGCCCAAGGGTCTCAGCGGGCTCAGGCCAGCTTAGGGCTCATAGCGGACATAGGCAAAGGCATGGCTGTCGGGGGCCCATGAGGGCACGTTGATCGTCCCCTGACCCCCGGTGAATGCGCGCACCCGGCGACGGTTGCGACCCGCGGGGTCGCACACAACCAGAGCGACGGGCAGGTCGGCAGGATGCCCAACCGTGCCAGGCGGATAGGCCAGATAGACCAGATGCTGCCCGTCGGGCGAGGGATGGGGGAACCAGTTCACCTGATCGTCCGCGAACAGCTGCCGCTGCTCCGACCCGTCCGCCGCCATCACCCAGATCTGGGCATGGCCGGTCCGGTCGCAGTTGTAATAGATGCGGGCACCGTCCGAACTGAAGTCCGGCCCGTCGCAATGCCCCTCGCCCATGGTCAACCGCGTCTCGGCCTTGCCCGGCCCCAGCGAGTAGACGTCGATCACCCGGGAACCGCCCCGTGCCGCGACATAGGTGAGCGTGCGCCCGTCCGGCGACACGCCGTGCCACCAGCTTGGCGCTTCGGGCGAGACCCTGACCGGCTCTCCACCCTCCGACGGCATGACATAGACCTGCGACCCTTCGCCTTCATGGTGCGAGGACAGAATGATCGTCCGGCCGTCCGGGCTGATCCCGTGGTCATTGTTGCAGCGGACCGCAGCACCTGTCTCCACCGGCACCAGCACGGGCTTGGCCAAAGGCACCCGGAACAACCGCCCCTCGCCATTCACCAGCAGCCAATCGCCGGACGGCGCCCAGTTCGGGGCTTCGATCCGGCCTTCGACCGCCAGCACCTCGGTCACCCGGCCCGAGGCGACCTCATGGGTCTCGATGATGCTCCTCACGACCCAACCCCCACAACGAGACTGAACCTGTGCCTGCCCATTTCCCAAATACTCCGCGGGAGGTCCGGAGGGCGCGAAGCCCTCCGGGGTCAGCTACCAGCGCCTAGTCGCGGGACTTCGCGACCAACAGCTTCTTCGGCCGCAAGGCCTCGGCCGCCTTGAAGAGGCCAAAGGTCTGGTTGACGTAGTTCACCACGCCAGAGATGCTTTCGAGATAGGCCTGCACTTCTGCCGTCCGCTCGGACTCGACCAGCTGCACCGGGCGCGCAGGATCCATGCCTTCGAACTGGACGTAGAACAAAGGCTCGCCCCGCCGCAGGATCAGGTCCTTGCCCGGCTCATGCCATTCGAAGGCCCACATCAACGGCCTTGGCCAGATCGAGATCGGGAAGCGCCCACCAAAGATCGTGCCGGGCAAGGGCTCGGGCCGGTAATGCGCGAAGGCCGAAAGCTGGGTCAGATAGACCAGCTCGTCGGCGACGAAATAATAGGGCAGATGCAGCTGCACCGTGGGCCGGTCGGGAAAGCGCCACTCGGCCTCGCTGACCAGCGTCAGCACCTCGTTCAGCTTCGACGACCGGATCGGGCTGGACGCCCCGCCCCTGTTCACCAGCACCGGCCTGCCCTTGTCGTCGCGCTGGAATCCGATGTGCAGGTCGAACGGACATTTCACCAGGAAATACCGGCTTTCCAGCTGGATCACCGCCGGGCAGCGGCTGGCCGACTTGGCGTGCGCCTTGTTCGGCGGGCGGATCGACACCCGTTCCGGCGGGTCATACAGCACCGCGCCCTTGTCCTGGGCCAGGAACCAGCCCACGACCAGCGGCCCGGACGCTGCCCCATCCTCCGGGCGCTCGAAACTCAGATTGATGTCCATCGCCCGCTCCTATGCCAAGGCCTGGCGCAAGGCCGGGACCAGATCCGCCGCCGTCTGCCGCCGGATGGCGGGCGCATGGCCCGGCCCCACCCACCGACCGCCAACCGGGGTCGAGGCCGAACATGACGCGTGAAACTGGGTGATGCCAAGCCCCTTCAGCAGCGCCGCAGTCGCCTGGGTCACCCCGGACCCGGGCATCACCGCGATCGGCCCCGCCGCCCGGGCGGCCAGTGCAGCGATCCACCCCGTGCCCGCCCCGGCACCCGTCGCGCCATCAGCGGTCAGGACCCTTCGAAAACCCAGGCTCACCGCCGCTTCCACTGCCTCGCCCATCCCCGGCACCAGCCATCCCTGTCCGGTTCCCGTTTCGCACCAGTCTTGACAGGCCCACCGCGCCCCGTCAAACCGCCGCGGACCTGGGGAGACACCCGATGCCCGCAGATGACCGCCTGATCGTCGCCCTCGACGTGCCGAACGTGGTCCATGGCCTCGACCTGGTCGCGCGCATCGGCGATGCCGCCAGCTTCTACAAGATCGGCCTCGGCATGCTCACCGGCGGCGGCCTCGCCCTGGCGAACGAGCTGAAGCACGAACAGGGCAAGCGCATCTTCCTCGACATGAAGCTCTTCGACATCGGTGCGACGATCGAGGCCGCCGTCCGGGGGCTGGCGCAGTACGATCTCGACTTTCTCACCGTCCACGGCGATCCCCAGGTGGTCTCTGCCGCCGTCACCGGCCGGGGTGCAACCGGCCTGAAGATCCTTGCCGTCACCATCCTGACCTCGCTCGACCGGGCCGACCTTGACGCGAACCTGATCAAGCCCGGCGACATCCGCGACATCACCCTCGAGCGCGCCGCCCGCGCCCTGCAGGCCGGGGCTGATGGTGTCATCGCCAGCCCGCAGGAAGCCGCAATGATCCGCGCCTTGCCGCAGGCACGAGGCAAGCTGATCGTCACCCCCGGCGTCCGGCCGACCGGGGCGGCCACGGGCGACCAGAAACGCGTCGCGACGCCGCAGCGGGCCATTGCCGACGGGGCTGACCACATCGTGGTCGGTCGCCCGATCTGGCAGGCCAAGGATCCCGCGGCGGCCGCCCGCGCGGTAAGCGCGGAACTGCCCTGATCCGGTGCGGCAAGGCCCGCTCATCGTGCCGGGAAAAGCCGATCGGGGGACGGTTCGATCGGCCTGGTCGGATTTCTGGCGGCGGCAGCCCATGGTCTGCCCATGCGTCGTTTCTTCCGGCTTCACCTGTGCGCAGCCCCGGCGTCACCGCATCCCGGACAGAGTCCCGGGTGGACGGATCAGGCCAGCAGAAGCGCCCCATCCTGGCCCGCGATGCGAACCTCCAGGATCGCCCCTTCCGGCTGGTCGCTGCCGAAAGCCACCTCGGCGAAGCCCTCGGTGCGTCCCAGCCGCGGCCCTTCGGTCAGAACCCGCCGCAGCTGACCGACCTCGGCCGCCAGATGCCGCCGCAAGGCGGCCTCTCCCGCCGCCCGCAACCGTGCGGCGCGCGCCCGGATCTCGGTCCCGCGCACCTGCGGCATCCGCGCGGCGGGCGTCCCCTTGCGGGGAGAGAACGGGAACACATGCAGGAACGTCAGCCCGCAATCCTGAACCAGGTCAAGCGACCGCTGGAACATCGCCTCGGTCTCGGTCGGGAACCCCGCGATGATGTCGGCCCCGAAGACCATCCCGGGCCGCGCTGCGCGCATGTCCTGGCAGAACCGGATCGCATCGTCCCGAAGGTGCCGCCGCTTCATCCGCTTCAGGATCAGGTCATCCCCTGCCTGCAATGAAAGGTGCAGGTGCGGCATCAGCCGCGCTTCCGTCGCGATCGCCTCGATCAGCGCCGGGTCCGCCTCGATGCTGTCGATCGAACTGATCCGCAGCCGCGGAACCTGGGTCAGCCGCAGGATCCGCCGCACCAGATCGCCCAGCCGCGGCTCTCCCGGCAGGTCGGCACCCCACGAGGTCAGGTCCACCCCGGTCAGCACCACCTCGTTGAAGCCGCGATCCACCAGCCGGTTGATCTGTTCGACCACCACCCCCGCCGGAACCGACCGCGAGTTGCCCCGGCCGTAAGGAATGATGCAGAAGGTGCAGCGATGGTCGCAGCCGTTCTGGACCTGCACATAGGCCCGGTGCCGCCCGAAGCCGTCGATCAGATGCCCGGCGGTTTCACGAACCGACATGATGTCGTCGACCTGCACCCGTTCGGTCTGCCCGATCAGATCGGGGGCCGCGATCCCCGCCCAGGTCGAGGCCTGCATCTTCTCGTGGTTCCCCAGCACCCGCGTCACTTCCGGCATGGCCGCAAAGGTCTCGGGCTCGGTCTGCGCCGCGCAGCCGGTCACGATGATCGCGGCACCCGGGTTGTCGCGCGCCAGCCGCCGGATTTCCTGCTTGGCCTTGCGCACCGCCTCGGCAGTCACCGCACAGGTGTTCACGATAACCGCGTCCGACAGGCCCGCGGCGGCGGCAAGCTCGCGCATCGCTGCCGTCTCGTAGGCGTTCAGACGGCAGCCCAGCGTGGCAAAGACCGGGGCGTTCATCTGTGGGCCGCAAGATATGCAGGCGACAGGACGCCGTCGAACACCCGCGCCACCGGTCCTGTCAGCCAGACGCCGTCGTCGCGCCAGTCCACTTCCAGCACGCCGCCGTCCATCCGGATCGTCGCCTTGCGCCCGGTCAGCCCGCGCAGATGGGCGGCGACCGCCGTGGCACAGGCCCCGGACCCGCAGGCCAGAGTGATGCCCGTCCCGCGTTCCCAGACCCGCAGCCGCAAGGTGCACGGCGCGACCAGCGTCGCGAATTCGACATTGGTGCGGGCGGGAAACAGCGGGTCATGCTCATGCTTGGGGCCGAGGGCGGCAAGGTCGACCGCCTCGGCATCCGGGACAAAGCGGATACAGTGCGGGTTGCCCATTCCCACCGCCACCGGATCACCCGGCAACGGCAGATGCAGCGGATCGACCGCGCGGGCCAGCGGGATGTCCTGCCAGTCAAGCTGCGGCTGCCCCATGTTCACCGAGACCCGCCCGTCCGCGAGCCGCTCGGCGAAAAGCGCGCCCCGGGCTGTGAGCAGCGCAACCCGGTCAACCCCGAGGCCCTGCATCACATACTCCGACACGCAGCGCGTGGCATTGCCACAGGCCCCGGCCTGGGTGCCATCGCTGTTCCAGAACACCAGGCCAAAGTCGGCATCGGCGGCATCGGTGATCTCGGCCAGCTGGTCGAAGCCCACGCCCCGGTTCCGGTCCCCCAGCGCCTGCGCCAGACCAGCCGTCATCACCGGCCCGCGCCCGCGCGAGTCGATCACCACGAAGTCATTGCCCGCACCGTGCATTTTCATGAACGGCAGGCCGCTTTCAGCCCCGGTATCCATCATTTTCCGGCATATACCCACTGCAGCCACGATTATCCAGTGCCACACGTTTTTGCCCTTGACCCTTTGGGCGGGCTTGCCTAATCAGCCGCCTCGTGGGGCCGGTAGCTCAGTTGGTAGAGCAGCTGACTTTTAATCAGCGGGTCACAGGTTCGAATCCTGTCCGGCTCACCACTTTCTGAAAGGCCCGGCCCGCAAGGTCCGGGCTTTTTGCCGAGCGATCCTCGGGCGCTGAATACTTCGGGGCTAGATCATCCGGATCGTTTCCTTGCGCACCGCCAGCATGTAGCCGCGGCGCGCGATTGTCTTGACCAGAAGCTCGGACACCAGCTGGTTGCCCAGCGTGTCACGCAGGCGCTTGACCCGCGTCGCGCCGGCCGCCTCGTCGCAATCGGCCTCGTTGCGACCCGAGATCACCGCCTCGATCTGCGCGCCGGTCAGGACCTCGTCATCCATCCGGGCCTCGGCCAGGACGGACAGGGTTTCCAGCGCGGCTTCGGTCAGGGCAAACTCCAGATCATTGATGTAGACCGCCCGGGACTCGCGGCTGATCATGAGGCTCGCGACCTGGATGCCCGACCGCTGGATCGCCGAAATGCGGCGGTTGAGGGCGACGATCATCACCAGGAACACCAGCGCCGCGACCAGAAGCGCGGTGGAAAACAGCAGCAGCACGAAGATCACGCTGCGATAGCTGACCAGCACCTCGGAAAACGCGGTCCCGGACTGGGCGAGGATTTCCAGAAGCTTGATCTCGGCCCCGGCGCGCAGGTCGTTGTTCTCGACAAAGATCCGTTCCACGCGCGCGTTGAAGGCGTTCGCATCCGGCAGGTTCAGGAACAGAAACAGCGCCGCAGCCAACAGGATGAGGACGATCGCGGCTATTCCGAAGGCGACGACGCGGTTGCCGGCCTTCAGGCTTTCAGTAACGGAGGAATAATTCTCCGGCACTCGCTTTCCTTTCTTCCAGACCTTCTGGCCCGAATGTGGACAGAACGGTCAGAAGCGTCCACCCGTCGCCGGCAAGTCTTGGCGCCAATTCTCCTGCCGCCGCCTCGATAGAGCAGTTGGCGTCGGACACTTGCGACACACCGTATCGCAAGGTCAGGGGATCGTCACGCTTGACCTTGTAGTCGGCGTAGCATTCCGCCGCGGCTGGGCCGGCAAGGGCCAGCGCAAGGGCGGCAGAGATGATCAGTCTGTTCATTTTCCCGCTCCGGAAGGGAGGCACTTCGATTGCCCGGCCGACAATGCGCGTGGGCGCGTTGCTATTCAATAGCAGCCGCAGAATCCGCCCGATGCTATCCGATAGCACGTCGGCTTTGCCGCACCGTCATCACCTAGCAACGCGGCGATATTGCTTACGGCGCGGCCAGGGGGCGAGGCTTGGGCACCGCGTCCGCCAGGCCAGCACCGTCGTGTCAAGCAGGCGGACAGCCAGGACCGAAAAGACCCAATCAGGAGGCCGCCATGTCCGTCGAATTCAGAAGCAAGTCGCACCGCGTCGCGTCGAGGGGCATTTCCGAGACGACCCTCACCGGGCGGCGCTTTGCGGCGATGCTGACCGGCGGCGCCGCGGCCTTGGCACTGATCCTGGCGACTGCGATCCCGGCCAGAGCGGACAAGAAGGACGATCTGACCAAGGCGCTGATTGCCGCCGTCGTGGTCGGGGTCATCGCGAACGAGCTGAAGGGCAAGGACAGGCCTGCGCCGACGCCGGTTCCGGTGCCCCTGCCCGAGCCGGTGAAGTCAGCGCGCGTGCCCTCGGTCTGCGCCATCTCCATCGACGGCGCGGATCGGACGGTCACGCTCTACCCCGAAAGCTGCCTTCGGGCCGAGGGGTTCGACTACCGCCTCCCGCGCGGCTGTGCCAACGGGGCCACGATCTACGGCGCACGCGACCGGGTCTATTCGGCGCAATGCCTGCGCGACGCGGGCTTTCGCGTCACCGGACGCTGACATCGGGGCCGCAGAGGTGGCCTTGACCGAGGCGGGGTTGCCCTGATCCCGCTTCCATCTGGGGGGTGGGAGGGTGAGCAGCTCCCGCCCCCTTTTTCTGCGCTGTGTTCCGGGATAGGTCCGGGGCATGGCCACACCGATCCCCGATTTCGCCCATGAGTCCGCAGCCCGCGCGCGCGGTGCCCTGCGGGTCGTTGGCGTGGACGAAGTCGGTCGTGGACCGCTCGCCGGGCCCGTCACCGCCTGCGCCGTGCGACTGGACCCTGACCGCATTCCGCCGGGACTGCGTGATTCCAAAACCCTGACCTCCGCCCGTCGTGAGGCGCTTTACATTGCGATCATCGCGCAGGCCGAAGTGTCGGTCGCCCATGCGACGGTCGCGGAGATCGACAGCCTGAACATCCTGCGCGCCAGTCACCTTGCAATGGAACGCGCGGTGGCGGGCCTCAAGCCGGACCACGCGCTGATCGACGGCAACCTCATTCCGCGCGGCCTCGGGTGCGGCGCGACCGCCATCGTCAAGGGCGACGCGACCTGTCTGTCGATCGCTGCGGCGTCCATCGTGGCCAAGGTGACGCGCGACCGGATCATGGTGGATTTGGCGCAACAGCACCCCGGCTATGGCTGGGAGGCGAACGCCGGATACCCGACAAAGGCCCATCTCGCTGCGCTGCGAACTTTAGGCGTGACCGCTTGGCATAGACGTTCGTTCAAGCCGGTCCACAACATATTGTATCAAGAGAATTCTATAACTCGTTGATTCAAAAAAGAATTTGACGGCGAATCGGCTCTGACTCATCATTCGGACCAACGACGGCGCGACGCAGTTGCCGCGGGCAGAGGCACAGAATGGCGACCAGAATGACCGCGGCGGCGGGGAACCTCCCGCTGAACCAGATCCTTGCCGGCGATTGCATCGAGGTGATGAACTCCCTTGCGGCCGGATCCGTCGACCTGATCTTCGCCGACCCGCCTTACAACCTGCAACTGCGCGGCGACCTGCACCGGCCCGACAATTCCAAGGTCGACGCGGTGGACGATCACTGGGACCAGTTTTCCAGCTTCGCGGCTTATGACAGCTTCACGAAAGACTGGCTGGCGGCGGCGAAGCGGCTTTTGAAGCCGAACGGGGCGATCTGGGTGATCGGCAGCTATCACAACGTGTTCCGGCTGGGGGCCGAGTTGCAGAACCAGGGCTTCTGGCTTCTGAACGACGTGGTCTGGCGCAAGTCGAACCCGATGCCGAACTTCAGGGGCAAGCGGCTGACCAATGCGCATGAGACGCTGATCTGGGCGTCGCGGGATGAGGCGGCGAAATACACCTTCAACTACGAGGCGCTGAAGGCCCTGAACGATGGCATCCAGATGCGGTCGGACTGGGTGATCCCGCTCTGCACCGGGCACGAGCGGCTGAAGGACGAGAACGGCGACAAGGCGCATCCGACCCAGAAGCCGGAGGCTCTGCTTCACCGGGTGATCGTGGCGACCACCAATCCGGGCGACGTGGTGCTGGACCCGTTCTTCGGCACCGGGACCACGGGGGCGGTGGCCAAGATGCTGGGCCGCGACTTCATCGGGATCGAACGCGAGGCCGCCTACCGCACTGCCGCCGCCGAGCGGATCGCTCGGGTGCGCCGCTTTGATGCCAGTGCGCTGGAGGTTTCGGGGTCGAAACGGGGCGAGCCGCGGGTTCCCTTCGGGCAGGTGGTCGAACGCGGCATGCTGCGGCCGGGCGAGGAACTGTTCAGCCTGGGCAACCGGCACAAGGCCAAGGTCCGTGCCGACGGGACCCTGATCGGCAACGACGTCAAGGGCAGCATCCATCAGGTTGGTGCCGCGCTGGAAGGGGCACCATCCTGCAACGGCTGGACCTACTGGCACTTCAGGCGGGACGGCAAGATGGTCCCCATCGACATCCTGCGCCAGCAGATCCGGGCCGAGATGGAGGCTGACGGGAGCCGCACCCACTGAGATTCAGGAACACGCCTGTCCCCCGGTCCGCCTGGGGGACACCTTTGCCCCGCCGAGATGTCTCGGCGGGGTTTTTTCCTGCGCCACGCGTAGACACCGTTTCGGGGTGAACGAATTCAATCGCTTGGCTGCGGTCCTTCAGAAATAGTGAACCATGATCCGGTTGTGTCCCGGCGCGGAATCCGGTCTTCTGACCAGCAGTCAACGACGGAGGGGCGGATGAACGGCGCGGAATCCCTGGTGCAGACGCTGCTGGCCTCGGGCGTGAGGGTCTGCTTCGCCAACCCCGGCACGTCGGAGATGCATTTTGTCGCCGCACTCGACCGCCATCCGGAAATGCGCTGCATCCTGTGCCTGTTCGAGGGCGGCGTCTCGGGCGCGGCGGACGGCTACTACCGGATGACGGAAGAGGTGGCGGCGACGATCCTGCATCTTGCCCCGGGGTTCGGCAACGCCTTTGCCAACCTGCACAACGCCCGGAAGGCGCAAAGCGGCGTGCTGAACATCATGGGGGATCATGCGGATTACCACCTGCGGTTCGAGGCCCCGCTGAAGGGTGACACGCTGGGCGTGGCACAGGCGGTATCGCACTGGACGCGCATCAGCGCCTCGGCCGGGAAGGTGGCGGGTGATGCGGCCGAGGCGGTGCAGGCCGCGCGGGCGAAGGGCGGGCAGATCGCGACGCTGATCCTGCCGGCGAACACCGCCTGGGAGGAGGCATCCGGCCATGCCGTTGCGGCGCCTGCCCCGGTGCCGCACCGGCCTTCGCAGGCCGAGGTCGCGGCGGCGGCAAAGGCGCTGTGTCAGCCCGGGGCGATCCTGATGATCGATGGCCCGGCGCTGTGGTCGGACCTCGGGCTCCTGGCCAGGCGGCTGACCAAGGCCTGCGGCGCACGGCTGATGCAGCCCTACTTCGTCAGCCGCTTCCGGCGCGGTGCGGGGGCGGTGAAGATCGAACGGATGGCCTACCGGATCGAGGACAACCTGAGACTGCTGGCAGGCGCACCGTCATTGGTCCTGTGCGGAACGGCCCGGCCTGCAGGGTTTTTTGCCTATCCCGGTCTGCCATCGACGCCCGATGACCCGGATACCCGGCTGGTCGAGTTGTGCGCGCGAGACATGGACATCGCCTGGACCTTGCGGGCGCTGGCCGAGGAGCTTGGCGAGGCGGAATTGACGCCCGATGACTTCGTGCAACCGGACCGCCCTGCCCTGCCCGAGGGGCCGGTGACGATGGCGAAGGTCGGCGAGGCCATCGCGGCGCTGATGCCGGAGGATGTGGTGATCGTCGATGAAGGCATCAGCGCTTCGGCCCATCTGGCCCCGGCGCTGCGGCGCGGGCCGGGGCATGACGTGCTGACGATCACCGGCGGGTCCATCGGCTTTGGCCTGCCGAATGCGGTGGGGGCGGCGGTGGCCTGCCCCGACCGCAAGGTCGTGGTGCTGGAGGGCGACGGGTCGGGGATGTACACGTTGCAGTCGCTCTGGACCATGGCGCGCGAAGGGCTGGACGTGACGGTCGTGATCTTTGCCAACCGGGGTTACCAGATCCTGCGCGAGGAACTGGCGGCGATGGGGGTGAACGCGGTCGGCCGCAACGCGCAGCGGATGTTCGATGTCGACCGGCCAAGCCTTGACTGGGTGGCGCTGGCCAGGGGACACGGGGTAGAGGCACGGCGGATCGCGGACATGGCAGGCTTCAACGCGGCCTTTGCCGAGGCGATGGCGCAACCGGGGCCGCGGCTGATCGAGGTGCCGTGCTGAACGGGCGCGTCCGGCGGAAACCGGCAGGCAGGTTTTCCGGCTGATCCGTGGCGGCCCCCCCCGACCGCGATCAGGCAACCGGGTTCCGCGCCTTGTTGTAGGGCTGCCAGTCCCGGATGTCGGGGTAATTCCGGCGGCGCCAGTCCCTGACCCGTGGATTCATGATCCGCCGCCACAGGGGCGGGATCATCGCGGCCATGGTCATCACGGGATACCCGAACGGAAGCTGCGGCGCCTCGTCCGGCGCGTAGGTCTGCAGGACGGGAAAACGACGGTCGGGCCTGTAGTGGTGGTCGGAATGGCGCTGGAGGTTGATCAGGAGCCAGTTCGACGCGCGCTGGTCGGCGTTCCAGCTGTGGCGCGGCTGGACATGTTCGTATTTGCCGTCGCCAAGGTGACGGCGGGTCAGGCCGTAATGCTCGATGTAGTTGACGAGTTCCAGCTGCCAGATCGCGGTGAAGGCCTGGATGAGGAACAGGCCAAGGCCGGCCCAGCCGCCCAGGCCCAGCGCCAGGCCCAGGAAGGCGGCCTGCAGGGCGGCGTAGCGCCAGAAGGGGTTCGTCCGGTGCCACCAGGGCAGGCCCCTGCGGCCCAGCATCGCGGCTTCTGCCGACCAGGCCGAAGGTGGGCAATGCCACAGCACGCGGAGGAAGAAGCGGGGGAAGCTCTCGTTGTAGCGGGCCGTGACGGGGTCGCGCGGGGTGCCGATGTGGATGTGGTGGACGCGCAGGTGTTCCGAGCGGAAGTGCGAGTAGAGGACAGAGGCCATCAGAAGGTCGGCCAGCCAGCGTTCCAGCCGCGATTTCTGGTGCATGAGCTCATGGCCGTAGGTGATGCCGATGGTGCCCGAGATGACGCCCATCCCGAAGAAGATCGCGATCTTTTCGCCGGCGTCGAGATGGGAGGCTTGCGGCACATACCAGAGCATGAGCGCCAGAAGGGTGGCCTGCACCGGGAACCAGATCAGGGTGACCAGGCGGTGGGCGGCCATGGCATGGTCGGGGGTGGCGGGATCGGGGTTCTCGGTGTTCGGCCCGGTGATCGCGTCGAGGATCATGAAGAGCCACCAGGTCGACACCGGCAGCAGCGCGATGGTCCAGCCCCCCCGGACCATGCCGACGACGGCAAGCGGCGGCAGGCACAGGGACAGCCAGAACGGCAGGGGGTTCGGAATGCGGCTCATGCGGTCAGGATAGCGGAAAGGCGGCGCGGCTCAACCGAGGATGCGGCCGGGCCGGTGCAAGTCCAGAATTTTCCGGCGAAGAATTTTAGGCTTCGGGGCGGGAGGGGTCGAGCTGTTGCCGTGCGAGGTCCCAGGCCTTGCGCATCACGGTGGGCAGATCGGCGGGGCGGAAATCCGCACGCCGGATCAGGTCGCCGCGCCCGGGCGGGCCGTCGATACGGGCAACGAGGATGCGCAGGACCAGGTGAAAATGCGTGAAGGTGTGGCGGACCGCGCCGACGTCGCGCCAGGCCGCCTCGGCCGGGGCGGGGCCGCCCTGGCCGTCCCATCCGTCTCCGGGAAAGCCCAGCATCCCGCCGAGAAGACCCCGGTCCGGGCGGCGTTCGATCAGGATCGCGCCGTCCCGATGGCCAAGCCAGAGGATCCCGTGCCGCGTCGGCTTTTCCGGCCTGGGACTTCTGGCCGGAAGGTCGCCCTGCATGGCGGCGGCGCGGGCGGCGCAGGCTGCGGTCCAGGGGCAAAGCCCGCAGGCGGGCGACCGCGGGGTGCAGATCGTGGCACCGAGATCCATCACGGCCTGGGCGTAGTCTCCGGGCCGCGTCTCGGGGGTCAGCCGGGCGGCAAGGGCGGTGAGTGCGGGCTTGGCGGCAGGCAGCGGCGCTGCGACGCGGAAAAGGCGGGCCATCACGCGCTCGACATTGCCGTCGACCACGGTGGCGGGTGCGTCAAAGGCGATGGCGGCGATCGCAGCGGCGGTGTAGGGACCGATGCCGGGAAGGGTCAGAAGGCCCTCGCGCGTGGCGGGGAACTGTCCGCCGTGGTCGGTCACGACGGCGCGGGCGCATTTCAGCAGGTTCCGGGCGCGGGCGTAATAGCCAAGACCCGCCCATTCGCCCATCACCTGCGCATCCTCGGCGGCGGCAAGCGCGATGACGGTCGGCCAGCGCGCGGTGAAGCGGTGGAAGTGGCCCTGCACGGCGGCGACGGTCGTCTGCTGCAGCATCACCTCGGACAGCCAGACGCGATAGGGATCGGGGCGGTGGCCCGCGGCGCGGTCCCGGGGCGAGACGCGCCAGGGCATGACCCGGGCGTGGGCGTCATACCAGGCCAGGAGCGCGGCTGAGAGCGATTCGGTATCGGTCATCGCGGCGACAATAGCGGACCGTGCCCCCGGGGCCAGAGGGGCGCGGAACCGGGCCGACACCCCGGCATGCCGCAGGGTTTCCCGCGATTGCAGCCTTGCCGCTGGCAAGCGCCGGGAGTTGTATTAGAATGCCCGCCAGGATCGGAGCCCGATGAGCCGCAAACCCACCCTGCCTCCTTCGCCGTCCGCCGGGCACCGGATGCGCGGGTTCGAGCCCGTGTTCGGGCTGATGAAGCAGTCGGTGCGGGCAGCCGGAGAGGCGCGCGGCTTCGCGGTCGCGCGACTTCTGACGCATTGGGCCGAGGTTGCGGGCGAAGACATGGCGCACAAGACCCGTCCGGTGAAGATCGGCTATGGCCGAGCAAGCCCGGGCGGCGGGATCGGTGCCACGCTGACGCTGCTGGTCAAGGCCAGCGAGGCGCCGATGGTGCAGATGGCGTTGCCGGTCCTGAAGGAACGGGTGAATGCCGTCTACGGCTACAACGCCATCAGCCATATCCACCTGACCCAGACGGCAGCCACCGGCTTTGCCGAGGGGCAGGCGGAATTCATCCCGGCCGCGAAGGCCGTCAAGGCCCCTGACCCCGCCACCCGCGCCGAAGCGCAGGCGGCGACGGGCAAGGTGAGCGATCCGGGATTGCGGGCCGCCCTTGAACAGCTTGCGGAAAACATCTTAAATCGCCGCCGACCATGATCCGCGCGACGGGAAGGGACGCCGACCGATGATGAAGCTGAACCGCCGGGCGATGATTGCCCTTGCCGCCGCCGCCACTGCGGCGATGACGCCCGCGTTGGCGCAGGAAGCCGCCCCCGCGGCGGGCACCGAGCCCAAGGATTACACCCTGGGCTCGCCGGATGCGCCGATCAAGATCGTGGAGTATGCAAGTTTCACCTGCCCGCATTGCGCGCGGTTTCACAAGGAAGCCTATGGCAGGCTGAAGTCGGAGTACATCGAGACCGGCAAGGTCCACTTCACCATGCGCGAAGTCTACTTCGACCGCTACGGGTTGTGGGCCGCGCTGATCGCCCGTTGTGGCGGCGACATGAAGTATTTCGGCATTCACGACATGCTGTATTCGCAGCAGAAGGAATGGGCCGGATCCGAAGACCCGATGCAGGTTGTCGAGAACCTGAAAACGATCGGACGCGCAGCCGGGCTGGAAGATGCCGCGATGGACGCCTGCCTGAACGACAAGGCCAGTGCCGAGGCGCTGATCAAGCGGTTCCAGACCAATTTCGAAGCCGACGGGGTCAAGGGCACGCCGACGTTCTTCATCAACGGCACCGAGTATTCCAACATGACCTATGCTGAGCTGAAGGCGATCCTGGACGCCGAACTGGCGAAATTGTGACGCCACCCCTGGATGGTATCCGCGTCGTCGAACTGGCGCGGATCCTGGCCGGACCCTGGGCCGGGCAGACTCTGGCCGATCTTGGCGCGGATGTGATCAAGGTCGAAGCGCCGGAAGGCGACGACACCCGACGCTGGGGACCTCCGTTCCTCGAGGCCGGGGGCGAGCGGACAGCGGCCTATTTCCACGCCGCGAACCGGGGCAAGCGCGGCGTCGTCTGCGACTTCCGCACGGCGGAGGGGCAAGAGACCGTGCGTCGGCTGGTCGCGGGTGCCGATGTGGTGATCGAGAATTTCAAGGTGGGCGGGCTGGCGAAATACGGGCTGGACTGGCCGTCCCTGCGCAAGGTGAACCCGCGGCTGATCTATTGCAGCATCACCGGCTTCGGTCAGGACGGGCCCTATGCCCACCGGGCGGGGTATGACTTCATCATTCAGGGCATGTCCGGGCTGATGTCGGTCACCGGCCCGGCGGACGGGCAGCCGCAGAAGGTGGGCGTCGCGGTGACGGATGTCTTCACCGGGGTCTATGCGGCCACGGCGATCCTGGCGGCCCTGATCCAGCGCGGCCGGACCGGGGAAGGCCAGCAGATCGACATGGCACTGCTTGACGTGGCGACGAGTGTCATGGCCAATCAGGCGATGAACTACCTCGCCTCGGGCAAGGTGCCGGGCCTGATGGGGAACGCGCATCCGAATCTGGCGCCTTACGCGGTCTTCGACTGCAAGGATGGCTGGCTGATCCTGGCCACGGGGAATGACGGGCAGTACCAGCGGCTGTGCAAGGTGCTGGGGCTGGAAGGATTGGCCACGGACCCCCGGTTCGCGACGAATGCCGACCGGGTGACCAACCGGGCCGAGATGACCGGGCTTCTGACGGCTGCGACGAAGACCTGGGCCAAGGCGGAGCTGCTGGCGGCCTGCGAGGTCGAGGGCGTGCCGGCGGGGCCGATCAACAACCTGGCCGAAGTATTCGCCGACCCGCAGGTGGTGGCCCGGGGTCTGCAGATCGCGCCGGAGGGTCTGCCGGGCGTGCGCAGTCCGATGACATTCTCGGGGGCCGGGCTGGCGCTGGACCGTCCCGCGCCACGGCTGGGGCAGCATCAGGAAGAGGTGCTGGGCCGGAAGGGCTGACCGTGGGCGGGAAGGAACGCTCTGGCGCGATCAAGCCTTGCATCGGCGCGGAATAGGGCGTACCCGCCCGCCTTCGGTTGAGATTGGCCAGTCACGGTGCTAGGCTTGACCGGAAGGCCCGGCGCGGGGGCCCGCCGACGTCAAGGCTCAGGCCGCGCTTCCTCTGGAGGACCCCGTCCTGTCGCACTCCGATCCCGCCACCGGCCTTCCCGTCGGTCCGCGCCCCAAGCACGCCGATGATCCCGCCGAGGGCCAGTCGTCGAAAGCCGTACTCGATCTGGTCCTGAAATCGGTCGATGACGACAAGGCCGAGGACATCGTCCAGATCGACCTGCGCGGGCGGTCGGACGTGGCCGACTACATGGTGATCTGCGCCGGGAGGTCGTCGCGCCAGGTGGCGGCGATCTCGGAGAAGCTGGCGGACCGGCTGAAGCAGGAGCTGCGGATTTCCGTCCGCATGGAAGGCAAGGAAACCGGCGACTGGGTGCTGATCGACGCGGGCGACGTGATCGTCCACGTCTTCCGCCCCGAAGTGCGCGAGTTCTACCAGCTTGAAAAGATGTGGCTTCCGGCAGGTTCGACCCTGGCTGCCAAGGCCTGATGCGGCTGCACCTCTGCGCTGTAGGTCGCCTGCGGGCAGGGCCGGAGCGCGATCTGGTGGACGACTATCTGCAACGGCTGGAGCGGACCGGGCGGCCTTTGGGGCTGGGGCCGGTCAGCGAGCACGAGGTCGAGGACCGGCGCGGTGGCGGGATGGCGGCCGAGGGGCTTCTTCTGTCGCGCGCGATCCCCGAGGGCGCGGCGCTGTGCGTTCTGGACGAGCGCGGCAAGTCACTGTCCAGCCCCGAGTTCGCCGCGGCCCTGGCGGGATGGCGCGATGCCGGGCGGCAGGATGCAGCCTTTGTCATCGGCGGGGCGGATGGGCTGGACCCTGGCCTGCGCGCCCGGGCCGATCTGGTGGTCAGCCTTGGCCGCATGGTCTGGCCGCATATGCTGGTGCGGGTGATGCTGGCCGAACAGCTCTACCGCGCGGCGACGATCCTGTCGGGGTCGCCCTATCACCGGGTCTGAGGCAACGCCTCGTCGAAGGACTTCGACGAGCGATTCTAGCGCAGTGCCCGTTCCGCGGCCGTGCCAAGCCGGAGCAGTCGCGCTTCCTGCCCTGGGGGGCACATCAGGCTGATCCCGCACGAGGGCTGCGATGTCGGCAGCGTCAGCGCGCAAACGCCAAGCATGTTGCCGATCCGGGTGTTGCGCATGGCCAGCAGGTTTTCGGTCACATAATAGGCGTCGTCGGCCAGCAGTCGGTTGGCATCCGGCGGCAGGATCGGTGAGGTGGGCAGCAGGACCGCGTCGAAGACGGCGGTGCGGTCGGCCCAGACCTTGCGGATCGACTCCAGCTTGCGCCAGCCCGCCACATAGTCCATGGCAAGGACAGTCGCCCCGGTGCGGAAGCGGTCGAGGATGCGCGGGAACATCTTCTGCGGCGCGGTCTCGATGATGTCGCGCCAGATGCCATAGGCTTCGGCGGTGACCAGGGTGGCGGCGAGCGCCATCGCTTCGGCGGCTTCGGGAAACCCGAGGCGGGTGATCGTGGCCCCGGCCCGGCCAAGGCGCGCGACGGCGTCGTCGAAGCCCTTTGCCGGGCTGTCGCGGATGTCGTCCAGCGCCACGGTTTCGAGAATGGCAAGGCGCGCGCCGGACAGCGTGGCCCCGGCAAGGTCGGTCGGCGCGCCACCGGACAGGGCTTGCAGAAGCAGCGCGCAATCCTCGACCGAATGGGCCAGCGGGCCGATGCTGTCAAAGCGTTCGCACAGGGGCAGCACACCGCCCATCGGCAGGCTGCCGACGCTGGTCTTGAGGCCGACAAGGTCGTTCCAGGCCGCGGGAACCCGGACCGAGCCGCCGGTGTCCGACCCGATGGCGGCCGGTGCCAGACCGAAGGCAACCGAGGCGGCGGCCCCCGACGATGACCCGCCCGGCACGGCGCGGTCGTCGTTCAGGTTCGGCGGGGTCGCGGTCACCGGGTTCAGCCCAAGGCCCGAGAACGCAAGCTCTGACATGTGGGTCTTGCCCAGGCAGACAAGGCCTTGCAGCGTGGCGGTTTCCAGCACGGTCGCGTCCCGGGCCGGGGTGCGGCCTTTCAGAAGGGCCGAACCGGCCTCTGTCGCCACGCCTGCCGTGTCGAAGAGGTCCTTCCAGCTGATCGGGACGCCATCAAGGAGGCCTTTGCGGAAGCCCGCCTTGGCCCGGGCCGCAGCGGCCATGGCTTCGGCCCGCGCGCGCGCCGGAGTGGCGCGGGCATAGATGCGGGGGGCGAGGGGGTGGCTCTCGATCCGGTCGAGGAAGAATTCGGTCAATTCGACCGGGTGGATGCGGCCCTTGCCGATCTCGCGCCCAAGGTCGGCTGCGGTCATATGCGCCCAGGTTCCGGTCATCAGGGTCCCCCATGTTGGCCCGAGGGTAGCGGCTTGGCGACGCATGGACAATCCGGCGCCGCGGGGTATGTAGGGCGCATGGGATGGGACGCCGATATCCTGATCGCGGGCGGCGGGCTGAACGGCCCGGCGCTGGCTCTGGCGCTGGCGCAGGGCGGGTTCCGGGTGACCGTGGTCGATGCCCGCCCTGCCCCGGCCCGGGCCGAGGCCGGGTTCGACGGGCGGGCCTATGCGCTGGCCATCGCTTCGGTGCGGCTTCTGACGGCGATCGGGGTCTGGCCATCGGTGGCGGAGAAGGCGCAGCCGATGCTGAAGATCAAGGCGAGCGACGGGCGGGCGGGCGATGGGGCGGCACCCTTCTTCCTGCATTTCGACGCGGCCGAGATCGAGGAAGGCCCGATGGGGCAGATGCTGGAGGACCGGCATCTCTATGCGGCCTTCCTGGCGGCGATGCGGGACACGCCCGCGGTCACGCTGCTGTCAGGCGAAACCGTCGTGGCGCAAGAGGTCGGGCCGTCGGGCGTGACGGTGACGCTGGCCTCGGGCCACAGGCTTTCGGCGGGGCTTCTGGTCGGTTGCGACGGACGCGGGTCGGGTGTCGCTGCGCGGGCGGGGATCAGGCGGGTGGGCTGGGGCTATGGCCAGACCGCGCTGGTGACGGCGATCCGGCATGAACGCGACCATCAGGGCATCGCGCAGCAGTTCTTCATGCCGGCGGGCCCGCTGGCGATCCTGCCGCTGAAGGGCGGGCACCATTCCAGCATCGTCTGGAGCGAGACGGACGAGACCGCGGCGGCGATCCAGGCGCTGCCGGATGCCGCGTATCTTGCGGCGCTGCGGCCCCGGTTCGGCGATTTCCTGGGCGAGATCGCGCTGGCGGGGGAACGGTTCACCTACCCCCTGTCGCTGTCGCTGGCCGAGCGCTTCGTCGGCCCCCGTGTCGCGTTGGTGGGGGATGCGGCGCATGGGGTGCATCCCATCGCCGGGCAAGGTCTGAACCTGGGCCTGCGCGATGTGGCGGCACTGGCCGAAGTGCTGATCCTGGCCCGCCGTCGCGGCGAGGAGCCGGGCAGCCCGACGGCACTGGAAGACTATCAGCGTTGGCGGCGGTTCGACGCAACGGCGCTGGCCCTGGGCATGGACGGGGTCAACCGGCTGTTTTCAAGTGACAATCCGATCCTGCGGCTGGGCCGCGACCTTGGCATGGGCGTGGTGAACGCGCTGCCGTCCGTGCGGCGCGGTTTCATGCGTCAGGCGGCGGGGCTGACGGGCGAGCTTCCAAAGCTGCTGACGGGGCGTCAGGTGTAGGGGCCTGCTCGTCGGGGACATCGGCCCGCCTCGCGGGGTCATCGCGATGAGAAGACGCAGTCGCCCGATGAGCCTCGGTCTTGCGCGCCTCGCGGCGGTCGAGGAGGTGGAAAAGCAGCGGGTTCGCGAGAATCGAGATCATCGCCCCCGCCACCACCAGATCGCGCGCCTCGGGCGGGACAATGTCAAGTTTTGCGCCCATCGTGATCAGGATGAACGAGAACTCGCCGATCTGGGCGAGGCTGGCCGCGATGGTCAGCGCCATGTCGCGGCCATGGCCCAATGCCTTGACCAGATAGAACCCCGCCGCGGCCTTGACGCCGATGATGATCGCCACGGTGGCGAGCAGCGCAAGCGGCTGGGTCAGCAGGATGGCCGGGTTGAACAGCATCCCGACCGAGACGAAGAACAGCACGGCAAAGGCGTCGCGCAGGGGCAGCGTCTCGCGCATGGCCTGCTGCGACAAGGTCGAGGACGACATCACCATCCCGGCAAAGAACGCCCCGAGCGCGAAGGAGACCCCGAAGAAATAGGCGGCACCGTAAGCGACGCCGAGGGCGATGGCGAGGACCGACAGCCGGAACAGCTCGCGGGATCGGGTGTGCGCCACGAAATGCAGGATCCAGGGAATGACCCGGCGGCCTATGACAAGCATCAGCACCACGAAGGCTCCGGCTTTCACCAGCGTGATCAGGATGGTGGCAGCGATGGGACCGATGCCGATGCCGACTTCGACGACGATCTCGGCCTCTTCGGCGACGGGCATGGCGGTGCCGCCGAGGAGGCCCGCAAGCGGCGGGATGAGCACGAGGGCGAGGACCATGACCAGATCCTCGACAATCAGCCAGCCGACCGCGGTGTGGCCCTTCTCGGTCTGCACCAGCTCACGGTCCTGCAGGGCACGGAGGAGGACGACGGTCGAGGCGACCGAAAGCGCGATGCCGAAGATCAGGCCGGCCCCAAGGGTCCAGCCCATGGCCCAGCCGACGACCATGCCGGAGAGGGTCGCGACCGCGATCTGGCCAAGGGCACCCGGCACGGCCAGGGCCTTCACCGCCATCAGGTCGCGGGGCGCAAAGTGCAGGCCGACGCCGAACATCAGAAGGATCACCCCAAGCTCGGCCAGTTCCGACGCGAGGCCCAGATCGGCGACATAGCCCGGCGTGAACGGGCCGATGACCACCCCGGCCACAAGGTATCCGGCGATCAGTGGCAGCTTCAGCCGCTGTGCGAGAAGGCCGAACAGGAAGGCCAAGCCGAAGCCGGCGACAAGGGTGGTGATCAGGGGCGTTTCGTGGGGCAATGTTTCACGGTCCTTTCCGGTCCACTCCGCCGGTGCGGCGTGGCCATCTGCTTGCGGGGAGATTGTGTCAGGAGACACGGCGAGAGTAGGCACTGCGACCCGCATTGCAATGCGTTGCGGCAGCGGGGCTGGTCACAAATTCTGCATTTGCCGAAACAGTTTGCAATGTTACGGCTTGGCGATGCCCGAGCTGATCCCGAACCTTCGCGCCCGCCGTCTGTTTCTGGACCGCCATGCCCTGTCCGAGGCCCCCGTGGGTCCGGCATCGGGGCAGGCCCTTCACGACCTGATCGAACGGATCGGCTTCGTGCAGGTCGACAGCATCAACACCGTCGCCAGGGCGCATGACATGATCCTCTGGTCGCGGCGGCAGTCGTTTCGCCCCCAGGCCCTGAAGCGGCTTCTGGAGCGCGACCGCAGCCTCTGGGAACACTGGACCCATGACGCCTCGATCCTGCCGGTGCGGCTCCATGGGGTCTGGCAGCACCGGTTCCGGCGCGACGAGGAGCGGTTGCACAGGAACTGGAAAAGCTGGTTCCGCGACGGGTATGAAGCGCAATTCGACAGCATCCTCAACCGGATAGCCAGGGATGGGCCGGTCGGGACGGCGGATGTCGGGATCGGCGAGGTGCGTGGCCGCGGCGGCTGGTGGGACTGGCATCCGTCCAAGACCGCACTGGAATGGCTGTGGCGGACGGGAAAGCTGGCGATCACCCGGCGCGACGGGTTCGCCAAGATCTATGACCTGACGGAACGGGTGATCCCCGAGATCCACCGCGCCCCGGTGCCCGCCGAAGGGGTGACCGACTGGGCCTGCCGGACTGCGCTGCGCCAGGTTGGCTTTTGCACCTCGGGCGAGATCGCGGCCTACTGGAACGCCATCCCCCCGGAGGCCGCAAAGGACTGGTGCCAGGTGGCGCTGGCTCGCGGCGAGATCATCGAGGTTGAGGTGGAGGGCGCAGCGGGCCAGCGCCGCAAATCTTTCATCTTTAAAGATATTCTGGATGACCCCCCCGCCGGGCCGACCCCCCGCCTGCGCATCCTGTCGCCCTTCGACCCCGCGCTGCGCGACCGCAAGCGGGCCGAATTCCTGTTCGGCTTCTTCTACCGGATCGAGGTCTTTGTCCCCGAGCCGAAGCGGGTCTGGGGTTACTATGTCTTCCCGGTGCTGGAAGGCGACCGGCTGGTGGGCCGGATCGACGTGAAGGCCTTCCGCGATGCCGGGGCCTTGCGGGTCAAGGCGTTCTGGCCCGAGGCCGGGGTGACGCTGACCAGGGCCCGCCGGGCGAAACTGGAGGCCGAACTTGACCGGCTGGCGCTGTTCGCGGGGTGCGAGAGGGTGGAGTTTCCGGACGGGTGGGAGCGGGAGACGCTGACGCGGCCAAGTGCGTGAGATCGCAGTGGTACTCCGGGTCCGACGCAAGGTTCCCTGCGTCCTTCATCCGTCATTCCGGCGTCCTTCTTGCGTCTCTGCGCACGCGGAGATGGCGATGCCTTGACCCTGAGCGGCGAATCGGCCTGCCGGGGTGGCGCGAGGGCTGGAACGAGACCAACGACCTTTATCCCGATGTCGCCAGGCCGGAACGGCTGATCCGGGGCGAAATGCGGGACGGAAAGGTGAAGCTGACGGAGGTGGCGCCAAAGCACGGTGCGCTGTAGCGCAGCCTACGGCACCACCCACCCGTCGATCACCGCCACCGCCTCTTCCGCCGTCTCGACCATGGCAAACAGCGCGAGGTCCTCGGGCGCGATCACCCCGGCCTCGGCCAAGTGCTGCCAGTTTACCACCTTTTCCCACCAGTCGCGACCGAACAACAGGAACGGGATCGGCTTCATCCGGCCGGTCTGGATCAGGGTGAGGCTCTCGAACATCTCGTCCATCGTGCCAAAGCCGCCGGGAAAGACGCAGACGGCCTTTGCCCGCATCAGGAAGTGCATCTTGCGGATGGCGAAATAGTGGAAGTTGAACGACAGGTCGGGGGTGACATAGGGGTTCGGCGCCTGTTCGTGCGGCAGGACGATGTTGAGGCCGATCGACTGCCCCCCGGCCTCGTCCGCGCCGCGGTTGCCGGCCTCCATCACGCCCGGGCCGCCTCCGGTGCAGATCACGCCCTCGCGGCCGTAGGTTTCCAGCGAACGCTCGGTCATGATACGGGCAAAGCGGCGCGCCTCGTCATAGTAGTGCGACAGGTCGGCGAGGATTTTGGTGCGCGCGGTGTCGCGGTGTTCGGGCGCCGGGATCCGGGCGCCGCCGAACATGACGATCGTGGTTTCGATCCCGCGCTCGTCCATGATGAGCTGGGGTTTCAGAAGTTCCAGTTGCAGGCGGACGGGGCGCAGCTCGTCCCTGGTCAGGAAATCACGGTCGGCGAAGGCCAGCCGATAGGCGGGTGCGCGGGTCTGCGGCGTGTCGGGGATGCGCTTGGCGGCGGCGATGTCCTCGACGCTGTCGCGGAACGGATGGCTGCGGGGTTCGTCTTTCATGGGGCACTTCGATTGCGTGGGCTCTGGATCAGCCTTATAGGGTCGCGACGCCCGTGACCAACCGAAAAGGGAACGACCCATGTCGACTGCCGCCCGGAACGCTTCGCTGGAAGCCGCGATAGAAGCCGCCTGGGAGGTGCGCGACGGAATTTCTCCGGCCACGACGGGCGAAATGCGCGATGCCATCGAAGCGACGCTGACCGCCTTGGACAGCGGGTCGCTGCGGGTGGCCGAAAAGCGCGGGACGGACTGGCATGTGAACCAGTGGGCGAAGAAGGCGGTGCTGCTGTCGTTCCGGCTGACCGACATGCACGAGATTTCCGGCAGCAATGGCGGGGCGACCTGGCGGGACAAGGTCCCGTCGAAGTGGCAGGGCTGGACGGCGGACGACTGGCGCAGGGCCGGGTTCCGCGCTGTGCCGGGGTCCATCGTGCGGCGGTCGGCCTTCATCGGCCGGAACGTGGTGCTGATGCCGTCCTTCGTGAACATCGGGGCCTATGTGGACGAGGGCAGCATGGTGGACGGCTGGGCCACGGTCGGATCCTGCGCGCAGATCGGCAGGAACGTGCATCTGTCCGGCGGCGTCGGCATCGGCGGGGTGCTGGAGCCGATGCAGGCCGGCCCGACGATCATCGAGGACAACTGCTTTATCGGCGCGCGGTCCGAGGTGGTCGAGGGCTGCATCATCCGCGAAGGCTCGGTCCTGGGGATGGGGGTCTTCATCGGCAAGTCGACCAAGATCGTCGACCGGGAAACCGGCGAGGTCATGTATGGCGAGGTGCCAGCGGGGTCGGTCGTGGTCGCGGGTTCGATGCCGTCGAAGGGCGGCATCAACCTCTACTGCGCGGTGATCGTGAAGAAGGTCGATGCGCAGACCCGGTCGAAGACCAGCATCAACGAGCTCTTGCGGGATTGACATGACGGAAGCCCCGGACAAGCCGAAGCGCCCGCAGCAGGTCTATGCGCTGATCGTCGAGGTGGGCCGCAAGGAGGGCGACGGGCTGCCGCCCCGGGCCACGGGTGCCGCGCTGCTGTGCTATGCCTCGGGCGTGGACGAGGCCGAGGCGGTGCGCGAGACGGTGGCGATCCTGAAAGAGGCCGAGATGGCTCCGCTGGAGGTGCAGGGGCTTGGCACGCTGGAAGAGCGGCTGCAGGCGGGCGAAGAGATCGACGACGAGGAACGCTTCCTGATGGAACGGGCGCTGAAGGAAAACTCGGTCATCGTGGCCGAGATCACGCCGTTCTTCGACTGAGACCGCCACACGCCTTCCGGTTGCAGCGCCCGGGGCAAGCGGGTAGCAATCGCGGGCACTGCAGACTGGAATGATGATGCCCATTGATCCCCTGGACCCCGTGGAGCTGACCGCAAGGCTGATCCGTTGCCCCTCGGTCACCCCCGAGGACGGTGGCGCGATAGCCCTTCTGGCCGGGGTTCTGGGCACGGCAGGGTTCACCTGCGCGCGCGTCGACCGGGGCGGGATCGCCAATCTCTATGCGCGATGGGGCAAGCAGGGGGCGAACAAGGCCTTCGGCTTCAACGGCCATACCGATGTGGTGCCGGTGGGCGATGCGGCGGCCTGGCGCTTCGATCCCTTCGGGGCCGAGGTGAAGGATGGCGTGATGTATGGCCGGGGGGCCTGCGACATGAAGTCGGGCGTCGCGGCCTTTGTCGCGGCGGCGGTGGATTTCGTGCGGGAAACGCCGCCCGACGGCGCGGTGATCCTGGCGATCACCGGGGACGAGGAAGGCGAAGGCCGCGATGGCACCGTCGCGATCCTGGACTGGATGGCCTTCAACGGCGAGCGGATGACGCATTGCCTGGTGGGGGAGCCCACCTGCCCGACCGAGATGGGCGAGATGATGAAGATCGGCCGCCGGGGCAGCCTGACGGCGAAGATCACGGCAACGGGGGTGCAGGGCCACAGCGCCTATCCGCACCGGGCAAAAAACCCGCTGACCGCGATGGTGAGACTGCTGGCCAAGCTGGATGCCGAGCCCCTTGACCGGGGCAATGCGGATTTCGATCCGTCAACGCTGGCGATCACCACGATCGACTGCGGCAATCCGGCCTCGAACGTGATCCCGGCGCGGGCGACCGCGACCGTGAACATCCGCTTCAACGACACCCATTCGGGCGAGACCCTGTCGGCCTGGCTGCGGTCCGAGGCCGAGGCCGTGCAAGAGGCGACGGGGGTGGAGATCGGCCTGACCATCTCGGTGTCGGGAGAGGCGTTTGTGACCCCCCCGGGCGAGTTTGCCGCGCTGGTGGCAAAGGCGGTCCTGGCCGAGACCGGGCGCAAGCCGGTGCGGTCGACCTCGGGCGGGACCTCGGACGCGCGCTTTGTCAAGGACCATTGCCCGGTGATCGAGTTCGGGCTGGTCGGCAAGACCATGCACCAGGTCGACGAGCGGGTCGAGGTGGCCCATATCCGTCAGTTGAAGGCGATCTACGGCCGTATCCTGCGGGAGTATTTTGCATGATCCGGATCGAAGTCACGACGGATATTCCGACCTGCCAGGCCTTGCGCCGAGTGGTTTTCATCGACGAACAGGGCGTGAGCGAGGCTGACGAGGTCGATGGTCTGGACGGCAAGGCGTTGCATCTGCTCGCCTGGGACGGGGACTGCCCGGTCGGGACGGCGCGGCTTCTGGTCAAGGGCAGGCTGGGCAAGATCGGGCGGGTCTGCGTGCTGCCGGAGGCGCGGGGCACCGGCCTCGGCGCGGCGCTGATCGGGGCGGCGCTGGAGGAACTCTCCCGGGTGCCGGGGGTGACGGAGGCCTATCTCGGGTCGCAGTCCCACGCGACGGGGTTCTACGAGAAGCTGGGCTTTACCGTCGAAGGCGACGAGTTCCTCGACGCCGGCATCCCGCACCGCCACATGCGCCGCGCCCTGTAGCGGCAGCTTCGGAACGGAGCGCTGCCGCGCGAAAGCCTCTCTCTCGCCTCTGCGCGCAAAGAACGCGCAAGCGGCCCGGACAGGCCGGGGCGCTTCGCCGCCCGCCCCCCCGAACCCCCGAGGATATTTGCGGCCAGGTGAATGGCCAAGTCGGGTAGTCTTGCCGCCGCCGCCGTGCTAGTCCTTCGGGCATGAAAGCACTCCCCTCCAAGGAGGAAATCCGGCGGTGGATTTCCCAGAACCCCGGCCTTTCGGCCAAGCGCGACATTGCCAAGGCCTTTGGCATCAAGGGCGACGCGCGGATCGAGCTGAAGCGGCTTCTGCGCGAGCTTGAGGGCGAGGGGGTGGTGGAGAAATCCGCCCGCCGTTTCCGCGAGCCGGGGGTATTGCCGCCGGTGGCGGTGCTGCAGGTGCTGGCTCCGGATGCGGCGGGGGATCTTTTTGCGCGGCCGCTGGAAGAGGGCGTGGACGAGGGCCTGCGCATCCTGGTCATCCCGAAGAAGGGCGATCCGGCGCTGGGCGCGGGGGACCGGATTCTGGCACGGCTGGCGAAGGTGGACCTCGACGGTGGCACCTACGAGGCGCGGCTGATCCGGCGGCTGGGGTCGAACCCGCGGAAGCTGCTGGGAGTGTTCCGTCCGGGCCGGGAAGGCGGGCGGATCCAGCCCATCGAGAAGGGCGACGACAAGGAATGGCGCGTCTCGCCCGACATGACGATGGGCGCGACGGATGGCGAGCTGGTCGAGGCCGAGGCGGTCGGCGCGCGGCGGCTGGGCCTGCCCGCGGCCCGGGTGGTGGCGCGGCTGGGCGATCCGGCGGGGCCACGGGCGGCAAGCCTGATCGCGATTCACCAGCACGGCATCCCGGATGTCTTCCCCGATGCGGTGATCGCCGAAGCCGACCGCGCAAAACCGGTGGGGATGCAGGGCCGCGAGGATCTGCGCGATCTTCCGCTGGTGACGATAGACCCGGTCGATGCGCGGGACCGCGACGATGCGGTGCTGGCGGAAGCCGACACCGATCCGGGCAATCCGGGCGGCTTCGTGATCTGGGTCGCCATCGCGGATGTGGCGCATTTCGTGACGCCGGGCAGTGCGCTGGACCGCGAGGCGCGGAGGCGCGGCAACTCGACCTACTTCCCCGACCGGGTGGTGCCGATGCTGCCGGACATCCTGTCGGGGGACCTCTGTTCGCTGCACGAGGGGGTGGACCGGGCGGTGCTCGCGGTCAGGATGGTGGTGGATGCGCAAGGCGCGAAGCGGAGCCATCGTTTCCTGCGCGGCATGATGCGGTCGGCGGCCTCGCTGCATTACGCGCAGGTGCAGGCGGCGGTGGACGGGATGCCGGACGAGAAGACCGCGCCGCTGGTCGAGCCGGTGCTGAAGCCCCTCTACGCCGCCCACGCGGCGCTGAAACAGGCGCGCGAGGTGCGGCAGCCTCTGGACCTGGAGTTGCCGGAGCGCAGGATCGAGCTGGACGACGCGGGCCGTGTCGCCTCGGTCGCGTTCAAGGAGCGGCTGGAGGCGCACAAGCTGATCGAGGAGATGATGATCCTCGCCAACGTGGCGGCAGCGGAGGAATTGATCCGGCTGAAGCGGCCCTTGCTCTTCCGGGTGCATGAGGAACCCTCGCCCCTGAAGCTGGACGGCCTGCGCGAGGTGGCGGAAGGCGCGGGGCTGACCCTCGCCAAGGGCCAGGTGTTGCAGACCCGGCACCTGAACCGGCTGCTGAGCCAGGCGCAGGGGACGGAGTTCGACGAGCTGATCAACATCTCCACCCTGCGCTCGATGACGCAGGCCTATTACCACCCGGAGAATTTCGGGCATTTCGGGCTCGCCTTGCGAAATTATGCGCATTTCACCAGTCCGATCCGGCGGTATTCCGACCTGATCGTGCATCGCGCGCTGATTTCTGCCCATTCTTGGGGGAAGGACGGGCTGAGCCCCTGGGACGAGGAGAACCTTGAAGAGACCGGCAAGCTCATCTCGGACGCCGAGCGGCGCAGCATGGCGGCAGAGCGGGACACCAACGACCGCTATCTGGCGGCCTATCTGGCGGACCGGGTCGGGGCGGAGTTCGCGGGGCGGATTTCCGGCGTGCAGCGGTTCGGGGTCTTCGTGCGGCTGGACGAGACCGGGGCGGACGGGCTGATCCCGGTCAGGGCGCTGGGGCGGGAGTATTTCAACTATGACGAGGGCAGCCAGACCCTGATGGGCTCGGAGACCGGGATGGTGCTGGGGATCGGGCAGAAGGTGATGGTGCGGCTGGCCGAGGCGGTGCCGGTGACGGGCGGGCTGATCCTGGACCTTCTGTCGGTGGAGGGGGCGGCGATGCGGCCGCCGCGGCGGGCGGGGGGAAAGTATCAGCCCCGGAAACCCGCGCAGGCGGCGGCGAAGCGGCGGTTGGTGCGCAAGCGGCGATGAGCGGGAAGACAAATCTCTTCGAAGAGATTTGCAAAAGCCTTCGAAGGCTTTTGGTGGCGTTTGCCATCGGCGGCGCGGGCGTGGGCAGCGCGCAGACACTCCTGCCCGATCCGGTGGAAGGCAGGGAGGTGAAGATGGGGTCTCAAGCTGGGCTGGACGCCTGGGTCAAGGACTTCCGGTCCCGCGCCTTGGCGGCCGGCATCCCCGCGGCGACCTTCGACGCGGCGATGCGGGGGGTGGCGTTCAACCCCAAGGTCGTGGAGCGCGACCGGAACCAGAATGAATTCTCGAAGACGATCTGGGACTACCTGGATACCGCCGTGTCCGAGGACCGGGTGGCGCTGGGGTTGAAGGCCATCGCGCGGAACCGGAACCTTCTGGAGCGGATCGAGGCGGACTATGGCGTCGAAAAAGAGGTGATCGCGGCGGTCTGGGGGCTGGAAAGCGCCTATGGCACGTTCCGGGGCGATCTGCCGGTGCTGGGGTCGCTGGCCACGCTGGCCTACGAGGGACGGCGGGGAGCCTTCTTCGAGACGGAGCTGATCGCGGCCTTGCGGATCGTGGCAGGCGGGCATGTGACGCGGTTCGTCGGGTCCTGGGCGGGGGCGAGCGGGCACACGCAGTTCATGCCGTCGAGCTGGGAGAAATTCGCGGTCGATTTCGACGGGGACGGGAAGAAGGACCTCTGGAGCGATGATCCAGGGGATGCCTTGGCGTCCACGGCGAATTACCTGCGGTATTGGGGCTGGGTGAAGGGGCAGCCTTGGGGGGTGGAGGTGACGCTGCCCGAAGGGTTCGACTATGACCAGACGACCGAGCGGGTGGTGAAGCCGGTCGCCGACTGGCAGGCGCTGGGGGTGCGGACGGCAACCGGGGCGGACCTGCCGGATCATGGGCCGGGCTCGATCCTCTTGCCGGGGGGGCATCGGGGGGCTGCGTTCCTGATCTGGCCGAATTTCCAGGTGATCGAGAAATACAACACGGCGGACGCCTATGTGGTGGCGATCGGATCGTTGTCGGACCGGATGGCGGGCGGACCGGCGATCCGGTCGGGCTGGCCGCGCGATCTGCGCGCGCTGACCCTGGCAGAGCGGCGGGAGTTGCAGGAGCTTCTGGGCCGGGCCGGGTTCGATCCGGGGGGCGTGGACGGGCGCATGGGGCCGAAGACGGTGGCGGCGGTGAAGGCGTTCCAGAAGGCCCGGGGGCTGGTGCCGGACGGCTATCCCAGCCTCGAGGTCCTGGACCGGCTGCGCTGACCGCCCGCGCGGGGCGCGGGAAACCGGGCCGGGTCACCGCCCGTGCAGCCGGCCAAGATCGATGGCGGATCGCCTTGGCAAAACGCACGGCGCTGCGGGCCTGGATCCCCGGTGGTCGCGTGATTGACGCGGAAAACCGGAGTCCACTTTTCCGCATCACTCTAACCGCCCTTCAGGCGTTGCAAAAGGAAGACCTCGCTGGTGGGCTGGACGGGGGCGGCGCGGTTGTTGGCGATCACCTCGCCGTCCACCGCCACCGAAAGCCCGGCCTTGATCGCCGGTCCCAGGCCCGGATGCGCCCGTTCCAGCGCATCCAGCATCTGTCCCACGGTCGCGGCCTCCACCTCCACCACCTCCTGCCCCTCGGCGAACCGCCGCAGGCTGGCCCAGAGATGGACGCGTGCCATCAGCCCCTCAGCGCCTTGATCGCCGCCAGCACCTTCGGCGGCGAGCATGGCAGGCTGCGGATCCTCGCGCCCGTCGCCCCGGCAATCGCCGCAGCGACGGCGGGCAGCGGCGGAGTGATCCCCGTCTCGCCCACGCCGCGCACGCCGTAGGGATGGCCGGGGTTTGGCACCTCGACGATCACCGTGTCGATCATCGGCAGGTCGCTGGCCACCGGGATGCGGTAGTCGAGGAACACCGGGTTCTGCAGCCGCCCGTCGGCGCCGTAGACATATTCCTCGTTCAAGGCCCAGCCGATGCCCTGCGCCGCACCGCCCTGATACTGCCCTTCCACATAGGCCGGATGGATCGCCGTGCCCGCATCCTGCACCACCAGATAGCGCAGGATCGTGGTCCGCCCCGTCTCCGGGTCAACCTCGACGTCGACGACATGGGTGCCGAAGCTCGCCCCGTAGCCGCCCGCCGTCACCTCGTGGTGGCCCGAGATCGGCCCGCCGGTCGAGCCCATCTTCGACCCGATCTCGCCGATGCTCATCGGCGGATGCTTGCCCGCGTTCGGCCCGGCGGGATGCGCCGCGCCGTCTTTCCATTCCACGGCCTCGGCGTCGATGCCCCAGTCGGCAGCGGCGCGACGGCACATCTCGGCGATGGCCTGCCGCGCGGCTTCCACCGCCGCCTTGCCGCTGGCGAATGTCGCGCGGCTGCCGTGGGTCGGCTCATTGACCCCCAAAGCCCCGGTTTCCACCACGTTGACCCGGACGTCCTCATACGGAATGCCAAGCGTCTCGGCGACCATCAACCCGATGGAGGCGCGGCTGCCGCCGATGTCGGGCGTGCCGATCATCACCGTGGCCGTCCCGTCCTCACCCACCGCCAGCGACACCGAGGTTTCGCCGCCATGGTTGAACCAGAAGCCCGAGGCGACGCCCCGGCCCTGGTTCCGCCCCAGCTTCGCCTTGTAGTTGGGATGCGCCTTTGCGGCCGCCAGCGTCTCCTGCAACCCGATCACATTGTAGACCGGCCCGTAGGACGATTTCGACCCGTTCTTGGCTCCGTTCTTCAGCCGCACTTCAATCGGGTCCAGTCCCAGTTCGCGGCACATCTCGTCGACCATGCTTTCCACCGCAAAGGCCGCCATCGGCGAACCCGGCGCGCGGTAGGCCGCGGCCTTCGGGCGGTTGGCGATGACCTCCACCGCCTCGTGCTTCAGTGCGGCAATGTCGTAGCAGGCAAAGGCGCAGGGCAGCGCCTCGCCGATGGGCGACATGCCGGGGAAAGCCCCGCCCTGCATGCGGAAGAACACCTGCCCGGCGGTGATCGTGCCGTCCTTCTTCATCCCCAGCTTCACGTCCATCGAGGCACTGGCCGTCGGCCCCGTGGCCCGCAGCACCTCGGACCGGCTCATCACCAGCTTGACCGGACGCCCACCCGCCTTCTTCGACAGGGCCAGCGTCAGCGGCTCCATGAAGATCGTGGTCTTGCCGCCGAAGCCGCCACCGATCTCGGACGGAGTCACCCGCAGGTTCGCCGCCTCGATCCCCAGCACAGCCGCGCACATCCGGCGGATATACCAGTGGCCCTGGGTGCAGACCCACATCTCGCCACGTCCGTCCTCGCCCATCTGGCCGACGGCGGCATGGGGTTCGATGTAACCCTGATGCGTCGCCTCGGTCTTGTAGGTCTGTTCGCGGATGATGTCGGCGGCGGCAAAGCCCGCCTCGACATCGCCATGCCCGAACTCCATGTAGCGGGCGACGTTGCCGTGCATCCCCTCGGGCACCGAGTAATCCGCAACACCTTCGCGGATCACGGGCGCACCAGGGGCCATCGCCGCATCGACATCCGTGACATGCGGCAGCACTTCGTAAGTCACCTCGATCAGCCGCGCCGCGTCCTGCGCCAAGAGCGCCGAGGTCGCCGCAACGGCTGCAACCGCGTGGCCGTCATACAGCGCGCGGTCGCCCGCCAGGGTGTTGTCCTGCAGGTTCAGGTCCTCGCCCGTCAGCCCGGTCGGCAGATCGGCCCGCGTCACCACGGCCTTCACCCCGTCGAGCGCCAGCGCTTTGGAGGCGTCGATCTTGACGATCCGCGCATGGGCATGGGGGCTGCGCACCACGGCGGCATGCAGCATCCCCGGCAAGGAAAAGTCCGCGCCATAGCGCGCGCGGCCCGTCACCTTGTCCAAGCCATCGGGGCGGTTCGGGCGGGTGCCGATCAGCCTGTATCCGGTCTTCACATCATCCCGTGCCATCACGCAGCCCCCCTATGGTCCTGACGCATCTCCGCCGCCGCGTCCTGCACGGCGCGGACGATCTTGTCATAGCCCGTGCAGCGGCAGAGGTTGCCTGCCAGCCAGTAGCGCACCTCGGTATCCGTCGGATCCGGGTTCCGCTCCAGAAGCGCCTTCGCGGCCACCAGAATTCCGGGAGTGCAGAAGCCGCACTGCAAGGCCGCATGTTCGATGAACTTGCGCTGCAACGGGTGCAACTCTTCCCTGGCCATGCCCTCGATGGTCTCGACCCGCTTGCCGTTGGCCTCAGCGGCCAGCATCAGGCAGGAACAGACCAGCGTCCCGTCCACGGTCACGGAACAGGCCCCGCAGTCGCCCGTGCCGCAGCCTTCCTTGGTGCCGGTCAGGTCCAGGTGGTTGCGCAAAGCGTCCAGCAGGGTCTCGCGCGGGTCGGCGAGGAACTCCACCTTGTCGCCGTTGACGGTGGTGGTGACGTGAATCTTGCTCATTTGCTTGTCCCCTTCGCCCGGTCATAGGCGATCTTCGCCGCCCGGCGGGCCAGCACGCCTGCCACGTCGATGCGGAATTCTTTGGTTCCCCGCTTGTCCGAGATCGGCTTCGCCTCCCCCTCCGCCGCCTTGGCCAGCGCCGCCAGCGCCGCATCGTCCAGCGTCGCCCCGACAATCGCTTTCGCACAGGCCTCGGACAAAAGAACCGTCGGCGCTACTGCCCCCAAGGCAACCCGAGCCTCCACGACCCTGTCGCCCTCCAGCCGCAGGCTGACCGCGCAGCCGACCACGGCGATGTCCATCTCGGACCGCGGGATAAAGCGCAGGTAGGCGTCCCCGCCGTTCCTGCCCCTTGGCGGCAGGGTGATCGCCGAGATCACCTCGCCCTTCGCCAGCTTCGTCTTCCCCGGCCCTGCAGGCACGTCCTCCACCGGAATATCCCGAGACCCCTTCGGCCCCGTCACCGTCACCACTGCCCCGGCGGCAAACAGCCCCGGCACCGAATCGGCGGCAGGCGAGCCGTTGCACAGGTTTCCCGCCAGCGTCGCCCGGCCCTGCACCTGCGTGGACCCCACAAGGTTCATCCCCTCGACCACGCCCGGCCAGTCGCGCACCAGCCCCTCATGCGCACCCAGCACGATCCCCGGCACCGCGATGCCGATCTTCCAGCCGCCGGCGGGCGTTTGCTCGATCCGGTCCACGCCGGGAATGTGCTTGAGGTCGATCAGATCGTCAGGTTGCACCATCCCGGCACGCAGTTGCACCAGGACATCCGTCCCCCCCGCCAGAAAGCGCAGGGTTCCCGTGGTCCCGGCTGCAATCGCCGCCGCGTCAGCGAAACTTGTTGGGGTGTGGTATCGCATCTTGTCTCCCTGCCGTCGGGTGGGCGGTCATCTGTCGCGGTTCGCGTCCGACTTTGCTGCACCGGGCGCGCAGCCGCAATGCCAGTCTGCGACGCATCCCGGCCATGGCCGACGCAACCCGCAGGGTGCAGCGGGTCCGCCGACCGGAATATTTGCATTTGCATCCATTCAAGTCTAGCCTTCCCCACCACACCGGAGGCCGCGATGACTGCACCTGTCCTGACGCAACTCGGCGCGATGATCGCTTCCGGTGCCATCGAGGTGGTGGATTGTTCGGGCGTCCTTGGCCCCGAGACCCCGCTTCTGAAACTCCCCCCGGATTTCGCCAAGGACACTCCGCCAATCAAGATCCACCGGATCAGCGAATACGACAAGGACGGTCCGTTCTGGGCCTGGAACTGGCTAGAGCTTGGCGAACACTCCGGCACGCATTTTGATGCGCCGCACCACTGGATCACCGGGAAGGACCATGCCGACGGCTATACCGACACCCTGCCGGTCCAGCGCCTTGTGGCCCCGGTCAACGTGCTGGATTTCGGCACCGAATGCGCCGCGAACCCGGATTTCCTGCTGACCGTCGACCATGTGCAGGCATGGGAGGCGACCCATGGCGCCATCGGGCCGGGCGAATGGGTCGTCCTGCGCTCTGACTGGGACGCCCGCGCGCATGACGAGGGCCTGTTCCTGAACGCCGACGCGACCGGCCCCCACACCCCCGGCCCGACGGCCGAGGCGATCCAGCACCTGATCGACAAGGGCATCTCGGGCTGGGGGTCGCAGTGCATCGGCACCGATGCCGGGCAAGCGGGCGGCATGACCCCACCTTTTCCGGCGCACAACCTTCTGCACAAGCACAACCGCTATGGCCTGGCCAGCCTCGCCAACCTGTCGAAACTGCCGCCCAAAGGCGCGATCCTCATCGCCGCCCCCCTCAAGATCAAGAACGGCACCGGCTCGCCCATCCGCGCGCTGGCGCTGGTTCCGCGCCCGTGATGGACGGCGCTGCGCGCGGCCTGGCCGACATCGGCCTGTCGAATTTCGCACCCTACCTGATGAACCGCATCATGGGCCGCTACAACGCGGGCTTCCGCGAGGAACTGGCGAGCCTCGGCCTGACCACGCCGAAGGCCCGGGTGCTGGCCGTGCTGACCGTGATCGACGCCCCCCTGATCGGCGAGCTTGCGGTCTATACCGTGACCGAGCAATCGACCCTCTCCCGCGTCCTGGACCAGATGCAAAGCGGGGGCCTGATCCGCCGCGACACCGACGCCGCCGACAGCCGCGCCATCCGCGTCAGCATCACCGACGGCGGTCGCGCCCTGTTCCGGACCCTTTGGCCCCACATGCGCGAAGCCCAGGAACGCATGTTCCGCGACATCCCCCCCGCTGAACGCCAGGCCTTCCTGACCACCCTGCAGAAGATGCTGGTCAACATCCGCAAGCACGCGATCTGACATGGCCGAACGCAGCTTTAAGGCGCAAGTCGAGGACCTCAGGCTGGGCGCAGGGGAAACCTTCACCGGCGAGGGCATCCTTGCAATAACCAAGGCGCTCCTCGAATCCGGCGTCGGCTATGTCGGCGGCTATCAGGGCGCGCCGATCAGCCACCTGATGGACGTCCTCGCCGATGCGCAGGACCTGCTGGCCGACCTTGGCGTGCGGTTCGAGGCCAACGCCAACGAGGCCGCCGCCGCCGCCATGCTGGCCGCGTCCGTCCACTACCCGATCCGGGGGGCGGTCACCTTCAAGGGCCCGGTCGGTGTCAACGTCGCCTCGGACGCGCTGGCCAACCTCTCCTCCTCCGGCGTGACCGGCGGGGCGCTGGTGATCGTGGGCGAGGATTACGGCGAAGGCTCCTCGATCATGCAGGAACGCACCCACCCCTTCGCGATGAAGGCGCAGATGTGGCTCCTCGACCCGCGCCCGAACCTGCCGTCCATCGTGCAGGCGGTGAAGGACGGGTTCGATCTGTCCGAGGCGTCGAACACCCCCGTCATGCTGATGGTCCGCATAAGGTCCTGTCATGTCACCGGCCAGTTCACCGCGCGCGACAACCAGCGCCCCAAACTGACCGTGAAGGACGCGCTGGCCAACCCCCGCAGCGACTTCAACCGCGTGGTCCTGCCGCCGATGTCCTTTGCCCACGAACAGGACAAGGTGAAAAGCCGCTGGCCCGCCGCCGAGGCGTTCATCCGCGAACGTGGCCTGAACGAGGTCTTCGGCCCCAGCGATGCCCCCCTTGGCATCGTCGTGCAGGGCGGTATGTACAACGGCCTGATCCGCGCCTTGCAACGGCTGGGCCTCGCCGACATCTACGGCGCGACCGAGGTGCCGATCTACGTCCTGAACGTCACCTACCCGCTGATCTCCTCGGAATTCCTCGACTTCTGCCAAGGCAAGGACCACGTCCTCGTCGTCGAGGAAGGCCAGCCGGAATTCATCGAAACCCAGCTTGGGTCGTTCCTCTACCGCGCCGAAAGCCGGGTCAAACTCCACGGCAAGGGCCTCTTCCCGATGGCGGGCGAATACACCGGCGCGGTGATGCTGAACGCCGTCGAAGGCTTCATCAGACACGCCGCCCCTCACATGCTGCCCGCCGCCGTCCGCGCGCCGAACCTGGACCGCCCGGCGATCCCCGACCTGACGAAAACCGTCCCGATCCGCCCGCCCGGCTTTTGCACCGGCTGCCCCGAACGCCCGATCTTCGCCGCGATGAAGCTGGTCGAAAAGGAGCTTGGCAAGCACCAGATCGCCGCCGACATCGGCTGCCACCTCTTCGCCAGCCTTCCACCGTTCGAGATCGGCGGGGCGACCATGGGCTACGGCCTTGGTCCCGCCGCCAACGGCGCCTTCGACGGCGGCGGCGAAAAGCGCCCCATCGCGATCATCGGCGACGGCGGGTTCTGGCACAACGGGTTGTCATCCAGCTTCACCAACATGGCCTTCAACAGGTCCGATGGTGTCGCAATCATCGTCGACAACTACTATTCCGCCGCGACGGGCGGTCAGGACATCATGTCCTCGCGCGCCGACAACGCCTCCAAAGCCACGAAGAACCCGATCGCCCGCGCCCTGCGCGGCATCGGCATTGATTGGGTCCGCCAGATCGACCGGACCTACGACGTGGCCAAGATGCGCGACACGATCCGCGAGGCTTTGACGACATCCACCAAAGGCCCGAAGGTCATCGTCGCCTCGTCCGAATGCATGCTGAACAGGCAGCGCCGGGAAAAGCCGCTGGCCCAAGCAGCGATCAAGGAGGGTCGCCGGGTCGAGGCCCCCCGCTTCGGTATCGACGAATCCATCTGCACCGGCGACCACGCCTGCATCCGCCTGTCGGGCTGCCCCTCGCTGTCGCTGAAGCGGCTGGACGACCCCCTGCGCGACGACCCCGTCGCCTCCATCGACCAATCCTGCGTCGGCTGCGGCAACTGCGGCGAGGTGGCCGACGCCGCCATCCTCTGCCCGTCCTTCTACCGCGCCGACGTGATCCACAACCCGGGCCGGTGGGAGCGCACCCTCGCCCGCCTGCGCAGCCGCCTCATCCGCTGGCTGCAATCCCGCCGCGACGCCCGCCGCCTGGCCTGGGGGGCAGAATGACCCTGCACCCGGCCTTCGAGCCGCGCCCCGTGGACCCGGCCACCCAGGGCATCCTCAAGCTCGCCCTCCTCGCCGTCGGCGGACAGGGCGGCGGCGTCCTCACTGGCTGGATCGAGGACCTTGCCCGCGCCAATGGCTATGCGGCGCAAGCCACCAGCGTCGCCGGCGTCGCCCAGCGCACCGGGGCCACCGTCTACTATGTCGAGATGGCCCCCGCCGGTGACCGCATCCCCGTCTTCTCGCTGATGCCCGCCGCAGGGGACGTCGACATCCTGATCGCCGCCGAACTGATGGAGGCCGGCCGCGCCATCATCCGCGGCTTCGTCACCCCCGACCGCACCACGCTGATCACCTCCACCCACCGCATGCTGGCCGTCAGCGAAAAGACCGTCCCCGGCGACGGCATCGCCAACGCCGCCGAAGTCCTTGCCGCCGCCGACATCGCAGCCCGCCGCGTGATCGCCGCCGATTTCGACGCAATCGCGCTGGCCCAGGGCTCCGTCATCTCGGCCAGCCTGTTCGGAGCCCTGGCCGCCGCCCAGGTCCTCCCCTTCCCGCGCGAGGCCTTCGAGGCCGCCATCGCCAAGGGCGGCAAGGGCGTCGAGCCCTCGCTGCAGGCCTTCGCGGCCGGGTTTGCTGCCGCCCGGAACGGGACCGCACAAACTGCGCAGCCCGAAAACCTTCCCCGCGGGGAAGATCCCAAGGGTCCCGCGCGCCTTCTTGCCGGATGGACCGCCCTGACCGCCCGTCTCGACCGCCTGCCGCCTGCGGTTGCCGACCTTGCCCGCCCCGGCCTGCGCAAGGTCGTCGACTTCCATGACCTCGCCTATGGCCGCGCCTACTTGGACCGGCTGGACGGCATCCTCACGAAAGACCGCGCCCCCTTCGACCTGACGCGCGAGGCCGCCAAGCACATTGCCAACGCCATGGCCTATGACGACATCCTCCGCGTCGCCGACGAAAAGACCCGCGCCGCCAGGATGACCCGCATCGCCGGAGAGATGGGGGCAAACGGCAAGGTCATGCACCTGACCGAATTCCTCCACCCCCGGGCCGAGGAACTTGTCTCCCTCCTCCCCGCCCGCATCGGTGCCCGCTGGGCCGCAAACCCGCGCCGCATGGCGCTGATCGACCGGCTGTTCAACAAGGGCAGACGCCTGCGCACCGATACCTTGCGCGGCTTCCTCATGCTGCACATCCTTGGCGGCCTCAAAGGCTGGCGCCTGAAATCGCTGCGCCACGCCGCCGAGATCGCCCATCTGGAGACCTGGCTCGCCGCCGCCCTCAGCCACCTGCCGACAAACTACGACCTCGCCGTCGAGGTGATCCGCTGCCGCCGTCTGGTCAAGGGCTATGCGGACACCCACGCGCGGGGCCTGTCGAAGTTCGACAAGACTCTCGCCGCCATCGCCCTGATCCGTGACCGCGACGACGCCGCCGACTGGGCCCGCCGCCTGCGCGAGGCCGCGCTGCAGGACGAGGACGGCACGGCGCTGGACGGGGCCATCGCGACGATCCGAAGCTTTGCCTGATCCCCGTCAGTTCAGCCGGTCGTCGAAGCCGCGATGCTCATAGGGCTCCTCCATCGGCCCCCGACCAGCCCGGACAATCATCACCCCCCGCATCCGCCGCGCCATCAGCCGGACCACCAGGCCCCGCACCGGCCGCACCAGCAGCAAAAGCCCCACTGCGTCGGTGAAGAACCCCGGCAGGATCAGCAGCACCGCCGCCACTCCGGTCAAGGCCTGATGCACGATGGGCGACAGCGGGCCCTCGGCCATCCGGCCCCGGAACCCCTCCACGAACTCCCGGCGTCCCCGGATCACCCCCGAAACCGCCAGCCCCCGCAGCAGAAGCACTCCGGCCATGCCGGTCGCCAGTACCCAGGCCAGCGTGAGCCACAGCCCCAGCCAGGCCCCGAGCGTCACGAAAAGCGCAATCTCGACCAGCGGCAGGGCCAGAATCGCCAGGATGATCCACATCGCCGTTCTCCGCCCGTCCGATCTGCCGTCCTGTGGTAGACTTCGGCGGGTGCCCACCCTACATAGGAACGAAGCGCGCCCATTCCAACGGAACTCAACGACGTCAGAGGTCAGTAATGAACGGCTCCTTGATCCAGCTCCTGGTCCTTGCCGGGATCGCGATCTTTCTCATCCTCAAGCTGCGTTCCGTGCTGGGCACCCGCGACGGTTTTGAAAAGCCGCCGATTCCGCTGGAAGACGTGCGTCCCCGCGTCCGCCGCGACTTCGAGGTGATCGAAGGCGGACCGGACCGCGACATCACCGACCACGTCCCGGAGGCCTCGGATGCCGCCCGGGCCCTGGCCGAAATGAAGAAGGCCGAGCCGTCGTTCACCGTCGGCCCCTTCCTGCAGGGCGCGCGCGGGGCCTATGAAATGATCCTGACGGCCTTCGAGAAGGGCGAGCTGGACCGCATCCGCCCCTTCCTGTCCGACGATGTCGAAGCCAGCTTCGCCGAAGCCATCGCCCAGCGCGAAAAGGACGGCCTTACGGTGGAAGCCAGCTTCCTTGGCATCAAGGAACTGGTCCTGCAGGATGCGACCTTCAACACCGACAGCCGCTTTGCCGAGATCACCGTCCGCTTTGTCGCCGACCAGACCTACGTCGTCAGGAACAAGGCCGGCGAGATCGTGGAAGGCTCTCCGCGCGAGGTGAAGAAGACCCGCGACAGCTGGACCTTCGCCCGCCAGATGGGGTCGGACGACCCGAACTGGCAGCTGGTCGCGACCGGCGACTGATGCCCGGGGCATGCGCGCGGCCCTTGCAAGATGCACGGTCTCGGCGGCGGTGATGTCGGCGATACCGCCGCGCGCCGAGGTGCTGGAGGTCGACGCGCCGGACGGCCGGGATGACGATGCCTGCGCCCGCAGCGTCTTCGTGCTGTTCTGCAAGTCCGTCGGGGCCGAAGTGATCGACGGGGCCGACTACCACACCCGCGCCGCTGTCGAGGACGGGGCCATCGCGGGACGGGCTCCGAACCTGGCCGGACACGACAAGCCGGTGGCGGTCCGCCTCCTGCCAGAGCGTGATGCGGAAAAGTGGACTCCGGTCTTCCGCGTCAATCACGCGACCACCAAGACCGGGGATCCGAATGATGTTTCCAGCAAACATCCTCCAGATCTGGTCCCGGGCCCGGACCGCATCCGCACGACCGACGGCAGGGTGATGCGCGTCGGCTTCGGCGGCAAGAACGGCCATGCCTGCAGCTCGGTCGGGCAGACGGTGATCCGCACTGGCACGCACGGGATCGACCACGTCTTGGCAACCGGGATCGCGAGTCATCTCCGGTCCAACCCCGGCACCGCGCGCGATCTGCCGGACCGCAACCCGTCCTGCGTCTGCTGCCGCAAGATCGGCACGCCGAGGCCCGAAGGCGGCCCGATCGGCGCGATGGGCCGGTCGATCACCCCGCTGCGGTCCGTCGCCATCAAGGGTCGCTGTCTGATCCGCAGCCCGATGGTGGCGCGGGACGCCGGCGGCGCGATCAGAGGCATGCAGCGCGGCGGCATCTTCTATGGCACCGGGACCGGCGCAGGGGACGCCGCCGGCACGGTCAGGGACAGCGGGCGGATGAGCGTCCATCTGCCCGTCGACCGGGCCTTCGCGATGCCGGACGACGCATAGCCGCGATGTCCCGCCGCCGCTCTCTTTCGCCCGAGGAGGCAGATCTCTGGCGCTCGGTCGCCCGCAGCGCGCGGCCCCTGCATAGCCACCCCCTCCACCTGCCAGAGCCGCCGTCGCCGCCGCCCGAGCCCGCACCGCTCGTCCAGGCAAAGCCGCGCCTGTCGCCGTTCCTGCTGGGCGAGACCCACCGCAAACCCGAACGGCACGACCTGGCACCCGGGCTGGCCCCGCTTCTGGACGAGGCCCCCCTGCGCATGGACGCGAACACCCATGCCAGGATGTCCCGCGGCAAGCTGCGCCCCGAGGCCCGGATCGACCTGCACGGGCTGACCCTGGCCGAAGCCCATCCCGAACTGATCCGCTTCATCCTGAACGCGCAGTCTCGGGGCCTGCGCCTGGTCCTTGTCATCACCGGCAAGGGCAAACGGCGCGAGGATGCCGGTCCGATCCCGCAGCGTGTCGGTGCCCTGCGCCACCAGGTTCCGCACTGGCTGCACCTGCCACCGCTTGGCCAGGCGGTCCTGCATGTCGGCGAGGCCCATCTGAAACACGGCGGCGGCGGGGCCTACTACGTCTATCTCAAGCGTCACTAGCGTGATGAGGAAAAGTGGACTCCGGTTTTCCGCGCCAATCACGCGACCACCAAGACCCGGGATCGGGAGGATGTTTCCAGCAAGGATCATCCCGATCTTGATCCACCGAATCCGGCGCGCTTTTGCCTGATCCTTTCGGAAATGCCCCGCAGGGTCCGGGGGAGGGCGAAGCCACCGGCGCATGGTCCGGCAAAAAAGGGCCCGGGGCTACTGCCGGCGCCCCTCGGCCAGGGCCCCGACCGGGGCCAGCACGATCTCGGTCGCATGGCGCACCGTCAGCACCAGGCCCGGCAGCAGACCGACCCGAGCGCGCGCATCGGCGCGGAACGCCTGATCGATCCCGGTGATCCCGCCGAACAGCTTCAGCAGCGCCGGATTCTCGCCCAGGTTGAGATGCCCCGCACCGGTGTTGTAGGCCGCCGTGTCAAGGTAGGTGACCTGCAGATCCGCCACTTCGGCAATGCCGTCCATGTTCCCCAGCCTCTGGCCACTGCCGGCCAGGGTCGCCGACAGGCCCAGAACCCGGTCACTCGAACTGCCGAAGATCACGAAGGGCTGCGGCAACGGGCCGATGTCCCTGGCCTGCGAGCGGAACACGTCAAGGGCGATATCCGGCGCGATCAGCACCACGCCCGACACCCGGTCCAGCGCGCCACGCCCGTCTTTCAGCACCATCTGGCGCAAGGCTTCCATCGTCAGGAAGGCCCCCATCGAATGCGCGACGATCACGATGTTGGTCGCGCCCGCCGCCTCGACCTGGGCAAGAAGCTCGACAAGGCCAGACCGGGCGAACAGGGCCGAGTCCCGGTCATAGACATAGCCCAGCGCCGACCCGCGCGAGGGCCAGGCGTATTGCACGGCAATCCCCGGCACCTCCAGGTCATGATGCATCTGTGCCACCCGGTAGACGCCTTCCGCCATGGTGTTGTTGAAGCCGTGCACATAGACCACCGCGTCGGTCTGCCCGCGCCGGGCCATCGCCGCGCCAAGCGCAGAGCGGAACTCGGCCGCCGAGGCATAGCGCCTTTCGTCCAGCGTCAGGAAATCGCGGCTGCCATCCGGCTTCCGCGTCTTCGGCGGCCAGTTCACCTCGCCCGGCGTGCGGTCTGCCGGGATCGCCACGTCATAGCGCAGAAAGCTGGGTGTTTCGGCCCGGCCGAAGCCGAAGCCCCCGGTGCCCTCAGCCCGCGTCGTGCCGACGAAGATCGTCTCGGGCATCCCCACCGCCTGCCCTGCCGGGGCCAGGGTGAACTCTCCTCGAGACGCACAACCGGCGAGGACCAGAACCAGAAGCATCAGCTTGCGCACGCTTGTCCTCCGCGATTGCGTCAAGTCAAGCCCGGCTGCCGGCCCCCGTCAACCCGGGCCGCCGGGTGGACAGCGGGCCTCCGCCGCCGTTACCCTGCGCCATCCAGCAAAGGAACCCGTCATGACCCTTACCGGCAAGACCGCCCTCGTCACCGGCGGCAACCGCGGCATCGGACTTGCAGCCGTCCGCGCCCTGGCGCTGGCGGGGGCAGAGGTCCATTTCACTGCCCGAAGCGCCGCGAACATCGCCGCCGCCCAGCGCGACCTCGGGGATATTCCCGCCACCGGGCATCATGCGAACATGACCGACCGCATCGCGATGGCGACCCTCATCGAGCAGGGCTTCGACATCCTGGTGAACAACGCCGCCGTGATCGGCCCGATCGGGCGGATCCTCGACGTCTCGGCGGAAGCCTGGGCCGCCAGCATCGACATCAATCTGACCGCGGCGTTCCACGCCACCCAGCTCGCGCTTGGACACATGGTTGCAAGGGGCGGGGGGACCATCGTCAACATCTCCTCGGGCGCGGCGCATCGCCCGCAGGAAGGCTGGTCCGCCTATTGCGCCGGAAAGGCCGGTCTAGCGATGCTGACCCGCTCGGTCCACATGGAATACCGTGCGGAAGGCATCCGCATCTTCGGCCTTGCCCCCGGCGTGGTCGACACCGACATGCAGGCCACGATCCGCGCCTCGGGGATCAACCCGGTGTCGCAACTGCCGCGAAGCAGCCTCGCCCCGGCAGAGGAGCCCGCCCGCGCCATTGCATGGCTCTGCACGCCCGCCGCCGACGCGCTGGCCGGGCAGGAACTGGACATCCGCGCGCCCGACCTGCGGGCGGCGGCGGGCCTGCCGCCGCCAGGCTGATGCGCCCCCGGCCCCAGCCCCGCCAAGCCCGGCCAGGCAGCGCGGGGCAAAGCGGCTGCAACCCTGGCAAACCCCTTGGCCAAGCCCGCGCCGCGCACTAGATTCGGAGGATCCTTGATGGAAACATCATCCTGATCTCGATTCCCGGTGGTCGCGTGATTGACGCGGAAAACCGGAGTCCACTTTTCCTCATCACGCTAGGCTGCGGGTTCGTCCTGCAGACCGAAAGACCCAAATGCGCCACGCCGTCCTTCTACTGGGGCTTCTCGCCAGCCCCGCCCTGTCCGGCACGTCGCTGCGCGATGCCGCTTCGGGCCTCGACCTCTTTCCCTGCGCGCTCAGCACGCTGTCCTGCACCACGCTGACCGTGCCGCTTGACCACCGGGCCAACGACCCCGGCAAGACGCTTGAAATCACCTTCGCCCTGTCGTTCGCGACCGAGGAAAGCCGGGGTATCCTCTTCTACTTCGTGGGCGGTCCGGGCGGCTCGGGTCTTGCCTCGGCCGAAAGCTATCTTGCCGCCTTCGACCCCAGCCTCGCCGAGACGATGGACATCGTCTTCGTCGACCAGCGCGGCATCGGGCCACGACATGGGCTGGCCTGCCCGGTGGCACAAACCGGCTTCGACACCGCCCCGGTGTCGCTGGAAGACCCCGAGGCGGCGCTGGCGACGGCCCGGCGCTTTGTCGCCGACTGCATTGCCGAGCTGGATGCCGATGCGCTTTTGCCGGTGGTCAGCACCGACCAGGCGATCCGCGATTCCGAGCTGTTTCGCCAGATGATCGGCGCGCCGAAGGTCTGGCTCTACGGGGAAAGCTACGGAACCCAGCTGGTCCAGGCCTATGCCACGCAGTTTCCCGAGGCCGTGAAAGGCGTGATCCTTGACGGCGTGGTCGATCTGACCCTTTCCGCCGAGGCCTTCTACCGCCGCTACACGCTGGCTGCCGAGGCGCTGCTGGCCGAAACCTTCGCCTTCTGCGACCGGCTGCCCGCCTGTGCGGCCGATCTTCCCGAAGGCGCCGCACCGGCCTATGACGACCTTGCGCGCCGCGCGGCGCTGGCACCGCTTCCGGTAGCCTACCCGCTTGCCGATGGCAGCGTGACCGAGCGTCTGCTGACCGCCGGTCTTCTGGAAGCCAACGCCTTCTATGCCCTCTATTCCCCCGAGGGCCGGACCGAATTCCTGCGCGCCCTTGCCGCCGCCCGTCGCGGCAACCTCGTGCCGTTGCTGCAACTCGGCTACCAGAACATGTATATCGACCCCGAAACCGGACAGGGGATCGAGGACTCCGGCTGGTTCGGGGCGGCCTATTTCGCGATCACATGCAGCGATTACGGCAGCGGCGCAGGCTCGCCCGACGACCGCGCGAGACGCATTCTGGACGAGGCCCGCGCCTTCGCCCCCGCGGCCCCGCGCCTGGCCCGATCCTATTACATGGAACGGCTGGCCTGCGCGCTGTGGCCGTATCAGGGGCCCGAGGCGCGGCCCGCGCCCTATGCCGGCGGCGACTGGCCGACCCTGGTGCTGAACGGCGACCGCGATCCGATCACCCCGATCTCGATGGCCTGGTCCGTCCTCGACACGGCGCGGAACGCCTATGGCGTCTTCATGCGGGGGGGACCGCATGTGATCTGGGGCCGGGGCCTTGCCTGTCCCGACGCCATTGTCCAGGCGCTCCTCTATGACGGCACGCTGCCCGCCGCGCGGGAACAGGTCTGCGAGCAGGCCCCGATGGCGGACTACACGCCCCTCACCCTGACCGACCCCGCCCAACTGGCCGACCCCTTCGCCGTGGCCCGCGCCGTCGAGACCGAACTTGCCGCCTATGTCCCGCTGGCCGGGTGGGACGGAAGCCATCCTGAGACCTTCGGCTGCCCCATGGGCGGCACCCTGTCGGCCGAGGCAACCGACACCGGCACGCTGTACCGCTTTGCCGCCTGCCGGTTCTGGCCGGACCTTGCCGTCGCCGGCAGCGGGACCGATGCAACCTCGGAGGACGGTGGCGAGGTGCTGACCCTCGATCTCACCGGCTCGGGCGGCGGAACGGGCCGGCTGCGCTATCGCCACAGCCGCACGGACGAGGCCCGCAGCCTTGCCGGCATCTGGAACGGCCAGCCCGCGCTGCTGCCGCGCATCGCGCGGCCTTAAAGCGGGATGCGGAAAAGCGGATTCCGGTTTTCCGCGTCAATCACGCGACCACCCATAATCGAGATCGGCCAAGGTCCACCGCCGCTGCGGTCAGATCGCCGTCAACCAGGTCGATGACCCTGAGCCTCTCGCACGGAAACGAGCCACGCAGCAGCGCGGTGGTAAAGCTCTTGGCGCTTTGCGGCGCGCCCTTGACGACCAGGATCGGCGGCGCCTGGCCGGTCGCCATCCGCCGCAAGGTCGCCTGCGTCGAGGCCCGGCCGATGACCGGTCCCGATCCGTCCGACAGCTGGGAAATCCGGTCATGCAGCGGGTCGGGGTCACCAAGATCGGGCCGCAGCCGGTGATCCAGGCACAGCCCGCCCGCTGCGCCGGGGCGACCAGGCCCTGCGCGGCGAGTTCGGCCAGCAGGACGTGGTGCCAGGGCGGCTTTGCCGTGGCCGCGGACAGGAGCGCCTGCCGGAAGGCCTCGACCGGATCACCAAGGCCCAGCGCCACCGTCTTGAAATCCGGCAGCGCGCGGCCCAGCCGCGCCACGATCGCATCGTGGATCGCCGCCGCCGCCGGACGCCCCGCCCTGATCCCCAGCGCCAGGTTGGTCGCCTTCCGAGGGGTCAGGGCCGCCGCCGTCAAGGGAACAGGGCCGCGAAGCCCGGGCTTGCTGCGCGCACCGACGCCAGGTCATGCGCATGGTTCGCCCGCAGCCAGTCGCCGGCGAAATGCAGGCCGACCGCCGCCAGATCGCCGCTCAGCGCGGCCACAACCGACCCGGAATTGCCGCCCAGGGTCGTCGCGTCGTGATCGAAGACCCAGGCCTGCGCCGCCGCCCGCGCCAGCCCGGGGCTGAAATACTTGCGCCGGTAGCTCAGCCCGAAGATCTCGCGCAGCCGCTCGATCACGTCCTGTCGCAAGGCCCCCCTCTCATCCCGCGGAATCGCGTTCGGCGGCGCGGGATAGCCCACCACGAACAGGCTGGCGTCCTGACCGCGCCAGCCCGCATCCCGGTTCAGCCGGAACGCCCCGGGCAGCGCCATCCCGGCACCGTTCACCGCCTCGACCCGCAGCAGCGCCAGGTCGAGCTTGGCAAAGCTGATCGGCAGCCGGGAGATCTGCTGCGGCCCGGCGAAGGCCACCGCCTGCACCGCGAACTTCTGCGCCGGATCGTTGCCCGAGGGCGAGAAGTCCACCGTCGTCGTCCGCACCATCTGCCAGCGCCGCGGCGCGTCGGCCCGGGGCAGGGGGCTTGCGAATTCCTCCAGCACATGGCGGTTCGTCATCACCAGGTCCGGCCCCACCACGAACCCGGTGCCGAGGTGAATGCCATCCGCGTCGATCCGGCCGACAGCCTGCAGCGGGCCGGCCTCAAGGCCCGGCCGCGCAAGCTCGATGAGGTCGGCAAAACCGCCCGGCTCCAGCGCCGAGGTGTCGATGCTTTGGACGGTGCGACCGTCCGGCGTGGTCCGCAGGCCGACCTCCAGCGACGGCCGGTCGGTCAGCGAGACCAGCGCCTCCATCTGCACCATCGAGGTCTCGCCCAGCCGCGCGCCCGTGCCTTTGGCATGCAGTGTCGCAAGATCGCGGTCCAGCCCATCGAGATCGAGGGTCTGCGGGCTTTTTTCCAGCCGCCGCAGCAGCGGCTTCAGCGCCGCCTGCCTGCCGGTCGCATCGAGGCGTGCCTGCCCCTCGCGCGGGTCGACGTTTGCGGCGGCTTCCGGCGAAATCCCGGGAATCGCCCGTGCCCCGAGGCCGGACAGCACCCGTGCCGTCCGCGCCTCGTCCAGCGCAGAGGGCATGATGATCGCCGGCGCGGGCGGGCGGCCGCGCAGGGCAAGCTGGGCCAGACGCGCGTCCCGGCTGCCTGCCGCCGCATCCGTCAACCCGATCGAGGCGCGGCGGAAGGCCCGGGCCTCGCGGGCGGTCCCCCTTGCCCCGCGCCCCGCGCGCGCGTCGGCAATCGCCAGCGCCGCCACCTCGGGCCCATGCGCGATCCAGTCGAACCCCGGATCCACCCGGCCCGGCCCGAAAAGATGCCGCAGCGCATCCTCGATCCCGCCACTCGGCTCGGGCCCGAAAGGCGATTCAGTGGTCGCCGACGCGATCCCCGCCAGAGGCAGCGACAGCAGCGCCTCGGCATCGATCACGCCAGCGCCAAGGCCGGACGGAAACCCCGCAGGCTTCCGCGCTGTCTGCTGGGCCGCCGTGCGGAACAGCGCCTGCACGCTGACGCCCCTCTGGCGCGCCTCGGCGATCACCTTCGCCCGCCGGTGATGCCCGAGCCACAGCGCCGCGATCCCGGCACAGAGCGCCGTGGCAAAGGACGTGCCCTGACCGCCGGCAACCAGGTCGTCCGGTGCGCCCGGCCCGGTCCGCTCCGCGCGCCAGACGAATTCCGCCGGGGCCGAGAAATCCACCGCCGGACCCCGCGAAGAGCCTTTCCACCTCTTGTCCGCCCGGTTGGTGCCGCCGACCGCGATCATCTCGGGGTAGGCGGCGGGCCAGACCACCAGCCCGACACAGTTCCCCGCCGCCGCCAGAAGGATCAGATCGCCGGCGATTGCCCGCGCGATCGCCTGGCGCAGACCGAAACTCGGGATACCGCCCAGGCTCATCGACACCACATGCGCGCCGATCTTCACCGCGTGATCGATGGCCTTGGCGACCGGAGCGCCATTGAAGATCTTCACATCATTGATGCAGCGGATCGGCACCAGCGTCGCTTTCGGGGCCGCGCCCTTGACCTTGCCCCCCTCGCCCGAGGCGACGACCGACCCGGTCCCGGTCCCGTGCCCGGGGTTCGACATCGTCTTCGACAGCGGATCCGTCGGTTGCGTGCCGCCGTCCACCAGGTTGAGCGAACGGGTGAAATCGAACCGGGTGTCGGCGAACTCGACATGGTCCGCAACGCCGGTATCCGGCTGGGCAATGAGGATGCCCGTCCCCTTTCCCGGCGAGATCGCCCAGGCCTGTGTCACCCGCGTCGTGTCCAGCGCCCAGGTCTTCGGCTCGGGCGGGGTGCCCTGCACCCAGCAGGTCGCATCCAGGATGACACCTTCGGTCCCGGGCTGCGTGTCCTTCTGCGGCTCGGCATAGGCTGCGATGCCCAGGTCCGGGTCGCAGGCGATCAGGCCCAGTTCGGCCCGCAGGTCCGCGGCGATGGCGAACAGCACATCCTCGGGCAGCGTCCGGTCCAGCCCGTTTGCCGCCAGGGTATAGGTCACCGGCTCGGCCGGCTCGGGGGTGTCGAACAGGGGTTCGAGGACAAAGCGGTCGGACTTCAGCACCCCGACCAGCCGCGCCCGCAAACCGGGCAGATCGTCCCCGCCCGCGGGCACGGTCAGCGCAAGGCGAAGGCGGTCGGGATCATAGGTCGACCGGGCATCCTCGACCGCGGCCTCGGTCAGCAATGCGCGCAGGAACGGCAATCCGAACGGCTCTGCCATGGCGGCCTCCCTCCAAGGTGCAAGCGGAAGTCCCGGACAGCGGAACGGGAAAACACGTCAACAATCCCGGTGATAATAGCCTATTTGCAGCCCTCCCAGCGTGAATAATGCGTCATGTTCCTCCAGGGGTTGAATGAACCTTTGGCTGACTCGGCGAATTGCTGTAGACTTCCTGACAGAAGGTGCGGATTTCCCCGCCTTCCCGGTTTGATCCACATTTCTTCATCCTGGCCGGAGTCTGCCGGCCGAAAATCCATTTCCTCCGGCCCACCCCTCAGGGCCCGTTCATTCAGGCCCGATCATTCAGAAAGGACACAAGATGGCCGAAACCGTTGTTCGCAACGAGTATGGCGAAGTCGTCTTCGTGCAAGACCCGGCACCCTCGACGCTGGAAAGCGCACCGACCTTGTCCACGCCGCAGCTTGCTGCAGACCACTACATGAAATCCTTGCAGGCCACGCTGGGCCTCGAGGCCACCAAACTGGCCGCCGACCCCGCCCCGGAGGGCGCGGGCGACGTGCCGGTTGCCGAATTCCACTCCGAAAAGGACATCGCAGGCACCAAGGTCGTGGTCTATCAGCAGAGGATGATGGGCCTCGACGTCTTCGGTGCGCGGCTTGGGATGCAGATGGACGGCGACAGCATGGCGCTGCAATCCGTGCAATCCTCGATGCATGCCGACATCGACGTCGAAAACCCCGACGCCCGGGTCGAAGGCGGCAACCGCAAGGTCAGCCGCACGGCGCTGGCCAAGATGCTGGGCTTTGATCTGCCCGAGATGGACAATGCCCGGATCGAACGTCAGGTCGTCCTGCGCTATGAACCTGACCAGCGCGAGGAGACGCATGATCACGCGGGCTGCATCGGCGGTCCGGGGGTAAGGCTTCCGCATCTGCCCGCGCCCAGGTTGAAGGGCCTGAAGAAGGGCCAGCACTATATCTGCGACGAGGTGCTGTTCCAGGCCGCGCTGGCCAAGGGCCAGGGCGCGGTCAACTGGCGCGCGCTGGTCGAGCCGAAAAGCGGCGAGGTTCTCTACCTCCGCGCGCTGGTGGCCTGCGCGACCGGCCTGGTCTTCGACCGCGATCCGCAGACCCAAACCGGGGCCGCGGTCACGGCCGCCTCGACCAACGCCGTGCTGAACCCGTTCCGAAGCTCGGTCTCGCTGGCGGGCCTGATCGCGTCGGCGCCGCAACCGCTGTCGGGCAATTTCGTGCGGATCGCCGAAAAGCAGGCCCCGGTGCAGGCGGCGCCCACCGTGCCGACCAACACGGGGGCCTTCAACTTCGACGCGCAGACCGAAAACTTCACCGCCACCAACTGCTATTACCATTGCGACCGGCTGTTCCGCACGATGGAGGACTACGGTTTCAACGTCGCCTCGTACTTCAACGGCACGACCTTCCCGGTGGACTGCGACTTCCGCGCGCTTGGCGATGCCATCAACGCCCAGGCACCCGGCAATGCCATGGGCAACGGGCTTCTGGAGTTCCGCTTCGGCAAGATGATCGCCGGGCAGACCATCGGCATCGCCACCGACAACCGCGTGGTCTGGCACGAATTCGGCCACGCGCTCTTGTGGGACCACGTCAGCAGCCCGAGCTTCGGCTTTGCACATTCGGCGGGAGATTCGCTCGCGGTGATCCTGAACGACCCGGGGTCGGCGGCGGCAGACCGGTTCCTGACCTTCCCCTGGACCACGGCAAGCACGGGCATCACCCGCCGCCACGACCGCGCCATCGCCGACGGCTGGGCCTGGTTCGGGCCGCAATACGACACGAACTACCAGGGCGAACAGGTGCTTTCCACCACTCTCTTCCGCCTGTATCGGTCGATCGGCGGGGATGCAGCCCAGATCGCCACGCAGAGGCGCGCGGCCGAAACCACCGCTTTCCTGATCTTCAAGGCCATCGGCCTGATGACCGCGATGACGCCGATCCCCGAGATCTTTGTCGGACAACTGCAGACTGCCGACCGGACCACGCCCGCATTCAAGGGGATCCCCGGCGGAGCCTTGCACAAGGTCGTCCGCTGGGCCTTCGAGAAGCAGGGCCTGTTCCAGCCCGGCGCGGCCCCGGGACAACCACAGACCGTCAACCGCGAGGGCAACCCGCCGGACGTCGACGTCTACATCGACGACGGGCGTCGGGGCGAGTATACCTACCAGCCGAACCACTGGTCCTGCCAGGACATGTGGGTCCGCCGCCGTCCCGATGGCGGGCTGACCCACCAGAACCCGCTCGTCGGCTTCAAGAGCTACATGTATGTACGGGTCAAGAACCGCGGCCTGCAACCGGCGCAGAACCTCCGCGTCGACGCCTACCACGCCCTGCCCGGAACCGGCCTTGCCTTCCCCGACGACTGGATGGCGATGGACACGCCCGCCCTCTCCGCCTCCGGCCCGCTTGCCCCCGGGGCCAGCGTCATCCTCGGGCCGTTCCGCTTTGTCCCGACCGTGGTCGGCCACGAATGCCTCATGGCGATCTCCCACGCCGACGGCGATCCCGGCAACGACACCACGATCCAGGGCACGATCCCCGAACACCGCTTCGTGCCCTTCGACAACAACATCGGCCAGCGCAACATCTCTCCGGTCCGGCCGACGCTGCTCGACATCCTCGAGCTCTTCCACAAGCACCTCATCTGGGTGCGAAACCCCTACAGGAAGCCCGTGGTCGTCAGGATCGAGGTCTCCCTGCCGAAGTTCCTGCAAAAGCTGGGCTGGAAACTTGCCATCAAGTCCGCAGGCGGCGGCACGTTCGAGCTTGGCCCGCGCGCGAAGCGGAAGGTCCTGTTCGCCCTCATCCCCGGGAAAGAGTTCGAGCCCGACCTGCTCAAGCGGTCGATCACCAGGGGTGATGACGAGATCCAGATCCGCAGCCTCATCGACGGCGAGGTCTCGGGCGGGATGAGCTACAAGCTTGCCTTCGGCAAGGACCGCGAGGACGACGACCCGGGCGAGCCGGACGACGACGAGCCGCCCAAGGACGGCCCGCAGGACTGGCCGCCGAAGGATTGGCCGCCGAGATGGCCCGATCGCCCGATCCGCACCCGCAAGCCGACGATGGAAGAGATCCTGCGGGCTCTGCGCGGCGAGGGTGATGAAACCGGGATGCGCGGGGTCAAGACCATGCGGCTGGAACTGGACTTCGACGACGACTGAGCGCAGGGGCGCAGGGCCGGGGCCGCACAGGTTCCGGCCCTGATCTGAAAGGATTTTTCAGGAAAGTGTTGCCATGGCCAGGCCACCCCCCGCCGTGCCGGGCCAGGGGAAACCCTCGAACGCTTCGCCGCCGGCGCAGGCGCGATCCCGATGCGGTTCCAGCCCGCCGCCGAAGGCTGGGCCCGCATCGCGCTGATCCCGCCCAAGGCGCAGGCACAGCCCGCGCGCCGGTCCGCGCCGTGCTCTGCATGGACATGTTCGGCTACAACCCGGACGCCAATCGCAGCGTCGAGCTGCACGCAGGCTGTACCGACCCCGCGATCCGTGATCTGAGCCTGCCCCTGGCCGACCGGGTCAGAACTGCCACCGCGCCAGCGACCAGGCCACCGACCCCGCCGATGCCCGCGACATCGTCTGCGCCGTGGCGCGGGCGGTGCCGCAACTGGCGTTGTAGCCTCCTCGGTCGCGCCCTCGGCTTCGCGTCGCCCGGGCAGAAGCGAGGAGTGACGAAGTCTTCGACGAGCGGTCGGCCGCACCCCGCAAAACGTAAAAGGGGGGGTAAACATGCCCCCTCAACCTGTTGATTTTCATTGCTTCGGTAATCTGTCCACGCGTGGACAGCTACTTCGCCACCCGCGCGTTCCGGCTGGCGATCAGCCGCAGCCGCAGCGCGTTCAGCCGGATGAAGCCCTCGGCATCCTTCTGATCGTAGGCCCCCGCATCCTCCTCGAAGGTGACGTGCTTCTCCGAATACAAGGAATGCTCCGACCACCGCGCCACCGTCCGCGCCGAGCCTTTGTAGAGCTTCACCCGCACCGTCCCCGTCACATGCTCCTGCGTCTTGTCGATCAGCGCCTGCAGCGCCTCCCGCTCCGGGCTGAACCAGAAGCCGTTGTAGATCAGCTCCGCATAACGCGGCATGATGCTGTCCTTCAGATGCCCCGCCCCCGCATCCAGCGTGATCTGCTCGATCCCCCGATGCGCTTCCAGCAGGATCGTCCCGCCCGGCGTCTCATAGACACCCCGGCTTTTCATCCCGACGAACCGGTTCTCCACCAGGTCCAGCACACCCACGCCATGCCGGCCGCCGATCTCGTTCAGCCGGGACAGGATCGTGGCCGGGCTCATGGCCTCGCCATCGATCGCCACCGCATCGCCGCGTTCGAAAGTGATCTCCACCATTTCTGCCTGATCCGGGGCCTCTTCCACCGGCACCACGCGCTGCAGGACGTAGTTCGGGAATTCCTCCGCCGGGTTCTCCAGCACGCGCCCTTCTGACGAAGTGTGCAGCAGGTTCGCGTCCACCGAAAACGGAGCCTCGCCCCGCTTGTCGCGGGCCACGGGAATCTGGTTCGCCTCGGCAAATTCCAAGAGCCTCGTGCGGCTGGTCAGATCCCACAGCCGCCAGGGCGCGATGACCTTGATCGACGGGTCCAGCGCCGCCGCCGACAGCTCGAACCGCACCTGGTCGTTGCCCTTGCCCGTCGCCCCATGCGCCACCGCATCGGCCCCGGTCTCATGCGCGATCCGCACCAGATGCTGGCTGATCAGCGGGCGCGCGATCGAGGTTCCCAAGAGATACAGCCCCTCATACAGCGCATTGGCGCGGAACATCGGGAACACGAAGTCGCGCACGAATTCCTCGCGCACGTCGACGATGTGGATGTTTTCCGGCTTGATCCCCATCAACAGAGCCTTCGCCCGCGCCGGTTCCAGTTCCTCGCCCTGCCCGAGATCGGCGGTGAAGGTCACCACCTCGCAGCCATATTCCGTCTGCAGCCATTTCAGGATGATCGAGGTATCAAGGCCTCCCGAATAGGCGAGGACGACTTTCTTCGGCTTCAGCATCGGACAAGGCTCCCTCGCGGTTTTGCTGGCGCTTAAAGCGAAACGAGGCCAAGGGCAAGGATCGCTCCGACGCCCGATGCAATTCGGCATGCAAAGGCATTCCTTGCCATGCGCTGCGGCTTTGGGCATGTCAAACGGATGACCGATTTTCCCGCCCAAGCCCGCGCCGCCACTGCCGCCCTGCGCGCGTTGTTTCCCGAAACACCGCTGCAGCGGAACGACTTCCTGTCGTCCCGCCACGATGCCGAGATCTGGCTGAAGCGTGAAGATCTGTCGCCGGTCCGCAGCTACAAGCTGCGCGGGGCCTTCAACGCGATGCGCAAGGTGCGCGCCCGCCAGCCGGATCAACGCCAGTTCGTCTGCGCCAGTGCGGGCAACCATGCGCAGGGCGTGGCCTTCACCTGCCGGCATTTCGGGGTGCAGGGGGTGATCTTCATGCCCGTCACCACGCCGCAGCAGAAGATCGACAAGACCCGCGTCTTCGGCGGCGCGAATGTCGAGATCGTCCTGACCGGAGACTATTTCGACCAGACCCTCGCCGCGGCCCAGGCCTTCTGCGCCGAACGCCAGGCGCATTTCCTGTCACCCTTCGACGATCCCGACGTGATCGAGGGCCAGGCCTCGGTCGCGGTCGAGATGCTGGACCAGCTGGGCCGCGCGCCGGACCTGGTTGTCCTGCCGGTGGGCGGGGGCGGGCTTGCCTCTGGCGTGACGGGCTATCTGCGCGAGGTCGCCCCCGACACCGACTTCCGTTTTGTCGAACCGCTGGGTGGCGGCAGTTTGACCGCTGCACTGCTGCAGGGCGCGCCGACCAAGCTGGCGCGCGTCAACAGTTTCGTCGACGGTGCCGCCGTGGCGCGGGTCGGCGATCACACCTTCCGCATGTTGTCCTGGGTGGATCGCGACGATGTCCTCCTGGCACCCGAGGACCGCATTTGCGTCACCATGCTGGAGATGCTGAACCACGAGGGCATCGTCCTGGAGCCCGCGGGAGCCCTGTCGGTCGATGTCCTGCCGGAACTGACCGGAGAGATCCGGGGCAAGACCGTGGTCTGCGTCACATCGGGCGGCAACTTCGACTTTGAACGGCTGCCCGAGGTGAAGGAACGTGCCCAGCGGTTCGCGGGTCTGAAAAAGTACTTCATCCTGCGCATGCCGCAGCGCCCCGGCGCCCTTCGGGAATTCCTGAACCTGCTTGGGCCCGATGACGACATCACCCGGTTCGAATACCTGAAGAAATCCGCACGCAACTTCGGCTCGGTCCTGATCGGGATCGAGACCAGGTCCGCCGACAGCTTTGCCGGGTTCGCTGCCCGCATGGACGAGGCCGGGCTTGCCTTCCGCGACATCACCGGCGACGAGGCCCTGTCGGAATTCCTGATCTGACAGGCGGTCAGCCGCCCCGCGTCGGGCCCGATGTTGCGCCTGCCCGGTCCGGTCCTATGCCGCGCCCGCCCGATCTGCGGCCAGCCCGCCCAGCAGGCCGGCCCGCGAGGCGCGCCAGACCGAAGCGACCAGGGCGACATCGACCAGCGCCCCCTCGCCCGCCGCTGCCCGCCGCTCGCCGTCCTGGCAGATCGCCGCCAGTTCCGACAGGCCAAGGTTCAGCGCGCTGCCTTTCAGGAAATGCAGCTGCCCCTCGACCTCGTCCGCCGGAATCCCGCGCAGGAGGGCCATGACGGCCCCCTCTGCCTCGTCCAGGAACATGTCGGCCACCTCGGCAAAGCCGTCGGCACCGATTTCATCCTTCAGTTCGTCAACCCGTTTCCAGTCGATCATCACGCATCACCCACACTGCTCCCACGGGCGGAGTGTCGCGCCGCCACCGTTAACAAATGGTCGCCGCCGGATCGGCAACTCCGGCGCATTTTACCATTCACCCGCCGTTAAGGGCTGCGGCGCAGGGTGACGCCGACGAGGGGCAGGTGGACAAGTGTTTTCCGGTGCGATGAGTGTTGAAACAATGATGCAGGCGGCTGATGCGCCCCGGCATGTGCTGGTTGTCGATGACAGCCGGGCGCAGCGCCACATGGTGTCGATGCAGCTCAGACGCTGGGGCTATCGGGTCAGCGAATCCGAGTCGGGTCAGGCCGCGCTTGACCAGTGCCGGGCGCAGGCCGTCGACATCATCGTCAGCGACTGGATGATGCCCGGGATGACCGGTCTGGATTTCTGCCGCGAATTCCGGGCTTTGGATCGCGAGAGCTATGGCTACTTCATCCTTCTGACCTCCAAGTCCGAAAAGACCGAGATCGCCGACGGGCTGGAGGCCGGGGCCGACGACTTCCTGACCAAGCCGGTCGCGTCCAACGAATTGCGGGCGCGCCTGCGGGCGGGGGAACGGATGCTGGCGATGCAGGCCGAGGTTCTGGCCAAGAACAAGGTCATCGTCGCGACCCTGGTCGAACTGCAAAAACTTTACGATTCGCTTGACCGCGACCTGATCGAGGCGCGCAAGCTGCAGCAGACCCTGGTGCGCGACCGCGTGCGCGACTACGGCTGGTCGAAGGTGTCACTTCTGTTGCGCAACTCGGGGCGGGTCGGCGGTGACCTGGTGGGAAGCTTCAGTGTCGACGACGACCGGATCGTGGCCTATTCCATCGATGTCTCCGGCCACGGCGTCGCCTCGGCGATGATGACCGCGCGACTGGCAGGGTTCCTTACCGGATCATCGCCGGACCAGAACCTCGCGTTCGACAAGGGCCCGGATGGCAGGCATCACCTTCTGCCGCCCGAGACCGTGGTCGAACGCTTCAACCGTCTGATGCTGGACGAAATTCAGGCCGAACAGTACTTTACCATCGCCTTTGCGGTGATCGACCGGGCGCGCGGCCTTCTCAGTCTGGTGCAGGCGGGCCATCCGCACCCGATCCTGCTGCGCGCGAACGGCACGATGGAGCAGATCGGACAGGGCGGCCTTCCCGTCGGCCTGATCCCCGGTGCCAGTTTCGAGCGGCATGATCTGCCGATCGGCCCGGGCGACCGGCTGGTGCTGTTCTCGGACGGGTTTACCGAATGTCCGCTGCCCTCGGGTGCGGATTTCGGCGAGGACGGTCTGGCCGAGAGCCTGCGCAAGTCGGCGCGGCTTTGCGGTTCGGACCTTCTGGAGGCGATGGTCTGGGACCTGTCGCAGCAGGCGCAGACCGATTCGTTTCCAGACGATGTCTCGGGCGTCGTGGTCGATCTCTTACCGCAGGAGACCGGCCAGGATCCCCCGGTCTCCGGGGTTGCCCAACAGTCCCATTGCCTGCTCGACGGGTAGCCAGACCGCAGAATGCCCGGGCTCGCCGGGCGGTCCGAGACGCCGGACCGGGCGGGCAAGGTAGACGGTGCAGAGCTTTTCGGCCCAAAGATCGTATTCGGGCATGTAGGTGAACCGCCGGAAGGCACCGATGCGGCGGGTGACCGCGATCTTCCAGCCCGTTTCTTCAAGCACTTCGCGGTGCAATGCCGCAATCGGCTGCTCACCCCTGTCGATGCCGCCGCCGGGAAGCTGAAGTTCCGGCACCGGCCGGGCCTGGTGGGTGGCCAGGATGTGATCCCCCCGCAAAAGCACCGCATAGACCCCGGGCCTTCGGGTGTAGCGCCGACCCGGCTGCACCGGATCGCCATAGCGTCGGATCATCCCTGCCCCCTTGGACCTGCGGTTGCCCTGCCTATATAGGCGCGATATGCCAAGATTGGCAGCTTCAGGAAATCCCCGATGACCACCGGTTCGCAGATCGCCTGGGACGATACCGTCCTGCCCTTCCAGCTTGATGCCTCGGGCATCCGGGGCCGCGTCGCGCGGCTGGACGGGGTGCTGGATCAAGTGCTGAAGAAACACGCCTATCCGTCGGCGATCGAGGCGCTGGTGGCCGAGATGGCGCTTCTGACCGCGCTGATCGGCCAGACGATCAAGCTGCGCTGGAAGCTGTCTTTGCAGGTGCGGGGCAAGGGTCCGGCCCGGCTGATCGCGACCGACTATTGCGGCCCGACCGAGGACGGCGAGCCTGCGCGCATCCGCGCCTATGCCAGCTATGACGCAACGCGGCTGGACCCGGCAGCCAGCCCGTTCTCGCAGATCGGCGAAGGCTATTTCGCCGTGATGATCGACCAGGGCGAGGGCATGGTGCCCTACCAGGGCTTCACCCCGATCGCCGGAGGCAGCCTTTCGTCCTGTGCCGAGACCTATTTCGCCCAGTCCGAGCAGATTCCCACCCGTTTTGCGCTTGCCTTCGGCGAAAGCGCCGAACCGGGGCGTCCCCTGCATTGGCGGGCCGGGGGCATAATGTTGCAGCACATGCCCAGCATCGGCGGCGTGGCGGCTGACCAGGGCAGCGGCGAAGGCGGGCTTCTGACCCATGCGGATATCCTTGGCGGCGCCGAATCAGAGGACTGGAACCGGGCGAACCTGCTGCTCGACACGGTGGAAGAGCTGGAGATGATCGGTCCTTCGCTGACCCCGACCGACCTTCTGGTCCGGCTTTTCCATGAAGAGGGCCCCCGCGTGTTCGATGCCCAGCCGGTGCGCTTTGGCTGTTCCTGCAACGCGGAGAAAGTCCGCAGCACCATGTCGATCTACAGCCGGAAGGACATCGCCCAGATGACCACCGAGGCAGGGGTCGTCACGGCGGATTGCCAGTTCTGCGGCGCGCATTACGAACTGGACCCGCAGACCCTGGGTTTCGAGGCGAAAGCGCCCCAGGACACCCCGGCCCGATGAGCGATCCGGTCGAGGTTCGGCTGCGCCAGGCGCTGCGGCACCCTGCCGCGCCGTCTTCCGACTTCGATCTCAATCCCGGCATTCGCCCTCCTGCCGACACGCCGCTGCGCCCGGCCGCGGTGCTGGTGACCGTCTGGTTGCGGCCGGAAGGTCCGGGGCTGATCCTGACCAAACGCTCCTCGCACCTGCAGCACCACCCCGGCCAGATCGCCTTTCCCGGCGGCAAGGTCGATGCGACCGACGTCGGGCCGATGGCAGCGGCCCTGCGCGAGACACAGGAAGAGATCGGGCTGCCGCCGGAGCGTGTCGAAATCCTTGGCGCGCTTCCCGTCCACGAGACCGTCACCGGATTTGCCGTGACTCCCTTCGTCGGATTGATGCGCGGGGCATTTGTCGCGACGCCCGAAGCGGGCGAGGTGGAGGAGGTCTTTTGCGTCCCGCTAGACCATGTGCTGACCCCCGCGCGTTTTTCCATCGAGCGGCGGCAGTGGATGGGCGTCTGGCGGCGCTACTATGTGGTTGCCTATGGGCCCTACTACATCTGGGGTGCAACGGCACGCATCCTGCGTGGCCTGGCCGAAAGGGTCGGGCCATGAAGGTTGGCGGCACCTGGCTGGACCATCCCGGAACGCAGGCCCTTTGTGCCGCGCTGGAAGCTGCGGGCCACCGGGCACTGTTCGTCGGGGGTTGCGTCAGGAATGCCATTCTGGGCGAACCGGTCGGGGACGTGGACCTGACGACCGACGCCACGCCGGAGGCCGTCACCCGGATCGCCGAGGCCGCCGGGTTCAGGACCGTCCCGACCGGCCTCGACCACGGCACCGTCACGGTGATCGCCGGTGGCCTCGCACATGAGGTGACGACTTTCCGCCGGGATGTGGAAACCGATGGCCGTCGCGCCGTCGTCGCCTTCTCGGCCCGGATTGACGAAGACGCCGCCCGCCGCGATCTGACGATGAACGCGCTTTATGCCGACCGCATGGGCACAGTCATCGACCCCTTGGGCGGTCTTGCCGACACGCTGGCCCGCCGTGTCCGCTTTGTCGGCGACCCGGAAACGCGCATCCGCGAGGACTACCTGCGCATCCTCCGCTTCTTCCGCTTTCACGCGGCGTATGGCGACCCGGGCGGCGGCATCGACGCGGACGGGCTTGCCGCCTGCGCGGCTCTGGCCGAGGGGCTGGACGGCATATCCCGCGAACGCATCCACGCCGAGCTGCGAAAGCTCCTCGCCGCCCGCGACCCGGCCCCCGCCGTTGCAGCCATGGCGCAATCCGGCGTGCTGGCCCGCATCCTGCCCGGAGCCGACCCGCGCGCGCTTGGCCCGCTTGTCCACCTTGACGCCGCCGCCGCCCGTCACTGGCTGCGTCGCCTTGCCGTCCTTGGCGGCGACACTGCCTCCCTTCGTCTGTCCAGGGCCGAGGCGCGGGACCTCTCCGCCCTTCTCGACGCCATTGGCCGCCCGGACACACCCGCCGCCCTCGGCTGGCGACTGGGCGCGTCCCTCGGGGCCGACGCGGTCCTTGCCCGGTCCGCGCTTCTTGGCAGCCCTCTGCCGCCCGACTGGCAGGCCGGGGTCCGGCGCGGCGCGGGCGCAACGTTTCCGGTCACCGCCGCCGACCTGATGCCCGCCTTGCAGGGAGAAGCCCTTGGCCAGCGCCTGAAGGCCCTTCAGGCGGCGTGGCTTGACTCCGATCTTGTCGCCGACCGGGACCGCCTCCTGAATTCCTGACCTCGACGGGGGTGACAAACCGCCCGGATTGCGCTAGGACCCTCGCACCCAAGACTGGAGACCAGCATGGACCACGGGATCTCAAACCAGCTCGCCTGAGTTGACTGATCCCGTCGTGGCGGTCGCTCGCAAAGCCCCGCCTTCGCCCATCGCCGCTACCTTCCAGGGTCTTCCCCCATGTTCCGCTTCCTCGAAAACCTCGTCGATCCCTATCAGACCTATGTCGAACAGGACGTGCCCCCCACCCGGCTCTGGCCGTTCCTGAAGGACTACATCCGCCCGTTCAAAGGCATCTTCGCGGTGACCGCCCTCTTCTCGGTCGGCAACGCGGTGCTGGATGTGGGCATGATCTGGTATCTCAGCCGCCTTGTGGACCTGATGACCGGCCAGACGCCGCAAGCGTTCCTGGAGAACCACTGGACCGAGATCCTGATCGCCGCGCTGGTGATCCTGATCGTCCGCCCCCTGGTCGCGGGTGGGTCGGTCGGCCTTTTGCACAACACGATCCTCACGAACTTCGGCACGATGATGCGCTGGCGGGCGCACCGGCATGTCCTCCGCCAGCCCGTCGGCTGGTTCGAAAGCGATTTCGCGGGCCGCATCGCCAACCGGATCATGCAGGCCCCGCCCGCCGCCGGGGATGCCGTCTTCCAGGTCTTCGACATGGCCGCCTTTGCCGCCGCAACCTTCCTTGGCGCGCTCCTCATGCTGGCCGATGCGGACCCACGGCTGATGATACCGCTGCTCTTGTGGCTTGGTGCCTATCTCGCTCTCATGCGCTGGACGATCCGCCGCGCCGGACCTGCCGCCACCGCTTCGTCCGAGGCCCGCAGCGCCGTCACCGGGCGCGTCGTCGACAGCTACACCAACATCCACTCGGTCAAGCTGTTCGCGCATCAGGACAGCGAGCTGAACTACGCCAAGGACGCCATCGAGACCGCCCGCACCACCTTTCAGAAGGAAATGCGCATCGTCACCAAGATGGACGTGGCGCTGACCTTCATCAACGGGCTGATGATCCTTGGCGTCAGCAGCCTTGCGATGTGGCTCTGGGCCAATGACATGGCGACCGTCGGCGTCGTCGCCGGGGCCGTGGCTCTGGTCCTCCGGCTGCATTCCATGACCTACTGGATCATGTGGGCCTCGACCCAGCTCGTCCAGAACCTCGGCACGCTGGCCGAAGGGATGGAGACGATTGCCCAGCCCGTCACCCTGGTCGACAAGCCAGGCGCGAAACCGCTGCGCTTCGACCAGGGCCTTCTGGAACTGAAGAACGTCAGCCACCACTACGGTCGCGGCTTCGGGGGGCTGAAAAACGTCAGCCTCACGATCCGCCCCGGCGAGAAGATCGGCGTCGTCGGCCGGTCGGGCGCGGGTAAATCCACGCTGGTCAAGCTGATCCTGCGCTTCTACGACACCGAATCCGGCGCGATCCTGATCGACGGCCAGAACATCGGCGATGTGACGCAGGAGTCGCTTCGCCAGAGGATCGGCATGGTCCAGCAGGACTCGTCGCTTCTCCACCGCTCGGTCCGCGACAACATCCGCTACGGCCGCCCCGAGGCCACGGAATCGGACATGATTGCCGCCGCGAAAAAGGCCGAGGCGCATGACTTCATCCTCACGCTCGAAGACCCCCAGGGCCGCAAAGGCTACGACGCCCATGTCGGCGAACGCGGGGTGAAACTCTCTGGTGGACAGCGCCAGCGGGTCGCGCTCGCCCGCGTGATCCTGAAGGACGCGCCGATCCTGATCCTGGACGAGGCGACCAGCGCTCTCGACAGCGAAGCCGAAGCCGCGATCCAGGCCGCGCTCTACGGGGTGATGGAGGGCAAGACAGTGATCGCCATCGCCCACCGCCTGTCCACCATCGCCGCGATGGACCGGATCGTGGTGCTGGAAGACGGCGAGGTCGTCGAAGACGCCCCTCACACCGAGCTTCTCCGCAAGGGCGGCCTTTACGCCCGCTTCTGGGCGCGGCAGTCCGGCGGCTTCATCGGGCTGGAAGACGAAGCCGCCGAATAGGAAACCCGCCCCGGACTTGATCCGGGGCCTCCCTTCACCCCCAGAGGTCCCGGATCAAGTCCGGGACGGGTTTTTCCGCTGGCGGCGGCTTCACCCTTGCTTCCCCCCGCCCACCGGCCTACCTCCTGACCCATGAGCGCGCTTCAAAGCCTCGGCTCCCTCATCGACGCCTTCCGCCCCGCCGACGGGCCGCCGCCGCAGCGGCTTGGTGCCTTCATGCGCTGGTCGCTGGCGGGCTCCTGGCCGATGCTCGCCATCGCGGGCATCCTCTCCTCCCTCGCCGGCGTCACCGAAGTGCTCTCTGCCCTCATCCTCGGCTGGGTCATCGACGCCGCCGTCAATTCCGGCCCCGCCAACTTCTTCGCGGCTTACTGGAGCCTCGTCGTCTGGTTCCTCGTCTTCTACCTGGTGCTGAGACCCCTGGCTTTCGCTGTCTCCTCGGCCAGCAACAGCATCGTCATCGGGCCGAATGTGATGCCCCTTGTCCTGTCCCGCCTGCACCGCTGGACGCTTGGCCAGTCGGTCACCTTCTTCGACAACGACTTCGCCGGGCGCATCGCACAGAAGCAGATGCAGGCCGCCCGCGCCGTCACCGATGTTGCGACCGAAGTGATCAACACGGTCTTCTTCGCGCTGGCCTCGGTCATCGGTTCGGTCGCGTTCCTTGTCGCGGTCGATTACCGCGCCGCGCTTGCGCTGCTGCTCTGGCTGGTGGCCTACCTGTTCCTGATCCGCTTCTTCATGCCGGTGATCCGGGAGAATTCCGCCGCCCGCGCCTCGTCCCGTGCCATGGTCTCGGGCCAGGTCGTCGACACGATCACCAACATCAAGACGGTCAAGCTTTTCGCCCATGCCGCCTTCGAGGACCGCGTGGCCATCGACGCGATGGAGGTCTTCCGCGACCGCAGTCTCGAGTTCGGCGTCATCTCCGCCTGGTTCCGCTTTGCGCTGATGCTGCTGGCGGGCGTCCTGCCGGTCCTGTTGATCGGCGGCACGGTCATGCTCTGGCAGCAGGGGCAGGCAACGGCGGGCGATATTGCCGCCTCGGGTGCCATCGCGATGCGGATCGCACAGATGTCGGGCTGGGTCAGCTTTACGCTGATGTCGATCTATTCCTCGGTCGGCGAGGTCGAGGACGGGATGCGCACCCTTTCGGCCCCCCACACCCTGACCGACGCGCCCGATGCCGTCGCCCTGCCGCGCGTCAGGGGCGAGATCCGCTTTGACGACGTCACCTTCGCCTACGGTCGCGAACGCGGAGGTGTCCGCGACATCGACCTGACCATCCGCGCCGGGGAAAAGCTGGCCATCGTCGGGGCCTCGGGTGCGGGCAAGTCCTCGCTCGTGTCGCTGCTCTTGCGGCTGTACGACCCGGAGCAGGGCCGCATCAGCGTCGATGGCCATGACCTGCGCAAGATCACGCAGGAAAGCCTGCGCCGCCAGATCGGCATGGTCACCCAGGAAACCGCGATGTTCAACCGCAGCGCCCGTGACAACATCGCCTACGGTCGCCCCGAAGCATCCGAAGCCGAGATCATCGCCGCCGCCAGGGCCGCCGAGGCGGATGAGTTCATCGCCAGCATGATCGACCACCAGAACCGCAAGGGCTATGATGCCTTCCTGGGCGAGCGCGGGGTCAAGCTGTCGGGTGGCCAGCGCCAGCGCATCGCGCTGGCCCGCGCCTTCCTGAAGGACGCGCCGATCCTGGTGCTGGACGAAGCCACAAGCGCCTTGGACAGCGAGGTGGAGGCGTCGATCCAGGAGGCTCTGGCCAAGGTGATGCAAGGCAAGACGGTTCTGGCCATCGCGCACCGTCTGTCCACCATCGCCGCGATGGACCGGATCATCGTGATGGACCGGGGCCGGATCGTGGAACAGGGCAGCCATGCCGATCTTCTGGCCCGGGGTGGTCTTTACGCCCGCTACTGGAACCGGCAGTCCGGCGGCTTCATCGGCACCGAGGACAACGCGGAGGCGGAAGCGGCAGAGTGATCGTCACCATCGAACGGCTTGGCCATCTTGGTCACGGCATCGCCCGCAACCCGGACCTGGGCCCGATCTACGTCCCCGGCACCCTGCCCGGCGAGGTGGTCGAGGGCAGGCCCGACGGCGATCACCTTGCGGACCCCAAGATCATCACCCCCTCGCCCGACCGGGTAAAGCCGCCCTGCCGCCATGCCCGCACCTGCGGTGGCTGCCAGGTGCAGCACGCCTCGGACGCTTTCGTCGCCCGGTGGAAGCAAGACGTCGTGCGGGCCGCCCTTGCCAGTCAGGGACTGACGGCCGCCCTCCTGACCCTGCAAACCTCGCCGCCGAAGTCTCGCCGTCGCGCAACTCTTTCAGCCCGCCGCACCAAATCCGGCGTCCTGATCGGCTTTCATGGCCGCGCCTCGGATAGCATCGCGGAAATCCCCGACTGCCAGCTGCTTGCGCCCGGCATCCTCGCGGCCTTTCCCGGCCTGAAGGCGCTGGTCACTGCCGGGGGCTCGCGGTCAGCCGAGCTTTCCCTGCAAGTCACGCTCACCCGGGGCGGCCCGGATGTCAGCGTCACCGGCGGCAAGTCCCTGGACAGCGCGCTGCGCATGGATCTTGCTCGCCTGGTCGAGGCCCACGGCTTTTCACGCCTGACCTGGGACGGCGAAACGGTGGCGCTGCGTGACCGTCCGGCATTGACCTTCGGTCGCGCCAGCGTCGTCCCTCCCGCCGGAGCGTTCCTGCAGGCCACCGCCGAGGGCGAGGCCGCGCTCCTTCACGCCGTCCGTCAGGCGCTTGGCCGACAGAAGCGCGTCGTTGACCTGTTTTCCGGCATCGGCACCTTCACCCTGCCGCTGGCCGCAGCGATGGAGGTCCACGCCGTCGAAGGCGATGCGGCGATGACCCAGGCCCTTGACCTTGCAGCGCGCAACACGCCGGACCTGCATCGCATCAGCGTCGAAACCCGCGACCTCTTCCGCCGTCCGCTTGAACCGGATGAGCTGAAGCCCTTCACGGGTGCCGTCATCGACCCGCCCCGCGCGGGGGCCGAGGCGCAGACCGACCGGCTGGCCGCGTCGACGATTTCGGTGATCGCCGCCGTTTCCTGCAACCCCGTCACCTTTGCGCGGGATGCCACGGCCCTTGTCGCCAAGGGCTACCTTCTTGACTGGGTGCAGGTCGTCGACCAGTTCCGCTGGTCCACGCATATCGAGCTGGTCGCCCGCTTCGTCCGGATGACCTGACGTTTCCGTGAAGACCCGCGGTCGCCTACCGACTGGCCAAAGCAGCCAGTTTCCTGTATCCATTGAAAAAAAGAAACAGTCTACAGGCGGGCAGGGACATGCGGTTCATCAGGGTAATTGCGATCCTCGTGATCGGTTTCGGACTGGCGGGATGCGGCTCGAAATTCCGCACCTACAACGGACCGGAGGTCACCCAGATCCAGGTCAGCAAGGCCGACCGCAAGCTCTATCTGTTCAACAATGACCGCGTCCTGCAGTCCTACGACATTGGCCTCGGCTTCGCCCCGGTCGGTGCCAAGCAGTTCGAAGGCGACGGCAAGACGCCGGAAGGCGCCTACACCATCAGCTACAAGAACCCGGACTCGCAGTTCCACCTGTCGCTGAAGATTTCCTACCCGAACGAGGCCGATACCGCTTTTGCCGAGGCCCAGGGAAAATCCCCCGGCGGCGACATCGTGATCCACGGCGGGCCGAAGCGACCGACAAACAAGCGCGACTGGACCTGGGGATGCATTGCCGTCACCGACCGCGAGATCGAGGTGATCTACTCCATGGTCAAGGAAGGAACGCCGATCTACATCATGCCATAGGGCGTGGTTGCGAACCGGCATCCCGCTTGGGCGTCAGGCGCGGCGACCCGAGACCGTCCGAGGCGGACCCTGCCCGGCTGCAGCAACGCTGTTGCAGATGTCAGGTGCCGGTCACCAGCGTCCACCAGATCTTGCCGCCAGGCTCCTGGAACCAGGCAAATCCCAGCCGGGTCGCCAGCGGATCCATGATCACCGCGCGCGTGTCCGGCTGCGCCATCCAGGACGACAACGTCTCAAGCTCGGTTTCGTAGGTCTCCGAGATGTTCTCGCCCAGAAACCGCCCGGTGAAGCCGCTGCGCTCCACCCGCATCAGAGGCGAGGAGCCGTCGGACCCGAAGTGCCAGGGCCGGTTCTGCACCGACATGTCGCGCGAATGCGTCTCGGCCGCGGCGTTCAGGCTGGCGTCGAACGCAACCGGCGGCAGGGACTTGGCCGCACGCAGCGTGTTCATCGCGTCAAGAAAGCGGAACGACACTTCGCCCGCATCCGTGATCCGGTAGACACGCGGCAGGGGCTTGCCATCCGCGCCAACCAGAGGCGCGCTTGTCGTGGCGCAGGCCGACAGGGTGAGGCCGACACCGGTCAGCAGGAAAATGCGTCTGTTCATTCTGTCCACCACATCAGAGCCGACTGCCGCGGCTGTCCGCCTCTCCTTAGCGGAAGCTTGCGGCAGGTTCAAACAGGCTTCTGCCGGTCGGTGGCTGGTTTCGGGTGTTTCAGTTGCGGCATTTGCGCAAAACGGCTACAAGATCCGCTAAGTGATGTTGCAGGAGACTGTGCCATGGCGAATGGTCATCTCAGCCGTCGCGCCGTTCTGGGCGGCGCCGTCGGTGGCGTCGGCCTGGCCGCGCTGCCCGCGTTCGCGCAGGACGGGACCACCGAATTAACCCAGCCGGCCTCGGCGTCGGTGCGCAGAAACGTCTCCAGTTTCCGCATGCTGCGCTGGGAGGATTATTTCGACAGTACCCGCAATGGCCTCATCCTTGCTGACACCACGTCGCGTGCGTTGCACTACTGGTCGGAAGATCAGTCGATCTATCGGCTCTACCCGACCTCGGTGCCGCTTTCGGAAGAGTTGACCCGCCGCGGCCTGACGTCGGTGGTGCAGAAGGTCGTCAACCCGCCCTGGCGGCCCACACCCTCGATGAAGAAGCGCAACCCCGACTGGCCCGATGTTGTCGAGGGCGGGGCGCCCGACAATCCGCTCGGCTCGCGGGCGCTGTATCTTGGCTGGACCTACTACCGGATCCACGGCACGCAGGACACCCGCAAGATCGGGCGCAAGTCGTCGAACGGCTGCATTGGACTATACAACGAGAACATCGAAGAGCTGTTCGATATGGCCAAGATCGGCACGCAGGTGCGGCTGATCTGACCGCTTCGATCCGACGGTGCGACGGGCCGCGGGGCTGCCAGTCGCTTCGGCATTTTTGCGTGACCCGGGCGTCGGTCGCGATCACCGAGTCAACGGTCACGGTTTCGGGGGTGATGTCCCGGATGTGGAACGGGGCTGATGCCGAAGTCGGCAGGGTCGGGTCCCAGCCCGCTGAGGATCGCCGGGATCTTTCCAGCGACAGACCGACCGCGCAGCGGATGGTGCCCATCGATGATCCGCCCCGTCGCGACCTCGACCCCGCCCATGCAGCCGAGGCCGGTGCTGGCGTGCAGCACCGCCCCGCTGGCCTGCCCTGCGATCAAGGCTTTCGCTTGCTGGATCGAAGCCGTCCTCCCATGGCCCCTGCCCCGATCGGGCCACCTGCAACTAGGTTAAGTCCACCCGAAAGCGCCAAGGCAACCCCTTGAAATCACTTCCCCCGGGAAGTCTGTCCACGCATGGACAGCTTATGTTTTCGAGGGCAGCCATCCGCCCAGATTCTCTTCGATCACCGCGACCAGAGCCTCGATATGCGCCGGGTCGTCGTTCAGGCAGGGGATGTAGGTGAAAACCTCGCCCCCGGCATGTTCAAAGGCCTCGCGGATCTCGCCGTTGATCTCCTCCAGCGTCTCGATGCAGTCGGCCGAAAAGGCCGGAGCCATCACCGCGATCCGCCTCTTTCCGGCTTTCGCCAGTGCGGCCACATGTTCGACCGTGTAAGGTTTCAGCCATTCCTCACGCCCGAAGACCGACTGGAAGGTCGTGTCGATCGCCCCTTTCTCCCACCCCAGCCGCTCGCGCAGCAGGCGGGTCGTCTTGGCACACTGGCAATGATAGGGGTCGCCCTGCATCAGATAGCGTTTCGGCATCCCGTGGTAGCTGGCGACCAGAACGTCGGGGCGGTGGTCCAGCCTGGCATAGGCTGCCTCGACCGACTTCGCCAGCGCGTCGACATACAGGGGATGGTCGAAATATTCTGCGACGGTTCTGACGGCAGGCTGCCGCTTTTCCTGCATCAGCGCGCGGAAGAACTGGTCGTTCGCCGTGGCCGAAGTCGCCCCGGCGTAATGGGGGTAAAGCGGGAAGAACAGCACCTTCTCGCAGCCCGCCGCGACCATCGCCCGAACCTTCGCCTCGGTCGAGGGGTTGCCGTAGCGCATGCAGAAGTCGACCATGACCTCCGCCCCGTGCCGGTCCGCGATCCGGGACGCAATCGCCGCGGTCTGTGCCTTGGTGATGGTAAGGAGAGGGCTTTCGTTCAGCTCTTCGTTCCAGATCAGCTTGTAATTCGCGCCCGAGGTGAAGGGCCGCTTCGACAGGATGATCAGCTGCAACAAGGGCTGCCACTTCCAGGACGGGTAATCCACCACCCGCTTGTCCGAGAGAAACTCGTTCAGATAGCGCCGCATCGACCAGTAATCGTAGGCGTCAGGCGTTCCGAGATTGGCCAGCAGAACCCCGATCCTTGCCCGGCGCACCGGAGGATGGTCGGCGGGCGCATGGGCCAGGCGGCCCTGGCCGGGGGTGACGTCAGCCGCTGTCGCTGCTCCGTTCCGGGCGTCCCGCATGTCGTTTCTTTCCTTAGGTTCAGCTCGGGAGATAAGGGATCGGTCGGCAGGGTCAACCGTCTTTGGGCAGGGGAACCTCGGGCACCGCCAGCGCATCCGCCAGCCTTGCCCTCGCCGAGCCCGGTCGCATGGGCCGCTGCTGGCTGTCATGCGGAGCCCAGCCGGTGAGGAAGACAAGCTCGGCAGTGGCAGGCAGCCGACCCTGGGCCGCGCCGAAAGTCTTCGCATAGACCGCGCCAGCCGCCGCAAGGATTGCCCGCCGGGTAAACCGGCGCAAGCGCGCCGCAAGCGCGTTCGTTTCGCCGGAGGCACGAAGATCGGCCAACAGCGCAGAGAGGTCGCGGTATTCGACCCTTTGCTCCAGACTGTCGGCGACCGGCAGCGCGAAGCCTGCCCGCTGCATGAGTCCGCCGAGCTCACGGATCTCGCCCATCGGCAGCACCCGGGGCGAGAGGCCCCCGGTCACCTGCGTCTCGGCCTCGGCCAGAGCGGTGCGCAACTCGTGCAGGCTGCGTCCGCCGGGCAGCACGGCAATCATCAGCCCGTCGGGCCGCAGCGCCCGGCGGCATTGCACCAGCTGACCCAAGGGGTCGTTCGCCCAGTGCAATGCCATCGCATGCACCACCAGATCATGCGCGCCTTGGGCAAGCGCCAGCACCTCGTCATCGGCCACCTGCACCGCGTCGGGCCGCAGAGTCTGCCAGAAATCGGGAAAACCGCTCACCACGGCGGGTGCCGTAAAGGTTCTGTTAACCTCGCTGAGTCTTTCCTGAAGATCGGTCAGGGCGAGGCGGTGCAGGAACATCGCCGGATCATGACCGGACAGGCTTCGGGCGCGGGCGCGGTGGCGGATCAACGCCTCTCGGTCGGTCAGGTCTGGCGGTTGGGTCATCGGCGGGACATTAGGAGGCCGAATTGGGAATGCAAGGCGCGTTGCAACTGCTTTACCCGCCGCGGTGCATTTCCTGCGCGGCTCCGGTGCAGTCGGACTTCGGACTGTGCGCCGACTGCTGGCGCGACACGCCATTCATCGCGGGCCTTGTCTGCGACCAGTGCGGGATGCCCTTGCCGGGGCAGGATGCCGGCGAACGCGCGCTGTGCGACGACTGCATGACCATCGCGCGCCCCTGGGACCGGGGCCGGGCGGCGCTGATGTATCAGGCCAACGGACGCAACCTGGTGCTGGCGCTGAAACATGGCGACCGGATGGACCTTGCCCGCCCGGCGGCGGCCTGGATGATGCGGGCGGCGCAGCCGATCCTGCGGCCCGGCATGCTGGTGGTGCCGGTGCCGCTGCACTGGATGCGGCTGTTCCGGAGGCGGTATAATCAGGCGGCCCTTCTGTCCCGCCTGATTGCCCGGGCGGCGGGATTGGAACATTGCCCGGATGCGGTGTCTCGCAAGCGGTCGACCGGCAACCAGGACGGCAAGACGCGCGATGCCCGTTTTGCCAATCTGGCCGGGGCATTCGGCGTTCCGAAAGCGCGCGAGGCGCGGCTGCGCGACCGCGATGTGTTGCTGGTCGATGACGTGATGACGTCGGGCGCGACGTTCGCGGCGGCAACCGAGGCGCTTCTTGCGGCTGGGGCGCGGTCGGTGTCGGTCCTTGGTCTGGCGCGCGTTGCGAAGGACGGGTGAATCCGTATAGTCGGGCGGCAAAGAGGTGCCCCGATGCGAGCCGTCGAAATCTACACCACGCCGGTCTGCCCGTATTGCGCGATGGCCAAGCGGCTGTTGCAGAAAAAGGGCGTCCGCTATTCCGAGATCGACGTCAGCCGCGATCCCGCGTTGCGCGAGGCGATGATCCAGCGCGCCAAGGGCCGGCGGACCGTGCCGCAGATCTTCATCGGCGGGGTGCATGTCGGCGGCAGCGACGACCTGCATGACCTCGATTCTGCAGGCAGACTTGACGCGATGCTGGCCGACTGATGCGGGCCGGGCTGATCCAGCTGACGGTCGGCGATGACCCGGCGGCAAACCTGCCGGCGACGCTGGGCCTGGTCCGGCAGGCAGCAGCCGCGAAGGCAGGATTCGTCCTGACCCCGGAACTGACCAACGGCCTGTCGTCCAGCCGCGCGCATCAGCGCAGTGTCTTTCGGCACGAAGAGGATGACGAGACGCTCTCCGCCCTGCGGGCAGCGGCGAAAGCGGCAGGCATCTGGCTGCTGATCGGCTCGCTTGGACTGTTGACCGACGACGCCGACGGCCGCTTTGCCAACCGCAGTTTCCTGATCGCACCCGACGGCAGCGTGACGGCGCGCTACGACAAGATTCACCTGTTCGACGTGACGGTTTCGGCGACAGAGGTCTACCGCGAAAGCGAAGGCTATCGCCCGGGCAACCGCGCCGTGGTCGCCGATGCCGGATTTGCGCGGATCGGGATGACGGTCTGCTATGATGTCCGGTTCCCCGCCCTCTATCGGCGGCTGGCGCAGGGGGGCGCTCAGGTCATCACCGTGCCGGCGGCCTTCAACCACATCACCGGGGCCGCGCATTGGGAAACGCTGCTGCGCGCCCGGGCGATCGAGACCGGGTGTTTCGTGCTGGCTCCGGCGCAGACCGGGTTTCACCCCGAAGCAGGCGGCAGGGGCCGCAAGACCCACGGCCATTCGCTCGCCGTTGCGCCCTGGGGCGAAATCCTGGCCGATGCGGGGACCGAGCCGGGAGTGACGCTGGTCGACCTCGACCTTGCCGAGGTGGAGAAGGCACGGGGCCGGGTGCCGTCCTTGGTGCATGACCGGGGCTTCGACGGACCATGAGCGCAGAGAAGGCAGACGACATCGCGGTGGCGCTGTTCGGCGAGCTGTTCATGGCCGACCAACTGGCGCGCAACCGGATTTCCAGGGTCCTGCCCCGGGGGATGCAGCTGTCGCATTTTTCGGTCCTGAACCATCTGGCGCGGGTCAACGACGAACGCACTCCCGCGCAACTGGCGCGGTCTTTCCATGTGACCCGCGGTGCGATGACCAACACGCTGACCAAGCTGGAATGGGCCGGCCACGTCCATATCCGCCCGGATTGGGAGGACGCCCGGCAGAAGTTCGTCGCGATCAGTCCGTCGGGGCGCGCCGCCCGGGACAGCGCGGTGGCCAGTGTCGTTCCCCTGATCGCCGAGGTCGTGCAGACCATCGGGGCCGACAAGGTGCGCGCGCTGCTGTCGGTCCTGCGCGAGTTGCGCATCAGCCTGGAAGGCGATGGCGGCTGAAAGGGCCGAGCCGTTGTCGCAAAAGCCATAGGCGGCTTCAAATGCGTCCGGCACCCGGCAAAGCCCCTTGCCCTGTGCGCGGTATCTTCGCATAGACTGCGCCGAGATCCTGGGTCCGGTCATCATGCGCATTCCGTCTCGTTGCCTGCTTGCTTTCCTTACCGCCAGCACGGCCCTTGCCCTTGCACCCGCGTTTGCGGAAGGCACGGGGACGCTGAACATCAATGGCACCACCGGCCTGATCGACATGCCGTCGGGCGAGGCGCAGAAGGATGCGACGTTTTCCTTCAGCACGGCAGTGGTCGGGCCGATCACCCGCGCCACTCTCAGCTTTCAGGTCAGCGAACGGCTGTCGGGATCGTTCAGGTTCCAGACCTGGCGCGACTGGGACGCTGTCATTCCGGGCGACGCGACCGAAACCGACCGCAGCCTCGACCTGCGCTATCAGGTGCTGAAGGAAGGGAAGTTCGCCCCGGCGCTGACCATCGGCCTGCAGGATTTCACCGGCCAGGGGCGGTTCTCCTCGGAATATATCGCGGCGACGAAGGGCTTTGGCGACCGGCTGAAGGTGACGGCGGGCCTCGGCTGGGGTCGCCTGGGCAGCTATGGCGGCATCGGTTCGCCCTTCGGCGACCGCCCGGCGGTCAGCCCGACCGGCACGCCGAACACCGACCAGTGGTTCCGGGGCGAGGCTGCACCCTTCGCCGGCGTGGAATACAAACTGAACGACGCCTGGACCTTCAAGGGCGAATACTCGTCGGACGCCTACCTGCTGGAGGACGACACCCGCGGTCTGATCGAGCGTGACAGCCCGTTCAATTTCGGCCTCGAATACCAGCGCACTGCAAACATGCGCTTTGGGATCTATTCGCTCTATGGGTCAGAGGTCGGGCTGGTATTCCATGTCATCCTGGACCCGAAAAGCCGGATGGCCGGCGGGGTGATGGGCGCGGCTCCGGTGCCGGTGAAGAGCCGGCCCGCACGGACGGACGACCCCGAAGCCTATGACGGCGGCTGGGTGACGCAAGCGGATGCCGGCCCGATCCTGCGCAAGAACCTGGCCAAGCGGCTGGCAGCCGACGGAATCGGGGTCGAGGACATCGCCTACACCGCGACCACCGTGCAGGTCCGCATCCGCAACGGCCGGATCGATGCCGGCGCGCAGGCGGTGGGCCGCACGGCCCGGGCGTTGAGCCAGGTCATGCCGGCCTCGGTCGAAGTGTTCGAGATCGTCCCCGTGGTCAACGGCATCGGTGCGTCGAAGGTCACCATCCGCCGCAGCGATCTGGAGGGGCTGGAATACACCGCCGACAACGCCTCGCTTTTGCGCGAACGCGTCACCGTGACCGATGCGGGGCCGGTCCCGGCCTATGCGATTGGCGACGAAGGGCTTTACCCGAAGTTCACCTGGAGCCTGCGCCCCGCCCTGCGCCTGTCGGAACCGCTGAAGGGCGACATCGGCCTGCGGCTGTCCGCAACCTATGACATCGCGCCCGGATTCGTGCTGTCCGGTTCGATCTACAAGCAGATCGCCAGCAACACCGACCTTGGCACGCCCTCGACCTCGCCCCTCCCGCGGGTGCGCACCGATGAGTCGCGCTATACCGAATTCGGCGATCCGACGCTGGAACGACTGACTTTCGCCTGGTACGGCCGCCCTGCGCCCGATGTCTATTCGCGTCTGACCCTGGGCTATCTGGAACGGATGCAGGCGGGCGTTTCCGGCGAGCTTTTGTGGAAACCGGTCGACAGCCAGCTCGCCCTCGGGGCCGAACTCAACTACACCCGCCAACGCGATACCGACGGCGGGCTCGGCTTTGACGAATACGATTATGATGTCGTGACCGGGTATGTCTCGGCCTATTACGATTTCGGCAACGGCTACCTGGGCCAGCTGGATGTCGGCAGATATCTGGCGGGCGATGTCGGCGCGACGATCTCGGTCGACCGCGTCTTCGCGAACGGCTGGAGGGTCGGGGCCTTTGCAACCGTCACCGATGTCAGTGCCGCCGATTTCGGAGAGACCGGCTTTGACAAGGGCATCCGCTTCACCATCCCGTTCAACTGGGCGCTGGGAACCGAGACGCGCAAGGGCTTTGGCCTGACGCTGCGGCCGGGCACCGGCGACGGCGGTGCGCGGGTCGAAGTGGCCGGACGCTTGTACGAATCGATCAGGGAGTATCATACCGACGGCCTTGATCCGGACTGGGGCAGGGTCTGGAGGTGAGGTTGCGGAACCGCCTTGCGCTTGCCGCGCTTGTCTTGGCCTTTCTGGCGGGTTGCGGCAACGACACCGGGGCGACAAATCCGGTGGTTTCGATGGCGGGCCAGTTGGCAAAGGCCGGTCTGGCCAAGGCCAAGGGCGAAACGGCCGTTGCCAAGGCCGCTGCCGCCCCGGTCAGCCGCGAGGACCTTGCCGCCTATGGCAAGCCGATCCTGCGCGTCCGGTCGGTGCAGCTTGGACAGGACGGTTTCCTGACCATCGCCGACGCCAAGGACGAGGTCGTCACCTGGACCGCGCAGGGTCAGGCGACCTTTTCCCTGCGCGATGGGGTCCTGATCCAGACCCGGGGCCTTGGCGCCGATCTGATGTCAGCCGAAGCGCCTTCGCTGGCAGAGCTTCAGTCCGGTGCCAGCTACCAGCGCGTCTATTTCTTTCTGGGCGAGGATGACCGCGGCACCCGGCGGACCTATGACTGCTTGGCCTCGACTGTCGGGCGCACTTCGGTGCAGATCCTGGGGAAGACCCATTCCGTGATCCATGTCTCAGAGCGTTGCACCCGCCCGAACAGCAAGGTGACAAACGACTTCTGGATCGAGGGAAATGCGATTCGGTCGTCGCGGCAATGGGCCAGCAGCCGGGTCGGTTACGTCGAGTTCGAACGGGTCATCGACTGATCCATCCCGCGTTTCATCGAACGGTCCGCCCCCGGGGCTGTCGGCAGACCGACGAATATGGTGAAAAATTCGCTCAGTTCGGCGCAATCCGCGGCGGCAAGTTTACCAAGCGATGCAAGTCGCGCCGCAGCTTTCGTAAGCTGGCCGCAAGCCGGAACGCCGGAGAGGGCCGATGAAATCCCTGATCACGACCATTCTTCTTGCGGCCCTGCTTGCGACTGCGGCGCAGGGCGGAGGTGCGGTTGTCGTCGTGGAAGATCCCAAACCGGACGCAGAGGAAAGCTCTGCATCCGGCACGGGTCTGTTGCCCTTGCTGATCGTTCCCCTGGTCGTCTGCGTGGTCTTCTGCGGGCCGAAAGACCCCTGAGACCAGCACGCTGTCAGTAGTCCCGCTGCAGATAGATGCCGATCCCGGTTTCCCCGTCTGCGCCCAGACGGCCCTTGGCCGTCAACCCGTCGCGCAGGTCGAGGTTCAGGTTGATCCGGCTCTTGCCTTCCTGATCGACCTCGATCTCGGTATAGACATTGTCCGAAATGTATTTCCCGGCCTTCAATGCCGTCGTCCCGTCGGTGGCGGTGGTCACGTCCAGATCGTCCAGCCCGAAATTGCGCCGCAGGTTGCCGACCAGCCCGACACCTCCCCGCCCCGCCAGAACCGCAACCGCATTGGCCAGTTGCGCTGCCTGCAGGGCAGAGATCCTGTCCAGGCCCCGACCGAACAGGAGCCGCGCCAGCACTTCCTCTTGCGGCAGTTCGGGGGACGAGGCGAAGCGGACCTCCGGGTCATCCGCCGGGCCCTCTACGGTGACCGTGCTGGTGATGCCGTCGCTTGCGGTGTCTGCCGCGATCCCGATCTGCGGCACCAGGCTTCCTTCCAGCACGAGGTCGGCCCGCGACAGCACCAGACGACGGCCCAGAATGTCGATGCGGCCGCGGATCAGGCTGAACCCGCCCGAAGGCCGGACGTCTGCGATGGTGCCAAGCAGGCGCAACTCGCCCCCGAGTTCCGCATCGATCCCGCGCCCGCGCACGAAGACGCGCGCCGGGGCAGAGACTGTCACGTCCAGCCCTATCGCCCGGCCCGATCCCGACGGCGTCCCGGCCGCCGCCGGGATTGCCGCCAACACCCCGGCCTTGCGCCGTGTTTCGCGCACAGAGGTGCTGTCGCGGACATGGCGGATCGCCAAGAGATCGGACGCCGAACTGAAGCCCGAGGCGGGAACCCGCACCTCGGTGTCGCCCAGTTGCAGCGCCCCGGACAGGACCGCCCCACCCGCCAGCGGCCCGCGCAACCCAAGGCTGCCACTGACCCGGGTTTGGTAAAGCTCGGGGTCATAGAGCCGCAGACCGTCCAGCGTGATCGCAAGGTCGGCCTCCTGTCGTCCGTCCAGCCGTACACGCCCGTCGAGTTGCAAGCGGCCCCCCGAGGACAGGCCCGAGGTCGCCGCGAGTTGCAGCGCGCCGCCGCCAAGGTCACCGATGGCCTGAACGTCCTGCAGCGCCAGGCCAAGATCGGGATCGGCGATCCGCCCGCCCGACAACGTGACCCGGCCAGACAGTGACCGCAGGGCCAAGGGACCGGCCAGCCGAAGCTCATAGCCGACCCGGCCCGACACCGACCTGGGCGAGATGAGCAGGTTCGCAATCCCCGCCTCGCCCGAGCCGGTGATCGCAAGATCGGCCGAGCCGAGGCTGGTCGCGACCGTCCCGCTGACGCGTGCGGCGACCTGGCCCGGGCCGCTGCCGCTCAGCTCCAGCCGATACCCCCGGCCGTCCTGCGTCGCGCGGCCCGAGACCGACAGCGGGCCGGAGAGATCCGGCACGATGAGCCCGAGGTTCGCCAGCCGCGCATTCAGGTCGATCGACCGGACCGCGCCAGTGATCTCGCCGGTCGCGGTGGCTTGCAGCTGCGGATTGCCAAGCCGGGCCGACCGCAGTTGCACGACACCGGTCCTGACCGCCAGGTCGAGGTCAAGCAGGCTTTGTCCTGCCAGCAGCCGGTCGGCCTCGCGGGTGCCGATCCGCAAAGACCGGCCCTGTCCTTTCAGGGTGATCCGACCGTCTTCCGGCGTGCCGACGAAGCCGCCATCAAGGGTGACCGCCCCGCCGTAGCCCGGACCCAGCACCGAAAGGTCGGCCAGGTTGACTGTCCCCGACAGATCGGAGCCTTGCGACGACAGCTTGCCTTTCGCCGTGGCCAGCAAGCCGCCCGCTGCCAGGTCGAACGCCCGCAGCGCCGTGCCTGTCTCATCCCGGCGGATCGAGGCCTTCAGGCGGGAGGGCCCGGCCAGCAGCCGGTCCACCTCGGGCTGGCCCATGGCAAGATCCGTGCCCGCGAAGGCCACTTCACTGTCGAAGAACCCCGACAGACCGCTGGCCGAGCCCGTAACCTCCAGCCTGCCCGCCCCGCCCAGACTGCGGCCCGCAAGACGGGAAAAACGCGTGAGATCAGCAGCTTCGACCACAAGTCTGCCACTGGTCAAAAACGCCTTGTCCAGCCCCTCGATCTGCAGGGCCCCCGATGCGGCGAGGCCGGCGCCGGCCAGCCGGATGTCGGACAGGCGCAACGCCCCCGACCCTTCCTGCATGCGCAGCCGCAGCGATCCGGTGACGTCCCGACCCAGCGCCTCGGCCAGTGCCGGGTCTCTTGGCGCCAGCCCCGAGGCCTCTGCGCTCAAGCTGCCGCCAAAGCTGATGCCCACCGAACTGCGGCCGATCCTTCCGGATCCCTTGACCGCCAGCCGCGCGATCCCGATCTCCGGGCGGTCCAGCCCGTCCAGCGCGATCTCGCCCGACCAGCTGTCCGCGCTGCCCTGCTTGGAAGTCAGCCGGAATTCGGCGCGACGGACACGGGTTTCCGCCGCGAAGGGCACGGCCACGGGCGCACCGTCGGGAGCGGCCAGTGTGCCGGTGACATCGACGCGCACCGGCAAGCCATCCGCCGCAATCTCGGCCTGGCCGGTCAGCGCCAGCGCGCGCGCCGCCAGATCGAAGCGGTCCACCACGATCCGCCCGGCCCCGCTGCGCCATGCGTCCAGCTTCAGCACGACGTCGCTGCCGAAGAAATCGACCAGATCCGGGGCGAGGATCGGGGCCAGGTTCCCCGCCACATCCGCACCCAGCCGATAGCCGTCGTCTTCGCCGCGGATCGTCACCCGGCCCTGCAGTCGCTGCGCGCCATCCGTCGCCAGGCCGATATCGGCGCTGAAGTCCGCCAGCGGCCCCTGACCCGCAACCTCCAGACGGGCTGACGGGTTGCCTTGAATGCCCAGAAGACCGACCACCAGCCCGCCAGCCCCTTCTTCCGCGATGAGCGACAGGCCAAGGTCGCGCGTCGCATTGGCATAGGACGCATCCAGCCGGATCTCTCCGGCCGGACCGTCGCCGGTGCGGATCAGGTCCAGCGCCGCCCGTCCTTCGCCCCCCGCAAGCTGCAGCGAGGCTTCCAGCGTCCCCGTCACGGGCTGGCCCAGCACCCCGGGCCCGAGCTCGATCCGCTTCGCGGCAAGGCGGGCGATATTGATCGATACCGGCAGCTCGGGAAGGCTGAAACCGGGGGCTTCCGGCGACGGGATCGCGCTGGCCTGGGCCTGCGGAGCCCGCGCTACGATGACCTCGTCGGCAGATAGCTCGCTGACCTCGACCTCGCCCGACAGCAGCGCGGACCGGCTCCAGTCCAGCACCACGCCGTTCAGCGTGATCCAGATGCCCTGGTCGTCGGCGATGGTCAGCTGCTCGATCGTGGCTTTCGACGACAGCGCCCCGGCAAAGCCCGTCACAGTCACCTGCCGCCCGGCACCGGACAGGGTGTCCTCCAGAAAGGCGGTCAGATAGTCGCGGTCGTCGCCTTGCGCCCAGACGGGGCCTGCGACCAGAAAAGCAGCGAAGACCAGCCCGCGCCGCATCAGAAAGACTGCCCCAGGCCAACGTAGACCTGCACGCCGTTGCCCGTCGAGCCGCTGATCGGTGCCGCCACATCCACCCGGATCGGCCCAAGTCCGGTGTCATAGCGCAAGCCCAGCCCGGCGCCGGCGTGTGACCCGGAGAAGGCTCCGCCGAAACCGTCCAGTCCGATGCTGCCCCAGTCGACGAAGCCCACCACGCCGACCCGGTCGCTGACCCTGGCGCGCAATTCCAGCGACCCGGCCAGGAAATAGCGCCCGCCGATCAGGAACTGCGGACCGAGCCCCCGTGTCACCGCGACGCCCAGCGAGCGATAGGGCTGCCCGCGCACCGTGCCACCCCCGCCCGAGAAGAACAGGTCGTCGCGCGGGGTCTTCAGAAGCTCCGAGCCGAACACAGATCCCGCCTGCACCCTCGCGGCGACGACCAGCCGTCCGGGCTCGCCAAGGCTGCGATAGGCCCGGGCATCGACGGTCGCCCGCAGACCCGAGCCGGTGGTGCCGAGCCCGGCAAAAGGCTTGGCGGTCGCGTCGAGGTAGAAGCCTTTGGTCGGATTGTTGGCCACATCGCGCTTGTCCCAGGTGACACCGATGGGCAGCGAGAGATTGCGAAAGAAGAACCGCCCCCCCGGATCGCGCCCTTCACTGTAGTCGTAGGTCAATCCGGCCCGTGCGGTGAGGCGTTCGGAAAAGACCTGGCTGAACCGCAGACCAAAGCCGACGGCATCAAGCCTGTAATCGATCTCGTCCTGGCGGGAATAGCTGAGGACCACCCCTGCCGTGGTGTCCGCCGACAGCGTCGCAGGCCGGTCGAGCGTGACCTCCAGCCCGTAGTCGACGCCGCTTTGACCCGACCCCAGGTTCGTGACATCACCTTTGACGCCCAGCCGTTCCCCGCCGCCCAGAAGATTGCGGTGCAGCCACGACGCGGACAGAGACACGCCGTCCAGGCTTGCGACCTCGACCCCCAGCGCATAGCGCCGGGGTTTTTGTTCGACCACTGTCGCCGTCACTCCCAGAAGGTCCGGCGCGGTGATCCGCTCGGCTTCGGTCAGTGCCACGGACGCGAAGATGCCCGTGCGCCGCAGCCGCGTCTCGGCCCGGCGCAGCGCGGTTTCGCTGAATGTCCCGCCTTCGGGCAACCCGGCGATCTTGCGGATGCGGGCCTCGCGCATCCGGGCCTCGCCAAGGATCTCCAGCCGCCCGAACCGCAGCCGGGGCCCGGGATCCAGCCGGACGTCGGCATCGATCCGCCGCGCCGCGTGGTCGGCCAGCACCTCATCCCGGGCGACGACGGCCTTGGCATGACCCGCCTCGCGCCAGGCCGTGATGGCCGTGTTGACCGCCGCACTGACCGCCCCGCTTTCGGCCACGGCCCCGGACCGGAACGCCTGGGGCAGCTCGGTGCCGGTGGCCAGCGGCTGCACCCTCGCCAGGCCAAAGCGGAACGGCAATCCGGGGTCCACCGCGATGCGAATGGCCGAGATCGCGCGCGGAGCCTCCAGCGCCGGAATGACCGCCGCCTCGCGCCCGTCGATCATGATGCTGATTTCGACAGAATAGTGCCCCCGGGCATACATCGCGGCCAGAATCCGCGCGTAGTCCGACCGCGCCGCCGCCAGAAGGTCCTGCGGATCGGTCTGGCCCTGCGCTTGCAGCGACCGCACCATCGAGGCCTGGTTCACCGCCTCGGTCAAGGCCTCCGACCCGCCCGCAACCGCGATGTCCAGGCGGTCAAGCGCCCGCGCGGGAACCGCCGCAACGCCCAGAATGGCCACCAGGCCAGCCAGGGCAGCCGCCCGGACCCGCACCCTGTTGCGACCGGCAATCACCTGATAGCCTCCCGTTGGCAGCATCTTGCCGGACTATCGCAGCTTGTGCCGACCCCTTCAATCAGCGGAAACCCGATGGGCAGATTAAGGTTCCGCATGGCGCGTCAGGTTCCTGTTGCAGACTCGGTCACTTCGTCCTATATCCCCTGCAACAGCTGCTTCGGGGTCCAAACCTGAAGCTACCGAAAGCCACGGGCGGGCCGCTGGGTCCGCTTTTTCATTTCTGGAACCCGATGTCCGACCTGATCGCCAAGACTGCCATCGACCGCCGCCTGGCTGACATTGTCGGCCCGGTGATCGAGGGCCTTGGCTTCGAACTGGTCCGCATCCGCCTGATGGGCGGCAAGACCCGCATCCTGCAGATCATGGCCGACCGGCCCGATGGCGGCATTGGCGTCGACGAATGCGGTGACATTTCCACTGCTGTGTCCGCCGTCCTCGACGTGGAAGACCCGCTGGAGGACAATTATGTGCTTGAGGTCTCGTCCCCCGGCATCGACCGGCCGCTGACGCGGCTGAAGGATTTCGAGATGTGGAAGGGCTGGGAGGCCCGCGTCGAGACCACCGAACTGATCGACGGCCGCCGCCGCTTCAAGGGCGATCTGGCGGGAGTCGAGGGTGACGAGGTGCTGATCACCATCGAGGAAGACGGCGAAGAGGTCACCATCGGGCTGAAGTTCGACTGGCTGTCGGACGCCAAACTGATCCTGACCGACGCGCTGATTGCAGAAATGCTGCGCCAGAAGAAGGTGGCCGAGCCCGCCGATGGCCAGTTTGACGAAATCGAAGAAATTGACGGGGATGAGGACGAAGAGTCCGGACCCGAGACGAAACACTAGGGAGAGACGCCCATGGCAATCACATCCGCCAACCAGCTGGAGCTTCTGCAGACCGCCGAAGCCGTGGCGCGCGAAAAGATGATCGACCCCGACCTGGTGATCCAGGCGATGGAGGACAGCCTCGCCCGGGCGGCGAAGTCGCGCTACGGCGCCGAGATGGACATCCGCGTCAAGATCGACCGCAAGACCGGCCGCGCCTCCTTTACCCGCGTCCGCACGGTGACAGAGGACGACCTGATCGAGAATCACCACGCCCAGATCACCGTGAAGCAGGCGAAATCCTACCTCGCCGACCCGGCAGTAGGCGACGAAGTGATCGACGAAGTTCCTCCCGTCGACCTGGGCCGCATCGCCGCGCAGTCCGCCAAGCAGGTGATCCTGCAGAAGGTGCGCGAGGCCGAGCGGGATCGCCAGTTCGAGGAATTCAAGGACCGCAAGGGCACCATCATCAACGGCGCCGTCAAGCGCGAGGAATACGGCAACGTCATCGTCGACATTGGCCGTGGCGAAGGCATCCTGCGCCGGAACGAAAAGATCGGCCGCGAAGCCTACCGCATCGGCGACCGGATCCGCTGCTACATCAAGGACGTGCGCCGCGAACCCCGGGGCCCGCAGGTCTTCCTGTCGCGGACCGACCCGCAGTTCATGGCCGAGCTGTTCAAGATGGAAGTGCCGGAAATCTATGACGGCATCATCGAGATCAAGGCCGTCGCCCGTGACCCGGGCAGCCGCGCCAAGATCGCTGTCATCAGCTATGACAACTCCATCGACCCGGTCGGTGCCTGCGTCGGCATGCGCGGCAGCCGCGTGCAGGCCGTGGTGAACGAGCTTCAGGGCGAAAAGATCGACATCATCCCGTGGAACCAGGACACTGCGACCTTCCTGGTGAACGCGCTGCAACCGGCGGAAGTCTCGAAGGTCGTCTTCGACGAAGAGGCCGGGAAGATCGAAGTCGTGGTCCCCGATGAGCAACTGTCTCTGGCCATCGGCCGTCGCGGCCAGAACGTGCGTCTGGCCAGCCAGCTGACCGGCCTCGACATCGACATCCTTACGGAAGCCGAGGAATCGCAGCGCCGTCAGGCGGAATTCGCCGAACGCACCAAGCTGTTCATGGACACGCTCGACGTGGACGAGATGATGGCGCAGCTTCTGGTGTCCGAAGGATTCACCAACCTGGAAGAAGTCGCCTATGTCGATCTGGACGAGCTTCTGTCCATCGACGGCTTTGACGAGGATACCGCGGCCGAGCTTCAGGCCCGTGCCCGCGACTCGCTTGAGGCAGCCAACGCCAAGGCGATGGAAAACGCCCGCGCCATGGGGGTGGAAGACAGCCTGGTGAACTTCGAGGGCCTGACGCCGCAGATGCTGGAGGCCCTGGCCAAGGACGGCATCAAGACGCTGGAAGACTTCGCCACCTGCGCCGACTGGGAACTGGCCGGCGGCTGGACCACGGAAAACGGCCAGCGCAAGAAGGACGAAGGCGTCCTCGAAAAGTTCGACATGTCGCTGGAGGAGGCGCAGACGCTGATCATGACCGCCCGGGTCATGCTGGGGTGGGTCGATCCAACCGAATTGGCGAAGCCGGACGAAGTGCCCGCCGAAAATGCGGAGGCCGAGGCCTGATCGCAGGCCTCGGGGACACGCGTTGACGCGCGGCGGCCGGGAAAAGGACAGGGACGACCCCGAACGCAAGTGCATTGCGACCGGGGAAAGCCAACCGAAGGCGGGGCTGATCCGCTTTTGCCTCGGTCCTGACGGGCAGATCGTCCCGGATGTTCTGGGCAAGCTGCCCGGTCGGGGGATCTATGTCTCGGCGACCCGCGCGGCGATCGACAAGGCGGCGAAGAAGAACCTCTTTTCCCGTGCCGCCCGCCAGCCGGTGAAAGTGCCCGAGCGCCTTGCCGATCTGGTCGAGGCTCGGGTGGCGCAACGGACAGTCGAGCTGTTGTCGATGGCGCGCAAGGCGGGTGAGGCGGTCACCGGCTACGAGAAGGTGAAGGACTGGCTGGTCAAGGGACAGGCGGCGACGCTGATCCAGGCCAGTGACGGGTCGGAACGGGGCAAGACCAAGCTGCACGCGCCGGATGGCGGCAAAGGCTTTGTCGGCTGCCTTTCGGCTGGGGAAATCGGTTTGGCATTCGGGCGCGAACGTGCGATACACGCCGCGCTTGCCGCTGGTGGACTCAGAACCCGTGTTGTAGAGGAAGCGGCAAAACTCGCCGGACTGCGTGGGCTTTTGCCGACACAGGCGGGCGGGGATGACGGCGGCGAGACCGCCATGAAGGATACGAAGAACGCATGAGCGATACTGACGGCAAGAAACCTCTTGGCCTTGGGGGCGCCCCCCGTTCCGGACAGGTGAAGCAAAGCTTCAGCCATGGCCGGACCAAGAGCGTCGTGGTCGAAACCAAACGCAAGCGCGTTGTGGTGCCCACTGCGGTCAAGCCGGGCGCGCCCGGCGCTGGCACGACCACGGCTGCCTCGGGGCTTGGCGATCCGTCGAAACGGCCCGCCGGGATCTCGGATGCCGAGATGGAGCGTCGTCTGGCGGCCCTGCGCGCCGCCAAGGCGCGCGAGGCCGAGGATACCGCCCGCCGTGCCGAAGAAGACAAGGCCCGCGAGGAAGACCGCGCCCTGCGTCGCGCCGAAATCGAGGCGAAAGAGCGCGAGGACCGCGAACGCACCGAAGCCCTGCGCCTGAAGGCCGAGGAAGAGGAACGCGCCGCCAAGGCCGAGGCCGCCGCCAGAATCGCCGCAGCCGAGGCCCGCAAGGCCGATGTTCTGGGCACGCGCGCCCGGTCGACCACACCGCCTCCGGCCAGCGCCAAGCCGGCGGATCGCGCCGTGCCCGCTGCTCCGGCAGCGGGTGACGATGCCCGTGGGCCGGCTTCGGCCAAGCCCGGTCTCTCGCCCCGCAAGACCGACCGCGAGAAGGACGACCGTGCCGACCGCGGTGCCAAGCGCGGCGCGGGCGACGAGGGTCGCCGCTCGGGCAAGCTGACACTGTCGGATGCGATCTCGGACGAAGGTGGCCGCCAGCGCAGCATGGCCGCGATCAAGCGCAAGCAGGAGAAGGCCCGCCAGAAGGCGATGGGCTTTGCAGCCAAGCCGGAAAAACAGGTGCGCGACGTGCAGCTGCCGGAAACCATCGTGGTTTCGGAACTTGCGAACCGGATGGCGGAGCGCGCTGCCGATGTCGTGAAGTCGCTCATGAAGATGGGCATGATGGTCACGATGAACCAGGCCATCGACGCCGACACTGCGGAACTGGTGATCGAGGAATTCGGCCACAAGGCCGTCCGGGTTTCGGACGCCGACGTCGAACAGGTCATCGACACGGTCAAGGACAAGTCCGAAGACCTGCTGACCCGTCCGCCGATCGTCACGATCATGGGCCACGTTGACCACGGCAAGACCTCGCTGCTGGATGCGATCCGCAAGGCCAATGTGGTTTCGGGCGAAGCGGGCGGGATCACCCAGCACATCGGGGCCTATCAGGTGAAGACGCCCAACGGGCAGCTTGTCACCTTCCTCGACACGCCGGGCCACGCCGCCTTTACCTCGATGCGGTCGCGCGGGGCGCAGGTGACGGACATCGTGGTGCTGGTGGTCGCGGCCGATGACGCCGTGATGCCGCAAACGGTCGAGGCGATCAACCACGCCAAGGCCGCCCGCGTGCCGATGATCGTGGCGATCAACAAGATCGACAAGCATGAGGCGAACCCGACCAAGGTCCGCACCGACCTTCTGCAGCACGAAGTGGTGGTCGAAGCCATGTCCGGCGACGTGCAGGATGTCGAGGTGTCGGCCAAGACAGGCCTCGGGCTTGACGATCTCCTGGAAGCCATTTCACTGCAGGCCGAGGTGCTGGAACTGCGGGCAAACCCGGCCCGGGCCGCGCAGGGTGCGGTGATCGAAGCCAAGCTGGACGTCGGCCGGGGTCCGGTCGCGACGGTTCTGGTGCAGAACGGCACGCTGCGCAAGGGCGACATCTTCGTCGTGGGCGAGCAGTGGGGCAAGGTCCGCGCGCTGATCAACGACCAGGGCGAGACCATCGCCGAGGCCGGGCCTTCGGTTCCGGTCGAGGTGCTGGGCCTATCCGGCACACCGTCCGCCGGTGACACGCTGAACGTGGTCGAGACCGAGGCGCAAGCCCGCGAGATCGCGGATTACCGGATCAAGACCGCCAAGGACAAGCGGGCGGCGGCGGGCGCAGCGACCACGCTGGAGCAGCTGATGGCCAAGGCCAAGGCCGACCAGTCGGTCGCGGAACTGCCGATCCTGATCAAGGCCGACGTCCAGGGCTCTGCCGAGGCCATCGTCCAGGCGATGGAAAAGATCGGCAACGACGAGGTCCGCGTCCGCGTGCTGCATTCCGGCGTCGGGGCGATCACGGATACCGACGTGGCTCTGGCCGAGGCATCGAAGGCCCCGATCATCGGCTTCAACGTCCGCGCCAATGCGACGGCGCGGGCTTCGGCGACGCAGAAGGGGGTCGAGATCCGCTACTACTCGATCATCTACGACCTGGTCGACGACATCAAGGCCGCCGCCTCGGGCCTTCTCAAGGCCGAGGTGCGGGAAACCTTCATCGGCTACGCGAAGATCCTGGAGGTCTTCAAGGTGTCGAACGTCGGCAAGGTCGCAGGTTGCCTCGTCACCGAGGGCGTGGCGCGGCGATCGGCGGGGGTTCGCCTTCTGCGGGACGACGTGGTGATCCACGAGGGCACGCTGAAGACGCTGAAGCGGTTCAAGGACGAGGTGAAGGAAGTCATCTCGGGCCAGGAATGCGGCATGGCCTTCGAGAACTACGACGACATCCGTCAAGGCGATGTCATCGAGATCTTCGAACGTGAGGAAATCCAGCGCACGCTGGCATGACCAGGGTCACCACGCGTGGCGCTTGCTTTGCCGCCAATCCTTTCAACGGTTTGGCTGCGAGCGGTCGGGAAAACCTGAGAAATGCGCCGGGCCCTTGGGTCCGGCGTTTTCGTTTACAGCCAGTCGCGCAGGATGGGGATCAGCGGCAGGTCGGCGGGGGGCATCGGGTAGTCGCGCAGGCGGTTTGGCGCGACCCAGGCGAGGTTCTGGCCCTCGGTTGCCCGGACGGTGCCCTGCCAGCGGCGGCAGGCGAAGAGCGGCATGAGAAGGTGGAAATCCGGGTAGCGATGGCTTGCGAAGGTCAGGGGCGCGAGGCAGGAGGTCCAGGTATCGATGTCCAGTTCCTCTTTCAGCTCGCGGATCAGCGCGGCCTCTGGCGTCTCGCCTGGTTCGACCTTGCCGCCGGGAAATTCCCAGAGGCCCGCGAGGGACTTGCCTTCCGGGCGCTGGGCCAGAAGGACGCGGCCATCGGGGTCGATCAGGGCGACGGCGGAGACGAGGACGATCTTCATATCTGGTCCTTGCCGGGACCCCCGGGGGGTTTCACACCCCCCGGACCCCCAGTGGAGTATTTCGGAAATGGGCAAATCAGGAGCGGTAGTCGGCGTTGATCTCGACGTAGCGCGCGGTCAGGTCGCAGGTCCAGACTGACCGCTTCGACCTGCCAAGGCCAAGATCGACGCCGAAGACCAGTTCCTGGCGCTGCATGTAGGCCGCGCCGTCCGTTTCCCTGTAGTCGGGGTTCCGCCAGCCGTTCCGCGCGACCAGGATGTCGCCGAAGCGGATGGTCAGACGGTCGCGATCCGCCTGCGCCCCCGACTTGCCCACGGCTGCGACGATGCGGCCCCAGTTCGGATCCTGCCCGGCGACGGCGGTCTTCACCAAGGGCGAATTGGCGATGGCGAAGGCGACCCTGGCCGCGTCCTCGTCGGAGGCTGCACCCGTGACGCGGACCTCGACCAGTTTGGTCGCGCCCTCGCCATCGCGAACCACCTGCAGCGCAAGGTCGCGCATGACGCCGTGCAGTGCGGTCTCGAAGGCCTTCAGCGTCGGGCCCTTCAGCTCGGCGGCGCTGGACTGGCCGGTCGCCGCGATGAGAAGCGTGTCCGAGGTGGAGGTATCGCTGTCGACGGTGATGGAGTTGAAGGTCGCGCCCACGTTGCGCGCGACCATCTTCTGCAACTGGTTCGCGCCGATCCTGGCGTCGGTGAAGATATAGGCCAGCATCGTCGCCATGTCGGGGGCGATCATGCCGGACCCCTTGGCGATGCCCGAGATCCGGATCACGCCGCCCTCGCCCTGCACCGTGGCGGCGGCACCTTTGGGGAAAGTGTCGGTGGTCATGATGGCGCGGGCGGCCATTTCCACGGCCTCTTCGGTCAGCGCGGCGACCAGGTCGGGAACCCTGGCGGTGATCTTCTCGAAGGGCAGCGGCTCGCCAATCACCCCGGTTGACGACGAAAAGACGCGGGACGCGGGAATGCCAAGCGCCTCGGCCACGGCGCCGGTGACAGCGGTCACTGCCCTGTCGCCGACAGCGCCGGTGAAGGCATTGGAATTGCCCGAGTTCACGATGATCGCCGCCCCGGCATCGGCGGGCACCTTCGCCGCGAGCTTGGCCTGACAGTCGCGCACGCAGGCCGAGCGGGTGGAAGACCGGGTGAAGACCCCCGCCATCGTGGTGCCGGGGCACAAGCGGACCAGCATCACGTCCTTGCGGTTCTGATAGCGGACCCCGGCTTCGACCGCGGCAAATTCCGCCCCCTTGATCGCGGGCAGCACCGGGAAGCTGGCCGGAGCCAGCGGCGAAACCGGCTTCAGCGCCTTCCGTGCTGCCGTGAGGACATCGCCGACCGCCTCGCCCACAGCTTCGGCAACCGGGGCTGCAGCGGCCGTGAGACTGTCCTTCAGCTTGCGGACCTTCTTCTTCAGCGACTTCGCCTCGGCCTTCCAGTCGGTCCTTGCCATGCCATACCCCCCGGGATTGCAGAAGATCAGTCGATGAGCGTCGCGTTCTTCAGGAGTGCCGGATCAAGGCCTTCGCCGTCGCGGGTGACTGTCGCGCCCTTGGTCAGCTCTTCGAGCTGCGCGTTGATTGCCTTCTTTTCAATCTCGGCGGCCAGTTCTGCGCGCAACTGCTCCAGCGTCGGCTTGTCGGCGATGCGGGTTTCCTTGACCAGGATCAGATGGTAGCCGAATTCGCTTTTCACCGGGCCGGTGACCTCGCCGACCTTGGCCGCGACCACGGCATCCTCGAAAGGCTTGACCATCGTCCCAAGGCCGAACCAGCCCAGATCGCCGCCGTTCGCGCCCGATCCGGTGTCGGTTGAATTGGCTTTGGCAAGCTCGGCAAAGTCTGCGCCGGCCGCAAGTTCGGCCTTCAGCTTGTCGGCCTCTTCCTGCGTGGCCACCAGGATATGCGCGGCGTTGTATTCGGTCTGCGGCTTCGCGTCCTTGAACCGGGCATCATAGGCGGCTTGCAGGGCTTCTTCGGTCACGGCCTGCTTGGCGATGGCCTCGATGGCGATACCCGAGATCAGGCCGCGCTTGTCGTTGTCGATGGTTGCAAGCGCGCGCGGCGACAGATCCTTGACCGACTGGGCGAGGAGTTCCTGCTGGATCAGCTGCTCGTAGATGCCCTTGAACAGGACATCGTCGGGAAGTTGCTGGTATTGCTGCGGCAGTGTCTCGCGAAGGGCGATCATCTGGCCAAGCGTGATCTTGCTGCCGTTGACGGTCGCGACCACGGTGTCGGAGGTTTCTTGCTGTGCGAGCACCGGAGCGCCCATAGCGACTGCCAGCACGAACGCAGACCAGAAGCCCGAACGTTTCTTCATTTTCACCATCTCCTGATCGGCGCGCCGCGCCTGCTTAAGTTGACTATCCCGGGCCTTCCCCTTACATCGCGACAGTCGCGTGGAACGGGGCGGTCCGGTCATGCTTTGGTCCTTCTAGGGAAGGCGCGAGGGCCGGGCAAGTCCAAGGGCCACACGATGCTGTCAGAAGCTGCCCTTCGGGAGAAAACATGCTGGGTCTGGGATCGATTGCGCGGAAGGTGTTCGGCACGCCGAACGACCGCAAGGTAAAGTCCGTCCGCCCGGTGGTGGCCGAGATCAACGCGCTGGAGCCGGAGTTTCAGGCGCTGACGGACGAGGGGATCATCGAAAAGACGCGCGCATTCCAGAAGCGGGTGCAGGAGGGCGGCGAAAGTCTGGACAGCATTCTGCCGGAGGCCTTTGCCAACTGCCGGGAAGCCGCGCGGCGCGCGCTGGGCCTCAGGGCCTTCGACGTGCAGCTGAAGGGCGGGATGTTCCTGCACCAGGGCAACATCTCGGAGATGAAGACGGGTGAGGGCAAGACGCTGGTCGCGACCTTTGCCGCATACCTCAACGCTTTGACCGGCAGGGGCGTGCATGTCGTCACGGTGAACGACTATCTGGCGAAGCGCGATGCGGAGTGGATGGGCAAGGTCTACGGCGCCTTGGGGATGACGACGGGGGTGGTCTATTCGCACCAGCCCGATGACGAGAAGCGGGCCGCCTACCGGGCCGACATCACCTATGCCACGAACAACGAACTGGGCTTCGACTATCTGCGCGACAACATGAAGGCCTCGCTGGAGGAAATGGCGCAGCGCGGGCACTACTATGCCATCGTCGACGAGGTGGACTCGATCCTGATCGACGAGGCGCGGACGCCCTTGATCATCTCGGGGCCGAGCCAGGATCGCAGCCCCTTGTATCAGGCGGTGGATGCGGTGATCCCGGGGCTGACCGAGGAACATTACAAGCTGGACGAAAAGGCGCGCAACGTGACCCTGACGGAAGAGGGGAACGATGCCATCGAGGATCTGCTGCGCCAGGCGGGGATCCTGCCGGAGGGGCAGAGCCTCTATGCGGCGGAAAGCACGTCGATCGTGCATCACGTCAACCAGGCGCTGCGGGCGCACAAGCTGTTCTTCAAGGACCAGCAATACATCGTCCGTGACGGCGAGGTGATGCTGATCGACGAATTCACCGGGCGGATGATGAAGGGGCGGCGGCTGTCCGACGGGCTGCACCAGGCCATCGAGGCCAAGGAAGGCGTGCAGATCAAGCCCGAGAACGTGACCTACGCCAGCGTGACGTTCCAGAACTACTTCCGCCTGTATGAAAAGCTGGGCGGCATGACCGGCACCGCCGCGACCGAGGCCGAGGAGTTTCGCGAAATCTACGGTCTGGGCGTGGTCGAGGTTCCGACGAACCGTCCCGTCGCCCGGCAGGACGAGCACGACCAGGTGTTCCGCTCGGCGCGCGAGAAGTATGACGGCATCCTGAAGGCGATCAGGGAAGCGCATGAAAAGGGCCAGCCGATCCTGGTCGGCACCACGTCCATCGAGAAGTCAGAGCAGCTTTCCGCCCTTCTGAAAGAGGCGGGCATTCCGCACAGCGTGCTGAACGCGCGGCAGCATGAACAGGAAGCCAAGATCGTCGCCGACGCGGGCAAGCTGGGGTCGGTGACCATCGCCACCAACATGGCGGGCCGGGGCACCGACATCAAGCTGGGCGGCAATGTCGAGTTCAAGGTGATGGAGGCCATCGCCGCCGACCCGACCGGCGATCACGTCGCGATCCGCGCCCGGATCGAGGCCGAGCATGTCGGCGAGGAAGAGGCCGTGAAGGCCGCCGGGGGCCTGTTCGTCCTGGGCACCGAACGTCACGAAAGCCGCCGGATCGACAACCAGCTCCGCGGCCGCTCGGGCCGTCAGGGCGACCCGGGGCGGTCGGCCTTCTTCCTGTCGCTGGAAGACGACCTGATGCGGATCTTCGGGTCGGAGCGGCTGGACAAGATCCTGTCGACGCTGGGAATGCAGGAAGGCGAATCCATCGTCCACCCCTGGGTCAACAAGAGCCTGGAAAAGGCGCAGGCCAAGGTCGAGGGCCGCAATTTCGACATCCGCAAGCAACTGCTGAAGTTCGACGACGTGATGAACGACCAGCGCAAGGCGATCTTCAGCCAGCGGATGGAGATCATGCAGGCCGACCACGTCGCCGATGTCGCGGCCGACATGCGCCATCAGGTGATCGAGGATCTGGTCGATCTGAACTTGCCGCCGAAGTCCTATCCCGACAGCTGGGACACCGACGGCCTGGCCGCCGCCTGCAAGGAGATGCTGAACCTCGATCTGCCGATTGCCGACTGGGCCGCCGAGGAAGGTGTCGACCAGAGCGGCATCTGCGAGCGCATCGCCGCGGCCTCTGACAAGCTGATGGCCGACAAGACCGAGGCTTTCGGCGAATCCACGATGCAGACCATCGAAAAGCAGGTCTTGCTGCAGGCCATCGATGCGAAGTGGCGCGAGCATCTTCTGCGCCTGGAACATCTGCGGTCGGTGGTGAACTTCCGCGGTTACGCGCAGCGCGACCCGCTGAACGAATACAAGACCGAGGCGTTCCAGCTGTTCGAGGGCCTGTTGAATTCGCTGCGCGAGCAGACCACGCAGCAACTGTCCCGCATCCGCCCGGTAACCCGGGAAGAGCAGGAAGCGATGATGCGGCAGATGCTGGCCCAGCAGGCCGAAGCGCAAGCCCCGAAGGTGATCGAGGCCGCAGCCGCCCCGGCCCCGGCGGCAGGGGTTCTGGCAGCGGCCCCGGCGGCGGTTGCCGCGACGCGCGCAGCGGGCTTTGACGAGGCCGACCCCTCGACCTGGGGCAATCCGGGCCGCAATGACGCCTGTCCCTGCGGCTCGGGCGAGAAATTCAAGCATTGCCACGGCCGCATCGTCTGAGGCAGCCAAGCCTTGGCAATCCGGGCGCCGCGTGGGCTGACGCGGCGTTTTTGTGGCCTTTTTCAAGCGCATCGTAAGCCGACCCCAATAATGCCATTTCTCCGCCCCGATTGGCCCCTAGGCGTGAACGGTGCGATTCTCGTACCGGGGCACTGCCATGCTTTGGGGAAAAAAGGCTCTGCGGATTTTCGCTGCCGTTGCGGTTGCGGTTGCGGCTGCGCATACGGCTGAAAGTCTGAAGGGAAAAGGGGCGCAGCAGTCGCTGCTGCAGGCTGAGTCGCAGGACGCAGGGGCGGGCCCCGGGCCGGCTGCGATGTCGCGCGTCAGCGCCGTGCCGGTGTCCGCCTCGCTGAGCAAAACGCCCGGCGATGCCTTGGGCAACCTTGTCGGGATCACCCCGGTCGCGGGAACCACTCCGGCTGTGCGGGGCGACCAATGTCGCCCGACGATGCAACTGACGGCAGTGGCCGGCGCGATGATCCATCTGGCGCTGTCAGCACCTTGCAACCGGGACGAACGCATCGTCGTGCGCCACTCGGGCCTGTCCTTCGCGGCGCGAACCCGGTCCGACGGTACGGCCACGATCCTGTTCCCGGCGCTGAGACCCGACGCGACGGTCGCGCTATACCTGGCTGATTCGCGACTGGTCATGGGCCGGGTCGCCGTGCCGGAGGTCGCCGGATATTCCCGCTATGCGATCATGTGGGAATGGCCGGCCGAGGTCGAGCTTCGCGTCACCGATGGAGACAAGGTTTTGATCGGCACCCCGCCCGTCATCGGTGGTTCCGATCCGCGCGTCATGTCGCTTGGGTCGCCCGATGTGCAATACCCGCTCATGGCCCGGGTCTATTCGGTGCCGGGCAAGGGACTTGGGCAAGCCGCACTGACGGGCGAGCTGCGGATTACCCCGGCCTCCTGCGGCCGGACCTTGCGGCTGGAGACGGTCCAGACTGCCGCCGGCGTCACCAAGGTCGCCGAGCGATCGGTCGCGGTTCCGCTCTGCGGGACCGCCGGCGACATTCTGCTGTTGAAGAACCTTGGCGCGCCCCTGACGCGCCCCCCGCCGAAGTAAGGTCCGCATTGGCGGGCAATGGTGTTGCACCGGACGCCGATCACACCGCCCGCATCGCTGGCCCCGAAGCCCCGTGGTTCCGGCCAAGGTCACAGTCCAGCCGATGGACCCCGTGGCCACGACGGCGATCAGTCGCCGGCTGATCCGGCAGGTCAAGTGGTGCAGGACCTTGCATCGGCCGAAGCCGGCGCACCCCCGCCTTACGCGAGGTAGTCCGCCAGGGTCTGCCGCGTGCCTTTGGCCCACAACCGGGTCAGATGCCGTTCGAACATCCCCGCGAACTTCGGGTTCTGGCCAAGGTCGCCGTAGATTGTGGTCATCTCCAGCCAGGCTGCCGGGCGCGCCCTGGCGGCCTTCGACCTTGCGACCAGCGTCTCCCAGTCCGGGTCGTTCGGCGGGATCGGCGTGCCGCTGTCGGTCGTCCCGTGGCAATACCGACACCAGAGCGCCGACACCAGGGCCAGCCCCTCGACCTCGCCCCCTGCCGCCAGCGCATCGCGGATCGAGGGCACGATGAACTTGGGCTGCCGGTTCGATCCGTCCAGACAGAGCCGACGCTCGGTATCCGCGACCTCGGGGTTCGAGAACCGTTCCACGATCAGGCGGTAGTAGTCGCCAAGGTTGGTATCCGGGACCGGCGGAATATAGGGAATGATCTCGTGGACCTCGACCTTGTCCAGAAGTCCTCTGATCAAGGGGTTCGCCATCGCCTCATGCACGTACTCGATGTCCATCAGCCCGCCGGGATAGGCGATGGTCGCGTGGCCGCCGTTCAGGATGCGGATCTTCATCATCTCGAAATTGTGGACATGCGGGGTCAGGGTGACACCCACCTTGTCGAAGGCCGGACGGCCGGCGGGGAAGTGGTCCTCCAGCACCCATTGCCGGAAGGGCTCGCAGGTCACCGGAACCGGATCGTCGCCAAGGCCGAAGGCCGCTGCCATCGCCCGTTCGCGCGGGCCGGTGGCGGGCGTGATCCGGTCCACCATGCCGTTCGGGAAGGCGACACTGGCGGCGATCCAGTCCGCCAGCGCGGGATCCGACAGCCGCGCAAGGCCCACGACGGCGGCTTTCGTCACCTGGCCGTTGCCCGGAAGGTTGTCGCAGGACATCACCGTGAACGGCGTCACCCCCGCCGCTTTCCGGCGCTTCAAGGCGGCAATGATTGCCCCGAAGGCCGTTCGGTGCGGATCACGGGCGTCCGCGATGATCTCGGGATGCGAGGGATCGAATGCCCCCGTTGCCGGGTTGATGAAATAGCCGCCCTCGGTGACGGTCAGGCTGACGATGCGGATTTCCGGGCGACTCATCGCCGCGATCAGGGCGGCGTTGTCGGGTTCCACCGGGAGAAAGTCGATCATGCTGCCGATCCGGCGGGCGGATTTGCCTTTGGGGTCAAGCTCGATGACGGTGGAGAGGCAGTCCTGCGCCATAAGCGCCTCGCGCATCCGGGCATCGCCCTCGCGCACCCCTGCCCCGAGGATTGCCCAGTCATGCCCCTCGCCCAGCGCGAAAAGGTCATCCAGATAGACGGCCATGTGCGCGCGGTGAAAGTTCCCAAGGCCGATATGGACAATGCCGGGGGTGAGCCTGCTGCGGTCGTAGGCTGGAAGGCGGGGGGCGGGCAGTTGCACGGTCATCGGTCAGCTCATCCAGTTTCCGCCGTCGACGTTGAACGTCTGGGCGACAATGTAATCGGCCTCGGACGAGGCGAGGAAGACGGCGGTGCCGGTCATGTCTTCCGGGCGGCCCATGCGGCCATAGGGCACCGCCGCGCCCACCTCGCGCTTCTTCTGGCCAAGGGGTTTGTTCTCGTATTTCGCGAAAAGCGCATCCACCGCGTCCCACATCGGCGTGTCCACCACGCCCGGCGCGATGCCGTTCACGTTGATCTTGTGCCGGATGAGGTCGAGGCCCGCGGACTGCGTCAGGCTGATCACGGCAGCCTTCGAGGCGCAGTAGACCCCGACAAGCGCCTCGCCCCGGCGACCGGCCTGGCTGGCCATGTTGATGATCTTGCCGCCGCGACCTTGCGCGATCATCTGCTTTGCCACCGCCTGCAACGGGAACAGGGTCCCCGCGACGTTCACGGCAAAGACCCTGTCGTAACTTGCCCGGGTGATGTCGACGATCGGTGCCAGATCGAAAACCGCGGCGTTGTTCAAGAGGATGTCGATCCCCCCGCCCCACTCCGCCGCCGCCTTCACCCCCGTGTCGATCGAGGCCTGGTTGGTCACATCCATCGCGATGCCGATGGTCCGGTCACCCAGCCGGGCCGCCGCCGCCTGTGCCCCGCCCACATCGGCTATCGCCACCCGCGCGCCTTCCCGGAGAAAGGCCTCGACAAAGGCCAGGCCGATGCCCCGCGCCCCGCCGGTGATCAGTGCCGTCTTGCCCTGCAATCTCATAGTGCCAGCCCATTCGCGTCAAAACGGTGAATTTTCCCGGTCGGCGCCAGCCGGACCCGGTCTCCGGGGCGGGCCTGAACTTCGCCCGGGGCGCGGACGGTCAGGGTGCCGATGCCCTCGACCGCGACCTTGAGGAAACTGTCGGACCCCAGATGTTCCGACAGACCGACCACGCCCTCCCACGCGCCGGCACCGACGGCGATATGCTCGGGCCGGACGCCGATGGTGTGGGCATCGTGCTTGGCGGCCTCGGCGCCTTCGATCAGGTTCATCTTCGGACTGCCGATGAAGCCTGCGACAAAAAGGTTGCGCGGGTGGTTGTACAATTCCAGGGGCGCACCGACCTGCTCGATCCGGCCGGCGTTCAGCACGACGATCTTGTCGGCCATGGTCATCGCCTCGACCTGGTCGTGGGTGACGTAGATCATCGTGGTCTTGAGGCTCTGGTGCAGTTCGGAGATTTCCTGCCGCATCCCGACGCGCAGGGCCGCATCCAGGTTCGACAGGGGTTCGTCGAACAGGAACGCCGCCGGTTCGCGCACGATGGCGCGGCCGATGGCGACGCGCTGGCGCTGACCGCCCGAAAGCTGGCCAGGGCGGCGGTCGAGGTAGTTCGTGAGGTTCAGCACCTTGGCGGCGCGTTCCACCCGGCGGTCCTGTTCCGCATGGTCGAATCCGGCCATCTTCAGCGGAAAGGCGATGTTCTTGCGCACCGTCATGTGCGGGTAGAGCGCATAGCTTTGGAACACCATCGCCAGGCCGCGTTTCGCCGGCGGCAGGTTCGTCGCGTCCTTGCCGTCGATGTCGATCACGCCCGAGGTGGTATCCTCCAGCCCCGCGATCAGGCGCAGCAGCGTGGATTTCCCGCAGCCGGACGGACCGACGAAGACGACGAATTCGCCGTTTTCGATGGTCAGGTCGATGCCGGGGATGACGTCGACCTCGCCAAAGCTCTTGCGGACCGATGTCAGTTGGATCTTGCCCATGTCACCTCACTTCACCGCGCCGAAGGTCAGCCCGCGGACCAGTTGCTTCTGGCTGAACCAGCCAAGGATCAGGATCGGCAGGATGGCCATGGCCGAAGCCGCCGAAAGTTTCGCGTAGAACAGGCCCTGCGGCGCCGAGAACGAGGCGATGAAGGCCGACAGGGGGGCCGCCTTGGTGGTCGTCAGGACGATGGTCCAGAACGCCTCGTTCCAGGCCAGGATGATGTTGAGAAGCATGGTCGAGGCGATGCCGGGCAGCGCCATCGGCGTCAGGACATAGGCGATCTCGCTCCACAGGCCCGCGCCGTCCATCCGCGCCGCCTCGAGGATTTCGCCGGGGATTTCCTTGAAATAGGTGTAGAGCATCCAGATGATGATCGGCAGGTTCATCAGCATGAGAGCCAGGACCAGGCCGATCTTGGTGTCGATCAGCCCCATCCGCTGGAACAGGAGATAGAGCGGGATCATCACCGCGACGGCAGGCATCATCTTGGTCGACAGCATCCACATCAAGAGGTCCTTGGTCTTGCGCCCCGGCACGAAGGCCATGGCCCAGGCGGCGGGGACGGCGACCGCCAGACCAAGAAGGGTGGAGCCGACCGAGATCACCACCGAGTTCCAGAAGAAGCGGGGATAATCCGACCGGGCCCAGACCTCGGCGTAGTTTTCCAGCGTCCAGTCGGCGGACAGAAGCTGCGGCGGCATGGCGACGGCCGAGGGCTCGGTCTTGAAGCTGGTCAGGATCATCCAGAGGACGGGGAAGAAGATGACCAGCGCGACGCCCCAGGCGGCAGCGGTGGTGAGGAGCATTCGGCGGGGGGAAAGGGCACGGGCCATGTCAGCTCTCCAGGTTCCGGCCCAGGCCGCGCATCAGGAAGTAGGCGACGATGTTGGCCAGGATCACCGCGATGATCCCACCCGCCGCCGCCCGCCCGATGTCCTTGGCGGCAATGGCCTGCTTGAAGATCATGTAGGGCAACGTCGTGGACGCCGATCCCGGCCCGCCCTGCGTGGTGGTGAAGATCTCGCCGAAGATCCCCAGTAGGAAGATGGTCTGGATCAGGATGACGACGGTGATCGCCCGCGTCATGTGCGGCAGGATGATGTGGCGGAAGCGGCTGAACGCGCCGGCCCCGTCCATCTCGGCGGCTTCGAGTTGCTCGGAGGACAGCGACTGCAGCGCGGTGAGCAGGATCAGCGTCGCGAACGGCAGCCATTCCCAACTGACGATGCCGATGACCGACCACATCGGATATTGCTCGAGAAACAGGATCGGCTGCATCCCGACGCCGCGAGCCACCGCCGAGAACAGCCCGTTCTGCGGGTGCATGAACAGGTTCTCCCAGATCGAGGCCGCCACCGGGGGCATCACGAAGAAGGGGGCGATGACCAGGATTCGCAGGAAACCCTGGCCCTTGACGGGCTGGTCGATCAGCAAGGCGATCAGAATGCCGAGGACAACGGTGATGACCAGCACGCCGCCGACCAGCGCCAACGTGTTCCACAGCGCCAGCCAGAAATCCGGCGAGTTGAAGAACCAGAGGTAGTTGGTGAACCCGACCCAGCCGGTGCGGTCCGGTGACAAAAGCCGGTAGAAGCGGAAGGAATAGTAAAGCGTCATCGCCAGCGGCACGACCATCCAGATCAACAGCAGGATGACCGACGGGGCGACCATCATCCGGGCGGCAAGGCGGCTGGATTGTGTGGACATCGGCAGGTCTCCGCAGGGATGCAGAAGGGGCGCGGCAAAAGGACCGACGCAGGCAGACTAACAGAGTTTCGGCGGCAGGGGGTCGGCTTGCGGACCGTATCGGTGCCGCAAGCCGGGGTAAACCGGGGGTCTCTGGGGGGCCCCTGGGGGTCTTACTTGATGTAGCCGGCGGCCTTCATCTCGTCGGTCACCAGGGACTGTGCTTCGCCCAGCGCCACGTCGGCCGTCTTCTGGCCGGCCAGCGCCGCCGAGAAGATTTCGCCCACGCTGGTGCCAAGACCCTGGAACTCAGGGATCGCGACGAACTGGACGCCGACATAGGGGACCGGCTTGACCGTCGGCTTGTTCGGGTCGGCCGAGTTGATGCTGTCGATGGTCATCTTTGCGAAGGGCACCTTGGCGTATTCCGGGTTCGCATAAAGCGAGGTCCGGGTTCCCGGAGGCACGTTGGCCCAGCCTTCCTTGGACGCGACAAGGGCCAGGTAGTCCTTGTTGGTCGCCCAGTTGATGAAGGTCTTGGCGGCTTCCTGCTTCTGGCTGGAGGCCGGGATCGCCAGCGACCACGCCCAGAGCCAGTTGCCGCGCTTGCCCAGGCCATTGTCGGGGGCCAGGGCGAAGCCCACCTTGTCGGCAACCGTCGAATCCTTCGGGTTGGTCACGAAGGAGGCCGCCACGGTGGCGTCGATCCACATGCCGCACTTGCCCTGCTGGAACAGCGTCAGGTTCTCGTTGAAGCCGTTGTTGGACGCGCCCGGAGGACCATAGTTGGTCATCAGGTTCAGATAGAAGTCGAGCGTCGCCTTCCACTCGGGCTGGTCGAACTGGGGAACCCAGTTTTCATCGAACCAGCGCGCGCCGAACGAGTTCGACATGGCGGTCAGGAAGGCCATGTTCTCGCCCCAGCCGGCCTTGCCGCGCAGGCAGATACCGTTGATCCCGGCGTCGCGGTTGGTCATCGCCTTGGCGGCGGCTTCGATGTCGGCCCAGGTCGGCGCGTCGGGCATGGTCATCCCGGCGGCTTCCATCAGGTCCTTGCGGTACATCACCATCGAGGATTCACCGTAGAACGGCGAAGCGTAAAGGTTGCCGTCCACGGTCAGACCGCCGCGGATCGCCGGCAGAAGGTCGTTCACGTCATAGTCGGCCGGCAGGTCGTTGAGGCTGGCCAGCCAGCCCTGCTTGCCCCAGATCGGAACCTCGTAGGTGCCGATGGTGATCACGTCATACTGACCGCCGCCAGTGGCGATATCGGTCGTCACGTTCTGGCGCAGGACGTTCTCTTCCAGCGTCACCCACTCGACCTTGATGTCGGGGTATTTGGCGTTGAAGTCGTCCATCAGGCCCTGCATGCGGACCATGTCGCCGTTGTTGACGGTCGCGACGGTGATGGTGGTTTCGGCCAGCGCAGCACCCGCAAGGGTAAACGCAACCGACGCCCCGAGAAGGGCGCGGAAAGTCACTGTCATCGTAATCCTCCCTGGATTGGCGAAATGAGCAAATCATCGCCTAATGAGCATTTATTCATACCTTGGCCAGAGTCGTCAAGTGCCTACTTACGCCGCACCTGCGAAGGAACCCGCCCGCTCAGCCGGCCTGCAAAAGGGCTGCGGCCGTGTTTTCGTCGGTGACAAGGCCATTGATGATCCGGCCGGTCAGCGCCGCCCGGATCGCGGGCACCTTGGCCCGCCCCGCGGCGACCGCTATCACCGGCTGGGTCTGGCCTGGTTCGACCCGGACCCCGCCCACCAGCGCGTTGCGCGGCGAATCGATATAGCGGCCGTCGGCGTCGAAGACCCAGCTGCCGATCTCGCCCACCGATCCCTGCGCCTGCAGTTCGCGCAGGGTCTCGGGGGTGACGAAGCCGTCCAGCGCCAGCGGTGCATCCGGTCCCATCTGCCCGACGCCGACAAAGGTCACGTCCGCCTGCCGCGCCAGGTTGAAGACGGTCCGAACGGGGCGCAGGTGCATGAAGAACTCGCGTTCCTCGGGTGTGTCGGAAATCACCGGGACCGGCATCGGGTAATAGGTCGCCTTCAGCTTCTCGGCGATCCGGCTGATCACGTCATACAGCGTCGCCGACCCATCCGGCGCGATGTTGCCCAGCAGCGAGACGATGCGGTGCTTGACCGGCTCGGCAAAGGTGAACTGCTCGGCCATCGCCCGCAGCGCCCGCCCGGTACCGAAGGCGATCACCAGGGGTTCGGTCGCGCGCAGCACGCGCTCGAGCTCGGCGGCGGCAGCGGGCGCAATGGCCCTGGCGGGATCGACTCCGGCACCCAGCGACGGTGCCACGCGGCAGCGCGTCAGGTGAAAACGGTCGGTCAGCGCGGCTTCAAGGTCAAGGCAGGCGCCGATCTGGTGGTTCAGGCGCACATGGATCAGACCCTCGGTCATGGCCCGGCTGACCAGCCGCTGTGCCCGCTGGCGGCTGACGCCAAGCTCGGTCGCGATCTGATCCTGGGTCATGCCCGCGACATAATAGAGCCAGCCCGCGCGGGCAGCTTCGTCCTGGAGGCTTGGCTCAACGCTCATGCGGTCTGGGGATCCTGCTTCAAGGTCGGGGCAATCTGGAAGAATTGGGAAAACGCCACAAGCCTGCGATGCGGGCGGGCATCCTCGGGTTCCAGGGGGGTATCCGGCCCGAGGTGGCTTCCACCGACAAAGCGCCAGACCGTCATTCCGGCGGCCAGACCGGCGCGGATGCCGGTCAGAGTGTCCTCGATCACCAGAGTGCGCGCCGGAGCCGCACCCATCCGTGCCGCGGCATGAAGAAACAGGTCCGGTGCCGGCTTTCCCCGCGCCACCATGGTCGAGGTGAAAAGCCGCCCGGCCACGCGCCCGCTGAGCCCGACGAGGGCCAGCGACATTTCGGCCCGGCGCGGACTGGACGAGGTGGCCACGCAGAACGGCACACCCATCGCGGCCAGCACCTCGGGGACATGCGGGACGACCCTGAGGTCTTGCCGAAATGCGGCGAGCAGTGCCTCGCGGTATTGCGCCTCGAAAGCGTCGGGCAGGTCCAGCCCGAATTCGCGCCGGATCGTGTCCATAACCACGGGATAACTGCGCCCCAGGAAATGGCGTTCGACATAGGACAGGTCGATCTGCAGCCCCAGCCGGGCCAGTTCGGCCACCAGCATCCGGGCGCTGATGATCTCGCTGTCGATCAGCACGCCGTCGCAATCGAAGATCACAAGGTCGAACTCGTTCATGCGTTCCTGCCCGGAGCCTCTCCGACAAAAGTGGGAGCCGGTTTTGTCGAATGACGGGCGACCACGGTATACCTGCTGCATGATTGACGCTTCCTGCGTCAGTCATGCGTAGCGCAAGGCGTGAGCTAAAGGTAGCCCTGTGAGCGAAAGCTCAACTCACGGCTTTTGCCGATGATCAGGTGATCGTGGAGCGTCAGGCCCAGCGCCTCGCAGGCGTCCTTTACCTGCCGGGTCATCGACAGGTCGGCGTCCGAGGGCGTGGGGTCGCCCGAAGGGTGGTTGTGGACAAGGATGAGGGCGCTGGCGTTCAGTTCCAGCGCCCGCTTGACGATCTCGCGCGGGTAGACCGGCACATGATCGACAGTGCCCCTGGCCTGCTCTTCATCCGCGATCAGCACGTTCTTGCGGTCAAGGTAAAGGACGCGGAACTGTTCGGTTTCGCGGTGCGCCATGGAGGTATGGCAGTGGTCCAGAAGCGCGTCCCACGATGACAGGACCGGTTTTTGCAGCACCCGGGCGCGCATCATCCGCTGCGCGGCGGCCTCGACCAGTTTCAGCTCCAGCACCACCGCCGGACCCGCGCCCTTGACCATTTGCAGCCGGGCAGCAGAGGCCGCGATGACCCGGTTGAAATCGCCGAAAGTGTCGAGCAGGAGCCGCGCGAGGGGCTTGACGTCCTGACGGGGGATCGCCCGGAACAGGACCAGTTCCAGAAGCTCGTAGTCCGGCAGTGCCGCGCCACCGCCCTGCAGGAAACGGTCGCGCAGCCGCTGCCGGTGGTCGGCGATGTAGGAGGGCAGCCGCCCGGTCAGCGCCTGCGGTTCGGCCTCGTCCGAAGGCTCGGCGGCGACAAGAGGCAGGAAGGGTTCGTTGAACGACATGACCATGGCGCAAGGATTGCCGGGTCATGGTTGAGGAAGAGTTAACGGTGCATCGTAAGGTGGGGTTGAACCCCACCCTACGACAGGCTTAGCCCCTCATCCCGTCCCAGAAGCTTTTCACCTTGGAAAAGAACGACGAGCCTTCCGGGTTGTTCTCCTCGCTCAGCTTCTCGAATTCGCGCAGCAACTCGCGCTGCCGCGCGGTCAGGTTCACCGGCGTTTCAACCGCCAGCTCGATCACCATGTCCCCGGTGTTCGACGACCGCAGCGCGGGCATCCCCTTCATCCGGAGCCGCATCTGCTTGCCCGACTGCGCTCCTGCCGGGACCTTGACCCGGGCCTTGCCGCCGTCGATCGTCGGCACCTCGATCTCGCCGCCCAGCGCCGCCGTCGGCATCGAGACCGGCACCCGGCAGAAGAGATGCACGCCGTCGCGCTGGAACAAGGCATGCTCCTTCACCTCGATGAAGATGTAGAGATCGCCATCCGGCCCGCCGCGGAGACCGGCCTCGCCCTCACCGGCGAGCCGGATCCGCGTGCCCGTCTCCACCCCCTGCGGGATGTTGACCGACAGCGACTTCTCGCGCTGGATCCGGCCCTGGCCGCCGCAGGTGCGGCAGGGGTTCTTGATGATCTGGCCCATGCCATTGCACTGGTGGCAAGTGCGTTCGATGGTGAAAAAGCCCTGCTGCGCCCGGACCTTGCCCATGCCGTTGCAGGTCGGGCAGGTGACGGGCTCGGCCCCGCCTTCCGCCCCCGACCCATGGCAGGTGTCACAGGTGACCGACGTCGGCACCGAGATCGTCTTCTGGACGCCGGTATAGGCCTCTTCCAGCGAGACGCGCAGGTTGTACCGCAGGTCGGACCCGCGCTGCGCCCGTGACCGGCCCGCACCGCCCCCACCCCCACGTCCCATGAAATCGCCGAACAGGTCCTCGAACACGTCCGAGAACGCGCTGGCGAAATCGCCCTGCTGCCCGTAGGCACCCGGACGCGCACCACCGCCCATGCCGCCTTCAAAGGCCGCATGCCCAAAGCGGTCGTAGGCCGCCTTCTTCTGGTCGTCCTTCAGGATCTCGTAGGCCTCGTTCACTTCCTTGAACTGGGCCTCGGCCTGCGGATTGTCGGAATTCCTATCGGGGTGAAGCTCTTTCGCCTTCGCCCGGTAAGCCTTTTTCAGCTCTTCCGCCGAAGCGCCCTTCTTTGCCCCGAGAACCTCGTAATAGTCACGCTTTGCCACGGCAAAATCCCCATATGGAACCGGTGAGGGGCGGTCCGTTGCCAGACCGCCCCTTTTCCCGATTCCCGCGGCTTACTTCCGCTTGTTGTTGCCCAGGTCCTCGAAGTCGGCATCGACGATGTCATCGTCGTCAACCGGCCGCGGCTCGTCGTCCTTGTCACCACCCTCGGCCTGGCTGGCCTTGTAGATCGCTTCGCCCAGCTTCATCGCGGCCTCGGTCAGGTTCTGGATGCCGCTCTTGATCTTGCCGGCATCCTCGCCTTTCAGCGCATCTTCCAGGGGGCCCATCGCCAGCTCGATCGCCTCGACGGTCGAGGGGTCGACCTTGTCGCCATGTTCGGCCAGCGACTTCCGGGTGGAGTGCAGGAGCGATTCGCCCTGGTTCCTGGTCTCCACCAGCTCGCGGCGTTCCTTGTCGGCTTCGGCATTCGCCTCGGCGTCGCGGACCATCTTTTCGATCTCGTCATCCGACAACCCGCCAGAGGCCTGGATGGTGATCGCCTGCTCCTTGTTGGTGCCCTTGTCCTTGGCTTTCACCGACACGATGCCGTTGGCGTCGATGTCGAAGGTCACCTCGATCTGCGGCACGCCGCGCGGGGCGGGCGGGATCTGTTCCAGGTTGAACTGGCCCAGCATCTTGTTGTCGGCGGCCATCTCGCGTTCGCCCTGGAACACGCGGATCGTCACCGCGTTCTGGTTGTCCTCGGCGGTCGAGAAGACCTGGGATTTCTTGGTCGGGATCGTCGTATTGCGGTCGATCAGGCGGGTGAAGACGCCGCCCAGCGTCTCGATGCCCAGCGACAGCGGGGTCACGTCGAGGAGGACCACGTCCTTGACGTCGCCCTGCAGCACGCCGGCCTGGATCGCCGCGCCGAGGGCCACGACTTCATCGGGGTTCACGCCCTTGTGGGGTTCCTTGCCGAAGAACTTGGTCACTTCCTCGACCACGCGCGGCATGCGGGTCATCCCGCCCACGAGCACGACCTCGTCGATGTCGTCCTTGGACACGCCGGCATCTTTCAGCGCGGCCTGGCAGGGCTTGATCGATTTCTTGATCAGATCCTCGACCAGGCTTTCCAGCTTGGACCGGGTCAGCTTCATCACCAGGTGCAAGGGCTGCCCGGAATTCTTGTCCATGCTGATGAACGGCTGGTTGATCTCGGTCTGCTGGGACGACGACAACTCGATCTTGGCCTTCTCCGAAGCCTCCTTCAGCCGCTGCAGCGCCATCTTGTCCAGCGTGAGGTCGACGCCGTGCTCTTTCTTGAACTCGTCGGCCAGGTAGCTGACGATCCGCATGTCGAAGTCTTCGCCGCCAAGGAAGGTGTCGCCGTTCGTCGACTTCACCTCGAACAACCCGTCGTCGATTTCCAGGATGGTGATGTCGAAGGTGCCGCCGCCAAGGTCATAGACCGCGATGGTCTTCGATTCCTTCTTGTCCAGACCATAGGCCAGTGCCGCCGCGGTCGGTTCGTTGATTATGCGCAGCACCTCAAGCCCGGCGATCTTGCCGGCGTCCTTGGTCGCCTGCCGCTGGGCGTCGTTGAAATAGGCCGGAACGGTGATCACGGCCTGGGTGACGGTCTCGCCCAGATAGCTTTCCGCGGTTTCCTTCATCTTCTGCAGGATGAAGGCCGAGACCTGGCTGGGGCTGTATTTCTCGCCCCGGACCTGAACCCAGGCGTCGCCGTTGCCGCCATCGACGATGGCATAGGGGACCAGCTTCTTGTCCTTTTCGACCTCCGGGTCGCCGAGGCGGCGGCCGATCAGGCGCTTGACGGCGAAGACGGTGTTGGCGGGGTTTGTCACGGCCTGACGCTTGGCGGGCTGGCCGACCAGGCGTTCGCTTTCCGTGAAGCCGACGATCGAAGGCGTCGTGCGCGCGCCTTCCGAGTTTTCGATGACGCGGGGCTGCGAGCCGTCCATGATGGCGACGCAGGAGTTGGTGGTCCCGAGGTCAATACCGATGACTTTGGCCATGTCTGTATCCCTTTACTTCAGGCGATGATCCGGCAGAGACCCTTGAGAATCAGGCATCTCCATCGTTTGAGAAGACATCAGGTCTGGCGGCCTGACGCCCGTGTGTGGCGTATATAGGCAGGCGTTTTCAGGCCTGCAACGGTCCCCGTGCGGGGTTTGCGGCGATTTTTCCGCAGAAGTGCCGCGCCGACGGGCGCTTTGCAGGTTCGCGGGGACGGAACACTCCGGGGCGGCAAGGATCAATTCCGCTTGTTCCAGCTGGCCGAGGCATACTGGCGGGTGAAGAATTCCGCCATCAGACCGATCATCATGCAGGTCAGCGCGAAGTAGATCGCGTATTCATAACTGGTGAAGCGCGGCGTGTAGTTCAGGAAGATGAAGCCCCGCGCCTGGTCGATGGTGTGGAACAGCGGGTTCCAGTCGAACCAGTCGCGGCGGTTCGGTGCCAGATTGTTGGCCACCACCATCTTGCCCGAGGCGATCACATTCGCGCGCTGATACAGCGTCTTGATGATCCCCACAACCTGGGGCTGCCAGGGCATCGCCGAGAAGAAGATCATGCCGATGCCGATCCCGGAGAACCAGGACAACAGATACATTCCCAGCATTCCCACCGGCTGATCGATGGAGATCGGGTTCCAGGCGGCATGGTAGACGAACAGGATCACCGAGACCGCCAGCGTCTGCTGGTAAAGCGAACCGAGCGCCGCCCCCATGATCGAGATGATCGGGTTCATCGGCGCATGCATCATCATCGGCGACGTCGGCCCGTCGGCCGAAGCGACCGCGCCGATCGCCTTGACATGGGTCATGAACATGAAGACCCCCGACATCACATACAGCATGAAGTCGCCGCGCACGGCGATCCGGCGCAGGCCGAACAGGCTCATCGTGAAATATATGACCAAAAGCATCAGCAGCGCCTGCACGATCGCCATCACCAGCCCGAGGACCGCATTGTGATACGACTTTCGCAGGTTGCGCACAGCCGCGTGGTAGATCAGCTCCAGGGTTTCGAACCCCAGGCTGAGCCAGGACCGCTGATACTGCTTGTGACGGAACATCGCGCCTTCCTTGGTCGGGTGCGGCAGTCTGCAACGGGAAATCTTGCCGTTCCGTTGACGACACAGGATAAGGGCCCCGAAACCGATGATCAATCGCCATGGGGCCCGGAATGGATTTTGCGAAACTGATGCCGCTTTTCCGCCGCTTGGCGCTGGAGGCGGGCGACCGGATCATGCAGGTCTACACGCGCCCCGATTTCGAAGTCCGCGCCAAGGGCGATGCCTCGCCGGTGACCGAAGCGGACGAGGCCGCCGACGCCGTGATCTCGGCGGGTCTCCGCGCGGCCTTCCCGCATGTGCCGCTGATCACCGAAGAGCAGTCGGCCAGCCACGCCCTGTCCGCCCGGACCTTCTTCATTGTCGACCCTCTGGACGGCACCAAGGAATTCGTCCAGCGCCGGGGCGATTTCACCGTGAACATCGCCTATGTGCAGGACGGCGTGCCGATGGCGGGCGTGGTCTACGCTCCCGCCAAGCAACGGCTGTTCTATACCCGGCCCGCCGGAGGCTCGGTCGAAGAGATCGGTCCGTTCGCCATGGACAGGATTGGCGACCTCAGGCCCATTCGCGTCTCCACACCCGACAACGCCGCGCTGATGGTCGTCGCGTCGAAGTCCCACCGGGATCAAGCGACCGATGACTACATCAGCCGCTATGCCGTGCACGACATGACCAGCGCGGGATCCAGCCTGAAGTTCTGCCTTGTCGCCACGGGTGAGGCCGACCTTTATCCCCGCCTTGGCCGCACGATGGAATGGGACACCGCTGCCGGGGATGCCGTCCTGCGCGGGGCCGGGGGCCATGTGGTCCGCTTTGACGACCACCAGCCCCTCGCCTATGGCAAACCCGGCTGGGACAACCCGTTCTTCATCGCCTTCGCCCCCGGGGTTGCGCTGAAATGAAGACCCTCATCGCCATTCCCGCCCGCTATGCCTCTGCCCGTTACCCCGGCAAGCCGCTGGCCGTCCTGCGCGGCCCCGACGGCGACAAGACCCTGATCCGCCGCAGCTGGGAGGCCGCAACCGCCGTCCAAGGCATCGACCGCATCGTGGTCGCCACCGACGACAGCCGCATCGCCGACCACGCCAGCGCATTCGGGGCCGAGGTGGTGATGACCTCTTCCGACGCCCGCAACGGCACCGAACGCTGCGCCGAGGTGGCCGCCATCCTTCCCGGCTACGACATCATCGTGAACCTGCAGGGCGACGCGCCCCTCACCCCCGCCTGGTTCGTCCAGGACCTGCTCGCAGGCCTGACCGGTGACCCGCAGGCCGACATCGCCACCCCGGTCCTGCGCTGCGACGGCCGGGCGGTTGCGGGCTTTCTGGCCGACCGCCGCGCGGGACGCGTCGGCGGCACCACCGCCGTTTTCGGCGCTGGGGCGCGCGCGCTCTACTTCTCCAAGGAAGTCATCCCCTACACCGGGCGCGACTATTCCCCCGACGAGCAGACGCCGGTCTTCCACCATGTCGGGGTCTACGCCTACCGCCCCGCCGCCCTTGCCGCCTACCCGGCCTGGCCCATCGGCCCGCTGGAGACGCTGGAGGGGCTGGAGCAGCTGCGCTTTCTTGAAAACGGCCGCAATGTGCTTTGCGTCGAGGTTCAGGCGCGGGGCCGCGCGTTCTGGGAGCTGAACAATCCCAGCGATGTTCCCGTCATCGAGGCGATGCTGGCGGCAGCGAGGCCCTGACGCGGCGGAAAAAAGCAGCGCATTGTTCTCGGACTGTCGTTTTTAGGTGCGAAGATCGCATGACTGGTGCAGTTTACGAATAATGCCGCGGCACTGCCTGCTTAAAGTCAGATTCGGCTGCAATCTGCATTGCACCGGACAGATTGCGCAAGACCAGTCGGGGTTGGGACGAGTCAGATGAAGACCAGAAAGATCACCAAGGCGGTATTCCCGGTGGCGGGCCTCGGCACGCGGTTCCTGCCGGCGACCAAGTCGATCCCGAAAGAGATCATGACGCTCGTCGACCGACCGCTGATCCAGTATGCCATCGACGAGGCCCGCGCCGCCGGAATCAAGGAATTCATCTTCGTGACCTCGCGCGGAAAATCCGCGCTGGAGGATTACTTCGACCACGCCCCCGAGCTTGAGGCGGAGCTGAAGAAGAAGAACAAGACCGACCTTCTGGACATCCTGAAGCCCACCAACATGGATTCGGGGGCCATCGCCTACGTCCGGCAGAACCGGCCGATGGGTCTGGGTCACGCGGTCTGGTGCGCCCGCCGCCTGATCGGCAACGAACCCTTCGCGGTCCTGCTGCCCGATGACGTGATCGCCGCCGAAACCCCCTGCCTGCAGCAGATGGTCGAAGCCCATGCCGAAACCGGCGGCTGCATGGTCGCGGCGATGGAAGTCGCGCCGAGGAAGACGTCAAGCTACGGCATCCTCGACATCGACGAGGACAACGGCCGGATCGTTTCGGTCAAGGGCATGGTCGAAAAGCCGAAGGCCGGGGATGCGCCGTCGAACCTGGCGGTCATCGGGCGCTATATCCTGACGCCCAGGATCCTGACCAACCTGAACAAGATCAAGCAGGGCGCTGGCGGCGAGATTCAGCTGACCGACGCCATCGCGCAGGAAACCAGAAAGAAGGGCGGGGTCTTCGGCATGCGCTTTCAGGGCCAGCGCTATGACTGCGGCTCGAAGATCGGCTTTCTGCAGGCAACCGTCGCTTTCGGCCTGTCGCGGCCCGAGTTCGGCACCGAGTTTGCGGATTTCCTGAACGACCTCACGGCCATGCAGAAGGCCGCGCAATAGGGTTGGCCGGGCCGGTTTCGCCTTCAGCCTTTCCCGGGGGCCTGCCGCATGCCTGCGCCATCGGCACGCTGGTCGACCCGCCCGGCGGTCTGACCGGCGCACTTCTTGCGCTCAAGCTGCGCTCGCGGCGCCAACTGCTGCTCTGGCGCGCCTTTCGCCGTCGGCGTCAGCTTGCCCCGGTGGCGGATCGCACGGCGGCAATCGTGCCGGGGGCGGTGCTGTGCTTTCTGTGCGTGCGCAACGAGGCCCGGCGCCTGACGCAGTTCCTGGCGCATCATCGCGCGCTGGGGGTTGGCCACTTTCTTGCCGTGGACAACGCCAGCACCGATGGCACCGCCGCGCTGCTTCGCGCTCAGCGCGATGTTTCCCTGTGGCACACGGGTGCCAGCTACAAGGCCGCGCGCTTTGGCATGGACTGGCTCACATGGCTTTTGCTGCGGCACGGGTCGGGCCACTGGTGCCTCACGCTTGATGCCGATGAGCTGCTGGTCTACCCCTATTGGCAGAGCCGCCCCCTGTCCGCCCTGACCGGCTGGCTCGAGGCGCAGGGCCGCGACAGTTTCGGCGCGCTGACCGTGGACATGTATCCCCAAGGCCCGGTGTCGCAGGGTCATGTCGGGCCGGACGACGACCCGCTTCGGCATCTTGCCTGGTTCGACGCCGGGAATTACCAGGTCCAGGTGCAGCCCCGGTTGCGCAACCTCTGGGTCCAGGGCGGAGCCCGCGCCCGGGCCTTCTTTGGCGAGACGCCGCGCCGCGCGCCCACCCTGAACAAGACCCCGCTGGTCCGCTGGCACTGGCGCTACGCCTATGTGACCTCGACCCACAGCCTTCTGCCACCGCGCCTGAACGTGGTCTATGACACCGAGGGCGGAGAGCTGACCTCGGGCGTGCTTCTGCACACCAAGTTCCTGCCGGGCATCACCGAACGTTCCGCCGAGGAACGGGCCAGGGCCGAACACTTCGCAAACGCCGCCCAATATGCCGCCTATTACGACCGGCTGACCGCCGACCCGGTCTTGCACTGCGGCGCTTCCACCCGCTACGCCGGCTGGCGTCAGATGGAGGCGCTGGGCCTGATGTCCCGGGGCGGCTGGATATGACGGGGGGCGGCGGATGGGCCTGACCTCGTTGCTGCGCCTGCGCACCCGGCGCCGATACCTGCTGGCCCGCGCCTTTCGCCGCCGCCGCCAGCTGACGCCCGTCCAGGACCGCACGGCCCGCCTGCCCGCCCGACCGATCCTTCTTTTCTCGACCATGCGCAACGAACGGGTGCGCCTGCCCTACTTCCTGACCTACTACCGCCGCCTTGGCGTGGACCATTTCCTCATCGTCGACAATGGCTCGGACGACGGCACCCGCGAGTACCTCGCCGCGCAACCCGACGTGTCGCTTTGGACCACCGGCCACAGCTACAAGCGGTCGCGCTTCGGCATGGACTGGCTGATGCATCTCCTTCGCCGCCACGGCCACGGGCGCTGGTGCCTTACCGTCGATGTGGACGAGTTCCTGATCTACCCATTCTGCGAAACCCGGCCCCTGCGCGCCCTGACCGACTGGCTCGACAGTGCAGCAACGCCCAGCCTCTCGGCGATGCTGCTGGACATGTATCCCAAGGGCGCGATGCACGAACAGCCCTACCGCGAGGGGCAAAACCCGTTCGAGATCGCGCAGTATTTCGACAGCGGCAACTACGCGATCACCCGCAACCCGACCTACCGCAACCTCTGGATCCAAGGGGGCCCCCGCGCGCGGCTGTTCTTCCCGGACCGTCCGCGGCAGGCCCCGGCGATGAACAAGACGCCGCTGGTGAAATGGCACCGCTCCTACGCCTATGTCTCTTCCACCCACATGCTGCTGCCCCGCCAGCTAAACCTCACCTACGACGACCAGGGCGGCGAGCGTCCCTCCGGCGTCCTTCTCCACGCCAAGTTCCTCGACACTTTCGCCGCCAAGGCCGCCGACGAGCTTGCCCGCGGCCAGCACTATGCCGAAAGCGGGGAATACCGCGCCTATCGCGAGGGCATCGCCCGTGAGCGCGATCTCTGGTGCCATTGGAGCGAAAAATATGTCAACTGGCGCCAACTGGAGGTTCTCGGCCTGATGTCGAAGGGAAACTGGGCGTGACAGCCCCGACCGGCAAACTGGGTGTCGTCATGCTGTGCCACGCGGACCTGGACCGCGCCGCGCAACTGGCCCGGCACTGGGTCATGCACGGCTGCCCGGTCGTCATCCATGTCGATGCGCGCACCGCCGAGGCGGACTTTGCCGGGCTCGCCACCGCATTGCATGACCTGCCCGACATCCGCTTTTCGCGCCGCAGCCCGTGCGAATGGGGCAGCTTCGGCATCGTCCAGGCCACGCTGGACGCCAGCGCCCGGCTGCTGGCGGACTTCCCCCGGGTCTCGCATGTCCTGCTTGCCTGCGGATCCTGTCTGCCGATCCGCCCCGTGGCCGCCCTGCACGCCCATCTCGCCCGGCATCCCGACACCGATTTCATCGAAAGCGTCACCACCGCCGATGTCGGCTGGACCGTGGGCGGCCTCAACGAGGAACGCTTCACGCTCCGCTTCCCGTTTTCCTGGAAACGCCAGCGCCGCCTGTTTGACGGCTATGTCGCCCTGCAACGCGCGCTGCGCATTCGCCGCCGCCTGCCGGACGGTCTTGTCCCCCACCTGGGCAGCCAGTGGTGGTGCCTGACCCGCCGCTCTCTGCAGGCGATCATCAGCCATCCTGACCGCCCCCGGATCGACCGCTATTTCAAGCGCGTGTGGATTCCCGACGAAAGCTACTTTCAAAGCCTGGTCCGCCAGGTCTCTTCCCGCATCGAAAGCCGCTCGCTGACCCTGGCCAAGTTCGACTACCAGGGCCGCCCCTATACCTTCTACGACGACCATCTGCATCTCTTGCGCCAGACCGACGCCTTCTTCGCGCGGAAGATCTGGCCGCAGGCCGACCTGCTTTACCGCACCTTCCTGACGCCCGACGGCGACCGCGCGCTTGCCCCGGAACCGAACCCCGGCAAGATCAACCGGCTCTTCGCCAAGGCGGTTGAACGCCGCGTGAAAGGCCGCCCCGGCCTTTACATGCAAAGCCGCTTTCCGATCCGCGCCCGGGGCGGCACCCTGTCCGCCGCGCCTTACGGGGTCTTCACCGGCTTTGCCGAGCTGTTCCACGACTTCCAGCCCTGGCTGGCCCGCGCCCTTGACGCCCGGGTCCATGGCCACCTCTTCGCCTTCGACCGGGTCGAGTTCGCCGGGGGAGAATCCGTGTTCAAGGGCGGCCTGTCCGACAGCCCGACCCTGCGCGATTACAACCCGAAAAGCTTCCTGACCAACCTGATCTGGAACACGCGCGGCGAGACGCAATGCTTCCAGTTCGGGCCCGCCGACGCGCAGGACATTTGCTCATTCATCGCCGGCGATCCCAACGCGACCGTCTTCGTCATCAGCGGTGCATTCGCCGTGCCGCTGTGGCAGTCGGGCCGCAGCGCCAGCGACGTCCGCCCCGAGGCAGCCCGCCTGCAGAAGGTGGAATCCGACTTCCTGCGCGCGCTGAACGGCCCCGAGACCAAGGCCCGCACCCGGATCTGGTCGCTGACCGATTTCATCGAGAACCCCGCCGAACCGCTGGAGCAGCTTGTCGACCTTTTGCACCCCCGCGCCGCGCATCGCGCGACCGATCTGCCGCAGCTTGTCGCGCTGCACGGCTTCGGCACGTTTCTGCAAGACCTCCGCAATCAGGGCATGGCCCCCGTGCTGATGGGCGACTTCCCCTCGGATGCCGAACTCGCCCGGCCCGAACAGACCTTCGCCCGTCCCAAGATCGTGCGCTAGGATGCCGGCTTTCCACTCCTTCGTGGTCTTTGCCGAAATGCGCACCGGGTCCAACCTTCTGGAAGCGAACCTGAACGCGCTGCCTGGGGTCACCAGCCATGGCGAGGTCTTCAACCGCTACATCCTTGGCAAGAAGGACCGGAGCGACCTTTTCGGCATCACGCTGGAAGAGCGCGACCGCGATCCTCGCCGGCTGCTTCATCGGCTGCGCGCGGAAACGCCGGGCCTGGCGGGTTTTCGTTTCTTCCACGACCACGACCTTCGCATCCTCGATGACGTGTTGCCCGACCCTGCTTGCGCCAAGATCATCCTGACCCGCAATCCGCTGGAAAGCTATGTCTCCTGGAAGATCGCCCAGGCGACCGACCAGTGGAAGCTGACCAACCCCAAGCGGCTGAAGACCGCCAGGGTGCGCTTCGATGTGCCGGAATTCGTCCGGCACCTGCGCGACATCCAGGCTTTCCAGCTGCTCTTGACGCACTCCCTGCAGACCACTGGCCAGACAGCCTTTTACCTGGACTACGAAGACCTCGGCTCGATCGAGGTGATGAATGGCCTCGCGGCCTTTCTGGGTGTCGAGGCGCGACTGAAGACCCTGGACGACACGCTGAAAAAGCAGAACCCCGGCGCTCTGGAAGACAAGCTGGAAAACCCGGAGGCCATCGCCGAGGCCATCGCGGCGGTGGACGTGTTCAATCTCGGCCGAACCCCGAGCTTTGAACCGCGTCGTGCCGCCGGGGTGCCGAATGTGCTGGCCTCGGACGCGGGTCTTCTCTTCTTCCCCATCCGCTCCGGTCCCGAGGTCCCGATCCGCGATTGGTTCATGCGCTTGGGCGATGTGACGGAAGGCTTCGAGCAGAAGTCGCTGCGACACTGGAAACGCAAGCATCCCGGCCATCGCAGTTTCACGGTCCTGCGCCATCCGCTGCTGCGCGCCCATGCCGCCTTCCGCCACAAGATCGTGGCGGGCGAGGCGCAGGACCTGCGCCGCATCCTGATCAACGGCTTCCTCGCCGAGCTTCAGCCTCCCGGCGAACCCTTCGCCACGGTGGAGGCCGAGCGCGCCGCTTTCCTGACCTTCCTGGCCTACTGCCGCCTCGCCGTGGCCGGTCAGGCCGGGGCGCGGGTCGATCCAGGCCTTGCCAGCCAGACCGCTCTCACCCAAGGCTTCGCCAGCTTCCAGCCGCTAGACCTTCTTCTGCGTGAGGACAGTCTGGCCGAAGGTCTGGCCAGTCTCGCCGCCGAGGCCCGACTCTCTGCCCCCGCGGTCACCCCCGACCCGGCCGGGGCTGCGCTTCTGTCGATCTGGGACGAAACCCTGGAAGCCGCCGCCGCCGAGGCCTACGCCCGCGATTACATGGGCTTCGGCTTCTCTCGATGGCGCAAGTGACCCCTCCTCGCTCGACTGCGTCTTCTCGTCGGCAGACGGCACCAGCGAGGAAGGACGAAGTCCACGACGAGCCGCCGGTTAACCAAACGTAAAGGCCCGCGTCCAAGTCATTGATTTGATTCGGGGTCAAAACCGTACCACGCGTGGCGCGTCACGCCGCCTGTGGTGCCCGGGCTTCGGTCAGGATCGCATAGAGCTTGGCCGGATCCGAATTCGCCCGCAACTTGGCCACCACAGCCGGATCGCGCATCGTCCGGCTGACCAGCGCCAGCGCCTTCAGATGATCGACCCCGGAATCCTTCGGGGCGAACAGCCCGAACACCAGGTCCACCGGCTGCCGGTCGACGCTGTCATAGTCCAGCGGCTTTTCCAGCCGCAGAAAGACCCCGATGATCCCCTTCAGGTCTTCCAGCCGCGCATGGGGCAGCGCGATGCCGTGCCCCACGCCTGTCGGCCCCAGCGTCTCGCGTTCCTGCAAGCCATCGATCGCCGCGGCGCCGCTCAGGGAATAGGCCTGCGCCGCGATCTCGCCCAGCTCCTGAAACAGCCGCTTCTTCGATGTGAACTGTCCGACAACGCGGACGGCGCCCGGGACAAGTAGCTTGGAAAGTTCCATGAGACGGCGATGATCCTGCGCGATTGCGGCGCGTTACTTGCTGTTGCGAGGGTCGATCCAGCCGATGTTCCCGTCGTCCCGACGATACACGACGTTCACGCCCCCATGTCCTTCGTTCCGGAACACCAGCATCCGCTGCCCGGCAAGCTCCATCTGCATCACGGCCTCGCCGACGGTGATCGAAGGAATCTTCGTCTCCATCTCGGCGATGACCACGGGCTGGAGCGTTTCGGGCTCGACGTCGTCGGCATCCTCGGTCCCGGCGAGGATATACGAGGACGCTCCACCGAATTCAACAGGGCCCGAACGGTTCGAGTGGTGGTTGCGGATGCGCCGTTTGTAGCGGCGAAGCTGCTTGTCCAACTTTTCACGGCAGCTCTCGAACGCGGCATAGATCTCTGACGCATGGCCCCTGGCCTGGGCGGTCAGACCGGTGGACAGGTGGATCACCGCTTCGCAGACGAATTCATGTGCAACACGCGAGAAGACGACGACACATTCCGTCGGGCGTTGGGCATACTTCTCAACCACTTCACCCATTTCCGCTTTCACATGGGTCTGAAGAGCCTCACCGACATCGATCTGTTTTCCACTGATCTGGTAGCGCATGATCTCTCCTTTTCGCATGCTGACGGACCCGCAGGGATCACAGCCCGCCGGTCCGTCCTTCCCGGAATGGTCTTGAAGAACGTCGCGTCACACCGTCTCTGCAGGGTGGAGACACCGCAGAAGACCGGGATGGAACCTGGGCATGAAACGCGCTCATTGAATCCATTTGGCGCTACCGACAGGCGGGTTGTCAACCGAATCGATTCCTCGAGGATCCGGCCCTGCCTAGACGATCCGGAAGTTCTCGCCCAGATAAACCCGGCGCACGGTTTCGTCCCGCACGACCTCGTCCGTGGTGCCCGACATCAGCACCCGGCCATCATGCAGGATATAGGCGCGATCCACGATTTCCAGCGTTTCGCGGACATTGTGATCGGTGATCAGAACCCCGATCCCGCGGGCCTTGAGGTCATGCACCAGATGGCGGATTTCTCCGACAGCGATCGGGTCGACGCCGGCGAAGGGCTCATCCAGCAGAAGATATTTCGGGTCTGCGGCCAGGCACCGCGCGATCTCCACCCGCCGCCGTTCGCCCCCCGACAGGGCCAGAGCGGGCGTCCGCCGCAGGTGGGTGATCGAAAACTCGGACAGCAATTCTTCCAGCCGTTCGCGCCGCTTGTGCCGGTCTGGCTGGACGATCTCCAGCACGGCAAGGATGTTGTCCTCGGCCGACAGGCCGCGGAAAATCGACACCTCTTGCGGCAGATAGCCGATCCCCAGCCGCGCCCGGCGATACATCGGCAGCGCCGTCACGTCCTTGCCGTCGATCAGCACCTGACCGCCTTCCGGCATCACCAGACCTGCGATCGAATAGAAACAGGTCGTCTTCCCCGACCCGTTGGGCCCGAGAAGCGCCACCACCTCGCCCCGGCGCAGGTCCATGCTGACATCCCGGATCACCGGGCGTTTCTTGTAGCTTTTGCGCAAGCTGCGGATCTGCAATCCGGCCGCGCCGTCGGTCACCACCAGATCGGGGCGGGTTGCCATCAGTTGCTCCCCGGCACGAAGGTCGTCGTCACCCGGCCGTCCATCACCCCGGTCCCGTCCTTGAGGTTGATCGTCAGCTTCTGTCCCGCCATCGCCGAGCCGCCTTGCGTCAAGAGCACGTCGCCCGACAGCACAATCACCCCGGATTCTATGGTATAGACCGCCTCCCGGGCTTCTGCCGCGTCCCCGAGGTTCGTCACCACCACGCCGCCAGAGGCGACCAGTTCCCGAATGTCGGTCTGCGCAGCGCCATAGGCCACCCGCACTTCGCCCGCCGCCAGCTTCATCTTGCCCTGCGTGACCACCACATTGCCGCTGAACACCGCAGAACCGTCGGCATTGTTCACCGCCAGCTGGTCGGCCTGTACCTGGACTGGCAGGCTCGTGTCCTGGTTGAGGTCGCCGAAGGCGATCTTCTGCTGCGCCGAGGCAGCCGAAGCCAGAAGCACCAGCACTGTCGCGAAAGACCGAAGCGTAAATGCCATGTGTGAAACCTCTGCAGCCCTTCTCAGCCGCCGGGCTGGTATACCAGCCGGACCGCACCGTTGAAAACCAGAACATAGGCGCCCGGGGTCCGGGCATCCTGACTTAGCACCATCCGGTCGGCGCGAATGTCGCCCACAGGGCCTGTCGCGGTGACCGGAGACCGGCTTTCCAGGCCCGTCCGGTCCAGCTTTGCGGCCAATTCCGCCGTCTCCAGCCGGTAGCCCGACGAGGTGCTCACAGTCACGCCCCCCGACAGGATCACCTCACGCGTCGCGTCGCTCATCACGGCCCGGCCCGCCAGAACCTCGGTCCGCGCCCCGTCCGGCGTGTCCAGCGCCAGCCGCAGCCCCGCTGCGGCGACCGGAGCGCCCTCTGCCGCCGGGCGCGCCTCGGCGGCCGACAGCGTCAGCGCCGACCCGTCCTCGGTCGTGCCCGCATAGGTCGGCGCGGTCATCCGCGGTTCGCGTGCCAGGCCTTGGACATCGACCTCGGCATACGGAAGTGCCGCCTCGGGGTCGATCCGGCGGGCGACGAGGAACAGGGTCGACAGGATCGCCAGCGCGGCCAGCGGCAGGGCGACCTTCAGCCAACCCACCACCCGGGTATGCGTATCGGCCCGCGCCATGGTCACACGACACCGGCGCGCAGGCAGTCGTGGACATGCAGGATGCCGATGGCGCGGCGTGTGTCCGGTGCGGTCACCAGAAGGCAGGTGATCTTGCGGTCGTTCATCACCGCCAGCGCCTCGCCCGCCAGGGCATCGGGGCCGATCGTCCGCGGGTTGGCCGTCATCACCTCGACCGCCTTGTGCAGCATCAGGCCATCCAGATGCCGCCTGAGGTCGCCATCAGTGATGATCCCGGCCAGATCGCCCGCGGCATCGGTCACGCCCACGACGCCAAAGCCGCGCCGGGTGATCTCCAGCAGGGTATCGCCCATGCCCAGGCTGTCGGCCACCAGCGGCGGGTCGTCGTGCATCAGATCCCGCACTTTCAGCAGCCGCGCGCCCAGCTTGCCGCCGGGGTGGAACATGCGGAAATGATCGGGGGTGAAGGCGCGATGCTCCATCAGCGCGACCGCAAGCGCATCGCCCAGTGCCAGCGTCATCGTGGTCGAGGTGGTCGGCACGATGCCCTTCTCGCAGGCCTCGGGCACGTCGGGCAGGGTCAGGCCCACGGTCGCATGGCGCATCAGGGTCGACCCGGCGCGCGAGGTGATCGCGATCAGCGGAATGGCAAATCGCTTGGCATGAGCCAGGATATCGGCCAGTTCGGGCGTCTCGCCGGAATTCGACAGCACGATCAGCACATCGCCGCTCGCCACCATGCCAAGATCGCCGTGGCTGGCTTCCGCCGGGTGGACGAAATGCGCAGGCGTGCCGGTCGAGGCAAAGGTCGCCGCGATCTTTCGCGCGATGTGGCCGGATTTTCCCATGCCCGACACGATGACCCGGCCCTCTGCCGCCATCAGCAGGTCAAGCGCCCGGGCAAAGCTGTCATCCAACGCGTCGCCAAGCCGCGCCAGCGCCTCTGCTTCGCGGCGGATCACCCGGCGGCCAGTGGCCGTAAGGTCAATGGAGGAAGATGTCATTGGCGTCTTCCCAGCCCAGAAGGTCCAGTTCGGCCCGGGTCGGCAGGAAGGCGAACAGTCGCTGCGCCAGGTCAAGCCGATCCTCGCGGATCAGCCGCGCCTCCAGTTCGGCCTTCAACTGGTGCAGATAAAGGACATCCGAGGCGGCATATTCCTTCTGCGCTTCGGTCAGGGTGTCCGCACCCCAGTCGCTGGTCTGCTGCTGTTTCGAGACATCGATGCCGACCAGGTCCGCCAGCAGGTATTTCAGCCCATGCCGGTCAGTGAAGGTGCGGATCAGCTTCGAGGCGATCTTGGTGCACCAGACCGGGGCCGTGGTAACTCCGAAAGCCTGCTTCAGGGCGGCAATGTCGAAGCGCCCGAAATGGAACAGCTTCAGCGTCGCCGGGTCGGTCAGCAGCCGTTGCAGATTTGGCGCGCGGGTCTGGCCCATCCCGATCTGAACCAGATGCGCGTCGCCATTGCCGTCCGACACCTGCACCACGCACAACCGGTCACGGCGCGGGTCAAGGCCCATGGTCTCGGTGTCGATGGCGACGATCGGGCCAAGACGGAGACCGTCGGGCAGGTCGGACTTGTGCAGATGGATGGCCAAGTTATTGCTCATTTTCCGGGGTGACTGTCCCCGATTACGCCCCCGGCCCGGAAGGGTCAACTGCGGCTCGCGGAACGCGCAATCCCGCGCCGTGCCATCAGACGCCCGTCGAAAAGCCGGAAAGCCAGCGGGGGTCACGCGCCACGCCGCGGCCGGAGATTGTCTGGAAGAGCCGCAGTCGCCGCCTTCGGGACCAGCTTCACGATCCCGGCCAGGATCGGCTTGCCGCACCGCAAGCGATTGATTTCAATAGCCTCGACGTTCTTCAAGGGGCGGGAGCCACCTCAGTTCACCACGAACTCCGCATGCAGCGCCCCGGCGGCATTGATGCTTTTCAGAATGTCGATCATGTCATAGGGAGCGACCCCCAGAGCGTTCAACCCCGCCACGACCTCGGCAAGATTTGTCCCGCCCTGAACTTCGGCCAGCCCTTTGCCGTCCTTGCCGATCTCGGCGCTGGACCGCGGCACCACCACCGTCTCGCCTTCGGCAAAGGGGTTTGGCTGGCTGACCAGCGGAGCTTCCTCGACCCGCAAGGTCAGGTTACCTTGCGCCACCGCGACCCGGCTGATCCGAACATCCGCCCCCATCACGATGGTTCCGGATCGCTGGTCGACAACCACCCGGGCCCGGGTCTGGGGCTCGACCAGGATTCCCTCGATCCGGGCCAGCACATGGGCCGGGGACTGCAACCCGGTCGCCCCGATGTCCACCGCAACCGTCCCCGCGTCCTGCATCTCTGCCACCTGGCTGCCAAATTCGCCGTTCACCGCCGTTTCGATCCGTGCCGCCGTGGTGAAATCCGCCGACTTCAGTGCCAGCCGCAAGACCGGCAGCGCGGCAAAGTCGAACTCAACCTCGCGCTCTACCCGCGCGCCGGACGGGATCGCTCCCGCCGTCGGAACACCCTGCGTCACCTTGGCGCCCTGGCCTTCGGCCGCCACCCCGCCGGCGATGATCGTGCCTTGCGCCACGGCGTAGATCTGCCCGTCCGCGCCATTGAGAGGCGTCATCACCAGCGTCCCGCCCAACAGGCTTTTCGCGTCCCCGATCGCCGAGACTGTCACGTCGATGCGGCCACCAGCCCGGGCGAAGGGCGGCAGTTGCGCGGTCACGAAGACGGCCGCCACATTCTTCGGCCGGAAATCTTCGCCCGTGACATTGGCTCCAAGCCGTTCCAGCAGATTGGCCATGATCTCTTCGGTGAAGGGCGCGTTCCGCAACCCGTCGCCGGTGCCGTTCAGGCCGACAACCAGGCCGTAGCCCACAAGGTCGTTGCCGCGCACGCCGTCGAACTCGACCAGATCCTTGATCCGGACCGGCTGAGCCAGGGCGGCAGTCGCGGTCAGGAACAGGGCAAGAAGAAAGCGGATCATCTGATATACTCCGTAAGGCTGAGGCGAGAGACGCGGGCAGTCACGAGATAAAGCGATTCCAGTTGCGCCCGGACGGTTTCCAGCCGGGTGGCAGCCTCGTAGGGGTCGACCGAGCCGATGTCGGACCGCAGGATGCCGAGCGCGCTTTCCTCAGCCGAATTGCGGGTGCGCGCCGATTCGATCTGCGCCTCGACCGTGCCGATGCGAGCGGAAAGCGTGATCCGATCCTCCGCGCCGCGGGTAAGGTTCTCTCCCGCGGAGGCTGCCAGGCGCGCGCGCTCGGCCGGATCGGCGGCCAGCGCGCCGCGGTCCAGAAGCGCCGCCATCGCCAGGCCGGCAAGTGTGTCGCGGATCGCCGGGTCCAGTGCCGTTGTCGAAAGCTCCGCCGACTCACCCGGTGCAATCGGGATCGGGGACAAGCCCGCCCCACCCTGATAGAAGGTCCCAAACCCGAGCGGATCGTTGAACCACGAGGTGACCGCTGCCACCACCTGCCCCGCCGTCGTCGCCCCGACGGCGGCCGTCTGCAGCGCCGTCAACATGTCATCCGGTGATCCTAGGGGCGCAGTGTCCGTCGCCTGACCGGAAAACACCGCCCGGCCCGAGGCTTGCGTGTTCAGAAGGCCGACGGCAGAGGCAAGCCGTCCCCGCGCGTCGGCGGCAAGCGTGTTGACCTGGGCCGGCGTCGAGACATCGCGCGCGCCCATCAGCGCGGTCGAGATGCCGCTTGCCAGTTGCGACAGTCCAGCGATCGCCGATTGCTGCGCGGCGGCCTGGACGGCACCGTCCGTCGCCGTCGAGCGATAGGCCGAAAGCCGGCTCAGACTGGCATCGATTGCTAGCAGAGGCGAGAAATCGCCCCGCAGCGTCGCGCCGATATCGGCATATTTGCCGCTTGCCACCTCTTGCGCCGCACGTTGCACCTGGCCGCGCAGATCCGCGCCCTGGCGGGCAAGGATGTTCGTCAGGCTTGCGTCACCAACCGACACCCGCATCAGCCGTCCAACCTGATCAGCGTGTCGATCATGTCGGTCACCGCCTGGATGACCTTGGCGTTGGCGGCATAGTTCTTTTCGATCACCAGAAGATCCTGCATCTCCTGATCGGTATCGATGCCGTTCTGTGCTTCGAGATCACCAAGCGCGGTCAACTTGGCGGCGGCGAAGGTCTGTTCTGACTGCGCGGCAAGCCGTCGAGCCGAAACATCGGACAGAAGGTCGCTGGTCAAGGTGGCAAGGCTGCGGGTTCCGGCGGCAAAGCCGCCCGAGGCAAGCGGACGCGGTTCCGTCAGGGCGGTGCGAAGCGCGCTCAGAACCGCCGCGTTGCCGGGCGGCCCCTCGGCCAGCGCGCCAAGACCGTCGCGCAGCCGGAAAAGCGCGCCGCCCCGGGCCGGATCGGCAAGAGCGTTCAGGGTGAGGCGGCCGGCAAGACCCGTCTCGTTCAAGGGATCGAAGGCTGCACCTGCGTCGGTGAACAGACCCGGAGCACCCGGGGCCAGCGTCGGATCGACCCCCGCCGAGGCAAAACGTTCGACCAGATCGCGGGCGACAGCATCAACTTTGCCTTGCGCCGAGACCGCGAGATCATCCCGGACGGCAAACAATGCGCCCAATGTACCGCCCAGGATCGGGCTTGCAGAGCCGGCCGTGTCGTATGGACGCCCGTTGATGGTAATGCCCGACAGCCCGCCCAGAGCCTGGGTCATCTCTGGCGTGATCGTGGGACTGGCGGAAAAGCCGAAGGCCGCTGGCGAGCCGTCGAGAAGCGGCGCTCCGCCGACGGTGAACAGCGCAATCTGATTGAGATCGCGCGGAATTTCGCGGACTGGAACGATGGCCGAGATCTGGTCGACCAGCCGCTGGCGTTCGTCAAGAAGCGCCGAAACATCGCGTCCGGCCCCGGTGAAGGACCGCAGTTCGACGTTCAACTCGGACAGTTGCGCGATGGTGGAGTTGAGCTTGCCGACCTCTTCGCCAATGCGGCGGTCAGCGGTGGCGCGGGCGGCCTGGATGTCGTCGGTCGCCGCGGCCAGCCCGTCAGTCAGCGACCTTGCGGTAGCGGCAATCGCGCCCAGTCGCGCCTGCGATTCCGGCCGACCCGACGCTTCGACCAAGGCCTGGTCGAAGGAAGCCAGCCGGGCCGCAAGCGACCCTGCGCTCTCGGGCGTGCCGACGGCCTGTTCCAGCCGTTTCAGGAATTCGGCCCGGACGTCCCGGTCGCCGCCTCCGGCCTGGGCGATCCGGCGTTCGCCCAGAAGATAGCGGTCGACGTCGCGGGTCACGCCAAGGACCTGCACCCCCTGCCCCTGCCCGGCAAGCACCGCCGCGCCAAGTCCGACCTGGCGGCGGGCGTAGCCGGGTGTCGTCGCGTTGGCCACATTCGACGACAGGATTTCTGCCTGTCGCGCGGTGGCCGAGAGGCCCGACAGGGCTCCGGCAAGGGCAGAGGTGATGCTCATCGCCTATCACCGTTTGATGTTGGTGGTTTCCTGCAGCATCTCGTCGACGGTCTGGATGACCTTGGCGTTCGAGGAGTAGGCGCGCTGGGTCTGGATCAGACTGGTCAGTTCCGCTGCCACGTCGGTTTTCGAACCCTCGCGCGAATAGCCCTGGATCGATCCGGTCGGGCCAGAGCCGGCGTCCCACAGGAAGAACGAACCGGATTCGGGAGAGACCTGGTAAGTCTGGTTCGACAGGGACAGAAGGCCGTTCGGGTTCGGCACATCGACCAGCGGGATCTGGTAGAGCCGCCGGGTAAAGCCGGTGTCGTAGGTGGCGTTGACATAGCCCTTTTCGTCGACTTCGATCGTGGTCAGGTTTCCGACCGGAGAGCCGTTCTTGGTGATCGACACCGGCGCGAAGTTGTCCGAAAGCTGGGTCAGGCCGTTCGGATCGCCGAAGCGGCCGATCCCGACAGTCATCGGTCCGCCCGCAACCGTCAGTGCAAGAGTGCCATCTGCCGGGTTGTAGGCCCCGCCCGAGACAACGGTAACCGCCGCCAGCGTGCCCCCCGCACCGCGCGAATCGTCGAATGTGAGGCTGTATTCGCCAATCAGCGCGCCGCCGCCCGCGCTGTCGCGGATCTGCATCGTCCACTGGTTCGATGCGCCGGTGCCGGGAACCACCGGGACGAAGCTGACTTCAAGCGACTCGGAGGTGCCGAGGTTGCCGAAGTATTCGACCGACAACGGCGGCGGGACCGCAGCAGAACCGGCAACCGTATAGGTCGCGGGCAGGTTCACCCCGAGATTCATCGTCGTGGTCGGATCGCCCGCTGTCTGGTTGGTGTTGATCACGATCGGCACCAGCCCCGATATCGTGTCGCGCGGGTTCGACGGGATGGTGCCGTCTGCATCCGCAGGCCAGCCCAGCAGCACAAGCCCGGAGTCCGTCTTCAGAACGCCGTCAGCATCCGTCCGGAAACTGCCCGTGCGGGTCATCAAGAGCGGCGTGTCCGACAGGGCGTTGCCAAGCGACACTTCGTTGATCACCGGCAACATGCCGCGCCCGGCAAGCGCGAGGTCCAGGGGGTTGCCGGTCCCGACCAGATCGCCGCGTTCGTCGATCAACCTGACCGTGGAGGCGCGCACGCCACCCGCCGAATAGGTGCCCGCCCCCCGCGAAGAGGTGATCACCATGCTGGTGAAGTCGGTAGAGGCCCGCTTGTACCCGTAAGTTCCCGAATTCGCGATGTTGTCGGAGATCGAGGCAAGCCGCGTCGCATTGGCATTCAAGCCGGCAACACCCGCACTGAGCGAGGAGGAAATGGTCATGGAAAGCGCCTTTCTGCAGCTTCGACTCCTGTGGGGCCAAAGCTGCACGAAGGCCGCTTAACATGGACCTAACGGATAAAAGTTGAACGATTATCTGTCGCGGCGCAGCAGGATCACCTCGATCCGGTTGTTGCGGTCGGCCGAGGGGTCGGCCACCACCGGCTTGCGGTCGGCAAAGCCCGAAATGCGCTGGACCCGCGCCGGGTCGATTCCGGCAGCCTCGAGCATTTTCCGCGACGCCTGGGCCCGCAAGGCCGACAGATCCCAGACCGGGTTGTCGATAAGGGTTACGGGATGGGCCCGCAGATAGCCGCTGAACGCGATCTCGTTGGTGGTAAGGTTCAGAACCTCGGCCAGAAGCTCGGCGATCGCCAGCGCGACGGGAGACGGTTCGGCGGTTTCGCCTTGAAACAGCGGTGCGCCGGGCAAATCGAAGATCTCGATCACCAGCCCCTCATCGGTGACCTTCGTCACGACATGGCGCAGAAGCTGTTCCATGGTGTTGCTCTCGCCGCCCCGGGCGAGCAGCGCCTTTTCGACATCCTCAAGCTCGGATTGCGACCGACCCTTGCCCGAGGCCCCCTTTCCAGCCTCATCTCCGGCCTGATCCGCCGGGGCGGTGGAAGTCTTGCGATCCATCGCGCCCGTGCCGGTATAGGCCATGGTTTCTTCGGCAAAGACGCTGCTGCCGCCAAAGGCACCGTCGCCCCCCCCCGAGATGCGGTTCACGGGGATCGTCGGATTGAAATAATCCGAGATGCCCTTCCGTTGCTTTTCCGTCGTCGCGTTCAACAGCCACATCAAAAGGAAGAACGCCATCATGGCGGTCACGAAATCGGCGTAGGCCACTTTCCAGGCCCCGCCATGGTGGCCCCCGCCACTGACGACTTTCTTCCGCTTGATGATGACCGGCGCCGCATTGCTTTGCGCAGCCATCCCACATCACCCCAGTCCTTTACCCGGGACCAGATCTAGCGGGTCAGCATTTACAGGCGCTTAACCGATTGGGTTTTAGAGGTTTTACGCAGTTCCGCCACAGTTGCAGCGTCAGGCCATCAATCCGCGCCAGGCCGAAAGGGCCGCCTGGGAGCCACCACCTTCGATCACGCCGAGAAGCACCGTCCCATGCAGTCGGGCGCAGACGAGACTGTGCCCGTCGATCAGGGTGACCCCCAGCATGAGACAGACCGGATCGCCTTCCTGCGCCGACATCAGGTCAAGCTGACCGATCACCGCCGCGTGCTCATCGTCAAGAAAGTCCCGCAGATGCGAGACCATTTCTTCCGGGCCTTCGCTGCGACCATCGTCTTGGCCACCCCGGCTTAGCCAGGCGACCAGAACCGGCCCGATGCCCGTGGCGAAATCTGCGACGCTGCGACCCGAAAACCGGATCGCCGCGCGGTCCGGCGGGGGTGACGCGACATCGCCGGCTTCGTGCTCCGGCTCTTCCGCACCGACGTCATTCAGGTCGATCAGGAGAAGATCGGCCAGAAGCGCCACGGGCAGGCCCACGCTGACCTCGGCGCCGCCGCGACCGATGGGCCCCGAGATCACCCGGAGTTCCTTCCCCGGTACCGCAAGCGCCTGCAGAAGCTTGATCAGGTCATCCTTTTGCTCATCCTCCAGCACTTCCGAGCCAAGGCAGCTTTCAGCCCCGGCGAGCCCGTGGCTTGCGGTAAGACGCAACAGGCGGCGTCCGGCGACGTCGAGGGTCAGCGCAGGCCCTGCCGAAGACACGAACTCCAGCGATCGGGCCAGCATTGTCTCGTTCGCGGCGCGCAGAAGCCGGGCCACCGGGTTGCGGTCATGCGCTTCCGCAATCACCCGCGCGCCGCCCGGCAGCACGCGGATATCCGCCTGCAGGCTGGACAGCCGGGCGAGGATCGGAAGTGTAGTGTTGTTCAACGGTTCGACCGACCCCCGTCACCCGCCCTGTCACCCGCCATGGGTGATGCTCTCCAGCGTTTCGCGAATCTTGGGCACAAACGCGGCAAGGTCAATGCCGGGATCGCAGATGCAGCAAAGAGCATCCGCAGGTTCGGTGTCGGAGCGCAGGAACAGACGCACACTGTCCGGCCCCATCACCACGGCACAATGCGGCTCTCCGAAAGCCCCGACGGACAGGGAAAACAGGGGATCGTCAAAACTCGTTCGGGCCGCGTTGCACAACCGGTCGAGGTGTTCCTGCGTCACCGACATCGGGCCCGCGCTTGCCAGGATCATGCGCGACGACAGATCGGCAAAAGCCACCAGCCTGGCCTGGGGAAAGGCCTTCACCATCGACCCGAGACTTTCTGCGACACCCATACCCATGCCGCCTTATGAGGTCTTCATCCGACCGGCCGGCATGGCATCGCCCGTGCCGACGATATGGTCGGCAAAGGTCACCATCGTCGGACCGGTTTCGGCGGTCGGGCGTTCGGTGCGCAGCAGGCGTTCGGTCTTGGCCTCGACCCGGCGCGGCAGGACCTTCAACACCGGAGTGTTGCGGATCACCATGAGCCGTTCGAAAGTCTGGGCGATCAGGCTTTGGCCAACTTCGGTCGCATCCGCCGGATCAGGCCGGATGGCGGCCTTGCCGATATCGCCCGGTTCGGGGTGGCCGGCATCGATGATGCGGTGCACGATGTCGAACAGCGCCCGGGTGAAGGCATCGGCACCGCTTTCGATCCACTTGCTCTCATCCGCGCCCGCGCGCATCGCCTGCAACAGCGACACCGGGAAAACCTCGGCGAAAAGACCCTCGGTCTCCTGGACCACGCGCTTGATCACCTTGGCGCGGTCGCTTTCGCCGACGATCTTGTCGAACCGCGTCACCAGAAGCAGGCTGTTCTGCCGCATCTCTTGCGGGAAGTTCGCCCAGACCCCGGCCTCGGACTGCCGCCAGGCCTGGGTCGCATGGGTGCACCACAGAACCGCATCCGCCAGGTGAGCCATCCGCTCCCACACTTCGGACGACATCGAAGGGTCCGAAATGCCGGGCATGTCGATCAGGTCGCAATAGCGCAGGATGTCGCTTTTCATGAAGATACGGATGTGTTCCGTGGTCTCGAGGCTGACATGCTCCAGCTCGCGCAGGTCCAGGTCGTAGGCATGGCCGTCGAGACCCATCGTGTAAGCATCGTCGGGGCCATAGGAGAGCCAGACCGGCGGCAACTGCGTCGCCGTCACCTTCTCCAGAAGTGGCCTTGCCCCCATCAGCACGTTGCAAAGCGTGCTTTTCCCGGAACTGAACTCGCCCATGATCGCGATACGGGGCTTGCGGGTCAGCGGCATTCCACAGGTCCTTTCCTACCCTCTCCACACCTAGTCGGCATAGATCGCCAATTCGTCCATGATCGAGGTCAGGCATTCCTGCCGATCCTCCCAGGCGTTCACGCCGAACAGCTCCTTCATCTCATCCATCGAGATTTCCGAACTGGCCAGCGCGCTCATCAACAGCTCGCGCTGTTCCTGCAGGAAGTCGCGCAGGGTCGACTGGGTACGTTCGCGGAACAGCCCGATCTGGATCGTCTTCAGATCATTGATGATCGGGTCGGTCTCGGCGCGGATCAGCTTGTTGAAATCCTGCGCAAAGGCCTTGTAGCCCCGGCGACGCTGCCACCAGCCCTTCCACCAGCCGACCTGCAGGTCCAAGGCGATGGTCTGGCCCAGGTTGATCGGCGGCGGGATGTAGCTGACGACCGGCGTCTCGATCTTGAAGCCCTCGACCGTGATCGAGAAGGTCTTGCCGTAAAGGTCGGCGATCTGCACCGCCGTCTCGTTGTTCACCTCGGCCGCGATGGCGTGCATCTTTTTCAGCACGACCTGGTAGCTGGAGCTGAGCAGCATCCGCAGCCCAAGCGGGCTGTAATGCCAGGTCGCATCCTCGCCGTTGGTCTGCAGGTGCTCGATCAGGCTGTTCGTCGCCCGGTCGAGGAACCGTTCATAGCTCTGGTCGATCCGGTTGGTGAAATCCTTGCAGACGGTGTTGGTCAGATGCATCAGCTTCTCGACCGCGCCAAGCTCGATCTTGCGAAGCTCTGCGTCAAGTTGCTGCGGGGTCATCGTGCGGTTCAGCTGACCGTCCGATTCCAGGATGCGGACCTGGTCGACGACATCCAGCGACTGGGCCAGGTTCAGCGCCTGGCGCGACGACTTCTGCAAAGCCTCGCGCACCGGGCCTTCGTACATCCGCTGGCCAAGAGCATCCAGAAGTGCGGGCACACCCGAGGCATGCCACACAAGCTGCTCGGCCGACCAGCTTTCCATCTTGTCGGCAAAGGCGGCGCGGGTCCAGTTGATCGCCGACTCGGTCGAGTCGTCGGTCATCTCGTCGATCTTGCCTTCCAGAACCGCGTTCGCCCAATGGGCCGAGCCGTAGATGATGTCGATGTCCGGCGGGGCGTTGTTCTTTTCCAGAGTGTCCAGGATCGAGCGGTGAATCTCGGGCACCTGGTTGGCAGGGTCCGGCAGTTCGTCGATCCGGTTCACGAAGATGATGATCTCGCGCGACTGGCGGTGCGCGATCAGGCGGATCAGCGCCATGTCCATCGTCGTCAGCGCCTGGTGCGCGGACAGCACGACGATACAGGACCGGCTGTCGCGCACGGCATTGATCGTGATCTGCTCGCGCATCATGAAGGTGTCGTTCACGCCGGGCGTGTCGCGCACGCACAGCTGGACCGGGAAATCCTCGCGCTCGATATACAGGTCGGCAGATTTGGTGATGTCGGTGAACCGGCCCTGTTCGGCGCCACCCGACTCCTCGTCGCCGACGCAGACATAGCGGCGCAGCAGCGTGTCGTCGACCGTGCCATAGCGGTGCTCGGTGCCCAGCAGCATCTCGAACTTGCGACCGAGGCGCGCCTGCGCCTTTTCGCGCATCTGCACCACCTGCAGGCGCAGTTTCTCCAGTTCCTCATCCGCGCCAGCGCGCGCTGCAAGCTGGCCGATCCGGCCACCGTTCGAGACGAGCTTTTCCCATTCGGCATTGTCGAAGAACTTGAACTTCGCCTTCACGTTCAGCTCAGGGCTGGGCGTGTTGATGTGCAGCGAGGTGACGACCGAGGTCCAGGGGTTCACGTCGGTCGGCAGCAGGCCCGGCGCGCCGATCATCGCGTTCAGAAGCGAGGTCTTGCCCGCCTTGATCTGGCCGATCACCGTGACCGAAGGCTCGACCTCTCGCACCTGGGTCATGATCCGGGTGACCTTCTTGGCCGTGTCCGGGTCGGCCATGGTCACGAAATCGCGCAGCACGTCCTCGAACTGCTTGATCGCATCGGCGATCCGGCCGAGGCCGGGAAAGTTGCGTTTCAGCGCGACCTCAGGCTCCAGAGCGGCGACGCCGTCAAGCTCGTCCTCGTTTTCAGCAACCGCACCGAGTCCCATGTTCACCTCATACCTGCGGGCATGAACCGTCCAGGGCGAACGCCACAAGACAGAAGTCCCCGCAATCATGTCATAAGTTTGGAAAGTGGTCCCAATTGGGCACATTCTTGACGATTCTACGCTCACAATGGCGTCACACGGCCCGCAATGTTTCCAGTTCGCGTCTAAGTTGCAAGAGCAGCGTCAGCGCATCGTCTGCGGGAGCGTGACCTTTTTCCAGTTGCATCAACATGATGAGGTCCAGCACTTCCCCAAGGTCGCTGTTGATTCGGCGCATGGCTTCCGAACTGCCCCGGGAAATTACGGCCATCAACTGTTCCCCGGTCTCGCGCGCGTGGTCGAGAATCAGATCGACCGGCACCTTGCCACCGGGGTCGATTTCGCGTTCCAGTTCGGCCGAGCGGGCCAGGATCACCGCCACCGCTTCGTCAGCCAGACCCCGGTCGGCACCAATCTCCGGTCCGGGAGCGGCAGGCGCTTCGGTCGCGGGCGCGGCCTTTGCGGCGATCCGCGGGCGCTCGCGGCGGGGCGCGGGATCTTCGGTCTCGCTGCGGCGCTCGCGCATCATGATCGCGCGCGGCGTGAATTGCGCCGCGTCCCCCGCTGGCGGGGACGAGGGGGAAACGGGCACCTCCGCCGGGGCGCGGGCCGAAGCGGGCAGCCGCGAGATCGGTGTCATCCGCGGCTGGGACTGGGCGGGGACAGGAGGCGTCGGCGCAACCTCGCGCCCGGTGTCGCGCGCTGCCGGCGGGCGACCGAAGAGCCTGGGACGCTCTGCCGTGGCCGCCGTCCTGGGCTGCGGTGGCGCAATCTCCTCGACGGGGGCGGGGGCGGGATCGGCCGCCGGTTGCAGAGCATGCGCGGTCTCGGCACTCAGCGCGTCCGACGGGCGTTCCTCTCCGTCCGGGTCGGGTCCGCTCTCCCCTGCGGCGTCCGCGTCCGGCATCTCCTCGGGTCGGGCCCGCAGCGAGGACAGGTCCGGCAGCGGCGCGCCGCGCACCATGCCGGCCGCCGTGTCCCGGGTTGCACCGAACGGCTTCGGCTGGGCCGCCGCCGGGACTTCCGCAGCCGGTTCTGCAGCCGGACGCGGCGTCACCGCGCGCGGGCTCCGTTCGCTCGGTGGCGCCGGACGCTCCGGCCCAGCAGGTCGTTCCGGGGCGGCCGTGATATCGGCCAGCTTCCGTGCCAGGTCACCGTCATCGGGCGCGGACTGCCCCGTTGCCCGGGGTCGGCGCACCGGCCCGGATGGCTGCGGCTCTGGCACCGGGGCCGGTGCCTCAGCCTCTGCCTTCGACTTCCACGTAGAGCGCAGCGGCACCATCGGCGCTGCGGCCGGTTCGGCGTCCGAGGCGACGCGCTTTATCCGATCGGCAAATCGCCTGCGTGAGCCGGGCTGCCCCGGTTCGGCAGGGTCGAGCGCGATTTCGATGTCGCGTGCGGACTGGTCTTCCGGCCCGCCCACCGGCGCGGCTTGCGGCATATCCCCCGGCTCGGGCACCATGTCGAAGTCACCGACCGGTTCCACAGTTGCCGGCTCTGCACCGCTTTCCACCGCCGCCGGATCAAGGTTTCCGGTCTGTCGCGCGGTCACGACCCTGTCGTCTTCGTCCGGCCGTGCCGCGTCGGCCGCGTGCCGGGTGTCCTGCGGTTCCGGCGGCGGGGTCCAGACTTGCTGGACATTGGCCGCCTCTCCCGGCTCGGCAAAGCGGCGTGCCACCAGTTCGCTTGCCTCGACATGGCGCGCCAGCAGCAGTTCCGCCGTGTCGGTGTCCGCCCGCCGCCCCGACTGGACGCGGGTCTTGATCGCCGAAATCACGGCCGCCGCACCGCTTTCGCGGAAGAGATCGCGATTCACCGGCCCTCCGGCGGGCACCGCCGCCCGCGCCTCTTTCGCCGATACCGACAGGATCTGGCGGAATTCCTCGCCCGCGCGCAGCTCGACCCGGTCATGCATCGCCGAGGCCTGCTGCCGGCTGCCCAGCAGATCGACCTTGGTCAGGAACATGAAGCTGTTGTCCTTGACCGAATCGGGCAGGCTTTCCCACACCACCTGCTCTTTCGGCAGATAGGACGTCGTGCACCAGACCACGATGTCCGCGCGTTTGCTGGCCCAGGTGGCGGCCCGTTTCTGTTCCGCCTCGATCGGCCCCGCCGAAACTTCCAGCAGGCTGATCACCTTCAGCGCCGCCAGATCCAGTTCCACCGTCACCAAGGCCGGGGCCAACGCCAGAACCTCGGCCAGGTCGCTGCCCGGCAGGATCTTGGTGCTGCCGTCGGTCAGCGTGCAGATCATCCGTGCCGTGGTGCCGTGCTGGACGATGATCGTCGGCAGACGCAGGGTTTCCGGCACGACGACGGTGCCGACCAGAAGGTTCAGGATCGACGATTTTCCTGACCCGGGAAGGCCCAGAAGCGCGATCCGCGCCGGACGCTCCAGCCGTTCGATCAGGCGCTCGGCAGCCTCTGCCGGACCGCCGGCGGGCAAGAGCCCCCGGTCAAGTGCGCGGCCAAGCCGCTGGGCGACTGTCAGTTCCTCATCCGGATTTGCCATATCTTACTTTATGACGGTGACTCGCCGTGGCCGCAACCTGACTGGAGACAAATCCTCGACCGCCGGGTCGGGGTTGCTTTCTTGCACCGCCTGCCCGGCCTGCCGCGGCGTCCGTGCGACCCATGGTTCCGGCAAAGGCAGCGGTGTCGGAGCCAGTCTCGGGGTCGGCGCCGGGGCCCTTGCCGGTCCGATCACCGGGGCGGCCGCCGGAACGGGCGTCACGAAGTGGGCAGGCTTCTGCAACGGCTGCGACAAATGATCCGGTGCCACTGTCGTCAAGCGGCGCGGCCGCGCGACAGCCGTCGAAGGCCCGCGCGGGCGTTCCTGCCCGGACCGGACCGAGGCGTCATTCACCTTGATCACGGTAAAGCTGATGTTGTCCTGATCCGGGTCATCCAGGCGGATCAGGTCTTCCAGAAGCCGTTCGGCAATCTCGGTCGACCGCGCCTTGCGATACCGGTTCAGCACCTTCTCGATCTGGGCATTGGTCAGGAACTGCACCCCGTCCGAGGCGCAAAGCACGATGTCACCGGCCTGCAGCTCATACGGCTTCGTCGGGCAGTCGATCTTCGGGATCCGCGTGCCCATCAGGACCGAGATCAGACAGTTGCGGTCGGGATGGTTGGCCGCGACTTCGGGGTCCATCAGGCCGGACTTCACCATGAAGTCGATCTGCGGCGCCATCGAATGATCCTCGTTCAGCTGCGAAAGCCTGCCGCCGCGGAACAGGAACAGCGGCGAATCGCCGATCGAGATCCACCACAGCCGGTTTTCCACCAGCGCCGGCACCACCAGGGTCGCCCCCATCCCCTCGGTCTCGGGGTGGCTGCGGGTGTGCTGGCGCAGCGTCTCGTTCGCGAAATCCGCGATGTTGCGCAGGATCTCGGGCGCCCGGGCCTCGAACGACCGCACATCCGCGAAATGGAATTTGAGCTCGCTGAACACCTCGGTCAGGACGATCTTGGAGGCGACATCGCCCGCCGCATGTCCACCCATTCCGTCGGCCAGCACCACGAACCCGGCCTCCGCCCCCACCGGGAAGTCTGCGGTGATCGCATCTTCCTGATAGTCGCGTGCGCCCTGGCTGATCCCCGAGGCTACGTCATAGCGTGGCTCACGCGATCGCCATATCATTCGCGTCCCCCTCGGAGTCGACCGCCGACCAATTGAAGTCGGATGTACACAACACTTTCAACACCAGAGTGGTCTCTCCGATCTGGATTTCGTCCCCGTCGGCCGCAACCGATGTCGACAGCAGGGGCTTTCCGTTCAGCCGCACCAGGTTCGACTTGCCGCCATGCCCGATGTGGAACTGATGCGTCATCGGATCGTAGGCGATTGCCGCATGATGCTGGCGCGAAATCGCCATGTCTCCGAAATCCAGCGCGATGGTCTGGTCCGACCCACGCCCGATCTGCGACACGCCACGCATCACCGGGAAGGCCGCACCGCGCCCGGGGCCGGCCTTGATCACCAGCCAGCCCGTCGGATACATCACCACGCCCGACTTGTCGCCCGGCTCGATGGAGTCCTCCATCCGGCCTTCGTCGAACAACGGCACGACCGATGCCGGTTGCGGCTCGAACCCCAGCACCCGCGTCTTGGTCCGCGTCGCCCGCCGCCGCACACCCGCATCGGCGGCAATCTCGCGCGCGGGCGTCGGAGCTGGCGCCGGGGCCACCGGCTCTTCTTCCATCTCCCAGATATTCACCCGGGGCGTCGGGCCTTCCTTGGCCACCACCGCGCTGTTGGCGGTCTGCGTCAGGACCTCGGGCGCGCCGTCGGCGAGTTTGGGGAACCGGCCCGCAGCCGGACCGTTGCCCTTGGCCACAGACTCGATCGCGGCCTTGGTGGCCTTGATCTGTTCGGCTTCGCTGCCCTTGAACCGGGCACCGCGCGATGCCTTGGCGTTCCGACGAAACAACCAGTCGAAGAACTTCATTTTCCGCACTCCACCCCGGGGGGATTCCCCAGGCTCTTTCATCATCAGCCGACACCGGTTACCAAGGCCTCAACGGGCTTGACGTGACCAGCACCCGGTCACTGGTCGAGCCTTTATCCCTTGCAGCGTCGGTCCCCGAGCCCCATCACGGGCCTTCATGATTGAGTTAGGCAAAGACTTTGTCCAAAAAATGATCCTAATTCGGTCATTTCGCGGATCAAGTTGTTCCACGCCTCAGGATAGGCGACCGACCACGAAATCCGCAAGCTCGGACAGAGTGTCGCGGAGGGAATGCGCGGGCAGGTTGAAAAGTGCGGCCTTTGCCCGACCAGCCCAGGCCAGTGCATCGGCACGGGCGGCAGATATTGCGTCATGGCGGCGGAGAATCTCCATGGCCTGTGCCAGATCGTCCTCACACTGGTCGCCCTTCTCGATCACGCGGACCCAGAAGGCGCGCTCTTCCGCATCGGCTTTGGCGACCGCCTTGATCAAAGGCAGCGTCAGTTTCCGTTCCCGGAAATCATCGCCGGTATTCTTGCCGATCAGCGCATCCGAGCCGCCGTAATCGAGAATGTCGTCGACAATCTGGAAGGCAATTCCCAGGGCATCACCGTAGTCGCGCAGCGCGGCAACTTCTGCCTCGCCTGCGCCCGCGATGATCCCGCCGACCTCGGTCGCCGCCGCGAACAGAGCCGCAGTCTTGCCCCGGACGACCTGCAGATAGATCCGCTCATCCGTGCCCAGGTCCTGCGCCGCAGTAAGCTGCAGCACCTCGCCCTCGGCAATCGTGGCCGAGGCGTTGGCCAGGATATCCAGAACCCGCAGGTTGCCGGTTTCCACCATCAACTGGAAGCTGCGCGAAAAAAGGTAGTCGCCCACGAGGACGCTGGATTTGTTGTCCCACAGCAGGTTCGCCGTCGGCCGTCCGCGCCGCCGGTGGCTTTCGTCGACCACGTCATCATGCAGCAAGGTTGCGGTGTGGATGAATTCGACGGTGGCGGCCAGCTTGACATGGTCGCCGCCCGCGTAGCCGAACATCCGTGCCGCCGCGAGCGTCAGCAGCGGCCGCAACCGCTTGCCCCCGGCCTCGACCAGATGCGCCGTCACTTCGGGAATGCGTGGCGCGTGCTCGCTGGCCATCCGCTGCCGGATCAGCAGGTTCACAGCGGCCATGTCTTCGGCTAGAAGGGCGCTCAGCCGGTCCTGCGGTGTCACCGTCTTCTGCACCGCGCTGTCGCCCGCCCCGTCCATGCTGTCCTTGCCCCGCGCGTCCGGCGAGAGTAACCCGATCCGATGAAGGAACTTCTGCGCACGACCGACCCCACAGTGATCGCCTTCGCCACGGTCCTTCTTGACGGCGAGGGTATAGCTGCGTTTCCGCTGGACGTCCACATGAGCATCCTTGACGGCAGCCTTGGCATCTTGCCGCAGCGCCTGATGGTGGCGGATCAGGATCACTTCCGCGCGACAGCCATCCTGCGTGACAACGACATCCTGCCGGACCGCTGATGTTTGCCGAGGCCGAGCTTACCGACGACAGGTTCCTCTGCGGCCAGCTGACCCTGTTGCAGCCGGTCCGGGGCTACCGCGCCGCCACCGACCCGGTGCTTCTGGCAGCGGCCTGCCCTGCCAAGCCCGGCCAGAGCGTCCTTGACCTGGGCTGCGGGGCTGGCGCCGCTGCACTTTGTCTCGGCCGTCGGGTGCCGGGCCTGACGCTGGCCGGGCTGGAACTGCAACCGGCCTACGCCGACCTTGCCCGCCGCAATGCGCTCCGCAACCACATCCCGCTCGAGGTGCATGAGGGCGACCTGACCCGGATGCCCAGGATACTTCGGGTGGACTTCGACCACGTCATCGCCAACCCGCCCTACTATGCGCCGGGCGGAAGTCCCTCGCCGATCGAAGCCCGCGCGCGCGCCATGCAGATCGAGACGCCCCTCACCGCCTGGGTGCAGGCTGCGACCCGCCGCTTGCGTCCCGGGGGCTGGCTTACCCTGATCTGCGGAACGGACGGCATGCCCGAGGTCCTGGCCGCGCTGGCCCCAAGGCTCGGCTCGGCGTCCGTCCTGCCGTTGGCCCCGCGCGAGGGAAGGCCTGCCCTCCGCATAATCCTGCAGGCCCGCAAGGGCGGTCGCGCGGCCTTCCGCCTGCTTGCCCCCCTCGTCATCCACCAGGGCCCCGTCCATGACGGCGATCGTGAAAGCTATGCTCCTGCCGCCAACGCCGTCCTGCGCCACGGCGCTGACCTTCTGGCAGCGTTCCGCTGAATTCTCCGCATCAATCTGTCACAGGCCTGCAACAGATGATGACACGACTCGGGTTTCGTGGTGCAGTTCGGTCGTATGTAGCTTTTACAGGAGGACGACCATGACGATCGCATCGCATCTGGTGGAACTGCGCAAGAAGCACGAAGCTCTCTCGGAAATGGTCGAGATGGCTCAGCGCAGCCCCGCTACGGATGCCCTGAAGATCGCGGATCTGAAAAAGCAGAAGCTCCGCCTGAAAGAGGAGATCGAGCGTCTGAGCCACTAACCGCTGTCGGCGCTGGCCCTCGCCGCCAGCGTCGCACCCGCCGTGATCAGCACCGCCGCAAAGGCGATGGTCCAGCTTGGCTTGGCAATGCCTGCCGCGACCAGGGCCAGAGTTGACAGCAAAGGCGCGGCATAGCTTGCCACCCCCAACAACTGGATATCCCCGCGTTTCATCCCGATGTCCCAGGTGAAGAACGCCGCGCCGACCGGCCCCAACCCCAGGGCAAGAACCGAGGCCCAGCCCATCGCGCCGACCGGCCAGACCGTCTCTTCCAGCGCCAGATGCGCCAGGGTCGACAGAACTGCCGCTGCAAGGCAGAACACCGTGACGGATTCGGTTCGAACCGCACCCAGCTTGCGCGACAACACCGAATAGCCGGCCCAGGTCAGCGCGAAGACGAAGGCCACGGCAAAGCCCGGCAGCGCTTTGGCATCAAGCCCTCCCCCGCTGCGAAGGACGATCAGCGCGGCGCCGGCAAATGCCAACACTGCGCCGACAAGGTGCAGCGGCTGCAACCGCTCACCCGGCAAAAAGCCGGACATCAGCACGATAAGCATCGGCCACAGGTAGGCAATCAGGCCAGTCTCGGCCAGCGGAGCCATGCGAAAGGCGGTGAAATACAGGAAATGCGCGCCGAACAGCCCGATGGTCCCAAAGGCATAGACCTTCCAACCGACCCCGCGCAGCACGCCAAAGCCTTGCCGCGCCGTCCAGATCAGCCCGATCATCCCGCCGATCGCGAAACAGATCGCGTTCAGCAGCAAGGGGGGAACCGGGGCGCTGCCAATGGTGAACAAGGCCAGCAGCGACCACATCAGGACGGCGGTAAAGCCGATCAGGGTTGCGCGTCCCTTGGTCACAATGGTCTCCCTTCGGTAACGTCTGCATAGCGGCCCACGAGGCCAAGGAAAAGGCCGCCCCGACGGACGGCCCCGAAACGCCTGTCGCTGACGGCGTCGAGCGTGGAGGGTTCAGACGAAGAACTGCCCGCCATTGGCGCTGATGGTCGAGCCGGTGATGAAGCCCGCCTCTTCGCTGGCCAGGAACACCACGATGCGCGCGATCTCCGAAGGCTCGCCCAGACGGCCCACCGGGATCAGCGGAATGATGCGTTCGGCCAGCACCTTTTCGTCGATGGCCTTGACCATTTCCGTCGCGATATAGCCGGGGCAGATCGCATTCACCGTGATCCCGGCCCGCGCGCCTTCCTGCGCCAGCGTCTTGGTAAAGCCCAGATCTCCGGCCTTGGCCGCCGAATAGTTCGCCTGCCCGGCCTGGCCCTTCTGCCCGTTGATCGAGGAGATGCTGATCACCCGGCCGAACTTCCGGTCGCGCATTCCCGACCACAGGGGATGGGTCATGTTGAACAGGCCCGAAAGGTTGGTGTCGATCACCTCTTTCCACTGCGCTGGCGTCATCTTGTGGAACATCGCGTCGCGGGTGATGCCGGCGTTGTTCACCAGGATGTCGACGGGGCCCAGATCCGCCTCGACCTGCGCCGCACCCGCCGCGCAGGCGTCATACTCCGCGACCGACCATTTGTAGGTCGGGATGCCGGTTTCCCTGGTGAAGGCCGCCGCCGCCTCGTCATTCCCGGCGTAATTCGCCGCGACCGTGTAGCCGGCCGCCTTCAGCGCCACAGAAATCGCCGCGCCGATGCCGCGCGATCCGCCCGTCACCAATGCCACTCGTGCCATATCCTCTCCTCCCGGCATGCAGTTGTATTCCTTGAAATACAGTTACCGAAAGGAATACGGGCGCGCAAGATTATTGCGCGCCCGCACGTCATTTCCCGGCGAAAAGCTCAGGCACGTTCCAGGCACATGGCGACACCCATGCCGCCGCCGATGCAAAGCGTTGCCAGGCCCTTCTTCGCGTCGCGCCGCGCCATCTCGAACAGAAGCGTGTTCAGGATGCGCGCTCCGCTCGCACCGATCGGGTGGCCGATGGCGATGGCGCCGCCGTTCACGTTCACGATCGACGGGTCCCAGCCCATGTCCTTGTTCACCGCACAGGCCTGGGCTGCAAAGGCCTCGTTCGCCTCGACGAGATCCAGGTCGCCGACCTTCCAGCCCGCCTTGGTCAGCGCCTTGCGGGACGCGTGGATCGGGCCGACGCCCATGATCGACGGATCAAGCCCGGCCGTCGCATAGGAGGCGATGCGGGCCAGCGGGGTCAGCCCGCGCTTCGCGGCCTCATCCACCGTCATCAGCACCACCGCTGCCGCACCGTCGTTCAGGCCCGAGGCATTCGCCGCCGTAACCGAGCCATCCTTCACGAACGCCGGACGCAGCTTCTGCATGCTCTCCAGCGTCGCGCCATGGCGGATGTATTCGTCGCTGTCGACGACGACGTCGCCCTTTCGCGTCTTCACGGTAAAGGCGACGATCTCATCCTTGAATTTGCCAGCCTTCTGCGCGGCTTCGGCCTTGGTCTGGCTGGCGAGAGCGAACGCGTCCTGCATGTCGCGGGAAATCTGCCACTGGTTGGCGACGTTTTCCGCCGTCTGGCCCATGTGATAGCCGTTGAAGGCGTCCCAGAGCCCGTCCTTGATCATCGAGTCGACGAAGTTCAGGTCGCCCATCTTCTGCCCGGCGCGCAGATGCGCGACATGGGGGGCAAGCGACATCGATTCCTGCCCGCCCGCGACCACGATCTTCGCATCGCCAAGCTGCACATGCTGCGCGCCCAGCGCCACCGCCCGCAGGCCCGAGCCGCAGACCTGGTTCAGCGACCAGGCGCTGGATTCCTTCGGCAGCCCGGCCTTGACATGCGCCTGTCGTGCGGGGTTCTGGCCTTGCCCGGCGGTCAGGACCTGGCCGAGGATCGTTTCCTCGACCTCGGCCTTGTCGATTCCGGCCCGCGCCACCACGGCCTCGATCACCGCGGCCCCCAGATCATGCGCGGGGGTATTGGCGAATGCGCCGTTGAAGCTGCCCACGGCGGTGCGGCCCGCCGATACGATTACGACATTGGTCATTCCCGTGTCCTCTCCCAAAGCGCCAAGCGGTGCGGTGACGGCAAGAAAATCGCTCGTGCCGCGTCAATCATGGCCTAAGGGCAACTTGCTGCAAGCGCAAGACGGATGGTGGACCGGTGCAATTTCCCGCGTGTCCGCGATGGGACAGAAAACTGAGGCGCTGGCAGGTTCCCCCATGGTCGAGACGCACCGCGGCCGGTTGCCCGGGGACGGCTGGACCCGGTAGGGCATCGGCATTGCCCTTGGTGCAGCCAGAAACCGCCCGCCCTAGCCGCCAAAGTTCGGGCGGCCGTGCCGGAAGGCACGGAAATCCGGTGTGACGGTCGGCGGACCGAAAAGATAGCCTTGCAGACAGCCCACCCCGGCCTCGCGCAACCAGTTCGCTTCGCCCTCGGTTTCCACTGCCTCGGCGACAACATACATCCCCAGTTCCTGCGCCATCGCGATCGCAGCACGGGCCGCCGACTTTGCATCCTGCAAGCGGTCCACGTTCTTCACCAGACTGCCGTCAATCTTGGCGATTTCGAAGTCCATTTCCCGCAACAGTTTCAACGAGGTCATCCCGGCCCCGAAGTCATCCAGCGCGAAGACAATGCCTTTCTCCCGCATCTCGGCCATGAAGGGTTTCAGCACATCAGGCACCTGAAGCGCCGAATCCTCGTTGATTTCCAGAATCAGACTGGCCCCCAGCCGCGGCGTCTCGGCCAGCGCCCGGGTGAGAATTTCCAGCCAGGGGCGATAGCCTACCGACCTGGCAGACATGTTGATCGACACCCGGATCTGGGGGTTGCGCTGCATGGTCATCAGACCAAGCTGCAGCGCCGCGCAGTCGATTTCCCGCCCGAGTTGCCGTTGTTCCACAGCCGCCATGAAGTCGCGCGCCGGGATCACCTGGTCGCGCAGGTTCAACAGACGGATGAAGCCTTCGAAGAACCCGATCAGCGTCGGATCCGCAGCATAGACCACCGGCTGAAACGCCAGCCGCATCCGCCGGTCCTTCAGGGCTGAGGCGACCATTGCCAGCGTATCACGGTCCTGCGCCGAAATCGCGGCGCTCAGCGGGCTCGACGCAGAGGGATCGCGGTCATACTTCGATCCCTTCGGTTCCTTCATGTAACTCATGCGCCACCCCCGGCCGGTCAGATCACAGTCGACACCCTAGCGTCTTCCGGGTAAACGGAACGTCAATATTCGCATTTTGTTCTAATTTTCTCCACCGCGAACCCCAAGGTGACGCCATGGAAAATGCCGAAAATTCGACGCGGTGTCCCTGGTGTGGCGCTGATCCGCTGTATCAGGCCTACCATGACCACGAATGGGGCCGTCCCGTTCGCGATCCCCGCCGCCTGTTCGAGCTTCTGATCCTCGAAAGCTTCCAAGCCGGCCTCTCATGGATCACCATCCTGCGCAAACGCGATGGCTTCCGCGCGGCGTTCCAGGGCTTCGACCCGGCCAGCATCGCAACCTGGGGCGAACCCGAAGTGGCCCGCCTTCTGCAAGACCCCGGCATCGTCCGCCATCGCGGCAAGATCGAAGGCGCGATTCGCGGCGCCCAGGCCTTTCTGCGCATCGAGGCGCGCGACGGATTTTCCCCCTTCCTGTGGTCCTTCACCGGGGGCGAACCCCTGATCAACCACCCGCGCGCGCTGGCCGACGTCCCCGCCCAGACCGCACAGTCGAAGGCGATGTCCGGGGCGCTCAAACGGGAAGGCTTCAACTTCGTCGGCCCGACGATCACCTATGCCTTCATGCAGGCCGCCGGCATGGTCAACGATCACCTCGCCACCTGCGACTGGCGGTCCTGACCCCTTGGCCTTTTTCACCCCAGACGCCATATAGGGGCAGACATTCGAAAGGGGTCCACCATGCTGGGTCTGGGCGAAAAGCCGCAAGCCACCACTGATCTGATCAAGGATACGACCGAAGCCAGCTTCATGGCCGACGTGATCGAGGCGAGCCGCGAGGTGCCGGTCATCGTTGACTTCTGGGCCACCTGGTGCGGGCCCTGCAAGACGCTTGGCCCGATGCTCGAAGCCGCCGTGACCGCGGCTGGCGGCAAGGTGAAGATGGTGAAGGTCGATGTCGACAAGAACCAGCGCATTGCCGGACAGTTGCGTATCCAGTCGATCCCGACCGTCTATGCCTTCTGGCAAGGCCAGCCGGTCGACGGCTTTCAGGGTGCCGTTCCCGCTTCGGAACTCAAGGCCTTCATCGATCGCACAGCGGCCCTTGCCGGCGACGGCGGGCTGGCCGAGGCGATCCAGGCGGCAGAGGACATGCTTGCCGAAGGTGCCGCCGTCGACGCCGCCGAGACCTTTGCCGCGATCCTGGGTGAGGATGCCGAGAATGCCGCCGCCTACGGTGGCCTGGTCCGCGCGCATCTGGCCCTCAACAACCTCGACCAGGCCGAAGGGCTGATTGCGGCGGCCCCGGCAGCGGTCGCAAAGTCGAAAGAGATGGACGCCGCCCGCGCCCAGCTGGAACTGGCCAGACAGGCAGCCAATGCCGGGCCGGAAGCCGAGTTGCGCGCCGCCGTCACCGCCGACCCGATGAACCATCAGGCCCGTTTCGACCTTGCCGCAGCCCTTCTCGCCGCCGGAAATCCGCAGGAAGCCGTGGACGAGCTCCTCGAACTTTTCCGCCGCGACCGGGAGTGGAACGGGGGGGCCGCAAAAACTCAGCTGTTCACCATCTTCGAGGCGCTGAAACCACAAGATCCCATCGTCCTGGCCGGGCGCCGTCGCCTGTCCTCGATGATATTTGCCTGATCCCTTTCGCGGTCTATCTCATGCCCATGATGACCGCAGCCGACCTGCCGGAAACCATTCCGGTCTTCCCGCTGCCCGGGGCGCTCATGCTCCCCCGGGCGCGCCTTCCCCTGCACATCTTCGAACCGCGCTATCTGGCGATGATCGAGGATTGCCTGAAGACCAAGCACCGGCTGATCGGCATGATCCAGCCGCGCGAAACGCCGGCTTCGGAAAAGCGCGCCGGGGCAAGGCGGCTGCAGGCCATTGGTTGCGCCGGACGCCTGACCGGTTTCTCTGAAACCGAGGATGGGCGCTACATGATCACGCTCTCGGGCATATCGCGGTTTCGGGTGAAAGAGGAAGTCCAGGGCTTTACGCCCTACCGCCGCTGCCTCGTGGACTGGGCACCCTTTGGCCGTGACCTCGGACCCGGCGAGGAAGACCCGGGCTTCCGGCGTGACGCCTTCATGGCGCTGCTCGGTCGCTACTTCACCAAGCTTGAACTGTCGACCGACTGGCACGGCATGAAAGAGGCCGAGACCGAGCTGCTCATCAACTCGCTGTCGATGCTCTGTCCGTTCAGTCCCGAAGACAAGCAGGCGCTTCTGGAAGCTCCGACACTGGTGACCCGGCGCGAAACCATGGTCACCCTGATCGAATTCGCCCTGCGCGGCGGTGCCGATGAGGAAATCCTGCAATGAGCGACACCGCCGACCGCCGGATGCTCGAGGCTCTGGTCTGCCCCGTGACCCATGCCGTCCTGACCTATGACGCCGAACGGCAGGAACTGCTCTCGAAAGCCGCCCATCTCGCCTACCCGATCCGCGACGGCATTCCGGTGATGCTCGTCAGCGAGGCGCGCGCGCTTGAGTGAAGCTGACGCTGACGCTGACGCGGCGTAGGGTGCGCTACAGCGCACTGCAAGGTCCCGACACGCACACCGGTTTCGATTGCCTGACTTCGATTTCCCGGCTTTGCTGTTCCGATCCCAACCCCGCACGGAGCCCCCATGACCGAAGAAGTCGTCAAAGGCCGCGACGTCACCATCCGTTTTGATGCCAGTCGCTGCATCCATTCGCGCAACTGTGTGCTCGGTCACCCCGAGGTCTACGTCCCGAACGTCAAGGGCGAGTGGATCCGTCCCGACGCCGCCAGCGCCGAGGTGGTGATGCACACGGCACTCGCCTGCCCTTCCGGCGCGATCCGGGTCGCCCGCAATGATGGGTCCGCATCCTCTGATGCGCTGCCCGCGGTGAACACCGTCCGCATCCGCGAGAACGGGCCCCTCGCCTTCGAGGCCGAACTGCAGATCGCCGGTCAGCCGCAACCGACCCCCCGCGCAACGCTGTGCCGCTGCGGACAGTCGAAGAACAAGCCGTTCTGTGACGGGGCGCATACTGCGGCCGGGTTTGTCGCGACGGGCGAACCTGCCACGAAGAACCTTACCGCGCTGGAGGCGCGGGACGGCCCGCTCAACATCCAGCCGCAGCCGAATGGGTCGCTGATGGTGACCGGCAATCTGGAGATCGTCTCGGGCACGGGACGCACCATTGACAAGGTCACCCGCACTTGGCTCTGCCGCTGCGGCCAGTCGAAGAACAAGCCCTACTGCGACGGCAGCCACAAGGCCGCAGGCTTCGTCGCCGGCTGAAACCGCCCCTGCCGGTCGCCGCGGCCGACCGTTCGATTGCGCTTCAGTCCTGCGAAGTGCCCGGCGTGGGCACCTCGCCCCTACCGCCGACGGTCATCCTCGTCCTCGTCGTCGTGGCTGTCGCCGGGCAGGTTGAAGAAGCTGTCGGCGTCCGAGAAATCCCCGGACGGGCCGTCCTCCTTATCCTCGTCACCGAAGACTTCCAGCCCGGACAGCCCCGACGGCATCCGCGCGTCCGGGGCCATGCCCAGCGACTGCTCGGTCGACACCAGCTTGCGCCGTTCGTCGTCCGACATCACGGTGCCCTCGGCAGCCTTCTTGCGGGCGGCGGCCTGCACGGCGGCGTCCAGCTCGGACTGCTTGCACAGGCCCAGCGCCACCGGGTCGATCGGCTGGATCTGGCCGATGTTCCAGTGGGTGCGTTCGCGGATCGACTGGATCGTGGGCTTGGTGGTGCCGACCAGCTTGCCGATCGCCCCGTCCGAAAGCTCCGGGTGGAACTTCACCAGCCAGTAGATCGCAGCCGGACGATCCTGTCGTTTCGACAGCGGCGTGTAGCGCGGCCCGCGGCGCTTTTCCTCGCCCACGGCGGCGGCGTTGAACTTCAGCTTCATCCGGTAGAGGGGATCGGCCTGCGCGCGGTCGATTTCGATCGGGTCGAGCTGATTGTTCGCCACCGGGTCAAAGCCCTTGACCCCGGTGGCCACATCGCCATCGGCGATACCCTGCACCTCAAGCTCGTGCATGCCGCAGAACTCCGCAATCTGCGCGAAGCTGAGCGTCGTGTTGTCCACCAGCCAGACGGCAGTGGCCTTGGCCATTAGCGGTTTCGACATCGGATCTCTCCTTTACAGACCTTCCCCGGGCCGGGAAAACGGCGGCGGGCCTTCGCCCGCGAGTTCCACGTTTTCAGGGAATTCAGGGCTGCGTATAGGGCCGAATTGCAAGAAGGGAAAGCGGAAATGCGCCTGATCCTGTGGACCATCGCGGCTTTGAGCGGGATGAGGAAAAGTGGACTCCGGTTTTCCGCATCAATCACGCGACCACCAAGACCCGAGATCGGGAGGATGTTTCCATCAAACATCATCCCGATCTCGTGCCTCGCCAATGGGGCGCGGGCAGAGCGCGAACAGGCGGGCGAGTTCGACTGCTATGTCCTGTCGCTGTCCTGGTCGGCAGCCTGGTGTGCGCTGAAGGGCGACGCCCGCGCCGATCCGCAATGCGATCCAGGGCGTGGGATGACCTTCATCCTGCACGGGCTCTGGCCCCAATACGACTCCGGCTGGCCCTCGTTCTGCCGCACGGCCGAGCGCGACCCGTCACAGGCCGATACGGCGGCGGTGGCCGACATCATGGGCGCTGTTCCGGGCTGACTGCCCCAGCCCATTGCCAGACTGCCCGGCAGGTCTGTGAAACCGTCGCCATACCCGACCTGTTCGAACAGGTCTCGCGTCCCCTGAGCGTGCCGGCCAGCGTCGTCGAGGATCCATTTCTCTATGCAAACCCCGGCCTGTCGCGGGACCAGATCACGATCACCTGCAAGGACGGCCTGATCCAGGAGGCACGGATTTGCCTGACGGATAAGCTGAAATTCCACCGCTGCGGCGCGGATGTCAGTCGTGACTGCCGCCGGCAGGATGCGGTTCTCAAGCCAGTGCGCTTGGGCTGTGGCGGCGGGATCGGCAATCTGAAAAGCAACTGTTGAGGGGAAGTTTGGGGAAAACCGCTTTGTCAAATCATCGGTGCCCTTGGCGTCTGGGGAAACGGCTTTGGGCCTGAGTTGTGGATCGAAACATCCGATCCCGCCTGGCACCGGTTTACCAAACGTCACCCGGCATTGCGCGTGAAGAAAGCGTCAAAGCCCCCCGGAGGTCGTGCGGGTAGGGAAATCCCTACGCACCGACCTTCAGGACGATCTTTCCGACGTGCCCGCCGGATTCCAGCCGCCAATGCGCGGCGGCGGCGTTCTCAAGCGCATGTTCGCTGTCCATCACCACCTTGACGGCTCCGCGCTCGATCATCGGCCAGACCTCGGCCTCGACCGCCCTGGCGATCCGTGCCTTGGCGAGATCGGACTGCGGCCGCAGGGTCGATCCGGTCAGGGTCAGGCGGCGCGTCATCACCTCGGCCAGGTTCAGGGTCACCTTCGGGCCTTGCAGGAATGCGATCTGCACCAGCCTGCCGTCATCGGCCAACGCCTTGATGTTGCGCTCGATATAGGGGCCACCGACCATGTCGAGGATGAGGTTCGCCCCGCGCTCGGCCCGCATGACGGCGACGAAATCGTCGGTCCGGTAGTTGACGGCACCTTCGGCACCAAGGGACCGGCAGACCTCGCACTTCTCCTCCGAGCCCGCGGTGGCGAAGACGCGCGCCCCCAGGGCGCGGGCGATCTGGATCGCCGTCGTCCCGATGCCGCTGGTGCCGCCGTGAACGAGGAAGCGTTCCCCCGCCTGCAAACCGCCGCGCATCACCACGTTCGACCATACGGTAAAGCAGGTTTCGGGCAGGCAGGCGGCCTCCCGCAGCGATATCCCCTTCGGGATCGGCAGCGCATGCGCCCCGGGTGTCGCGACATATTCGGCATAGCCGCCGCCGGGCAGCAGGGCGCAGACCTGATCGCCGATCTGCCAGCGGGTGACCCCCGGTCCGACTTCCACCACCGTCCCCGAGCATTCCAGACCCGGCAAGGGCGAGGCCGAGGGTGGCGGCGCATAGGCCCCCGCCCGCTGCAGGGCGTCAGGCCGGTTCACCCCGGCCCAGGCGACGCGGATCACGATCTGGCCATGGCCGGGCACCGGGACGGGAACCGAGGCCGGGGTCAGGACGTCAGGCCCGCCCGGAGCCGAGATTTCGATGGCAAGCATGCTGTGCGACAGGGTCATGGAGTTTCAGCCTTGGTGTCTGCCTGGCAGGTCATCCCGGTGTTGTGGGGCGCGAATGCTTGCGAAAATCTTGCCAGGACCGGCCATGAATGCCTTGCCAAAGGAATTTTCGCGGAAGTTCGCCTTCAGTTTCTCGATCTGCATCACCTGCTCGATCCGGCGGCCCAGAAAATCCCAGGTCGCCTGGTGCCCGGTCGAATCGTCGCCAAGCCAAAACAGCACCGTCGCACCGTAGACCGCCGACAGGGTGGCGCGCTTGGTGTACCAGTTGACATCGGTCGACGTGTCGCCCAGGGCCGTCCAGATCGCGTCCGCCGTCGCCCAGATCGCCCGCGCCCCATCGGCGGCATGTTGCGGCAACGAGAAAAGCGTGGTTCCCCGCCGCACCAGCTCGCGATCGGCAAGGTCCAGCCGCAGCTGGATGGCGCGGGCGATCCGGTCGCGATAGCGCATTGCCGAAAGCTCGGTTTCGGCCAGCCGGCTCTGCATTTCGGCGTCACCCCGCGCGTGGTAGGCGAGGGCAAGATCGACCCCGCCGCGCGGGAACAGGGACCGGGCCAGACTCTGGGGAATGCCGGTATCGCCGCAGGCCGCAGCGAGGGTGCGGTCCGACCAGCCGTCGAAGGGCACATGCACGAGCGCGGCCTCCAGCAGTCGCGCCTTCATCTGATCCTCGGCCATCGCACCCTCCTGTCCTTGCGGTGGACAAGCCACCCTGCGTTTGTTATAGCCCGCCAGCCTGCACAAGACAGTGCAACTCTAGCTTAGGAAGGTGGTGACAACCACATGCAGGTCAGCGTCCGCGACAACAACGTCGAACAGGCTCTCCGTGCCCTGAAGAAGAAACTTCAGCGCGAAGGGGTGTTTCGGGAAATGAAGCTCAAGCAGCATTTCGAGAAGCCCTCCGTCAAGAAGGCACGCGAACAGGCCGAAGCGGTCCGCCGGGCAAGGAAACTTGCGCGGAAGAAGCTTCAGCGCGAAGGCGGTCTCTAAGGCGTCACGGCGACACGCCGTCAAGCGACACTGGGGAAGCGATTCCCGCCCGATCAACCCCCGCGCCCCTGGCCGGGGGTTTTTCATGTCCGGCATGGATGACCACCGGCAACCCCAGATTGTATGGCAGGATTGTGGCAGCCCCGCGTTGCAACTTGGGCGAGCGTCAACAATCTATTTCCAAATGTTGCCACATTTTCCGGTTCTCCGACAGGCCAAGGCGTCCTAGACCTTGGACATCATGATGGAACTTCGCAAACAGCCCCGCCAGGACCGCTCCCGCGCCAAAGTCGACGGGATCCTTGCCGCCGCCGCCGACCTGTGTTCGGGGCCCGGGCTGGACGCGCTGACCACGAACGCCGTCGCCGCGCGGGCCGGGGTGTCGATCGGGTCGCTGTACCAGTATTTTCCGGGCAAGGCTGCACTGCTCGCCGCGCTGATCCGGGCCGAGCGTGCGAACCTTCTGGAGGCGGTCGAGCGGATTGTCTGTTCGGACGCGGCGCAAAGCCTGACCAAGCTGGTGGATGAGCTGATCGAAGCCTCGGTCGCCCATTATCTTGCGCGGCCGGCACTGACCCGGACCTTGACCCTGGCGCAGTCGCAGCTTCCGCCCGATCCGGCCGCCGACGAGTTCTCTGCCCGGATCACGGTCCTGATCGCCGCCCGGCTGGAAGAGCTTGCCATTCCCGGCCCTGAAACCACGGCCAGGGACGTGCTGGGCATCCTGCGCGGGATGATCGACGCCGCCGGGGCGGCACCGGAACCTGATCGCGGCGCGCTGACCGACCGCACCCGCCGCGCGGTGCTGGGCTATCTGCAGCCTGCAGCCTAGCTAGACGGCCAATGCGGTGGTCTTGACCACCGTCCGCAACGCGAAGGACGACTGCATCTGCCGTACGCCCGGCAGGCGGCTCAGGAACTGGCGATGGATGCGGGCGAAGTCCTCGGTGTCCTCCGCCATCAGCTTCAAAAGGTAATCGGCCGTCCCCGCCATCAGATGGCATTCCAGGAGGTCAGGCACTCTGGCCACCTCGCGCTCGAAGGCGTCAAGCAGGTCTTCGGCCTGACTCTGCAAGGTAATTTCGACGAAGACCGTCGTCATCCTCCCCATGCGCCGGGCGTCCAGAAGGGCGACGTAGCCCGCGATGAAGCCGTCGTCCTCCAGCCGTTGCACCCGGCGGTGACAGGCCGAGGGGGAAAGGTTCACGGCCTCGCTCAGTTCCGCATTGGTGATGCGACCGTTCTTCTGCAGGACGGTCAGGATGCGGCGGTCGGTGGCGTCTAGGTCAAGGGCCATGGAATAATCTGCGCTGATCCGGGGGAAACATCGAAGAAGTTACGTCGAATACCGCCCGCCGCCAACCAGAATTCAAAGCATCTCCAGAAAATCGGATCAGGATCGTGCCATGGGGACCAGGTCCCGTCACGGAGGAACACATGAAGATCGGATGTCCGAAAGAGATCAAGCCGCAGGAGTTCCGGGTCGGCATGACCCCGGATGCCGCGCGTGAGGCGATTGCCCATGGCCACAAGGTCCTGATCGAGAAGACTGCCGGTGTTGGCGCAGGTTTTTCGGACGCGGACTACAAGGCCGCCGGCGCGAAGATCGTCGATACCGCGGAAGAGGTCTTCGAGAAGGCCGACATGATCGTCAAGGTCAAGGAGCCTCAGGCGGTCGAGCGCAAGCGTCTGCGCGAAGGCCAGGTGCTGTTCACCTACCTGCACCTCGCCCCCGATCCAGAGCAGACCAAGGACCTCTTGAAATCCGGCGCGACCTGCATCGCCTATGAGACGGTGACGGATGACCGGGGCGGGCTGCCCCTCCTCGCGCCGATGTCGGAAGTGGCGGGGCGTCTTGCGCCGCAGGTCGGGGCCTGGACGCTGCAGAAGGCCAATGGCGGTCGCGGTGTGCTGCTGGGCGGCGTGCCGGGCGTGTCGCCCGCCAGGGTGCTGGTCATCGGTGGCGGAGTGGTCGGCACCCATGCGGCCAAGGTGGCGGCGGGGATGGGCGCGGATGTGACCGTGCTGGACCGTTCCATCAACCGCCTGCGCTATCTGGACGACGTGTTCGGCGGCCAGTTCAAGAACGCCTATGCCAGCGCCGGGAACACGATCACCCTTGCGCGTGAGGCCGACCTGATCATCGGCGCGGTCCTGATCCCCGGCGCGGCCGCCCCGAAGCTGATCTCGAAAGCCCAGCTGAAGGACCTGAAACCCGGCGCGGCGCTGGTGGATGTCGCCATCGACCAGGGCGGCTGCTTTGAAACTTCCAAAGCCACCACCCATCAGGATCCGATCTACGAGGTCGACGGCATCATGCACTACTGCGTGGCCAACATGCCCGGGGCCGTCGCCCGCACCTCGACCCAGGCGCTCGGCAACGCGACGATGCCATTCATGCTGGCCTTGGCCGACAAGGGCTGGAAGCAGGCCTGCGCCGACGACAAGCACCTGCTGAACGGCCTGAACGTCCATGCCGGCAAGCTGACCTACAAGGCGGTGGGTGTGGCACTGGGTCTGCCGGTGATCGGCGCGGCCGAGGCGCTGAAGCTCTGAACGAAAAACGGCCCGCAAGAGGATTCTCGCGGGCCGTCGTTGCGGGCAAGCCGGGTTTACTTGGCCTTCAGCGTGGCCAGGATTTCTTTCAGAAGGTCATTGTCCGACGGGCCGGCCGGGGCGGCGGGCGCTTCGGCTTTCTTCGGCATCGCGGCATTGGCGGCCTTGACCAGCAGGAACACGACCCAGGCGATGACCAGGAACTTGATCACGGCGGTGATGAAGTTGCCGATGTTGAACTTGGCGTCACCAACCTGGAAGCCCCAGGCCGAGAAGTCGATCCCGCCGATGATCAGCCCGATCAGCGGCTGGATCAGGTCGTCGACCAGCGAAGTCACGATGGCAGTGAAAGCCACGCCGATGATGATACCAACGGCGAGGTCGAGGACGTTGCCTTTCATGAGAAAGGCTTTGAATTCGTTAATCATTTCACGATTCCCTTTTGCTTCGCCCGCCTTGGATGGCGGGTGCTCTGATTGCAAAGGCACTCTGGCCCGGGCAGACTATGACACAGCCTGGCGCAAGGCAGCACGGGGAAATTTCCCGAAAAAGCCACAATCTGCGCCGGTGCGACCGAAAAGACGACAGTCCGGCTATCCTTTTCGCGGAGCGGCGGCGCGCTGCAGACGGTCGTTGATCGCAAGTCCCAGGCCGGCAAGCGGCACCGGGGCGAAGGCGATGCGGCCGTTCGGACCGGCCAGACGGTCCGCTTCGCGCAAATGGGCGAACAGCCGGGCGGCGGCCTCGGCCAGATCGCCGGTCTCGGACAAGCTCAGCGTGCCCTTGACCGGGCCGAAGCCGACCAGAACCTCGCCCTCCCGCGCGTCCTGCGCATTCAGCCGCACCGCCGCCGCCGGCGCGTAATGCGAGGCGAGTTGCCCCGGTGCCACCGGCCTGCTCTCGGAGGACGCCCGGCCAACCGGCTGACCAAGCACAGCCTCCAGCGCCTCGACCGGGATCCCGCCGGGGCGCAAAAGGACTGGTCCGGGGTCGGCCAGGACGATGCTGCTTTCCAGGCCGACCTGGCACGTCCCGCCATCCAGAACCGCGGCGATCCGACCCGAAAGCCCGTCCAGCACATGCTCGGCCCGGGTTGGCGAAACGCGGCCCGACGGGTTGGCGGAAGGGGCGGCCACCGGCCCGCCAAAGGCGCGCAAGAGCCGCTGCGCAAGCGGATGCGCCGGAACCCGCACGGCCACGGTCGCCAGCCCTGCCGTGACCAGCGGCGAGATCCCGGCCGTTGCCCGCAAGGGCAGGACCAATGTCAGCGGCCCCGGCCAGAATGCCCCGGCCAGCTTGCGCGCGTTCGGGCCGATGTCGGCAAACGCCTCGGCCGCCGCCAGATCCGGCAGGTGGACGATCAGGGGGTTGAAACCTGGCCGGTCCTTCGCCGCATAGATGCCCGCGACTGCCGCATCGGACCGCGCATCGCCGCCCAGACCATAGACCGTCTCGGTCGGGAAGCCGACCAAGGCACCCGAGGCCAGCAGGCGCGCTGCCTCGGCGACCCCGGCGTCATCTGCGGCAAGAGTTCGGGTCATGGTGACGCAGCGTCCAGATTGATGACCTTGGCAAATGCAATAGCCTTGGCCGGGGTCGTCCATACGACAGGCCCCCGCTTTTGCCAAGCAAAGACCCGAAGGAGGACCCCATGCCCTACCGCGCCCCGGTCAAGGATATCCGCTTCATCCTTGATCATGTGGTAGGCTTCGCAGATGTTGCCGCAACCTCCCGCTTCGCTGACGCGACCCCGGATGTAGCCGACGCGATCCTGACCGAGGCGGGGCGCATCTCGACCGACATCCTCGCGCCGCTCAACAAAGGGTCTGACCGCAGCCCGGCCCGGCTGGAGAACGGGGCTGTCGTCTCCTCGCCCGGTTTCGCCGAGGGCTACCGTGCGATTGCAACGGGGGGCTGGGTCGGCATGACCGCCAGCCCCGCGCATGGCGGGATGGGTCTTCCGGTCTCGCTCGCGTTGGGGGTCGACGACATGATGTCCGGCGCCTGCCTTGCGCTGCACCTGAAGCCGCTTCTGTCCAAAGGCCAGATCGAGGCGCTGGAACATCATGGTTCGGCCGAGCAGAAGGCGCTGTATCTGCCGAAGCTCACCTCGGGCGAATGGTCCGGCACGATGAACCTGACCGAACCTCAGGCGGGATCGGATGTCGGCGCGCTGCGGACCTCGGCGGTGCCCAATGAAGACGGGAGCTTTGCGATTTCCGGGCAGAAGATCTTCATCACCTGGGGCGACAGCGATCTGACGGCGAACGTCTGCCATCTGGTCCTTGCGCGCTTGCCTGACGGGGCCGAGGGGACCAAGGGGATCAGCCTTTTCATGGTGCCGAAATTCATCCCTGACCCGGCCGGAAATCCCGGTTCGCGCAACAGCCTGCGGGTGGTCAGTCTGGAGCACAAGCTTGGCCTCCACGGCAGCCCGACCTGCGTGATGCAGTTCGACGCGGCGACGGGCTGGCTGGTCGGTGCGCCCCACAAAGGGATGGCAGCGATGTTCACGATGATGAACAACGCCCGGCTTTCGGTCGCGGCGCAGGGCGTCGGGGTGGCCGAGGCGGCGTATCAGCATGCGCTGGCCTATGCCCGGGATCGCCGCCAGGGGGCGACTCCGGTTCCCGGGTCGGGGACGATCATCGATCATGCCGATGTCCGAAGAATGCTGGCCACCATGCGGGCCGAGGTCTTTGCGGCCCGGTCCATCGCCCTGTCCTGTGCGGTGGCCATCGACATGGCCTCGGCGACCGGAGGGGCCGACTGGAAGGCACGGGCGGCGTTCCTGACGCCGATTGCCAAGGCCTTCTGCACCGACATTGCCTGCGAGGTCGCTCACCTGGGCGTGCAGATCCATGGCGGCATGGGGTTCATCGAAGAAACCGGTGCGGCGCAGTTCCTGCGCGATGCCCGCATCCTGCCGATCTACGAGGGGACAAACGGCATCCAGGCGATGGATCTCGTGGGCCGGAAGATGGCTGACGGGGGGGACGCGGCATTCCGGCTGATCGACGAGATCCAGCGGACCGCCGAGGCGGCCCGCCCCGGCTTGCCCGATCTGGCAGGAGAAGCCTGGTCTGCGGCAGAGGCGCTGCGCGAGGGGACCGAGTCACTGCTGGCCCTGCCCCTGAACGACCGGTTTGCCGGTGCCGTGCCGTATCTGCGGGCCTTCGCATTGGCGCTTGGCGGGCATGCCCACCTGAAGGCGGCCCACGCCGATCCGCAGCGGGCTGCGCTGGCCCGGGTGATGGTCCGGCGGGTGCTGCCCGCACATTCCGCTCTTCTGGCCGAGGTGCGCGAAGGGGCCGCGGGGCTGTATGAACTCGGCCCGGACGACCTGGCGGCCTAGGATCTCCGCCCGCGATACCCATGCGTGCAGACCGGATCCGATCCGGTCACCCCGGTGGATCGCTCCTGCCCCGGTCTTTGGATTGCCCGGTCGTTGGATTGCCCGGTCGTTGGATTGATGGTGCCCAGAAGAGGACTCGAACCTCCACGCCTTGCGGCGCTGGTACCTGAAACCAGTGCGTCTACCAATTCCGCCATCTGGGCACTGATGGGCGATGTAACGACCGGATTTGGCAGAGTCAACGGCCAGCCCGCGAAATTTCGCCGGGCCGGTTTGGCCTTGCCCGGGCAGGTCGGCGCGGCTATTGATCCGGCAGGAGTCCGGTGCCTTTCGGTGCCAATGGGAGCGCGCAGATGAGCAGGCTGGTCACCATCCTTGGCGGTTCGGGCTTTGTCGGACGCTATATCGCAAGGGCCATGGCAAAGGAAGGCTGGCGCGTGCGGGTCGCCTGTCGCCGCCCGAACGAGGCGCTGTTCGTCAAGCCCTACGGCGCGCCGGGCCAGGTGGAACCGGTCGCCTGCAACATCCGCGACGACGCGTCCGTGCGGGCGGTGATCCGGGGGGCGGATGCGGTGGTGAACTGCGTCGGCACCTTCGACCGGGGCGGCAAGAACAACTTTCAGGCCGTTCAGGCCGATGCGCCCGGCAGGATTGCCCGGATCGCCACCGAGGAAGGCGTGCAGGCGCTTGTCCACATCTCGGCGATCGGGGCGGACGGCGACAGCCCCTCTATATACGGCAGAAGCAAGGCCGCGGGCGAAGCCGCGGTTTCGGCGGCGTTTCCCGGGGCGGTGATCCTGCGGCCATCGGTGATCTTCGGAACCGAGGACGGCTTCTTCAACCGCTTCGGGGCGATGGCGGCACTCTCCCCGGTCCTGCCGGTCGCAAAGGCCTGGACGAAGTTCCAGCCGGTGCATGTGACTGACGTTGCACAGGCGGCGGTGAAGGGCGTGCTGGGTCAGGCGTCCCCTGGCATCTACGAACTCGGCGGGCCGGAAATCGCCAGCTTCCGCGATCTGATGCAGAAGATGCTGGGCGTGATCCACCGGCGCCGGCTGATCCTGACCGTGCCGACCCCGATCATGAAGGTCATGGCGTTCGCCTTCGACATGGTCGAGGCGATGACGCTGGGCCTGGTCCGCAACAAGATGATCACCCGCGACCAGCTGCACAGTCTTGGCGTCGACAATGTCGTGGCACCGGGGGCGAAGGGTCTGGCTGATCTCGGGATCGCTCCCACCGCGATGGAGGCGGTGCTGCCAGAGTATCTGTGGCGTTACCGGGCTTCGGGCCAATATGCGGCGATCAAGGATTCGGCGAAGAACCTGAAGAAGGCGTAAGGGCTTGGACCAGACCGTGACGGCTGCCTTCCTTGGCCTCCTGGAAGGGTTGACAGAGTTTCTGCCCGTCTCCTCGACCGGGCATCTGTTGCTGGCGGGGCATTTCCTGGGCTTCGAGTCGAGGGGGCGCACCTTCGAGGTGGTGATCCAGCTTGGCGCGATCCTGGCGCTGACCACAGTCTATGCGGCGCTGATCGTGCGGATCGCGCTTCGGGCGCGGCATGACGAAACGGCGCGGCGGACGATCGTGTCGGTGCTTCTGGCTTTCCTGCCGGCGGTGCTTGTGGGACTTGTGGCCTATGACTTCATCAAGACCGTGCTGTTCGAGACCCCGCTCCTGATCGCCATCATGTTGGTTCTGGGCGGCGTCGTGCTGCTTGTCATCGACCGGATCGCGCCACCCCCGGTGCATCGGGACGCCCTGACCCTGCCCTTCGGAAAGTCGCTTGCCATCGGGTTCTTCCAGGTTCTTGCCATGGTTCCGGGCGTGTCGAGATCGGGGGCAACCATTGTCGGCGCGTTGCTGCTGGGGGTCGAGAAACGGGCCGCTGCCGAGTTTTCCTTTCTCCTGTCGCTGCCGACCATGGGCGCGGCGGTGGCCTTGGACCTGTTCAAGAACCGCAATCTGCTGGACTTTGGCGCGGTCTGGGACATCGCCGTGGGCTTTGCCGTGGCCTTCGTGACCGCGGTCATCGTGGTAAGATGGGTGCTGAATTACATCAGTCGCCACGGCTATGCCCTGTTCGGCTGGTGGCGAATCATCGTGGGAAGTCTTGCCTTGGTGGCACTTTCGCTGGGGTTCTAGCAAGTTCTGGAAACCATAGTGACCTAAATCGCGTCGAAAGCGTCAGTCCTTCTGTCTTATCGGTTGAGAAACCTGTATTTAGGTAAGTGCTACTGACTTTTATTGCGCCTTGATCCACGGTATCCCATCGCTCCCGAGAGTGTTCGCTGGGAGACGGCCGATGGCCACGCAGAAGATGTTGAAGTTCGTGACCGTGGGCAAGGAAATGCCGGAAAAGCGGGACGCATCTTCGCGTGCGCAGGATTTCCACGAGATTTATCGCGAATACGCCGACCGCAAGGCCGCCGAGCAGTCCAGCCGCTGCAGCCAGTGCGGCGTGCCGTATTGCCAGTCGCATTGCCCCTTGCACAACAACATCCCCGACTGGCTGAAACTGACCGCCGAGGGCCGCCTGCAAGAGGCCTATGACCTGAGCCAGGCCACCAACACCTTCCCGGAAATCTGCGGCCGCATCTGCCCGCAGGACCGGCTCTGCGAAGGCAACTGCGTGATCGAGCAGTCGGGGCACGGCACGGTAACCATCGGCAGCGTCGAGAAATACATCACCGACACCGCCTGGGAAGAAGGCTGGGTCAAGCCGATCCGTCCCCACCGAGAGCGTCCCGAAAGCGTGGGCATCATCGGTGCCGGGCCAGGCGGTCTGGCGGCGGCGGACATGCTGCGGCGGCAAGGCGTGCAGGTCACCGTCTATGATCGCTATGACCGCGCCGGGGGCCTCATGACCTATGGCATCCCCGGCTTCAAGCTGGAAAAGGACGTGGTCGAACGCCGCAATGCGCAACTGGCGGAGGGTGGGGTGACCTTCGTCCTGAACTGCAGCGTCGGCGAGGACATCACCTTCGACGCGATCCGCGGCCAGCATGATGCGGTGCTGATCGCGACGGGCGTCTACAAGGCGCGCGACATCGAGGCCCCCGGCGTCGGCGCACGCGGCATCGTGAAGGCGTTGGACTATCTGACCGCCAGCAACCGCAAGGGCTTTGGCGACGAGGTGGCCGCGTTTGACAGCGGCGAACTCGACGCCTCGGGCAAGCGCGTGGTCGTCATCGGCGGCGGCGACACGGCGATGGACTGTGTGCGCACCGCGATCCGGCAGGGGGCCTTGTCGGTCAAGTGCCTTTACCGCCGCGACCGGGCGAACATGCCGGGCAGCCAGCGGGAAGTGGCGAATGCGGAAGAGGAAGGCGTTGAATTCGTGTGGCTTTCGGCTCCGAAGGGCTTCACCGGGGGCGTGGACGTCGACGGCGTTATGGTGCAGCGGATGCGCCTTGGCGCGCCGGACGCGACGGGCCGCCAGTCGCCCGAGATCATCGAGGGGGCCGACTATCTGGAACCCGCCGATCTGGTGGTGCAGGCGCTGGGTTTCGAGCCCGAGGCCCTGCCAACCCTCTGGGGCGTGCCAGAGCTGAAAGTGACCCGCTGGGGCACGATCAAGGCCGATTTCCGCACCCATGCAACCAGCCTGACGGGGGTCTATGCCGCTGGCGACATCGTGCGCGGCGCGGCGCTGGTCGTCTGGGCGATCCGCGATGGCCGTGAGGCGGCCGAGGCGATCCTGGGCTATCTGAACCAGACCGGAGCCGTGGCGGCAGAATAGGCCGGTTTCGCTATGGTTCGCACATGGCTGCCATACAAACGCACGCCAGACGCATGAAAACTTAAACGTCAGGATATGTGACCTGATCCGAGGTGAACCGAAGATGCGAAAGTTTCTGATCCTTGCCTGCTTGACCCTTCCCACCGCCTCGTTGGCCGGGATCTGGGAAGCGCCGAAAGGCTGCGACGTCTTCATGACTGTGCAGGCCAAGGCCTGCCGGGTGTCGCATTTCTACACCTGCGGCGCGGATGCGCCGGGCGATCAGTGGCGCGTGGACATCGATCAGGAGGGGCCGTTCTTTTACTCGCGCATCGACAGCGAAGCGCAGTGGATTGAAAGCTATGACCCGATCAAACAGACTCTGGACCCCTCGCCAGCCGATCCGGCGAGCTTTTCGGAGCTTCTGGCAAGCGGCATCGACACCTGGGATTTCAACCTGTCGAGGGCGGATGGCTCGGGCAGCCGGGCGACAGGCTATGACCGGCTGACCGGCAAGACCGTGGTGATCGACGGGATCTCTCTGAGCCAGACCGAAGTCGAATTCACCGAATTCGGTCGCGACGGCACGGTCCTGCGCCGGTCGCGCGGCAATGAATATCTGAACCCCGACTGGCGGATGTTCTTCGCCGGGCCGGGCGAGACCGACCTTGGCGACGGCCAGTGGGTGCCGATCGACGGCAGCCCGGTGGAATTCATCTTTCCCGGCGAGGAGGGGTTTCTTTCGACCCAGCCGAAGTATGACTGCGACGCGCTGACGGCAAACGCCCCCGCGACCATCCTGCCTGCCAGCCTGAAGGAGTAAGCCATGACCTACGATGACGCCTGGGTTGCCGCCGAGGAAGCCAAGCGCGCCTGGCTGGATGCGAACGGGCTTTACCGCTCGGAGGACGAGCATTCCTCCTGCGGCGTGGGGCTGGTGGTGTCGATCAGCGGCAGGCCTTCCCGCAAGGTGGTGGAGAACGGCATCAACGCGCTGAAGGCGGTCTGGCACCGGGGCGCGGTGGATGCGGATGGCAAGACCGGCGACGGCGCGGGCATCCATGTGCAGATCCCGGTGCGGTTCTTCTATGACCAGGTGCGCCGCACGGGACACGAGCCGGACACCGCGAAGCTGATCGCCGTGGGTCAGGTGTTTTTGCCGCGCACGGACTTTGGCGCGCAGGAACGCTGCCGGACGATTGTCGAGACCGAAGTCCTGCGGATGGGGCATTACATCTACGGCTGGCGGCATGTGCCGGTGGATGTGAGCGTCCTGGGCGACAAGGCCAATGCGACGCGGCCGGAGATCGAGCAGATCCTGATCCGTTGCGAGAATGGTGCCGACCCCGAGCAGTTCGAGCGTGAGCTTTACATCATCCGCCGTCGGATCGAGAAGGCGGCGACGGCGGCGGGCATCCAGGGGATGTATCTGTGCAGCCTGTCCTGCCGGTCGATCATCTACAAGGGCATGATGCTGGCCGAGCAGGTGGCGGTCTTCTACCCCGACCTGATGGACGAGCGGTTCGAGAGCGCCTTTGCGATCTACCATCAGCGCTATTCGACCAACACCTTCCCGCAGTGGTGGCTGGCGCAGCCGTTCCGGATGCTCGCGCACAACGGCGAGATCAACACGCTGAAGGGCAACGTCAACTGGATGAAGTCCCACGAGATTCGCATGGCGTCCGCCAACTTCGGCGAGGCGGCAGAGGACATCAAGCCGATCATTCCGGGGGGGACCTCGGACAGTGGCGCGCTGGACGCGGTGTTCGAAGTGCTGGTGCGGTCGGGGCGCTCGGCTCCGATGGCCAAGACGATGCTGGTGCCGGAAGCCTGGTCGAAGCAGACGGTGAACATGCCGAAGGCCTGGGCCGACATGTATTCCTACTGCAACTCGGTCATCGAGCCGTGGGACGGTCCGGCGGCCCTGGCGATGACTGACGGGCGCTGGGTGTGCGGCGGGCTGGACCGCAATGGCCTGCGCCCGATGCGCTATGTGGTGACGGGGGATGGCCTTCTGATCGCGGGGTCGGAGGCTGGGATGGTGCCGGTCGATGAAACCACGATCCGCGAGAAGGGCGCCCTGGGACCGGGGCAGATGATTGCCGTCGATATGGGCGAGGGCAAGCTTTACCACGATGTCGAGATGAAGGACAAACTTGCCGCCGCCCAGCCCTATGGCGACTGGGTGGGCAAGATCGTCGATCTGAACAGCCTGTTGCGGGATGTGCCCGAGACGCAGACCTTCACCGGCGGCGAGTTGCGCAAGCGGCAGATCGCGGCGGGGTTCACCATCGAGGAGCTGGAGCAGGTCCTGGCCCCGATGGCCGAGGACGGCAAGGAAATGGTCGCCTCGATGGGCGATGACACGCCACCGGCAGTGCTGTCGTCGGTCTACCGGCCGCTGAGCCATTACTTCCGGCAGAACTTCAGCCAGGTGACGAACCCGCCCATCGACTCGTTGCGAGAAGGGCGGGTGATGTCCTTGAAGACGCGGTTCGGCAACTTGCGGAACGTGCTGGACGAGAACAATTCCCAGACCGAGATTCTGGTCCTTGAAAGCCCCTTCATCGCGAACCGCGAGTTCGACGTGATGGTCGAGCGGTTCGGCGATCAGGTGGCGTTCATCGACTGCACCTTCCCTGTTGGGGAGGGGCTGGACGACCTGCGGCAGGGGCTGGAACGCATCCGGGCCGAGGCCGAGGATGCCGTGCGCTCCGGCGCGGGGCAACTGGTGCTGACGGATGAGCATCAGGGGCCGGGTGCGGTGGGGATGCCGATGATCCTTGCCACCAGCGCCGTGCATTCGTGGCTGACGCGCAAGGGGTTGCGGACGTTCTGCAGCATCAACGTGCGGTCGGCGGAGTGCATCGACCCGCATTACTTTGCCGTGCTGATCGGCTCGGGCGCGACGACGGTGAACCCCTATCTGGCGCAGGATTCGATTGCCGACCGGCTGGATCGGGGGCTCTTGGACGGCAACCTCACCGATGCGATGCGGCGCTATCGGGATGCCATCGACGCGGGGCTTCTGAAGATCATGTCGAAGATGGGGATTTCGGTGATCTCCAGCTATCGCGGCGGGTTGAACTTCGAGGCGGTGGGCCTCAGCCGCGCGATGGTGGCCGAGTATTTCCCCGGCATGCAAAGCCGCATTTCCGGCATCGGCCTGACGGGCGTGGAGCAGAAGCTGGAAGAGGTTCACAAGCGCGGCTGGCTTGGCGGCGCAGACGTGCTGCCCATCGGCGGGTTCTACAAGGCGCGGCGGTCGGGGGAAAAGCACGCGTGGGAAGCGCAGACGATGCACATGCTGCAATCGGCCTGCGACCGGGCAAGCTATGACCTGTGGAAGCAGTATTCCGCCGCGATGCGGGCCAACCCGCCGATCCATCTGCGGGATTTGCTGGACATCAAGACGCTGGGCAAGCCGGTGCCGATCGAGGAGGTGGAGTCGATCACCTCGATCCGCAAGCGCTTCGTGACGCCGGGCATGTCGCTGGGGGCTCTCAGCCCCGAGGCGCACAAGACGCTGAACGTGGCGATGAACCGGATCGGGGCGAAAAGCGACTCCGGTGAGGGCGGTGAGGACCCGGCGCATTTCGTGCCAGAGCCGAATGGGGACAACCCCAGTGCCAAGATCAAGCAGGTCGCGTCGGGGCGCTTTGGCGTGACGGCGGAATACCTCAACGCCTGCGAGGAGCTGGAGATCAAGGTCGCGCAGGGGGCCAAGCCCGGTGAGGGCGGGCAACTGCCGGGGATGAAGGTCACGGCGCTGATCGCGCGGCTGCGGCACAGCACTCCGGGGGTGACGCTGATCAGCCCGCCGCCGCACCACGACATCTATTCCATCGAGGACCTCGCGCAGCTGATCTACGATCTGAAGCAGATCAACCCGCGCGCAAAGGTGACGGTGAAGCTGGTCTCATCCAGCGGTGTCGGCACCATCGCGGCGGGCGTGGCGAAGGCCAAGGCCGACGTGATCCTGATCTCCGGCCACAACGGCGGCACCGGGGCTTCCCCCGCAACGTCGATCAAATACGCCGGCCTGCCGTGGGAGATGGGCCTGACCGAGGCGCATCAGGTGCTGGCGATGAACAACCTGCGCGAGCGGGTGACCCTGCGCACCGACGGGGGCCTGCGGACGGGCCGCGACATCGTCATGGCGGCGATGATGGGGGCCGAGGAATACGGCATCGGCACCGCGGCCCTGATCGCGATGGGCTGCATCATGGTGCGGCAGTGCCAGTCGAACACCTGCCCGGTCGGGGTTTGCACCCAGAATGAGGCGCTGCGGGCCAAGTTCACCGGGTCGGCGGACAAGGTGGTGAACCTGATCACCTTCTACGCGCAGGAGGTCCGCGAAATCCTGGCAGGGATCGGCGCGCGGTCGATGGACGAGATCATCGGGCGGGCGGACCTGCTGACCCAGGTCAGCCGGGGGGCGGCGAACCTCGACGACCTGGACCTCAACCCGATGCTGATCAGCGTCGATGGCGCGCGGGCGATCACCTATGACCGGACGAAGCCCCGGAACGCGGTGCCGGACACGCTGGACGCCGAGATCATCAAGGACGGCCACCGCTTCTTCGAGGATGGCGAGAAGATGCAGCTGTCCTATGCCGTGCGGAACACGCACCGGACCATCGGCACGCGGGCCTCAAGCCATATCGTGAAGAAGTTCGGGATGCGCAACGCGCTGCAACCGGACCATCTGACGGTGAAGCTGACGGGCTCCTGTGGCCAGTCCTTGGGCGCGTTTTCTGTGCGCGGCCTCAAGCTGGAAGTGCAGGGCGATGCCAACGACTATGTCGGCAAGGGCCTGTCGGGTGGCACGATCACCGTGCGGCCGCTGATGTCCTCGCCCCTGAAGGCGGAGGAGAACACGATCATCGGCAACACCGTCCTTTACGGTGCGACCGACGGGTTCCTGTTCGCCAGCGGCCGGGCGGGGGAGCGGTTCGCGGTGCGGAACAGTGGCGCCAGCGTAGTGGTTGAAGGCTGCGGCTCGAACGGCTGCGAATACATGACCGGCGGCGTCGCGGTGATCCTTGGGCGGATCGGCGCGAACTTCGGGGCGGGGATGACGGGAGGGATGGCCTATGTCTATGACCCGGACGGCGTGGCCGAGGATTTCATGAATCTGGAAACGATCCTGCCGTGCGCCGTGGGTCATCCACATTGGGAGATGCAGCTGAAGGGCCTGATCGCCCGGCACCATGAGGAAACCGGCAGCCTTCTGGCCGAGCGTATCCTGGCAAACTGGGACCGCGAGCGGCTGAACTTCCTGCAGGTCTGCCCGAAGGAAATGGTGGACCGGCTGGCCTATCCGCTGTCGGACGAGGTGGCGAAGGTTCCCGCCGAATAGACAGCGCCCCGGACCTGATCCGGGGCCTCCTTGAACCCACGAGGCCCCGGGTCAGGCCCGGGGCGGGGTTCCTGTCAGCCCTCGGACGAGCGTGCCCAGAGGTTGATGTCCTTCTCCTCGGAGATGGCGTCGATCCGGGCGAGCTCTTCGGCGGTGAAGTCCAGGTTCTGCAAAGCGCCGACGCAATCGACGACCTGCTCGGGCTTCGACGCGCCGATCAGCGCGCTGGTGATCCCCCCGTTCCGCAGGACCCAGGCCAGCGCCATCTGTGCCAGCGTCTGCCCCCTCGCGGCGGCCATGTCGTTCAGCTTCTTCACCGAGCCGATGGCTTTTTCCACCACCGAGGGGTGCAGCGACTTGTCCTGCGCCGCCCGGCTGCCCGCCGGGATGCCGTTCAGGTACTTGTTGGTGAGTATCCCCTGCGCCAGCGGCACAAAGGCGATCGACCCGACTCCAAGCTCTTTTAAGGTGTCCTTCAGCCCGTCGGTTTCCACCCAGCGGTTCAGGATGTTGTAGCTGGGCTGGTGGATCAGCAGGGGCGTCCCCAGATCCTTCAGGATCGCCACCGCCTCACGCGTGCGCTGGGAGTTGTAGCTGGAGATGCCGATATACTGCGCGCGGCCGGAGCGGACGATGTGGTCCAGCGCGCCCATCGTCTCCTCCAAAGGCGTGTCGGGATCGAAGCGGTGGGAATAGAAGATGTCGACGTAATCAAGGCCCATGCGCTTCAGCGATTGGTCGCAGGAGGCGATGACGTATTTGCGGCTGCCCCATTCGCCATAGGGGCCGTCCCACATCTCGTATCCGGCCTTGGAGGAGATGATCAGCTCGTCGCGCAGGGAACGGAAGTCGGTGCGCAGCAGTTCGCCGAAGGCTTCCTCGGCGCTGCCGGGCGGGGGGCCGTAGTTGTTGGCGAGGTCGAAATGGGTGATGCCAAGGTCAAAGGCGGTGCGACAGATCGCCTGCTTCGTGGCATGCGGCGTGTCGTGACCGAAGTTGTGCCAGAGGCCAAGGCTGATCGCCGGCAGCTTCAGGCCAGAGCGGCCGCAGCGGGTGTAGATCATCCGGTGGTATCGGTCGGCGGCGGGGGTGTAGGTCATCGGCTCCTCCTGTCGGTGCGACCTTCCCATGCGGGGCCGCCGGCTTCAAGTTGCGTGACGCGCTGATCCGGAGGAAGCTGGGCGAATGAAACGGCTGCGGCAGGTCTGGGAGTTCGTGGTCGCCGTCTCGTTGCGGGTCGGCAACGGGCACTTCGGCCTGATCGCTGCCGGGGTCGCCTTCTTCGCCATGTTCGCCGTCTTCCCGGGCCTTGCCGCCGCCGTCGCGATCTGGGGCCTGTTCGCCGACCCGGGCGTGATCCAGGGCTACCTGGCCGTGGCCGAGCGTTTCCTTCCGCCCGAAGCGCGGACACTGGTGCATGACCAGGTGGTGGGCCTGATCACGGCACCGCGCGCGGCGCTGCAATGGACCACGCTGCTGTCGCTGGCGGTCGCGCTGTATTCCGCCCGGGCCGGGGTATCGGCGCTGGTGCAGGGGCTGGACGTGGTGCACCGCTCGCGGCCGCGCGGCTGGCTGAAGGGCTGGGCGGTGGATTTCGTGCTGACCGTCGCGCTGATCGGGGCATTGTTCGTCGCACTGGTGACCGTTGTCGTGGTCCCGATCCTTCTGAGCTTCCTGACCTTCGGCACGTTCGAGGCCTGGCTGACCAAGGTGCTGCCCTGGGGTGCGATGTTCCTTCTGGTCGTCACCTGCCTGTCGATCCTCTACCGCTTTGGCCCCAACGTGCCGGGCGGGTTCCGAAGCCCCTGGATCACCGTGGGCGTGCTGGTCGCGGCGCTGGCCTGGGCGGGCGTATCGATCGGCTTCTCGATCTATCTGGCGAATTTCAACAGCTACAACGCGATCTACGGGTCGATCGGCGCTGTCATCATCCTGATGATGTGGCTGTATCTGTCGGTCTGGGCCGTCCTTCTGGGCGGCGCGATCAACGCCGAGCTGGACGAACGGATGCGGCGCTGATCAGGCGGCGCGGAAGGCTTCGGCCAGCGCGTCGGGCAAGGTGAATTCGGCAAGCACGCGGGCGCGTCCCGCGTCCGACATCTTGCGTGCCGTCTTCCGCACGATGTCGAGGACCGAGGTCGGATCGTGCTTCGCCGAGAAATCGGCGAAATACCAGCGCAGGAAGACAAGGCAGATCACGTCCTCCAGCGCCTGCACTTCGGGGTCACGCTTCAGGCCTTCCTTCCGCAACAGAACACCCACACGCTCGCGGTCGGCCTCGGGATAGCCCGCTTCGGCCATGATGCCCCCGACGCGGAGCGCATGCCGCCGAGCCTGTTCGCGCCGCCACTCAAGATAGCCCGCCTTGCCTTCGGGGTAGTCGGTCCGGGGCAGCAGCCAGCGTTCGACATGCTGTCCGCGCGCCGCGATCCGCAGCACGTCGGACGCATCGGGGAACAGGCGGACCAGTTCCACGCTCATCCGTTCGCCATAAGGCTGCGCCTCGCCTTTCGGGTCGGCGGCGTTCGCGGTGTCGATCAGGGCCAGGGCCTTTTGCAGCCGGTCGGTCATCAGTCCGGTCTCTTTCGGAGCGGTCGCGCTGCGGGCAGTCTGACTGCTGACGAGACGGCTTGCAACCGTCCCGGCAAGGTTTGTCCGCAGCCCGGTTGTCGGGCCTGCCCGATCCGCCCGACGCAGGCGCGACGGATGCCTTCTGCGTTGCCGGGCCTGCGGGTCGGACACGGTGCCGGGGCAGGACGAGGGGCCAGAGCTTGCCGATCTGCCGGTTCCGGCCGGATCGAGGCGCGGCCGGTGGCTCCCGGTCCGGCATCGGCGGCTGGCGATGCCTGTCATCACGACGCTGCGACAGGGTTGACACATCGGTAACGCCTGCTCGCGGGACGACGAACCGGCTTGCGGATCAAACCGGAGAAATCGTCATGATCAGGATGACCAGCCTTGCCTTCGCCTTCGTCGCCGGATTGGCGGGCACCGCCCTTGCCGGCGAGCAGTATGTGGACGACACCGGCTTTGCCGTCTCGGGCTATGATGTCGTATCCTATTTCGACCTGCCGCAATCCGAGGTCGGTCAGCCGCAGCAGTCGCCTTTGCCCGGCAGCGCCGCGATCACTGCCGCATACGACGGCGCGACCTTCGCCTTCGCGACCGCGGCGAACCGCGACACGTTCCTCGCCGACCCGGCCGCCTTTGCCCCGCAATACGACGGGCACTGCGCCTATGGCGTCGCGCAAGGCGGCAAGGTGCCGGGCAACCCGACGCTGTGGCGGATCGTGGACGGCAAGCTTTATCTCAACATCACCACGGACGTGGTCGGCTTGTGGGAAGAGGACATCCCGGGCAACCTGAAGAAGGCAGAGCAGAACTGGCAGGACCTCGAATCCGCCGCCGCCTCGACCGACAGGATCCCGAACTTCACCTCGAAAGCCCCGGCGAAGTGATCGGGCGCAGCAGGTGACGCCAGCGCGGACGCCAGATGCACGGGCCCTTTCGGGCCTGCGTGTGCTTGACCTGTCCCGCATCCTTGCCGGACCCACGGCCACCCAGCTTCTGGCCGACCTCGGGGCCGAGGTCATCAAGATCGAACGGCCAGGGCATGGCGACGACACGCGCGGCTGGGGGCCGCCGTTCCTCCGCGGCGCAGATGGCGCCGAAACCGGGCCAAGCGCCTATTTCCTGTCGGCCAACCGCGGCAAGCAGTCGGTCGCCGTGAACCTCGCCGACCCCCGCGGTCAGGCGCTGGTGCGGGCGCTGGCCGCGCAGTCGGATATCCTGGTCGAGAATTTCAGGCCCGGCGATCTGGCGCGCTACGGGCTGGACCACGACAGCCTGCGGGAAGCGAACCCTCGGCTCATCTATTGCTCGATCACCGGCTTCGGGCAAACCGGCCCGAACGCGCATCGGGCCGGATATGATTTCCTCGTGCAGGGCGAAGGCGGGCTGATGAGCCTGACCGGCGCGCCCGATGGTCCGCCGACGAAGGCCGGTGTCGGGATCGCGGACCTGATGTGCGGCATGTATGCGGCGGTGGGAGTCCTTGCGGCGGTCGAGGCGCGGCACGCGACAGGCAGGGGCCAGCACATCGACCTCGCGCTGATGGATGCGCAGGTGGCGATGCTGGTCAACCAGGGCGTTGCGCATCTGACGGACGGGCAGGTGCCGCCCCGGCGCGGCAATGACCACCCGACCATCGTGCCCTACGGCACCTTCCCCGCCAGCGACGGCACCTTCATCCTGGCGATCGGCAATGATGCCCAGTTCGCCCGGCTTGCGGCCGAGGCGGGGGCCCCGGGCCTTGCCAAGGATGCCCGCTTTGCCACCAACGCAGCACGGGTCAGGAACCGTGAGGTGCTGATCCCTTTGCTCGCGGCCCTGACGCTTGGGCGCAGCACGGCGGACTGGCTGGCGGCCTGCGAGGCGCAGGGCATACCAGCAGGGCCGGTGAATGACCTGGCGGCGGTCTTTGCCGGCCCGCAGGTCGCGGCACGGGGCCTCAAGGTCAGGATGCCGCTTGGGTCGGGACAAGACGCCACCTTGATCGGCAACCCATTGAAGATGTCGGAAACCCCTGTCACCTATCAGAAAGCCCCGCCCGGTCTTGGCCAAGACACCGGCGCCGTCCTTGCGCGGCTTCTGGGGCTTGAGGCTGATGACCTGCAGGCGCTTGCGGCGGCGAAAGTGATCGAGGGGAATTTGGGCGAATGACGGCGACTGGCGCGGACCTGATCGGTGTGGCCCTGGCGAAGGCCGGAGCAACCCATGCCTTCGGTATCCCCGGAGGCGAGGTTCTGGCGCTGATGCAGGGCCTCGATGCGGCGGGCTTGCGCTTTGTGCTGGTCAAGCACGAAAACGGCGGCGGCTTCATGGCCGAGGGGCTGTGGCACATGACCGGCGCCCTGCCCGTACTGGTCGCGACGCTGGGGCCGGGGGTCGCGAATGCCGTCAACGTCGTGGCGAACGCGATGCAGGACCGCGTGCCGCTGATCTTCCTGACCGGCTGCGTCGATGCCGAGGTGGCAGAGACCTATACCCATCAGGTCTTCGACCATCAGGCGATGCTGCGGCCCGTGGTCAAGGGCAGCTTTCGTCTGGCCTCCGGGGCGGTGGGCGCAGGCATCGGCAGGGCGATTGCGCTCGCCACCTCGGGTCAGCCCGGCCCGGTGCATGTCGATGTCCCGATCGGCGTCGCCGAGGCGGTCGCGACCGAGGCCGCCGTCGCAGGTCTCTGGATTGCCGCGCCCGGTCTGCCGGTGCCCGCGGCGCTGGCCGCTGCGTTGGGCGCGCTGCAAGGCGCGCGGCGGCCACTGGCGATTGCCGGGGTCGATGCGGTGACCGAAGCGGCAGGCCCGGCGATCACGGAGTTCTGCCGGGCGCATCGCGTTCCGCTGATCACCACCTACAAGGGCAAAGGCCTGCTGCCCGAAGCAGACCCGCTCTGTCTTGGCGGCGCGGGCCTGTCTCCCAGGGCGGACCGCATCCTGCTGCCGCTGCTCGGGCAGGCGGATGCGGTCCTGCTGCTGGGCTATGACCCGATCGAGATGCGGATCGGCTGGCGCAATCCCTTCGGCCCCGGGCAGACCGTGATCGAGATCGCCCCGGCCCGCCGCGACCATGCGATGCACCGCGCCGACATTCCCCTGATCGGCGGCATTGCCCCGACCCTGGCGGCGCTGGCCCACGACGCGCCCCGGCGCTGGACCGAGGGCCAGCCGGAGGCTGCCCGCTGCGCGCTGAAATCGGCTTTCGCCGACCCCGGAACCTGGGGTCCGCACGCGGTCTTTTCGACCTTGCGCGCCGTGATGCCACCTCAGACCGTCGTCACCGCCGACAGCGGCGCCCACCGCATCCTGGTCAGCCAGATGTGGGACTGCCCGGCACCGCGGCTGATGCTGCAGTCCTCCGGCCTATGCACCATGGCCTGCGCGGTGCCGCTTGCCGCCGGGGCCAAACTGGGGCGCCCCGAGGCCCCGGTGCTGGCCTTCGTCGGCGACGCCGGGCTGGAGATGGGGGCGGGCGAGCTGGCCACCCTCGCGGCAGAGGGTCTGCCGGTCATCGTCTGCGTGCTGGTCGATCGCAGCCTGACCCTGATCGAGATGAAGCAGCGCGCAAGCCAGCGCCCGAACCTGGGCGTGGATTTCGGCGGGCCGGAGGAAGGCACCGGCACCGATTTCGCCGCCCTGGCCCGCGCCTTCGGCGGACATGGCGTCGACGTGTCCGACAGCGCGACCTTGGCCCGCGAAGCTGCGATGGCGGTCACGCGGCAGGGCTTTACCCTGATCGCGGCGCATATTCCCCGGCGCGCCTATGACGGGGCCTTCTAGAGTCGGACCCCTGCTCATCACGGTCGCGTGGGGCCTGTGTCACACTCGCCTGCGCTTGTAACGAACCCCGGGCCAAGCGCGAACCGCAGCACATCGACTCCGGGGCCTGCTCGCTGATGCGCGGGGTCTCGTCCAAGTTTGAAAGGTCACGTCATGCCGACAAGCGAAGACCTGAGCGGCCTTCCCACCTCGCTGCCGAAAGAACTGATCGGCGACTGGAACCGGGTCATCAGGGGCATCCTGTCACATGCGGCCTCGACCGGCTCCGATCTGAGCCGCGTTCTGGCGGCAGCGCCGGACTTCGCGCTGGGACAGGCGATCCGCGGTGTGTCCTGCCTGCTGCTCGGCCGGTCCGAGATGGTGGAGATCGCGCGCCAGGCCCATGCGGCGGCGCTGGTCGCCGCGCCGGCGACAATGCGCGAGATCGCCTTCGTCCATGCCCTGGGCGACTGGCTGTCCGGCCGCCCGACGCGCGCGGCGGCGCGGATGCAGGTCATCTTGACGCTGAACCCGCGCGATGCGCTGGCGATGAAGATGATCCAGGCGATCCATTTCGTGCTGGGCCGCCCCGACGCGATGCGCGCCTCGGTCGAAGGGGTGCTCGATGCGTGGCACGACCACCCCGCACGCGGCTTCATTCTGGGCTGCCATGCCTTCGCGCTGGAAGAAACCGGCGAATTTGAGCGGGCCGAACGCGCAGGCCGCGAGGGTGTGGCTCTGGCCCCGGATGACGCCTGGGGGCTGCATGCCGTGGCGCATGTCTTCGACATGACGGGCCGGGCCCGGGACGGTCTGGACTGGCTTTCGGGCCGCGAGGCGTCCTGGGCGCACTGCAACAACTTCCGCTTTCACGTCTGGTGGCACCGCGCGCTGATGCATCTCGACCTTGGCGAACACGACGCGGCGCTGGCGCTCTACGATGCCGACATCCGCGCCGAGAAGACCGACGACTACCGCGACATCGCGAACGGGGCCTCGCTTTTGACCCGGCTGGAACTGGAGGGCGTGAACGTCGGCACCCGCTGGCAAGAGCTGGCCGACCTGTCGGAAACCCGTGCGACGGACGGCTGCCTGGCCTTTGCCGATCTGCACTACATGCTGGCCCTCTGCGGGGGAGAGCGGACCCGGGCCGCGGCCGGTCTGATCGCCCGAATGCAGCGCACGAAGCCTGCCGGAAACGAAGCGCAGCAGATCATCGCCCATCCCGGGCTGCATGTGGCCCAGGGGCTGCAGGCCTTTGCCGCCGGTGAATATTCGGTCGCCTGGGTGCACCTGCGCGCGGGGCGGGCCGACCTGCAGCAGATCGGCGGCAGCCATGCCCAGCGCGATGTCTTCGACCGCATCACCATCGAGGCGGCCCTGCGCGGCGGCTATGCCGGCGCGGCGAGGGCATTGCTGCGCGACCGGATGGCGCGGCGGGCCGGGTCGGTCGACGGCTATGCCGCCGCGCGCCTGTCGCTGATCGACGCCGTCCATGCACGGGCGGTCTGAGATGTCGGCACCCCCAAGACAGCGCGACCTTCGGCTCGATTTCTTTCGCGGCATCGGCATGTTCATCATCCTGATCGCCCATATCACCGACAATCCCTGGACGCTGTGGATCCCCGCCCGCTTCGGCTTTTCCGACGCGACCGAGATGTTCGTCTTCTCTTCCGGCATGGCCTCGGCGATTGCGTTCGGCGCGGTCTTCGGCCGTGCGGGCTGGGGGATGGGCACGCTGCGCGTCGCACACCGGATCTGGCAGGTATACTGGGTGCATCTGGGCGTGTTCTTCGTGACGCTGGCCCTGATGCTGGCGCTGAACCTGACCGGGGCCTTCCCGCGCGACGAGGTGGGGGCGCTGAACCTGTATCCATTCCTGAACACCACCGGGCCGAACCTGCTTGGGCTTCTTACCCTGACCTATGTGCCGAACTACTTCGACATCCTGCCGATGTATCTGGTGATCCTGGCGCTGATCCCGGTGATGATGGCGCTGGCGCGGGCGGATGTGCGGCTGGCGGTGCTGGCCAGCCTTGCGCTGTGGGTGGCCGCGACGGCAGGGCTGAACCTTCCGGCCGAGCTGTGGTTCACCAGGCCCTCGGTCCGGCCCTGGTTCTTCAATCCCTTTGCCTGGCAGCTGGTATTCTTCACGGGTTTCGCACTGATGGCGGGCTGGCTGCCCCCGCCACCGGTGCACCGCCGGCTGGTCTGGCTTGCAGCCGGCATCGTCGTCCTGTCGGTGCCCTTTGCCTGGAGCAGGATCATCGGTCAGGTCGAGGCGATCCGCGACATCCGCCTGGCGGCGGCCCCCCTGTTTGACAAGACCGATTTCGGCGTGTTGCGCTATATCCACTTTCTGGCGCTGGCCTATCTGGCCTGGGTGGCCGTCGGGCCGATGGGCGCGCGGTTGCGGCGGGGCGGCTGGCTTGGCGCGGCGGTGACGCTGATCTGCCGCGTGGGCCAGCAATCGCTGGCGGTCTTCGCCGCATCCATGATCATGGCGCGGGTCCTCGGGGCGGTGCTGAACCTGGCCGGGAACGGCCCGCTCGCGACGCTTGCGGTGAACCTGACCGGCTTTGCGCTGGTCATCGCGGTCGCCAGAACCGCCGCCTGGTTCAAGAGCCAGCCGTGGAAGACCGAAGCCGCGCGCGCAGCCCCCGCGGCAGCCGAGGCCGCCCCGTCAGCCGAGGTGCGGCCATGATCGACGTTTCCCGCCGCAGCCTGCTGGCCTGGATGGGCGGCCTCACTGCTCTGGGTCTTGCCCCCGGATGGGCAGAAGACGCCCCCGAACGCGCCGGGATGACCTTGGGTGCACCCACGCCCTTTGACCCCGAGCTTGTGGTCTCCCGCGCCCGGGCGTTGGCGGCAGCGGCCCATGTGCCGCCTCCAGCGGTTTCGCAAGACTGGCTGGACCTGTCATACGACGACTTCCGCGGCATCTGGTTCGACACCCGCCACACGCTTTTTCGCGGCACGCCCGGCGCGGTGCAGGCCGAGTTCTTCGTGGCGGGCCTGTATTTCCCGCACAAGATCGGCCTGAACGCGGTCGAAGACGGCCAGTCGCGCCAGATCGCATTTCAGCTGCGCACCTTCGACACCACGGACCAGTTTCCCGCCCTGCCGGAAGACGGCACCGGGTTCGCCGGATTCCGGCTCTTGGGGGAACTGGAGGCCGAGGGCCGCTTTCAGGAATATGCGGTGTTTCAGGGCGCAAGCTATTTTCGCGCCATCGGTCGGGGGCTGGCCTACGGCCTTTCGGCGCGCGGGCTGGCGCTGAACACGGCGGGCGACGGGCCTGAAGAGTTTCCCGTCTTCCGCGACTTCTGGATCGAGGCGGCAGAGCCCGGTGCGCCGACGGTCACCGTGCATGCGCTGATGGACAGCCCCTCGGTCGCGGGGGCCTACACCTTCAAGATCACCAAGGGCGATACGACCGTGATCGACATCGCTTCACGCCTGTTTCCAAGGGTCGATCTTGCCGCGGCAGGCATCGCGCCGGGAACATCGATGTTCCTCTTCAGCGACATCAACCGCATCCGGTTCGACGACTTCCGCGAGGCGGTGCATGACAGCGACGGCCTCCTGATGCTGAACGGCGCGGGCGAGGCACTGTGGCGGCCCCTGACCAACCCCAGGACGGTCGAGGTCAGTACCTTCGCCGACGCCAGCCCGCGTGGCTTTGGCCTGATGCAGCGCGCCCGCCGCCCCGGCGACTACACCGATCTGGTGGCGCAGTATGAACGCCGCCCCTCGCTCTGGGTCGAGCCCACGGGCGATTGGGGCCAAGGCGCGGTCATGCTGGTCGAGATTCCGACCGACAAGGAAATCAACGACAACATCGTCGCCTTCTGGCGGCCCGCAGCACCCCTCAAGGCCGGGCAAGAGCATCGCTTCGACTATCGCCTGAACTGGTGCGCCACCGCCCCGGTCGAAGGCGTCGTCGCCCCGGTGACCAACTCAAGGACCGGCGCGCGGGTCTTCGAGGACGGCCGCATCTTCACCATCGACTATGCCGCCCATCCCGCGCTTGGCACCGAGCCCGACCGGATCGAGGTCCGGGTCAGCACCAGTGCAGGCGAGATCTCCAGCCAGCTTCTGCAGCGAAACCCCGCGACCGGCGGCATGCGGCTCGACTTCACCCTGAAGGGCGACGCCCGCGTGGCCGAGCTGCGCGCCGAGTTGTGGCGGAACGGACGGCCGGTGGCCGAGGTCTGGGTCAACCGCTGGGTGGCGACGTGACCTTCTCCCCGCGCCAGCTTGTGCCGGTCGAGACCGAGGCACCCCGTCTGGCGATGCCCGACCAGAACCTGCGCGCGCCGTTCCGCGACCCGCAGGCGCCCGGCATCCGGTCCCCGGGCAGGACGGTCGCCGTCAGGGCGCTGGTGCTTCTGGTGCCGGCCCTTGTCACCGCCGCTTTGGCCTGGCTGTCGCTGGGCTGGTTCGCGCTTGACGGCCGGCTGACAGTCGCGGAAGGCGGTCTGATCGGCGTCTCGGCCTTCGCGTTCTACTGGGTCGTGCTGTCTGTCGTGACGGCGATGCTGGGCCTGTTCTGGCGGGACCGGAAATTGGCCCGGCCCCGGCACGGGTTGCGGATTGCCATTCTGCTGCCGATGTATGGCGAAGCCGCGGACGGGACGATCGGCAATGCCCTGCGGTTGCTTGCCGCGCTGCCGGTGGGGGGGCGCCACAGTTTCTCGCTGCATGTCCTGTCGGACACGCGCGACCCCGCGCAAGCCCTGCAAGAGGCCGCGGCAGTCGCGACGGCCCGCAGGCTGCATCCCGCACTGACGATCCGCTATCGCCGCCGCGCGCTGAACCGCGACTACAAGTCCGGCAATATCCGCGACTGGGTGCAGTCATCCGGCGCGGCGCATGACGCCATGCTGATCCTTGACGCCGACAGCGTGATGGGGCCGCAAAGCGTGCTGCAGATGGCCGACGCCCTGGCGCTGGAGCCGGGTACGGGCCTGATCCAGACCGTGCCGCGCGTGCTGCCCGGACACAGCCTCTGGCAGGGTCTGCAGGGGTTTGCCTCCGAAGTCTACGGCACGAACATGGGGCGCGGCTTTGCCATGTGGACCGGAGTGACAGGCAATTTCCTTGGCCACAACGCGCTGGTGCGCACCCGGGCCTTCGCGACCTCGGCCGGCCTGCCGCACCTGACCGGGCGCGCACCGCGCGGTGGCGTCATCCTCAGCCACGACTTCGTCGAGGCGGCGCTGTTGCGCCGCGCCGGCTGGGGCGTGCGGATGATGCCCGAGGCCGAGGACAGTTTCGAAGACACGCCCGAGACACTGATCGGCTATCTCCGGCGCGACGGGCGCTGGTGCCAGGGCAACCTTCAACATGTCCGGCTGCTTTTCGTTCCCGGCCTGCACCCGGTGTCGCGGTTTCACCTGCTGCAAGGGGCCATGGCCTATCTGGCCTCGGTCTGGTGGCTGGCGCTTCTCGTCCTGTGGGCGCTGCCGGGTCAGGGCGGAGGCCTGCCGGACATCTTCGCCGACAATCCGCTGTTGCCAAGCTGGCCGACGCTGCCTCCGCTGACCCAGGCGGCCATTGCCGGGCTGGTCGGGCTGATGCTGGTCGCGCCCAAGCTGCTTGGCATCGCCAGCCACCTGCGCCACCATGGCCTGCCGTTCAGACGGGCTCCACGCTTTCTGGGCCTGGTGCTGGCCGAGTTGATCCTGTCCGCCTTGCTGGCCCCGACCCTGATGGTGCACCAGGTCCGTGCCGTGTTTCGCACGGTCTGCGGTCGGGACGGCGGCTGGATGCCGCATGTGTCCGGTCGGTCCGACCTTGGCACCCTCTTGCGGTTTCACCGCCTGGAGACGGGTCTCGGTGCGGCCTTGCTGATGCTTGCGCTGACCGGACAGCTCAGCCTCTGGCTGATGCCCGTCGCGATCAGCCTTTGCCTCGCTGTGCCGCTGGCGGCGCTGGCGCAGATGCCCCGGTCAGCCTTTCACATCCGGCGGATCAGTCGGCGGAGGATCGCATGAGACAACGTGTCCGGGCCGTCGCTCTGACCGTCGCAGCCCTGCTGTGGGCCACGGTGGCGGCCGCCGACTGCAACGGCGCTCCAGAGCCATGCAGGATCGCTGAGGGCACCTACAGCGTCGTTCTGCCCGACGGTGCCAAAGGACCGATCCCGGCGATCGTTTTCCTGCACGGTTATGGCGGCGACGGCGAAGGGACGCTCCGCAATCGGGGGATGGTCGACCAGATGCTGAAGCGCGGCTATGCCGTGATCGCACCGGACGGCCAGCCGCTGGAGAGCGGCAAGGGCCGGGCCTGGGCCTTTCACCCGGACCGGCCCTCGCCGCGCGACGAAACCGCATTCCTGATCGCGGTGGCCGATGACGCCGCCGCCCGCTTCGGGCTGAAGCGCGACAGGATGCTGCTGGCCGGCTTTTCGATCGGCGGGTCGATGGTCAGCTATGTCGCCTGTCAGGCCCCAGAGGCCTTTGCCGCCTATGCCCCGGTTGCCGGCAGCTTCTGGCAGCCGCTCCCCGACAGTTGCGCGGGTCCGGTCCGGCTTCTGCACACCCATGGCACGGCGGACCAGACCGTCCCGCTGCTGGGACGCGAGGTCATGCCGGGGTTGGTTCAGGGCAATGTCTTCGCGGCGATGGCGCTTTGGCGCGTCACGAATGGCTGCGCCTCGTCCGATCCCGACCGGACCGAGCGTCGCGGCATCTTCGAGATCCGGCGCTGGAAGAGCTGTCTTCCCGGCGCCGAACTGACGTTTGCCCTGCATGACGGTGGCCACGACATTCCCAAGGGTTGGGCAACGATGGCCATGGACTGGTTCGAGGACCGCTAGGGTCAGGACCAGGCTTGCGGCGAAGGCCAGCGGCTTACCAGTGCAGAACCCGCGGGGCAATCATGGCAGAGAACAGGGACACGCCGAGGATCGCAAGTCCAAACCAGGTGACGTAGAACAGCGGATTGTCCTGGGTGCAATACAGCGCATAGACCGCCGTCGCGAACCCCGAACCCGCCAGCCCGGCGACGAACCCCGCCCGGGCCGGAGCGGTTGTCGCCCCCCGGCGCAGGACCGCGAACATGCTGCTCACCGGCAGGATCGACAAAAGCGGGATCACCACGAGGCAGAACACGAAGGTCTTGCCGAACATGGCCATCTGGCGGGCCTCGGCGGGCGTGGTGACATAGGCCCACAGCAAAAGCCCAAGCGCCGCCGCCGCGACGACCGCCAGCGGCCAGAGCCGCACTTTGCCAGACCCCTCGGGCCGCGCGAGCGTCAGGGCCAGACGTGTCGCCACAAGCCCCAGAGTGCCAGCCAGCAGGATGCGGGCGACGGAAACCGGTGTCGTCATCGAGATGGCCAGATCGGGGCGGAAGCCAAGGACAAGCCAGACGGCAAAGGCAATGATCGCCAAGGACGGCACCAGCCCCAGCACCAGAACGGTCCGCGGCGCCATCGGGCGCACCGGATCCTCGGCAAGAACGCGGATGAGATCGTCGGTCTTCATTTCACATGCCTTTCCCGAAGGACGGCCAGGGTTTTCAGCGCCCGGTGCAAGGCCACGCGAACGGCCCCCTCGCTCATCGCCAAGGCGCGGCCCGTCTCGGCGACGCCGACGCCTTCGAGGCCGATCTTGCGGACGATCTCGGCAGACCGTCCATCCAGCATCCCGATCATCTTTTCCATATCCGCAGCCTCGGTGGGGTCGGGGCCTGCATCTGCAGCCAGGACATCGGCAAAATCCTCGATCGGCAGATCGACCTTGCGTCCCCGGGCGCGGAACGCATCGACGACCTTGTAACGCGTGATGGCATAAAGCCACGGGCGCACCGGGGCATCGGCAGCCCAGGTGTGCCGCTTGAGATGAACGGCCAGCAGAACCTCTTGCAACACGTCCTCACAGGCCGCCGCGCCAAGACCGCCGCCCTTTGCCCGGACAACGCCGCGCAGGATCGGCGTTATGGCCTGCAGGAAGCGCGCGTATGCCCGCGCATCGCCTGCATTCGCAGCCGCCAGAAGCTGCCCCCATCCATCCGTCTGACCCGTCATCACTGTCCTGCATTTCGCGACACACATCGCCTTTGTTACACAGTCCGCGCGAAAGGCTTCGGCAAAGCCAACGGACAAACCGGATCGTGACACGCTGTCGCGCCCGGATCCAGGGAATGGCACCCCGGCATCCCCTTTGCGCGTCCTGGCGTCAGTCGGGGGGCTGCCAAAGCTCGATCGGCGTGCCCTCGGGGTCGTGGATGCGGGCGAACGTGCCATGGCTGCCGTCACCGTCCCAGTCGGCGCGGGTGTCGACCGCGATGCCTGCGGCGGCAAGCCGGGCAATGAGGCCCCGCAGGTCATCGACCCGCAGGTTCAGCATCCATTGCCTGTCGGCGGCGAAATAGTCGCTGTCGGCCCTGAAGGGCGAAAAGACAGTCGGCCCGGCCTCTTGCATCCAGACGGCGACCTCGGGCTGGGTGATGCCCAGATGGACGCGATACCAGTCGTTCAGGGCGGCAGGATCCTGCGCCCGGAAGAAGATGCCACCGATGCCGGTGACTTTGGTCACATCCGCCTCCCATGGAAAAAGGGGCCGCCCTGAAGACGACCCTCTCACATTTCCGGTCCTGGCAAAAGCATCAGGCGTTGACAACGTCTTTCAGAGCCTTGGCGATGGCGAACTTGACCTGCTTGTCGGCCGGCTTGGTCATCGTCTCACCGGTGGCAGGGTTGCGGACCTGACGCTCGGGACGGGCCTTGCAGGCGACCTTGCCGAGGCCGGGGATCGTCACGGTGCCACCGGAAGCAACTTCGCGCGACACGACCGCTGCGATCGCGTCCAGCGCGGCATTCGCGGTCTTCTTGTCGCCGCCCATGGCATCGGCAACGGCAGCGACCAGTTGGGTCTTGGTCATCGGTTTGGACATCGGATCATCCTTCGTTGTTATTCGCTTGCTGTCATATGCACGGTTCAGCCCGCCAAAGGCGAGCATACCACCCCCGGTTTCAGGGCCACGGCCCAGACACACGGTTTGAGTGCCAAAATCAACCCCCGAACCGCCGCGCAGGCGCATTTGACGGCATTTTCGCGCGTCAAAGGAAGGCGGTTTCCTCGAATGACCGCAATTTCCGGCTGTGAAGCCGTTCGATGGGCGTCTCGCGCAGGCGTTCCATGGCGCGGATGCCGATCTGCAGGTGGCGGCTCACCTGGGTCTTGTAAAAGTCGGACGCCATGCCGGGCAGCTTCAGTTCGCCATGCAGCGGCTTGTCGCTGACGCAGAGGAGCGTGCCGTAGGGGACACGGAACCGAAAGCCGTTGGCGGCGATGGTGGCGCTTTCCATGTCCAGCGCCACCGCCCGGGATTGCGACAGGCGTCGGACCGGGCCGGACTGGTCGCGCAGCTCCCAGTTGCGGTTGTCGATGGTGGCGACGGTGCCGGTCCGCATGATCCGCTTCAGCTCGTAGCCTTCCAGCTGGGTCACCTCGGCCACCGCCTTTTCCAGCGCGATCTGAATCTCGGCCAGCGCCGGAATCGGCACCCAGACCGGCAGGTCGGCGTCCAGGACGTGATCCTCGCGCAGATAGGCATGGGCAAGCACGAAATCGCCGAGGGACTGGGAATTGCGCAATCCCGCGCAATGGCCGACCATCAGCCAGGCATGCGGGCGCAGGACGGCGATGTGGTCGGTGGCGGTCTTGGCGTTCGACGGACCGACGCCGATGTTGACCAGGGTGATGCCGTTCCCGTCGGCCCGCTTCAGGTGGTAGGTCGGCATCTGCGGCATCTTGGCGAAAGTCTGAAGCACACCGTCAGGGGAAGTGATTTCCTGGTTTCCGGTGGCCACGAAGGCCGTGTAGCCCGAAGCCTTGTCGCCCAGAACGGCACGGGCATAGGCCTCGAACTCGTCGACGTAGAACTGGTAGTTGGTGAACAGGACGTGGTTCTGGAAATGCGCCGGGTCGGTGGCGGTGTAATGCGCCAGCCGGGCCAGAGAGTAGTCCACCCGCTGCGCGGTGAACGGCGCCAGGGGGGCCGAGCCGTCGTCATAGCGGGTCATCACGCCGTTGACGATGTCATCGTTGGTGGTGACCAGGTCCGGGACGTCGAACACGTCACGCAGCGAGAAGTCCATCACTCCTTCCTGCGGGATGGCGACGGTGCTGCCGGACACGGCGAAGTGCACCGGCATCGGCGTGTCGCTGAGGCCGATCTCGACCGTGACGCCGTGGTTGCGGACCAGAAGCTCGATCTGCTGGATCAGGTAGTTGCGGAACAGATCGGGCCGGGTGACCGTGGTCGCATAGGTTCCCGGCGCCGAAACATGACCGAAGGCAAGCCGGGTGTCGACCTGGTCAAAACTGGCCACCGTCAGCCGGATTTCCGGATAGAAGGCCCGGATGCGGCGACCGGGGTGGCCTTTCGCGACCGTGCGCAGGAACTGGTCGGACAGGAACTGCGTGGCCTGGTTGTAAAGCGCCTCCAGCCGGTCGACGGCGGCGGCGGCGCTGGAAAAACTTTCCATTGCCAGGGCGTCGGGGCTGAGGGTGGCGCTGTTGTGGTCGTCTTGCATTCCGGGTCCTGCGGTTGATCCGGCATATAAGCCGAAAGCCGGGCGGGTCCGCAAGTGAAGCCATCGTGACGGGCCCGCCGGATCACCGCATCTTGCGCATGGACGCAGGCGCCCCGATAGTCCGGCCATGTCAACGCTTCTGTCCCTTGGCCACGGCTACTCCGCCCGCGCCCTTGCCCGCCGCCTGCTCCCGCAAGGCTGGCGGATCATCGGCACCACCCGCAGTCCGGCCCGGGCCGACAGCTTCCTCCGGGAAGGAGTAGAGCCGCTGCTCTGGCCCGCCGACCTTGGCCCGGCGCTGGACGCGGCGACGCATATCCTGTGTTCCGCCGCCCCGGACGCAAAGGGCGATCCGTTCCTGCTGGCAGTCCCCGCGATCGCGCAGGCGAAGGCGGTCTGGGTCGGGTATCTGTCCACGACCGGCGTCTATGGCGACCATCACGGAGCCTGGGTCGATGAAGAGACCCCCCTGACCCCGCAATCCGACCGCGGGCGGCAACGGGTGATCGCGGAAGCGCAATGGCGGGCGACCGGGCTGCCCGTGCACATCTTCCGGCTGGCGGGCATCTACGGGCCGGGTCGGGGTCCGTTCGAAAAGGTGCGCGACGGCACGGCGCGGCGGATCATCAAGCCGGGGCAGGTGTTCAGCCGCATCCATGTCGATGACATCGCCCAGGTGCTGGAGGCCTCGATCCGTCGCCCGCATCCGGGGGCGGCCTACAACGTCTGCGACGACAATCCCTGCCCGCCGGAAGAGGTGATCGCCCACGCGGCGCACCTTCTGGGCCTGCCGGACCCGCCCGCTGTCCCCTTTGCCGAAGTCGAGCCGACGATGACCCCGATGGCGCGCGGCTTCTACAGCGAGTCGAAGCGGGTCAGGAACCACCGGATCAAGGACGAGCTTGGTGTGCGCCTCTTGTATCCCGACTACCCCGAAGGCCTCGCCGCCCTCCTGGCAGAGGATCGGGGCTGACCCTGGCAGGTCATTCTGCCGCGATTTCGCGCGCCTGGGTGACAAGGATGGATTCGGTGACCTCGGACAAGGCCAGGGCCGCCGCGCCATGCGCCCAGAGAAGGTCGCCCCAGGCGTGAATCTCGATCGGCGGGCGGGGCCGACCGGTGTTGATGGTCAGATTGTCCATCTCCGCCAGTGTCTCGGCGGCATAGAGATAGTCATAGCGCATCCGCTCGCCGGACAGGATGATCAGCGCGGGATCGAACAGGTTGACCACGTTCGACAGCCCGACCGCAAGGTAGCGCCCGGCACGGCGGAAGATCGACTTGGCGGTCGCGTTCCCGGCCTTGGCATGGTCGTAGAGGCTTTCCAGAAGCACGCTGATCGGCTGGCTTTCCTTGTGCCCCCAGTTCAACGCCGTCGTCGCCTCGCGCGCCAGGGCATAGTCGGCGACATAGGCCTCCAGACAGCCGCGCTGCCCGCAGCGGCACAGGGCACCGTCCAGTTGCACCTTGGTATGGCCAAGCTCCATCCCCAGGCGCTGCGAGCCGCGATAGATGCGGTGATTCATCACGAAGCCCATGCCGACACCATGCTCGATGGTGACGACGGCAAAATCCGGCAGGCTGCGCCCGGCACCGAACCAAAGCTCGGCCAGCGCAACGAGGTTCGCATCATTGTCGATGTAGACCGGAAGCCCCAGTTGCGCGGTGGCGGCAGCGGCGACGGGCACCGAGCGCTCGGCCAGAATGGAAGACCACAGGACCGTGCCTTCGGCGCAGTCGACAAAGCCCGGCAGGCCGATGCCGACCGCCGACAGCGCGGTCTTCTCGATCCCGGCCTTGGCACAGACGCGGTCCAGCAACATCTCGATTGCCCGCAGGATTTCCGCAAGCGGCATCGGGCCGGGATGACGCGGAATCGCCTCGTCGGCGACCAGCTTGCCGGCGAAATCGACGATGACCGCCGTGTGCTCGCGGTCCGAAAGCTTCATCCCGGCCACGCAATGCGCGGCGGCCCTGACCCCCAGCGATACGGCAGGACGGCCCCGGCCGGCATCGCCGTCGCGCTGGGCCGAGACCTCTTCGATCAGCCCCGCCTCGATCAGTTCGGAGGAAATCGTGGTGACAGATGCCGGGCTGACGCCAAGGTCCTTGGCCAGATGAACCCGGGGAATCAGACCTGCCGCGCGCACCAGCTCGAACACCTGCTGGCGCAGGGGGCGCTGGCTTTCGGTCAGCGGCGGAATCAGGGGGCCGACGCCCTTGCGTCCCTCACTGGTCTCTGGCCGGATCGGCTTCGGCGACATTTGTTTGATCTCCGAAGAAAAAATCCCGTTTTCCATCGACGCTGCGCCTGCGAAATGCTGCAGAGCAGCAGAATCGAGCTGCTTTAGTCGGCAGTCACAGGTTCGGTCAGCAAATTTATTTTGACAACTGAAATTATTGGCGGCATTTTTTCCGCGTTCCGGCGAATCTGCCGGGCCGGCCCGAGAGAGGCCGATCCATAGGGAGGATACATATGCGTACCGCAATTCTCGCCGCCATCGTGGCGGTGACTGGTTTTTCGTCGGCCGCTCTGGCGGACGGCAAGAAGATCGGGGTGTCCTGGGCCCAGTTCCAGGAAGAGCGCTGGAAGATCGACGAAGCCGCGATGAAGGCCGCGATCGAAGCGGCTGGCAACGAGTATGTCTCGGCCGACGCGCAGTCCTCGGCTGAAAAGCAGCTTTCCGACATCGACGCGCTGATCGCCCAGGGTGTCGACGCGCTGATCATCAACGCCTGGGACAAGGATGCCATCGGGCCGGCCATCGAAAAGGCCGCTGCCGAGGGGATCCCGGTCGTCGGCTATGACCGTCTGATCGAAGACGCCCGCACCTTCTATCTGACCTTCGACAACGTCGGTGTCGGCCGGATCATCGCGCAGGAAGTCTTCAAGGTCGCGCCGAAGGGCAACTACGCGATCATCAAGGGCGACCCCGGTGACCCGAACGTCGGCTTCCTGCGTCAGGGAATGGAAGAAGTGATCGGCGCTGCCGTCGCATCGGGCGACATCAAGATCGTCGGCGAAGCGAACTCGGACGGCTGGAAGCCCGAGAACGCCCAGAAGAACATGGAACAGATCCTGACCGCCAACAACAACGCCGTGGACGCCGTTCTGGCGCAGAACGACGGCATGGCGGGCGGCGCTGCCGCCGCGCTGGCCGCGCAGGGCCTGAACGTTCCGCTGGGTGGCCAGGACGGCGACCTTGCCGCGATCAACCGGGTCGCACGCGGCACCCAGACCGTGTCGGTCTGGAAGAACGCGCGTGATCTTGGCAAGGCCGCAGGCGAGATCGCCTCGGCGATGGCCGAGGGCACCGCGCTGGACGCGATCCCGGGTGCCACCAAGTTCTCGGGCGGCGAGAAGGGCGTGGAGATGAACGCGATCCTCCTCAACCCGACTCCGATCACCAAGGAGACGCTGAACCTGGCGATCGATGCGGGCCACATCACCAAAGCGCAGGCCTGCGAAGGCGCGATGCCCGACGTCGCCGCCTGCAAGTGATCCAGTCTGATTCCGGCGCCGTCCCAGAAGGGGCGGCGCCGGTCTTCTCTTCTGGCAGGTCGCCCGCAGCCCCGTGTGAGGGCGCGAGACAGCGCGCATCGGCGCGTCGGGCACCGGCACAGCCCCATTCCCTTTCAGGCTGGACGTGGACATGACCGACACATCCCATTCCCCCGCATCCCAGGCACCGAACGAGCCGGGCTTCGCCCGTTTCCTGCGCGCGACCGAGATCGACCCGCGCCTTCTGGGCATGGTCGGTGCGCTTCTCCTGATCTGGGTTGCGTTCGAGGCCTACTCCACCTTCGTGCTTGGCCGCCCCTCGCTTCTGCTCGGCGCGTCGCAGGCCGAGGCGAACGGCTTTCTCACCCCGCGCAACCTGTGGAACCTGTCGGTCCAGACCGCCTATATCGGGATCATGGCGACGGGGATGGTGCTGGTCATCATCACCCGCAACATCGACCTTTCGGTAGGGTCGATCATGGGCATGGTCGGCATGTACATGGGCCTTCTGCAGGTCGAGTACCTGACGCCCGCGCTTGGCCTTGGCCACCCGGCGATCTGGATCGTCACGGTGATCTTCGGCATCGCGATGGGTGCCTTGATCGGGGCGTTCCAGGGCGTGCTGATCGCGTTCCTGGGCATCCCGTCCTTCATCGTGACGCTGGGCGGACTTCTGGTCTGGCGGGGTGCCGCCTTCCTGGTGGCGGGCGGCAAGACCATCGCGCCCCTGGACGACACCTTCTCGCTGATCGGCGGCGGCTCCTTCGGGGCGCTGGGCAAGACCGGCAGCTGGATCTTCGCGGTCATCGCCTGCGTCTTTGTCATCTGGGCCTTCGTCAACGGCCGCAGCTCGCGCAAGACGCACGGCTTTGCGCTGCGCCCGGTCTGGGCCGAGACCTTCGTGATCGGCCTTGTCTGCGCCGTCATCCTTGGTGCCACGGCCATCGTCAATTCCTATGTCTGGCCGATCGGCAACATCCAGAAATACTATGCCTCCCTCGGTCAGGACGTTCCGGCCTGCGCCCAGAAGGGTGGCGACATCTATTCGGATGTCTGCGCCACCTTCGGCCACGGCTTCGCCTATCCGGTGCTGATCATGATCTTCGTGGCCATCGGCATGACCATCCTGATGACCCGCACCCGGTTCGGCCGCTATGTCTTCGCCATCGGCGGAAACCCCGAGGCGGCGGCCCTGTCCGGCATCAACACCCGCGCCATGACGGTCAAGATCTTCACCCTGATGGGCGGTCTGGCCGGCGTCGCCGCCGTCATCGGCGCGGCACGCCAGAATTCCGCCACCAACGCGATGGGCAACCTGGACGAGCTTTACGTCATCGCGGCGGCCGTCGTCGGGGGCACCTCGCTGGCCGGCGGCGTCGGCACGATCTATGGCGCGATCATCGGCGCGCTGATCCTGACCAGCCTGCAGACCGGGATGGTGCTGATCGGCTTCGGCGACGGTTCCTATCAGCGCATCGTCATCGGCGTGGCGCTGGTTCTCGCCGTGTATCTGGACATCGTTTACCGCAAGCGCATCAAGTGAGGGGATAGGACAATGGTGGACAGAACCGGAACCCCGCTGGTCGAGCTGCGCGACATCTCGATTTCCTTCGGCGGGATCAAGGCGGTCGATCACGTCACGGTCGACCTTTACCCCGGCGAAGTGGTCGGCCTCTTGGGCCACAACGGCGCGGGCAAATCGACGCTGATCAAATGTCTGTCGGGGGCCTATCAGAAGGACGCGGGCCAGATCCTGATCAACGGCCAGGAGGTCGAGATCAAGGACCCCCGCGATGCCCGCGCCCAGAACATCGAGACGATCTACCAGACGCTGGCGCTGGCGGACAATCTGGATGCGGCGTCGAACCTGTTCCTCGGGCGTGAACTGGTCGGGCCGATGGGCTTTGTCAACGAATCGAAGATGGAGGCGGAGACGCGGAAGATCATGGGGCGGCTCAACCCGAACTTCCGCAAGTTCAGCGTGCCGGTGAACATGCTGTCCGGCGGCCAG